>BNJT01001455.1_pt1 | contig 197964 bp, 279 predicted proteins | sample 8540491 | NCBI WGS metagenome assembly BNJT01 (sample SAMD00202455, study PRJDB9452) | human saliva metagenome | host: Homo sapiens | reverse complement strand
CAGGCTACCACGTGAATGAGTCAGAGTGTAAGTGCAGCAATGTGTTGAGCTGACCGATACTAATGTGGTCGAACAGCGTGACCAATGTGGTCAAAGTGTTAGAAAGATATTTACATGTAATTGAAATATTCCGGTTTTAAAGGCACAATCAAAATAGTATTTAGAAATACGAAGAATGAAAAAGTGCAGAAGCACGAAAATCTGGTGACACAGCACGGAGGCTACACCTGTACCCATCGAACATCATTGGTAGTTAAGTCTCCGTAGCGCTGATGATACGTGGCGGGCGACTGCCTGCGGGAAAGCAGGGACGTTGCCGAGTTCTGGCTATGGTCAAGCGAACGAGACACCGCCCCTTTCACGGCGGTAGCGGGTTCCGATTCCCGGTAGGGTCACCATATTCGCGCGTCACAGGTGGAATTTGGCAGACACGCCAGATTTCAGGGTTCTGGTGGGAGACCGTGAGTTCAGAGTCCCTCGACGCGCACCATTTCGGAGAGAAGGATCACTGATTAGATTTTGCGCTGATCGCAAGCTGTCTTATTGTATAGCGTGATTTATCCCGAGAGTATGGGATATTCTCAAGCAGACGGATGGAGAAGATAATATAATAAGGTCACAATAGTTGACAGGATTAGGTCTTCGTAATAGAATGGAAAAGTATAATTTGATGAGATTTTTATTCAGCAATAGAGGTACCATGTATGAACTTTGGGAAATATAGAAAAGCGATATTGGAAGGACTCCTTTGTTGTACTGGTATTTGGATTTACTATTTATGAGTTTTTCATAGGTGAAGATTTGAGTAAGTTGCTTCTTAGCTCGTCCTCGAGCGATAGCAACAAGGGACATATAGCTCAGGTTGCATTCTCGTAGTGTTGGTACATTTACAGCGAGTCAGCCATAATCATTATTTGTTGAATTCGATTAGTTAGATTTACCAGATGGACTTGTACTCGCTCCGTGGGGTTCTGGTTGGCCATAACGCCTTCTGCCAGCGGTGGACTAGCCATGCAAATTTATTATATGAAAAAGAAACATTGCCAATCCGACTTCAACGTTGATCATGATGATTATAACTATTGCATATAAGCTGGTCCTGGTTATTGTGAGGAGTTGGAATTTGCAATATTTGGTCAGAGTATGATAATGGAATATATTCAGAGCTACAGGTGGATTTTCTATTTGGGGATAGTGCTCAATGCAGGGCTTGTGTCCATAATGCTCATGCTCGTATTCAATACGGCGTTAGCTAGAAAACTGGCACTATTTGGTTGGTATTTTAGCTAAATTGAGGCTGATCAAACACACACCTAAAAGAATAGAAAAACTTGAGAAATCCATGGGCCTTTATGGGGAAGTAGCAAGTTTATTTTGAAGCAGAACAAAAATCATATTCGTCAATGTGATGCTGCTCACTGGTGCAGAGGTTTTTGTTGTTCTCGATACGCTTTTTATGTATAAAGCGTTGGGGGCTATCAGGAGGATCAGCTATAATTATAATTTTGCTTCAGGCTTCCATATCGATTGCAGTTGACATGTTGCCGCTCCGGGAGGTATGGGCATAAAGTGAGCAGCTGTTTAACGTCTGTAAGCATTTTCGGCACGGATTCGTATTGCCGGGTCTTGTAGTTGAGCAGGGAATTTCTACTATATTCAACGCTGTATTTTTGAGCGCTGTAATGACTATGGTTGCTCAGCTGACTCTCAGCAAGGAAAGGATAACCTTCCAAGTTCAACTTCGGAAGTATAGCATAATATGGAAAATATGCGAAATTTGATTTTAAATTGAATTTTTGACGGATATATTGTGATGGGATGTAGCTCATATGATATAAGAGATTTTAGAAATTTTGGATAGTTTAACATGCCGGTAAAAGTCTGTTGTCACAGATCATACCGGCATACGTCGTGCGAAATGTCAGAATTGTGTTAGATGTCAAGGTCGTGTTGGACGTTGCGATTGTGTGGATTGAGTGTCAGTTTGTTCAGATGCTTATATTCATTCATCAGTAATTTGATTGCATTAAAGAATGATTACATCGTTCAGTGGTAAAGCGAGCCATACTCCCAGAACGTCACCTCCGAGCAGAATAGGCATGAGGAGAACCAACGGCACCATAATACAGGTTGTCTGAGCACGACCAGAGCTCCGCGTGTTTTCGCTTTACCCAGTGACTGAAGTAGGTGACCACCATGATCAATAGACCATATGTGGGAAAAGCACTGCGACATCAGCCCTAAAGTTCGATATGCCGAAAGATACAATGTTGGAATCGGTGATAAGGCGGATAAAATTGTGCAGGGAATAGTTCAATTCTATGAAAAACACTCCTGCAAGACATGTGGAGCCTATTATGAATACGTTTGTCAGCTTCTTTACTCGCAGATACTCTTTAGCACCGAAGTTGGTTCCCACGCAGGTTGCATTCCTGGCTCATTCCCAAATCGGTACAAAGCGAGTTGCATTACTCTTTGTGCGGCTCCATCAGTGCAATTTGATATTCTCCACCCGAAGCGTACTGCTGCTATTATATACTACAGTCATCTGTATCAACATCATAACCTGCATGAACATAGCGCTGATGCCCACGAGAAAAATTTCCGGATTGAGTTCATTGGCAGTTTTAATCCGTGAAAACGCACAACAGGACTCATTTTTGAGAAAAGTAGATCAAGGTTGCTACAGCTTGAATAAACTGAGAAATAACTGCAATCACCGCTACGGCTTGAGGACCTCTGGAGGAGAGCAAAGTATAAATACAGGATCTAGTGCAATATTTAAAATAGCACCTGCCGCCATTATTCCCATGGCGAGTTTTCATGCGACCTTCCACACGGATAAGCATATTAGCTCCCTGCATGAAGTTGCGAATATTGACTGCAATAACTGTGTCTGAGATAAAGAGACACCCATATCGAGAACCTCTGTGTGCACCGGACAGACTGAGCAATAGAGGTGCAAAACAGTATGCCTACAAGCATCACAGCCGATGAGAGGTAAAATAACCAGGCAGGAAGATTGCCCATAATCTATCTATGGTCATCTTATCCTGTTTGCCTATTGCACGAGAGTACCGAACAAACCGATTCCCAAGGGAACTGCAGCCGTTGTTGATAAGCACAAAAGGAGATGCCGCTGAAAACGGCACTCATCGCATCGGTACCAACCATTTGACCTGCGTAAATAGAGTCGACGAAGAATAGAGTCCAACTATCAAGTTGACCTAAAAATAGCAGGAAGGCTTAGATTCACCATCGGCTTCACGGATTTTCAGTAAGTAATTTGTCGCGTACGTTCATTTACAAATTTCTCTCTTATGATTTAAATGTTTTTCATGTAACGTAATGCGTTTTCACATTACATTTTATACTATACTTTTTAGATTTTTATTTTTCATGCTTTTTCATTTCATCCACGCACAATCTATAATCACAACACTTGGAGATGAATTTGCTTCATGCGGTGATTACCAGAACCGTCTTACCATTTTTACGGCATTTTTCAGCTGTTCCGCTATCAACAGCATATTTCTACCGTCAAGTCCGCTGGTCGGCTCATCGAAAATCAAAATCTTTTTCGGAAAGCAAATGCACAGCAAACTGCAAGCCGCTGTCTTTTGCCCACCTGACAGTGATTGAGGGTGAACATCCTTATATTTGTACAAGTGCATTCGTTTCAGAAGATCTTTTTGCGTCGCAAATTGTATTTTGCTTCATATTCAAAAGCAGTTCTTCGGATACGCTGTTGGTGAAATTGTGCTAACCGTATCATTTGAACAGTAATAAACAGTTTTTCTCAGATTCGCACAGCTTGCCCTTTTTCCGTCAACGCGTATGCAGCCATCCTGCATGCAGGATAATCCGCTTAGAACAAGTGCCAGCGTAGTCTTTTGCCCTGCACCGTTATGTCCGGTCAATGCTGTTATGCTTTCGCCGTTTATGAAAAGGATAGATTTTTCCATATTTTATTTTTCCGTGCACGATATTCCACTTGCAGATATAACGGAACGATATTTCGGATTCGGTAGGGCAATGTCGAAACTCGAACATTCGGATCTGCCTCGTAGCCCCCAGAGTGTCTCGCGTCTTTCATCCATGAGAACAAAACTCTGGAAGCGTTTAATTCCGCTTTTGTTCTCCTGATGACATGAGGGATATATCTGTCGGCGATGCGCATAGCCAATCGAGACGATGTTCGAACGAGCAGCGTGTGTCCGGCAATTTCAGCCAGAGAAGGGTTTTACTCAACTGTTTAATACCGGATGAGTCGAGATTGGCTGTAGGTTCATCGAAAACGAACACTTGTGGTCTGAGAGCGTATACCGAGGCAATGGCTAGCGTTGCTTTTCTCCACCTGAGAGAACATTCAGAGGTGTTTCGCAGTGATTCAGATCCATATTGATATATCCGTTCTATTTACTATCATCTTGCGAAAAACCGTAGTTTTTCACAGGCAAACGCCACTTCTCCGGCAAAGTTGAGATGACTGTCTCTGGATCCTGAAATATGCTTCCTACAATTCGCCCTTTTTATACAGTGGAAGATTAGATATATTTCCGCCGGTTATAAGGATGGAGCCTGATTGATCGCCATGATAATATGCCGGTGCAAGACCGTTTTACGAGACGAGTGAGGTAGTTTTTCCGCATCCGGATTCACGTGACGCTATACATTCACCGTCAGCTCACGTCAAATTGATATTTTTGGTACACCGTACTTGCTCACTGTACTGAAAGGAACGTTTTCACTTCTATCATACTTTAATCACCTCCGATTTTCAGATAGATCACGGTGGATACAGCCCATAAAATCGCTGTGGCAAAATCCAAAATTTCCTATGTTTCCTACGGTAATAGCTGCCTCTATATCCCGGAGATTCAGCTCCTGGCAGCAGCCGAAAACGGAAAGTTGATCGGCTATCATTAAAATTCTGAAAGAAAAGGTATCAAAAGCATACTCACATGTCGTCTACGGGGATGTAGCAAAACATTTTAATGCTGTCAGTCCTCTGTTTTTCATGGAGAGAGATACGGTTTTAAGCTCTGATTTCATAGTAGGTAAGAAACGGAATGTCACAAAGCGTTCCCTAAGATAATAGGAGTGAGGCGTATGTATTCTGCTTAGAAAGTGATGACATATTCTCGGAGAAGTAGTGATCAGATCATGAGATAAGAATAATCGGTGAAAGATTCCAGAACATGCAGCACATAAAACTCTGAAAATATTGCCAAGTGGCAAACCGTGATATGCAGTTCCGTACAATAAAATTCCAAAGCACTCCCATAGAGCAGTCCGTAGGAAAGCAATACTTTCAATTTTCCTTGTGCAATAAACTGTAGAAAGGCACAGCAACGTGAGAAAACAGCTTAGAACTACAGCTTTTCCGAGGAGAAACCACTATGAGCATACATATGAGCGCCCACCAGTTTTGTTGGCGCTGACAGATAGCATCTGCACATTACAATAACCCCGTTTTTGGAAGTGTGTGTTCATCAGTTTTATTTCTATCAGGCTGCCTATAAAAGCCGTCACCATGATGGTAAAAATCAAAATGAAGATTATCCATTTTGGATTGGTATAATAGTGCACGTATGAGTTGATATAACTCCGTTCCATGCCGCTTTTCAGAGCAGAAATCATAATAGGTGTCCCAAAAAGACTCAGATAGGAAGAGAGTTGATTCCATTATACATGAGGCGTGGCTGCGGTCCACGAAGCTGTAACTTGTTTTGCCTTCCTCAAAGAAACGTCTTTCCATAGAGATACATTGCACGTATTATACCTACAAATATGAAGAACGGAAGGATACCAATTTCCCATCAAGAGAAATATGATCTGTATTATGGTCATGTATGTGAGGGTTACGAAATGCTTTCTTACGCGATGCAAGAGCAGCAGACAGTAGACCAGATCCGCACGGTAACATCGTAAATCCTATGGATAGGACCATGCTGACAAAGTGGTTTGCCATCGCATATCCTTATTGATGATGAGCTGTATGGCGATGAGAAGTATGCTCCACGCACCGTGGTTATCACATCTTTATATTTTCCATTTGTTTATTTCATTGTTCTTATTGCTCATTGTGACCTCCTTATCTCAGTTATGGTTCAATCTGCGACTCCATGTGCCAGATAGGGCGAAAAGCAAGGGAAACCGCATTTATCGCCGCCATGCCCTGAGGTCCGGCTCCTATCAGAGCTACAATTTCCCGATGTGCGAGGAACAATATGATCGCACAGACAGAATATTTCACATGGCTCCGGACATCCAGAAATGACTTCACAAGTATCAAACCGAGGCACTTTAGAACATCCATTGAGTATTCTCTTGAGTTATCTGTCAGAATATCATATCCAGATTTCCGTTCCTGCCATTCCTTTCGCATAAAAAGCAGAAATAGTCTGAAAAACCCGGGAATGTAAAGGGGCTTTTCCAAAATACCGTCGACTTCCAGCAACGTGAAATGAGCTTACTCTTTGACCAGTTCATACCGAGGATTGTTCTTTTGGAATTATCAGATTCTATATAAGTGTTTGCTGTACAGTGCTACATTGGATAAAATGCTAGTGCCGCTTTTCTGCTTTTGTCCATGAGCCCTGATCGATTTTTCGATGAGAAGTTTCATATTTCTTTTATGCTGAATCTAGATCATCCTTTAGAATATGTACACTTCCAGTGAATAAAAGTTTCTGTGCTCGCGTCCGACCTCTAACTCCAGCACGTGCATTTTCTCGGATTTCCACAAAGCGTCTATAGAGACCTTCACTGATGCACTGCAGCTCAGATGTTTCCCTTTTGCACGATCTGACCGTCTGTCGTCGAGGACGAGGGAGCTGATCAGCTACTCTGCCGTATTCAGCCGATGAGCGATCCATTAAAGTGTTTTATTTTTGCCAGTTCTGAGCCATAGCATGTTGCCAATTCCTGTTCATTTTCAGGATCGACGCTTGCCGTAGCCTCATCTAAAGGCGTGATGCACGGTGCATCTTTTATGGCACGTGCAATAGATATTCGTTGTTCTCTCTCACCGAAAGATTTGCACCTCCTTCTCCAACCTGCTGTGTCCTTATCCATCGAAGTGCGGATATATCGCATGACAACATGCTGCTTTCTTTGCGGCTAAAATCATTTCTTCTCTCGTAGCTTGCACGGCTTTTCCGAAAAATCTTATTTTCAATCGTGTCCTCAAAAGATACTACTTTTGCAAACACGATGGATTTTAAGAAGCTGTCTGCAGTACTGGTCTTTTCACATTGATGCGCGCTAAGAGAATTTCTCCTTCATTTACATCCCAAGCGTGCAAGATAAACTGCAAAGAGTCGTCTTTCCTGGGCCCGAGCGGCCCTACAACAGCACAACTTGTCCCTGTGGAACTGAGAAACTCACGTTGCGTATGACTTCATTTTCATCATATGCAAATGAGCACGTTTGAAACAGTAATGTCATCATAAGTTTTCAGGCAAAATCCGTTCTCGTATTCGTCCAGAAGCATTTTGATATAGAATCAATCTGTCCTAAAGCATCTACAACTCTCGCAACAGCAGCTGTACTGCAGAAGCTCCACTGTCGTATAAATCCGCCAAAGCTCGCGCGACGATGAGGAGCAGTGCATCTCTCAGGAGGTTGTTTCTCCCGTTCATAAGCAAGTATGGAGAAAAACGGTGAGAATGCATGATCTGGCAAATTTGCAATACCATCTGGAAGAATGCTGCTAGAATGGAAAAACTTTTTCCAATGGGATATTCGCTTCTGCACACTTTCACTGATTGCGGCGTCTATGGACTTCCATCGACGTTTTGCAGCCCAAACGCCTTGACTACAGACATGCCTGGATGTGCTCTAAAACACCTGTCACGAGTCCGACCTGTGCAGCTTGTGCTGCGCGGAGAATCTGCTTCACGCGGCTTTTCGGCGTTTTTGCATATATCAAAGAGATGATGAGTCCAACGACATTAGATAGGCCATTTCCATTTCGTAAAACAAAAGCCCATATGCCTATCACTACGGCATGAATAAATCCTCGGCTGCGGCTTCCCATAACAGTGACCGAACTGTTTTCCAAGTCCTTGAGTAGTAGTAACTGCCGCTGTAATGTCACCGAGTCGATGCTCGTGAAATATCCCACTGAAGGAACTCGTTTCCAGTTTTCTCCGAGATCCACTGCACGCCACTTGGAACACATGGAAAACTTCCCAGAGTCCTTTTACGGAGGAAAGATTTGTAAAGAGAATGCGACCTAAAACGCTTAAAAGCATAATCGCGAAAATCCATATCATTTTAACCGGCATTGCACCATTTGAGAGAATATGATGTTCACGTCAAGAACAGTAAGCGCGGCTATAATGGGAAGCATCTCAAATGTGGAGTTACACATGATGAAGATAAACGGTAAAATCAATTTTGTTTCTTTCCGGTCAGAAAAATCAAAGGCGTCTGAACAGTTGAATCATGCAGTGTCACCTCCTTGAGTGTCAAAGAGTGCCTGATATGTGTGTGCATTCAAAGGTCGCTGTATAGAGGACAATTTTCAATAAGTTCATGTAGTCTACCCATGTCTTCTATGACCCTTCATTCCCTTAACTACAATCTCTTGTCGGCTGTACGCGATGGTAGAGAGGCATTTGATGTGCGATTACGATAAGCGTTTTCCCGATACCAATCTGCCCATGGAGCGCTGAATGACCGCTTCGTTTTCCGATCTGTAAAGTACCTGTAGCCTCATCGCAAAAATGACGATAGGGCTGTTCTTCAATGTGCCCTTGCAATGGCGGTGCGTTGCTCTCCACCCGGAAGATTTAGCTTCCGCTCTGTCTCCGACGATTGTGTTGTAACAACATCGGGAAGAGACGTGATGAAATCGTGTCACCATGTTTTGCCGCATTTTTCTACTTCTATATCCGTAGCATCAGGTTTCCACTGTACGTATGTCTTTCCATTATATCGACATATGCAAACAGATAATTATCCTGACGAAACATAGGCAATATGTTCCACGCAGCAGCATGAAAGAGGTATGTTGCGAACATCAACGCCTCCCTATTTTACAATGCCGCTTTCACACATCCCAAAACGATTCTGCAATCAATCGGGCGTGCAGTGGATTTTCCCTGAGCCGGACGAGGTCCTACAAGTGCGGTCATTTCGTTTAGCAGCCGTATATCATGAAACGTTGTGCAGAACCTCTGTGTCATCATAGGAAAAGGCGTCGATAAATTCTCTCTGCTCTCCGTCAAGCTGCACCGGCTTTTCAGGACGCTTCATTTCTTCAGTGTCCTAAAAAGATTTCCGAGTTTCTTGGACTGTGGCATTTACCATAGCGAGGCTGTCCGTCTATCGTAATGCCCACGAATAAGGAGGAAATAAAGCATGAGACAGAATAATGCAGGATCTCCAGCTGCGCACTATATGCTTCGTTCATATAGAATAAAGCTTCCTATAGGAGAACTCCGATTAAACTGGAAGGTGCTACGGCAATCCCTGCTGCATAGTATGGATTTTGTCTTCTTAGAACCATTTCCGATTTTGAATTTTCATTTCTCCATCACCGCGTCTGCACGTATTTACCGATAGGAGACACTGCTTTGGTTAAAAGCTTTGACAACTTCTATTCCCGCCTATATTCAACAGTAGAGGCGTCCATAGCTTTTGCGCGGTGAGAACTCTGGCATAGCGCTTCGCATAATCGCTTCAGCTCATACCGATGTAGCACAGCATCCCTATTGGAAAAGTGGCAGCGGCGATAAAGTACCCAGCCTACCAATCAAGGATGAAAAATAAATCATCATCAGGAGGAATCATGATATTGGCTGTCAATTCCGGTATCATATGAGCGAGGGGTAATTCAATTTTCAACTGTGTCAACGATCATTGTTTTGAATTTTCCAGAAGGAATGTGTCTGGAAACAAATCCCACTAGGTACTCTTGAAAGTTTCTTTGTGAGAGTGCAGTACGAATATTTTTCAATATATGCACAAAGGCTGCCCTGTGAGGACCGTATGGTTGAAAGCGAGTTGAAAGACACACAGTTGCAGAAGGTAACCCTAAAGAGGCGATGAAAATCGCCATAGGTATGATTGATTTCAAACTGTAATCACCGGCACATATTTGAATGACGTAATGCGTGAAACGCGGCAATATACGGAATTATTCGCAACCTGCACCGATAACGGCGAAAACAGCTGAGACTGACCAGCAGTCGCGAAGACTCGGCAAAACTCAAATAATAAGCGATGTAATGTTTTTATTATGTCATTCGATATCCTCCTACTTCGGGATGTAATTCCTCGATATTTTCCTTTTCTTTCCACCTTTTTAAATCGGCGGTAATTTTACCATCTGACAGAAGCAAAACCCTGGAACATATTGTTTTGACAAATTCAATATCATGTGCGATAACGAGAGCGAGAATACCTGCCTCGTTCAGAAGGCGCTCTATTAAAACGCCAACTTCCCGCATGCTTTTCGGGTCAAGAATCCTATCTGGTCAGTTCATCGAAAATGAAAGAATTTCCTTATCGCGGAGAGCAAACTGATTTGCAACCGCGAGTCTTTGTTTTGTCCACCTGAAAGTGACAACCTTGGATGTCTGTCGCTGTTTCGGAAAGGGATAACATCGATAGGGGTTTCATCGATGCAAGTTTTACTTTCGTTTTGGTTCAAGTTGCATTCTGCCTCTACACTATCCGTAAAAAGTTGATGTCCGACATCCTGCATCACCATGTAGATTGATTTTTCTGTGCGTGGTTTTGCCATTCATTTTTCTACCGTTTATGAATATATTTCCCGAGATCTTGTCTTTGAAAAGTCCGCATATGGCACGTGCCAGAGTCGTTTTCCGCTCGTCCGTTTCTGCCTGCAGTGGCAATTATCTCGCCGTTTGCACTGGAATGAAACCCCATTTAAGAGCGTGTATTTTCAAGATGACAGTCAGATTATCTACTTCTAAGAGACGGTTATCACGGGAATTTTATATCGATGACAGATGTGATGACTTCGGAAGGTTTCTGCAGCGAAGCCCGATTATTTCAATCTGTTCTTTGGGAAGGTTTGCGAAACTTGTCGATATCCATATCTGCTCATTCCTCCTTCCTTTTCCCATGAGAATCACCGATCGACTATCTCCATCAAAGTACCATATTCTGTGTTCGGCAATGACGATAGTTTTTAGCATGTAATCCTGCCAGGGAGATCTCAGTTCCTTTTATGGAGCTATAATCCAAATTGGAAGAAGGTTCATCCAATATAAAGAAATTTCAGGATTTGAAATATACGCAGAGCGAATGCAATCTTTTTGCTTTTCTCCGCCTGAGAGATTAAAAATACTGCGATTTCTCCAGATTTTTGTATCTGTGGTTGGTCGGAAACCTCTTCAAGGCAATTTCCGCAGTTCTTGTGATGGAAGTCGCGGTTTTCCAGCCCAAAAACAATTTCACTATCCGTATCCGTATTGAAAAATTGTGTTCGGGTTTTGGAAAACCGTGCCGACAACATCTGAAAATAGCTAGAAATACTTCTCTCTGTGGGATCAAATCCGTGAACTGTAACTTTTTCCATCGAGCTGTCGTCAAGCATGGAATCAATCCGTTTATCATGCGTGCAAGTCGTCTTGCCACATCCGGACAAACCGACAACAGGACGCACTGTCCTTTCGGATATGAAGGACACGTTGTTCAGACTTTTTCTGCAGACTCATTATATGAAAATGAGACATCATCAAAAGCAATCAAATCAAAATTCCTCCTTTTCATACGGTTGAAAAGTGATCAGACAAACCACGCATAAATATACTAGACACAAGCGTTGCATCCCATGAAAATCAGTACAGTCTCGAGGACAACTTCGCTTTCCAACACGATCGATGCCGCGAGTGACGGCAGCTTGTGTTATTTCATCGGATATTTTCGATGCGAACACAAGCATAGGTAGCGTAAACATATTCCATCGATTTAATAGGATGTGGCTTGACATGCCTGCAAATGAGGTCGATATGCCTCGCAACGACATAGCATCCTTGATTGGTCTCCATTCTTCCGTCATAGTAGGAAAATGAGCGCAAAGTAATTGTCAGGGCGATTAGCAAAGCCTTTCGGCAGATGTAATCGACTGATCGCTGCTAAAAATACACTGACCTTTGTCGTACGTATGAGAAACGATCCGAGGCATGAAACAGGGAAGCGGTTTTCGTATGTACGCGAGCGAACATGTAGACTATACCCCCAGCTGTTACAGGAAGTCGTGGAACGATGAGCATCTGTACTGCCAGTAAGAGCACGAATATCGCGGCGCTTTTCAACGATAGCGAAATCTATGTGCTCGCATCAGCAGCAAAAACGGAATCATCGTAAATAAAGCTCTATTAAAACGCTACTCGTTGGGGAAAGACTGATATTCCGGTGACGGCAAAATTGATAACTTTGTTCGAGGATCTAAAAACATCTACACTATACCTGCCTTGTGAAAATGTTTTTAATAATTTTTCCGATCATGCCACCGATAACCGCATATTACAGTTCCCAAAATCATCGTAGGAATCACCCACCAGTTGCCCCGATGGAGTGAATGACTCCGGAAAAAGATGAAACATTTCCCTTTTTCTTCATAAATTCATCAAATTGAGTCGGCATTATCGCCATGGGGATATATGCGCCCATAGGTGCGAGTGCAAAAACAGTAAGCGGTGAGTTTTTCTAAAAAGACTGAAAATTTGTCGAAGTCGCAGTCGATCGGCAATGAATCCCAATACAATAAAGAACACCGACATCATCGAAAACATTCCTGTAATGAACAATAAAGTCCTGCTAAAATACCCAAAATAAAAATTGAACCGCGTTTTGGAATTTTTGTCGCATACAGCATAAAAAGTGCTTCCCGTAAACAATACTACTATCATGGGCATAAACGGAAATGTAATCGGAGTCATCTAGAGCTAATCCTCCAATTGTAAAGGATGCTGCGAAATATATCAGCGACTCTATTATAATAAAATCCTTTGTCTGCAATGAATCTGTTTTTCTTGTCTAGCATACTATACCGTCCTTTCTTGAGTTCTGGTCATATGTGATTACAATTTTTATCTGAGCTTATGTGAGCTTTAAAGAAGCCCTTCCAGCCGGAATTGAAGAAAATTGCAAGTTCTTCCTATGTATTCACAGCTGATTCCCTGAGTCATATCGTGTACGATAGTTTCGAGATGCACTGCAGTAAAAATATGCACTGGTGATCATATGATACAGTTCGACTTTCACATTTTCGATTACTTTACCTTTTTACGTAAAATTTCATGAGTATTTCTCTGTGCGTTCAACTTCCAATACCACCAGATCATGGACGTAATTTGCATATTTTGTACCGTCGAACAACATAAAACGAGTTTAAACTCGTCGAAAATAATCGTAGATATAATTCACAAAAGTGACGCAGGTACTCAGTGGATAATTCTCTGCTTTCGAAGTTTTACCAGCGGAATCAATTCAAAATGGGCATCCCTGAGCGACTTTTGAGACTGCCTATGGCCGTCCGCAGCTTCGAAACCAACGCTCAAAGAGGCAGCTTTATCAGAGATTAATATCCATAAAATGCACCCTTAGTGAAGCCTGCTTCAGCAACGTATTTTCTCAAACGATGCTCCTTTAATCCCTTTTTCAGAAATTCACGCTTTCCCTATTTCAAAATTTTTCTCTGTGTTTCGATATGTTCATATTTCCTCCTGCACTAATATACCAGTGGTATATACCACTGGTATATTAAAGTATATTCACATAAGTCAAGATGTTCGGCACCATTTTTGAAAAATGTGAAAATGATATACTGTCAGTAGTCGTATTTCGAGAATTAAATCAGAATACATGGCTGAAAAATACGCAATTAAGGAAAGATAGTTTTAGGAAACGGTATATAGGGAGTTAAATATTATGAGTTGAAAGATATCGGAGAATTTAAATCAGCACCGCAGGTTATAGAATATAATCAATGAAAATACAGCTGCACTCGATGATCATCTATCACAGGGATGGGATATTGAACAAGAAGTAGAAATAGATGAATCTGAAAGTTTGTCACTATGGACTGCGCTTTGATTATGAGTGTTTTAAGTCTGTACAGTGGCTTGTAAGACATGATGTCAATCTCAATGTGAAGGAAATCCCGGTTTTTAAAAAGCTGCCAGGTATTGCAGATGAAAACCGTTATGAAATACATCAGTAGAGCATGGTGCAAGGGTCAATGAAAAGGGACGATGTGGGATCGGATGCCTTTGAACAGGCAATATACGGAAAGCGTTACGAGAATTTACCTGTTATTCATTCTCTTGGTCATACTGTGGATAAATATGGGTGGCAATGCGTTTCACAATGCGATTTCTGATAGGAATTACAGAGTTATCAAATTTTTCATCGATAATGAGTTGATGTCAACTACAATGGTGCCGACATGGTATATCCGTTTAAGCCGACACACCTCTATGTGTCGCAGCAAGATATGTAGATTTACCTATGTGTAAATGCTTGGTAGAGCACGGTGCAGATGTGACTTTGTCGGAAAAAGGACGGTACGAGACCTACAGCATCGCATTGGAGAAAGGCGATGACGAGATGGCTGAGTATTTCAAATCATTGGAACCTGTGAAATATCATGATATACAAAAATAAAGCTGGATGAGTTGAAACCGTTTAAACTGTCCAAGGAGTTGAAGGATTTTTACAGGAGACGAGTGCATTTTGACCTTGATAGAAAGCGATGTCGGATTTATAGATTTTCTTTTCTCTGACAGAAGCTGTGCCTATGAAGATAGGGAAGACAGAAATTGCTTCGCATATCTAAATCGACAGGCGATTACGATCATATTCAAATTGTATGGCGTCCGAAAAACGAAGAAGATAGCATATTATGATGTGGAACATAGAAGAACTTCGAGATATTTTGCGGTTGAAGACTTCATAGCGGATATTTCAACATGGATGCAAAAGATAATCGACGGAGATTTATAGTCGAGAAAAATTTCCTTATCTGCAGATAGTTGATCCGTTTTGGAAGACCTTAAAACGGAGAACAGAAATCGTTTTTATCATACAATTTTTATTCTCAATACCGCCGTTTTCCCATTCTATGAGGGTTTTTGCATAAAAATCACTGCACGCTTTTCAAAAGGATTGCTCGCTGGCAAAAGCTATATGAGGTGTTAAAATGGTATTTTTAGCACTTAAAGAGGATCGTCCATAACAGGTGGTTCAACGTCAAAAACATCCACTCCGGCACCTGCGATAGAATCGCTGTTAAGTGCTGTCGTCAAAGCTCGGCTGTTTACAATAGGGGCCTCTTGACGTATTGATTAAAAATAGCTGACGGTTTCATCATCGCCAATTCTCCATGGGATATAAAAGTCGACAGTTTCATTGTTCTGTGGCAGATGAACCGAAAAGTATGTCAGCGGATTTGAGGACTCCTTCAAGAGACATATATTGCGCAAAGTCAACATCCTTTTCACTCCTGCTGCAATATATGACGTTGCAATCGAAAGCGCTTGCAATCTTGGCGACTCTCATTCCTATAGCACCGGACCTATTATTCCGAAAAGTCTTTCCTGCAGGTTCACCCCACAAGACCATCTTTAGTACCGCCGTCTCTGAGCCTTTCCTGACACGGAATTACATTTCGCATCAGATTTATCGCCATGGCGAAAAACCAATTCACTGACAGCGGCATCGGAGTAACCTGAACAGTTGTAAACCGCAATGCTATTTTCTCTGCGAAGTCTATATCCACGTGGTCGTATCCGTAAACGCTACCGCAAATCATCTTTAATTTGGAACATTTGCGGATTACTTCTTTTTGGGGAATCTAATATTGGATAAGATGACAATATCAGCATCTTTGCTGCGTTCTATGAGTATCCGCATCTTCACGTCTATCGCTTGTGAAAAATTACTTCGACATTTCGAGGATTGTGGCATTTAGATAGAAACTCATCGTTGAAAATTTGAAATAATTTTTCTTCGGAAATACAAAGTTCTAAAAAAATACTACGCGCATATCTGAGTCCTTTCGTAAGTTATCATGGGTTAAAATTAAAAATAAGTCCTTGAATTTAAAGGAACTTTTTACCGGTGGCATAGTCACCGACAATTTGCCGTTACCGAACAGTTTTAGTATTTATACGTTACGAGACCGTCAAGCCCACCGGACCACGTGCGTGCAATTTGCCCGTGCTGATACCAACCTCTGCTCCGAACCCATATCTGAAGCCGTCAGCAAATCTGGTGGAACAGTTGTGATACACCCAGCGGAATCGACTGAGTTCATAAAATATTCGGCTTTTTCAGGGGTCGGATGTAACTATACAGTCAGTGTGATGAGAACCGTTTTCATTTATTATATCAATGGCTTCGCTGATGTTGGCAACTTTTCTCAAAGTCATGATGTAATCTGAGATACTCCTCGCTGAAATTCCCTTCTCTTATGATTATTTTATCGGATATTTTTCGGCACTAATTCGTCATAAATCTCTTCATGAACAAGGGAGGGTTTCAAAGCGTTGCACGCCACAGGATATTGAGTCTTGGAATCTTCAATGATTTTAAAACCATGTTTACATCTGCATCTTCTGCAACGTAAACGTGAAATTCCATCTGCGTGTCCCATTACAGGGATGCTGGAGTTAGCCATGATGTGTCTTACAAATGCGTTTGAACCTCGAGGATGATTAAATCGATAAACTTATCCATTTTCAGCAGATGAAACACTTTCTCTCGTTTCAACGAGGGTTGTGAAACCATCAGGAAGACCGCTTTTAATACCGCTTTCCCTGATGATATCAAATAGCACTCTATTGGTATTCACAGCTTCGGAACCGCCTTTTTAGAACGGAGGCATTGCCGCTTTTTACACATAGTGAAGCAGATTTGTACCAGTGCATCGGGTCGAGATTCAAAAATTACGCCGATTACGCCGATGGGACATGTGACTTTTTGGAAAGGATCGGTCCTTCATCCAATTGTTTTTAAAACGATTTTGTCGAGAGGATCATCCAGACCTATCAAACTATGGATGCCATCGATGCAGTCTCTGCAATTTTTCTCATCAAATTCGAGTCTTTTTCAATATGGGCTCAGTTGAACCGTTTGATCTTCCAACTCTTAAATCTGTCAGGTTAGCTTCAAATTTTATCTTTGCAGTCTACGAGAGAAGAACTTATGCTTTTCAGAGCTGAATTTCTGACATCAGAGGTAGAGCTTCCCAAGATTATGCTGTCTTGTTTACCTGCTTCAGAAGGTTGAACTGAGAGTTCAACCTTTCTTCATCAATCATTTTTCCAAATTGTTCGTGTTCTTTTCCTTTTCAATATAGATTCTGTTATTTTCAGCTTGCATGAGCGTTGTCTGCGTGAACACCCGGGTAAAAAGCACCAACGTGTCGCATATTTAAAATTCTCTGAATAAAATTGAAAAATGGCAACGCATTTTAGAACGTCAAAACTCATCACCGAATAAATGTCATCAGTCGAATAGATTTAATTAAATCGGTAAAATTGAATCAAGTGCGGCGAGTTTAATCAAAATTCATTTCAGATGTGAAGTCATCTTCGAAAGTCCCAGAATTTCTTTTGTCAGGGTGTTTTATAGCCAGATGATTCACGGAACCCCTGTCGGACAGCACGAGAAATTGACCGGACAATCCACCGCTGTTTTTGAATTCCTCAAAGGTAGTTGCAATTTATGCAAAATCAGCAGATATGACATCTTGATGGTTTATCAGGTTGATGATAACGGTAAAGGTTTCATGGGAAAAATCGCATGATATGCCCTTGTGGTCCATAAATCCCTTTGTAGAGCAGAGGTTTGAAGGATCGGTTTGAATACCGCTGATGGTGAGTTTGTTTTTCTGCAACTTTATTTTATCGGTTTCAAAAAGTGCCGTCGAAAACCGCCGATAGCCATGGCTCTGTGAAAATCCGTCTGTTTCAGAAATTGCGAGGAGCCTGTAGAGCTGTTTGACGTCGTCGGAATTGTGCAAAGCAGAATGGTTTCTTCGAGGCTTCATCTCCGCTTTGCAGGTAATCGGCATATAATTCGATGCTTTCTCCACCGTGAATTTCATCTTTTCGGTGATCCCATAAACCCAGATAGTTTTCCAAAGTTTTTGTTTTTAGATTTGGAGTGAACTTTCCGATGTCGGAAAAGTTTTTACTACGTTAAACAGGTCCAGGTTATATGGAATTCAGAGCAGATGAAAAATTAAGAGCATCAGCTCGTCCTGTCAAGTAAAGGGACATCAAAGCTTTTTCCGTTAAAGGTTATGATGAAGTCCAGCTCAGATAGTTCATTTAAAGTTTCTCTGATGACATCCTTTTTCATCTCCACCTTCAGAAAAATCTGTTTCACCAAAAGAGTACACCGTCACGTCTTGCAGGAAGACGCAAATCCCGACAGAATCAGTCTGCTGTATTTATGGCTCAAGCCGGTTGTTTCAATGTCGAAGACTCCATACTTTAAATCTTTGAGAATAGAAGTCGAAAACGGCAGATGAAACAGGCTCTATTTTAATCGTTTCACTTAACATTTTCATAGTTATATTGTACCCACAAAAATGCCTATATAAATAGTCGATACGAATAAATGTCGAGTGAGATAAACAAATTGAGAAATAGGTGAGCAAGTGTCTTTTTAGGAATTAAAAAGATGTGATATAATAAAAATCAACGATGAAAACGGGAGAGATGAAATGATAAGTATCAGTCAAACTATAGATGAAAGCAGAAAAATCGTGGTGAAACTTGGAAGCAATGTGCTGTCCACCGACGATGGAAGACCGAACGAAAATCTGATTGAGAAAATTGCTAGATGACGTGGCGGCTCTCATGGAAAGGAAAAGCAGATAGTTGTCGTGTCCAGCGGTGCGGGTGTTTGCGGCGTCGGAGCTATAAATAAGTGGAGTCGGCGAAAGGACATGAACTACAAACAGGCGCTGTGTGCTATCGGGCAGGTCGAACTCATGAATAAATACAAGGAATACTTTTGCAAAATACAGCGTTCACGTAGGGGCAAATTCTACTTGTAGGAAGATTTTTGAACATCCTGAAAGAAGGTTGCACATGAGAAATACCCTGTTTACATTTGGGTAGATGAAGGGTGTCAGTACCTATTATCAATGAAAATGACACCGTAAGCATTGAGGAGTTCAGCATAGAGACAACGATACTTTAAGCGCTCTTGCAGGAGTCTCTGGAACTGCGATTGCCTCATAATTTTAAGCGATATGGACGGGGTTTTCGACAAGGATCCGAAAAATAACGAAGATGCGCGATTGATCGAATGGTCGAAGATGTTCATGAGTTGAAAAGAGAACATCGATATCAAAAGGAATGAGTTCTTTCGGGACGGGAGGCATAGCGACTAAGATGAATGCCGCTGAGAGAATCGGTAAATTCGGAATCCCGACAGTCCTGATCAATGGAAAGATTGAGAACGCTATAGGAAAAGCTGCACGGGGAAGCTGAAAGGTACTCTGTTCACCGGCGAGGAGTGAGAGACAAGAATTGAGTTTTCGGTTAAGATGTATAGCACAGATAGCATCTATGGGAGAGAAATATGAAAATAGAGTTTTTAGGAGTAGGAAGTATGGGGAAGCATGCTGAACGGGTATGCAAAATCCCGGGATTTTGAGCCGAGATGAAGTGTTGATCTTCGGCGTGAACCACGAGAAACTGGAGAAAAATGCCCAAAAGATACAGGGTGAAACCATGCCTTCGGATTGAGGAATTGGTTAAGGATGCCGATGTGATATTTATAGGTATAAGCCTGATAAGTTCGATGAAGTGCTGCCTAAAATATCAAAGGAATACACCCGGATAAAGTGTGCGTTTCCATGGCGGCAGGCATAAGTTTGAATTATATAAAGAGTTTTAGGTGAAGACAGCAAAGTCGTTAGAATTATGCCCTAACACACCTGCTATGATACGTCGGGGATAACTTCCATATCCCACGAAGGCGATATTCCCCAGCTATGGAAAAGATAAGAAGTATTTTGGGAGAAATAGGAAGGTTAGTAGAAGTTCCTGAAAAGGCTTATACATAGCGTAATAGGAGCCGGCGGCAGCAGTCCTGCATATACGTATATTTACATAGACAGTCTTATCAACGCTGCTATGAAGTATGGAATGGAATACAGCGATGCGAGGATAGCAGCGCAAAGCGTGCTGGGAGCTGCACAGATGGTGATGGAGAGCGATAAATCGCTGGGACAGCTTGCAGAGGATGTATGTGTTCTCCGCGGCACGACAATCGAATCGGTAAAATTATTTAAAAGGGGTAAATTTTCGATATATGGTTGAAAATGCAGCGATTAAAAGCTATTGAAAAATCGAAGAAAATGGAGAAATGAAGGACAGGACGATGGTATTTCACGAAGAAACTTTAAACAGTGAGAGGATATATGAGGAAAGATTCTGAACCTCAGAAAAGACGAGGATTGAGTGAAGAGCGGAAAGACCGCATATAGAGAGATTGTCGAACACAATGGCGGAGCTGTCTGTGGCGATTACAGATGAAAATAAAGTTCTGCTGGTCAGACAGTACAGACAAGCCAGTGGAAAGAAATGTTGGAACTGCCGGCGGGAAAAATGAAAAAGGAGAAAAATCCCGTCGAGACAATGAAGAGAGTTGGCGGAGGAAAACCCGGATATTCTGCCGAAAATTTGTCGCTGATCGGAGAGTTCAATCCGTCAGTTGGATATACCGATGAAACGCTTTTACATATATGGGCTAAACACACCTGACAAAGGGAGAAGCAATTTCGATGATGATGAAGACCTGGAACTGATGGAGATCCCTCTGCAAGAAGCTGTTAACTTAGTAGTAAAGGTGAAATTACCGATGGAAAAACTATGGCAGGTATTTTGTTGGCGACACATCATATATGATTTTCGATAGGATGAATTGATTTGTTTACAGTGGATGAAAATAGTGATATGATTATCTAAAAGTGAAACATGAAATTTGATGCGAAGTTAGTCGAGTTCGGTGTAATTTTTCGTCGGATCGTACGGTGTACAACTGATATATGGTGAAAGATGAATGGAAATTCGGATTGGTAGAAGAGATGAATTTAGAGAGATTTGAAAAATATTTAAGCGATAGCAGAGGAGCTTCGAGGTTCGATTCAGGCATATGTGAGAGATGTAAAATATTTTGAAGTGTATTTGAAGAATAAGGATATAGATGGGGCGGAGCAAGCGAAAAGCTCTGATATAGCAGCGTATTTGATGGACTTGAAGGGAGGGGTGGCAAGTCAATTCGACTATAAATAGAAAATTGGCAGCAATCAGGCTATATACAAGTTCTTCATAAGCGAAAAATTGTCGACACAAAACCCTACTACGGATTTAAAAGCCTCTAAAAATTCAGAGGAGACATATCGAATATCTGACTGCTAGAGGAGGTTGAAAAATCTTGGAAATGCCCTGATGAAACTCTGAAAGGAAAAAGAGACAAGGCAATTTTGGAAGTGATGTATGCCACAGGTGTGAGAGTAAATGAAATAGTCGCAGCAGATGTTGAAGATGTAAAACCTGAGAATCGGAGTTTTTCACTTGTAAAGGCGCTATCGGCAAGGCGAAAGTGTGCCTGGGTATGATGTGAGAAGAGCTTTGGAAGATTATTTAGATGATGCCAGAGACATGTTGGTGAAAAACAATACCGGTGAAAAGGCGCTGTTTGTGAATTTCACAGGTGGAAGGATGACCAGGCAAGGGCTCTGGAAAATATTGAAAAATTACAGTGAAAGAGCAAATCTGGGAGATAGATTTACACCGCATATTTTGAGAAATTCCTTTGCAGTTCACATGGTACAAAACGGTGCCGATCTGAGATCGCTACAGGAACTTTTGGGGCATGAGGATGTAACAACAGCAACGCAGATATCATGTATGTTACAAAAATAAGAATCAAGGATGTCTACGATAAAACCACCCCAGAGCGTAGAGTTGAATTGGTTCAGGGGCGTGAAGGGAAATTTAAAATTTCATGAAACTCCTCTGTACGCGAGATAAAAGGACAAGTATGATCAAACGGTGATACGGGCGTATCGCAGCGTATTGAAGAAAAGAGCCTAGAAGATGTTATGAGTATTTTGTAGTATAAAAACATTGACTGTGCAAAAACGAAAAATTTGAAAGGAAATATGAATGGAAATAAGGATAATATACCTTTGTGCAATCATATTCGGACTGAGGATTTTAATAACTTTGGCACGGTGCCGCTATCGATAAAATTAGCACGCAGGATAAATGCCATAGATATTCCGAAAGATGAGAGAAGAGTCCATAAAAAGACCTGTTCCGAGAGTGGAGGAGTCGGCATATATCTGGGAGTTACCATATCGCTTATCATATGCACCGGGCTTGGGATATTCAACGGCGAAATGTGTCGAGGATATTTGGAATAGCCAAATTGACGTGGAATGTAGATTGGATAATAAAGGGGAAGTTTTCAATCCTACGCTGGGAGTTGTACTCGGTGGAACCGTAATATTTGTAGCAGGACTGATCGATGACGTAAAGCAACTGAGCCGAGGATTAAAGCTGCTTGGACAAATCGCTGCAGCGACTGATAGTACAGGAGTTCGCGTGAATTCGTTTTGAAGTTCTTCCCGAATGATACAGCTCTTATAGCACAGAAGTCTTGTTATCTGGCGACGGTTTTATGGATAGTAGCCATAACGAATACGATAAATTTAATAGACGGTTTTGGATGGACTTGCGGCGGGCATATCCGCCATCGCATCCTGCCATAGCCTATGTCGCATACATCTTCGGATGCTACATGGGGTCTTTCCTATGATAGCCGTAGCAGAGCGCCGCTAAGTTTTGCCGTATAAATTTCTATCCGGCAAAAACTTTTATGGGGGATTACTGACTCACAGTATTTCTGGGATTTGAGTAATGGCTAGCTTCCGTTCAAAGCGTTCAGGAGCGACAATTAGCTGTTGAAAGACGACGGTCATAGCCTGTGCGATTCGCCCATATTTGCGACACTGTTGCCCATTTTGGACACGATTTGGCGTCAGGAGAGCTTTAAATGGACGAAAACCCATCAAGCGGAAGCTGACAAGGACACTTGCATCACAGGCTCTTGAGAGATCCGGAATGGTCAGAGGAGAACAGTGATATGCATGACGGAGGTTTGCGGAATCATGAGTGCGGCGGCGAGTAGCACCAGCCGTGGATTGAAAGTGGACACTACGGCTTTTGGGCAAGAGCCATATGTGTACATATATGTGGTTTAACTGATCCGAATAAGCACCGAAATTAAAAAGAAAAGAAAAAGGATTTAAACCCTTGAAAATATGAATATATATGATATCATATATCGGTTAGTACGGACGGTCCTCTGACTGTGGAGCTGAAAAGCTAAGATATGTGCAAGAACGTCTTTGAGGGAAGGAGGAAATGACATGGATGTTTTGACGATAACAACGAATGAATACAGAAAACGATATTCCGGCTTTCAACGTCGGGGATAACATAGAAGGTACTACATCAAGATAAAGGAAGAGTTCAAGAGAGAGGCCTGGGTTTTTGAAGGATTCGTGCTGAAGAGAGCAAAACGGTGGAGTTTCAGAAACTTATTTACTAGATAGGGAGAATTGCTTCAGCGTGGGCGTCGAAAAGACATTTCCGGTGCACTCACCTAGGATTGATAAAATCGAAAATCGTTAAGAGAGGTAAGGTAGAAGAGGCAACTTAACTACATGCGTGAGAGAACAGGAAAGGCTGCTAAGATTAAGCCTGCTCATAGCGAAACAACAGTGAATTTTGATTAATTGAGAGAGCTTAGGCTCTCTTTTTCGGTGCAATGAGAGTCGATGATGTCGATTTGTAAAGATCGGCCTAGCAGAGAACTCTATGTAAATATGGCAGTTAATTTTGCGATACTTATTAAAATTTATCCATACATGTGGTAGAATATATAATGTTATTCTTAGTGAAAACCGTTCCATGGAACAGTCTACAACGAAAACTTTGACAGAGATGAATCGATGAAAAATCGACGGTTTCAGTGAGAATATTAGGTGAAAATTAGATGACGGAATAAAATGACAGAATAAAATAACTCGCTTCACATATGGGTGATTGCGTGAGAATATTGCGATTTGAGGTGAAGATATGACTATGAAAATATAAATTGGTATCCGGGGCATATGAAGAAAACCCGGGGAGCTGATACTGGAAAATCTGAAGTTGGTAGATGTTGTAATAGAAGTTGTAGATGGCAGAATTCCGATTTCCAGCAGAAACCCTATCATGAGACCAGCTGGTAAAAGGTAAAGATAGAATAATAGTTTTGAATAAAAGCGATTTGTCCGATGTGGCGGAGAATAAAAATGGCTGGAGTTTTACCGTCAGCAAGGAATTATAGCTGCGACCGTGGACTAGTCTGTCAGCGGGTGTTAAGGACCTGCTAGGACGACTCGGGGAAAAACTGGAAAAGGTGACCCAAGCAGAGTCAGAAAGAGAACTTGCAGAATAATGATAGTAGGCGTTCCCAATGTGGGAAAATCAACGCTGATAAATAGACTTACGAGCAGAAGGGTACTCGGACAGGGAGACAGACCGGGAGTTACCAAGGGAAAACAGTGGTTGACTCTGAAGAATGGAATGCAGCTCTTGGACACGCCAGGAATTTTATGACCGGAATTCAGAAGACCCTATGGTTGGAGTTAACTTGGCGTGTGCGGCTCGATTAAGGACGAGATACTCACTATAGATGAGCTGGGATTATCTCTGATGGGAATGGCACAGAAATTATCCGAAAATCTGAAAGAAAGATACAAGCTGGAGAAAATAGAGCATATGCTGCTGATAAACATGGAGAATATAGCTGTGAAAGAGGATTTATTATGTCGGGTAATGGAATAGACTACAGAGAGAACCGCAAGGACCGTATTAGACAGAATCAGAGGTGGAAAGATTGGTAGGATCTCCTGGAGGTAGCAGATGACAGATAGCAGGAGAGAGAAGAAGGTTGCTAGGAGAAAAACTTTCAGAGATGTCCATATTTGAAGAAGAATTGTACAACAGAGGCCTTGAGTTGATTGCCAGGGCTAGACAGAAGTGTACAGAGGATGTAGCGGGACCGGTCGTGTCAGCAGCTGTGATTCTTCCGAGAAAAATCACGGTATTTTGAGGCATTGATGATTCAGAAAATTATCGGAGAAACAGAGGCTGGAGTTGGCGAAAGCGATCAAGGAAAAAAGCTGTATGTTATTCCATAGGGATGGTCGGCAATACGGTGATTGATACAGGTGAATATCTTGGAAGCGACTAAGATGGCTATGAATGGGGCATTGGCAAATCTCAATGATAAAGTCAATCGGAAATATGGTAAAAGACATAGATTGGATTTTAATTGATGCGCTGACTTTTGGAGGATAGTACCTATAGGACAGACCGGTATAGTGAAAGGTGACGGCAAGTCTGTCTCAATTGCGGCAGCATCGATTTTAACAAAGGTAACAAAGACATGAGTTCATGATAGAGTTGAGTGAAAAATATCCGTATTACAAGTTGGAAGAACAAGGATACGGCACAAAAGAGCATTATAATGGCATAGAAGAACACAGGGGTATATGCAGGATTCATAGAATTACATTTCTGAAGAAGTATTTTGAGAATATTGACAGGTCAGGGATGATATGTCTTTGAAAATTATCGAAAATTTAGGTATTGCAGAGAATGTTAAAAGAGGTGTAAAGGTTATGGCATTTAAAAGCGATATTGAAATCGCACAGGAAAATGAGTTGGCAAAAATAACGAAAATTGCGAAGAAAATCGGAATAGGGAGAGGACCACCTAGAGCTTTTACGGAAATTACAAGGCTAAAAATCGCGCGCCGACATATGGGGATCAAGGACAACAAAGACGAGCTGATATTGGTGACAGCTATAACACCCTCCGGCAGGCGAAGGAAAGACGACCACCACTGTGGGATTGGCTGACGGAATGAGCTTAATCGGTGAAAAGTCATGGTAGCTCTCAGAGAGCCTTCCTTGGGACCTGTTTTTCGGAATGAAGGTGGAGCTGCGGTGGAGGATATGCTCAGATAGTTCCTATGGAAGATATACTTTGCATTTCACAGAGATGTGCATGCCATAGGTGCGGCAAACAACCTGTTGGCAGCTAAGATGAATAACCACATTCATCAGAAACCTGTTGGGAATCGACCGAGAAGAATTCCGTGGAAGAGATGTCTCGACATGAACGACAGGCAGCTTAGAAACGTGGTTGACGGTTTAGGTGGAAAGACTCATGGAGTACCTAGGGAGGACGGCTTTGAAATCACCGTTGCAAGTGAAATAATGGCAATACTATGTCTTGCAAATGACATAGAAGATCTGAAAAATAGAATATCCGATATCATCGTAGGATATACTTGACAACAGACCGATAAAGGCCGAAGAAATCAATGCTCAGGGGGCAGTACAGCCCTTTTAAAGGATGCAGTCAAGCCAAATTTGGTTCAGACCTTGGAAAAAGACTCGGCATTTGTTCTGGAGGACCTTTTGCCAATATAGCCCACGGATGCAACTCTGTGATAGCGACTGAGACAGCTTTAAAACTCATAGATTACAGTGATTACTGAGGCAGGATTTGCAGCTGATTTGGGTGCGGAAAAGTTCTTCGATATAAAATGCAGGCAGGCGGAATTGAAACCGGATGCGGTAGTCGTAGTAGCTACAGTCAGAGCGTTAAAAATCACGGTGGAGTTGCCAGAACAACTGAACAGGGAGAATATTGATGCATTGAAAAAGGGTATGCCAAACTTGATTCAGCATATTGAAAATATTCAGAATGCTATAAGTTGCCTTGCGTCGTGGCGATAAATGCCTTCCCGACAGATACAGCCGAGCTTGAAACAGTGCGAAGAGAATGTGACAAGATAGGTGTCAATGTGGAGCTGTCCAACGTTTGGGCAGAAGGTGGCAAAAGGCGGGGAAAAACTCGCCAAGGAAGTGGTGAGACTTTGCAAGGAAGCCGGCGACTTTTCGTTTTGCCTATGAAGAAGATGACCGTATAAAGAGCAAGGTTGAAGCCGTTGCAAGAGGGTTTATAGAGCGGATGGCGTTTCATTCACCGATGTTGCAGCGAGGGAAATTGAACAACTGGAAAAGATGGGATATGGAATTTGCCGATATGTATAGCGAAAACTCAATGCAGCTTCTCAGATAATCCCGAGTTAAAAGGGCTCAAGAGTTTTGAAATAACCGTTAAAAAGGTCAGAGTTATCTGCCGGAGCGAGATTTGTAGTTGTGTACACGGGAATATTATGACCATGCCTGGATTGCCGAAAGAAAAAGGCCCGCTGCAGAAAGCATCGACGTCGATAAAAGGTAAAATTATAGGGATTGTTCTAGATATGGAAAGAGGAACCCATAGGGAAAAATTTTCAAAAAGGTAGGGAAGTTGCCGGGAATAACATTTCTGAGAAATTGGTAAAAAGAAGCAGATGAGTTGAAGAGGAAAGTCGCCCGTTGGCAATTTTGAGAGTTGGTGTAAACCCATCGGATTTGGCATGCAGAGAGGAGCGGTAAATAGAGCTGATCGGTGTAAAAACGAGAATTTTGGAGATTGGAAACTGACTACAGATGAAGTACTGAGAAAAAGTAGATGTAGTGAATAGCGATGATACAGTGCACGGAGTGTTGATTTTCAGACCTCACCAAAACATATCGACGATGACAAGGTGAGAAACAGATTGAAAGCGGACGAGGATGTAGACGGTATAGAGATGTGTCCATGGCGAAGATATACAGAGGAGACACTTCCGGTTTTCAACTCCTTGTACAGCAAAAGGCGTGTATAGAGATTTTTAGCATTTTGATGTTGAGATAAAAAGGGAAAAAGGCAGTTGTCATCGGAAGGAGTATGGTAATCGGAAAAGCCTGTTGCGATGATGTTACGCTAAATGAGAATGCAACTGTAACCATATGCCACAGTAAAAGTGAAAAATTGTCGAAAATCATTGCAGAAAATGAAATTGTAATAAGTGCGGTGGGCAGAGCGAATACGGTTACAACAGAATGCACATGTGGAAACCAAAAATTATGAATGTCGGCATAAATGTCCATGAGAGTGGTAAAATGGTCGGCGACGTGGATTTTGAAAAATGTGTTTGACGAAGTTTACGGCAACTTTACCTGTTCCCGGAGGAGTAGGTGCGGTTACCACGAGCATATTTTGATGGATCGCGTAGTTAGAGCGCAGAGATGGACTGCAACAGAAAATGAAAATACTCTAAAGTATATGTGAAGGGAGAGTGTCCGATATCGACGAGAGAGGTTCTGTCTTGATGAAGAGCCCATATCGATTGTGGCAGCCGAATAAATTTCTATAGCGTTGACAATAAAGGGCTGATACTTTGGCACGGCCCTGAACCATATGTGGATATATAATAATCTTTAGATTTAAAAACTTAATAAGGCGATGAAAAAGAGGAGTAGAAAGATAGTCATACGAGACGGAAATTCGTGGCTGAGAGATTTTTCGAAAAACGTCTTTCGAAGGTTGCTTTGGAGCCTATGCGTATTTTTGAAAGTGCTGAATTTATTGGCAGCATACGCATTTCACATCATGGGAAAGGGTGGCTTATACAGCTGCATCCGGTGGGTGTTCGACTTGAGCGCTCATTTCGTGCAGTTGCTTGACAACAGTCTGAGCAGTGCTGTTATATTGAATAAATTCGGAATAAAGGTGGTACCGCGGAATGAATCCGTCCTTTTAGTTGAGGCGGTTTTTATTATGGGATTCTGCTGTTATGATTATTGAAAATAGAAGCTGATGAGGTGAGTATGAAAATAATTTGGACATACAATCCCCGTGAATTTGGGGAAAATAATATAAGAACTGGGAGGCTGCGGATGTTTCAAAGGAGATGTCAACGAAGAAAAAGCCTTTTACCATCGTAATGCCTCCGCCTAATATAACGGGGCAACTTCATAGGACACGCTCTGGATCAGACGTTGCAAGACGTAATAATCAGATTTAAAAAGGATGAACGGATTTGAAGCTCTTTGATTCCGGGAACCGATCATGCTTCCATAGCTACAGAGGTCAAGTACAGGAGAAGATACGAAGAAGAGGGGTTGGAAAAAGGAAGATCTGGGTAGAAGAGTTTTTGAAAAGAGTTTAGGAGTGGAAGAGAGAGTTTAGGTACCATTACTGAACAGTGCCGCAGATTGGAGAGGGTCTTCGCGATTGGTCAAGGAGGAGATTCACCATGGATGAAGAGGTTGCAGCAAAGCCGTAAAGGAATTTTTCGTAGACTGTATGAAAAAGGTTATATCTACAGGGCAACAGATTGATAAACTGGTGCCCGGTGTGCAAGAACTTTTGTCCGATGCGGAAGTGGAACACGAAGATGTGAACGGAAATTATTGGTACATAAAATATCCGTTAGAGGACGGAACGGGAAGCGTTACAGTGGCAACTTCGAGACCTGAAACAATTTTTGCAGACGTTGCAATTGCCGTTAACCCTGAGGATGAAAGATATGAGAAACTAATAGGAAAAACGTTAAAATTCCTGTGATAGATAGGATTATACCGATAATGCAGACTCCTATCCGATCCGGAAAAGGCACAGGTGCAGTTAAAAATAACACCTGCAGCAGATCACAACGATTTTGAAGTAGGCAGGAGACATGACTTGGGAAATGTTGGAATGTATGGACTTTGATGCGAAAATGACCTCGGCGGCAGGTAAGTACGAAGGAACGGACAGATATAGGTGTCGTAAGAATGGATAAAGGAGCTGGACGAGGAAAAGGCTGCTTGGGAGAAAATCGAAGAAGTCGATGTCCCGAAAGGGTCCTGTTACAGGTGCCATACGACAGTGGAGCCGATGTTGTCGGAACAGTGGTTTGTCGCTATGAAAAGAGATGGCTAAACCTGCCATAGGGCGGCTAAAAAGGAGAAGTTAAGCATGTTCGGAGATTTGAAAAATATATCTACACTGGTTGGAAAACATCAGAGATTGGTGCATATCGTCAACTTTGGTGGGGACATGGAATACTCGGCATATTACTGTGATGATTTGCAATAGATTGTCGTGACAGAGAGTGTTCAAAGCTGTCCGAAGTGCGGAAACCGAAATTTCGAAGGAAGAAGATGTGTTGGATACGTGGTTTTCTCTTACCGGCATTGTGGCGATTTTTCAACTCTAGGTTGGCCTGACTCCGGAATACGAGTATTTTTATCCGACAGATGTCCTTGTGACAGGTTACGATATAATAGTCTGGGTTGTCAGAATGGTGTTTTCCGCATTGGAAATGACAGGAAGCTCCTTTCAGTCAAGTGTATGTTCACGGGCTGGTCAGGGATGAACAGGGGCAGGAAGATGAGCAAATCTCTAGGAAATGGTGTAAATCCACTGGATGTCATCGATGAGTACAGGGGCGGATGCGTTGAGATTTGTGCTTATCTCTCAAATAACGCCGAAACGACATGAGATACATCGAAGACGAGTAAAATCTGCTAGAAACTTTGCAAATAAACTTTGGAATGCATCCAGATTTGTGATAATGAACATAAGGATGAAGATAGAGCTTCTTGCCTATGTCCGACGATGATTCAAAGTGGAGAGAAGAAGATAGATGGATAGTATCCACCGTGAACACGGGTTCAAAAATATATCGAGAAAGCCATGGACAGGCTGGATTTTATCATGGGTGTACGCAAAGGTTTGACTTGAGTTTTGGAGCGACTATTGCGAGTGGTATATAGAGATGGCGGAAGAGAGGCTATACGGCGATGATGAAGAGGATAAGAAAGTTGTCAGAGGCGTTTTGAGAACGGTCTTTGACTCGGATTGATTGAAAATGCTTCACCCATATATGCCTTTTATCACAGAAGAAATATACGGTTTTGTTCGAGATGGAGCAAACGGACACGGAGGAGTTCATCATGCCTCGGAATATCCGAGTATGAGAAGAGTTGTACTTTCAGACTGCTGTTGAAAAGATTGAGATCGTTAAAGAATTGTCAGAGCTGTGAGAAATATCAGAGCAGAGATCGAAGTCGCACGTCGAAGAGCTGAGAGCATGCTTTTATATCCAAAGCAGGATACAGAGAGGCAATAGATGATAATATAGATTTGATGAAGCATTGACAGGCATAGATTTGGTGAAATCTTGGGAAAGCGATAAGCATCCAAAGTCGATGAAGAATCCATGAGCGCTGTGATAAAGGGAGTAGAAATAAGGATTCCCTCTATCAGATCTGATCGACTTTCAAAGCGGAAAATGGAAAGGTTGGAAAAAGAGAGACTTGAAGGGGAAGTCTCAAGATGTGAAAAGATGCTGTCAAACACAGGGTTTAGTACCAAAGGCACCCAAAGCGAAAATAGATGGTGAGCAGAAGCTTCAAAACTACAAGATATGCTTGAGAAAGTTATTGAAAGAATTGAAACCATAGAGAAAAGAGCTTGAAAATATGGGGAAAAATAAAAATGATATAAAAGCATCCATGAGTATTCGAAAAGTTCGCTAGCATATTGGGCTTGGAGAGATAGAAAGTCTGCTGAAAAGGTTGGGAAATCCCAGGAAGATTTAAAATCATTCACGTTGGGGAACTAACGGAAAAGAGCTCAGTCAGCAGATATATATATATGAAATGTTGAGGGGCAGGCGGATATAGCGTGGAATTTACACATCGCCGTACATAGAGGTGTTCAATGAACGAATAGAAGTGGACGGTGAGTACATCGAGGACGATCAGTTATCGGAGCTTCTGGAAGCAGTCATAGGAAGCTAAGGAGATGGAAAAAGGCAGGACAGCCGGTTCACTGAAATTTGATATTATCACTGCGGTATCATTCATGTACTACAAGAGAAAGAGTTGACTTCGCAGTCATAGAAGTGCGGGCTGGAGGCAGATTGGACAGCACAAATGTAATTAAACAGCCTGTCGCCAGCATAATCACTTCGATCTCCCTTGATCATCCTACCGATAGAATAGGCATGACAATTGCGGAAATCGCTTTGAAAAGCCGGTATAATAAGAGTGGACGACGGTAACGTGGGAAATGTTTGCCGGAAGGCTATGGACGTAGTAGTGAAGAGGCTGAGAGTATGAAATCGAGCACAGTATACGGTGATGTGCGATACGGATTATAAAGAGGATGAACTGGGAAGCGAGTTCGTGTTAAAGAGACGTATTTTCCATGAGAGAATCGATTTTTGAAATATCCATGACGGGTTTTTCATCAGATGCTTAATGCAGCAGTGCGATAAAGAGCTGTGGAAAACGATGATGTCGTATAATGCAGTGGATTTGACACTGGACAGATTAAAAGTGGGTTGAAAAAGTCAAAGGTTAAAGGCAGATTTGAGATTTTCCAGAAGAAAACGGACAGATGATAGTGTTGGACGGTGCTCACAATGAAACGGGCATGAAAGCGTTTTGTAAACACTGCAGAGAATTGTAATCAGAAAATTCTGTGTCAAAGAAACTCAAATGATTTTTCGGAAAAACGGAATTCTGATAACATACTGGTGATTTGCGGAGTTTTTGAAAGACAAGGACACTGATAAAATGACTTTAAAATTCTCATCGATTTGGGACAAAAAGCAAAAGCGTTACGAAAGAGATGAATGCACCAGTTCAGCTACAGGAGGAAATATAACTGTAGACTTTGTCAGTACCGAACCTGATGTGAAAGGAAATTGAATAAAGACCAACTGAAAAATCTTTTTGGAGAACAAGGGCGGACATGTCATCGAGACAGCAGGATGATACTGGAAATCGCTAAAGTCTTTAGACGGAAAAATATACAAAGATATGATAAAGTGATGTTTGTCAGTTCGCTGTATTTGATAGGTGAAGTTAGATTGACAGCACAAGAATTAGTCTACTGGCATTGTTCGAGAAATACTTTATTCACGGGATGAGTTGGATACGCCAAGATTGAAAAAGCTAAAATAAAATGTTATCGTAGGATATTGAAGTGAGATGCTAACAAAAGAGGTTATGATTATGGAAAAATTTACCGTTGACAACAGAAAAAGGATGGCAAGGAACCGGAAAAACATATGATGCCAAAAAGCATGCTGTACTATAATCCGAAATCAGAAACGGCGATTTTAAAAATAATTTGGATTTGATAGTTAAAAGTTTCAGAAGCGGGTCATCAGGTAATTCCGTCAGAGCGTCAGACGAAAATCGATTTAAACGACGTGATGAAGAGCATAGATGAAAAGAGTACAGACAGATTATGGTTTGCCGGTGGAGACGGAACTATAAACATCTGTGTAAATGCGATGGTCAAAAATAATTATAAATTTGCCCTGGCAATTTTTCCGGCAGGTACAGCCAACGATTTTACCGGATGCTTAAATTTGCCTAAAAATATAAGAGCACAGATCAACATAGCGTTAGGTGAGTGTTATACGTATTCTGACGTGGGTGTCTGCAATGAAAAATGTTTATAAATGTTGCAGCTTTGGGAGAATTTGGTAGATGTGAGCCAGAAGACGAATCGGCACTGAAGAACGTTCTTGGGATATTTTGCGCATTATTTGAAGGGCGCGACGGAAGTAGTCAGGTTGAAAGCCTGCCGGTAAAATTAACAACGCAAGATAAGATATATAGGAAGATATGTTTCTTCATGGTAGTTATGGACAGGAGAATCAGCAGGAGGGTTTTAAAGAGCTGTCGTCGTGTTCAGAAATAAACGATGGCAAATTGAATGTAGTGCTCTTTAGGAAGATGCCTATCGGAATTTGTGCCTATTCTTTCGGTAATAAGCGAAACCACGAGGATAACAAGAATGTGTTGGCATTTTGAAACAGATCGATTGACGAATTGAATCGGAGTTGAAATTTCGACAGATGTGAGATGGCGAGCACGGTGAAAAACTTCCTCTGGAATTCAGCGTACTGAACAGGAGAATTAAAAATTTTTACGAAAGAAAGACAACGAATAAATTCATGCGACTGCAATTGTCAGGAAGGTGATGAGATGGAAACAGATCCATAAATGAAAAATAAAGGAAATAAGAAAGAATTTGATTTTTGTCTTCGACAGATGACATGGACAGTTTAATTCTTTTCGAAGAAAATGAACTGGAAATCAGCGATGCGGAGCCGGTGGAGACTAACGTTATAAACGGAAAACTCGAAAATGAAAAGATGAAATAGTAGCGGGAATATGTTTTGGCTTTTAGGAAAACTGAATATATTATCGACGGAATAGCCGTGGATGGTAGCTTGAGAGGACTTGGAATCGGACAGGAGTTTAGATATCGCAAAGAGGATGAAGTCAGAAAGCGTGAAGGTGATAAAATCTTTTGGTAGCAAAAAGCGCCATGTAAAACTCAGAGCTATGTTACAATGAACAGGAGGAAGCCCTTTGTTTACGAGTGTGCGGGTGTCTACAGTACAAAAGTCGATTGTTTCCCTGCAAAATAATGAAAATGGGAGGATGAAAAATGAGGATTATTTTAGATGGTATGGGCGGTGATAATGCACCAGGTAGAAATTGTCAAGGGGAGCGGTAGAAGCATCAGAAATTGATCGAAGATGAGATTGTCATCATGGGAGATGGAGACAAGATCGAGTTTCAGCTGAAAAAATACAAGTACAGCGATGAAAAAAATATCAGTAAAACACGCCTCGGAGGTAATTGAAAATGATGATGCTCCGTGAGGGCGGTGAGAAGAAAAAGGATTCTTCAATGGTGGTCGGATTGAATAGGTGAAAATCCGGAGAGGAGATCTTTTCATCTCGGCGGGCAATACTGGAGCTTTGATGGCAGGAGCATTGTTCAATCTGGGGGCGCATACAGGGAATCGACAGACCTGCAATCGCCTCGATATATCCCATATTGGGAACGAAAAACCGTCGTTGCTGGTCGATGCTGGCGCGAATTCGGGTGTAAAGCCGAGTAATTTTGCTGGAATTTGCCATGATGGGCAGCATTTATATGGAAAAAGGTCCTAGGAAGGAAAATCCCAAAATTGGACTGGTGAATTTAGGAGTTGAAGAAACCAAGGGATCCACTTTAACTAAGGCGGCATTCGGTCTATTGGAAAAGAGTCATCTGAATTTTTCGGGAAACATAGAGGCTAGGGGAAGTTCCGCTAGGTGGTGCGGATGTAGTGGTGTGCGAGCGGTTTTGTAGGCAATGTGATATTAAGTGACCGAGGGATTGGCAATCAATATTGTAAATCTTTTTAAAGAAAAAGTTTACGGAAAATGCCAGAGCCAAAATGGGAGCATGTTGCTGTCAAAGAAATTGAGAAGTCTGAAGAAGAGTTTGACTACACCGAATACAGCGGAGCGCTCGATTTCTGAGGGGTTAAAAGGTCCTGTGGTTAAAATGCACGGATCGTCAATGCCAACGCTGTAAAAACAGCATTTTAAAGGCTATTCCTTTTCGCTGAGAGAAAATGTGGTCGGAATCATATCAGAATCCGTATTCTGAAATAGAGGAAGTACTCATCGAGGAAGAATAGAACATAGGGAAGAGTTTAGTTTATTATATACATATCGCAAAACAGTTGTAAAACTCCTTTTGCGGTGTATGCTCGTCTCATTTTTCCTCTTCGGCATTCTGCTTTTTCAATTTGCGTATTTCAGATGGATATACGCCAGATGTATTTCTTGAAGAGGTAGTGAATCGGCTCTGTGAATTATATCCCACAGTCTTGGCAACCTTTGTTTATTTTCGGGTTTGTCGTAGAGAGAATGTGTTCAGCCGTATTCATTCTCTTTCTTTGAGTCGTCATTCGGTTATGCTCATATGATACTTGCTCTTTAAAAGCGGTCTTCAGTTTAGTAGGACTCATCATAGCGATTTTAGTTAAAAATCCTGAGGAATATTTGATGATAGGTGATCGTTTACGTAGTTTGCAACATTTTGTAGGGCATTTTTCATCCGATTTGGATATTTTGTTGTAGTATTTATCGGCAAAATACTCGCGTTTATAGTAACGCTTAGCCATTCCTTTTTGCCTTAGCTTCCAAGAACAAATCGCTTCCGAGATGAGAAGAGGAATAGTTTAAAAATTTCATCTGCTATTTTTCCCTATTTTATTGCTTATGAATCCTCTCGAATAGTGAACATATTTTTAATCGACCCATCGAGTAGTCGGTATGTTTGTTTATATACGTCTCCAACATCTTCCTTTTTAAATTTTACGCCCACCGAAACAAAGGAAATCTGCCGTGAACTAAAAACCTGTAGTCCACATTTCCATGTCCGTCACAAAAGACGCTGTTGCTGTTCATCTGCTCATATGGATAGAGACACTCTCCGTTAGCTGATTTTAAAAAACGCTGACATTATGACGACATCCTCGATTTTAAAGGGATCAAAATAACGTCACTCCAAAAATTTGAATGTCTTCGATATCTATTAGAAATCGTCGGTTTCATATATCCAGTAATATCCTTTGAAAGGATAGATATCCATATAGTATGTAGTACCGTACTTAGGTAAATTAGGTGGAGTCTCTACACGTTTGAGTCCCAATGAGGACAAAGGCTCCTGTATAGATTGGTTCTCATCTATGGTATAGTGCATAAAAATGTTTTCGCATGAATGTTTCTCAAATTCGATAAATATTTCGATTAGACATATATTAAGATTAGACATATCTAGTATGAATGTATTGTACCACACAAAAATACGGTGGTACAATGCTGATAAAGGAATAAAGACACATGTGGACGTGAAGGTGAATGTGCGATATTGCTTGAGATATGACAGTATATTATGAAGGGTTTAAGACGTTGAACAGAGAAAATGCCAAGCGATTGAAGAAGATCATACAGTATGAAATGAGAAGTCGTCAAGTTGCATTTTGTGTCTAATCTAGATAAGGGGATGAAATGTTTAAAGTTTACGGTAGCTGTTCAGCTATATTCCAAAAAGAGATATGCGTATATCGCAATTGTTGCCATAGCTGTATCAGCGGTTTTGGTTTCTGCGGGGAACTATTACATATACAGGTTTTTACACAGTCTGGTAGTGGAAGGAGATTTGTCGGAGACACTGCATGTAGCTTATATAATTGTGGCATGTCTTGTGTCAGGTGGAATACTATACTTTTTATCGCTGGTGCTCACCCTATAAAAATCGGTTTTCAGAATTGAAAACAAATTTGAGAAAAAGGGAATTGACGGCCTAACTGATGCGAGTTTTAAAATTTTTGATAAGTATCCTTCAGGAAAGGTGAGAAAGATTATAGATGATAATGCGGAGCAAACTCAGCTACGATTGTGGCACACTTGATACCGGATTTGGTAAATGTTGTTGTCACACCGATTTTGACTTTGGCAATCGCATTTTACGTAGATTGGAAAAATAGGTGTCGGACTTGTCATCGCCATTGCAATAGGAATGTTTTTAATTTCTCTGATGGATACGAACAAAGGAAGCTAGGAACCAGCATATGGAAGCTATGGACAATATGAACGCTGAAACGGTGGAATACATAAGAGGGATGCAGGTATAAAGAATTTTTCGGTATATCCGTATTCACGTTCAAATCTTTGCATAAGGCTATGTAAGTACTCTAGATTCGCACTTAAATATTCTATGAAATGCAGACAGGCATACTGTCAACTTCCTGGTTTTATTCAATGGAGTTATGGTGTTGATGAGTTCCTTTCACAATAATATTCTCAGATTTGCAGTCCCTTGCAGAGCAGCCCCTGTAATAAGCATAATATATGGAATGAGTTCTTCTCGGCATAATATTTACGGTGATGATGAGAATTAGTGTATCTTGCCATGTACCAATATATGGGAAATAGGGCAGTAGATAACATTGAAAAATTATATGGAGAAATGCAACAGGATAAATTGGCGTTCGGCGACGAATACACCCTTCGAAAACTTTGATATAGAATTTGATAATGTCACTTTCGGATATGATAAAAACAACGTCATCGAAAAGCTGTCCTTCAAGTTGCCCGAGAGTAAAATATATGCCCTGGTAGGGTCCAGCGGAAGCGGCAAATCCACCATAGCAAAGCTGGTGTCAGGATTTTACAACATCAACGGAGGAAGTATAAAGCTGGGAGGAAAGGATATAAGTGCATATTCTCAGAAAGCCATAATGAAAAACATAGCCTTTATCTTTCAAGATGCAAAACTCTTCAAAACCAGCGTACTGGAAAACGTGCATGATAGGTGATCCGGCAGCTGACAGGAAGCGGCTTTGAAAGCGTTAAGCTTGGCAGGTTGCGATGAGAAATTTTTGGATAAGTTCAAAGATAGAGAAGATACGGTGATAGGTAGCAAAGGCGTGTTCTTATCCGGAGGAGAACAGCAGAGGATTGCCATAGCAGAGAGGATACTGAAAAATGCCAACATAATAATTATGGATGAAGCGTGTGCGGCGACGGATCCGGAAAACGAACACGAATTGCAAAAGGCATTCGCAAATCTCATGAAAGGGAAAACCGTAATTATCAGATAGCACACAGGTTATCCAGCATAAAGTGTAGATGAGGTGTTGGTTCTGGATGAAAGGCAAGATTGTTGAGAGAGGAAGTCAGCGATGAACTGATGAGAGGAGATACCCGATATAAGACGTTACAAGAACATGTACCAAAAGTGCAAACGAATGGAGGGTATGATGATAAATAAAATAAAAACAATGGTTTGCCCTTACAGATAAAGCGTGCGAGTGCATTCTAAAAGCAAGTGTGATAGCGTTTCTGAATTACTTGTAGGAATATAATGTCGATAGTGGTGGTCATGCGTTGTTTTGGATGACGTAATAAGCGGAGATGTCAATAGCAGTCTGATCATAGGCTTGAGTGCCGTAACTCTGATTTTTGATGTATGCACTCAGTTTTGGGAGTACAATAACCTGTATACAGTGACGTATAGAGAGAGGCGGAAGAACTGAGAGAGTGGATATCGCGACAAGACTTTAGAAATTTACCACTTGGTATTTTTCAAAGCACGATTTAACCGACTTATCACAAACAGTCATGTCGGATGTTGAGCGAATAGAACATGCGGTGAGCCATGCTGTGTCGAAAACTTTGGGCTTTTGTATTGTTTTTGCCGATTTTCTCCATACTGCTCATAATCGGAAACTGGCAGCTGGGACTCGTAATACTGGGGGTGAATTTGGTCGCCGCTGTACTGCTGTTGCTGTCCAAGAAAATGCAAGTGAGGCAGACCACCAAATATTACAGAGCTGAGAGAGAAAATTCGGAGGCATTTCAGGAAGCTATAGAGATGCAACAGGAAATAAAGAGCTACGGTTTGGGGAGCAAAGTGATCCATGTATGAGCAGATGGATGAGAAGTGAGAAAATCCATTTGATAAGCGAGATTTTGCTGAAGCTATTCCATTAAATATTTCTGACAGTTATTACAAATTGCAGCATAGGTATCATAATTCTGGTAGGAAGTCTTCTGTTCGTTGACGGAAAAATAACTCACCTGGTGGGATACGTTCTGGTGCCATAAAGATAAAAGAAGCTGTGGACGGACTTTTTGGGAAATATGGCGGAGCTGTTTTACATAGATGCCAGGATTGAGAGAATTAAGGAAATCAGAGAAACGCCGACACAAGAAGGCGATGACAAGAAGTTGAGCTCCTTTGATATCAAGTTGGACCATGTGGAATTTTCGTATCAACGATGATGAAAAAGTTTTAAAGGCATATCGTTCAGCGCCGAACAGGGAAGGTTACAGCGTTGGTAGGCCTGTCGGGATGTGGAAAGACCAGTGTTTTGAGGTTGATTTCGAGGCTGTACGATTGTGACAGCGGTAAGATTACCATAGGGTGGAGAGGATGAGTAAGCAAAATTTCTAGCAAGTTCACTATTTGAGAATGTGTCTGTGGTTTTTCAAGATGTCACTTTATTTAACAATACGGTCACGGGAAAATATAAGAATCGGAAATATGAACGCCACAGATGAAGAAGTTAAAAAGCTGCCGCACTGGCAGGATGCGAAGATTTTATAGGGAAACATGGAAAAAGGATACGAAACTATGATAGAAAATGGAGCATCTCTTTCAGGTGGAGAAAGGCAGAGACTTTCCATTGCAAGAGCAATTTTTAAAAAGATGCACCTATTATAATCTTGACGAAAATATCTTCTTCGCTTGATGTAGAAAACGAGAAAGATCATTCAAGATAGCTTGAATACTCTGATAGAAAACAAGACGGTGATAATACTCACAGGCTGAAGTCCATTGAAAACGCAAACAAAATAGTAGTGCTGAACGATGGATATGTGGAGATGGCAGGAAGTCATAAAGAACTGTTGGCAGGTTCCGAAACGTACAAACTTTTAGTTGAAAATTCAAAATTGATAGATGAATTCAGGTATGGTTGCTGAATACGACCGTATGATTAAAATCGATATGCTAATTGACAGATAAATTCTAAATTTGCGTGCATAAATATAAAAAGAGTTTTTATTAAACGGATAGTAAGGCAAAGCCTTTTTCTGTGCAGATAAGGCTTGTCTTGCTAATTTTGAAATGTCTCAGTATACTTTTTAACCAAAATGTGATAAAAATATCGACGTGTTAAAGAATAGATAAGGTTATAGAGAGGTATATTATGCAAAAATTTCAACAACAAAAAGTCATAGCAATTCTAGGATTGATATCATCGATTTATGTAATTGCGTTTCTGGTGCTGTTACTTTTTCTACCATGACGCTTTTGAATGTAGCAACATTGTTCTCACATTATGATGTGGGTAGCCATAGCGGCAAATTTAATTGTCATAGCGGGATTTTTGTACAGGAGATTTGGAGAAAAACAGAAACTGGACAAGGCAGGAGTTACCCCTTTTAGCAGCTCAAATAATCAGTCGTTGTAATGCTGATTTTTAAAAGGAATTGAGCTTATAAGTGCACTTGCAAGGCTTGCAACTTTGTACAGCGAGTTTCAGCCAGTATGGTACCACTGCAATGAATGGCGGCATAGGTTCTCTTATGTTCAGAGATATCAGTGCTACGTTGTTTGTAATTGTATTGGTTGCTGCTAATGTTGTGATTTTGATGCTTTCAATAATGTTGCTTTGGAAACGGTATCGAAGTAGATGAACCATCAGTTGAGAACAATCTGTCTCCTGTCGCAGGTACAGCTAAAGCGGAAGATACTGCCGAAAAAACAGCAGATACAGTTAAGGAAGAGTCTGAAAGTCGTAAAATAAGCCGCAGAAAAATACGGGAAAAATTTATAAAAAGAAGTAATCAGTACGAATATGTTTATATGAGAGATTTATATCCTATAGTGAGTTTGACATATGAACTCAAATGATTTTGAAGTGTCGTAATAATTTCATATGCCAAATTTTTCAAAAAGCACCTTTGGAAAGCATGCGTTGAATTTGAAGCTATGCACTTTTCGATGTGTGCTTTTGTTTTGGGAGATTCTCAAATCGAAAAAATTTTCTTTACTAAATAATTGAATATATTTCAACAGTTTGTCGCAGTGAACGAGATAATAGAATTCGCATTAGTTAAGTAAGAAACCACACTATGTTACATGTTGCATTTTGGCTTGGAAAATCGCTGTGAGAATCTGTCGGAGAAAAATTGAACATTTAAGCATACATTCAAACAAAAGATGTGATAGAATGAAAGCAAGTTAAAGGATTGATGAGATTGAAGAGGTGTATTATGCAGAAAATTCTTAACAACAAGTTATGGCTATCTTAGGATTGATAACATCAATTTATGTAATTGCGTTTTTGATTTTATTGATATTTGCTACGATGACGTTGCTTTCGGTCGGCAACGCTGTTTAACGCTATTTATGTGGATATCTATAGTAGCCAGCGATAGTTTATAGTCGGACTTTTTATATACAAAGTTCGGAGAAAAATGCAATTGGACCAAAAGGGAATTATTCTTTTAATCGCACATGCGGTCAGCTTAGGGTATTACTTGCCAAAAGGTGTTGAAATTATGAACATGTTTGCAAAATTTTCAGCATTGTACAACAACCTAAAAGCAGTATGGCGGCAGCGAATTGAATTCAGCAGGTAATTCCGTGGGAAGTCTCGCTTCGCTTCTCTTGAACGATGCCGGTGCCATGACTCTCATTTTGTTATTGGCTATATCAAGTATAATAATTTTAGTAATTTCGATTATGTTACTGGGAAGGAAGTACAGTAGCAAATGTGGCAACGGTTGAAAATATTCCACCTTCTGTCTCAGATGCAGATAAAGCGGGAAGATGTCGCTGCAAAAGACAGCAGCCGATGTTAAGGAAAATTCTGAAATTAAGGAAGGGTTTCCGCAGAAAAAGTGGAAAAATTGACGAAAAACAGGATTGATATCTTTATGAAAGATTGTGTAATATGCATTTGCATATAGAGACGAAAATATGGAGCTTTTATGCAAAGAGCATTGTGCAATGCAGGTGCAAAAATGATGCTAAGTTAAAGAACATATGGTGAGTCAGCGGTAAGTTGGATTTTTGTGCCGATCGATGTAATTAGAGAGGTAAAATAAATGAAAAAGAATGCTTGCATCAGTTCTGTCGCTGTTGTTGGTCATCGGTGCTTTTTCATTCAAAACAGTTCATGCTGAAAGTTCAGAAATGCAAAGCACAGGTGGAGTCTATGCGAAGAAGAACGGAACCTTTAAAGAATCCGCAAAATTGAGGAAATCTGATTTATTTTGCAGACTGGAGCAAGGCGACAAACCTTGCTAAAGACGGTTCAATTCAAGTAGGTACGAAATTGGTTGTTTCACCGGTGGAAGGATATAACATAACTGTGACGGTAACGAAACTGGCACCTTTTCAGGTCGACGGATGTATCGCGACAGATTGAAAAAAACTGGGTACAATTTGAATGATACAAATTATGATCTGAATGCAACCAATGCAAAGATGGACAGCAACAAGGAGTCGAAGTTTTACCCGAAAACTGCGACATCGTCGTTTAACAGGCTTTACAGGGAATCGGGTTTACGACACGCTGGGCTATCAAACGATTCTGCAGCCGAAAGAAAACAATATGGATATGGAATTACATTTTCTTTTTCCGCGACGTTTCACGGTAAAGAAGTTCCCGTACAGTCTCGTAGCCGACGGTGAATCCATTGCTGAAAGCGAGGCTGTGGTTGCTGCAACCGACGGAGAACCGTTCAGGTTGATAGATATGTCCAGATCGGGATCGGGGAGTGTTACCGACACAACCGATTAGCGATCCGGAGAAGTTCAGTGATAGGGTATACGAGCAGCGGATATAAATTCGATGCGGTGGTTAACGATAAGCCTACGCAGGTCAGGACACGAAAGTGGTTGGACCGTATACGACTGGAGAACTTCATGCTTGCACCGATTTTTTGCATGAGGAACGTGAAGAACTTGTCCGCTTACACCATGTCGGGTGGTGCACAGGGTATCGTACTGGGCTTTTTAGTGCCGTTTGATACCAGCGACGGAGAAAGCAGCTATGGAAAATCCGGCACACTTTGTCGATTTGATTCCATCTGCGACTTCAGGGGCAAAACTTGGAACGCTGGATAAACGTGAAGAAGCAACGGTTGAAGTGAACAAAAACGCTCAAGTCTCCTTCGCTGGGAACCGTCCGTCCGATCCGGATTCAACAGCTAAAAAACACGGAAGAATATTGGAAATATGATGATAATCATGAGTCGTTGAATATAAAAAGGTGATGAAGGCGAAGAACAGTTGACAGGAGGGAAATATGCAACTTTCTATCGAGGTGTAGATAAGGAGTATAAACTTTCAGTCATTGCCAAATTAAATGGAGCCGATTCAGCCAATGTATCTGCATGGGTTGATTTTTGATCAAAATGGAACTTTGACAAATCCGAGCAAGTTAAAGCCAAAGTTACAAAGGATGGCTTTGTTGACCTTGATTTCGGCAAAAGAACCGGTGTCAAGGGAGACCGGTACATTGAACGCAAGGGTTCGTATCGCAACGGATGCAAAAGATGTTGAAAATCCTATGAGGCATAGCGAAAGATGGCGAAGTTGAAGACTTCCAAATACCTGTAGAATCTTTGAAACCGACCGCGGACGGGTCATCGACTCACCGGAAAACAGGGACAGGTTCAAACATCTAAGGTGGTATTCGGCAGTGACGAAAGATGCGACCAGTGTCAATTTCAAAAAGGGAACTAAAAAGACGGAAGATGGAACCATAGATGTTTCACTGGACGAGGAAGACGCTTACGTTGCTCGATTCGGACGGCAAGGAGACAAAAAGAGGTTGCGGTAATCGATGGCAATGGTAAGCGGATAGGGCGTTACGTTCTCAAAGGAGAAGAAATTAAATTTTTATCCTGAGGCTGACTTCGTGGGAATAGCACCTCCGGTTAAGGTTAAAGTGCAGGACATAAACGGGAACGAAAGCGGAGACCACGTATACGCCGACGGTGACTCCGGCAGCAATTTCGCAGTAAAAATGCAGTGAGTGAAGATATTCAAGGAGAAACGCAAAAAGAAGCGACATTTACTAGAAAGCGATGTGGTAAACCTTTAATAAATTTACTGAGTTGATAGAAGGCGGAAAGAAGTTGATTCTATTACCGTAAAGGATGTCGGTAAGCATATACTGTAGATAATAAAAACGGGAGAAGTGACCTTTACCTCGAAAAAATCTACTAAAGGCATGCTCGAGCGTGACTGTTCAGGCGACAGACTCCAACGGAAGTGTAAAGACGGCAACTTATCGCCGACTGTCATTCCGATTGTACCTACAGGAAAACCGGCGACGACTACGGACGTTCAGGGCAAACAGCAAAAGCAGGAAACTTCCGAATTGTTTGAAAAGGAAAAGCTACTGAGCGATGGAAGTGAAAAATCTGTGGATTTGGATAAAATCTACGATTACTCTCCTCGATAAAGGCAGTGAAGGTATCTCAACCGGAAGTGACTGACAAAGACGGTAAAAAGGTGGAACTTATAAGTTGGAAAACCAGGATTTATAACGTTTTACACGGAAAAAGACTTCGTGGGAACGGCACCGTCAGTTAGAGTTCAGATAGCTGCATGGAACGACGGCAGAAACCACATACGTGTAACTCCTGTCACCCTAACAGGCGAAAATGCCGTTTCAACGGCGTACAAAGGTGAAAACTCAAACAGGGAACACCGAAATTCACCTCCGGCGATGATAGAGGAATTAAGTACCGAGTACAGCTTGGTAGATCCTAAAACAGGAGATAAGGTTGATGCTGTAACTGTTGACGAGAAGAGGTTTGCAAAATCGATAAGGTGACGGGGCAAGGTTACATTTACCCTGAGAAAAGACTTTGTGGGCGTTACAAAAGGCGTAACCGTAAAGGCTACCAACGAAAACGGTAATACTGCTGCGGCGACTTATATACCCACTGTTTTGCCACTTCCTGTAGGAGAAGGCGTCACTTCAATCAGTGAGCAGGACAAATCCAGACAGGAACGCCTATATTTAAAAATGGAGACGGAAAGCAGTTGAGTCCTTCCAAAAAGATCCATCAAAGATTGTAGTAGGCGGAGTTGAAACGGATAAGACCGACATACCTGCAGCGAAAAATGGAAAGCAGGTAGGAACCTGCACATTGGATTCAATCAACAGGAAAAGCAGCCTTCGTCCCTCAAAAAGACTTTGTGGGAACACCGGATCCGATTACAGTTCATGTGAAAAATGAGCACGGAAAACTGCGAGAGCAACATACGCCTGAGTTTACAGCTGTTCCGGAGCCAAAATCGGCAGTATCCACAGGAAAGCAAAGGTGAAACTCAAACGGAACACCTGAATTTGAACCAGGGTAGCAGATAAAGTTCCTATGAAGTCCCATACCCTTGTGGACGGAAAAGGTAATGATGTTAAAAAGTCACAGTAGATGGAGAAGGTACGTATACCATAGATCCAAAGACAGGAAAAGTGACTTTTGTACCGGAAAATAAGTTTATTGGAACTGCAAAACCTGTCACTGTAAAGGGATATGATGAGACACGGAACATCCACAACAACAACCTACACTCCTACTGTGATACCTGATGTGCCGACGGGAGAAGATGTTACATCTATAGGAAAACAAGGAGAAATCAAAGAGGAACTCCGAAGTTTAAACCGAAGCTAACATCACAACAATTGATTCTGTATACGTTGATTGATAAAAGATGGAAAACCGGTAGAAAAAGATTACGGTACCGAATGAAGGTATTTACACCATAGATCCGAAGACCGGAAGGGTAACCTTTTGTACCGGAAAGGAAATTTGTAGGGAAAGGCGAGATGGAGTAACGGTTCAAGCGACAGATTCCAACGGAACAACTGCTGACAGCTAAATATACACCTACTGTGATTCCTGTTACGCCGGTAGGGAAAATGCAACATCCATCGGATACAAGAACGAAAAGCAAAGGGCATGCCGACATTTAGGAATGGAGACGGCAGTGAACTGAAAGCGAGTAAGGGTAATCCCGCAAGATTTGTTGTAGATGGAAAAGTGACCGATGAAAACTACGGTAGCCGCTACATATAAAGGCAAGATAGTGGGCAAGTTTACCGTTGTTCCGGAAACGGATGAAATCATCTTTACTCCGAATAAGGTTACGTAGGCAAAGTGGACCCTGTCATGATTCAAATAAATGACGAAAACGGTACGCCGGCAAGGGGCGACTTACCAACCTGAAGTTTTGGATGGCAAAGCTGATAAATTCAAGAAAGATGAAAAAGCCACCGAAGACAGGGAGATAGAGAAAAATATCTATCTTTTATGCATGGCTCATGGTTTGCGACAGGAAGCTTGTCGATATTAAAAGGGTATCAAGCGCAGAAAAAATACAAAATAAAAGAGGAGTAAATTCGAAAAAAATAGAATTCCATTAAGTCGAACATTGTTCTGCAGCTTTGAAACCGCCTGGAAATATCGGTGAAAGTGAGAGAAAAATATTTAACAACTTCAGAGGATTTCTCATGTGAAAATGAGAAGTCCTCTATTGTTCATATTAGGAAGTTTTAAAATTTCAGATAGAGAAATTTCATCGGTTTTGTACAGGTACTTTTTAGTTGGAAAAAGTGCAATTTAGTGATAGAATAAGTTATGCGTAAATTATGTGATACATGAAGATATAGCTGTTGAAAAATAGGAGAAACTGAAATGGGAATGAGCAAAGAACTTTACCAAAATGCAAAGAAGCCTCAGGGAAGCGGTGGAAAGTTTGTCATAAACAGAATGAATGAGAAGACACAGACATCTTGCGAAATGGGGATTTTCAAATCTTGATATAAAAAGAGAATGACAGAGTTCTCGACATAGGCTGCGGCGGCGGAGCGAATTTGGCGATAATACTGCAGAAAGCTGATAAGGGGACAGCAGTGGGCGTGGATTACGCCGAGGTAAGCGTAGAGATTGCACGCAAGAAAAATAAAAAAGGCCGTTGAAACGGGGCGATGCGAAGTGTTGCAGGGCGATGTGATGGAGTTACCGTTGAAAGATGAGGATTTTTGACGATTACAGCATTTGAAACGGTTTACTTCTGGCCGGATATGAAAAAGAGTCGTTGAAGGAAGTATACAGGGTTTTAAAGAGAAACGGTAAATTTATGATATGCAACGAAGCCGACGGAAATTCGGAAAACGACGATGAAGGAGATCATCGAGGGAATGTCCATATATACAGAGGATGAGTTGGTGAAATTTCTAAAGGAAGCCGGATTCAAAAACATCCGAACGTACAATGAGAAAAGAAAAACATTGGATCTCCTGCATATGTGAAAAAGTAGCTAAATGAAATTGATGAACCTAGATTTGTGCAGAGTAAAAGGAACTGTCAGTGGTGTGCTGATCACGAAATCTTGAACACGAGAAACGGGTGAGGTACAGAGGGCGGTTCCTTTTGAGTTCTTTGACTAATCTTCATCTTTCAAGGTATAATATAGACTGTAAAAAAATGTGTCTAGGAGAGGATAGTATGAACAGTTTGGAAAAAGCGCTGAAATACGAATTTAAAATGCTGAAATTCTGAAAAAGGCATTGACACACAGCTCATTTTCGAAAGAAGAGGAATTCCGAGATGGGAATGCAATGAACGACTTGAATTCTTGGGTGATAGCGTATTGGGATTGATAGTAACTCAGGAGCTGTATGAGAGAATGTTGACGGAAAAGAGGAAAAACTGGCAAAGTTAAAATCTGAAATCGTCAGAGCGAGGTCTCTGGAGATAGTGGCGAACGATCTTAATTTAGGTGAGACATTTAATCCTTGGACGAGGGGAAGAGATGTGCGGTGGCAGACGCAAGAAGAATATATTGGCAGATGCATTGGAGGCTGTAATCGGTGGGATTTTTCTCGATGGAGGATATCAGGGTGACAAGAAAAAAATCGTATTAAAGCTGTTTGAGCAGTGCATAGATGATGCATTTATGGGAAAAACTGGGACACAAACTACAAATCTGCATTGCAGGAAATTATGCATAAGCGAAATGTGAGAAACTTAAAGTACACCATAGTAAAAGAAGAAGGTAAAAGTCATAATAAAGGTATTTTTACGCAGCGGTTTTTGACGTTCAACGGTAATAGGCGAAGGTGCGGGAAAAAGCATGAGAAAGAAGCGGAAAATAACGCAGCAAAGGCTGCTTTGAAAAAGATAGATGACTAGGAGAAATAATGTTTTTAAGCGAATAGAAATGCATGGGTTCAAATCTTTTGCAGAACCTGTAATCATTGAATTTGACAGAGGGTATAACATGTGAGTAGGACCCAACGGCAGCGGCAAAAAGCAACATAAGCGATGCCATCAGATGGGTGTTGGGAGAACAGAGTCCTCGTCTTTTGAGAGGCGGAAAAATGGAGGATGTGATATTTGCCGGAACTGCTCAGACAGAAGATCGAGAGGAATGGCGGAAGTCACCTTGGTAATCGACAACAGCAGCAAGTTTTTACCTGTAGATTTTTCAGAGGTGGCAATAACCAGGAGAATGTACAGATCTGGCGAAAGCGAGTATGCGATAAACAACAACGCCTGTAGGATGAGAGATATCAGAGAGTTGCTTGCAGATACAGGAATAGGTGTGGACGGATATTCTCTAATAGGACAGGAGTAAAATTTCCGAAAATAATTTCAAATAAAAAGACAGCATCAGAGAGATATTTGGAAGAAACTGCAGGGGTAGTCGGTTACAAAACAAAGAAAAAGCGAGGCTGAGAGAAAACTTGAAGCAACCTTTTCCAATATGGAGAGAGTACAGGATATAATCTTGGAAATTGAGAGCAGAATTAGCGGCTTGGAAGATGAAAGTAAAAAGAGCAAAAGAGTATTTGAACTTGAGAGATCGCTACAAGGAACTGGAAGTAAATATAACGGTCAAGAACATAGAGGATATCGAGGAGAAATCCTTGATTTTCAGGGAAGATTTATCAGAAATAGAGAGGAGATATCAAGAGTCTTACTGGAGAGAAAGAAAAAGCTGAGAGCGAGACTGTTCGCATGAAGGATGACATTCAGAATATGGAAGCTGATTTAGATGAAAAATGCTGGAGTTTAGCCCGGCTGGATGAAGATTTAAACAGCAAAGCCGGAGAAAACACTTCATAGGCAGAGAAAGGCTTAGAGCTATTGAAAAATAATCGATTCAGAATAAACAGAGAGTTGCTGGAGCTAAGGGAAAAGCTGACGGCGGAATTGGACAACATATCGGAATTAGCCCGAGAACAATCGCATTTGCAGAAGAAATATGAAGAAGATTTTTCGGATTTCGACAGAATGGAAGATGAAGAAGCTTTGAGGAAACGAGGAAAAATAGAGCAGCTTGAACATGAGCTTGAAAAAGAGAGAAACAGGATATGTTTTCCGGAACAACAGCAGAAATATTCTCATAAACGAAAGGTTGGGACTGGAGAGTTTTGCAAAAGAGTCGTCGAAAAAGATTACCGTGATGTGTCCGGTGAGCAGGAACGTCAAAATTCTGAAAACATAAGACGAGAACTGAAAGAAGCAAATATCGATTATGAAGGAGCAAAGGCGGAAATCGGCCGTTTGAGAAAAAGAAATAGATAGACAGAAGGAGCATATGGCAGATTTCGTCAGGAGATACGATGAAAAACAGGTTGAAAAACGTGAAATTGTCGTAGAAACCGAGAAGCTCTTCACGAGGAAAAAAGACGCTGGAAGGCCTTAGAAGAAGGATATGAGGGCTATAATTACGGTGTAAAATTCGTAATGAACAGAAATGTAGACGGAATCGAAGATGTCGTGGCAAACCTGATAGATGTACCGAAAGGGAGATGGAAAAAGTCATAGAAAACGGCTCTCGGCTCCTCGTTGCAAAACATAGTATGCAAAGATGAGACAGTCACATCCATAAGACTGCTCAAGGAAAAGAAAGCGGGCAGAGTGACGTTTTTACCTCTTACAACAGTAAAAGGCAGAGATGAGTTCGGTGATGACAGAATAGAAAAATATCGAAGGTTTTGTAGGATATGGCGAGAATACCGTGAAATTTGACAGGAAATATGAGAAAGTGATGTCGTATTTGTTGGGGGAACCGTAATAGCAGAAACCATTGACAGTGCTATAAAAATGCAGAAAATTTTCGAAAAATACAGATATATCACCTTGGAGGGCGACGTGGTGCTGGTGCAGGAGCCATGAGTGGCGGAGCGTATAAGAACAAGGGAAACAACGTTTTGGAGCGTAAAAAGGAGATAAATCAGCTGGGTTTGGTGATATTGAAAAGCTCAGCGAATCCCTTGAAAAATAGACGGATATTGTGCCGACCTTAGGGGAAAAATTGAAAACGACGGAAACGGTTTTATCGGAAAAAGAAGAGCTGGATCGGCTTTTTAACGATGTTGAAAATCGTTTGAGAAATCAACTGGAAAGCCTGGAAATAAAGCGCGAAATAGCATTGAAGGAAGACGAAAAAGAGAAGCAGAAATCTTGCAGATCTCAGGAGAATAGAAAAACCGCAGATGATATAGTTGAGAAAAATATTGAAATTGAAAAATAGAGCTGAAAATAGTTGAGTTGGAAAAAGGTCTGGAGAAACGGAGTGAATTTCTGAAGGGCTCTGAAAGAGGAGCATGGGGGCTAAAATTCAGCAAATGGTTGATATGCGAATAAAAGCCAACCAGGTGAGAAATGAAATATCTTCCATAGGGAACTTAGTTGAAAGAAATCGTGAAATCGCAAGAGATATCGAAGAGAATTTGGAAGATAAGGAAAGACAGCTGAAAAATCTTAAGATTGATGAGGAGAGTATCAAAGAAAGAATCGTGAGCAGAAACAGGGAAGTAACTTCGCTGACTATGAGAAAAAAACAGTTTGAACCACGATATTAACGTTGAAAAATCCAAAGGTTGCGGAACGAAAAAGGCATATGACTTGGAGCGACGAGAAGAGGTTTTGAATAAACTGAATCAATTGGCAGGTCGCAAGTATAGAACTGGATCTCAGACTGGCAAAAATTCGATACTCAACTTGAAAAATTTGAAAAACAAGATTTGGGATGAATTTGAAATATCATATCAGGAAGCTGTTGAACTGAGGGATGACGATATTTCCATAAGCAGTGCAATCAAAGAGAATAGAGAGATAAAAAGCAAAATTAAATCCTTGGGAGATATCAATATCAGTGCGATCAAAGAATATGACGAAGTGAAAACCAGATACGAATTTCTCAAGGAACAGCGAAAAGGATATACAGCTATCCATATCACAGTTGGAAGATATCATAGGTGAGATGGATGACATAATAAAGAGAGATTTAAAAACAGCTTTTGACAGCATAGGGGAATATTTTGAAGAGATTTTCACCGAGTTTTTCGGAGGAGGATCAGCAAAATTGGAAATCGATAACATCGAGGACCCGATGAACAGCACCATCGACATAACGGCACAAACTCCCCGGAAAGCAGCTGAGAAACATAAATCTGTTGTCCGGCGGAGAAAAAGACCATGACTGCCATAGCACTGATGTTTGCAGTGTTGAAAAACGAAGCCGACACCTTGCTGTATACTGGATGAAGTTGAGGCGGCATTGGATGATAACAACATTCACATATTTTGCAAATTATTTGAAGAAGTTTGAGAACATTCAATTCACTCTCATAACGCATCAGAAGACAAACCATGGAACATGCAGATGTAATGTACGGTGTCACAATGCCGGAACGAGGGATATCCAAATATTTTTCGCTGAATATGGGAGATGAATTACCTACCGGTTAAATTCGGTAAAATTTTTAAAAATTTCAATGTGATTATGCGAGGAATAAAAATATGAGTATAAGAGAAAAAGGATTTTTCGGAAGGTTGTCCGGAAAAATCGGCGATGCCATAATGGGAAGAGCGACTATCGACGAAAGTCTGTTCGATGATTTGGAAGAGGTTTTGATAACAGGTGATATAGGGCTTGAGACGACTATGAAGATTATCGATAGCTTGAAAGCCGAAGTAAAGGCGGAATTTATCACAAATCCGAACAAGGTGAAAAAGCAAGCTGAAAAAGGCTCATGGTGGAGGCCGTTGATAAACAGGAAAGACATAAAATTTCTGGAAAGTTATCCGGTGGTGATTTTAGTCATAGGAATAAACGGAGGCGGTAAGACCACAACCATAGGTAAGATTGCCAATATGTATAAAAACAAGGAAAGAAAGTTATGCTGGCGGCGGCGGATACGTTTAGAGCAGCTGCGTCCGAGCAGCTTCAAATCTGGGCGGACAGAGTTGGGAGTTCCCATCGTAAAACATCAGGAAGGAGCTGATCCTTCGGCAGTTTTATTCGATGCTGCACAATCGGCAAAAGGCAAAGGGCATAGACGTTTTAATATGCGACACGGCAGGCAGATTGCAGAACAAGAAAAATTTGATGACCGAATTGGAAAAGATGAATAAGGTATTGACAAAGGAGTTCCCCGATGCGAACAGGGAAACCCTGCTGGTTTTTAGATGCGACAACAGGTAAAAATGCAGTTTCTCAGGCACAGGAATTCGGAGGAGTTTCGGATTTGACAGGCGTGATTATAACGAAGCTCGACGGAACCGCAAAGGGAGGAATCGCAATTACCATTTCAGATGAATTTGACCTTCCGATAAAATTTGTCGGAGTGGGAGAAGGAATTGATGATTTGAAAACCCTTTGTGCCGAAAGAGTTTATAGGAGGTATATTCGATGAGTAAGCCCATCGTTGCCGTAGTAGGCAGACCGAATGTCGGAAAAATCGACTTTTTAACAGAATAGTGGGCAAGAGAGTTGCTATTGTAGAGGATATCCCGGGGGTCACAAGAGATAGAATCTACGCTGAGGGAGAGTGGAGAAATATCACGTTCGGTCTAATTGACACAGGTGGAATTGAACCTCGCCAGCGAGGAGATAATCCCGGCACAGATGAGAGAACAGGCTTTCATCGCTATGGACACTGCCGATGTGATTCTGTTCATGGTGGACGGAAAGGCAGGTGTTACATCTGATGACAGGGAAGTTGCAAATCTTCTGAGAAGAACGGGAAAAACCGGTTATTCTGATCGTTAACAAAGGTGGATACCCATAATTTGCCGGAAGATTTTTACGACTTTTACGAGCTTGGCATGGGTGGACCCATGGCGATATCATCGGCGAATATGTTGGGATTCGGTGAAGTATTGGATAAAATAGTGGAGGCCTTTCCTGAAGTCGACTTCGACGAAGATGCGGATGCCATATCCATGGCTGTAATCGGCAAGCCCAACGTGGGGAAATCGTCCATCATAAATGAAATAACAGGAGAAAACAGAGTGATAGTTTCTCCCATTGCGGGAACCACTAGAGATTCCATAGATACTTCCATAGAAATCGATGGAGAAAAATTCGTGTTGATAGATACCGCAGGGATAAGAAGAAAAAGTAAGGTGACTGAAAAATATTGAAAAGGTACAGCGTTATAAGGGCTGTTGCGGCAGTGGAAAGGTGCGATGTGCCTTCTTTATGATCGATGCCGTAGAAGGAATAACCGAACAGGATAAAAATTGCGGGAGTTGCCCACGAAGCGGGAAAAGGAATAGTAGTGGTGGTGAACAAGTGGGATTTGATAGAAAAAGACACTCACACCATGAAGCATTTCCAAAAGGAGATTGAAAGAGAGCTGGTATTCATGTCATATGCTCCCAGCATATTCGTATATCGGTAAAGGATAAAAATACGGGTTAAAAACGTCTTGGCACTTGCAAAAACAGTAGCGGAAAAGAGAGCGATGAGAGTGCCTACAGGTCAGCTCAATGCATTGATCGCAGATGCCGTGCTGATGAAACAGCCTCCTTCGGACAAAGGAAAGCGATTAAAAATTTACTACGTCGCTCAGGTAGGTGTAAAACCGCCTTTTGTTTTCGTTTAAGATAAATTCAAGGGAATTGATGCACTTTTCATATGCGAGATATTTGGAGAATCAGATTAGAAAAGCTTTTGGATTTGAGGTACATCGATTAAATTTATATTTAGAGAAAAAGGTGAGAAGGAAGATGTATAGCGATTTTGGATATTTCGGTTCCGAGAAGGCAGTACTGGTCGGCGTTATAATGGTGGCGACAGCTTATTTTTATTGGAAATATATCACCGGCTATAATACTATGGCAGAAAGCGGAATATAGACATTAAAAAGGGAAGGTAGCGGTAATGCGGGCACTACTAACGTTTTGCGTGTAATGGGCAAGAAAGCGGCAATCGTAACGTTACTTGTAGATATATTAAAAAGGCGTGTTGGCTGTCGTTCTGGGAGGTGTTCTAGGTGGAAAAACCGTTGCGGCGATTTGCGTTATAGCGGTTTTCACAGGTCAGCGTTTGGCCTGTCTTTTTCGGATTCAAAGGTGGAAAGGGCGTGGCGACAACTTTCGGTGCACTTACCGGTTTGACAATGTAATTTTCGATTTTTCAGCGCTGGGCGTGGTTATAATCGGCGTTCTTATATCGAAGAGGATGTCTTTCGGTTCAATTTTTGGGAAGTGTATGTTTCCCTGTTTTGACGTTGTTTATAGATAAAGGATTTCTTTTTCGAAGGATGCATAATGGGAATTCTGGTTATTTTCAAACATGAGTAATCTAATTCGTCTGTTGAACGGAACGGAACCCAAAAATAGGTGAAAAACGAAGAGGTAGAATATGAACAAAGTTAGCGTCATAGGAAGTGGCAGCTGGGGAAACAGCTCTGGCTAAGGTTCTTGCAAATAAAGGACATCGCATTCCAGATGTGGGCGAGAAATGAAGAACAAAGAAAAGATATGATTGAAAAGAGGGAGAATGTAAAGTATCTTCCCAATGTTAAATTTCCGGAGACTCTTCGAATTTCACATGATTTGAAGAGTTGCTTGCAGGGGCGGATTTCGTTTTGATGGCAGTACCCACAAATGCATTTAGGGAATACCTTGGTGAAAATAAAGAGATGAATTGGATGAAACGAATAGAGAGTGGAGAAAGAGTACAATTTTTCGTAAATGCAGCAAAGGGCATAGAAGTTGAGAGTTTAAAGCTGTTGTCTGAAGTGGCAAAGGAAGTAGATGATGAAATTCAATTTTCAATTATCACGGGTCCCAGCCATGCCGAGGAAGTAGCGAAGAATATACCGACCACGGTGGCGGTATCCTCAGAAGATAAAATCGTGGCGGAAAAGGTTCAAGATTTGTTTTTACGGATAGGTTCAGAGTATGCGTAAATGAAGATTTAATAGGAGTACAGCTGGGCGGTGCACTGAAGAATATCATAGCCCTGGGTGCAGGAATTTCAGATGGTTTAGGGTTTCGGAGATAATGGAAAAAGCAGCATTGATGACCAGGGGACTTGCGGAAATTGCAAGGCTGGGCGGTGCTATGGGGGCATCTAAAGGAACCTTCCTGGGACTTACAGGCGTGGGCGATTTGATAGTAACCTGCACATCTATGCACAGCAGAAATAGAAAAATGTGGAATTCTCATAGGAAAAGGTCTTCGTGCAGAAGATGCGGTAAGGGAGATCGGAATGGCGGTAGAAGGAGTTTACACCATAAAATCAGCATATATGCTCAGCAAGAAAAAATAGGTGTGACGATGCCCATAACAGAAAAGTTGTATGAAGTTCTGCAGGGAACTAAATCTGCAGCGGAAGCAGATCGATGATTTGATGAGAGAGAAAGAAATTATGAACAAATTTAACATTCAGACTCTGGGATGTCAGATGAATGAGAGGATAGTGAAACCATTGCCGGAATGCTTACGGAAATGGGATATGAATCTACAGATGATAAAACTCAGGCTGACATTGCCATAATAAATACGTGTAGTGTTAGAGATAATGCAGATAAAAAGGTTTTTCGGAATGTTGGGGCAACTGAAAAACAGAAGGAGAAGAATAAAAATTTCGTTTCTGCGTATGTGGGTGCATGATGCAGCAACAGCATATAGTGGATGAAGTAAAAACAGAAATATCCTTGGTCGACATCATCTTCTGGCACTCACAACATACACAAATTCCCTCAGCTTTTAAAGAGCGTTCAAGCGGAGAAGCAGAGACAGATAGATATATGGAACGACGGGATGGAGATAATTGAAAACCTTCCCGCAAAAGACTTTATAAACACAAGGCATTCGTAAACATAATGTTCGGATGCAATAATTTTCGTACTATATTGTATCGTTCCGTACACCAGAGGCAGAGAGAGGAGCAGAGATCCTCAGGCGATAATCGATGAGGGCAAGAAATCTCGTTTCACAGGGAACGAAGGAGATAACCTTGCTGGGACAGAACGTAGAAATTCATATAGGGGTCGAGACAATGTAGACTTCGCAGACTTGATATACATGCTGAACGATATGAAGGGCTCGAGAGGATAAAGTTTATGAGTTCACATCCAAAGGACTTATCGGATAAATTGATAGGAGCATTTAGGGATTGTGACAGGCTGAGCAATTATTTTCATCTACCGGTGCAATCAGGCAGCGACGAAGTGTTGAAAAATGAACAGGCACTATACGGCGAGTGAGTATCTGACATTGGTTGAAAAATTGAGAGAGGTTAGACCCGATATAGGAATTTCCATAGATATAATAGTGGATTTCCGGGTGAAACTGAGAAGCAGTTTGAAGAGACTCTGAGCTGGTAAAAAGTTCAGTACGACAGTGCCTTCACATTTATATATTCCGTGAGAAAGGGGACGCCGGCTGAGAAGTTCAAAGAACAGGTGGATGAAGGGGCAAAACACGACAGATTCAACAGATTAGTTGAAGAGGTAAACAGATCGGCAGCATATAAAATTCAATTTTCCGTGGAAGGACCGTGTCCGTTTTGGTAGAGGGTGTGAGCAAAGAACAGAAATGACTATATGACAGGCAGAGTTCGGAAAATAAGATTGTCAACTTCAAGGGAAGCAGGTCTTTGATAGGAACTATGCAAGGAGGTTGAAATCACTTCCAGCAATACATTTTTCTCTGATGGGAGAGATGGTTTAAATTTAATTTAAAAGGTGGAGAGTCATGCGGATGAATGAAATTTAAAATGTTAAACTAAATTTTTCCGGAGAAGTTGCTTGATAACGATGAACGAGACATACGTAGTTCATACTGAATTGTGTAAATAGACACAATTAAACCGAAATACATTTATATTTTGATATAAAAATAAAAATATATAAATGTAAAATATACAAATATTTTTATACAGAAAATAACTACCGAGAAAGAGGAATGTTTGGCCACTGGAGGACATAAATATAAAAACCTGAAAAAATGGGGATTTTATCCGTGTCCAGTTTAAAAGAACATTACGGCGAAAATGTTGACAAACAGCGGTAAAGTGGTATAGAGTTAGACATAAGATAATATAATAATTATTGATTTTAGATAAATGATAAATTTGGAGGAGTTAAAATGTCACAGAGAAAAATAGAAAACCATGGATGGTAACTCTGCAGCAGCATATGTAGCCATACGCATTTACTGATGTAGCAGCTATATATCCCATTACACCATCATCACCAATGGCAGAAATCGTTGATGATATGCGGCTCACGGAGTTAAGAACATCTTCGGACAGGAAGTTAAAGTGGTTGAGGGAAATGCAGTCGGAGGCCGGGTGCAGCCGGTGCTGTTCACGGATCTTTGGCATCAGGAGCTTTGACGACGACCACCCACAGCTTCGCGAGGATTGCTGATGATCCTGAACATGTATAAGATTGCAGGAGAGCTTCTGCCGGGAGTTTTTCATGTGACGGCGAGGACATTGGCGACTCATGCTCTTTGTATTTTCGGTGATCACGGTGATGTTATGGCGACGAGACACAGGTTTCGCCCTGTTGTGTTCATCATCTGTGCAGGAATGTATGGACTTAGGTGGTGTAGCTCACTTGGCGGCAATCAAGGGTAGAGTTCCTTTCGTACATTTCTTCGACGGATTTAGAACATCTCATGAAATACAGAAAATAGAAGTTATAGACCATAGCGATTGCGCAAGATGGTAGATATGGATGCTGCAGGCCTTCAGGGATAAAGCTTTGAACCTGGAACATCCTGTAACCAGAGGTACAGCACAAATCCGGACATATTCTCTCCAGGCAAAGGAAGCGTGTAAACCTTATTATGAAGCTCTGCCAAAGGTAGTAGTAGAAGAATATATGAAGGAGATTGCCAAGGTGACAGGTAGGGAATACAAGCTGTTTGACTACGTCAGTGCACCTGATGCGAAAAATGTGATTATAGCCATGGTTCAGTTTGTGAAACGATAGAAGAAACAATAGAAGTGCTGATTGAAAAAGGCGAGAAAATCGGTTTAATCAAGGTTAGACTCTACAGACCGTGGGCACCTGAATACTTGAAGGCAGTAATGCCGAAAACAGTTGAGAAGATTGCAGTTTTGGACAGATCCGAGGAACCCGAGCATTGGGTTCACCTCTATATATGGACGTCAAGACCATGTATTTTTGATGAAGAAGACGCTCCATACATAGTAGGAGGCGTTTACGGTTTGGGTTCAAAGGATACCACTCCGGGACAGATTGTTGCAGTATACGAAAAACTTGAAGAGGATAAACCGAAGAACAACTCTCACAATAGGCATAATAGATGACCTTAACAATTCATCTCTTTGAAACGGTTAAAATAGCCACAGAACCTAAAGGAACAGTTAGATGTAAATTCTGGGGATTGGGTTCCGACGGTACTGTAGGTGCCAATAAACAGGCAATTAAAAATCATAGGTGACAATACGGATATGTACGCTCAGGTGTTTCTCTTATGATTCTAAAAGTCAGGCGGTATAACGGTTTCTCACTTGAGATCGGTAAGAACAGGATTCAGTCAATTATCTGATTACGGAAGTGGTTTCGTCGCCTGTCATAATCAGGCATATGTTCATCAGTACGATCTTCTCAAGGGATTGAGGCGGGTACATTCGTATTGAATTGCGTATGGAGCGATGAAGAGCTGAACGAACAGCTGCCGGCAGCGATGAAGAGATATCTCGTTGAAAACGATATCAACTTCTTCACTATAAACGGAACAAAAATTGCTGGAAGAAATAGGATTGGGAAATAGAATCAACATGATAATGCAGTCCGCATTTTTAAAACTGGCAGATGTAATTCCGGTAGAAGAAGCGACAAATTATTTGAAAGAATCAATTGTAAAATCTTATGGTAGGAAAGGTGAAAGCAATTGTAAATATGAACAAAGGAAGCCGTGGACAGAGGAATCACTAGCTTACCACAAAGTCCAAATCCAGCAGAATGGGCGAGTGCAGTCGATGCAAAGCAGGAGAGAAAAGGAACTGCCTGAGTTTATTGAAAAGGTTCTGATACCTATGAACAGACAGGAAGGTGACGGATTTACCTGTGAGGCATATTTAAGGACGCCGCCGACGGTACGTTCCCGTCAGGAACGGCGGCTTATGAAAAGGAGAGGGTAGCGGTTCACGTCCCTGAATGGCTATCTGACAAATGTATTCAGTGCAATCAGTGTTCATTTATATGTCCTCATGCATCCATCAGACCGGTATTGTTAAACGGTGAAGAAGATGCAAACTCTCCAGCTGATTTTTAAGACGCTGCAAGCCAAAGGAAAGGGGTTTTGAAGAGTACAAATATAGAATTCAAGTATCTCCGTTGGATTGCTTTGGGATGTGGAAACTGTGCAGATATATGCCCTGCAAAAGGCGTTGGAGATGAAACCCATAGGAACTCAGATGGAAGAGGCTGTGAACTGGGAGTATGTAATGAACTTCCTATCGGGAGATGATATAACTCCGAAGACATCTGTAAAGGGATCTCAATTTGCGAAACCTTATATGGAATTTTCAGGAGCTTGTGCAGGGTTGTGGAGAAACACCGTACATCAAGGTGATCACTCAGCTGTTCGGTGACAGAATGATGATCGCCAATGCGACAGGTTGCTCATCTATCTGGGAGCTTCACACAGCAACTACCGTATACAAAAGATGCTAACGGTAGAGGTCCTTCGTGGGCGAACTCTCTATTTGAAGATAATGCCGAATACGGTTTAGGGTATGGCAACGGGTGTTGTACAAATGAGAAATAAACTTTCAGATGCGATGAAGGAAATACTCGAGATTTCCGCAGATGAACAGTTGAAAACTGCATGCTCGCAGTGGCTGGACAACAAAGAGGAAGGCGGCAAGAGCAGCAGAGAATGCAGCGACAATGTGATGGCAGCTATTAAAAAGTCGAAGGCGACAGGAAGAGAGGCGGCAGCAATCGCTGAGATTGTCAAGAGAAAGGACTTCCTGGTTAAGAAATCAGTGTGGTGTGTCAGGCGGTGACGGATGGGCTTATGACATCGGTTACAGGGCGGACTCTGATCACGTTCTGGCTTCAGGCGAGGACATCAACATATTGGTATTCGATACGAGTTTATTCAAATACAGGAGGACAGGCGTCGAAGGCTACACCGACATCAGCCATCAGCCAGTTTGCAGCATCAGGTAAGAAGTCAAAGAAAAAAGACTTGGGTATGATGGCTATGAGTTACGGATATGTGTACGTTGCTCAGGTAGGTATGGGAGCTGACAAGAATCAATTTATGAAAGCGATTCAGGAAGCCGAAAGCTACAAGGGTCCATCTATAGTCATTTGCTACGCTCCATGTACAAATCACGGCATCAAGAAAGGAATGGGCAAGACTCAGGAAAATACTGCAGATGCTGTTAAGGCAGGATACTGGCATCTGTACAGATACAATCCGTTGTTGGAAAAAGAAGGTAAGAATCCTTTCGTTTTGGACTCTAAAGAGCCTACTGCGGATTTCAGAGAATTCATCACTGGGTCAGGGTGAGATTCAGTTCCTTGTTAAAGGAATTTCCTAATACAGCTGAGGGATTGTTTTAGTAAGTTGGAAGAAGAGGCGAGAGAAAGATACAACAAGTACAAAAGGCTTGCCAATATGTAAAGTAGAAATACTCAAGATATATAAAAATGCTCAACTACACACTGTGATGTAGTTGACATTTTTTATTTTATTTATAATAATAGTATAGTTTAGTCTGATAAGGTGATACGTTGGTTTCACTTGACAGAGAATTATATCAAAATTGCTTTCTTTCTTATTCACATTTTCATATACTATCGATTGGACCAATCGGCTTTTTAGATTATTCTTTCATTTTCGTATAAAAATCGAATTGTTTTTGTATCTTCCGTTCTTTCTAAAAGCTCGTCATGGGTTCCCATTTCTTTATCTCCCATCTTCGAGATATACGATGTTATCAGCTTTTTGAATGGTGGACAGTCTATGGGCAATAACTATGAGAGTTTTATTCTTTACCAGCTCATCTATGGCTTCCAAGATGAGACTTTTCGTTTTCAGGATCGATTCCTGCGGTTGCTTCATCCAGCAAAATGAGTTTTGCATCTTTGAGTATGGCTCTGGCTATGGAGATTCCTCTGCTTTTCACCGCCGGATAGAGTGGAACCGCCTCTCGCCGATGATAGTGTCGTAACCATTTTCAAGCTTCATGATGAAGTCGTGGCATCGGGCTTTTTGCAGCCTTTATAACATCGTCTTTCGTAGCTTTGTTTTCCGAAAGCTATGTTGTTGAAGATGGTATCGTTGAACAGATATACCCTCTGGAATACCATACTGATATTTCTATCGAGGAGTTCTCGATTGAAATATCTTTTTATATTGCTCCGTCAATGGTTATTTCTCCCTTTTCAACATCCCAGAATCTGCAAATCAAGTTTGCTATGGTAGTTTTTCCGCTGCCGCTTTTCCCTACCAGCGCAGTGAAGGTCTTCGTCATTGAAATCCAAATTTATATTTTTAGAACTTCTTTTGTTTTCATAAGAGCGAAGGTAACATAAATGAATATTCATCTTTTCCAAGCTACATTCTTTTCGCTGTTGAAAATCTCTTTTTCATTCATTATCTCAGAAAATCTGTCCCACAGCAGCATCGGTTACGCTGAAAATTTCGCCGAAGTACCGAGGAATTGTAACCGGTAAAAACATCACAAAGGAAAAACTATAAATCCCAGTCCGTAAGCCAAGCTGAACTCCGCTGTTGATCATGAGATACGAAACTACTACGATCATAATCCCCGTGGGAAGATTGGATAGAATATAGAAGATAAAAATTAGCAAGTCCTACGTCCTTTTGACAAAATGGATACAGAACCTTCTTTCGTGGTTTCGATGTCTTTTTCTCAGAAGGAAGTCTTTTTCTTTTTGCATATTGAATGCCTTTATAGTCTGCATTCTCTTGACGAAAGTTCAAAACCGAATTTGATAGATTGCAGGTTGTCCTGTCTTGTTCTGGAGTTTCTGTTCATGGCACGGAGAGAAATGTCGAGTCCCCACATGGCGACAATCATCAGCAATACATAAAGAATGCACAGCCTGTAGTCGAAGAGAAAAAGAAGATGACCGATGGAACGATGCTGGCAAGACTGCTCGTTGCAAAGTCTAAGCTGAGCTATGGCGTACTCCTCTATAAAAAGTTATGTCCGTGGTTACGACGAGAGGTTATGTTTCCAATATTTGTATCAGTGTAATATCCCATGTTGAGTTTTGATAAATGGTTGGTGAGATCTAATCTGTTTTTCGGAAAAGGCATAGTAGCCTTTGTCCTGCTGTGAGACTGTCCTGCAGCCTTTTAAACAATGCCCTCAGGAGGACTCCTGAGACCATAATCCCGAAGACGAAATAAAAATCTTTTCATCTCAAAAGGCCTTTCAATTCTCACCTTTATAACATAGAACAACAGTGCAAAGGGCACGAAAGCCATAGAAGATTCAAACAATGCTAGATACACCCCGAATAAACGTGTTTTCTATACTTTCCAAGTAAACTTATTAAATTTTTAGACTTTAAGTATCTTAAACATTTTAAACCTCCTTTACATCGAATTCAAATTTCTTTGCGACTACAAATCGATTCCATAGCTTGTTGTAAACTTCGTTTTCAAAGCAACTCATCATGGGTTCCGACATGCGATGATCCTTTCCATCATCGACTAGAATTACTTTATCCATATCTACAATTCTCGATAGCTTATGTGCTATGACTATGACGGTTTTTCCTGTACAGAGTTTGTCCAGAGCTTCGTTTATGTAGTATTCATTTTCCGGATCCAGTAAAGGAGAGTTGCCTCATCTAGGATGACTATGGGTGCATTTTAATTATCGTTTTGCGATGCAGATTCTCTGCATCTCTCCTCGGAAAGTTTATTACCACCAACACCCACTTGAGTATCGTATCCGTCGTCAAAGTTCAAAACAACATCGTGAATGTTAGCAGCTTTTACAGGCTTCCAAAAACCTTCTTCCGTAGCTTTGAGTTCCCACCAAGACTATTGTCTTTAATTGACATATCGAATAGGAAGTTATCTTGAGAGACGTAACTTATATTTTTCCATGAGGTTTTCCAAGTCTAAATTCGTTATGGGTTTATTTCCGATTAAAATTTCCCTGTCGTTGACATCGTAATAGTGCATGAGCAGCTTTACAAGGGTACTCTTACCACTTCCCGATTCACCTACGAAAGCAACTTTTTCCGACTGTTTTTATAGAGAAGCTGCAATCCTTTATAACCTCGACATCGTTGTAGCCGAAAGAAATACCCTTTATATTCTATATCGAATTTATCCGACAACTTTTTCATTCCCACACTTGAGTTCAGTCGATTCGAAATCTTTTTCCAAATCATCCATTTTTATTTATCTGTGCAATAACTCCCATGAAGAATTGAAGCTGGAGATTGCCATTGAAGCCGAAAAAGCACAGAATACTAACAAATATGAGATTTTCTAAAGAAAGAGAGCTGTTTTTCAACATCAGAACTCCAAAAGGATTACAAACAGACTCATGGTAGGCGCAACGGCACCAACTATCGCCATAATATTCCAGCTTTCTCTGAACCAACCTAAAGTGTAATCTCTGTAATTGTAGACGGAATCCACGAGGTTTTTGTAGGAATTGTCTTTCTGATTAAAAATTTTAATCACTTCAATTCCGCTGATGTATTCGACTATATTCGAGCTCATATTCTTACTGGATTCATAATATTTCTGCATTTTAACGGAATGTTTAAACAATCGCATCATGAAAAAGCAAGCCTATTATTAGAGGAATCAGAGATAGAAGTGCAAGTCGATAATCCACTACGAATATGCAGCCTATGATTAAAACTGTCGACATGGCATAAGGTATGCCTTCAGGAAAAGCATGTGCCAAGAGAAGCTCTCATCTGTTCAATGCTGTCACGATTTTTCTGTCTGTAATTTCCGGCTGGCTCACTCAGGGTTTTACGTAAAGGATTTTTACCATTTTGTTCGAGAATTCTTTCTCATTTCTCCGAGAGTTGAATATGGAAGATATGAGAATGTTTCAGTCCTATAGATCTGAAATAGGAGAATAGAACTATGGAAATTAAGATCCAAGTCGAATATTTGATGAATAAATCGCTGTTCATCGTTGAATGCTAAAAACGAATTTATCATAAAAGTAGGCTCCGGTAAAGGAGCAAATCAAGATATTGTGCTCATAAAAAGAAAAGCTAAAGAAGATTTAAAATATTTTTAGCGTCTTTTGCATAATTAAATAATCTTTGTATCATATTTCCCTCCGTCCTAAAAGAAAATCATATCTAAGAAAGTATCCGCCGTTCGATTTAAAAACTCCGTATCGTGAGAGATGATAAAAACAACGTTGTCAGGCTTTGAAACCGATTTTATAATCTCCGGAGATTCTGACCATATTTGCAAAGTCCATCCCGCTGGTAGGTTCATCGAAACAGATTATTTTTCTGTTTTCAGGGATAGTGCTCGCCGACAACTCTCTCGCTTTTGTCCGCCGGACAGAGACATGGGATGATCTTCCCTTAAATTCAGTTAAGTCCAAAGTATTTAGAACATCATCGACCGCTTTCGTCAATTTCCTTCATGCCCAGTGTGACCTGATTTATTACGCTGTCTGAAAAGAGTTGATGGTTGACATCTGTGCATGACGGACTGCTGTTCTTCACGAGATGTTTCTTGGAATACCGCCTGGTTGTTCAGAAGCACATTCACTTTTAGATTTAGGCTGGACACCTATGAGCGAATGAACGAAGGTGCTTTTCCCGATGCCGTTTCTACCTATGATTCCACATTATTGAACCTAGTGGGATTTCAAGATTTTTAAATCTATGCCCCTGTTGCTTTTAGCGAAGTCGCAGCGGATGTTATTTATCTTTATTGAATCTTTCGGGTTTGAATTGTTGACATCGGCATCGCTGTGACATTTTTCAGCTCTTCTTTTTCGATTGATCTCAATCCCAATTGTAGTCTCTGTTCATAGGTCAAAGAGAGAAACTCCTCTTTAGAAAATTCTCTATCTATCTTCCCATCCTTTACGTAGATAGCTCTGTCTATTAAATCTTTCAAGTAATGAAGCTATGTTCGGAAAGCGATTATAGTTATAGTTCTTTTCATTTTAGAACCTTCAACATTTCCGAAAATAATCTGTGTATATTCGCTATCTAAATTCGACGAAGGCTCATCTAAAACTATGATGTCGTTGCCTCGAAATATAACAGGCAGCTATGCAAAGTATCTGTTTTTCACCTCCGGATAAATTGAAAACACTCCTATCTAAGATGAGAGATAGGGAAGAGCCGGAGCATTTCCTTTAGTCTCAGCTTCATTTTATCCTTAGGACACCCTATGTTTTCAAGATAGAAAAAGCAATTCCATCGTTGTGTTCACATTGAAAAATGAGTCTTTGGATTTTGAAAAACACTGCTCACCTTTATTTTTGAAATTTCATAGAATTCGAAAGTGGTGTCGACGCCGTCAACGAATACTTCTGAAAACTCACATTCATCGTAGTGTGGAATGATTCCGTTGATCAACTTTAGTGATGGTGGTTTGCTGCCGCCCGACTTTCCGCAAATGAGTAAAAATTCTCCGGCTTGGACACTCCAGGTTAATTCCTTCAGGATATCCCTGTAGCCGACGCTTTCATATTTTTATCTCCAGCATAACCGTCCTCCAATTTCAATTAGTACGATGATTGACAGAAAAACAATATCCGCAAGTCCGGGTTTAACTTCATTGTATCTGACCTTTGGCAGGGCATTGCGATGCACTTTGTCTCTGCCGATTTAGAAATATCATCAGCAATGTTCAAGGAAATCGTTATAACTGGAATCGCAACATATTCTAAGTATTTTAGAGGATTTTTAGGTGTCACTCCTCTTATTCTCATAGCGAGTTTGATATTCCTTCTCTCTTCCTTGAAGGAAGGGAAAAATCGAAACATAACAGCTATGGGAATACTTTACGACTTTAGAAATTTTGATTTTATCCATAGAGGTCAATATGCTTTCGACATCGCTGGTAATGAATGAGAAACTTTCCCGCCATAAAAGGTAGAAGAAAAATTTACGATTACTATCAAAGTGAAAAACATATTCAATACGTAGTTGTTCGATTTTAAATTGAATATATAATTTATGTTTATCAAAATGAAATAGGTGAGAAAAGTTTTCAATCCTTGCTTTTACGAATCCGTTTAAAGCGTAGAAAACACTGAAAGTTACAACTATCAAAAGGTTGAAAATATCATTTACAGTGTAGAATTTGAGAGTTTTAAAACTCATCGGAGATATTATGCTCATGCCGAGAGCTACTAAAACTCACGAGTTTGGTTATAGGTGTGGGATTGAAACTTTCATTTTTATCAGCATTAAATCATACCTGCTTTTTCAAAATGCTTCTTCAAAAAACTTTTTGCCAAGATACGCTCCTAAAATTCCACCGATAAAAGCGGATATATAAACCATGACCATATTTGGATAAGTAATCAATTTTTCCAGAGCGTTGGCGTATTCCTGATTCATCATTTTCACGGTAATCTCCATGCAAGCCTCCTTGACCAGCAACATCTGCATGAGAGAACCTGCCGCCCACATTGAGAAAAACCGTTGGCGATGGCGTTGTGCTTGAAAGATTTGTATCCGCCCTTCCTTCTCGTCGATTCTGCAAGCAACATAACTATCACGCCGTTGACCAAGACCACATAGCTATGACCCATGATGAAGCATGATCAACGGACGCAAGATTCCAAAGATGAATGAGTCCAGGCTTCTGTTCCTTAGCCATAAAACACCATGACTAAAATTCCCATGATAGCTCCATTGACAAAGGGCCATACTAAAAAGAGTATGGGAATCAAGCCCATCATTCCTATGGCGAACATGCCTACAAAATAAATAACAACGCAAAAATACCTATTAGAGACCAGATCTTTAACTTTTAATTTGTTGTTCATAAACCTTCCTCCTTTAATTATTTAGTGTATTTCATTCAATATTTTGCATTTTCTCTGATATAGTTTCTTATGATATTTCGTAAGAAATCTTTTTAGAAGAGTTCTCACGTCGAGAGATTCCATAGGCAATCGTCATGGAGGTAATAAAAGCTATAAACTCTTCATTGACGATGCATGAAAAGCTGTTCCAGATTGTTTTTCTTGATGAATTGAATGAACTCATTCTTGGAGTCTTCTTCAATTCTGTGCAACAATTTTTGTAGATGATCGTTCTTTCTCGCCTCTATCAAAAACATGACATAAAGAGATTTAAATTCGCTATAGTCGACCATTTTTAAAAGGATAACTTCAATTAAGAAATCTTCAAAAGACAAATTTTCATTTTTCTTTTAAAAATTGCATGGTGATATCGAGATCTCTTTTCATTTCCCATGTCGATTAGATCGTATAATATTTCTGAAGTGCTCTTATAATGATGGTAAAGACCGCCTTTGCTGAGACCGCTTGGCTTTTGCATTATATCTTCCATAGTCGTCTTAGAAAATCCCTTTTCTATATTCTTAGCGCAGTGACAAATTTGTCTTTTTCTGTCCTTTGCGAAAGTCTTTTAGAAGCCAAATGATCACCTCTTTCCAGAAAAATTAACAGACGCAACCTGTCTGTTAAAAGAAATTAACACAAAAAGTTAAAAATCAACTATAAAGAGTTTGCTAAGAGCTAACATAAAAATATGTTTAAAATATAAAAATAGTTTATAAATATAATATTTTATTAAAATTTTATTCGTTTCTCAAAAACATTGATATCGTGTGTTCCGGTGCTGAGAAGCAGAGTGTGATTTTCTATGGAATTGAATCCGGCTGCCTTGGCAGCATCGGAACCCTGACCTTTGATGACACCATAGGAAATCCCTGTAGATTGAAAGCCATATAGCCTAAAACCATATCCCAAGGTCCGGAATAATCCGGTTCAATTCCTTCGTTTATGCATACGACTATACCACCGGATTCAGTGATTTTTCAGCTTCGCAAAGAAATTTTGCACCGTCGACAATGGCAAAAAGCATGATAGAAGAGCATAGTATCAAGTCATATCCGTCTCCGATGTCATCCTATAAGAAGTCACCGGTTTTGACGGAAATCTATCCTGCATACCGGAAGTTTTACAGTCTCCTCAATTAAATTTTTCATAGATGGTTGGTCAAAGAGTGTTCCGGTACGATTTTCTAAATCTTCAACCACAGCTATTCCCAGGCAACCTGAGCCACAACCGAGATCCAATATTCTCCGTGATGAGCGGTACTCCGGGAGAGATCGGAGAATTTTCAACAGTTCATGTTGACGTATTCGGACTGAGCTTCACGCATAGCATCGCCATAAGCTGCAAAATCCATAAGAATGCTGTGTCCGTTCCTGCGGTTTAGGACCTTCACTTCACTTGCTGTGCCACATTTCCAAGACTCATTCCTTGATTATTACAGAAAAATGTCAGCACGCTTCCCATATATGCAGGCTTCCCTTAACAAGATATTTTTGATGTTTCCGGCATATTACAAAATGTATCTCCATTTCGCTTAAGATAACAAGACTATATAAACCTTTCAAAAAGATTGAAGGTATTGGATTCATCAGCTCATAGATAGCTCTTTTTGTGGTGATAGGATTTCTCTAAATTTGAAAATACATCTAATTCAATGGCACCATGTATCAGTTGCTGATAAGCGGGGAGATACGGCAGTGTTGTAAGCTGTTCATAAATATTTATTTTGTTAATCATAGTAATTTATCCTTTCTTTATTTGTGGCATAATTTTTCATTTTATATTTAACGGATATCAGTTTTATCGATAAATTTCAGATTGTGGGTTTTCAAGCTTTGCAAAAACCGTTCGAAAGTCTCTTTCTTGCAACTTCAATATATGGATGTACAACAGCCTTTGCAGGACATGATGATAACACTCGGCACATAAAATACAATGTTTAGGATCACGAACCATTTTGTATTGTGTTATCAATATATGCAAACATATTGACAGGACATGCTGAAACACATCGTTTACAACCAATGCATTTTTCAGTATTGATTGCGACTTTCTTATATTTTTCCATGAATTTTTCCTGGCTGAAAATGCGGAACATAATGCGTTTCATAAATGGTGCATACGCAAGTTTCTTTTTCTACATTGACCATAGCGATCTCGTCATTCAGAACCTTTTCTGTTATTTCTGCCGCTTCTGCAAAGATTTTTGATCCTCAACTGTTCCCGGCAGATTTGGATTGATCCGTTTTGAAAGTTGATGTCGAAAGTATGCTCCGCAACAATCTTAATGCCCATAATCGGAATATATCTTTTTGTCATTAAGCGCTTTACCCATTTCTTCCAGCGCAACACTGCTGTGTACTCCTCCATTATGTTACAAGCGGAATCGCAGGAATCTGTTTTTCCTTTTTCGAGGAAGTGCGCGTATTGTCCTGAGCATATTTTTGCTCACAATGTCCAACATATACCGGGGCACAGGGAATCAATAAATGATGTTCTCAAGATCATCAACCAGTGTTTTTAGTAATTGTGAAATCCTGAAGATACTTATCGTTTCTTGTGATGTTAATCATATGACAGGAAATTCGTTATCTTCAAGAAGACTCATGAATTTTCGTGCAGCAATGAGAGTATGTCCTGATGGACTGAATACAATAAAAACAGCTTTCATTATATATCACTGTCCTTCCGTTTATCATCAAAATAATAATGGCCGCCATTTCCATAATCCCAACTTCAACCCTTGCTCCCAATTCAAAAATGTAATTTGGCAATCCAAGATCAATTATCGCAGTTTCTGTTGGAAGTGTAGTGGAAGCAGTTACCTGTCCATCCTTATATTTGAATATAAATGGGCGTAAATTTCTTTGCGGTAGGTGCAAGATAAACAGAATCCATACCTTGCTTAAACCACTCCGGCACAGGCTCTTCCGCTTCTATTAAAGCTTTCTTAGATTTATTTTTGTCTGTAGCATACCATATTCCATCATTCGTTCTTTAAGTGAATGCTTTTCATCTGAATATCCGATAGCTATAACGCAATCCAGCACTTCATTTCCTTCGCATAATTCCTTCGCTGCATTTTTATCATAACTTGTCCCAACCCAGCATGTGGATAGACCCATTGCAGTTGCTTCAAAAATTAACTTTTCGCCAAAACGACCTACTTTTTCCATACGATTTAGAAGTGTTTTGCTTCCAATCATGGCAATGTAGTTCTGAACACCTACAAACAGACCATAGCTTTTGCGAAATCCGTCAAAAAGCTTCCTCCATTCCCAATTATCAATTTCATATAGTCCGGATTCTCTATTGTACAAAGTGATGCTATCTTCGAGTTCTTTTTACATATTTTTGAATCAATTGGTTTATCTGTATACTTCCTGCGGGAGCATCTTTTTATGGCAGAAAGATACTTTTCAATTTCCATTTTGTCTCCTCCTTCGCCCCAAAATCTTGAAAATTTATTTTTGTTTAATATATAATTAAATTAGTTTTATCTAACTTATGTTTTATTTTACTTATTCATATCTTTAGCGTCAATGAAAGATATCAATGATTAGCTATTAGCACAAATCATTTGTCGAATGGAGAAAATATAATTTTATGAGCAGACAATTAGAAAAATGTATAAGGATATTTTTACAGGCAGGGGTGTTATTCCATGTGAACCTGTACCGGGATTTAATCCGAATGGTAAATTTTATAAAAATGAATCCTGAGCTTGGCAAGGGATATTGTTGGGTTTATCAATGTAATCCGTATGTGACTATCACCATTATGGATCAGATTCACTATGAAGATACCTATTGTGCTTTTGAACAACCGGAATATATTTGTGTTGGTTATTTCTACTCCGTTTCCGGCGAAATATTGACACCTTATCGTCGTTTGACATCCGGAGCAATTCAAGCGTATGTAGGGAAAAAGAGTGAATATCGTATGATACTTCACAAAAATTCCTATCGATAGTATAAGCATTACCTTTATGCCTGAATATTATAAGAAATATTTAAATGAACAATACCCTGACATTTATGAAAAATCCTTCAGAAGCATTTAGACAGATAGACGGATGCTGTGATTTTCCCGAATTGGTCGTGATATTCAATCAAATAAAAATTACAAGGGCGATGGTATATCGGCAAAGCTCTTCTACGAGCAAGGTGAATGAAGCCCTTTCCATAATCATGGAAAGGGGTAAAAAAGCAGAAAAGAGAACGTGCTAATCCGAGATTTTTCAATACCAAATGATGATTTGGATGCAGTCATATCAGTATCCAATTACATTAACGATCATTATGCCACGGATATAAAAATGGAATTTCTCTCACAGATCGCATGTATGAGGTCGAGGCAAAGTTGAAGTATATATTCAAACATGTATACCATATGAGCATACAGCAGTATACTAGTTACACGACGCATAACACATGCAGAACATCTCCTCAGAGATACAGAAGATTCCAATAGCTCAGATTGCGGAAATGGTGAGTTACAAATACATAAGCAGCTTATCGGACATGTTCAGGCAGCACAGGGGAATGAAACCCAGCGAATACAGAAAAAGATGCAGAACGGTGCAGATTGAATTTATGCAATATCTGAAGAAGATATAAATATCATTTAAATAAAAATACAGACGATGAGTTTAAGTGCGGTACTAAACTCGTCGCTGTCCATCTCTGTGAGGAAAGGGATTTATATAAAATTATTTTCTGTATGGGTACGAATTCCTTGTGTTCTTCAACGCTCAAATAAGCAGGACGAATCAGTTTATTGCCGGCAACCAGTTCTTCGATTCTATGTGCGCCCAGCCGGATAATCTGGCCAGGGCAAACAGAGGGTTGCAATATCCTGCGGAATGTTCAGCGCTGAATATACAAAAGCCGGAATACAGATCGACGTTGGCACACATAGGCTTGAAATACCGTTTATCTCTTCGTACAATGAAGGTGTTCTCCTTTCAATGTGTTCGCAGATCATGTAGTCATCAATAAGACTCAGCGTTTCAGCGAGACGCCTCGCCATCTTTTTAGAATCATGGCACGTGGATCGGAAAGCGTGTATATAGCGTGACCCATACCGTATACCAAACCGGTCTTATCGTTGGCTTCCTTCCTGAGTACCTTGCGTAGATAGTCGTCAATTTCGCTGAGATTTTTGGTGTCTTTACATTTGAGTTTCAAATCTTCAATCATTTTGATGACCGAAATATTCGCACCGCCGTGTTTCGGACCTTTCAGAGACCCTATGGCTGCCGAAATGGCGGAATACGTATCAGTCCCGGAAGATGAGACCAGATGAGTTGTAAATGCGGAGTTGTTACCGCCGCCGTGCTCTGCGTGTAAAACCAAACACAAGTCCAGACACTTGGCTTCAAGATCCGTATAAGAACCGTCGGAGACGCAACATCCTCAAAAATGTTTTCCGCAGTTGACAGTTCAGGGGACGGATGGCGCAGGTGAAGGGTCTTGTTGTCAAAAATAGGATGCCTTCGCCTGATATGCATAGGCGAGTAGAGCAGGGGAAATACCCGATTAAATCGATAGATTGACGCAAAACGTTTTCAACATCCGTGTCGTCAGGGATTTTCATCGTAACAGTATAGAGCTAAAACCGAACGTGCAAGTTTGTTCATGACGCTTTTTGACGGGAGTTGTCAGTATCATGTCACGTGCAAATCCGGCAGGTAATGCTCTTTTATTTGAAATGTACTCGGTGAATGATGTCAGCTCCTTTGTCGTGGGCAAGCTCCCAAAATTAAAAAGATAAGTGACTTCTTCAAAGCCGAACCTATCTTCTTCAATGTAATTTTCTAACAAGATCCTTTATTTCATAGCCTCTGTAATAAAAGGCGCCCTTCAATAGGAATCTTTTCATCGTCTACATCGTGCCTTTGACAGCTCCTATGTTGGTGAGTCCGACCAATACGCCTGTTCCGTTGGCGTTTCGCAAAACCTCTTTTTACATTGTGTTTGGCATATAGAGATTCATCAATTTTATTAGCTGACTCGATTTCTTTTGTTTTTCGTGCTAAGATAAGTTTTGGTATATTGGAAAAAGTTCTTTTTCCGCCGATAATTTTCTTCCTGAAATTAAACAATTATACCGCCTCCTTTCAAAGTATGAAAGTAATTATACCATATTAAATAATCAAAGTAAATGAACAGTTTACTATGTGATGTTTATATGATGAGAATGAAAAACGATATACGAAAGGATATGAAAAAGCGGATAGAATTCCAACGAGACGTTGCCGTTTTATATGAATAATATTGAAAGGAGAAACGAACAGTTGAGAAAATCTGTGAGAGAAACAAAATTGTCACTGTCATTATGGGAATTATGATAGCAGTGGGTTTTTACAAGTTGTAAAAATCGACAACGCTGACAACAGACTGAAAGAAGAGACGGAATTTTGCAGTAAAGAGCGTTAAAGAGATTTCACCTAAAGGGCAATATCGGAGTTTCAGGCGGTGCATGGTCGTTGATAGGATTGATAAGAGCGGAGTTAAAAATGCCGCAACGGATGAGATATCAGAAAGAGTTCTACGATGATGTCACAAAAGGAAATTGAGCAGTCAAAATGGAGTTTTAGATAGAGATGATTATACGAAATGCGAAATAACGGCAATAGGGGTCAAACTCATTGGAGAGAACCCCGAGAACGTTGACAGTTATGACATTACAAAATACATAAAGTTTCGAAAAATCAGAAAACACAAGGTTCGGATGCAGTTTCATTTGCGTTGATTTTTGTCTCAAATGACAGGAGTTGCATTACCGGATGAAAACGAATACATCAAAGCTTTGATCAGGGATATAAATGAAGGGCAAAGATATACGGATAAAAAGAGAGCAAATCTTGCAATCAGAGCTATTCAGGGACTCAGTTACTATAAGAACAGAGAAGACATCTCTGTAAATGCCAATGTGGAAAAATGGATGGACAGGCTGGAGCAGATTGCAGGAAGATGACGGTTCTATGGGAAGCTGTGAATCTACAGCGGAGATGATAATTGCATTGACATCTCTGGGAAAAAGACCCTATAAGTGAAAAGCAATTCATCAAAGATGGGAAATCATTATTTGACGGACTCTTGTGCATACAAGACTAAAAACGGATATGTGAACACCAAAGGGGAGAGGAAAAGAAATGTCGTTGCAACAGAAAAAGCTCTTCTGGCACTGACGAGTATGAAGTTGCAGAAAAATGGGACTGAAATTATTTGAACTGGAGAAATAGTTCAACCGGATGACAGTTGAGCCGTAGAAAAAGCCCCATGGTTAAAAACCGTCTGATAGAACTTATAATAATGGAAACAATCGTAATTGTATTCATCAAAGGAATATAGGGTGTTAATTCAATTTATAACTAGGGGTGGATATTAGTAGTCACCCTACAAAATTGTATAAAAATGCGAACTTACTATAATGAACTGCAATAGAAATCCTAATTTATGAGATTTGCTGCAGCTGAACGGTTTCAAAATATCAGCTGTTAGAGGATCTAATATCCGAGATTATAAATGAGTTTAAAACGTGCTAAAAACAGTTGAAATGCGAGAAAAACTGTGAATTTTTCAGTTGACAAGGACTCTGAATAAGTGGTAGCATTAAACCACAGATTACAAAAATGTTTTATAAAGCGATTTTTCGATGTAATCATTGGGAGATTTGATAGAGTATGCAGAGGTCAATACATGTGTTTATAGGTGTTTTGCAAAAATCAAAATCCTTGAATCTTATCAGCTGATTTTATTATTTACCGAAATTATACACTCAAAATATCAGTGAATAAAATTGAAGGTTAATGAATAAATTATAACGAGGAATTGTCAAAAAGGTCATTAAAAAGTCGTTATATTGACAATGGATATATATCGTTCACTATGGCATAACAGAGAATAGGAGGGTAAGGTGAAACAGCATAGATTTTTGGGCGTGGGCAATGGTATTGTGCATGGGAATGGTATTCTTGACGGGATACAAAAGAAAGTAATAAAAAGATTTACTAAGTTATATTAAATCAAGAATGAAAATCGAGTAGAGAAGTTTAAGGAGGAAATGAGATGATAAACTTTATAGCAAAGAAGGCAGTGAGATGTACAGCGTTATTTATAGGTGGAATGATAGCAGGGAGCGTAGGGTTCCAAAGTAGCAGCTTGCCCTTTGTTTTTAAGAAGGCGGCAGTTCAAACTACTGCAGCTGTATTGAAGGCTAAAGAGGGCATTATGAACACTCGTTACAAAAGTGCAGGAAAAATGTTGAAGATGTAATAGCGAAGCAAAAGAAGTAAATGAGCAAAAAGAAGAAAAGGTCGGAACAAGCAGACGCAAAAGCTCAGCCGGAAGCATAAAGGTGGGCTGTAATGCAAATAAAAATACAACATGAGATAAAGAAAAAGAATTAGATTTTTCCATTGAAGATAAAAAGAAACTATCTTTCAGAGAAGCAGATATAATGCAATATTATCTGCTTTCTTTGAGATGGTGTGACATCTGCTAAGGTGTATGAGAGAACCGGTGATGTGGCATTTTCGCACTGTAGGAGATAAAGGTGTGAGAGACGACATAATGGAAAAGTTGAACGATTTCTCTGATGATGAAGATGTTCTGGCACTGGTTCCGGAAAAATACCAGCAGAGAGCTGATGGTAACATACAAGGAAAAGTTAATTAAAAATTATGGGTGAGGGTATGCTTTGTGATGGTTTTGCCGTATCCACTCGGAGTTGCAAAAATCACATTGGAATCCATCAAAATTCTTAAAAAGAAGGGCATTTTCGCTTCTGTGGAAAAGAAAATTGGAAGTTCCGGTGTTGGATGCCACAGCAATAGGGAGTTTCGCTGGCGAGACGAGACTTTACAACGGCGAGCTCCATCATGTTCCTGCTCGGAATCGGAGAAATTTTAGAAGAGTGGACGCATAAAAATCTGTTGCAGACTTGGCACAGAGCATGTCGTTGAACATAGAAAAAGTATGGTTAAAGACGGAAGACGGAGAGTATTAACGGATATCAGAGATGTCAAGGAAGATGACTTAATAGCTGTACATATGGGAAATATGATAGCCTTGGACGGTATTGTAGACAGCGGAGAAGCAATGGTAAATCAGGCATCGTTGACAGGTGAAGGGATTCCCGTGAAAAAGAACACAGTGCATGCGTTTATGCAGGCACAGTCGTTGAAGAGGGAGAACTGCTGATCGAGGTTAAACAGGCAGCCGGTGCGACTAGATATGAGAAAATAGTATCCATGATCGAAGACTCTGAAAGTTGAAGTCTTCTTTGGAAAAGCAAAGCGGAACACCTTGCAGACAGACTGGTGCCGTTGATGTTCCTCGGAACGCTGGGAGTCTACGGCACGTACGAGAAATATAACAAAGGCATTGACCATGTATTGTTGGTAGATTTCTCATGTGCATTGAAACTGTCCATGCCCATAGCAGTTTTATCGGCTATGAAAGAGGCTCAGGACCATTCGATAACTGTCAAAGGTGGAAAATTTCTGGAAGCGATAGCGGAAGCGGAAACTGTCGTATTCGACAAGACGGGGACATTCACGAAAGCACAGCCGAAAGTTGCCGAAATCATAACCTTCGGAGATAGAGAGAGAGAGAAATGCTCGGGAATGGCTGCGTGTCTGGAAGAGCACTTCCCGCATTCCGTAGCCAGATGCGTGGTAAATCAAGCGTTGGAAGAAGGCATAACTCACGAGGAATTGCACAGCAAAAGGTGGAATATGTGGTAGCTCACGGAATTTCATCTGAGGTAGAGGGTAAAAAGGTTATAATAGGAAGCCATCACTTCATATTCAGAAGATGAGAATACGCAAGTGAATCCATTAGAACAGGAAAAACTGGACAATTTACCTGAGGAATATTCGCATTTATATCTCTCCATCGCAGAGTTGGCAGCAGTGATATGCATCGAGGATCCTCTGAGAGAAGAGGCTGTAGGCATTGTTAGCGCATTGAAAGAAGCCGAATAAAAATGTTGTCATGATGACAGGAGATAGTGAGAGGACTGCGAGCCATAGCTGAAAAAGTCGGTGTAGACAAATATTATGCGGAGTGCTTCCCGAAGATAAAGCCAGGTTTGTGGAAGCCGAGAAGGCGTCAGGCAGGAAAGTGATCATGGTTGGCGACGGTATAAACGATTCACCGGCATTGTCAGCGGCAGATGCGAGGAATAGCAATTAGCGATGGAGCACAAATAGCCAGAGAAATTTCAGATGTTACAATTTCAGGAAGAGACTTATTTGAAGTCGTAACGTTGAAGAGAATAAGCAATCAGTTGGTAAAGAGAATAAGCGCAAATATAGATTCGTCATGGGATTCAACTTGGGGGTTGATAGAGTTGGGTCTTGCAGGCGTGTTACAGCCGGGGAACATCGGCTCTATTGCACAACGTATCGACTCTCGGTGTCGGATTGCACAGCATGACACCGTTGTTGGAGAAAAGAAATCGACAATGGAAGCCATAGAAGTTGACTTTGAAGATATTGATGAAATTACAGAAAATTTGCAGCAGGCTGAAGTATAGAGTATAAAGATTGACTTTTATTACGGATGACGAAAAAGTGTAATATTGACAGAATGGAAAGAAATGAAAAGGCAAAACAACAGGAATTGACTGTTTTGCCTTTAAGTTTTTAGTATCAAAAAGATAAGATCCGGTAAATGGACAAATGCAGAAGAATAAATATGAAAAGAAGTAAAGTGACAGAATTTATATATTTAAAAATGTTGAAATTTATAGAGATTTTAGGAAGTGTAAATTGTTAGCACTCTAGAGTGAATGAGTGCTAAAAGTTCTTCTTTTTGCTTCTGTCAGTATTGAATAAATATAGAGAATAAGTTAAGGGAGGTGTATTATGAACATAGAAAAATACACAAATAGATTGCAGGAAGCATTGCAGAATGCACAAAATATGGGAGATTGAACAAGGAAATCAACAACTTGAAGCAATTCATCTACACATAGCTCTGATAGTTCAACAAGATGGGCTGATTTCAAAAATTTTAAAAGTACATGTGCAGTCGATGCGGACGAGCTGAAAAGAGACTTAAATAAAGAGATAGAAAAAGTTGCCGAAAATTTCAGGCGGGAGCTTCTCAGATGTATGCAGGTAACAGTCTGACCAAACTGTTGCTAAAGGAGAGAAGATTTGCAGGAGTTTTTGGCGATGATTTCGTGAGTGTTGAACACATTTATTTGGCTATAATGAGAGTTAAATGACAGGATAAACGGAGTTAAAGGATTACGGAATAGATAAGGAAAGTTTCTGAAAGCCCTGGAAGAAATTAGGGGTAGTCATGGGATTACGACTCAAAATCCGGAAGAAACTTATGAAGCTCTTGAGAAAAATACGGTAGAGACCTAGTTGAAATGGCAAGAGACGAAAACTTGATCCCAGGTCTGGCAGAGATGAAGAAATCAGACATGCCATAAGGATATTGTCCAGAAGAACGAAAAACAATCCGGTTCTAATAGGTGAACCAGGCGTGGGCAAAACAGCCGTAGTGGAAGGTTTGGCACAGAGAATATCAAAGGAGATGTTCCGGAAGGCTTAAAGATAAAACTATTTACGCTCTTGATATGGGTGCCGTTGATTGCGGGAGCAAAATACAGAGGAGAATTTGAAGAGCGGTTGAAGACGTATTAGACGAAATAGAAAAAGCGAAGGTAGGATAATTCTGTTCATCGATGAAATTCACAACGCATAGTAGGTGCCGGAAAAACGAGGGGTCCATGGATGCGGGCAACTTGTTAAAACCAAAAATTAGCGAGAGGAGGCTTCACTGCATAGGTGCGACAACTTTAGATGAAGTACAGAAAATACATTGAAAAGGATGCGGCACTGGAGAGAAGGTTTCAAAAAGAGTCATGGTGGATCAGCCGACAGTGGAAGACACCATATCGATTCTGCGTGGATTGAGGGAGAATTTGAAATTCACCACGGTGCGAGAATTACGGACAACGCTTTGATGGCGTGTGCCGTGTTATCGATAGGTACACTAACAGATAGATTCTTACCTGATAAAGCGATAGATTTAATGGATGAGGGCGGCATCCTAAAATCAGAACTGAAATCGACTCCATGCTAACTGAACTGGATCAAATTTCCAGAAGAGTTATGCAGTTGGAAATAGAGAAACGAGCTTTAGGAAAGGAAAAAGACAAGGCATCTGTCAAGAGAATGGGGCAGCTCCAAAAAGGAACTTTTTCCAGTTGCAGGAGAAAAGTGATATTCTCAGGACTCAGTGGAGAAAAATGAGATCATATCCAAGTGAAAAGATATAAAGACCAAGTGAAAATTTAAAACAGGAAATTGGCTTGCTGAAGGCATTACGACTTGGAGAAATTGGCATCGCTGAAATACGGAACAGCTTGAAAAAGAAAGAACTTGAAGCTGCAAAAGCAGAGGCGGACGAGGCGAAGGAACACAGAATTTTGAAGGAAGAGGTTTCGAAGAAGAGAGTGCGGAAGTTGTTTCACAGTGGACCGGTGTGCCTGTATCAAAAATTGGTTGAGAGCGAAAAGGAAGGCTTTTAGATTTACCAAGATCTTGCATAGAGAGTCATCGGTCAGGAAGAGGGAATTGAAGCCGTAAGCCAGGCTATTTTGAGGGCGAGGGGCAGGTTTGAAGGCGCAGAACAGACCTATCGGTTCATTTTATATTCTTAGGTCCCTACGGTGCTAGGGTAAGACTGAGCTGGCTAAGGCTTTATCAGAGGCGCGTTGTTCGACTCGGGGCGAAATATCATAAGGGATAGATATGTCGGAATACATGGAAAAACACAGCGTCTCAAGACTGGTTGGAGCTCCTCCGGGATATGTGGGGATACGACGAGGGTGGACAGCTCACTGAGGCTGTTCGCTGAAAACCTTTACAGCGTAATATTGTTCGATGAAATTGAGAAAGCACACTCGGACGTTTTCAATATTTTGTTACAGCTTTTAGACGACGGCAGATTGACGGATAATCAGGGCAGAACTGTAGACTTTAAGAATACCGTTGTGATTATGACTTCTAATATCAGGCCGTCGGTTGATGGACGCCGTAAGCGATGGTGGTAAAAGCTGATGAAAAGGTCAAAAGAAGATGCCGAAAATGATGAAGTCGTACTTCAGACCCGGAATTCATCAACAGAATGAATGAAATTATAGTATTCACACCGCTGTCAGAAGATGAGATAATCAAGGAATTATCAAGTTGAGTTTAAAGAGTGTAAGTCGAGATTGGAAGAAAGGATATTAAACTGGTAGTTTCAGATGATCGTTAAAATTGATAGGTCGTGAAAAGCTATTCACCGTATGGTGCAAGACCCGTAAAGAGATATTTTGCAAAAATAATATTGAAAACAGAAGTGCCAAGATGATAATCGGCAGTGAGGTCTAGATGGAGATAGCGTGGAGATTGAGAATATGGATGTAAACTTTGAGTTTAACATCAAAGAATTCAAAGAAGGCTTAAAATTGCGATTGACGTGGTATAAAGCAAATAGATGATATTTTACTTTAAATAAAGATTCAGACTCAACACCGAGCCGTAGCGTTTTTGCTACGGCTCTTTACGTATCTCTGGATTATTTGAGTAGTTAAGCTCATGGCAAAACAATACCCCCACCACACGCTGAGCTGTCGGTAGGGGCATTGCGGATATGTAACAATTAACCTGTCAATATCTCATATAATATTTATTTACTATTGTTTCCTCTATTTTTCTGTTTCTTACAACAAGGACTGTGCTTGCAGACAGCAGTGCCAATCCAAGATATGAGAGCTAAGTCCGTGTTGTCGCCTGTTTTTGAGCTGCTGCTTCTTGTCCTTAGGCGACTTTGATGAATTTTTTATTCTGAGATTTATTCATCTTCTTCGCATTCTGTATATTTTTGAATCTGGTCGTTTTTCCGGCGTCTTCAGATTCAACTCTTCCGGAGTCTTAGCTTCACCCAGTTTAAGAGCCTTAATGGCAGCTTCTATGGCTTCGGATTTTTGCTATAGCCGATGAAATTTCTGATTCGTTCCCGCATCCTTACCGTCCAATTGGTCATAGATACTTTTCGCCATCGGCCATAGGCAGGCAGATGCCAGTTTATCGTATGTTTCTTTGCTGTAGTGGGATGAATCCAATCTCTTTGCCTTATCTCATAGACCTTCTGAGTAAGCGGACTTTTGATGGAGTAGGAATCTTATTTACATCAAAGTTGTCCAATTCTGCGCTATAGAATGCTTAAATCCGCTTCACAGGGTTTTGTAAATTTCTAGTGGCGGTTGTCCAGCTCCATGGCTGGAGGAATCACTAAAGTGATATTTAAACTCCTCTTTGTCGTACATGTATCCTCCGGACAGCTTTTATCTTAGCTGATTTGAGACATGCAACTCAGTATTGAGTTTCAAACCCTGCATTGCTCAATTTCTTCAAGGCACGTGTTTTATCTGTTGCTGGAAATCAAGAGGGTTACATCCGCATCAGTCTTATTCCATAGAGTAGCCATATGAGCTCCATTCCTGCCATATATAAATAGGCTTAAAGTTCAGATACGCTTCTTTGCTGCCATCTTGTTTAATACTACTAAATATCCTTTAGGTTGAAGAGTTCCATCAGCCATTGATGACATATTTTCAGTGTTAGCCTTTAGAAAACCGGGTTCAACTTCATATATACCTTCAGTAAGCTTGGATACATCGAGCCTAATTTCTCCCCAAAGCCTATATTGCCATACATCTTTTTCTTTGTTTAGAAGGCTATACTTAGATGACAAGTATTTTCTTTGGTATCTGTAATTTCAAGATAATCTTGACCATCCCTGTTTACGATCCTCATAGTTTCATCAGGATACTGGTGCTTCTCTGAAAAGCAAAGACGGAAGCACTAAAATAGTCCCAATCTTTTGGTATATGGAACTAACAGCTTACCGCCATTTTTAGGAGAAAAATTTTTCGCCATCACGTTTTCATACTTGCTATAAATGTTTTACTATCTACCATTGAAAAGCTGACTTAGAAAAATCATTATAAATAGTCTCGGAATACATCTTGCATTGTCATAAAATTTTTTCATGTCTTCATCAGTAGGATTCTCAATTTGTTCATCTGTCAAATTATGGGTTGGCAGATTGTTTACATATGAGAGATTTACATCCGTTATTTCTAGAGTTTCTTTTCCCGTGAGCTCTCCTGAATCGCTTTCATAAATTATTCGGTTTTGCATCTTTTATTTGCACAGAGTTTTGAGCATAGGAATATTGAGTATTTTTATACCCAGTATCCCATAACCATAGCAAAAACTATTGCAAAAGATAAAATCCTTTTACAAGATATACTCTTTATTTTACTATATATCATGTTAATAACCTCTACTCTCTGACTTTTGTACGTTTATCAATTAGTTAAAAATAACTTGCTACTTCATAATATCACTATCAAAATAAAAATCGACAAAAATTGGGATGTATTTGCAGGCTATGGAAGAATATCAACTAATATATATATATAAACCCTATACACACATCCCCACCGACACGAAATTGTTAGTAGAGACATTGCGCAATTTATAAATGTTTTAATGTTTTCCATATATCATTATCTTTGTTATTTTGCTTTTCTAGTCCTAACTACAAGAACTGCACTTCCGGACAATAGTGCCAATACAAGATAAAAGACTGCAGGTCCATTCTGTCGCCTGTTTTAGGGAATGCGTCTTTATCCTTGGCAGAGCCACTCTTATTTGAGATGCTTTGTCTGCTTTGTGTTTTCCACATTGCATCTTTTGAATCAGGCTTTTGATCCGGTGTTTTGGATCGACTTCGTCAGAGTTTTTGCTTCTCCTGGCTGCCAGAAGCCTTTAATGGCAGCTTCTGTGAGCTGGATGCTATGGCTGATGAAATTTCCTGGTCGTTCCACATCCTTACCATTAATTCGCCATAGTACTTTTCACCATCTGCTAGCCAGGAAGCTGAGTGCAGCATAGGAATCACTGCTGATTGGGATGAATCCAATCTCTTTGCCTTATCTCTAGATCTTCTGAGTGCTGATGATGAGTGGGTGTTTCACTTACATCAAAGTTTTCTAATTTCTTTGCGTTATAAAGATGCAAATCCGCATCTATAGGAGAATTATATACTTCTTTCAAATACAGTAGACCGGCTCTCCACTAGCGGGAGGAATCACTGGTAATGATGATTTAAACTCACTGCTATCGTATGTCATCCTCAGATGGCTTTATCGTGCTGATTTGCATGTGCAAATTCAGTATTGGGTTCAAACTCTGCATTGCTCACCAAAGCACCATTTTGTTCGTAACAAAATCCAGTATGAGTATACATCAGCATCGGTCTTGTTCCAGAGAGTCACGCCATATGAGCTTCCAGCTCACCTACTCAATGACTTAAAGTTTAGGTATACCTCTTTGCTGCCGTCTTTTTAACTACGAGATATCGCCTTTTGACTGTAAGAGTTCCACCTGCCAGTGAAGCCGTATTTTCTGTGTTAGCTTTTTATAAAGATCAGGCTCAACTACATATACGCCCTCAGTCAGTTTGGATACACATCGACTTTACGTCTAACTTCACCAATACTGTGTTGTGTGAAGTTCTTTTATTAAAACAAGTAACTTCGAGTCTTTCTCCCGGATCTTTAACTTCAAAATAATTTTGCCGTCCCTGTGCAATCGCCATCATAGAATTAGGATAATCTGCTTCGTTTTGAGGCCTGCAATCTGGCGTGAAACTACTTGTATCCCAATTTTGTGTAAAGGTTAACGAGTTTACCTTGATGTTCGGGGAATAGAAATGTTTGCCGTCACTGCTACTTGTACCATAAGCGTTTTAAATTTACCATCGGTAGCAGTCTTAGAAAAAGTCGTTATAAATATGTTCGGAATATTGTTTTCTGCTGTTTGCTAAATCTTTTTCATATCCTCATCAGTAGGATATGGTTTGGCTGGTCGATCACAGTCAGTGTAAAGCGGCAAACTGTTTATATATGCGGGATTTACATCTGTTACTTCTAGAACTTCATTCCCCGCCAATGTTCCTGAATCGCTTTCATGTATTATTCCGGTTTTAGCGTCTTTTATTTGAGACTGTGCTTTGAGCATATAAAGAATGCTCCAGTGTTCTTTATTCCCCAGCACGCTGGGACCATGGCAAAGACGATGGCAAAGATAAAATCTTGCAATATATCCTTTTCCTTTTACTGTGTAATCGTCAGTCCATAGCCTCTCCTTTAAAGTTTATGTTGAATTTCAACATAAATATGAAAAAGAGTAAAAGCGAATTAATGCTGCCTCCGCTTTTTCATGGTGTTAAATCCTTCTTATCTACAACTAACTTAGTAAAATTCATCGCCAAAATAAAAATATCGTTCTTCACGGGGTTTGGCATTCAGGAGGTTTAACAGGTGAAAATAGAAAATTTCATAGCATCTAATTTTATGCCTTTCTTACCGTTTGCAGTTTAACAACCTTGCTCTTATCGAGGTCATGTAGTATCCGCTATCGTCGTTTGTTACGTGTATGTGGACCTGACTGTGCAATACGCTTCTGTAATCTTTTCCTGTGAAGAAAGACTTTGTGAGATTTTAACCGTATGGTAATCTTTGTTCCGTCCATCTTCGCAGATTCGATAACTCCTGTTCCCATACCTAAAGAGGTAGTCCTTGCCAATTTGCTCTCCTGAGCTTTTGCATTTTCAGGTTGTCTCTCGCAGATTTTGCCTGGAGCAGCTTTACCCGTTTCTTTCAGCTGCACGAAAAGCGTCGCTGTCGCAAGGACCATCTGAAGTGCTAGAAGAACCATCATCGCTCTCTAAGAATAATAATGAAAACCATATGCTACCTCTCTTTCTCCGACTTGTAGTCGAGCAATCTGCTGTGGTGGCGATTAACAACTACATGCTTATATAATACCATAATTTTAAGCAAAGACGATTAGAAATATTAAATATTTTTGTGTGTGTCGAGTTGTAAATAACATTGAAATCCATGCGATAGACTGACATAAAAAGGAGTGCTTTCGAAAGAATCGCTGAAAGAACTTTAAATCTAGGCGTGTGAGACTGTCCATAAAGGGTCGCATAAATCTTCTGTGCTAATGAATTTCATTCTTGCGGAAGTATTGCACCGCATAACTTTTAAATGTGAATGTCGTCGCGCATGGCGTTTACGAGAAGTTTCCGCAAGTGGCACGAGCCTTGCAACCTGAGGATAAAATCAGTACCAGTTTTATCGGCGGGACGGCTGATCGAAAATAAAGGTAACATCACTAAATTTCTTCGGAAGTCTGTTGAAGAGAAGCAGATCGTCCGCTGAAAAGTCGTCCAAAGACATAGAGTAAATAGGAGATTGATACTTTAAAAATCCCGGAGGCTTATAGTTGGAACTGTCATTTTCAAAATCTCATTTTCAATATTGGCTGAATATGAATCTCCAATTAAGGAGTTTCTAAGAATTCAGTTTGTCTTTTAAGTTCAGAAAATCACGTTTCAAAGGACTCAGTTTATCAATTATATCCTTATATCCACCGTGGAACTTAAGGCAAATCTCATCCATAATGGTTTCAGATTTGAATACCTGGCGAGCTCTTTTTCCGGCATCAGTATATTCTATACATATCTTTGTTTTTCAAATTTAAATATTTTTAAAAGCCCGACCTGACCTGAATGAGAGAATTGGGTACCGCAACATGCGACGCAGTCTGACGGATTCCATCGCCCCAGAAACTATGGTTATCTCTTTCAATTGCCACAGGCTTTCGAACAGTGACAAACAGTTTCTTCTCTGGTGTTAAAGTGCCTGGAGATTGCCGGTAGATCCTTCACAAATAGTCATGTTGCTCTCATTTCAACTTCATCTATCATGTCTTGAGTCATATGGTTATATTCTTCTCAGATGATCAATATCCTAGAGTCATATAATTATCCTTATGAAATCCTCTGTTTATCCCTTTGTAGAGTTTACAGATTCCTGACATTATGTATTTCACCACAATGTCTTTGCATGTTGTCGAAACGTCGCTCCCAGTCAATTTCGCCTGTCACTTTGTCACCACCACAAAATTATGATTAGGAACTTCGTGCCATATGTGATCATCATTTTTCGAAAAACATCGGTGACCAGCAGGTTTTCCATTCTGCCCGTATCACAGCTGACCACCTCCGGTAGAAAAATGCCGTTTTGATCCAAAAGCGACAAAATTTTTGTCAATTTTAATTACCGTTCCGAGAAATGTGATTAAATATACATTTTTGAAATAATTTTATTGTACTCATTATTCAAAACTCCGATTGTCATTATCTGAAATTTCCACAAAACAGGAAATACAACTCTAACAAGAAAAATAAAATCTCTCATTTCAAATCCATTATTCTTCATGATAAAAATCGAACAAGGTTGTGTATAACGTTGACAAATTATAATAATATCTAAATAATATTGAAATTACATATATATTATAAAAAGAAAGTTTTCCACAGGGGTCAATGTAGAATAATTTATGCAATTTCAATTTTCCTGTGGAAAATCTGCTAAAACTATTTATTTTTAAGATTTTTAGATTATGGAAAAGATTTTTCAAACACAGAACAACAGTTTACATAATATAAAAGTGAAAATACATAATATATTACTTATTATTATCACTCAAATCTAAAAATTCGATAAAAATTTGTAAGTCACTATCGATAAAATCATAAATAGAACCGTCGTTACTGAACAGCTTAAAACTCTGTGCGTGGGACAGATGGTGTCAGACCCATACAGTTGAACACACCTTCGAGATTGTTCTGAGCATATTCAAAGTCAGGATGTCTCGATGAAGGATCATTTGATTTTTCGTAAAGAGACAGACATGCTGCCATACATATCTTCATTTAATAGGAAAATATCTCTATCAACGTGAGTTGTCAGGTTTAGTCATGAATCCGTTGATGGCGGAATTTTCAGAAATTGGCTAGCGAAATTCGTTGGATAACCAGGGAAGCGGCAAATGATCGCTGTTAAATTTGTATATGGTAAATTCGTACGGACAATATGAGCTGCTTCACACGAGGATATTCGGATTAGGTCTGACAGTTGAACATCTAATATCGTCAATCCGTCCAGCTAAAATACATATTGGATATGTAGTAGTATTTTTGCACAATAACAGTGACCTGCATGAAAACCGGCGAATATCGAATTGTCTTCGGATGAAGTTTTAAATTTACAAGTTCTGTGAGTTTTGTAAGTTCTAATTTCATTTCTATACAACGTACTATGGTTGAGTCGGGAAAATATCAAGATTATCAACTGAAAATTTAATATACTGCTTGCAATCAAGGTGTCTTTGAAATCAAGCGCATCAGCATATGGGTTAAAAGAGCTGTTGACTGTTCTTATAGGTTCACACAGCAGCAACTCCACTTCCAAAGAATTTCTTCTGAATATTTCTACTCCGTAAGTTTCAAGAACGTTCAATTCTGATTTACTTCATCTTTTGTTGAGAATTTTTGCTGTACGTCGTGTTTCAGCCCTCAGTATTGGCTTTTCATATTCGTCTAAGATGAATTCATATGAGCTGTGATTTTCAGCGAGTATAGCCTCTCAACAGAGTTATGTGATGATAGGAATCGATTAGTTTCAAAATTTGCATTCATCCAGATATATTCTGTCGGAACCCATGCAATCAACAGTGGTATATTCCATATTTTTCACGACTTCTCTTCAGGGGATCCCAAAAATGTGAAAGTCTTCAATGTACTGGTCATAATCTATGTGAAAAATTGCCAGACTGCCAGCATCAGGAGGAGTCAAAACATTCCAACGCACATAAACCCAAGAAGCACCATCAACCTGCTCTGTGTCGCAGAAGCTAAACAAATTCCTTAGGGGCTTCGTCCTTGTCAAACTGACCGCCTCGTATAATTTTTAAAAGTTATTTCTGTTTGTTTGTTTCATATTTTTAATCTCCTCATAGAGATATTATAATTAAACGGAAGGAGTAAACTAAAATGAATGTTGAATCATCTTATGCAGAGTGAGGATTTTGTGATGAAAGAAATGGATAAGGCATTAAGACGATATGCAATAAGGCGAAGCAAGATAGATGATATAGTAGTAAGAACCATTAAACTTTATGAGTCAAAATGAAACCATTGCATCATATTATGAGAATATAGAATAAAAACTTAAGTGGACGGTTTTTATCACAAATGTTTCGACAATCCTAGAGTTATAGTGATAAATCCCCATAAAATACTTGAAAAAGATGGTTTAGGTGATATAATTAATGCCAGTTATTAAATTTACCAGCATCTTAGATGTGGAAATCCGACCTCAATCTCGAGTCAGGTGTACCATAAAGAAAGGATAATAAAATGATCACTAAAGATTGGAAGTTATTAGAATTCGCTTTAAAAGAGGAGATACAGGTTCTCCGGAGGGTGCAAGTTGCGATTTTTGACAGCAAGATTAACGATCTGAACGAGCATTTGAAGTTCACAGAAAGACCACCGACTCAAGAAGGATTATTGAAGATGGTCGGCAAGAGAGAAATGCTAAACTCCGTAAAGGACAAGGACATCGAAAGATATAAAGCCTTGTTTCTCGTTTAGGATTGAAAATAGTAAAAAGTTGGAGCGAGGTTAACCTCGCTTTTATTCAATAAGTTGGTATTGGATTTTAACAGGAGGTGTGTTAAAATGAAATTTGAAAAGTATCACGTATTTAGAACAGCTGTGGAGGAAAATTGCTGGAGCTGGAAATCGGAAAAGTTTGCGAAATGGCAAACGGACAAGTTATGGTCAGATATGGAATACGGTTGTCAATGTAGTACTGCAGTAGCTTCTAAAGCAGCCTCGACCGGATATTGTTTCTTTCCACTCAGCTGCGATTATGAAGATTATATGCTGCAGGGAGAAAATTCCCGGCAGGTTTATAAAGAGAAAGGCAGGCCAAGTGAAAAGCCATTCTGAACTCAAGGCTTATGGATAGACCTCAGACCACTATTCCCGAAAGGATATTTTAACGATGTTCAGGTTGTAGCGACAGTTATGTCACAAGAATTTTGGATGCACCAATCGGAAATAGCCGCTATGATCGACTCTTCGTGGCGTATCAATTTCAGATATTCCAGTGGGACGACCCCACAGGTTCAGTGTTGATCGGAATGATGAACAGAATTCATCCTAAATCCACCTTGGAACAGAGGAGCGATTTGCACTTGGTAGTGTCCGGAACAAAAGATGCGATTATGATGGTAGAGGCAGGGGCAAACGAAATTCCTGAAACCGTTTTGGATGTGTAATATGTTCGCCCATCAGGAGATTAAAGAGATAGTAGCATTCATTGAAGAAGTCGTGGCGGAAGTCGGCAAGGAAAGAGGAGTCGAACTTTATAAAGTACCAGCAGAAATTGGAGCGGACGTCAGAAACTTTGCAGAAGGCAAAATGGGAGAAGCGGTGAAAACTCCTGAAAAATGGAGAGACTGGAAAATATGGATGCTGTAGAAGTGGAAACTCAGGAATATTTTGCCGAAAAGTATCGAATCGGAAGGAAAATAGCAAACGTTTTGTGTGCCATAACCAAGGAACAGGTGAGAAGTCTGATTTTAGACGACAAGATCAGACCGGATAACAGAGCGTATGAAGATTGACCTATTTGGGTGGATACCGGCGTGCTTCCTGGAACTCATGGTAGCCGGATTATTCAGAGAGGGCAAACTCAGGCGTTATCGGTCACTACTTTGGGAACGATTTCAGAAGGACAGAGAATCGACGGAATCACTGAAGACACGGAAAAAGGTACATGCATCATTCAATTTCCACCGTATTCAGTAGGTGAAACAAGACTATAGGGAGTCCGGGCAGAAGGGAAATCGGTCATGGTGCACTGGCTGAAAGGGCTATTGTTCCGGTGCTTCCGAGCATTGAAGGTTCCCATATGCCATCAAAGTGGTATCTGAAATTTTATCGTCTAACAGTTCAACATCTCAGGCATCGGTTTTGCGGAAGCTGTCATGGCGCTTATGGACAGGGGTTCCGATTAAAGCTCCGGTAGCAGGTATCACAATGGGTCTGGTTGAGAGGTGGAAGCGGACGGCGGCTCAACAATAGGCTGTTTTATCCGATATTCAGGGAATGGAGGTTTCCTGGGATGATATGTTTTAAAGTGGCAGGAACTGAGAAAGGTGTTACGGCAATCCAGATGGACATTAAGGTTCACGGGCTTTCAAAAAGTTAGCTAGAGTGCTGACACAGGCTAAAGAGGGGCAGGATGCATATCATGAGAGAGATGCTTGCCGAAATTTCTGAACCGAGCCGGAACTTTCACCTTATGCACCTAGAATTATATCCATGCAAATCGACCCTGATAAGATCAGAAATTATCATCGGACCGGGCGGAAAAACTATGATTCCATCGTCGAAAAAGACGGGTGTTAAAATCGATATTGAAAGATTCAGGAATGCTATGTCATTCGCAGGACTTGGATTCAGCAAATGCTGCAATGAAAAGAAATTGGTGTTGAGTTAAGACGTGGAAGTTGGGGAAATATAAGGGTAAAGTTACAGAATTATGAACTTTGGTGCGTTTATCGAAATTCTTCCTGGAAAAGAAAGGATTGTTGCATATTTCAAAAGATGTCCGACAGGAGAATAGAAAAAGTCGAGGATGTGATGAGTATCGGCGATGACAGTCAAAGTAGCTGCAAATCGACAGTCAGGACAGGATTAATCTGACAAGAAAAGGGTTAAGATAATGTACCATACAATTGAAATATGAAACTCGGTGATATACATGCCACCATAAATAAAAGAAATTGTCACTTATGCAATTTGATTTTGAAATTTATGGATAAAATCTGATAAAATTGATTTTTATCAGAAGACAATATTAATCAGTATGAAAATATCACAGACATAAAGCAGGAGAACATAATGAAAAAAGGTAAAATTGATTTTGTTGAGCGAGCCTGTGTCTTGCAGTGGTGTTTACATGGTGAGTTGTGAAGTCCGTATAGCGGAGTAAGTTCGACTACACTAAAACTTGGGAAATACAAGGGCATAGAGTTGAAGAAACAAAAGTAATGAAGTTACAGATGACGATGTTGATGCTGCTATAAAAAGAGCTGGAATCAAGAAAGTTGGAAAGGATGTCAAAACCGGCGTGGTGAAAGATGGAGATAGTATAAATATAGACTATGTCAGCTCAATAGACGGAACCAAGATTTTTCAGTGGGGAGGAAAAAGGTAGAACCCTGGTAATAGGGTCTAATTCTTTCATCAAGGGATTTGAATCCGGATTGATTGGGCAGCAGTGGGAAGCACTAAGAACATTAAAGGGTCAAATTCCCGGATAATTATATGGCAAAGATTGGCTGGTAAAAATGCGGTCTTTGCGGTAAAGATCAACAGCAGAAAGAATATACAGTTCCGAAATTGACAGAGGTTTGTAAAGAACAACAGCAAACAGAAGACTATCGCTGATTACAAGGCTATAAAGAAAGAGACTTGAAAAGGGAGAGAGAGAGCCACAGACAGAAGAAAACTCAAAGACAACAAGCATGGTCAAGGTCGTCAGTGGAACAAGCGTAAAGCGATAAAAATAACAGGAAAAATATCCTGAGAAAACAATTAGAAATTTGTGAATGAGACTATCGAAAACCTATGAAGACAAAGCGAATAAGGAGAACTTGTCTTTTAAGGATTTTGTAAAAAGAACTTTGGAATGGATGAAAAGAAGTTCAAGGGAAGAGTTGACTGCGTATGCGAAAACTCAAGGTGAAATTGGATATGATAATGTGTTCAATCGCTGAGAAGAGGGTATAAAAGGTGTCATCATCAGAATATGATAAATTCATAGATGATACTTTGGAAAAATACGGATATACAAAGGCAACTTTTGAAAGCCAACAATGGTAAATCTTATGAAACCATAGTGGGAAAAGATCAAAGCGGAGGCTCTCAAAGAAGGTGCAAAACTTTATAGTTTCAAAAGCAAAAATTACCGATGAGTAAGACGATCGAAGATTTTACTGATTAAATTCACAGTTTAATCGGTAAAGCAACAAATATTTTTAGAAAAGACTATATTGCAATCATGGGCATCTACGAGTAATCGCAGGTGCTTTTATTATAGATATGTTATTGAAAAGATTTTAGGAGGTTCCAAAAATATTTGGATAAAATAAGCCAATTCATCCATACAGTGGATGGATATGATGAGGATGGGGGCATGATCGTGCTGCTCTTGGGAACACATCTATACTTTACTGTCAGACTGAAGTTTATCCAGATTCCCACGTTGACAAAGGGGATAAAATTATCCGTTACAAAGGACAAGGATGCAGAAGGAGATGTTTCCGCTTTTGCAGCTTTTGCAGCATCGCTGGCGGCAACTTTCATAAGACAGGAAATATCGTAGGTGTCGGAACGGCAATTGCTTTGGGAGGTCCGGGTGCAGTGTTGTGGTGCTGGCTGACAGGAGTTTTCGGCATTGCGACTAAGTATGCGGAATCGCTAATTGCAATTAAATACAGAGTTAAGACTAGAGATGGCAGAATGCAAGGCGGAGCCATGTACTGTGGAGAGAGGCTTGAATGAAATGGCTGGGTGTTGTGTTTTGACGGTTTGATTGGCTTCCTTCGGAATCGGGGAGTGCAACTCAAGCCAATGCGATCGCAGTGGTAATAGAAAAAGAATTTTCACGTGCCAATGTGGGTTACCGGTCTTGGTATGGGATTGCTAACTGCAGTCGTAATTTTCGGAGGGATAAAATCAATAGCATCGGTGTGCGAAAAGCTGGTGCCTGTAATGGCATTATTCTACGTCATAGGATGTATAGTTGTGTTGGTATATAACTACGATTACATAATTCCGGCAATAAAGGTAATTTGCAGATTGGCATTTTACAAAAGGTGCAGTTGCCGGAGGTTTGGTCGGTGGTGGAATCAGATACGCCATTCAATACGGTGTGGCGAGAGGTTTTGTTCTCCAACGAATCGGGTTTAGGTGCAGCTCCATCGCAGCTGCTGCGGCGCGAACGAAAAATCCTGTAAGACAGTCTTTGATTTCAGCTACTGGAACATTTTGGGATACGGTATGCGTTTGTGCATTGACAGGAATCGTTTTGGTTTCAAGCATCATGAAAAATCCGGACATCAGTGTGAACAATATTGAAAAACGGAGGGTTTGACATCTCTTGCCTTTACTCGAGATTCCATGTTTCGGACGATTGGTTCTACTCTGGGTATAATAACTTTTGCCCTGTTCGACAATTTTAGGATGGGCATACTACGGAGGAAACGATGCATAAGAGTGCTTTGCCGATGAAGAGCATAATTCATATGAATGTGTGCGTACTGATATCTGTCATCGCGCCGATTGTAACGCTGAATACCATATGGGAAGTTACGGATATTTTTGAATGCCTTGATGGCAATTCGAATTTAATGCGGTTCTGTTGTTATCAAGGTTATGAGTCAAAGGAGACAAACAAGTATATGCACAATTTGGATGAGTGGATGCGACAGAAATCCCTGTGATTGATGATTGATAGATAATCGATTATCTAAAATTTGATAAGATGAATAAAGGTGAAATTATAAAAGATGTGACTCGCACTAGAAGGAAAATCCATGATGCTTGAGTCGATTTGCGACTCTTTTGTAATGCAACAACGTAAGAGATGAAATTCTAGTACAATTTATAAAAGCTGAAGGCGTATTGTTGGCACGATATTTTTAGAAATTAAATTTGAAAATCATCGGTTATAGAGCCGTAACCGCAGCTATAACACCGAAAACTACACCGGGAAGATTTGCCACCACAATAGGCCAGTCTTTTCTTTTGACATAGACTTACCCATAAAATGCAATTTATTACGCAGCAACGTGAGCTGTGAAAACCGCTCTTGCGTCCGTGTATGTGTGTTTTATGATCTGAAATACGATACATACATAAAGCATGGCGGTAAAATGTTCTACTCATCAGTATTTTTAAATATTTTGGATTCATTAAATTCCTTCTTTCTAAATCATTAAGAGCAATATTACATATTAAATATATTGAGATCTATCTGCCACAACACTATACTTCTTTACCGCTGCCACACGGACAAGGGGTTTCTACCCGTTTTGGGTTCTTTTTACGGTTCTCGAACGCCTATATTCAGTTGTTAATTCTTTTTCTGTCATCGTCAAATATCGTCCCATTCTTTCAGCGAATACAAATAATCGGCACCTGCCTTGAGCATATTCTTGAAAAACTCTTCGAATTTTATTTTCAGAGTCAACTCCGTATCTGAAGAAAGTATCTTCAAGTTCAATTCGGTCTCAAGACTGGTGTTTGCATACCCAGTCTACCCCATGAATATAACTTCACGAACTTGATATTTTTCGGATAAATTTGCAACAGTACCGGTCAAAAGAGAGGTCTTCTCAGCGAGAATATCTGAATAAATTTTAGTTTCAGCACCGCTGTATTCTTCCCAGAAACTCTTCAATAGTCGCATCTGTTGATTTTCAATTAAAACTTTGCCAATCTCTATAAAGGCTCATATACATCCTCCTTAGCACGCATAGGTCAAATATGAATAAAATATTATTGAATAAAAACTGTCATTGACTATTTTTCAGCGAATGGCTGTAATTTCCGCTATGTTTCAGAACATCTCCGGCGACAGCACTTCCAGCATGAGCAGAACCGCACCCTGCTGTAGAGATCATCAATTCATCAACAACATTTCCCCTTACGAAAATCGCATTAAATTCATTGGATCACCGGCGAGAGGATGGGAACTGTCTAGAAACCACAGGCTTCACTGAAAATTCAACGCCGTCTCCGTTTTACGGCTGAAAGCTATGAGCTTAATCTTCTTGCTGTCAGCTTTTTGCCCGCTCTATATCTTCTGCGGAAACCTTTGTTCGCATGCCTGTTGTGGAATATCTTTGGATGGATATATTCGTCAAATGCCAATGCCATTAGAATTGATAGTTTGTTGCTGCATCGATGCCTTCTACATCTGCATGGGATCGGCTTCGGCGAAAGCCTTTTTCCTCGTGCTGTTTTTCAGGACATCGTCGTATGAAAGTCCGAAATCCGTCATCTGGGTTGACATGTAATTGGTGGTACCATTTTAAAATACCAAAATTTCAATGAACTGATTTGCTTTCAAAACGGTGGTCAGTGCATTTAGAAATCGGAATTCCTCCGGCTACACAACCTTCCATTTTTAATACGACGTCGTTTGCAACAGCAGCGTCTTGCAGTAAATTGAAATTCGATGCAACAGCAACTTTTATTGGCGGTGACCACGTGTTTGCCGTTTTCTAAAAGCTTTGATCATGTATGATGTCTGCAGGCTCTACGCCGCCCAGCACTTCCACCACAATATCTATATTTTTCGTCTTCAGAATGTCATCGGGATTGTCTGTGAACAGCTCAAAGGAACTTTTGAGAGTCTTGTAGTTTCTCTAAATTTCTCACTAAAATGAAACGGAAATATCGATGTCAGATCTTTTCAATACTACTTTATTCATGTAAAGAGTCTCATAAAAGTACCGGAACCGACATTGCCAAAGCCGAGCAATCCTAAGTTTATCATAATAGTTTTTGGATTAAACGAGAGTCTAACTCGATATCCATCTCCTTTCAAATGGTTTATAGGAAAAGATTATACATAAACACAGGGAGAAAATACAATTGAGAAAACAGTAATTTTCAACGATTTACATTCGATTCACAACAAGTTTAAACAATGTGAAATAATTTAGTATTATACATACTCGTATTCTGTAGTATGGCCCAAAATATATAATGGAATATAAAGATATATATAATTTAAATGAGAGGTTTAAATCAATCGAAATATGGGAACAAAAATGTTGACAACAAATTTATAAGTTGATATAATTCATTTTTAATAAAATGAAATCCTTATTATGAGCGGTGGAGGAATAGGCCTGCGAAACCCGGCAACCTGCATGTGCGACGGTGCTAAATCCTACAAGATAGTTCTTGAAAGATGAGGTAAAACTTGATAAGCCAGCCTCCGGTCAAGGAGAGGCTTTTATAAATATGAACTTATAGATTAAAATATAAAAATATTAAAAATAGGAGGGAAAAATGAGAAGACTATTTACATCAGAATCGGTTACCGAAGGGGCATCCTGATAAAATCTGCGATCAGATTTCCAGATGCTATATTGGATGCGATTATAGCTCAGGACCAAAGGGGCAGAGTTGCAGCTGAAACCACGGTAAATACGGGATATGCCATGGTTATGGGTGAAATACAACGGACTGTTACATCGACATACAGAAAATTGCCAGGAGAAGTTATAAAGGAAATCGGATATACGAAAAGCGAAATTGGATACGATGGAAACACCTGTGCAATTTTAACCGCTATGAGACGAGCAATCTCACGATATTTCCATGGGAGTGGATAGAGAAAAATGCGGAGGATGATTTAGATGCTATGAGGTGCAGGCGATCAGGAAATGATGTTCGGATTTGCTTGTAATGAGACGGCAGGTATATGCCTCTTCCATATCCCTTGCACATAAACTTGCGAAAAACTCACAGAAGTCAGAAAAAACGGGACCATAAAATACCTCAGACCTGATGGCAAGACTCAGGTGACTGTGGGAACTCTGAGGACGATAAACCTAAGAGAATTGATACGATTTTTAATATCCACTCAGCACGATGAAGATGCGACCAATGAGCAGATTAAAGCAGATTTGATAAAGCATGTCATAGATGAAATTGGTTCCGGCAGAGTTGATGGATGAAAAACGAAAATGTAAATCCGACAGGTAGGTTTGTGATCGGGGACCGCACGGAGATTCGAGGTCTGACCGGAAGAAAAATTATAGTCGATACCTACGGCGGATATTCAAGACACGGAGGAGGTGCATTCTCCGGAAAGGATCCTACAAAAAGTCGACCGCTCAGCAGCATATGCGGCGAGATATGTAGCTAAGAACATAGTCGCATCAGGATTGGCTGATAAATGTGAAATTCAACTTGCATATGCCATAGGCATTTTCAAAATCGGTGTCGATATGGTTGACACTTTCGGCACAGGCAAATTGAGCGACGAGGAGATATCAAAGATAATGAAAAAGCATTTCGATCTTAGACCGGCAGCAATAATAAAGAATTTGGGTCTATTGAGACCGATTTACAGACAGATTGCCGCCTACGGACATATGGGAGAGAAGATGTGATGTCCATGGGAACGTTTGGACCAGGTGGATGTGCTTAAGAAGGAGTTTAGATGGGGAATAAAAAGTAGCAAAATTCGGCGGTTCTTCAGTTGCTGATGCTATGCAGATAAACAAGATAAAATATCGTAGATGCGGATGAAACCAGAAAAATATATAACAGTGTCAGCGCCGGGCAAGAGATTTGATAACGACAGCAGGTTACGACTTATTGTACTCATCGCATGATGCACAAGGAGCATAACCTGCCTTTCGATCATCTGTTCCAGGTGATTTGGGACGAATTCAAGGCTCTTGCGATGAATCTGAAAGTCGGTGGGAGATATTGATCGAATTTGAGATAATAAAGGAGTATAAACCGAGGGACTACTCATGATTATCTCAGCAAGCAGGGAGAGTATCTCAACGGAAAGCTGATTGCCGAGTTTTTAGGTATGGAATTTGCTAGATGCTGCACAGGTTGTAAATTCGATAACAGAGGAAGTTCCTTCTGGAAGAAACCAATGAAGCGATTGAAAGAACGGTTGAAAAACATCGATAAAGCGTTGATACCTGGATTTTTACGGGCGAAGCCTGACGGTGAGATAAAAACGTTTTTCAGAGGCGGTTCTGATATTCGAGCGTTGGTGGCAAGAGCGGTAAATGCGGAGTATACGAAAACTGGACTGATGTTTCCGGGATTTCTGATGGCGGATCCGAGGATAATTGATAATCTCGACCGATTGAATTCATTTCGTACAGCGAGCTTAGAGAACTTGCGCATACATGGGGGCTTCGGTATTGCACGAAGACGCCATATATCCGGCGAAAGTAGGAAATATTCGATAAATATCAGAAATACAAACTTGCCTGACGACAAGGGGACCATAATCAGCGATGATTTGAGCAAATGTCAAGACAGGTGAGTGACAGGAATTACGAGGCAATAAGGATTTTACAGTACTGGCTATATTTAAAAACAGGCTTTCACAGGGCGAGGTTCATAAGGAGAATGGCAGGTATCTTGGAAGATATGGACATTCCTCTGGAACACATGCCGAGCGGTATGAGATACTCTATCTATTGTCATGCAGACATCCAGCATAGACGGCAGAATTGATGAGTTGGTCGAAGAGTTGAAAATGAGCTGAAAGTGGATAGAGTGGAGGTAGTGGATAACATCGCATTGGTGGCGACGGTCGGAAGCGGTATGTCGTCCAGGTTAGGTGTGTCTGCAGGCTATGTTACAGCTTTGGCGGAAGCTAAGATAAACATCAGAATGATCGACCAGGGGTCCAGTGAGATAAATATTATAACAGGAGTTGAAAAACAAGACTTCGAAAAAGAGCTGTAAAAGCCATTTTACGATGCTTTTCATGAGGAGAAAATCAGCAGATGAAAATGCAGACATATATGAACATCTGAGGGTTTAAACGAAACAACAACGAGATCTTGCACGATAGCGACTGCAGAAAGTGTGAGTGAAGAATGAATGATGAAGAACAAAGTGTGAATGATATTGAAAGAAATATGAAATGATGTAAACCGGGTGTTTTTCGAAAAAGTGAAAGACATTCGGTCACTCTCATGGGAAAGATAACATAGAAAAGCTGATATGAATAATCGGACAGGTCTTGATTGGTTGTCACAGGAACGTTGCAGAGCATGAGACAAAAACAGCTGAGGAAAATGATATATTTTATGAATAAATATACATATGAATAGTGATAAAATCAAGATTACAGAATTAATATAGAATAATTAAACATATATATACAAAAATGCTTGAAATGTGATTTTGAAAGTAGTAGTATATACATATCGAAACAGAGATGAGATTTACAGAAAGGTTGAGAGGAGATTATGAAGATGAGTTTTAAGAAACATTTGAAAATTTTCAGCGGTGATTTGTGCAGTGGCGGCATGTATGGCATTTACGGCATGCGGTAGCAAGGGAAGCGGTGACAAGGGTTTATAAGAGTAAGGTATGGAGCCTACGTTCCCTCCTTTTGATACAACAAATGAAAAAGGAGATTTAGACAGTTTTTTGATGTGGACCTCCTTGAAGGCTATAGCAAAGGACCAGGGGTTTAAAGTTGAATTTAAAAAGCCTGGGTTTGACAGTCTGATCACAGGCTTGAAATCGGTAATATTGATATAGTCGCATCAGGGTATGTGGGCGAGTGATGACAGGAAGAAAGAAGTGGATTTTCCGACACTTATTATGAATCAGGTTTGGTAGTTGCAGTCAATGCAAATGACAATAAGATTAAGAACATAGATGATTTGGATAAAATTCTAAAGTTGCAGCTCAAATTGGAACGAGCGGTGCCGAGTTAATTCAGAAGATGCAGAGAAGGAAAAAATCAAAGAGGCGAGATATACAACAAAGTGAATGATGCGGTTCAGGATTTACAAAACGGTTTCCGTCTCAGCGCTCATAAACGATAAACCTGCAACAAAGAATATATGAATAAGCAAGGAAGATAAATTTGTAGGTGATCCTTTGAACAAAGGAAAACTGGGGATAGGAGTCCAGAAGGGAAAATAAAGAACTTTTGGATAAGATAAATAAAAGAGCTTGGCTAATTTAAAAGAAAAGCGGAGAGTGACAAGCTGTTGAAAAATGGACAAACTAGTGCTTTGCACGGTGAAACTATTCAATGCCGAGGATAGCACTGCCGCATCCTTGGCATAGTGGCGTTAATTTTAAAAATGCTTCTTTGTGATATTTTGATCGATGACAGAAGAAGTATTTGATACAGCTTATGCACGCTGTAAAAGCAGATTATGGATGGATGTATAGAAGAGACGTTTTAGAAAGGATGAGGATTGTCCCTCAAGAGATGAGTTACTTGGAAGGAATTAGAGTTGCGCTCAGAGGTGTTGGAGCGACGTTATCAATGACTCGCCGTGGCAGTGTTATAGGGAGTTAGCCTTTGGACTTTAGTGCACTTATGAGAATGTCAAAAAGAGGTGCTGAGAGGAATTTCAACGGTTTATATCGAGATGTTGAGAACACCTCTGCTGGTACAGGCCCACTTTGGTTTATTTCAGCGTGCCATGTTGTTGAAAAACTACGGGATGAGATTTTCACGTGGAACGCACTGGTAGCAGGCATGATCGTCTGCGGAATAAATTCGTCGGCATACGTAGCGGAAGTATCAGAAGCGGTATACAGGCTGTGGATAAAGGACAGACGGAAGCTGCCAGATCTCTTGGGATGAGCCATGCTCAGACTATGAGGCTGGTCGTTATCCCTCAAAGCATTTAAAAATAGTCATTCCGGCATTGGGAAATGAGTTCATAACGCTCATCAAAGAAACGGCGAGTGCTTTCAGCTATATCGATTACCGGATATAACGAGGGCGAGTATGCTTTGGGCGTCTGCGAGAATTTTACCGTAGGGCATGCCCAGGAACAACAGTAGTATACATGATGCTGACCATACCGTTATCCAAAGATTATGGGTGTATTGGAAAGGAAGATGTCGCAAGATGTTAGTAGTTAAGAATTTGACTTCGGTGAGAATCAAGTTTTAAAAGGCATAGATGAACATATAAAGCAGGGAGAAGTGGTCTGTGTGATAGGTCCGTCAGGCTCAGGAGAAAAGCACGTTTTAAGATGTCTGAACCTGCTGGAAGAACCTACATCTGGAGAAATATATTTAGATGGAGGAAACAGATAAACGCTGAAAAACCGATATAAATAAGGTCAGACAGAGTCAGGAATGGTATTTCAAAAATTTTCAATTTATTCCCTCATAAAACCGTTATGGAAAACATAATTTTAGCACCTGTTAACGTGCTGGGTAAAACAGCGGAAGGAGCGAAAAACGGGGCTGGAACTGTTGAAAAGGAGAGTCGGGTTGGAAGATAAAAAGATGCGTATCCGAGTTCCTGTCGGAGGACAGAAACAGCGTGTGGCATGGCCAGCAGCGTTGGCGATGAATCCGGAAGCGATGTTGTTCGATGAACCGACTTCCGCACTGGATCCGGAAATGGTAGGAGATGTGTTGGAAGTTATGAGAGATTTGGCAAAAAGGCGTGACTATGATAATAGTTACTCATGAAATGGGATTTGCAAGAGAAGTGGCAGATAGGGTGATTTTCATGGATGAAGGATATCTCATAGAAGAAGGCAGTCCGGAGAATATCTTCGATAATCCGAAAGAAAGAAAGGGTCAGAGAATGGAAAAAGTATTATAAAGCAGACAGATCTTCCTCAGTAAAAATAGCTGAGGAAGATTTTTCTTTTGACAAACTCAGTAAAAATGGTAAATTAAAAATACAGTTAGAAAAATACTAACCTGTGTTGATAAGGTGTAAATATATGAAAAGCAAGAGAACGAATATGAATAAAACGAAAAAGATATTTTTGGATAGGATTGGGACTTTTATGTGTCGGCATCGAGTGCAGTCGGGTTGTATTGCCGGTATTGCCTACAACACCGTTTCTTTTAGTCCATCATTTGCATTTACAAAAAGGATCGGATAGATTCAGAATGTGGTTTCTATCGACAAAGTTATATAAAAGACACCTGGAAGATTTTGAGAAAGATAGGTCCATGACATTAAAAACCAAATTGTGCATACTGATCCCTGTCACGGCAATGCTTTTGGCGGTTATAGTTCTGACGAAAAACTTGCATGTCAGAATTTTTATAGCGGTGCTCATAGTGGTTAAATACGTATATTTCATTGTAGGTATTGAAACTATTACGGAAGAAGAAAAACTCATGAGAAGCGATAAGCGCAAGAAAGAGAGTGAGCAGTTCGGCGTTGGAGAGTATGAAAAAGAAATATAAAGAGAAAAACATCGTTGAACTGATGATAAAAATTTACTGTGATAAAAATCATAGAACAAGGGTCAGGAGATGAAAATGGACTCTGTCCTCATTACAAGAACTGGTAGACTACGCCTTTGAAGGGGTGGAGAGATGTCCTAAAGGTGAAGAAAAAGGATTTTGCAGCAGCTGTGAAATTCACTGTTACTCGAAGGAACACAGGGCCGAAAATCAGAAAAAGTTATGGCATTTTCAGGAGAAGAATCATAGTTTCTCATCCGATGATGACAATTAAACACTTGTTGATGGAAGTGAGCGAAAAGGTTAAGAAGTTAGTGAAGAATAAAAAGAAATTGACAGGGGTCAAAACACGTGAGAGTTGAAAGAGGATGTTGCGATGTGTAAAGGCAACGGTCCGTGAGAGAATTGTACTATACAATGGAAAGAATCCGAACGCGAGGAAAGTAAAGCATTATGATAAAAGCGAATTTAATAAAAAGAGATGAAGGATCACAGAGGTATGTGATATTGAATGTTGTATGGCGGTGGATAGCTTTTGATAAGTCAGATTTTTGCAGCTGAGCATAAGTGTCTTTTAATTGCAGAATGTATTTGAAAAGATGTAGTGCTTGAAAAGGTGTGGATTACACTCATAATAGTCAGCATATCCATCGGTGTTAAGATACTGTGTGAAGTTCAGTGCAACATTCGCATACAAGGCGAGTTACGATGTAAAAACAGGCTGAGAAAATCCATATATGATAAGATAATTTCTTTGGGGAACTTCGTACAGGGAAACGGCGTCTACATCGGAGCTGATACAGCTGTCAGTGGAGGAATAGAACAGTTAGAAATTTATTACAGCAGATATCTTCCACAGTTCATATACAGCATTTTAGCACCTATTACTCTGTTCTTTGTCATAGGTAGCATGTCGTGGAAAGTAGCGAGGTGTGCTGTTGATATATGTAGCCGCTAATTCCGCTATCCGCAAGTGGTCGTGCAGAAAAATCGCCAAGAGGTTTGCTTTAGCAAATATTGGGAGAATATACAGGACTTGGTGATACCTTCCTTGAGAATATACAGGGGTTTAACAACTTTGAAAATCTACAAGAGCGATGAGTACGCAGCAGAAGAAATGGATAAAAGAGGCGGAGGAAAAATTTAGAAGGATAACCATGAAGGTTCTGACGATGCAGCTGAATTCAATAAGCGTGATGGACCTGATAGCTTATGGAGGAGCGGCAATAGGAATAGTGATGGCTGTGATGAGGCTATAGAAACAATACGTTAGAACTTTGGCAGTGTCTGAGCGTAATACTCTTGGCGGCGAGAATTTTTATATTCCTCTGAGATTGCTGGGATCGTTGCTTTCATATTGCCATGAACGGCATGGCTGCAAGTGATAAGATTTTTAAAATTCTTAGAAACGAAAGCGGAGACTGAAAAAATGTGAATATATCGGAAGAAGACGTTGAGATAGAATTCAAAGACGTCACCTTTTCGTATGATAAAAACGACAGAAACAAGGCGAGACCAACCATTAAAAATGTGAGACTTTAAAAGTAGATAAGCTGAAGTTTCATTTCCATAGTAGGTGCATCGGGAAAGCGGAAGAGCACTATTGCGGCTAATAGCGGGCAAAGTATTCGGATTTTAAGGAGATATGCTGGTAAAGCGGAAACAGAATTGACATGATAGATGAAAAGAGCCTGAACCGACTGATTGTAACGGTGAAATACAACAGCTATATATTTACCGGAACCGTTGAAGAAAACCTGAAGATGGCAGAGGAGGATGCTACGGATGAAGAGATGATAAGCGTTCTCGAAAAAGTAAATTTATGGAAGTTTTTAGAAAGTGAGAAAGGATTGAAAACACCTTTGGAAGAGCAAGGTAATAATTTGTCGGGAGGGCAGAAACAAAAGATTGAGCTCTGGCGAGACAGGTACGAAAAATGCCGGAATGTACATATTCGATGAAGCCTCTTCAAATATAGATGTGGAAAGTGAAGAAACAATTATGAATGTCATAAAAGTCTATGGCACAAAACAAGACGAGTCATACTCATTTCTCACAGAATGGCAAATGTTGTCACATCGGATAACATATATTTGATGAATCAGGAGAAGTCATCGAAAGTGAAACCATGAATTGATGAAATTGGGCGGCAAGTATCACGAACTGTTTACCACGCAGGAAGACTTAGGAAAAGAATTTAAGAAAAATTCGACATGGAAGAAGGATAAAGATATAGAGACACGAGAATGAAGATGAGAGGGGAGAGGACATGAGGCGTAGCAGGTTCAAAAATAATGATGGGTCTCATGGGTCTTATAAAACCCCTTGCAGGATTTATGACCTTGGCGATAGTCTTGGGAGTGTTGGGATATGTGCTATTGGGGTTTCAGTGCTTGGAGTATTTGGACTAGGAAAGCATAATAGATGCAGACAAACTTGAAAAACCGTATTTATTATAATTGCGCATTTGCAATTTTACGAGGATATTGCATTACGGTGAGCAGGCATGTAATCATTATATAGCGTTTAAGCTTTTAGCTATAATAAGGAGACAGATTTTCGACGTTCTCAGAAAACTTGCACCGAGATGGAAGGCAAGGAGAACTGATCGCTTATTCTAACTGGATATAGAACTTTTGGAAGTGTTCTACGCATCGTGTCTCCCATTGCGTGCAGTGTTGACTTCGCTGATTATGATAGCGATAGTGCAATATCATATAATATTCGGAGTGATAACCTTTCTGGGTGTATTGACTGTAGGTTGCGTTCTACCTATCATGTTCGCGAGCAGAGGTGCAAAGCATGGGTGGAGTACAGACAGAAGTTTTCAGTTTAAATTCAAACCGTTCGACGGTCTGAGAGGTGTGGACGAAATGCAATACGATTACGGTGAAAGCAATATGAAAAGTCATATCAGCTCGAGAAAAATTGAACAGATCGACTGAGAAAACTGGGAAAATAGAGGATTTCAAAAGGGTGTTACAGGAAGTGCAATACTGGTATTCCGGAATGATCACTCTGATAGTCGGACTTGCTCTATACGACGGTCTCAGGATAAACTTCGACGGAGTTATGGTTCCGGTCATGATGTTGGAGTTCCTTCGGACCGGTGGTAGCACTGTCAAACCTTTCAAATAACCTGAATCCAGACCTTGGCATGGAGAGAGAGAGAGTTTTAAACATCTTGGAGAAGAACCGGCAGTAACGGATGTAGTAAGAAGCTGAAAGTCAGTTGGCGATGTCAAAAATAGAAGATGTGGATTTCTCTTATGAACAAATTCAAGTCCTGTCAAAACATAATCTATGAATATGGATAAAGGGAAAAAGTTACAGGCATACTGGGGCAAAAGCGAGGCGGAAAATCCACACTATTAAAATTGATGAGATTTTTGGCGAGGTGGATGAAGGAAGAATTTCAATAGGAGATAAAAGTGTAAAATCATATAAATACGTCTGGTGAGAGATATGCAGGATATGTGACGCAGGAAACTGGATATTCAACAATACCATGGAAAAGAATATTGAAATTGCCAAGATAGGATCTACAGCAGAAGAGGTAAAAGAGGCTGCGAGAAAGGCAGGCATCGCGGGTTTATAGAGAAGTGCCGAAGGGATGCGATACGACGGTCGGTGAACTTGGAGACAGCCTATCTGGTGGAGAAAGGCAGAGAATAGGAATCACCAAAGGGCATTTTTACAAAATAGCGAGATGATATTGTTAGATGAGCCTACGAGCAATTTTGGATTCGCTAAATGAAAACTATATTCTGAAATCTCTAAATATGGAGGCAGCAGAAAGACGATAATTCTCGTCTTACAGGAATCTACAATGGCGATAGCGGATAGAGTTCACAAGATTCAGGAGGCAGATTGTCTTAAGAAATTGAATTCATATGAGAAAATTACCAGTGTTAAAAGAAAAATCAATAGAAATAATTTATATCTTATATGACTTATAACGACAAAATGGAAAGATGGAGAATCGGTGGTTTCGATTCTCCATCTCCATTAACAACTCGATTAGGTATGAAAAACAACAAATCGATTGAAACTATGTTACGATTTGCCATGAAAATACGGATGAATGGATATATAAAGATCGGAATAAAATCTAAATACTATGGAAAAAACGCATTGAACAAGCAGCTTAGAAATGGCTTTTATATGTGGAATAAATTCAAAAGATACCGCAAGAAAATATATACGGTATCAATATTTTTGATATTGATTATTTCATCGAAAAAGAAGTATAATATAATCAGTTAGTTAATATTAACTAATTAAAGAGTTGTTTGTTTATTATTGTTCAAGGGAGGACAGAAATGAAAAAGAATATTTTAATGAAAAAGAGTGTTTGCAATAAGAACTTCGATTTGCTATGTTCACTTGCGTGTTGCGTTCGGCGGATTAAATGTTGCCAAAATGCAGCAGGACCTGCAGAGGCACCGGCAGCTACAGTTGCGCAGGCACCTGATTTGAACAAAATGAAAACAGTACCCTCTTACGCTCGTTAAGGATGGAACCGATAGACAAAACCTTCAATGGCGGCAAAAGCAGCAGAACAGCTGGCCGGGTTTGAGAGAAAAAGATGGACGCATAGAAGTTTACTTGAGCTTTAAGCCATTAAAGGTAGGAACTTTGACAGCATCCGTACAGGTTCTAAAGGTAAAAACAACCGGACGGTTCTCTTAAAAGAAGCTGAAGTGTAGCGGAAAAGATGGTAAACCGTCAACTTTCCATATCACTATGGAAAAGAAAGATCAGTTTTGAACATTACGGTAAATGTAAAAGACGGTCCTAGGGAATAACGATATTCCTGTAAGAGTTGAATTCGATTGGGGCTCTAAAGAAGGGACCTGTACCTATACGGCCTGAAGAAAGATCCGTCGGGAAATGTAGATAAAAATGAAAGACAACATAAGAACAAAAGCAGGTGAGATAATGACATGATTGCTGATAACAATCAGTCCGAAATAAAAGGAACTGAAAGACCTATGTCACCTAAGACAGCAGACGATAGCAGTGTGGGTCTATTGCGGCTCTCGGTTTTAGGAAGTTTGGCAGTTGGGCGAGCATTGAAGAAGAGAAAAAGAAGGTAATTAAATTGAAGAAATTTATGAATACATTTTCATGGGTGCGGCTACTTTTATAGTGAGCCCGTATCTAATATTTGGGACGATGACAACGACATACGGACTGTCAGACGGGAGACTTATGTAGTCAAGGCGAGCGGTCACTATGTTCATCAAAGACGGGAAAAAGTAATTGACTCGGAAACAATCCGGGTATAGGCCAAGGTATGGTTGAAGGCGTGGTGGAAAGAACGGCTCTCGTTGAAAAAAGTCGGAAATAAGACATATGTGACTATAGGCATGGGTCTGATGTCGAATATAACGAGGTAAGGGTTTTACAGAGAGAGAAACGGTTCGTACACAGGTGGTAGCATCACCCAAAACAGGCAGTTTTCATGGAATTACGTATATCAATATAGATTTCAGATGAATGATACAGGTGATATTATCAGTCCGGCGCTTTTATGTGGAACCTGGGCAGAAGTTAAGTTCTTCAGCAAAACTGCATATGTCTACAGCTAAAAAGGAACCCGGAGCACACAGAGTCTGCTCACCAGCAAAAATGCAGGTAAAAGCAGGCAATCAAGGAAATACAAACTCAGCATCTAATTCAGATGGAAAAGGTGACAGCAGCAGAGTCTTCTGACAAGAACTCAAATTCGGCTGACGGGAAAAAGGATAGCTCCGGGATATCCGATGAGGGAAAATAAGGACAAGGAAAAATCCCAAGATGAAAATAAAAACAGCGACTCAAAGAAGGACACTAAGTCAAAGAAATAGGCAAAAACAAAAGTATAATCATCGAGTGCTAGATTGTAGTGGTGATTATAGCCGGATGCTAGTGTACATTTTTAAATTTAGAGGATAAACGATGAAGAGCAAATTTTCAAAAGCATTAGTCGCAGGTTTGTGTCATTTGTGTCACAATGGAGCTTGCTTCTTGTGGACAATCTGCTAAAACCGATACGAAAAGATAATTGGCAACATCTGTGGCGACGACAGAGATTTTAGACAAATTGGAAGTTGACAATGTCGTAGGAATACCTGAAAGCAAAATATACAAAATTTCAGACAGGTATAAAAATGCTACTATGTCTCCTGACGTTGAAGTGATATCGTCTCTAAAACCGGATTTGGTTTTGGGACCTAAATCTTTCGAGGCAAGCTTAGAAAAATACGATTCTGCCGGACTGAAAAGCAGATTTTTGGATCTTTCCAGCGTAGAGAGGACTATATGATGGCGTAACGAAAGTGGAAAACTTCTGGGCAGGAAAAACAGGCGGAGAAGCTGGTTAAGGAGTACAAGGATAATTGCCAAGATAAATGAGAGGCTAGGGGTAAAAGAAACCCAGGGTCTTGCTTTTGATGGGAGTACCGGGTTCTTATCTGGCAGCCACAGGAAAACAGTTATGTCGGAGGGTGGTTAAGTTGGCAGGTGGCGAAAAATGTTTATGGCGATGGAAACGGAACGGATTTCTTAAAGGCTAATACAGAAGATATGCTACATGAAAGAAACCGGATGTAATTCTCAGAGCATCTCATGGTCTGCCAAAGCAGGTAATGAAATGTTTGAAGGAATTTGCAACAAATGACATTTGGAAGCATTTGTCTTTGATGCTATTAAAAATGGCAGGGTTTACGACTTAAACAACGACAATTCGGTATGGGTGCGTCATTTAAGTATGAAGATGCGCTTAAGACTTTAGAAAAATTCCTATTTCAAAATAGATGATGTAAATTTAAGATGGTAAAGAAAAAGGTAAAGACTAAAAGAGGTTTACTAGCTTTTTATCGTTTCTATAATCCTGGTGATTACAATTCTTTTTGCGATTAGGACGGGGGAGTTTAAAAGTCGGGATAATCGACTTTTTAAACATGTATTCACCGGTGATAATGAACAGTGAACATAATCGTCGATCTGAGATTACCCAGGATTATAATATCGGCAGTTGGAGGTGGATGTATTGCCGTTGCGGGGAGTTTTATTTCAGCGGTGAAAAACTCTTTAGCAGATCCGAGACTTTTTGGGAATAGAGTTCAGGAGCCTTTGTCCACGCTTAATAATTATGGGAATATTTCCCACGCTGATTTTTATTTTCGCCGATTTGCTTTTATAGGGTGGTATCGGAGCATGTGAGTTTACTCCTGGCGTGGCGTGGAGGATTGGAGCCGTATGAATTGGTTCTCGTAGGTATAGCCGTAATGCTGTATTTTAGGTTTTTGATCGAAAGTGTCCAGGCAATGATGGGCAACAACAAAATGTTTTGGACAGCGTGTTGAAATCCAACTTGGCATTTAAAGTGGGGACATGTAGAAATTTTGGTAGGATATTGTTTCATATTTTTAATACTTGCAATATTGCTTGCTGCAAGATATTGACCTGATAGCTGGAAGATAGAACCATCGCTTCCTTGGGTGTGAATGTGACACTGTTGAAGATGCAGATTTCAGTAGTAGCCGTATTTTTGGCAGGAATCTCAACTGTAATATTGGGACCTATAAGTTTTTAGGGCTCTTAGCACCGAGTATATCCAGGATAGCCAGTCGGAACCAGACACATAAAACGATACCGTTTTCCATGTTGACAGGAGCTGCACGCTTGTGATTGCAGATACCATCGAGCAGAACTGTAGCAACACCCTAACGAAATCGGGTGGGAATAGTCATGGCAATAATGGGAGGACCATGTTTCATGTTACTGAAAAAGACGGGAGGTGAATATGAGGGCATAATTATTGTTACAATATAGCCGATCTGGAATTTACAATGAGACAGAAATAATCAGAGGTCTTAACTGTGACATTAAAGAGGAGAGTAACTACTATTATTGGGCCGAACGGATGTGAGTAAATCAACGCTGTTGCAAATTTTAACAAAAATATATACCGATTACAGCGGAAGCGTATCCATGTACAGCAGATCCATAGAAACCATAAAAATGAAGAGTTTGCAGAAATGTATGTGTAAAATCAATACAATACAGCTCAAGGCGACATTTTCTGTAAAACAGCTGAGTAGGATATGGCAGAATTCCTATCAAAAATCTCGATATTTCTCATGATGAACGATGAAGATGAGGAAAAAGATAAATTGGGCGTTGGAAATAACCGAAATGAAGCAGCTGGAAGATGAGAAAGTGTCAAGTTTGTCCGGAGGTCAAACAGAGGGCATGGATAGCTATGGCATTGGCACAGAATACCAAGGTATTATTTTTAGATGAACCGACGACTTATTTAGACATCAAATATCAGAGAAATATTGGAGATTGTGGAAAAATTAAATGATGAGCACGATATCACCATTGTCATGGTAGTGCATGATATAAATCAAGCTATAAGGTGTAGCCATAATATCATTGCTATGAAAGATGGAAAGATACACACACTGAGCGATGCAAAACATGTGTAACAGAAAAATTGATAAAAAGATGTCTACAGGAATTGATGTGGAACTGTTTAAAATCGGTGAAGTGAAATATTTAATTTTCATTTTCATATTTAAGTTACGGTATAAAATGCATTTTTAGAAGATAAAACACCACCGGGATGTCGGGTGCAAAATTGAAAATTTGGCACTCACAGACCACAGTGATATTGATTTTGTATATGATGACCGTATTCAGTTCCTTTTTAAAAATTTTTGGAAAGACTTCAAGTCCATCTTTTTGAAATCAAAGGAGTTATATAGTCTACGTGTGCGTCAGGAAATCACTTACCGTCGGAGTTAATCCATTCTGTGGGAAGTTTTTACACCGTTGGCGATGTGGTCGATGGGAGAAGCGGTCAATTGAAACCGTCAGCCTCATTTCGAATCGATACCGCACTCCGTTCAAATTGTTAGTGCTGCGCGAAACGGCGAAACTTCCAAGGAGAAGGCATTTTCCAAGTCGACATCGCTGGACAAGTGAGTGGAGCATCTTTGCATTGTATATTCAACTGAATCGCTCGCACCTTGTGGTTCAGTTTTTGGTTTTATCTGTTGTTTCAAAATATAACGCACAGCCGCCGTTGGTTATGACCGAAATCATCTGTGGCTGCAGTATCATCCGTTGCGATCATGTTGCCGGAAGCATCCCTATATACCTTCGCTGACAGCTATGATCACGGTATCTTTTATCTTGAGCTTCTCTTTTAAATCTTCCATGATTTATCTTCGTCAAAAGGAACTTCCGGCAAGTAGATAAAATCTACAGTTCCGGGATGCGAAAGTGTTCACAAGCTGTGCAGATGCAGCCAACCAGCCGGCATCTCGTCCCATAATTTCGACGATAGTTACTGATTTTTAAAGGATATATATCACAGTCAAAGGAAAGTTCCATGATGGTTGTAGCTACATACCTGCAAGCGGATGGATAACCGGGTGTATAGTGTGTACTGAGCGGGTCGTTGTCAATAGTTTTCGGGATGCCGATAAAATTGATATTTGAACCCATAGCCTTGCCGTGGGTTTTCAATTTTTATCGTGTCCATGGAATCGTTGCCGCCGATATAGAAAAAGTCGGATCCATACTTTTTCAAGAATACTGAATACTTTTGTTGTTTAGAATGGTACGCATCATCGGTCGAGGATCCTGTATCTGCATGAACGGGTACATTGCAGGCGTATTGATCAGCTTTTTCAGATTTTCAGCGGACTTAAATTCGCAAAGATCTATAATCTTTTCATCCAGAAAGCCGGAAATTCCGTTTATCATTCCCAAGACATACTCAAATCCGCTTTCATACGCTTTTGAAATAGCACCGGCAAGACTTGCATTTATAGTGACTGTAGGGTCACGCCGGTTGTCCGATGATGCATTTTCGATTCATTTGAAAACCTCCCGTCGATTTTACATCTTCTACATATTTTTCTTACAATTTTAATATAACATCTTTAATATAACATCAAAACGAGCCTTTGTAAACTTGCAAATATCGCATAAAACTGGCTGAAATAAAGAGAGGTGAGAGAAAACAAACTTTTAGATGAATTCAAAAATGGATCGATTTTTCGTTTTGATATAATTTATGGTATAATTCTAAAATAAAGAAATTTGGGCATTTAGAATGTGAAAGGCATTGGAGAACAATGGGATTTTTGGCGACGTTATTTTTGCATTTGTACGTTGATATGTTTTTATGTTAACCGTATCTGTCTATTTCAAGATAGTAAAAAGCCGTAAAACACAATGAAGACGTACCGATGTGGATATATAAGATAGGACATGCTTTAAAGGGCAGGGGTCAGGATCATTATAGAAACGTTACGGACGCTATAGCTCTAAGACAAGTTAATATTTTTAATAGCTCTTTTTGGTGGCAAATATTGTAGTTGTATGTGGCATGCATACCAAAAATTTCATAATGTTCGGAATCTATATTCTTTTGTATAAAAATGGAATTCTTTATAGTTGTCGCATTAAGAGTTCTTGCGATGGTTGTAATGACAGGAGACTACATTTTTCAAATGATCAGATCGAGGGAACGATTACGATTATGCATCTACGAATGCAGCTGTTGGAATGGTTTTATGGCGTCATTCTTTTTATCAGTAAACATAGCCAGCGTACCTGCCAAAGCAATAGAGGTGGATATAGCTAAAAGCCATGTGGTGATTGGAAGTACCAAAGCATCAAAACTCTTAAAAGATGGATTTGAATTCTATAAAAATCCAAAATGGTCAGATCAGAAACAGTCGCAATAATCATTTTTATTACGGAGAGTTGGCGGAGTTGATTCGTGATGGAAAATCATATGGAGATAGTCAGTCTCACGCCTAAATGGGGAGATACAGCAAAGCTTAAAGATTGTGTAATCACCTATTACGGTATTCATGCACAGAATAAGCAGATAGGAGAAGTGAAAATTGAAAAATAGAAATCTTTCAAGCTGAGATACGACGATTTCAAAAATAAGAAATTGACGGATATCTTCTCATTAAAAGCCGCCTGACTACAAAGAGAGCAAAAGGCAAATTCTATTTTTGGATTGCAGTGCAAACTCATGCATATATGTTATGGAACAGATATCAATAGAGGCAAAATTCGATGGAGAAAAGTAAGCCTGTACAGTATGAAGTTAGAGTACAGCATACTATGTGGGAATGAGAAATGAATGATGTGAATAAAATAAATTTCAGAAAAGGACAGATAGCACTCAGCATTAAAATGAGAGTATATATGACAAGGGAAAATACTTGACATAACTTTTTAAAAATGATATATTTACACGGTGACAAGGAAAATGCTTGACACGTATGCAGAAAAATATTAAGTCGGAGATAGATGATGTTTCAGGATATTGTTTGAAGCCAGCTTGTTATTTGATTTTTACGGACAGCTCTTATCTGAGGAGACAACGACAGGTGATGGAGCTTTACTATGAGGAGAATCTTTCGTTAGGTGAAGTGCTGAAGAATTCAACATAAGCAGGCAAGCGTATATGACGCATTGAAAACGGCACGAAATCTTTGGAGCACTACGAGGAAAAGTTGGGCAGAAGAGAGATTTTGAAAGAGACAAGAAATCGTCAGTGCTATGGAAGAGAAGTTGAAGAGATTGTGAAATTGAGACTCGATGAGTCACTGCGGAAAATATCCGATTTCAGTGAGCAAGCGAGGGGTTTATCCAAATCCCAAATTGAAATACGATATTGAACAGCTTTCCGAGATTGGGAAAAATATGAGGGACGATTTGAACAAATTGATTGAATAGCGTATCGAAATTGGAGGAAATATGGCATTTGAAGGATTGTCGGAGAAATTACAAGGTGTCTTTTCACATTGAAGGGAAAGGGCTCTCTCACGGAAGCAGATATAGATGCGGCGATGAGAGAAGTCAAACTGTCTTTACTTGAGGCGGATGTTAACTTTAAGGTAGTAAAAAGAATTCGTTGCCAATGTGAAGAGAAAAAGCCATCGGGCGGAAGTTTTGAACAGTTTGACACCGGCACAGCAAGTTGTTAAAATCGTCAATGCTGAGCTGACGGATTTAATGGGTGGAGCTAACAGCAAGCTCGCGTATTCTCCCAGAGGATTTACAGTGTTGATGATGGTAGGCTTGCAAGGGACTGGTAAGACTACGACTTGTGGTAAAACTGGCATCGTGGCTTAAACAAAACGGGAAAAACCAATGCTTTGTGCATGTGATATACTACAGACCGGCGGCGATAGATCAGCTGGAAGTAGTAGTAGCAAATCGGTAAATACTCCCGTATTTACCATGAGAGAAAAGCAAAAATCCGTCGGAGAGTTGCAAGTACGGCAATGAAAGAAGCGGAATTGAAAGGCTTTGATGTGTTGATCGTGGATACCGCAGGGCGTTTGCAGATCGACGAAGCGCTTATGGAAGAGTTGGAAGTTTTTAAAAGTCCAATATAAAGCCCCATGAAATTCTTCTGGTAGTAGATGCCCTGACCGGTCAAGATGCTGTAAATGCAGCAAAGGATTTGATGAGCGATTGGGAATCGATGGAATCATCATGACGAAAATGGATGGGGATTCCAGAGGAGCTGCACTTTCCGCCAAAGAAAGTAACCGGAAAACCGGTTAAGTTCATATGTATGGGAGAAAAAGATGGATGCACTGGAACAATTTCATCCGGAGCGTATGGCGAGCAGAATTCTGGGTATGGGAGTTGCTATCTCTCATCGAACAGGCAGAAGCGGCATATGATGAAGAACAGGCAGCCAAACTGGAAGAAACTCAGAAAAATCAGTTCACTCTGGAGGATGGAACAGATGGGACAGATTAAAAAGATGGGCGGACTTGGGAAAAATAGTCGGAATGCTCCCCGGAATGAGCGGAAGAGGAATAAAAGAAGAGGACATCTCAGGGAGGCTGAATTTAAACAGATGGAAGCCATAATTCAGTCCATGACCAGAGAGAGAGAGAAAAGGATCCCAAGTTGTTAAATGCCGGCAGAAGAAAGCGAATATCCGCAGGTTCAGGTCAACCGGCGAACAAGATTAACAATTTGATATACGAAGAGAGTCGCAAGATGATGAAGAAGTTCTCTAAAAAGGGAAGATGCCGGGCATGTTCAAGGGTCTATGATGTTTTAGACTGTTAATATATTTTTGAATATAGTGATTATAAATTGAGGAGGAAATTTGAGATGGTAAAAATTTTAGATTGAAAAGAATGGGAGCGAATAAAAAGCCGTTCTACAGAATAGTTGTTGTGGATTCAAGATATCCGAGAGATGGAAGATTTATCGAAGAAATAGGATACTTCAATCCCATTACAGAGCCTGAAACGGTTAAGATTGACGAAGAAAAGGCGAATAAATGGTTAGCTACGGGAGCTCAGCCGACAGATACTGTAAAGAGGCTTTTTGAAGAAAGCTGAAAGTCAAAATAATAATTAGGAAAGCGGTGAAACTAATGGTAGAATTGGTTGAAATGTGCCAAAAGCCCTCGTCGATGACAAGGACGCGGTGGAAGTGAGTTCCCATGAGGAAAAGCACGCCACTGTAGTCCAGCTAAAAGTGGCATCAGATGATATGGGTAAAGTGATGAGGCAAGGCAAGGAAGAATTGCGAAAAGCACTTAGAACCGTAGTGAAAGCTGCTGCGACGAAGCAAAAATGCGAAAGTGGTAGTGGAAATAGTTCAATAGTCAGTGAGGGACACATATTTTTAATATGTGCCTATTTATCATGGAAAATGAAATGGGAAAAATTAAAAATAGGGACAATTGTAAATGCTGTTGGACTCAAGGGAGAAATTAAAGTGTATAATTTTTCGGAGAATCCTAGACAGATATGAAAAGTTGGAAGAGATTTATCTGCTTATAGATGGAGATCGATAAGCCTTACAGAATAGAAAAAGTAAGATACAAAGGCAGTACGGTGATATTGAAACTTGTCGGAATAGATGATAGAAATGAAAGCGAGACGATGAAGAACATCGATATTTACATGGATGAAGATGACTTGGAAGAGCTTCCAGAGGAGCTACTGTTAAAAGATATGAGTAGGCATGGACGTAGTTGGCGAAGGAGGACAGCATTTGGGAAGGCTGAAGGATGTTCTGACCACGACACGCCTCAGAAAGTGTATGTTGTAGAGCGGCGAGAACTTTTAAAACAGAGACAGGAGCGGATCAATGGGAGATCAAACGGTGAAAATAAGAATAGGATGAAAAGAAAACCGGACATTTTAATTCCGGGGTTGATGTTATTTTTGACATGGTATGGAAAATAATACTATAACAGTGAGAAGTAATCGAGGGGGTTATATGAAGATTGATGTGTTACTATCTTCCAGAGATGTTTCACAGCCAGTGAAGAACAGCATACTGGCGAGCGGAAGAGAGGAATTCTCGACATAAATTTGATAAATATTGAGATTATACATTGGATAAACAAAAGTTGATGATTATCCTTTTTGGTGGAGGTGTCGGTATGCTCATGCAGGCTGAGCCGATTTTTCACAACTTGGAAGGTGTAGGTGCCAAGGTCCGGAGAGTTTACCTATGTCACCAAAAGGCAAAAAGCTGAACAAAAGACAAAAGTTATGGAGCTGTCCAGAGGAGAGGCTGATAATTTATGCAGTCTACGAAGGAGTGGATCAGAGAGCCATAGATTATTGGAATATGGAAGAGATATCCATAGGTGACTACGTTTTTGACACAGGAGGAGAACCGGCAGCGATAGTTTTAATAGATGCAGTGGCGAGAATGGTGCCGAAAAGTTTTGGAGTAGCCTTTCAATGAAGATGAATCCGTTTATTCAGGACTCTTGGAGCACCACGATATACGAAACCGAGAGAATTTGAAAGAAATAGAAAGTACCAGGTATTACTCAGCGGTCACCATAAAAATATAGAACTGTGGAGTTTGAAATGGCTTTAAGGCTTACAAAAGAGCGTCGTCCGGATGAAGAATTCTGCAAGGCCAGTGTCAAAAGAAGAACAAAAGTACTGAAAAAGTTATCGGCATAGTGTAAAATATACTTGGAGAAGTATGATATGTCAGAAAAGAAAAGAAAAACGGTTTCTGCTAGAGCATAGCCATTTTGGTGCTGACAGGCATAAGCCAGAAGTATTGCTGGGCTTAATTGCAAGGTAAAACCTACGAGGTCGTTAATTATGGAGAAATATCCGTAGGGGATGAAATAAAAAGGATATATGCCAGAAATGAAAAACCGTATATCTGAGTAATGATTACTGGGTGTGGAATATCAAAAAGGAGGAAATCTGGTTAAATCGGACACGAAGATAATCTCCTTTAGATTGATGAGGAACTCCAAGTCAAAAGAGGAAAAGAAGAAAAATCACCTATAGCATCCAGATTGGGAGAAACGCAGTGGTGGTAAAGATGGGCAGGCGAAGAAAAAGGTGTCTATCTAACTTTTGTGGATGGATACGAAAACTATTTACTGCAGCCAATTTTAGAAACTAAATTGAATGAGGTTGAAAATCTCAAGTTAAAGATCACAGATAAGAGACAACAAATTTAAAAACACTTTCCGATATAAAAATTGCAGATCAGAGCAGATGGCATGTGCTGTTTTTGTGATTGATAAGGAAAAGGCAAAAGAAATATAAAAGAAAGGTCAAGGGTGACCTGAAAAGTCGGAGAAAGAACATAAAATCAGAGGTCGAAAAATAGAGTCCGTAGGCAAACGAACAAAAGATAATGATAGCATCTAACAGGTACTACGAGGACTTTTGCAAAAATGAGAGAAATAAAGGCGACAGTACAAGCTGTAGTTGAGCGTATAGTAGTCCCGAATGAAAATATCGTGGAAAGAGACGGACATCACAGGTGTTTATGCTGTCTAAGACAGGAGAAAGAAATCTTTCACGAGAGTCAAAAGGTGCTGGGAACGGATGGAACAAACAGCGTTTGTTAAAGAGATAATTTCTATGATGATGCAGAGTAACTCGGTGAAGACCGTAAAAAGCATTTTGATGAGATAATAGAAAAAGTAAAGAAATAAGCTCGGTCGTATACGTGATGTGAAATGAGCGCGGGATTAGAATCAATATGGATTGATTACATTGAAAAGAATCTCGAAGAGATAGCCGATACATTACCATCAAACGTTACGTTGGTGGCGGTCACGAAAACTCATGAACAGAAGAGATAAATAGGGCGATGGATTGGGGAGTAACCGATATGAGGGAGAATAGGTACAGGAAATTCTTGAAATATCCTCATGTCAAGCCTGTGAGTGGCATTTAATAGGACATTGCAAAACGAATAAAGTCAAACGGATAATAGATAAAGTGCATTTAATTCACTCCGGTAGATTCTAAGAAACTCGCCGGTGAAATAAACAAAAACAGGTCAGGTAGGTAAGACGGTAAATGTTTTGATACAGATAAACCTGCCGCGAGAAGAGATAAATTCGGAATAGAGACAGCAGAAACGGAGATGATGGTAAAAGCAGATCCTAGATGAATGAAAACATAAAAATATGCGGATTGATGTGTAGCACCGTTTGATGAAAGGACGGACAATGTGCAGAATATTTCAGAGTAGTCAAAAGAACAGTACGATGAATTGGCAAAGATAGATCATGAGAAATTTGGAGTTTAAATATCTCTCATGGAATGTCACATGACTACCGAGTAGCTGAGGAGAAGGATCGAATATGGTCAGAATAGGTAGTGCCATATTTGGAAGAAGAAATTATTGAAGTTTAGCGAAATATGAAAACGTCCGGAGAAACTACGTAAGTCAAATCAAAGAGTTGAATAAGTTAACATATGTGACTGAGATGAAAGCGGATGGTAATAGGGAGGAAGTGGTATGGGGAGTGTGGATAAGTTTAAGAGTCTAGTAGGTGTGGTCGATGATGATGAAATCGAAAACGAGATGTTGAGCCATCAGAGGCTGATATAAACAGAGCAGCTGCAGGTTTGGGCAATTACGAAAAAGTGGCAGAAGTTCAAAAGGCTTCGGAAGGGATCGTAAGATGTGCCTATGTCAGGAGGAAATATGAAATTAGTAGTAATAGAACCTAAGGCTTTTGAAGAATCACCTGAACTGGTAAATTCTCTTAAAGATAGAAAGCCGTAATAATAAATTTGGAGAATATAGATCGGAAATCGCCAGAAAGATTTTTCGATTTTTGAGCGGTGCAACATATGCATTGAACGGAAATATTCAGAAAATTGCAAATACATCTTTGTGTTTGCACCTGATAATGTGATATCACATCGGATGACAACAGCAGAGATTTCGACTACAAAGTTTATAGAACCAATCGAGAAATGGGTAGTCATGATTACACCGGCAGATATAGGAAATAAAAGAATTTTCGAGAAAAGTAAGAGGCTATGACACAGAAGAAGTGGATATGTTTTTAGATGTCACGACTGTTGACCCGGAAAAGCTTATAAAGGAAAATCTGAAATTGAAAGCTCGAGCGCCAATGTGGTAGAAAGAGCATCGGAACTATAGGAGACTCGGATATAACTGTGAGGAGAAACGTTGAAAACAGCTAAAAGCATCATGGATGACTTGGCGGTGAGTTCTGAAAGAGAGCAGAAGGCGCTGGTGGAAAATGCTGAAATGGATGCGGCTATTATAATTAAAGACAGCAAAAGATGAAGGCAGAACAATTGGCTGATGAGCAGGAGTTGAAAAGCACTCTCGAAAAGTTCAGAAGAGATTATGGTAATATGCTGAAAAGATACTCAGACGAATTTGAGAATATGTCATCGGATATTCAAATCGACAGGTTGAGCATCCTTTTAGAACAACGGAAATAAATAAACGGAGAGAGTGAAAGCGTCGCTGAGGATAGAGAATCTTCCATATTGAAGGATATTTTGGAAAGAGATACTCTGGTGGTCAGATGTGACTCGAGCACAGGACGTGGAAGAAGATTGCAAGTGAGTCGAAATCAAGCCGACGAAAGTAGTCAACACTACAGCTACAGATGATAGGACTCTGTTAAATATCATATGAGTGGTGAGTTTTAGAAAATGGGGCGGGGCAGAAATGCCCCGTAATTTTATGTCCATAATTTTTAATAGGTATGCTGCTGGATCAAAGCGTCAAGATCTTTGTGCGAAAAACCATGGAGCTGGGACAGAGCATAAGGGTAATCGATGATTTTTAAAATCACATACATAGAAAATGAAGGAGTAGCATTCGGTATGAGAGACGAAATGTCATATTGATGTATATAATGCCATGATATTTCTGGTTTTCCGGATAATCTCTGGTATAAATACAGAGATAGATATGGAAAATTGATGACTGTAGGGCAGCGATGATCATCTCCGGAGGCATGTCCAATCTAATAGACAGACTGATATTTAAAAAGCGTTACGGATTATTTTGACTTGAGGGAGTTTTGCGGTATTCAATATTGCGGATATCTTGGAGACGTAGGAATGGTCTGGTGATAATTGCGGTGTTCTTTTCAAAGGAAAAATGCAATGAGTGAAGAAGAGAGAATTTAATTGCAATAGAGTTGCAAACTGCGGAAAAACATTTGATGAGGAGCAGATGGTAAAAATATGAGTTAGCGATTAGAGGTGTGTATATCTATGAAAAATATTTTGAGCGCTTTGATTAAAAAGATGATGAAGGGAAGAGGCTGGATGAATTTTGTCGCGGAAATTTACGGATAAAGATCCAAGCCGTTTTCAAAACGATTGAAAACAGGAGGTTTTATAGATGGCAAAAATGTAACCAGCAAAAATACCAAGGTTAAAAGCGGGCAGGAAATAAAGATTTCGATACCGGAAGCGGAGCCGGTGGAGATATTGGCAGAAGATATTCGTTGGATATCGTATGAAGACGAGGACGTTCTGGTTGTGAATAAACCTGCCGGTATGGTAGTGCACATCCTGCTGTGGGCAGTGACACAGGGACCTTGGTAAACGGGATTATGTATCACTGCAAGGACAGCTTGTCCGGTATAAAACGGAGAACTAAGACCAGGTATAGTTCACGAATGAGATAAGGATACCAGCGGTCTCATAGTAATAGCTAAAAATGAATTTTGCACATCGAGACGGCGAAGCAATTGAAAGAGCATACTGTAAATCGGAGATAGTATGCCATAGTGTTACACACATTTCACAGAGGACTTCGGTCGATAGAGAAGCTCGCTATAGGAAGGGGATAAGAGAAATCGCAGCAAGCAAGGTATAGATAGTGAGAACGGTAAATATGCCGTCGCGTGGAGAAGTGGTGGAACAGTCTGGAAGGTTTACTTTCTTAGAGTGCACGATTGAAACCAGGAAGAACGCATCAGATCAGAGTACATATGGCTAGCGTCAAACATCCCCTTGCTTCGGCGATGATACATATGGCCCTGATAAGAATACATATGGAGCAGAGGACGAAGATGTTGCATGCTCATACTCTGGGATTTATTCATCCAAAGAGTCTCAAAATACATGGAGTTTACAGCGAGTGCTACGACAGAAATTCATGAAAGTGCTGGATGAGAATGCCGCACGAGGATGTAAAGAGAGTAAGTCAAACTGATTATGGAAAGTCATGCATGATTGCTGAAATGTGATTTGACAGAAAAGATAGAACTGAATTAAAATAAAAGGTGCATGATGAGGTTGCACCCTTTATACTACCATAGGTTATGCACAAAACTCGATCTCTGCGCATCACTATGCCAATCCTGGGAACACGACCGTTGTGCACGTATATATATCTTAGGGTGTATATATCTGAAACACAGCTCACGTCGCTATAAAGGGTTAGTTACCTAGCACACCAGAACAGTATATATCTTCCTGAGAAGCTGAATCAACAAAACTGCGACAAAGAGACAGTGCAATCTAATGATGAAATTGAGATCATATGGAGGCGATTGATCAGAATGTGAGAAAGATAAGGTATTTCAGAGGAGAAATAACAAGAAAATTTTATTTGACCGGTCGAGATGATGTGAAATTACCAGGTTATGAGGAGCATGTAATCCGAGAAAATCGTTTGTATAATCTCACGAATAGCCAGAATATGCGAAGAGGTTTGAAGTTAGCCGATATTTTCAATAGAAAATAAAATAGCTGTATTCGCCCTCGATGCAGGGTCACGGTAGACGATGGTGTGAGGACATACAGCACCCGTGAGACAGCGTATGATTGCTGGAAGACGATGGATAAGCGTTTTGATGCATACGCCGCGAGAAATATCCGACATAAGGAAATCTTTGCACGGACACAGCATGGGTGGAAATATGGTGATGAATTACAGAAACAGAGAGGAATTTAAAGCGGCGAGTTAGCCGGATGCGTCGTCAACTCTCCAGCGGATAACTTTGCAGTTGGGAAAGTGACAGCATTGACTAGGGGTCCTTCTTGCGCGCGCCGAAACACCAGATTAAGTCTGAAATTGATCCGGCAGCATAGGGAGAATAGATAAAGTATATGAAAACGACTCAGTACATGCACGGACACAACAGCTCAGTGTGCTTTAACAGAGTTTTGAAATGCAAGAGATGTACTATGATATACCAGCGAAAAAGGATTTTGCGAAGAGACAAGCCCGTACTTTTGATGCACGGTGATAAGGACGAGAATTTGCCCACGTTGCGGGAAGCCGAAAATAGCGAAGAATCAAGGAAGATACATGCCGACTATGTGGAATGGAAAATATGCTTCACGAACTCACAACGGAAACAGAAGAGACGATGGTATCAGTTGTAGGAACGGGCAGCAGAAGTTTGATCAAAAGTCTTTAAGAGAATTTACCAGTTTGGATTTAGATCGGATTGTAGAAATGTACTGGGAGAATTAAATAATCTAAGGTCTTGCTGGCCTGATGCAGAAAGGTGTCAATGAGAAGACAATGGAACCTTTTTACAGTTGGAGGAGAGTGAAAAAGACAGCACAATGATGTAAAAGGGATGGTGAAATGCCATAGTCATTAAAATTGGACATTTATCTTATATCGATATTAAAAGCAAACTAATCGTAATTTTGTCCACGACAAATGCTGGCAATGCAATTAAAACACGTTAATTTAGGGAGAGATGGAACGACAACAGATAACAGAAAATCAGAATAGAGATAGATAATAGAAGAAGATCTGGATTTAACTAAAGATGTTGAAGATAATTCTGAAGAAAACTGGTGTTTTAGAATGCTTTAAAATGATTTTTATATGCTGCTTGGACACTGTTTTGTTTATGCTTGGCTTATGTGTGTGTGTGTCTGCTTGGTTTTCCTTCTGATCCCGAAGAACTTATGAGAAACGAACCTTTCTTTTATGCTAGAGCGATTGTTCACTTCAATATGCAATTCCAATAGTATGGTTTGTTGCTCCTATTTTAGTGCTACTCTATACTGATAAAAGTCTAAGAAATAAAGTTTAAAAGAGACGCAGACAAAACTTTATGTGTTTGTCCACTACCTAAGTGCATCTCCCTGCGGTACGTGTATATGCGTACTATAATTCCTTGTAGAGATGTGGAATATTATTCTATTTTGCAACAGATGATAACAGTGGAAATTATAAACCGATTTTGCCGCCCACACGAAAGTCTTGCCTGTGGGTAAATATCACCATGCCAGTTTGGCGCTGCATGGTGTTTTGAGCGTATTTTACCTGTGCTATAATCCACGGGAACCTTTTTCCGAATTACGAGCTGCTGTCAAAAGGCAGCTAACTCAGCTGCTGTTAAATATCTCATCAGGCATCTAGCACCTTGGTTTCCAGCATCATGAGAACCGTGTGAATATCTTTGTACAGTCATATATCGTGATTGTCGGCTATCTCTACGCAATATCGTTTTCGTATTGTTTTACCAACCAGTATGTTAAATCCTGATGACTGGTGTATGAAAGCAACGACTTTCTGGGATTGTTAGACTTTTAGCTTTCAAGGTTTTTGGCGTCGCTTGATGAAACCTTTGAAATTAGCCTATCTCTATAAAGCAACCAGACTTGACACGTGTAGACTAAGCTATATCTATAAATCTAAGGTAGAGCGCAACATGCAATGTCCTTTCGAGTCAGACTGCTGAATCTTCTTTTCAACGAGCAATTTGATTTGTTATATTTTTATAGAGTTCTGCGCATTTTGGACAGAGAAAGCATTTTATCAAGTTTGATTTCCAGGGTTCTCCTGCAGTAATTGGTGACGTTCACGGAGTTGTCCCTTTTACCATGGAGACGGCTGTCAGAAGTTCTCTCAATCTGATATTTAAGGTCGCGTTCAGCATTTGATAAATCGGTCAATAACCCGATCCTGTTTCAATGAAAGTTTTTAACATATTATTTATGCTTTTCAACCGCCGATTTTTATTCCTTATTCTGTCGAACTTCCCTTCCTGAATAAAATAGCAGACAGCCCCTGCTTATGGTTGAAAATTCTTTGAAGAAAGCCCTATATTCATTGAAAGGCAGAATGTGAAAACGAAAAGCCGACGTCTCTTCGCGGACTTTTTTGAGAAGTCGCACGAACTCACTTCGTCTATGAAATCTCCTGAGTTTTTACAGGACCGATGCAATTGAACAGTTCGCGAGAACATCGGAGAAATTCCTGAGATATTATTTAATATCTCGAATCTTTAAACCGGAGTTTAAGAAAGTCTTCGCTGAAAATTAGCAAACCTTCTCGGAAGCATCTTTTTCAGGTGGGGGATAAGAATAAACAAGTCCTGGTATCACTGTCTCACCCGGCTTGTATCCAGAAATTCTTTACGTAATTCAAAATTTTTCCTGTTGAACTGTCTGCGGCGATGATATTGCTGTGTTTATTCATACTCTACGATGAGTTTTTCTCTACGGCGAAACTTACTCACTTCTCACCTACGGAGATCACAATTCTATCCCAATTTTTTTGTGAGATATGTATAAAATTCTACCGTTCAAAAGATGTTCTCGATAAGGCTGCAAAAAGCAAGAGACGGAGTACAGTGGATTTTCGAAATTTCATCGCTCAAATAAATGCCGCCATGGCTCAAAGTCATCAGATGCAAACAGCTTTGTATTTACTTTTATTTTTTCCTATGTGTATGACTATGTCGTTCTTTCAGGATTATATATCTTTTCATTCTCCAATTGACTAAATTTTGCTCAATTCATGACCATTCTCCGGTAAGAAACTGTGCTAATAAAAACACTTCCTAATAAGATTGCTGTTAAAAAATAGTTTGAAATCGATTGAAAACAGACGATTTAAATTTTCAGCGTGCCGATTTTATCGCAAATAATCGGATCAGTCCACTTTAAATCGCCTCGTACAAAACCGCATTACCTGCCTATTTTAATTTTATCATCGATTTTACAGTGTAAAACACCGGTTCGTTCTGATGCTTGAAAAGCGAGTATATCATCTCTTGGACAACTTGTTTGACCATATCGGAAACTATGTGGCAATGCCTGAGTTTTCACAAACAGGATCTTCGTCAACTTTCACCCCTCGGTGCGAAACTTGGAATAACAGTAGTCGAACCTTTTCATCGCTGTGTGAGGTTATGGGGTCAAAAGACCATCGATTTCACCCCATCAACTCGTGTTGGGACGACATGTTATAACATCTTCCCTTGAAGCGCAAGACCAAGACAGTATCACGTCCGCGGTATGCTTCAATATCGTCCCTGCCGACGGGCCTTGTGGAGAAAAGCTCAATTAAGGGGAGTTTTTCCAATTTATATGCCGGAAAGTCCATCTCCAGCACCACCCTCACCACAGTCAGAGTTCCGCTGGCAGTGAAAAGCGCCGATCATTGCGAGAATTGTCGGCGGATGCCGCGAATTCGTCGGAATTGGACATGGCGAAAGCGGCTGCGTGAGCAGCGTGTCCGCACAGGCTTTCGATTCTCAGCATCTGGAGGAACCAGCGGAGATGATAGCTATTTTTATCCATTACGGCGAATGCCGCTCTTGATAAGTTGCTGCTAGCTGCACTTGCAGGAGCCCATCGGAAACAGGAGTTTTCAGAAGACAAACCGCAGCTGGATTGCCTTTTAAAAATTTTCGCAAGTAAATGCATCATATACTTTGACACTTCATATGAGTACCTCCAAATCTGCACACGAGGAAAGAGATGTCTTCCGGCTGTATAAAAATCTTATGGTAAAGCGATGGTTACAACTCTTCGCCGGTTCGGGATGTGAACGTTTAATACTCAATACTATTTTAACTAAATTGTTCGTAGAATACAAGGCAATTATGATATACTACTATATGTAAAACATTACTGGAATGGAAAGGAATTAAAACGAGCCTTCATGACAGTTCTCGTAACCCCTGGAAATAGCAGGAAATACCGGAAACATTGGCAGAACCTGTGTAGCTACCGACACTAAACTTCATCTGATCAGACCTCTGTTGGGCTTTGTTACATAAACGATAAAAACTTTGAAGAGCGCTGGCATGGACTACTGACGCATGTAGATTTAGAAACCACGACAGTTTGGAGGGATCTTTTGAAAAGGAGGAAAGGCACAGAATGTTTTAGCAACGACGAAGGGTGGACCATTGTCAATACGCATATGAGGTAAGATGGAGATATGATATTGTCTGCGCCGTGAATCCAGGGTCTCTCCGAGAAGTTCATAGAAGCTAACAAAGCTATGGCAATTAGAATACTGATGAGTGCGTGCAGAGTTCAGATCCTTAAATTTAGCTAACTGTGCCACATAATTTTATTTTGCGCTTCTACATGACAAAATGGATCTCAAGGCTTGAAATAGAATGAATAGCTATGTATAATATAGATACATGGCTGATATATATTTCAAACTAAAGAAAAGTTAAATACGGTCAGAAAGTCAAACGAACTTTTAATAACATTTAGTAAACCTCACATGCTGTCTTAAGGAGGGACATGGCGGCTAAAGTTGGTACTCAGTGATCGGACCATGGCTTAGTAGGGTGGGTGATCAGAGCTGCGCACGGCGATGAATCCGTGGATATTAGAGGCATAAATGTTAGAATGCAGATATTGACTATCCGTTTACATGTTGAAGCATCGACTCACTTTCGGAAGGTTTCCGAGAAATTAGAGATAAGTTGAAACGGCATCACAACTGATGGCAGATTCCTGTGTACAGTGAAGAGCAGGCGTACAAACATCCTTGGGGAGAAATGTGGTAGAATATATTTGAAGGTACCGAGCTTACACAACAACTGAAAAGCCATATGCGGATCATATCAGCGGGAGCGGAAGAAAGTTCCTCATTTCAGCACCGCAAAGGATAAGGAAACGCCTACCTACGTAATGTGGGTGTAAACCATACGGATTATGAAAAGCAAAATATCCTGTGGTTTCAAACGCTTCTGCACGACTAAACTGTTTAGCCTTTCTGGCTAAGGGTCATTCATGATACTGGGGGAATTCAAGAGGGGCTCATGTCGATCATTATCCATGCGGCGACTGCATGAAGCAGAAGGTTGTCGATGCGAGATCTATGAAGGACCGGGAGAACCGGGCAGATCTGTGTTCGGGAAACACAATACCCACAACTACATGGCAGCAGCGGCAGTCGGATTGGTGGATACTCCGAAATTGAAGGAAGGACGATATAATTCTACACAGAGTACCGACAGCGGACGTTTCTCTGCAGATTTAAAACTTAGTATTGGAAAATCCACAAACATGAAGAAAATATGTAAAAGATGACATGAAGTTGTCAGAAACCATTTGAAAGGAATTTTGAGGTATGTTGATGATGAAGTGGTTTCAGGAGACTTTGATCGGAGATCCTAATACTCCACATCTGATGCCAGACAAGGACTGAGTTGAATGACAACTCTTTAAGTTGGTAGCATTCTACGACAATGAATACGGATATTCTTGTAAGTGTATAGATATGATGAAGTACAGTACGAACGAAATAGATAACAGATAATAGATGACATGCCATCTACATAACAGTGTGAATGGCATAGTTTTAGTTTTATGAACCACGGTTTGACTAAAAATCGTGAGGTAAGTCTATGAAACCGCAGAGTATCACTGGACAATGCGAAGGTACCGATGATGATGATGACTTTCAACGTGCCTGTTCAGGACGGAAAGATCACTGATGATATTAGAATCGTGATCGGCGCTACCGACCATAGAATACTTGGACTGAAAGAGGTCGCAAAAGTGATCATCAGTGTCCCATAGGGAAGACTCTAAAGGGATTCCCTGACAGGAAAGTTTCTTTGAGATAGTAGCGAAGGAGGATTAGGAGAGCTTATCGGCAAAGACGTCGAAAGTCGTAACGACCGAGTTGTCGATGAACACAATTTGCAGAAGTGCAGGCACTCAATCGAGGAGATGTAGCCCTTTCCTTGAAAATGTGTGAGATTTAGAAAAGAAGAAACGAAAACGATGAAGCTTTTCAAAGGAGCTGAGCCAGTTGGGAGACGTATCTGTAAACGATGCCTCTCGAACGGCTCACAGGGCACATTGCTCGACAGCCGGAATCGCTACAACTCATACCGGCATATTCTGGATTTTAATTGAGAAGGAAGTGAAGTATTTAGCGCCCAAAGTGCGGTAGAAAATCCGAAGAGACCCCTTCTGGCTATAATGGTGGGGCAAAGTCAACGATAAAATTCTGTTGATAGAGAACCCAATGACAAAGTGGACCCTCTGATACAGGAGGAGGACGCGTATACACCTTTTCTAAAAGCTAAAGGATATGAGGTTGGGATCTTTTAGATGAAGACAAGATAGGTTGGCAAGATCCGTCTGGATAAGGCAAAGGAAAAAGTGGGAGGTTTTAGTTCCGATGATGCGGTATGTGGTAGGGACTTTGAAAACGATACGGAAATAATAACTGTGGATGCAGACAAAATTTCCAAGCGATAAGGATGGGTCTGACATAGGTGAGAAAACCGTTGGAATTGTTCACAAAAGCAATCGGAAAAGCCACTACCATATGGAATGGATTATTCTATGCGTTTTCGAGATGGATAACTTCGAAAACGGTACAAGAAAAATTGCGTGAGGCATGAGGGAAAATCCAGTGCTATACCATTGTAGGTGGTGGTGATGACGCAGCGGCAGCCGCTAAGCCCGACTGTCAGATTCAAGGAGCCACATATCGACAGGCGGTGGAGCTTCCTTGAATATTTTGGAGGGAAAAGTGCCTGCGAATAGAGGTATTAGAGGAAAATAATATGAGAAGGCACCTATTGCCGGAAATTGGACATGTAGAAAGAGAAATCACAAGTATCGGAATTTATGGATGAAATACTTGAGATATGTAGAGAAAATGAGGAAAAATTTTCTGAGATGGCATGTTGAATCTGTCCTCCAAACATATATTTGGATTATGTAGCGGATAGATTGAAAGGTACAAAAATTCAGCTTTTTGCACAGAATTGTTATTTTGAGACGGAAGGTGTCTTACAGGAGAGATTTCACCTGAAATGTTGAAGTCCATCGGATGTTTCGGTTCAATAGTAGGACATAGCGAACGCAGACAGACTCTTTGGAGAGACTGATGAGTTGATCAACAGAAAGGTGAAGGCGCTTTTGAGGACTGATCTGTTGGCTATTGTATGCGTAGGAGAATCTCTGGAAGAAAGGGAAGTCTGTAGAGCGAAAAGATGTAGTAGCCACTCAGATTGAAAAAGTCTGAAAGATTTAAAAGTGGACGATTTTGAACAGGTGGTAGTAGCCTACGAACCCATATGGGCCATCGGCACAGGCAAGACTGCAACGCCCGACGAAGCGCAGGAGTGTAAATATATCAGAGATGTTGTAGCGGACCGTTTTGGAAACGACGCGGAGAAAAACTTTTGAATACAGTACGGCGGAAGGTGAAACCGCAGAATAGTGCGGAAATTTTAAGTCATGGAGATATCGATGGTCATTGGTCGGTGGAGCAAGTCTGAAAGCTGGAAGCTTTTTCGATATTATAAACGGATAATTTGATTTTGGAGGATAAAAATGTTTTACATAATTGATGTAATAGGTAGAGAAGTACTGGATTCAAGAGGGAATCCTACTGTGGAAGTGGAAGTTCAATTGGACAATGGTGTCATAGGCAGAGCCATAGTGCCGTCGGGTGCGTCGACAGGTGCACGAGGCCGTTGAGCTGGAGAGATGCCGATAAGAGCAGATATTCAGGTAAAAGGAACTTTTGAAATGCGGTTAAAATGTGAATGGCGGATTGCAGACGCGTTTTAATAGGTTGGAATTCTCTCGATCAGGTGGAAATTGATAAAATGCTGATTCAATTGGACGGAACTGAAAAATAAAGGGGAAATTGGGGGCTAATGCCATATTGGGAGCATCGATGGCAGTTACTACGCATCTGCAAAGGCTCCAAGGATGCCGCTATACAAAATATCTTGAGGGACTAATGCAAAGATTCTGCCGACCCCGATGATGAATATATTAAAACGGCGGTTCATGCGTGATAACACCGTGGATATTCAAGAGTTCATGATCGACGCCGGTAGGTGCTGATAATTTCAGAGGGTCTAGAATGGGAGCGGAGATTTTCCCGCGAACTCAAGGCTGTTTTGAAAGAAAGGGCATGAACACTGCCGCAGGAGATGAGGGCTGGTTTTGCTCCGAACCCGCTACGAACGAAGATGCATAGCGGGCGATTTTGGAAGCCGTAGAAAGAGCCGGATATGAAGCCGGAAAAGATATAAAAATCGCATTGGATGTTGCAGGAGTGAGTTCTACGACAGTGAAAAGATAATCATAATCTGACAGGAGAGGGTGTTGTAGAGAATGCGGATGAAATGGTAGATTACTATGAGATGTTGTGTGAAAAATATCCGGTTATCTCCATAGGAAGACGGTTTGGCTGAGGATGACTGAAGCTGGAAGATTCTACCGAAAGACTTGGAAATAAAATTAACTGGTTGGAGATGATCTGTTCAGTCACAAATACTAAAAAGGCTGTCAGAGGGTATAGAAAAGGAATTGCAAACTCCATTTTAATAAAAGTAAATCAAATAGAACGTTGACGGAAATCTCGATGCCATTGAAATGGCAAAGAAAGCAGGATATGCAGCCGTTGTTTCTCATAGATCGGGAGAGCGAGGACACTACCATAGCGGATAGTAGTAGTAGGTTTAAATGCAGGCCGATTAAACGTGATCCTTATCCAGAACGGATAGACTAGCGAAGGCCAATCAGCTTTTTGAGAATTGAAGAAAAGATTGGGAGATGCCGGTCAATATGCAGGACCTGACGCATTTACAACATAAAAGTAAATGTTGATTTTTACAGAACTTTATGGTATACTACATAAATACTTTGTAAAGATTAGCATTGAATGGAGGAGAGATGACATTCTTGATGATAATAATGGGTATTATATCCATAATCCAATAGCGAGCATATTGTTGCAATCCAGTAACAGCGACGGGTTATCGGGATCTATCGGAGGCGGAGCTGGAGCAGTGTTCGGCAGAAAGAAGAGCAGAGGATAGTGAAGGAATTTTAAGCAGGATATCAACTATATGTGCAGTGCTATTCATTATTTTATCAACAGTGATAGTAACGCTGAAGCTGGGACTATAAATTGAATTGGGGCGGGTAGCATTGGCTGCCCGTTTATTTTGTTTAGACGGAGAATTGTACAGGGTTAAGAGGCACTACTATGGCAAAGAAAAACATCTAAGAAAAAGGAATCAAAAGTTGAGAAGGTTGATAAGAGGAATGAACAAAATTTTGGAAAAATTCGGATCAACAAATTTGAGACTGTAAAAGAAAAAGGAAAAGAAAAACAGGGGGAAACAAAGGAAAGAATACAGTAGTAGGAAAATTGAGTGAATAAAAAGGGTTCGGATTTCTAATATCTGAAAATCAAAAGGAGAATAGAGCAGAAAATATAAGATATATGAGGAATTCATCACGGATATTGGAGACATATGAGGAAAGCGATGTATTGTGACAAGATGACAGAGGGAAACTCTTTGCTGAATCATCTGAATCGGACACTCTGGTGATAATGGAAAAATTTATCTTGATAAAAAGAACGATATCGGAGACAGAGACATTCTCATAGGAAAAGACCAGTTGATGGAATTATGGACGGAGATACCATCGCAGTAAAAAGTGGGAGAAATACAAAGCGAAAATCTTAAGAGAGAGGAAGATAGTTAGCACTGCAAAGAGGACATCAAACCGTGGTGGAACATTTGTAGACAACGGAAACTTTGCTCAGTGATACCGGTAAAAAGGAATTTGTGCAGGATATATACGTAACAAGAAAAATTTTTGGGACGGCAGACGGTGACATGGTTTCCGCTGAAATATTAAGGTATGGTAATAGGTTGGAAAAAGCTGAGGGACGTTATAGATATAATTGCACAAAACGATGATCCTGCGAGAGATATCAAAGCACTGATAGTTTCCAGCGGAAGAGAACTGTTCTTCCAAAACAAGGTGAAGAGAGAAGTAAATGCGATAAAAACTTTTAAAATAACACATGAAGAATTTGCAAAAACGCAGAGATTTGAGAGAAAAGTCATAGTGACTATAGACGGTGCTGACAGCAAGGATTTCGACGATGCTGTAAGCGTAGAGAAAAATGAAAAACGGAAATTACTTGCTGGGCGTTCACATTGCTGATGTAAGTTACTTTGTGAAATCGGGGGACATATGTAGATCAGGAAAGCAGAACGTGCCAATAGCGTATATCTGATAGATCAGGTAGTTCCTATGCTGCCTGAAGTTCTGTCAAACACCCTGTTCCTGGTACCGAAGGAAGATAGGCTGACTACTTTCTTGTGATATGGAAATAGATGAAAAAGGCAGAGTCTTAAATCACAAAACATATAGTGAAAGTGATAAATTCGAAGAGAAGGTGCACGTATGATGAAATATCTCGAAGTGATATCATCTATTGAAAAACCGCTGAGGATGAAAGCGGAGAAGTAGAGAAAGATGTATTGGATTTTACGCCTTTTGAAGTGGATAGAATCAGAGAAATGTTGGACTGGACAAAGCGTGCTGATTAGAGCTAGAGATAGAGAGGCAGCATAGATTTTGACAATCCTCGAAGCAGAGAGTAAAATTGATTCTTTCGGCGTCCTGACAGCAGTATTTCCCAGAGACAGAAATATTGCTCATCAGTTGATAGAGGAATTGAGTGTTAAAGGCAAAACGAGACGGTGGCAGAACACTCTTCTGGTTGAACACGCCTTTTGTATATCGCAATCACCTCTAAAACCCAATGCTGAAAATGGCTGAAATAAAAAGAATTTATCGGAGGATTGGGAATAGAGTTGAGAGGAGATTTAATTGATGTGAAGCCGTACATGATAAGAGATACGTTAAATGAAATCAAAATACAAAATATCAGTTCATAGTGAGCAAAAGGGATGTTAAAACATGTAAAAAGCTTGTCTCATGAAAGTCACTGTTCTCGGCTTTCGGACTTGCATTGAGAGGTATTGTCACCACGTCACCGATAAGAAGTATATCCTGATTTGATGGTGCATAGAATAACTCAGGATGTTCGCAGAAGAGGGCATAGAAAAGGTGTTTGATAGAGAAGTGAAAAGACATGCGAAGGAATTTCAAAATGGTCGTCAGAAGTCGAAAGGGGACACATTGGAACTTGAGGAGAGGTCGATAAGATGAAGATCGCCTCAGTTCATGGAAAAACAATGATCGGAAAGCAGCACGATGCATAGTGAGCGGTGTAACTCATACGTGAATACACGTAGAGATAGAAAAATGCATAGAGGGAATGGTGAGATTATCCGATTTGAGAGGTGACTTTACGTCTTGGACAGAGAAAACACAGAGTGGTCGGCAACAATACGGGAAAAGTAATTTTGGAGATAAATTGAAAATCGAAGTTTTGAATGCTAGCAAGGAGAGTAAAGAAATAGACTTTTATGTTGATTGAAGAATGATGATGAGACAGATTTAAATTTTGGTAAAAGTAGTGCGACAGCAAGGACGTAAGCGGATGACGGATGAGAGACTTTCTGAAAATGACAAATTTTTATTGGTATGCCGTGCAATTATTGTTAAAATAAAATTACATATAGTAAAAATAGAACGAGAAAGAAAAATTGTCTTGAGGAATTTCTATGAAATGTCCATATCAGGAAATACAGAAACGAAAGTAATTGACTCAAGACTGACAGATGATGGCAACACACATTAGAAGAAGGCGGAGTGCGAAAATCTGTTCAAAGCGATTCACCACTTATGAAAAGTTGGAGTAGTGGTCATAATGGTCATCAGATGGCAGTAGAGAGCGATTTGACAGGAATAAAAGTTTTTAAACGGAATAATCAAAGCATGCGAAAAGCGTCCGGTTTCATTAGCTAAGATGGAAATGGTTGTCAACGATATAGAGCGCGGATTGAACAACATGATGGAGAAGGAAATTTCGAGTACGTTTATCGGTGAACCTGTATGGAGCGACCAAAGATGTAGATGAAGTGGTTTATGTTAGATTGGTATCCGTATATCGACAGTTTACAGATATAAACACTTTTCATCTCGAAATTGAAAAACTTTGGGAAATAAGAGAAGGCATTGAAAGTTTCTAATAACAGACGAATTTAAAAATAGAAAGAGAAAAATAATGGATTTTTCAAATCGCTATAGACGGACCGGTGAGCTGAAAGAGCACCATAGCAAAGAAATTGGCGGAATTTTAAAATTGAGTACATAGATACGGGAGCTATGGCACAGAGCCGTGGGATATAAGGTGTTGAGTGAAAAATATCAATTTAGACACCAGATGAAATTGAAAAACCTTTGAACCATACCGATATAGATTCTAAAAAGAGGTTTTATATACTTGATGGAAAGAAGTTGTCGGACGAAATACGAGCACCGGAAATATCTAAAATGGCTTCCATAGTGTCACAGAAGTCGGCAGTGAGAGAAAAACTGGTAGCAATACAAAGAGATTTAGGAAAGAAGAAGTTCTGTCATAATGGATGGCAGAGATGTCGGAACCAATGTCGTTGCCGGATGCAAAATCCAAGTTCTACCTAAATGCTTCTACGGACAAAAGGGCGAAGAGGCGATACGATGAACTGATCGGAAAAGGCGAAGATGTGCACCTGATCAGGTATTGCAGTGACATAGAACATAGAGACTATATGGATATGAACAGAGAACTGAATCCACCAGAAAAGCAGATGATGCAATGGAAATCGATACAAGTGAGATGAATGGAAGATGTTTTAAAAGTGATATTGAAAGAGGTGGAATGAGTGGCAATAGTGAAGCCATTTAGGGAATTAGGCCGAGCGAGCGATTAGTTGAGAAAAATCGTAGTCAAACCTTTGATGTACTGGAATATGGATGAAGCTGTGAAAATCGGCAAGAGTAACCCCACCGCTTTTTACACATTTCAAGACCGGATAAATTTGAGCAAGGATGTGGACTGGCGTGATGTTCTGGTTCATCAACGCCGGCTTTGAAATAGAAAAATTTATAAATGACGGAACACTTCGATAGAAAGCAAGGAAATGCTGTATATCTGCAGGCAAACTTGCAACGGAATTGTCAGAACCGAATTGCAGGATGCGTATCGGTTGATGATTACATGAACGGTATAATAAAGAGACACGAAATGACGAGAGTTGAAAAGGAAAAACAACAGAATGGAAATATCTCGAGATTTGCTGTACCAACACGGAACCGGTAATTTTAATATATAGGGATAATCGCCAAATAAGAAGTATAATAGAGGGCTACACAGGTAATCCAAGGCTGAATACGATATGGAGCTGACGGCGGGAAGTATGAGCTGTGGGCGATAAGAGACGACAACGTAGTGAACGGCATCTGCGGGTCTATTTAAAACGTGCCGAATTTCATATTGCAGATGGACATCGCAGAATGGCATCGGCGTACAGGCTCTGCAACAAGAAGAGACAGCAGAGGAAAGTTATTCGGGAAATGAATGTTATAACTATGTCATGGCGGTTATTTTCCCAGATACGGATCTGACGGCTTTTAGAATACAACAGAATGATCAAAGATCTGAACGGACACAGCATAAACGAATTTCTGGAAAAGTTCGCTGCAGGGTTTTCGGTAACTAAATAGACAGACCGGAGTGCAGACACACCTTTGGAATGTACCTGGACAACTACTGCGTATAAAGTTGGAAGCGAAAGAAGAAACTGGGGGAGACAATGCGTGGACGGATTGGATGTCCATCCTGCAAAATAACATCACATCACCCATTTTGGGATAGAAGATCCCCAGAGTAGATGAAAGGATAGGCTCATAGGTGGGCACAAAACGGTTGAAGAGTTGGAAAATGCCGTAAAGAAAGATATGTCAGTCGCATTTACAGCTGTATCCTGTGGGAATTGGACGAAGTTAGAATATTTCGGATTTAGAAACTTTCTGATGCCACCTAAATCCACATGGGCAGAACCTAAACTGGCTACGGGTTTTTAATGTACAAAAATTCAGTGAGCACAATCGGTTTTATAAAATGTGTTACAATGTGTAATCTGATACTGACCGTATTGAAGAAATCGATTAAAAATGTTAAAATGTAATTCAATATGCACGAAATGAATCTCTACTTTAGATTGAAGCCGGCATCGATATATTGGTTGTGAGACTGTATTGCAAAAATATTGTGTCAATCGGATGCAAATGATGAAATCGAAAGGAAGAGATTATGAAAGTTAAGGATATGGAAAACCCCGAAAGACCGAGAGAAAAATGATGTTCTCGGTCCCAAATACCTGTCAGACAAGGAGCTAGTGGCGATTATTTTGAAGAGTGGAACCAGAGAAAAGATGATGATGATGTTGTCTCGAAGAAGTTACTTTCATAAAAACGAGGCATGAAGTGGTTGGGAAGTGCATCGGTGGAAGAACTCGCGAAGATCTGGCGTTAGCAGTGCAAAGGCGCGTAATCGTCGCGGCTATAGAGTTGGGACGTCGTGTGACGGTGACTAAAACTGCTGCTCACGGTAATATACAAGGGCTAAAAACAGGTCATAGAAATTTTTATGGCTAGACTCAGCAAGATAGAAGAAAGAAGTGTTCAACATTGGATGTTGGATGCAAAAGGGAAATATAATCGGAATAGATGAAGTTTCGTAGGAGATTTAACTTCAAGCATAGTTCATCCGAGGGAGACGTTTCGATTCTGGCGAGTTAAAAAGTGCTTCATCTATAATAGCGTGCATAATCATCCGAGTGGAGACCGACCCCAGCGATGAAGACATAGATACTACAAAGAAGCTCGCAAAAGCGGGAAAAATTTTGGGAATAAACCTTTTGGATCATGCTGTGATAGGCGATGGAAAGTACTTTAGCATGAAAGAAAAAGGTATTATATAAAATTAAGAGAGTTTAAAATGGGATTTTCAGGTAAAAGATTTAGGTATCGATTTAGGTACCGCTAATACTATTATTTACAATCAAGAAGAAGGTGTGATTTTAAATGAAGCATCTGTTATAGCTTAGGTGACAAATACACCAGAGAAATTATTGCAACGGGGACCAAGAAGTCCATGTACGGAAAAAGCCCTGAGAAATATAGAAGTGGTGAAACCACTGGCTAAAGACGGTGTAATTTCGGATTTCGATATGACGGCAGAGATGTTGCAACACTTCATAAAGCAGGCATTAGATGAAAAGAAGCTGAGCAATTTGAGAGTAGTAGTAGGTGTTCAGCTGGTGTTATGGAAGTTGAAAGAAGAGCTGTTTTTAGAAGTTAAGAGAAACGGAGGAAAGGAAGTACATTGTCTTGGACGAACCTACAGCAGCTATAGGTGCAGGAATGAATATAGAAGAGAGCGAGCCATCCAGCGATAGCAGGCAGGTGGCGGAACTACTGATGTAGCTATTTTATCCTTGGGAGGCTTAGTCGCTACACATCGCCCAGGTATGCAGGCGATAAGATGAGCGAAAAGCGTAATAGGATATCTGAGAAAGAAAAAGGGAATTTTAATAGGAATGAAAACTGCTGAGAACCCAAAGGTGACCGCAGGCACGTAATAGATAGAGAAAGACGGCGAGGGAAAGGAAAATCATAAAAACCGTAGAAGCTCAGAGGAAGGGACTCGCGTCAGGCTTGCCGAGAACTTTTGAAGCTATCCCAATGGGGAAGGCGAAAGAGGCGTTGAGAGTCCATAGATACCATCGTAGATGCTATTAAACCACAGCGAAAAAGCCCACCGGAAATAGCGGCGGATATAGCGAAAAGGGAAATGATGCTGCCGGGTGGAGGCGCTCTTTCGATAGAGAATCTGATAAAACTGGTGCAATAAGGACGGGATTGGAAGCAACGTAGCGGAAAATCCTTACGAGGCAGTAGCGATAGGAACGGGGTAAAAGCCTGGATAATATTGAGAGACTGAGGACTTATGCAGACATTAAAATAAGGTAGTGAGGTAGGCAGTAAAACTGATGAGATGGATTAGAGAACATAAGCTCTTTAGCATCTAGAAGGTAACGGTTTTTATCATTGGTCATAATAGTGATTTCAGCTTACGCCAGCGGAACGGGAACAGGTGGCTGAGAGGAATTTTTAAATACGATCTCAAAAACCTTTCCTATGTTGGCGGAAGTTTGAAAAACGGATTTGAAGGCATTTTCAACTATAAGAAGCTGCAAAGGGAAAATGAAAGACTACAGAGCGAGAATGAAAAATTAAAACAGGAGATAAAATGAAAATTCTGTGAGCAGAGATGAATTGAACAGGCTCTGAAGCGCCGTCAAAGCAATTTACCTGGGAATCTACAGAGGTGAGCGGAACTCCAGTTGCGGCAAATGTAATAAAATGCCGATAATCTGAAATACTCTAGAGAATTTACCATAGAGCGGGGCGCTGATAAAAGGCCTGAGGTAATATAGTGATTGACCAAAATGGGGCAGTCGGAACTGTAACCGATGTGAGCAAAAACTCAGCTACAGTGTCGTCCTATTCTGGACAGCAAATGTCAGTACCAGTTTTGTGGTAAAAAGAATATGATATTCTGGAGTTTTGAAAGGTGACGGAAACGAGACTCTGAAAGGATATCTGTTGGATGAAAAAGCCAGTGTAGTTGAGGGTGATATACTTTTAACATCGGGTAGAGGAGCTTTTCCAAAAAGGTGTCGAGATAGGTAAAGCAACTAAGGTCGAATATGACAGCAACACCAGCTAAAAGTCGTCCAGGTGAAACCTACGGCGAATTTTAAAGTGATGCAGAAGGTGGTAGTCTGAGATGACGTATCGAAAAATGATTCCAGCTCATTGCGATAATCTTTGGTACAGACGACCTGTTATCCGCATTTACGGTATTTTGGGGGCTGCGACGAACTTGCTGCTGTGTACGCTGGTTATGTTCCTGTATGAAGATGAGCAGAAATCATTAGTTGTAGGTATTGTATTTGCAATCATTTCCGATTTGACAGTGAGCAGAGTCGCAGGAGTTTATCCTTTATCGATGCTGATAGTGGAGGACTGAGTCATCGTCCCAAAGAGAGTGTTGAATTATGAGAGCAAAATTTCCGCAATAATTTTGGGAATTTTAGCCGGCGTCTTGACGACGATGATAACAGCCATACTGACGGCGTTATTGAAAGTAAGTTGTCTTGGATGCGATTGATAAAGTTCACCGGAGTTGAAAAGCTTACTGAATGTGCTGGTAATATTGGTGATGTATATCATAATGATAAGGAGCGTGAACAAAGACCGAAGAGATCTAGATACGAAAGGTATGAGATAATATGAGGAAATGGTTCAATACACTCTGATTATAGGTATTATGATAGCCTTGGGGACGATAATGGTCCCAAGGCTATTTATGCTTACTGTAATAGATGGGAAGGAATGGAGAAACTTGGCGAATTCGTCCAGCATCAGAGGGATTTGACATCTTCACCCAGAGGAAGTATATATGACAGAAACGGAAAAGGTTTTAGCCACGAACAAGCAGATATTTTCGGTGAGAATGAGGCGGGAAATATGAAAAATGATCAAATTAACAAAGTGGCAGGCAATTTAATCAAAACCTTCGAAAAGAATAAAGAAAGTTTAGATGTGGAATTTCCATTGAATATGATAAAGGGAAGTTCAGGTATACATTCTATGATGAAGTGACAAAATGGCTCGAGAGAACGATTTGGATGAATCGCTCACTGCGGAACAGGCTTTCATGGCGATGAAAGATAAATTGGGTATCGACACGGAAGACAGGCATGAGGCCCAAAAAGGAAATGCAAACAAAATATAACGATATATCCTCCCATATCGGTTAAGGATATGATGTATAGGGCGACAGCAGAGAAGAAGAAGTTTCTAAAATCATATGGATTGGATGAAGATTTGATCGGCTAAAGAAGCTTTGAGCAGCTTAGAGATGAGAAAAATCTGACATAGACAGCAAGATGTCCATCGATAGAACACTGAAAATAATGGAATCAGAAATAGCATGAAGGCATTGGGTTATCAAAAATACATGCCTGCAACTATTGCAAAGGACGTTTCCTCAAAAGACCGTAATCGAAATAGAAGAAGCTGGAGATGAGCTGAAAGGTGTAGAGGTGACATCTGAAAGCAAGAGAGTATATCCAAATGATATTTAGGCTCCTATATATTGGGATATATGGGGAAGATATCGGCAAGTGAAAAAGTGGAATATGAAGCAAAGGGATATGAAACTTCAGCTTTGGTAGGAAAAAGAAGGCATAGAGGGTAAATATGAAAGCGTCTTAAAAGGCAGAGACGGAGCGAAAAATCGTAAGAGTCAATGCAAAAGGAGACTTGGTATCCACGTTGCAAAAAGATAGAGCCTAAAAAGGGTAAAGATATTTATCTCACTATTGACAGCGACCTTCAGAAGGTAGCGCGAGGGAAGGACTGGCGAAAAATATAGCGCTATCTCGCAGTGGCGGGAATTTTTCCAGTGAATTCGGCAGCATAGGAACTCAAAGCTGCACCTAAAGCGAAAAACGGGAGCAGTTGTGGCGATAGATGTAAAGAGCGGTGATGTACTGGCATTGGCAAGCTATCCCGACTATAATCCGAATTTGTTTGCAGAGGGAATTTCTCCGGAAAAACTGGAGCAAGCTGCAGAGCAGCAATCCCAGGGATAGCTCGTCTGAGGCTCCGCTGTTGAATTTGGCAACTATGAGTGCTGTTCAGCTGGATTCACATTCAAGCCTCGTTACGGCTTTGTCGGCTTTGGAAAAAACGGTTTAAATCCGAACAAGATAGTAAAAAGACGGTGGGGCAGTTAAACTCTGGCGGCAGAACTTTTGATGTATACTGTGGAACACCACAGGAGGAAATCACGGATATATAGATATGTATAAAGCGATGGCAGTGTCCTGCAACTACTATTTTATGATTTGGCAACTAATAGACTGAGCGTCGAATAAATCTCTTTGGATTAAATAAGGAAATGGGAACCGAAAGCATCGTGAATATGGCAAAAAGACTGCTTAAACGACAAGATCGGGAATAGAGCTTAATCGAAGTTGTAACAGGTGTACCTGACGGAGAAGGCAAAAAGATAGACGGATTGAAAAAGAGAACTGAAAAATGCACTATATGCCAATGCGGAAAGCTACTTCACAAAAAGAGGTATACTCAAATATCAAGAGATTGGATAAAGATATCAATACAATAGTCAGTTGGATGGTACTGGAAAAATAATATATGCGAAAATGAAAGATGAATATTTGCCACAGGGTGGGAATTAAAAAGGAAAAATACAATGAAGTCACTGAACTTTTGTCTGTATGAGTACTTTAATCAAATGCCAAGTGGACCATAGGAGATGCCTTTAACATTTCCATAGGACAGGGCAGCAAACCTCATACTCCGATTCAGATGGCAAAACTATATGGCAAACCTTTGGGAAATAACGGTAAATTAAATCAAGCGAGCATTGTAAAGAGCATTGAAGATGAGGGTGATACTGTGAAGAAGTCCTCAAAGGATGCGAATATTTCACAAAGATATATAGATGAAGTGAAAAAGCCATGTATGCGGTATCAAGAGATCCGGGATCGGGAATTTCAGCCCATTACAAGAGGTTTCCGTGGGAAGTTTCATGAAGACAGGAACTGCACAAAAATCAGGTTCTATAAAATCCTAAGTCTGAAATTGAATACATTAAAAAGAATTTGAGAAGCTTTGGAAATATGACGTGGAGTGAAGTGGAAACGGAAATGAAAAAGATTGATGAAGGAATATCCGAAAATATACTCTTCTCAGGACACTGCGGTAAGGCGTGCGGTGATCAATCTAAGCGGTGGCAAGATTACGTATAACAACCTGACTGGATTTAAGCAGACTTACGATGAATTCGCTGGACGGTGGCACTGGTACCGAGAGATAATCCCTAAAATAGCTGTAGCTTGCATGATTCTCACAGGAGTTACGGGTGGAAATGCAAATCCCGTAGTTAGGGGAAATCATAGGACAGTATTTGAAGAGTATTGGTAGAGACAGCAAGGATTTTAAAATTGTAAATGAATTCAACTGATATGCTATGGCACAGAATGCATAATAATGCATTCTATGAAAAAAGTTTATTGCGGAGGTTGTGGAATTTTAGAGAGGTACTATTTTGATGGGAAGACGATTCTAATTGATCGGGAAAAAGGCGGAACGGGAAAAACCATGTTCGCTGCTAATATAGGGGGCATTGTTAGCCTAGAAGGCAAGAGAGTTTTATTGGTAGATATGGGATCTAGGGCTGAGAAATCTGGATTTGTATTTAGGATTGGAAGACAAAAGGCAGTGTACAATGTGATGGATGTTTTATCGGGGAATTTGTTCCATAAGCAAGGCTATGGTAAGAGATAGGCGATTTGAAAAACCCTATTTTTCATGGCGGCTTCTCCTTGCATTGATGATAGAGATATAACACAACTTCGCACGAAGGTTCTGAAATGAAAAATTAAAGAAGAAGTTCGATTACATAATAGTGGATGCCTCGGCGGGCGAGTGACGGTTTGGATGTTCTGGCAGTGGAAGTCGATAGAGCAGTGGTCATAACGGAGGCGGAGAATGCTTCCATAAGAGATGCGGACGTAGTGGAGAGAAAAGACTTAGGAAACCATGGAATAACTTGATATCAGATGATCATAAACAAGGTCAATGTTGAGCTTTATGACGACGGGGATCGTTCCTAATTTGGATGAAATCATGAGCAAATTGAATATGGTTGTAACTGGATTTATGCAGTGGGATGAAAATATATACATAGCGACAAACAGGGGAGTACTGATTGTGTTGAAGGATGATACATACATTACCAAGAATTTTAAGAAGATACTCGGTAGAATTCTGGAAAACTCATAGGTTTAAACGAGTATTGAGATGAATTGAATTTGATAATCACACCTAACAAGTGCGTATAGCACATTGTTAGGTGTGGATTTTTGTGTTGACAGGCTATGGATTAAGAAGAGAAATTATTTGTATTTTTGAACTGATTGAATATGGCAGTCCAAATCCAGGAAAAATTCCACCCACTATATTACCCAATGAAACCATGAAGAGATTGTAGAGACAGCTACTCATGGTGATATCAGTGCTGCGGGGATTTATGAGAGCTAAAGAGAAAATTGACATGTTGGCAATGCTGTGTTCAAAACCTGAAGTGACGAAGGCGAAGATGCACCAAAAATATCATTATGAGTTTCCCGGATTCCGGATTCTATTTTTATGCTGCACCATGTAGGAGACAAACCAAAGTATTGCATAAAAACAGCTCTGCAGAACATCTCCATGGTGGAAAGAGAAATCTTTGAAAGTGTGGAATTGGCGATGAAGGATGCTGTAGATCCGCTTTAATAAGCCTGTCTTATGCGAATATGAAAGCCAGTATTACAGAGCCGATCAAATTACCCAGCCAACAGAAAATCCAAAGGGTAAAAGAGTTTGCAACGGTTATGTTTTTAGTGTATATACCAACAGACATAGTTGGGTTATTTCCGGTAAAAAGTTCTCCGCCGATATTATGACAAGGCTTAGAGCCACACCGAAAGCAAGTCCCACGAAGATTTTTACACCGGGAACATGGCTATCTGTCAACATGGCACTCCAAAGAGAAATCCAATAAGACACCAAAACTGATGAACATGCCTGCAAGCAGAGTCAGCGTAAAATATCTTGCCGGATGATTCTTCATATGATCGACTTTTGACGATGCTAAAACTCCTATTGTGTTTACTTCATTCCTAAACATTTTCAAACCTCTCAAAATTGTCTTGAAACTGCAGATAAATTCTCTCAAACGCAAGAAGCATCTATCATGTTTAGTATTTTTATAAATGCAACACTTCTATTGCTTATACATATGCTTAAACTATACCTACGGAAAGCATGCTAGTACGCATGAGCCCCATGCTGATAAAGGGTAATGTGATTCCGGTAACGGGCATTAACCCCATGGTCATACCTATGTTTTCAAATATCTGAGAGGCAAACATGCCTATGACACCGATTATTATCAGAGCTCCGTATAAGTCCGTAATAGTGAAAGCTGCCTTTAACATATCAACAGAAACCAGACGAACAGTATGATTAAAATCGTTCCGCCTAAAAATCCGAATTCCTCACAGATGACTGCAAAAATAAAGTCGGATTCCCGGACCGGCAAAAGATAAGGTTTTGAGTCCCATGAAATAGCCCTTCCCGAAAAACCGCCCGATCCGATAGCGATTTTCGATTGATGAACCTGGTAAAGTCGCAGGATTTGCCAGATCATTGGGATACAGGAAAGTGGTTAATCTGTCTCTTTGATGAGGTCTTAAAAATCCCAACAAAAACGGAATGGAAAATCGTTGTAAAAGTGCCAATTTTCCAAATAGATTCCAATCCAAACCCGCGAAAAAGGCACATGGATATAACACTGCCATGAATACAGCGGCACTCCGAAGTCATCCTTTAAAACTATCAGTATAATAGGAGAAACGTATAACAAAGCTTTGCAAAATCCTTAAAAAGAATTCAGCTTGTTTTGATGAAGTATGCAGCCATTATAAAAATAAACAGTATTTTTACGAATTCAGACATGGTTGAATGGTGGTTATGCCTATGTTCACCCAACTGATCTTGCCCCTGAATTTTTATGCCGATAAATGGAAGATATGGTGTAAGGAGCAGAATTATCGATCCTATGTAAAGGTATTTATTCAAATCTTCAAAGACGGTATAATCTATGTTTTGATGATTATTATCACGGCGAATTAAGCCTGTGATATAGGCCCTGTTTGACTATTACCATTCTGGATATAACGATGCCGTTATTGTAGGATATTGAAATCATCATAGTTATGCTGATGACCGCAAATATAACGGGAAAAGATGTACAACGCTTGCTTATATTTTTAAATCAAATTTCTCAGATATTTTCATGAACTTTCCTCTTAAATTCAATTATAATTTCTATGTCATATCGATAGCATATGTTATATAGTCAAAAATGAGATTTCTACAAATTCTCAGAAAAACAGCAAAGACATCAGATATGAGAGACATTTGTCATCAGTAAAATTCAATTTTAATTTCAAAGTATTAAATTACTTAACTTGACTTTAACATATAATAGACATTATAATATTATGGCACGATTATATCAATATATATATCAAATGTAATGCAAAATTGTTTTTAAAATGGACATATAGATAAATTGATTTTAAGAGAAGGAGGAGATAAAATTATGGAAATATGGGTACGGTATTATCGGAATAGCTATAGGCCTGTTACAGGCATTATGGTCGGCATAATAATCAGAGAGAATGTCAGTGAAAAACCGATAGGCAGTGCAGAGCAACATGCGAAAAAACATAGTGTTGGATGCTGAACATCAAGCTGAAACTATAAAAAGAAAAGAAGCTTCGAAGCTCAAGAAGTAGCACTAAAATGAAAATGAAATTGAAAAAGAGATAAAACAGAGACGAAACGAAATTTTCAAAATCAGAAAATCGTCTCATCTCAGAAAGAAGAAACAATAGATAAGAAATTGGAGCAGACTGACAAGAAAAGAACAAAGCATTACAGATAAAAGAGGAAGGTCTGAACAAACGGAAAAAGAAGTTGAGGAAATTCACAAAAGACAGCTGGAGGAGTTGGAAAAATCTCGATACACCCGTGAGGAGGCAAAACAGATTCTTTTAGACAGCATTGAAAACGACGTAAAAGTTGGAAGCATCAACGATAATAAAAGAGGTGGAAAACCAGAACCAAAGAAGAGGCTGATAAAAGGCGAAGAACATCATAGTGAATGCGATACAGAGATGTGCCGCAGATCATGTGGCGGAGAGTACAGTTTCGGTGGTTTCACTTCCTAATGAGGAGATGGAAAGGTGGTATAATCGGAAGAGAAGGTAGGAATATCAGGGCTTTGGAAACCGCAACGGGAATTGAATTGATAATTGACGATACACCGGAGGCGGTGATACTGTCGGGATTTGATCCGGTTAGAAGAGAAGTAGCCAAGATCACGTTGGAAAAACTCATTGTGGACGGTCGCATACATCCTGCCAGAATTGAAGAGATGGTCAGCAAGGCTGGTAGAGAAGTAAGAGGTGTTATGAAAGAAGCCGGAGAACAGGTAACTTTCGATTTGGGTATCCACAACTTGCATCCGGAACTTATAAAGCTGTTGGGGAGGTTAAAATACAGGACTTCCTACGGACAAAACGTATTGAAACATAGCGAAGAAGTAGCATATCTATCAGGGTGATGGCAGGTGAACTGGGTTTGGATGTCAACCTGGCAAAGAGGGCAGGACTGTTACACGATATAGGGCAAGGCCTTGACCATGAAAAAGAGGGATACATGTGGAACCGGTATTGAAGTGTTGAAAAGAGCTATAAAGAATCAGTAAAGGTCATTGAAGCGATGAGATCGCATCATGGAGATTATGAACCGACTTCGATGGAAGCCGTGATAATTTTGCCGCAGCTGACGCACTTTCAGCAGCAAGACCGGGAGCCGACGAGAGACTCTTTGGAAAACTTACATAAAGAGATTGAAACTCTGGAACAAATTGCGGAACACTACGGAAGGTGTCGAGAAATCCTACTGCTATACAGGCAGGAAGAGAAATTCGAATCGTAGCAAAGCCGGATAAGATTAGAGATGAGTGAACTACCTTATTTGGCACGTCAAATTGCAAAGAAAATCGAAAACGAGTTAAACTCATCCGGGACAGATAAAGGTCAATATTTTGAGAGAGACCAGAGCTGTTGACTATGCGAAATAATTTTAGCATAATTTGAGAAAGATAGGATTGCTCGAATATATGAATAAGTTGGAAAATTGATAAGGGATGAGCGTAGCAGATTCATCTCTTTAAGTTTTGTTCGGCGATGAGATTTATGATAGAATAGGTTGAGAATTCAGTTAAACCCAACAGGGATTTTTAGAATTTCTCAGCAGGACGGGTGAGGGTAAAAGCACATGAAGAGGATTAAAAACCTGAACTAAGTGGAAAAGAAGAGGAAATGTAAAAATGTTTGTACATTTAGATAACAGTGCGACTACAAAAACCCTCATACTCAAGTTGTTAAAACTATGATGAAATGCATTGAAGAGGAGTTTTGGAAATCCTTCAGCAATGTATTCTCTGGGAATAGATGCTGAAAAAAGCTCTATTAGGAAAGAGCAGGAAATCAGTGAAGGATTTTGATTGGAAAAAGGCAGAGGAGAGATATTTTTACATCTGGCGGTACCGAAAGTGATACATGGCAATTATCTGTGGAGCGATGAAAAAACGGCAAGAGAGGAAAGAAAATAATTACTACAAAAAGTCGAACATCCGGCAGTTTTGGAATCCATGAAACTCTTGAAAAGAGGGGATACGATGTAAAAATATCTAAATGTGGATAAATATTGTAACATAGATATATCGGAATTCAATCGAGAATTGAGCGATGATGTGGCATTGATATCGATTATGGCAGCCAACAATGAAATTGGAAACAGTATACCCAATACAGGATTTAGTATGAGCGTAAATCGCCGGATACCATATTTCCACAGCGATTGCTGTACAGGCTCTGGGCAAGATGAGACTGCATCACGTTGATTTGATGAGCTTTAGCGGACACAAAATTCACGGTCCGAAAGGAATCGGTGGTATATATAAAAAGGGATAAGCATTCATCCTTATATAGTTGGAGGAGGACAGGAAAAAGGCATATGCGTTCGGGAACTGAAAACGTTCCGGGAATAGTCGGCTTCGAAGGCGTATGTGAAATTTCAAGAAAAATTTATCCGATGACGGATGTGGAAAATTTCAAAATTGAAAAGATATTTTAAAGAGAATATTGAAAATGAAATATCGGACATTAGGGTAAACACGCCTGAAAACAGTCTTTCGACCATTCTAAACGTGTCGTTTCTGGGGGACCAAAAAGCGAAGTTATATTGCATCGACTTGAAGCAGATGGCATATACGTTTCCGCAGGTTCGGCGTGTTTTCAAACAAGAAAGTGCGAAAGTCATAGAGCTGATGGACTCTAAAAAGATGAAATCGAAGTGCTTTGAGATTTAGCTCAAGGGTTTACAACCGAAGTCAAAAGAGTTGGATTACACTTTGATAAATTAAAGAAAGCGTTGAAAGTTTTAGAAGCATTGCGAGAAGAAGGTAAAACAGGGTGCAAATGATAAGTTAAGAAGTTTGATTCGGAAAGGTAAATTAAGTGAACAGGCATTTATTTATAGTCAGGTTTGGTGAAACTGCAACTGAAAAGTTGAAAGAATAAGTCATATTTTGAGGATTGGTGGATAGGGTTAAGAAAAATCTGAGAAAAAGCTTTCTAGGAGTGGATGTATACAGGGAAGAAGGCCGGATTGGTCTTTGTCAGTGCGAAAGGAATAGTGAGAACTCCCAGGAAGAATTAGCAGAGATTTCAGCATTTTGGCATCTCAACCATAAGTCCTGCAGTGGAAACAAACTGAATATGGAAGATATACATACGAAAAGTTCCGCAGTGAATTTTATGATGAATTTAATTGAAAAGCAAAGTCGTAAGGACCTTAAAGTCGAAGCCAAGAGAGCAGACAAAAACTCGCAAATCACCTGAAATCGCGACTGGTTGGAGGAGAAGTTCTAACAAGGTTGCAAAGTGTGCTGAAAGTGGATGTTAGGGAACCAGCTGGTGTGTGTTTGCAGGTTGATGGAGAAGAGATATAGGCCCAGGCCATCGTATCTCAAGGATACGGTGGACGTGCAGAACAAATGCGGGAGGCATGTTGCTTTTTGCTCAGGCGGTATAGATTCACCGGTGGCGGGCTGATGATGGCGAAGTTGAGGAATGAGCACTGAAGCAATCATTTTCATTCATATCTATACAAGTCGGAGAGCACAGGAAAAGCTGGAAGAACCCTGCCAGACAGCTCAGCATTTCACTGTGGGGATTTTAAACTGCATATAGTAAACCCTGTTACCGAAAGCAGGAAGAAAATTATAGCACTTGTCTGGAAGAGGAGAGCATGATTTTAGTCAGAAGATCTCGCGATGAAGATCGCTGAAAAGGTAGGAGAACAGACGGGGCTAAAAAGCGCTGATTACAGGTGAGAGCTTAGGTCAGAGTCGCGAGTCGACAACTGAGTCTATAGTATGTACGGATCAATCGGCAGCTATGCCTGGTTCAAGACCGTTGATAGCCATGGACAAGGTCGATATAATGGATGTGATAGTACTTATGAGACATCTATATTGCTGTATGAAGATTGTTGTACCGTATTTTTACCTAAACATCCTGTAACCAGACCAAAAGTGGAAAGTATTTTTACATCCGAAGAAAAATTGAATGTGGACAAATTGGTGGAAGCTATGGATGAATAAATATATATAACCTCTGTGGAATAAATTCAAAATACTTGATTTTTCAAATATGTTTTAATTATACTGTGGTATCGTTATTTTTATGACGATACTGTTGTGCTGACGTATGAGTCGGCATAGACATGCGTATCGTGATTTTATTGTGCGAAAATTAGGAACGTGAATATTTTATTTTGCGAGGAGAGATTTAAGGAAAATTTCATAATGAATCGAGAGCTGGCCAACGCACTGCATCATTTGTTGCACGTGCCGTGTTTTTGATGTTAACGTGTTTGCAGCGGCGTTTTCGCAGTAGCGAAGCGTTGCGTAGCGTCGGAAACGGATCCAGATGTATGGGGCGTAATTTGGCAGGTTGTGACGATTAGAAATGAAAAACTCTACAATGAAATTTCAATATTCGAAAGATGAGAAATTTGGCCAAAATGCATTATGAAGTGTGGCAGACTTTGAAGTGCGATTTTGAAAATTTGCCGAATAATCGGTAAGTGATAACCGAAAATGGCGGCAGTGATAAAACTATCTAGTTTGACTTAGATATCTGGTAGATAAAAAGGAGGAAATAGTAAGGATGGCATTTTCAATATTTTAGTGTGTGCAAAACAGGTTCCTGATACTAATGTAATCAAGATTAATCCGAAAACAGGCACGCTGATAAGAGATGGAGTACCCAGCATACTGAATAACGATGACGCAAACGCTTTAGAAGAAGCTGAAGATTAAAGATGAATTTGGTGATGTAATTGTAACGCTGAGCTAATGGGCCCTCCACAGGCACAGGACATGCTAGAGAATGTCTTGCAATGGGAGCCGATGAAGGATTTTAATAAGCGACAGGGCTGTAGGCGGTTCTGATACTCAGGCGACATCCAATGCTTTGGTTGCGCAATTAGAAGGCAGAAAAGAAATGGAAAAGCTGATCTGGTATTTGCCGGCAGGCAGGCAATCGACGGCGACACTGCTCAAGTTGGACCGCAGATCGCTGAAAAAGTGGATTTACCTCAGGTAACCCTATGTTGAGAAATGTAATTTAAAATGCCGAAATGAATGAATTAACAGTTAAGAGAAATCTTGAAGACGGATATGAAATCATCAAGGTTAAGACTCCTTGTATGCTAACTGCTATTAAAGAGTTGAATACGCTGAGATACATGAGTATCGGTGGAATCTTCTCCGCTGAAGATAAACCGATGTACATTTGGAGGCAGCAGATGTTGAAGTCGATTTTGGCTACAGTAGGTCTGCAGCGTCTCCGACAAACGTATTCCGTTCGATTTACTCCTGCCCTAAGGGAAAAGGGGAAATGATGAGGGTGATTCAGCTAAAGAAGTTGCTGAAAGCTTCTTGTTGGACTAAAGGCCAAAACACATAATTTTAGCAAAAGGAGAGAAGAAAAATGGCAATTAAGGTTATAAGTGATAGATGTAAGTTGCACCATGTGTAAAGGCTTGTCCCTTTACAGCGATTGAAATGAAAGCGAAGAGTTGCGGGAAATCGGTTCGGCATGCACTTCTGCGGAGTATGTGTTGCAAAATGTCCGTTTGATGCGATTGAGTGAGAGTGAAAATGCAAATAGTGTCGATCTAAAGCCAATACAAGGATGTCTGGGTATTTGCAGAACACGAGACAAAGGAAAGCTGATGGGCGTTGCTCTTGAACTCATAGGTGAAGGGATATAGATTGGCTAAAGAAATCAGTGAAGATACAAAAAGTTTGTGGTAATCATCGGAGATGACACGGCCAGCTGGCTGAAGATATTAGGCATATGGAGCTGAAAGGGTAATCCTCATTGAAGATCCGCTGTTGAAGAACTTCAAACTGACGGATATACAAAGGCTATGACGCAGGCGATTAGAAAGTACAAACCGGAAATAGTTCTATCGCAGTGCGACACATATAGGTAGAGACTTGGCACCGAGAGTTGTGGCAAGATGTAACACAGGTTTGACGGCCGATTGTACAAGGCTTTGATGTTAGAGTTTGAGTTATATTGATTTTTGCAAACAAAAACACTACCCTCGATACATCAACACTCGACCCTGACGATCCTCGATACAGGTATCAAACAGACTCGTCCTGCATTTGGAGCAATGATGGCAACGATCATATGTCCGAGATTCAGACCTCAGGATGTCTACAGTGAGACCAGGCGTTGTGGAAAAAGAGGGATCCGATAGAAGGTGCTGAAGGCGAAATTGATTGAATTCAAACCTACTGATCAAGGCGGAAGACAGGATTCACGTTGTCGAAAATCGTCAAATCTGCAAAAGAATTGGTATCTCTTACAGATGCTGAGATAATAGTTCTCGGCGGCAACGGTCTGGGCAGTGCGGAAGGATTCGATTTGATTGAGAAATTATCTGAAAAGGTCGGTGGTGTAGCGGTGCTTCGGAGAGCGGCTGTAGATGCCGGATGGATAGATCACTCTCATCAGGTAGGACGGACAGGCACAACAGTCAAGCCAAAAATTGCTATATTGCAGCAGTATCATCCATTCAGCAGTTAGCAGGCATGTCGGGATCGGATGTTATCATACTATCAATAAAGATGCGGATGTCTGATTTTTGAGGTTGCAGACTGTGGTATTGTAGGAGACTATACAAGTTCTTCCGATATTGATTGAGGAATGGGATAATGCCCAGGCTTTATATGATGAAGCTAACAAGTAAGATTGAATCTTAAATTACAATGGGTGCAATGGAGGGTTGCGCCCATTTTAGAGAAGTGTGTTGTGTTTCCGAGAGAGTATAAAGGGGTTTAAATGAGAAAATTTGATTCAAAACGTACAAGTATTGGAAATATAAGGTGCTGAGAGAGGTGTGCAGACATTACTGGAAGGGGAAGAGATATTCTCAGTAGTCCAAATGAAACTACCAATGAAATCGTAGGGCAGCCATCGACGAGCTGTTGCATATATAAGGACAGAGCTAAAGGGCAGAGAGAATCAGAATCGCCGTAGGAGAAAACAGAAAGAATCCTAATATAATTGAAGTTATAGACTTGGTTTGTGATGAATGTCCGGAATCGGGTCACGTAGTAACAGATTTATGTAGAGGATGTTTGGCACATGCTTGTGAGGCATCGTGCAGATTGAATACCATTTTCGGCAAGGATAACAAGGCTATTATAGATAAAAGCAAATGCGTGGAGTGCGGTCATGTGCAAAAGCATGTCCATACTCGCGATAAATAATTTTATAAGACCTTGCGTGAGATCATGCAGCAGATGCTATTCACATGGCGGAAACAGGCGGAAGCGGAAATAGATTATGAAAAATGCGTTTCATGTGGAGCCTGTGTTACTCAGTGTCCGTTCGGAGCTACTGTGGATAAGTCGTATAGTACTAATTTAATAGATATGATAAAAGGAAGTGAAGGTAACACAAAAGTACAAGGTAAACGCCATCATAGCACCTGTCATTTTGTATCTCAGTTTGATTACGCTACCATAGGACAGGTCATGTCCAGGGACTTAGAGAACTCGTCTGAAGGAATATATGAAGCGGCACAAGGAGCTGACCTGGTGGCATACTACGAAGGAAGGAGCTGGAAGAAAAAGGATTTTTAACTCACATCGTGTTGTCCCATTCGTAGAATATATAGAGAAGAACTTCCCGACTTAGTGCCGAATATCTCCATAACTTATCCCGATGGGTACTATAGGAAGATTATAAAGGACGGGATCCCATGCATGCATATATTCATGGTCCGTGTACAGCTAAAAAGCGGAGTTTCAGCTGGAAAAAGTCAAGCGATTACATAGATTGCGTGATAAACTTTCGAAGAACTTCAGGCATTATTTGACATGCAGGACATGATATAGAAAATTGAACTGACTCAATTGATGATGCGACTCTTTGAAGAGGTTTTGCGAAATCCGGCGGAGTTGCAGCCGCATGAAGTCGAAGCTCTAATCGAACAGGGATCCGATTTTGTTCCGGATACGGTTGCTGTGGAAGGTCTCGACAAGTGTAAACCGGCACTCATGAGGGCTTCCAGAGAGATGCTCAAAAACAATCTCATAGAGGAATGGGTATGTGCAAAGGAACGGGTTGTATCGGTGGAGCGGGGTGTCTGTCTCATACAGATAAACATAGGGTGGTAATAGATCAGCATGCCAGAGAAGCTACCCACAAAAGAGATAACAAAAGTTGTGGAAGGGTTTTCAAAATGAAGTATCTGGAAGTTGGAATATGCACGTCGGATGCGGGATAGATTACATAACAGCTATGTTGTCAGATTTAGAAATTTACGAAACAGTGGTTGAATCTAAAGAAAACCGCCGTTGAAGTTCTAAATAAAAAGCTGATTTTGCGTGGGATTACGTAGATGAGAAAGCCTTTGATGACGATGGTCATGCCGGTGGTGAAAGTAAAATTACATTCTACATCGAGTATGGCAGTCAGGGTGACAAATTGCTCGAAAGGGTGTTTTTGATGACATGGAAAAGTCAAGAGGCTGAAAGATAGAAATGAACTGCGGATGGATCTGGGAAGCTTGATAATGGAGGTGTCCGAAGTAGACGATGAAAATTGGATAAGGCGTATAAAGAGACTCAGCCTATCTTTCTGACTGATGAAATAGTATAAAACCATCGTGGATAGATATAGAAGCGAATTATCAGATGGGGAAAACGGTAATATCACTCGATCCGTATGGCATTCTGAACTGAGATCATGAAACTGCTGCAAATGTGCGGAATGTTGATGGATACGGATGCGAATCGAGATATTGATATCGGAACCGGCTCCGGAATATTGGCAATTGTCGGTGCAAAACTGGGAGCGACAGAAAATTAAAGCGATAGATATTGAGGAAGTCGCCGCAGAAGTTGCCAAAGAAAATGTGATTTTGAACGCATGTGATGATGTAAGCGTTTCAGAGGGAGACTTGACCAGCGGGATGAATATAAGGCGGATGTCGTAGTCGCAAATTTAATGGCGGAATTAGTCGTTTTTCTATCCGGGGAAGCGGTGAGAGCATAAGGAGAAGATGGGTTGTTCATAACATCAGTGGGCTATTCTTTTGGGAAAAAGAAGACATGGTAAAGGAAGGTATGGTTGTCAACGGGCTTGAAATTGTTGAAGTTGTATGAGAGGCGAATGGTGCGCTATAGTTGCGAAGCCGTCGAGAAAAACTGATATGGGAGATTGAGGCGTCCGTGTTCTGCATGGACGCTTGTCGTATGATGAATTTAATAGCGATGATTATAATCATATGGGAATATGAGAGTTTTCATGACAGCTGGTATAGATAAGTGACGGAGTGGTATTATGAACAGATTTTTGTGTCCCCGAAAAACATGGGGATAAATGTCTGATAATTGATAAAAAGATGATGTAAAATCATATAAACAAGAGTCCTTCGTTTGAAGGTTGGAGACGATATAGAAGTAGCAGACGGAATGAGAATGGAATACATTGCTGAAATTATCAGTTTGAATAAGGACATAGTCGAGGGAAAAATTGTGGATAAAAACGCATGTGCAAAAAGAACTGGACATAGATTTTTACATTATTTCAGGGTATTCCGAAAAAGGAAAAATGGATCTGATAATTCAAAAGAACGTCGAAATTGGTATTATGGGTATAGTTCCGGTCAAGATGGACAGGGAGCATAGGAAAACTCGGCGAGAAATCTGATAAGAAGAGAGCCAGGTACAATGGAATTTCAGAACTCGGCGGCAAAGCAGTGCAAAAAGGGAATTATACCTGAAATAAGTCCGAGATGACATTTGATGAGATGATGAATCAGCATAAACTGATTTCGACCCATATAATATTTCCTTATGAAGGTGAAGAGAATTTAACTATTAAAAATATTTGCAAAATGAGAATTTGTCTGATATAGAAAAAGCAGCCATTATGATGGGGACCGGAAGGCGGATTCTCAAAAATGAAGTGAGAAAAATTGAGGAATGTGGGATACGTCCTGTGTCTTAGGAAAAACCATTTTAAGGACGGAGACTGCCGGAATGGTAGCCTTATCCATGACTATGTACGAATTGGAAATGTAGAATGTCGGAAAATTTGAGAATTCCGACTGAAGAGTCTAGCTGCAAAAATTTGTGAAAATTTTGCAATTATCACTTCAATCGGAAAAAGAGGAGAATATTAAAGCTTTCAAAGCGTTGACAATTCTATATATTCATGAAATTGAAAGAGCATATGGGAAATTGCGTTGGAATTATTTTCATTCCATCGCTTCCTGCCACATCGAGTTCAAACCAAAAAGTGGTACCTCTGCCAACTTTTGCTCTCCGCACCGTATCGCATTGTGAGCATTTAAAATCTCCTTGACTATGGAAAGTCCGATTCTGAACCTTTCAGAAAAAGTGCAACGTGATTTGTACTGGATTGATAATATCTTTCCCAGATGTACGAAGCTCATCCGCTTTGATACCCCGACCATGGTCTACACCTCACAGTGGACTCTTTTACCCCACTTCTTTACATTTATAAAAACTCTTTATCTTCACCGCAATATTTAATAGCATTGGTGACAGATTTGAAACTATCTGCTTTATCTTATCAGGATCTCCTTCACATCCACATCTTGCCGGCAGTTGAACATAATCTTATATCCCCTGATTTTTAAAAATATAATAAGGCTGAATGACAGATTGAAACAAGTCTTTTGATGCTGAATTTGGTAATTTCCAACTCAAGGTTCCGGGACTGTACGGAAGACAGCGTTAAAAATATCGTTTACGAGAGAGTTGAGTCTATCTGATTCGTCTATGATTACTTGTAGGTGAGCATTTCGCTTGTCAGGAAAATCACTGGATAAAATCTCTGATCATTTCTCAGCATAGGATTTAACCATAGTCAGAGGTGTTTCAAGATCGTGAGAAATATTGGCAATCAAATCTTTTCTGCAATTCCATGGACTTGTCTATTTCAATAGAAGCCCTGTTGAGGTTCTCTTGCAAGATTATCTATTTCAGTATATGAATATTTGTCATCAAAAACGTATGCCTGTTTTTCCGATAGCGAAAGCAGTTTAGCCTTTTTCGATATATTTTTCAATAGGTGTGAAAATTCTACGCGAAGTGTAAAACATGCCAGCCCTAAGGAAATTAAAAATGATAACAGCAAAATATAGGATGAGTTGTTGCTGTATGATTTTGACCGTAGAAGTGACGGGATACAATGGAGATACCACGTATAGCAGCGTGATGTTTGAGGGAGTCCAGGTACCCTGTATATACATAGTTTTCAGCTTGATTTTTGTGCACTTTTAAAATCAGAGAACACCATTCTTTTCCCCTGATTTTTCAGCAAGGTATGTCCTCTCGATTTCATTTTTATAGGCTTCGCTGTGAGTTGATGAGAACAAGGTCTCATCGTCGATATGACCTGAACCAGTAAATCGTTGTCATCGGTCAGCTCATCTACTGTTTCTTTTCAACAAAATCTTTCAAGGTGCTTTTGTGATACAATTCCGATATTTTGGCAACGGAGTTTTCACTCCAAATTTTCATTTTATCGTGAGTTGCTCAGAAAGAAAACCTGGAGATACCAGAGATGCTAGCATCCTATTATAACTGAGAAACGAAAAGTATAAAATTACTTTGAACTTTATACTTTGTAATCAATCCTAATCTTCATATTCAAATTTGTAACCTACACCTCTGATTGTAAAGTCTAAATCCCTATATTTATCTAAGTGATTGGCAAGATTTTTATATGTGTGTCAATGGTTCTATCATCCTCATAAAATTCATATCCCCATATATCTCCAAGGAGTGTTTCTCGACGAGGCGACATTTTCTGTTATCGATTAAATAGCATAGAAGATCGATTCCTTCTGGTGTCAGATTGACTTTCTCCCAGTCGATGCTCACCTGTCTGCTGGGTTTGTCTCAATTTCAATCCTTTGAATTTCAAAATTTATCAGATGCGGAATTGAGGTTTCAACTCGGATGCGTTTGATCACGACCGGATATGGATTTATGTCTCGTGATAACGGCATTTATTCTGCCATAAGCTCTTTTTGACTGAAAGGCTTGACCACGGAAATATCCCATACCTATTTCAAAGCCAGTACAATCGTCATATTCTCTGCTTCTGGCAGATAATAAATTATAGGAGTGTCTCTCTCTATTTCCTTTGCTGCCGCATATGCGTCTTTTGATAGGCATCATAATATCCATAACTTAATATCAAAATTTTCTTGATAAAGATTTAGTTACGGCATCTTCACCATCTACGGCTTGTAAACTCAAAGTCGAAAAATTGGGCATATTCTTTTAATAACTTCCCTTATGCGTGACTCCGTCATCGGCGATTAGTAGTTTATTCATATGTTCTCCTTGTAATATTAAATATCTGATTTATACAGTTAACCATTGATATCATAGTAACGGTAAAATTCATATAAATAGATAGTCACGGATTAATGTGGAAGTGGAAAATGAGATTTAAAAATCTTCTGAAAATTGGAACTTAATGTCGAAACAAAAGGTGGATGTAAAGTGGTGAGAGGTTTTGTCACACCTTTACTATTCGTGGATGCTTATCTCTAGAAGTTTAAGTAAAGAAAAACAGTAAAACTGTTTGATTTACTGTCTCTGCAGAATTGCTATGTCATAGATCGTATTCAGATGCCTGGATTTTATAAACAGTGGTTATTCAACTTCTTTTACAACTTTCTATTTACTTCACTACCATCACTTTTCAAATCTACAATATAATTAAAAAGTCTAAACTGCAAGGAAAGTTTAGGTTTGTACTCATATTAATTTGTATTTGAACTTCAGCAAACTGGCAAATGTTATCAGAACCCTTTAATGGTTTCCAAAACACCCTCTGCCATGTATGGGCTGTATAAACAGGGTAATATCCCTAATATCTGCTAATATTATACCATTTTTAGGATATCCTTTCTACTGTACAATTTCTGCTTGCCATCAAGTATTCATCAGCATATTGGGAAAAGAATAGATAGAAAAATAATATGTCTTTTCTCTATTCTTTCCGTTTCGATAGTAATACCTTTAAATAGCTTTTTGCAATGTATACTTGTTATCGGGGTAAAACATATTTCGTTACAGAGGTTTTTCAATATAATCTTTGTTTATCATGGGACCAAGCGTAGATTGTTTCTCTTCTCGATTTTGAGTAACACAGTAAATCAATTTGATTTACTGTTTTTCAAAGTCTTATAAATTTAATTGTATTTAGTATTTAATCTTTCTTAGTCTTATCCCTAATATCTTCCAAAGTATGCCAACTTTCCGTACTGTCATTTTTTATTTAGTCTCAACATTTTCTTGAGAGCAGAGATCATCGTCTATCCCATTTATCCAAATTCGTGTAATAACAAACCACACAATACAGATAGCGAAAAAGATTAAAAGTATGTTAGCTATTCATAGCTTACCTGCCCGAAAATTTCTTAAAGAATGTATCAAACTTGTCATATTCTTCAGGCTGATATACATAAGCGAGGAATTTTTCATCATTTTCTGCCAGTTGCAAATTGAGTATATATCCTGCCATCAATCCACCTTTGATGATAAATCGTGTACACCTGCTTGCAATTTTCTGCCTTTTTAATATTGTTTCTAAAAATTCTCTAGCTTCACTACAACCTCAAGCTCCGGAGTTGTTTTGTAGCAATGCTATGCTCATATCAGCTTTTACGATAGCCTATAATTAAAACTTGTGTACGTGTATGTACGAGCTACAATATAATCACTGTTCTTTATATTCAAGCCATACCCATAGACAATGTCGTAGGAGTCTCCATCTTCCATAACTCCATTAAATAATTCTCTTAATCTGCTTTTTGTTTGCGTCTGACTTTTGAGTATCCCATTGTTTCTTTTTCCACACAAGCCCGCATACGTTCCTCCTGTATAATTTTAATTCCGTCTTATCAAGTTTTCAATATATAAAGCAAAAATTAGTCTTTTGTTAACTAGTTCATTATATCATTTTCGAAATCATTTTTATAGTCTAAAATTATCGAATTGTTGTAAAATCATATAGGGACATGTATATAAAGTGGTCTGTTTTTCTTATTTTTCCGTTTCGATAGTACCCTTTAATAGATGAATATATCATTGCTATCGAGCAAGACATATTATTGTTACAAAGGTTTTTCCTATAATCTTTTATCATAGTACCAAGTATAGATTGTTTTTCTGTTATTTGTGTTTCATTATTCTGTGTCTTTTTGTTTTCGACAATTGATCTTCCTTGTTGTGTCTATATCGCCCTGTTCAGTTGATATTATGTAATCCATAGTGCTGTTAGGGATATAATTGTTATTCTACTAAATGTTGGATACAGCGTGTTATATAAAGTGAAAATTATGTTATACTAGAGATGAAGAAAGCATGGTGATAGAAATATGAGAACAAATCATATCGTCAAATGATTTTCAGAAGGATGATGTTGAAAACGACAATAAGGGAATAATAGTTCATAGTAAATAGCTTCTGTAAAGGGGTTAGTTCAAAATGAATAATAGTGAGAAAACCAATTTGAAATTTTATGTAGGCGGTATGACCTGTTCTGTGTGCTCGGCCAGGGTTGATAAAGTAGTAACTGCAGTTGAAGGTGCCGACGACGTGAGTGTAACCTGCTCAAGCATTCCATGACGTTAAATATAGATGAAAGCAAAACTTGTGAAAGAAATTGTTGATACAGTGAAAAAGCAGGGGTATGATGCCAGACTGCTGGAAAAAGACGGAGTATCTACAACAGGAAATGGTAACGGATCAACTGAAGATCAATACAGGAATTAGAAGAAATTGAAAAATGGAAAACGCAGAGATTGATTCTATGAGGAGAAGGCTCATAATTTCAGCGGTATTTACCATTCCGCTGTTCTCTATATCTCCATGGGACATATGATGGCTGGCCATTGCCTAAGATATTTATAGAAGCAGAATATTCTCAACATATTCGCCCATGGTTCAGATAGTGTGATTGATTCCTGTCGTATCTGTTAACAGAGGTATAAACGGAATCAAAGAAATTTGTTTAAGAGAAATCCGAATATGGATTCTCTGATAGCCATAGGTTCAGGAGCTCCATGGTATATGGAATATATGCTATAGTGAAGATTTTAATTGCAATGAAGAACGATGATATGTAGGCTGTACATCGCTTCGCGATGGACCTACTTTGAATCTGCCGGCATGATTTTTGACGCTTATAACTCTGGGGCAAGTTCTTTGAGGCAAGAGCTAAGAGAGGGACATCTTCCAGCATACGAAAAACTGATGGATTTAATGCCCTAAGACCGCTAGGAAAGGTAGGAGAGAGACAGCAAGTTTGACCCGTCCAAGATCCAGGTGGACATTCCGATAGAGAAAAACTTAAAGTAGGAGATTTAATTTTGCTAAGGCCGAGAATCTAGTGCATCGGATGGAGTTGTGGTAGATGGATTCGGTAGCGTAGATGAGTCTCTTTGATAACAGGGGAGTCTGTGCCGGTGGAAAAATCTTAAAAGGCAGCAAAGTGATCGGTGGCAGGTATAAATAAATCAGGGCTTTCACAGTGAGAATAGAGAAAGTTGGAAGTGAAACAGCGTTATCGAAGATTATAAAACCCGTCGACGATGCTGCGTCTTCCAGGCGCCTCATTGAAAAGATAGCAGATAAAGTCGGCAGTATATTTGCAGCTGACCGTGATAGGAATCGGCATAGTGACTTTTGCAGTGTGGCTTTCAATAGGAAAGGGCTGGAATTTTCTCTGTCAATGGCAATTTCCGTTTTGGTGATTTCATGTCCGTGTGCGTGGGTCTCGCGACTCCTACTGCAATTATGGTGGAACGGAAGAGGCGTGGCTGACGGCATTTTAATCAAAATCGGCGGAAGCATTGGAAGTATCCTATAAGGTAAATACCGTGGTCTTGGATAAGACCGGGACGATAACGGAAGGAAAGCCGAGAGTTACGGATATAGGAAATTCTGAAAGCATCAACAGAGATAAATTCATTTCTCTGGCGTATTCCATCGAAGGAAAATCTGAACATCCCATAGGACAGGGGATTGTTGAGTTCGGAAGGCAAACAACGGAATTTTATTGGAGATAGATGAGTTTAGGCAAAATTCCGGGAAGAGGTATTGAAGCTATAATACAGAATTCAAAATGTCTGAGGAAATTTCAAGTTTATGGAGGAGAGCGGAATAAAAGGAAACTCTGAATGATGCTTTTAAAACTGGCAACGATTTTTGCAATGGTTGGCAAAACACCTATATATTTTTTCTGCAAACGGTCTGCTTTGTAGGGAGTTATAGCGGTTGCAGATACTGTAAAAATACGAGTATTGAGGCCATGTGCGAAATGCAACAGGAAGAAATATAAAGGTTGTAATGTTGACCGGAGATAACGAAAAACGGCAAAATATATAGGAAATAAAGTGGGAGTCAATGAAATAATATCTGAGGTTCTACCGGAAGATAAAGAGTCCATCATGGCAGGCTTTGAGGAGTAATCAGAATTTGGTAGCTATGGTTGGAGACGGAATAATGATGCTCCAGCTCTTGCAAGAGCTGATGTGAACTGCAATAGGTGCCGGAACTGATGTAGCGATGGAAGTGGGCAGATGTGGTGCTGATGAAAAAGCGATTTGAGAGACATATTGATAACTTTTGACTTGAGCAAGAAGGTCATAAGAAATATCAAGCAGAATTTGTTCTGGGCATTTTATATACAACGTGATTGGTATTCCTATTGCAGCAGGAGTGTTTTTACAGTCTGTTCTCGCTAGAGATTAAAATCCGACGATAGCGGCTACAGCGATGGGATTCAGTTCAATATGCGTAGTATCAAATGCTCCCCTCAGGTTGAGATTTTTCACGGGGAATAAAAGGAAATCCGAGGAAGAAATGCAGAGGATGCAGCAGATGTCTCAATTCTATACAATTGAAGAGGTGGATATCATAAAAGATAATATTGAAGAAACGCCGAAGACGGGTTCAGACTGATATAGCGGAGGTGAATATGAAGAGAGAAATTGAAGTAGGAGGAATGACTAGTCGCATTGCGTGGCTCATGTCAAGAAAGCTGTGGAAGCCGTAGACGGTGTTGGAAGATGTGAAAGTGACGCTGGATAATGGATTAGTTGAGCAGAGCACAATGGAACTGTGACTGATGAAGCCATAACTCAAGGCGATTACAGACGACGGATATGAAGCATTAAACATCAAGTAATACTGACGGGAGCATCGAATGAATACAGAGGGAAAAACAAAAGTTTAAAAATGGCATTGACAGCAAAAGCACACTTTGGTATACTAATCAGCTGTCATCTGACAGCAAGAAAAACTAACAGAAAGCAGTCGATAAAAAGTTTCAAAAACAAAAATATTGACAAGTAAAAGCAAAACTGTTAGAATAAAAGAACGTTCGCAAGATAGCGGACAGAACCTTAAAAACTTCTATAGTATAGAGATTTAGTCATAAAAACTAAATGGAAACAATCAGCAAATTGGTAAGACAATTGCAGGTGGTTTCCGACACTTTAAACTCAAAAACAATAATTAGGATAATTATTAAAGAGCGCAAGCGAAACTGAGTTTGATCAAAAACAGATTTTAACTTTATATGTATATGAGAATATATATAATGAAGATAAGATACAAACAAAATAAGAGTTTGATCCTGGCTCAGGATGAACGCTGGCGGCGTGCTTAATACATGCAAGTCGAGCGAGAAGTTTTGAAAAAGATTCTTCGGATGAAATTTAAAATGGAAAGCGGCGGACGGGTGAGTAACGCGCAGGCAACCTGCCCCATACAAAGGGATAGCATTTGGAAACGAATATTAATACCTTATGAAAACTTAACTGAGTGCATGCTAGGTAGGTCAAAGATTTATCGGTATGGGATGGGCCTGCGTCTGATTAGCTAGTTGGTGAGGTAACGGCTCACCAAGGCGACGATCAGTAGCCGACCTGAGAGGGTGAACGGCCACATTGGAACTGAGACACGGTCCAAAACTCCTACGGGAGGCAGCAGTGGGAATATTGCACAATGGGGAAACCCTGATGCAGCAACGCCGCGTGAACGATGAAGGCCTTTGGGTCGTAAAAGTTCTGTTCTAGGTGATGAAAACTGACAGTAACCTAGGAGAAAGCCCCGGCTAACTCCGTGCCAGCAGCCGCGGTAATACGGAGGGGGCAAGCGTTATCCGGAATTATTGGGCGTAAAGGGTACGTAGGTGGCCTTTAAGCGTAGGGTATAAGGCAATGGCTCAACCATTGTTCGCCCCTATGAACTGGAAGGCTTGAGTGCAGGAGAGGAAAGCGGAATTCCTAGTGTAGCGGTGGAATGCATAGATATTAGGGAGGAACATCAGCGGCGAAGGCGGCTTTCTGGACTGCAACTGACACTGAGGTACGAAAGCGTGGGGAGCAAACAGGATTAGATACCCTGGTAGTCCACGCCGTAAACGATGAGCACTAGGGTGTCGGGGTCGTAAGGCTTCGGTGCCGTAGTTAACGCATTAAGTGCTCCGCCTGGGGAGTACGCACGCATGTGAAACTCAAAGGAATTGACGGGGACCCGCACAAGCAGCGGAGCATGTGGTTTAATTCGAAGCAACGCGAAGAACCTTACCAGGGACTTGACATCCTTCTGACCGGTCTTTAATAGGACCTTTCTTTGACAGAAGAGACAGGTGGTGCATGGTTGTCGTCAGCTCGTGTCGTGAGATGTTGGGTTAAGTCCCGCAACGAGCGCAACCCTTGTCATTAGTTGCCATCATTAAGTTGGGCACTCTAGTGAGACTGCCGGGGACAACTCGGAGGAAGGTGGGGATGACGTCAAATCATCATGCCCCTTATGTTCTGGGCTACACCGTGCTACAAATGGCTGGTACAAAGAGAAGCAAGACTGCAAGGTGGAGCAAAAGCTCAAAAACCAGCCCCAGTTCGGATTGTAGGCTGAAACTCGCCTCACATGAAGTCGGAGTTGCTAGTAATCGCAGATCAGAATGCTGCGGTGAATGCGTTCCCTGGTCTTGTACACACCGCCCGTCACACCATGGAAGTTAGGGGCGCCCAAAGTTGGTAGATGAATATGCTACCTAAGGTGAAACCAATGACTGGGGTGAAGTCGTAACAAGGTAGCCGTATCGGAAGGTGCGGCTGGATCACCTCCTTTCTAAGGAGACGAAGGTCTTTATACTATGAATTTTATGGGGACATGAGCTCAGGTGGTTAGAGCGCACGCCTGATGCAGGGAGGTCAGGGAGGTTCGATCCCCTGTCTCCACCAAGGTCGAAAGGCCTGATTGTACCTTAAAAACTGAATATACATATGTAAAAACAAATTTTACAACGAAACGAAATCGAGAAAATCCGAAAGGATAAGAAAGTATGCAAAAGCATGCGTATCAGTAATTAGAAACTAAGCAAGTTTTTCTGTAAGAAAAAGAAGATTAGGGTAAATTACTACGATTTTGAAAGATACGTAAAGTATCTAAACCGAGAAACCAGAAAAAGCTTATTCACTTTAAGAATAGTTAAAGACCTACGGGGACGCTACTGTAGGCAGTAAGGTCAAGCAAATAAGAGCATAAGGCGGATGCCTTGGCACTGAGCCGAAGAAGGGACGTGACAAGCTGCGATAAGCCACGGGGAGGAGCAAATATCTATAGATCCGTGGATTTCCGAATGCGGGAACGCACCTACAGTAATATGTAGGTATCCTTAGCTAAAAACATAGGCTAAGAGAAGGTAACGGGGTGAACTGAAACATCTAAGTAACCCTAGGAAGAGAAAGAAACATCGATTTTCTAAGTAGCGGCGAGCGAAAGGGAAAGAGCCCAAACCATGTTTAGGCATGGGGTTGTGGACCACCAAAGAGGAAGGTTTATATATAGTCAAATGGCTCTGGAAAGGTCAGGCGAAGAGAGTGAAACCCTCGTAGACGAAATGTATAAACTACCAAGGTGGCACCAGAGTAGGTCCGGGCACGTGAAAGCCGGATTGGAAGCAGGGGGGCCCACCTCCCAAGGCTAAATACTACCCAGTGACCGATAGCGAATAGTACCGTGAGGGAAAGGTGAAAAAGAACCCGGGAGGGGAGGAATAGAACCTGAAACCTTATGCTTACAAGCAGTAGGGAGCTCAAAGTGACCACGTACTTTTTGTAGAACGGGCCAACGAGTTATGGTGTGTAGCAAGGTTAAGGTGCTGGAGCACCGGAGCCGTAGCGAAAAGCGAGTCTTAATAGGGCAAAAAGTTACATGCTGTAGACCCGAAACCGGGTGACCTATCCATGTGCAGGTTGAAGCGAGAGTAAAATCTCGTGGAGGACCGAACCCATATCCGTTGAAAAGGGTTGGGATGACGTGTGGATAGCGGTGAAATTCCAATCGAACTCGGAGATAGCTGGACTCTCCTCGAAATAGCTTTAGGGGCTAGCCTCAAGGAAAAAGATACACGGAGGTAGAGCACTGAATGTTCTAGGGGCCTTCACCGGTTACCGAAAAACTATCAAACCTCCGAATGCCGTGCAATCATACTTGGGAGTCAGACTATGGGAGATAAGTTTCATAGTCGAAAGGGAAACAGCCCAGACCCACAGCTAAGGTCCCAAATGTAAGTTAAGTGGAAAAAGGATGTGAAGTTGCATAAACAGCTAGGATGTTGGCTTAGAAGCAGCCACTCATTTAAAAGAGTGCGTAATAGCTCACTAGTCGAGTGACTTTGCGCCGAAGATAAACGGGGCTAAACTTACTACCGAAGCTTTGGGAACTAGAAATAGTTGGTAGAGGAGCATCCTGTGAAGGCTGAAGCCAACCTGGAAGGGGTTGGTGGACAGCACAGGAGAGAGAATGTTGGCATGAGTAGCGAGAGGCGGGTGAGAATCCCTGCCCGCCGAAAATCTAAGGTTTCCTGAGGAAGGTTCGTCCACTCAGGGTTAGTCAGGGAGCCCTAAGCCGAGAGCGAACGCTGTAGGCGATGGACAACTGGTGAGATATCCAGTACCACCGAATGTCGTTATAAGTGAAGTGGGGACACAGAAGGATAGGTTGAGCGCACCGTTGGTAGAGTGCGTCCAAGCGTTAAGGGAGCTGAAGCAGGCAAATCCGCATCAGCAATTCTGAGGCGTTACGGGGAGTCTAAAAAGACGGAAGCAACTGATTTCATACTGTCAAGAAAAGCCGCTAGCAAGACACTAGGATGCCCGTACCGCAAACCGACACAGGTAGATGAGGAGAATCCTAAGGCGAGCGAGAGAACTATTGTTAAGGAACTCGGCAAAATTACCCCTGTAACTTCGGGAGAAGGGGTGCCTGCGAAGAGCAGGCCGCAGTGAATAGGCCCAGGCGACTGTTTACCAAAAACACAGGTCTCTGCTAAAGCGAAAGCTGAAGTATAGGGGCTGACGCCCTGCCCGGTGCTGGAAGGTTAAGGGGAATGCTTAGCGCAAGCGAAGGTGTGAACTTAAGCCCCAGTAAACGGCGGCCGTAACTATAACGGTCCTAAGGTAGCGAAATTCCTTGTCAGGTAAGTTCTGACCCGCACGAAAGGCGTAACGATCTGGGCACTGTCTCAACAATAGACTCGGTGAAATTGTAGTACCGGTAAAGATGCCGGTTACCCGCAGCAGGACGGAAAGACCCCATGGAGCTTTACTGTAGCTTGATATTGAGTTTTGGCATTGCACGTACAGGATAGGTGGGGAGACTGAGAGTTAGGACGCCAGTTTTAGCTGAGTCACCGTTGGGATACCACCCTTGTAATGTTGAAATTCTAACCGTGCGCCGTAATCCGGTGTCGGGACAGTGTCTGGTGGGCAGTTTGACTGGGGCGGTCGCCTCCTAAAGAGTAACGGAGGCGCCCAAAGGTTCCCCAGTGCGGACGGAAATCGCACGGAGAGTGCAAAGGCAAAAAGGGAGCTTGACTGCGAGACCAACAAGTCGAGCAGGGACGAAAGTCGAGCTTAGTGATCCGGTGGTACCGAGTGGAAGGGCCATCGCTCAACGGATAAAAGCTACCCTGGGGATAACAGGCTGATATCGCCCAAGAGTCCACATCGACGGCGGTGTTTGGCACCTCGATGTCGGCTCGTCCCATCCTGGGGCTGAAGTAGGTCCCCAAGGGGTTGGGCTGTTCGCCCATTAAAGAGGTACGCGAGCTGGGTTCAGAACGTCGTGAGACAGTTCGGTCCCTATCCGCTGTGGGCGTTGGAAATTTGAGTGGAGCTGTCCCTAGTACGAGAGGACCGGGATGGACGTACCGCTGGTGCACCAGTTGTTCTGCCAAGGGGCATAGCTGGGTAGCTAGGTACGGAAGGGATAAGCGCTGAAAGCATCTAAGTGCGAAGCCCCCACAAGAAAAGATTTCCTCCTTAAAAGGTAAGACTCGTGGAAGACTACCACGTAGATAGGTCGGAGGTGGGTGCAGCAATGTATTGAGCTGACTGATACTAATAGGTCGAACGCTTGACCAATGGTCAAAGGTTAGAAAGATATTTACATAATTGAGATATTCAGTTTTAAAGGTACAATCAAAAATAGTATTTAAAAAGAAATACGAAGAATGAAAAAGTGCGAAGCACGAAAATCTGATGACTATAGCACGGAGGCTACACCTGTACCCATCCCGAACACAGAAGTTAAGTTCCGTAGCGCTGATGATACTTGTCGGGCGACTGCCTGGGAAAGTAGGACGTTGTTAGTTTGAAAAAGAGCAATGATAGTTGCTTTTTGTATAATTTTCTCTCAAACTTTAATAATTAACCCTCAAACTCCTTTGAAATACAAGGATATTTGCAAGAGTACAGAGTTGAATTTACTACCACTTACTACTTTTTGAGGAAAGAACCTTGATGCTGTAAAAAAACTCTTGCGAATAAAGGTATTTACCACAGATGCCATAAGGCATGTTGTGGGAATCAAAATTGTATAGGAAATCTAAAAGCGGTGATCTTTCGCTTCTGTCACAAAGGAAGCATAAGGATGCCGCTTTTTTTCATGCCCATGTTACGAAATAGAAGTAAAATAAGGGCTTGAAACTATGAAAAAGCTCAGAGGGCGGGTTTTGACAAAAGTAAGGGTAATATACCTTTTTCCTCAAAATCGCCCCTTAACTGCGTAACAAATAAATGAAAAGGAGTATCAGCATGGCAGTTTTTCAGAGTAGAAAAACAAGGGCTATACCCGTTAGTGAGTAATCACCACTGCGAAACAAAAAAGAACTGACGCTAAAAGCAAAGGGCTTGCTCACAGATGCTTTCACCTCGAAAACTGGGACTATACCCTTTGCAGTGACTTTCCCATATCAACAAAGAAAGCATCGATGCCATTCGTACTGCCGTCTGGAGCTTGAAAAGGCTGGATATATCGAAAAGGGCGCAAGGCAGAGTGAGAAAGGAAAAATGACAGCCAGTATTACCTATACTATTTATGAACAGCTGCGAAGTCCGGTATTGGAAAATCCCAACATCGAATAAGCCGACGTCGGAAAATCCAATGCAATTAAAATAAAGATATACAAAAACTGATCTATCAAAAAGAAAAATAAATAAAAATGGATTAAATACCTATTCCATTCCTATCCTTTCCCTGACCCTCTCCTTTGAGTTAGCAGCCATTACCGGAAAAGAATGGAAAGGAAGAAAAAGATGCATACAAAAATCTATGAGGAACTTATCAAGGACAATATCGAGTATGGACACCCTCATAAACACAAAAACGCCTTGATCGTGATCGCATTGATGAAATTCTTGACCTGACTTCTTGAAACCGTATGCAGCAAAAAGAAAAGGCGATCAGCGAAAAGCCGCTGAGGATTTCTGGACGAAATCGGAACGACTTTTTCTACTGTGCCCTGATCGGATATATCTTTTGCGAAGCGCCGGAGGAAGAAAAGAATTTTTGCCAACTTTCACAATAGAAAAACGCTGCAATCTCAAAAAGATTGCAATGCTCTCAGTTCAAATTTACGTTTGTTGTGCGTTCATTGCCCTTTGTTTCGATTTCCTTAACCTCTTTTGCAGTAGCGGTAACTATTCGATCCTTGTTGTTGACTTCGAGCAGGCTATCAGCCATCTGCTCTGCGTTAATTTGTCTGTTTTCCTCATTGGAGAATGGTCTACCGAAATATCTAAAAAGAATGACAGGGCCTCGTAAAAGAGTTGTAAGCTTGGGTAGCGTCCACTGTTCTCAATGGATGCAATATCGGGGAGATATTTTCAGCTCTGTTCAAGCAATGCGTTTATTGAATGTCCCTTTGCTTTTCGTGCTGCTTTTTATAGCTTGACAATATAAGCGAATAGAGATATGAATGAATCAAGAACCGACCGTTCGGTTTTAACTAGGAGGATTGCTATGTCTAAAAATACAACCTCACAATCAACTATTGATGAGATATATTATCCGTCTCGGCAAAATTATTTTTAGAAAAAGGCTTTGACAAAATGAAGCATGAATGATATTGCCACTACTGCCGGAATATCAAAAGGAGCAATATATCATCATTTTCAGTCCAAGGATGCAATTATTAAGGCTGTTACAGAAAAAGCTCAAGTTATCAAAGAAACTATGAATAACTCGTATATCTGAAATGAACTCCTTAAAATGGAAAAGAAAAGTTATGTCATTTTGGAAAAACCTTGATAGTCAAGTGAGACACACTACTTAGATGATGGATGAATACCCGTATGAAAAAGTGCCGAATTTGTTTTGTAGCTTTATATGCAAGACTGCGTTTTAAAGACTCACATTTAATCTCAGAGATAATAAAGCAAGGCATATCAGACGGTTCACTTGCCACGGATTACCCCGATGAATGTGCGAAGTTTTACTATTAATAAATGTATGGTGCGACCCTGCTGTTTTTAGTTGCAATGCTGATAAATTATTGTTGCGTTTGAAATTTTACAGTAATGATGATGATGTCTATCGGAATAGATGTGCTGACTGGATACTATTATTCAAAAATCAACAGATTTACTACATAGACTGTATCCTCAAGGAGAGTAAAATAAATGAATATAAATTTAGCAGTAAAAACTGAAAACATCACGAAAAACTTTTCTTAGCCGTGAAGTCCTCAAAGATTGCAATATCCATGTGGAAAAGGGAACAATTTACGGGTTTTTAGGTCAAATGGGGCAGGAAAAACAACATTATTTAAGATAATATCTGGATTACTTTACCCCAACCATGGGCAACGCACAGGTTTTAGGGTATGAGGTAACTTCTGAGCGTAACAAATATTATCAGAAATTGGAACAATTATTGAAACACCTATCTTTTATGAACATCTATCGGCAATGGAAAATTTGAGAAATTCATCTTGCTTATATAGGGGAAACAAATAGCGAGCATAGTCTGTATTGTCATGTAGGTCTAAATAACATAAAATGAACAACCTGTTTCCACCTTTTCTTTAGGTATGCGCCTAAAAGGACTTGCTATCGCAAGAGCGATTATTCACAAAGCTCTAAGTTGCTAATTTTAGACGAACCAATTAACGGGCTTGACCCTGTGGGGATTAAAAGAAATGAGATTTATTCATAGAACTTGTGAAAAATCAAAACATGACTTTATTGATTTCCAGTCATATATTAACGGAAATAGAGTAGCGCATAGCCGATACAATCGGAGTAATCGTAAATGGAACTATTGTAAAAGAAGTCTCAATGACAAAAATCAAAGCAGAGTGCCCCTCTGGTCTTGAAGACTACTTTTATTGATATTATGAATGGAGGGGAGAACAAATGAAAAACTCTCATTCGATTAGAAATTAAGAAGAACTAATTTTCGCACTTACGTTATTTTCCGCACTACTATTGCTGTAATAATGTTAGGCTTTCTATACCTTTTCGCATATGCCCCTATGTTAGAGACAAATGATGCAGATATGAAAATTTTTCGGGATATGAAAATCTTATTCCTTTGTACGGTGTTTTTGAATATGACGGTATTTTTGTGTATTGGCTGCGTTATATATTCAAAAATTATCATTGAGGAATATTCTAGGAAGCGCCCTATTTTACTTTTTTCATACCCTATAAACAGGAAGAAAAATCATGCTATCCAAACTTTGTATTGTATTTGTCTTTACTGTTATTGCAATGTTTATGCAGCACTTTCTTATTTTTATTATATTCGGTGTGAGCGAAAAATTTTTACATCTTTGTAAGTGGAGATTTTATATATTCTATTATGTTTCAAGCAATTGAAACTACGCTCGATTATGTCACCCAGCGCCGCAAGTATAGGGATTATAGCTGCAGGAATTAGGGTTTATAAAAATCTGTTCCGACCACTATTGTTTCAGCTGTACTCATTGCATCATTGATGTGTAATATCGTTGCAAAATACAACTTCAAGCAAGATAGCAATGTATATCATTCGTGCAGTGATGATATTAATTGGGATAATGTTTTCGCCATTTTAATGAAAAAGTGGAAGTTATGGAGGTTGAGGGATGGAAAAAGCAGAAACAGCAATAGATAATGGATTAGAAAGCATATCATCTGAGCTATATATGTTTAGTGTGGGAATAGGGAATTGTACTTATCATGTTGGCGATTGTTCTTTTTCTTGTAAAACAGAAAGTCAAAAGGAAGAGAATAACTATTGCAGGCTTAATATGCCTTGTAATTGGTATAGCGGCCGTTGTAAGTGGATTTATACAGATGCAACAGTAACAATTAGAATAACAAAATCTACCACTCTAACGGGAAATAAAAACACTGTTGTTAGTAATCAAAATAGTTTTGCTCAAAATAGTATCGACTTATCTTAACAGCGGTTTTGGAAATAAAGATCAAAGCCGCTGTTTTCCTCTTTTTAAAATTGAATTACAGAGGATGTATTACAACATATAAGGACCTGCGGCATCAAAGCGAGGTATCCGTCGTATATATTTTCTATCAATCTAATTCCATATTAAAAAGGCTGTTTCTATTCAGTGGATGTTTCTTTCGCCTATATCAATAAAACAGTTAAATATTGTCAATATAATAGTCTTTTCATGCGTCCGTTCCCGGCTGCTTTTATGCGGTCGGATTTTTCAGTCCGCAAAAACCTCAAAAATATTCGCTTGGCAGTTTTCATCTGCCCGTTGTTGAGGGTTTACGAAAGGAAATTTACTACCGCTTTCGCTGCGAAAGGAGGTGAATATCATGAATGAACCTGAACGGACTGAATGGCAGATACGCTGCGCATTTAACGGCTTCTGCAAGCGAACATTGAAAAATGAAAGTATCAATGCCCATCGGGACATTAGGAAGCGGCAGAGATGCGAAATTAACTTTCCGGCCTGACACCGAAAGAGGAAAAATCAGCTTTATACCCATGAAGATTTCTTTTGCAGGCAGTGAAGAAGAACAAAACCTCGCAGGCGGTAAAGAATGAGATGCAAAGACGATTGCCGATGCGATCCACAGCTTGCCGGAAGAAAATGCAGAGCCGTCTGCTACTACTACTTTGATATATGAGTGATGCGGAAATTGCAGAACTCTATCAGATCCAAGAAGTACCGTGCAGTATCGGCGTACCAGCTCTTTTGAGTTATTAAAACGCTATTTGAGGAACATGCATACTGACTTACCCAAGTTGGTAAAACAGGAAACGATGAACACGGCCTGTTACCTTATCCGCTAATCATAGTCGCAACCAAACGAGAGCCGCAGGCAATGAATATTGTCGCAACATTACGCCAGTATATCGCACACCTTTCTGTGAGAAAGCTCCGTGATGAGCGGGAAATACCTATTACGGCATAGATGAGGATATACGAGACTGCTTTCGCTCAAAGCTTATGCAGGCTGTCCTGATTTTCAAGATTTAACAATGTAGCTGTCTGCGTTCCCTTTCCGCAGACAAGGCAGGAATCATCTGCCGCCTGTTCTTTGACAAACATACCTGCGCAAGATAACGGCGGCGTATCATGGCAAAACCGGATACTTTCCTTTTGTGCTTTAACCATGCGGAAAATGCGCTATCGACACCTTTCCTCACCCGAAGCCGAGCGAGAAACATTTTTCCGTAAAGCAAGCGTAGCACCTGCGAGCCATGACAGCACAAAATATATAATGATACGCCCCTACTAGCCACATGTCCGGAGCGTAAGTGCCATTTAGGGGTATCAAAGCGTCGCAGGCAATGGTAGGTCTACATGAGAACCGGACAATCAATGTGGATCATCAGCTCAGTATTCCGGTAAAAAGTCCCATCGCGTTGAAACACCGAAAAACGGAAAACGGCATTCGCAAAATCCCCCATGAGCGACCGAGTGCTTAAAGCCTTGCAGAGAGTGATTCGAAAGCCGAAGAAAAAGCACTTTTTAAGGTTGACGGTTATACAGGCTTCCTCTTCTCGCAAGGAACGAAACACCTCAAAAATTGTACTAACTGTGATATTATGTTTCGTAAACTTGTGGTGAAAAGTATAATTCGAGCCATAAGGAACCTCTGCCGAGCAGTAACAACGCCCCATACACTGCGACACACATTCTGCACCAATATGGCAAATGCGGAATGAATTCGAAAGCTCTTGACAGTATCTAATAGGGACATGCCAACATTACTCATGACCCTGAACTATTACGCACATGCTACATTTGATAGTGCACAGGCGGAATTTTTCAGGCTGACGGGCTTATAGGGAAATAGATATTTTAGCTACTTCGTTTACTACCTTTCAAGCGGCAAAACACAAGCAGATTTAAGAACTATGTGAGTATCTCTCGATACACAAAATGCCGAAAACGCCTGCAAAGACAGGCTATATCGGCATATAAGAACTTTTCGAAAAGATAGTTAAAAATCATAGCTAGAGTTTATTTTAAAAACACTCATAATCAAAATACATAATTCATATGGTTTGTTGAGATAATTTTGTGTATTATATAGTGGTATAATTTTTAGAAAAACAGCTTTAAATATGAAAAGCTAAATTCTAAAAACGATTTTTATTTGGAAAATTTTAAAATAAGATAAGTATATTTTATTTCATATGGATTAAATCTTTGTAAACATGTTAGGAAATTATTGTACCTGTCAATTTTGTGAATGTATTATCAAGCTAATTTAAAAATATTGGAAATTATGAGAATTTCAGAAGAGCTTTATCAGTATATATTATGATATTTGGAAAAATTTGAAGAGAACATTGCAATGCAGCTCTATAAATGATTTGGAAAAATTCTTCAAGTGAAAAATGGAGAGTATCATATAGATTGTTAATATATTGGTGAAATGTGAAGGTGTTGCATGCATCAAAAAGTTATGTGGTTAAACCGGTCATATACCGAGGTTGAATCATGGTCAGTTGTTTTGTTTAACGGTTAGGATGAGGGTTAAAAATGAGAACATTGAAGCTAAAGGATGACATCTATTGTCGTTTTGATCCAAATTTGAGTATTTGACGTTATTAGAAACAGAATTTGGCTCGTTATAATGCTATGTTGTACCAAAGTTGGAACTGCTATTTCGAGACTGCAAAAGGAAAATTTTCTCGATGAATATATTGAGAAGCTTGAAGAAGTTACGTCTATCAGCGAGATTGATTATCTCGTAGTAAATCACACAGAGGCCGGACCATAGCTTTGGGATCTGATACCTTCGAGAAAACTCGAATATAACCATTGTGAAGTAGATCTGCAATAAATTTTATGAGAGAAAATTGTAAATTCGGAATTTAAAAACGTCGTTGTAAAAGATGAAGATGTTATATCTTGGAAATAAAAACGCTACGATTTATTTCCGCACCGAATTTACGTGGCCGGATACCATGTTTACATACGTGGAAGAGGATAGGATATTGATCAGCTGCTGATGCTTTCGGATGTCATTATTGCTTGATACCGTGTTATTTTTCACACTGAAAAATTTCAAAGACTATGAATACTCTCTAAAATTTTTACTTGGATCATATCAATGTCACCGTTTAAATCCTTCTACAAGAAGCAAAAGCCGTCGATTAGAGACCTTGATATTGAAAAATGATTTGTACGGGACATGGACCTGTAATCGATAAAAATCCTAGGCTGATAATTGATAAATACAATGCCATGGCACAGGAGACTAACTGAATCAGAATAAGACCGTAACACCCTTATGTTTCAGCTTATGGATATACGAAAATTTTGCAGAAGAAATCGAAAAGGAGTGACTGCTCGGTGATATAGAAGTTAGAAAATTTGATTTGGAAGATGCTAATCATAGTTTGATTGCAAGTGTTGCGGCAGAGTGGTACTGGAAGCTGACGGAGTTCTGCTGGGTTCCCTACGATTTTGGGCGAGGCTCTAAAAACCTATATGGGACCTTACAACTGCTGTTTTTGCATCGACTCACGGTAATAAGATAGCATCTGCATTCGGCTATGGGTGGGACAGTGAGGCAGTTCCAAACATTATTATGAGACTGGGTCAGTTGAAAATGAAAAAATTTATGGAGGGCTACAGGGTAAAGTTTAAAGGAGTGAAGAACAATTAAAGAGTGCATTTGAATTTGGAAAAACTGGAAAATGCGTTTTAGAAGGTAAGATTGTCGACTGAATTTATGTGTATGTGATAAATTTCGCATTTAGAATACTAAACCTTGAGAACGTTCATGCGAAATATAAAATTCATTTGGAAAATCGTAGCATAGAACCTTAAACCTAACGATATATAATTATAAAAATATTGACACAGAGGATGGAGAACTGGTATCATTGTATGGTATGGAAGTAGAAATTATCCGTTTCTCACCCCTACAGCGAGAGCTCGTTTGGTTATTTGATTGTGTATATTACATATTTAAGGCGGGTAATTTTGAATTATCCGCTGACTGTGCATTGGAGGAGGTGTAATATCATTAGTAAAGAGGTTTTGATAAATGAAGAAATTCGTGAAAGAGAGTTTCGAATCAATAGGGTGAAGATGGAGAGCAGCTTGGAATTATGTCAAGGGAAGAGGCACTTGCACTTGCAGATGAAAAACCTGATTGGTGAATGGCTGCTCCTAAGGCAAGGCCGCCGGTTTGCAAAATTTACTGATTTATGGAAAAGTACAAATATGAGCTAAGAAGAGAGAGAAAGAAGCGAGCAGAAGCATAATCAGGTAAAGGGAAATCAGACTCAGCACCTTCATCGAGGAACACGACATTCAAGTTAAAGGAAAGACTGCAATTAAATTCTTACAGGATGGGGATAGCGTAGAGGTCAGTCTCGTTTCAGAGGTAGAGAAATGGGATACCAGGCGAGACTCATGAGGTGATGGCTAGGTTTGCAGAGTTTTGCAGGAATATTCCGATGTGGAGAAAAGATAGCGAAATTTGAGAGCAGAAGTTTAACTATGATATTATCACCGAAAACGGATAGCAGAAATAAATATAGAGGAATCGAATTATGGCAAAAATAAAATGAAATCTCAGAGGCGCTTGCAAAAAGATTTAAGCTTACCGGATCAGGAAAAGTTAAGAGAAATACGAAGGCTTACAAGGGGCATATCTTGACGAAGAAAACTGCGAAGAGAAAAAGAGGCTTGAGAAAGGCAACTGTTCTAACCCAGTGTGGATTTAAAGAGAATAAAGAGCGTATTGAGCAAGTAGGAGGATAGAAAAGTGGCAAGAGTTAAAAAGGTTTAAATGACATAAAAGACATAGTTTTACAGCTGGCTAAGAGGATTTTAGCGGTCGGGAAAGAGCAAGGTTTACAGAGCTGCAAACCGGCTGTGATGAGAGCTTTACGTTCTTCGTACATCGGTAGACAGAAGAGAGAGAAGTACAGGAGACTTTGGATTGTAAGAACGCCGCTGCGAGATTGAACGACATTTACAGCAAACTGATGAACGGTCTAAGAGTTGCAGGAATTGAAATCAACAGAAAAATGTTGCTCTGAAAATGGCAATTTACGATCGCAGGTTTCACAAAGCTATGTGAAGTCGCGAAGACAAATCTCAAATAAATAATTGAGCAGTATCGAAACAAGAGGAATGTGTTTTCATCCTCTTGTTTAAATTATATTTTAATTTTGAGAGGATAGGACTATGGAGAACAAAGCAGTATCAATTATAGGGGATTGTTTTAATAATTGTTGGCGCAGCTATGATAAAGCTGTTATTTTTCGTACCAGAATATGTTCGCGCCAAAACAGTTTGGAGCTTGCTCAATCATATCAGATGGTAATAAAGAGCATGGCTTATTTAGTGGGAGCTTGCTTTGTAATAGTCGGAGTAGGACTTGCAAAAATTTCTAAAAAGTAAAGTGAATGAAAATATAAATCGAATGAGATTATATTTCAGAGATACTTGCAGGTATCTCTGATTTTTATCATTGTACCTCGTGGATGAAAACTTTGAGTATGAAAAAGCTCCACACCTATGGGGCATAGAGCTTAGAGTTGCCTTTTTATATTCTGTTTGAGGATTTTAAAACGTTTCTTATCTGTGAGAAACCATGGAAGAGATAGCATCCCTAGCAGGTCCGGATACTTTCTAGGGTCGAATTCCTTTTGAGTTTTTCAGCCAGATATTTTTCTGATTTCCGCAGTCATCGCAAGTCTTAAATCGAGTATCGATATTAACCTTACAAATGCCGTATTTTGCAGCTTCCGTAATCATCTCTTCGGGAACACCTTCGCACCCGGAATGTTGCCCGTATCAGATTGCATTTATCTACGAATCAGGAGAACAGTCGATGCACCGTGTAGAACTAAAGGTGTATCAGGTATGAGCTTGTGTATCTCTCTGAGTCTGTCAAAATCCAACCGCGGATCACCCGAAAACTTATATGCTCCATGGCTTTGTGCCTATGAGCTAGTAGCCATGAATCAACACCGGTCAACGAACTCGGCAGCTTCTCTCTAGGATCTGTATAGTAGCTAATTTTGAATCTACTTGATATTGTCCTCCACGGCTAATTTTCTAAGCTCGGCTTCGACCACGCGCCGTGAGAGCATGGGCGTATTCGACGACTGTTTATCAGAGCCACGTTATCTTCAAAAGGATGCTTTGAACCGTCGATCATAACAGAGGTGAAACGCTGTCGATGCATTGTTTGCAGATTTCAAAATCCTCTACCATGATCTAAATGCAAGCATATCAAAGGACTCGTATCCATCATCGCAGCTCGACTAACTTAACAGGTCTTGGGCTTGGCATACTTTCTTGCTGCCGAAACTTGCAGTATAATCGGAGCTTGTTCCTGTTTCGCAGCATCTACGACCCCTGGATTATTTCCATGTTGTTTACGTTAAAAGCTCTGACAGCATACTCGCTTTTATGCATTTTGAACATTTCAGTTGAAGTTATGAAAAAAGTCATGATGACCTCCTGTATAGTTTGAGATTTAATAGAATCTCATTTATAGTGGACGAAAGCCACATATCTATAAGATGGCAGTTCACTGTTTATTTAGCTTTTTAGTGTTGTTTTGATTGATTTGCTCAGTTTTCGTAGTTGTAGTATACTTGTCTTCCGATAGAGTCTTCGGATATCCATTAGGATTTGATACGATAGCTATGGACGAAGACTGCAATCAGTTAAAATCAAAAATAGCAACGATTATATCATTTTTATTGTAAAAATTTTTAAATTTTTCCATCAGAGACTCTCTCCTTTATTGCTGGTATGATAACATAAAAGACGGATTAACACTAACGAAGGAAGGTTAAAATCTGATAAATTTCGGTATATGGCTAGGTTATTTTAGATGTTTTGGTGTATAATATAAGCTATGAGTTGAAATAAGGATAGAGAGAATGACAGCGGGCAACGACTCGATAGATTTCTGAGAAAGTACTTGAGCATCTCGGACAGATTTATAGGATGATTAGAAAAATCTGAAAATAAATGAGTAAAAGAGGTGAGGAAGGAAGAATCTGAGGAAGCGATATTTTTAAAACATATATATATCAGATGGAGAGTTTTGAAAGGTTTTCATGAAAAGAGAGAGAAGTGTTAAAGTTAAAAGAGCTTTAAAGTTTTATACGAAGATGAGAACATGGTTAGTTGTATCTAAAACCTTTTGGCTTTTGACTCATGGAGATAGAAATGAAAAGAACCATTTGACTAATCAGGTGATAAAACTATCTGATAGAAAAAGCAGAGTACGTTCTACAAGAGAAAAACCTTTGCTCCAAGTCCTGAAAACAGATTGGAGAAATACAACAGGTATTGTAATTTTCGGTAAGAACGCAGGATCTCTAAAGACAGTTAAACATATAGGGGCGAGATTAGTAAATTTATTTAAGCGGTGGTTTCAGAGCATCATGGAAAAAGAGCTGAAACTGAGGAAATTTAGTAAAAGATGGAAAAACCAACACTGTGAAAAATTCTATACAAATGATGAAGAGAGTGACACCCCTTTATAAAGATGTTGAAAATCGAGGAAAGAACATAGAGACAGTAGCAGAGACCGTTGTGTTCATCAGAGGATATGACTCTGTGGAAGTGGAACTTGTGACACGGGAAGAACCCATCAGATTAGAGCTCATTTGGCACATGGATTTCCAATAATAGGTGATGCAAATATGGAGACTTAAATATAAATGCTAAAATTAAGCGAAAAATATTGATTTGACTGTACAGCTTTTACACGCTTACAAGATAGTTTTGAACGGCAAGAAATTGAGGATCACTACTACAGAGGTTTAGCAAAATTGTAGAAAGGATACTTTCAATGCATGAGTTCATATGTGCGAGTGGTGGAGTTAGTGCTTTGCATAGTCATAGATAGATTTAAATTAGAGTTATAGTGATGAGCAGAATGGAAAAATTCCATGATAATAGAGATACGAGAAATAAAAGGCTTTGTGAGAGATGTTATCATCGCGATAATCACTCTGTTGCAGTGCTGCTTTGCGTGAGTCCTCCCAAGTAAAAGAACACAGTGCAGCCCACCGTAAATGATGGCGATGTGGTACTGTTAACAGTTTTTATGCGGAGAACCCAAGAAAGGTGATATAATAGTTTTCAATTCAGAACTTAAAGACGATAAAGGGAAAATATGAAGCTCATCAAGAGAGTTATTGGACTTGAGGGTGATAAGATTACTATTAAAGACGGATTTGTCTACGTAAATGGCGGTATGATCGAAGAGAAATATATATATCAGACGACTAGCAGGTGAGGTTGAAAATTACGTGGTTCCCAGCGAAAGTGGTCTACGTGTTGGGTGACCATAGAGAGGTCAGTCAGAGACAGCAGACAATCAGAGCAATCGATAAAAAGCATAGTAGGAAAAGGCGTTTTTAGGATATTTCCACCGAAGAGTGGGCAGGATAAACTAGCTTAAAGAGTGAAATAAAATGGATATTGATGATGTGATAAAATGTAAAAATCGGTAAAAATGCCGATAGATGGATTTTTAATCGGTGAATAGGAATAATGAAAATTGAAGACAGAGTGTTATATTTGACATTTTAATATGCGTTATCATTATAGCGGGAACTTTATTTTTTATAAAAACCTCATACATAGCCACGGCAGCTCTATGGAAGGCACTTTGTCGATCGCAAAGATTATCTGTTGATAAGCAGACAGGCATATACGCTGTTTTCCAAAACCCTAAGGCAGGTGATATAATCGTGTTTCCGCAGCCGGATGGAGACGAAAAGGGAAAGAGGTTGTACATAAAGAGGATAATAGCAACGGAAGGACAGAGAATACGGATAAAATAATAAAGTGATCGTAGATGGTGAGATTTTTAAATGAAGATTACATTGGGAGAAAGGGAAAACCCACGGCAACATAAATTAGCACGATTCCAGAGGGACAAGTAGTTCGTCATGTGGTGACAATCGTGAAAATAGCTCCGACAGCAGGATGTTTGGAACTATAAATGTGGAAAAACATCACCGGAAAAGTGATTGTCAGGCTTTTATCCTTTTGGAAAATTTGGACGCATTCGGTAGATGTAGCAGCAGGTATATGAAGTGTGATTAACTTGAAGGCAAATGGGATAATTGCTATACCTTTAAAGAGCAGTTTGGTTAGAGAGTTTTGGTGTAAATATATAAGAGAGATATGAGAGAAAAAGAAGATAGTGGCAACAATAAGAAGGCGAGATTTGACTTTTTATAGGAAGATATATTTGAGGCGGGCATAGTTTTGATAGGACTCGAGATCAAGTCGATTAGGCAGGGAAAGGTCAGTATAAAATGAAAGCTATGCGAAGGTTAGGGGATGGTGAAATATTCATTTTGGGAATGAACATAAGTCCATATGAGCAAGGAAAATATTTTTAATGTAGATCCGTTGAGAGAGCGAAAGCCGCTTTTTGAGCAAAAGAGAAATTAGAAAAATTGATGAAACAACAGATTGAAAGGAGACTATAATACCATTGCAGGATATATAAATGAGAGAGGCCTGGCGAAGGTCCAAATCGGCATCGGAACCGGTATTACGATGAAGAGAGATTCAATTGCTTTAAAAAAGATGCTGAACGTCAAAATGAAAATCGCAGCTAAAAAGGCGATACATATATATAGAATAGGGGGATGTAAAGGTTTCGACAGGGGTGTGGAAGCGTGATAAGCGAGCCGTAGATTGCATTAGCTACGAAAAATATGCACGTTAAATATAAACGCTAAAAATAACAATAATTTCGCATTTGCTGCCTAATCTAACGCAGCGGCGCATCGATCCTCCTCACCTGTAGGGAGAGGTAATCGGTGCTCATGTATACAGGAAAACCTTTGCTTGAGTTTCGGTAGGTAAGTGGGAATTACAGAATAGCTCTTGGATAAGTTTGTCTTTGAACCTTCAAGTGTGAAATAAAAACAGAGACTACGCTCGTAGAAGTTCTAGTGAAAATGCCTTTGGACAGGAGTCTCGATTCTCCCTCATCTCCACCATAGTTTAGGTTCAGATAAAAACTCTGGACCCTTTTATTGTAAAAAGATGTGTTAGATCGTGGAAATTTCAATTATCATCCACTGCTCCGTGAAGATAAAAACATTGATATGAGCCATTAAAGAATAGGCATTTCTTAGCAAAATAGGGATAAGTTTTTCCAAACAAACTTGACACTATTGCGTTAAAAATCTACTTTTGACAAAATGTTAACTATGATATCATGATACATAATGTAAATAGAATGCGAGATAAGGACATACAATTGAGATATAGACGTAAGTCTTATTTTGTTGTTTTTAGATTGTATAAATTTTGCAGAAACTTCAATAAGAAAAATTATGCAAATAAAAACACTTTTAGGAATATCAATTCTATAGATTTAAAACAGGCAGTGTATCACACGGGTAGAAGTCGATGAAAGATGAAAAATATATGAAATTGATATTCTAATTTAGTTGCAGTTTGAGTGTGGATAATTTCATTTATGTAACAATATTGCAAAATATGCTTATCGTTTTGATGCGTAACCGTGTCGAAATGATGAATGTAGAATATCTGTACTTAAAACATAGATTTATTTTAGAGAGGAAAAAGTATGATGAGAAAGAAAAATCATTAAAAAGGTCGTAGCAATACTGATCGTGGTCACGCTGCTAATGCCGAGTGCATCGCAGGTTTTATGCTGCAGATCCGATTAATGGAGTAAAAGTCAACGCAGACAACTCGAAATTGATAGGGCAGCAAAGAATGCGAGAGATTCGGGTGCTGAAGTAACACAAGGAGATACGAGAATAAAGGTACCGTAGACTCCAAGGAGGCGCAGATGCCAAAAGGGCGGAAATTGCTGCTGATTATGAAAAACAGATAAAAATTAAATGAAGCCAAAGTTAAAATGGACGAGTATAATGCCAAAAAGGGCGGAGTACGATAAGAAAAAGGAAAAATACGACAAAGATTTGGCTCAGTATCATAAGGATTATGATAAATACAAGAAGGATTATGAATCTTCAAAAACAATATGAAGAAGAAAAGAAGAAAATGGAAGATGCTCTCAAAGAGTATGAGAAGAACAAGGACAAAGACGGCTATTTATCTTCGCCATATGCAAAAACTTTGGTATATGATTCAGAACCGGATGCTAAAATTGACATTATCAGCAAATGAAGGGAAGTACATGTCTGGCAAAAAGCTGTGGATAAAGCATTTAGTCGTGACACAAATAATTATTCTAATAAACTTTTGCAGCTGGATAACATGAGTGTTAAAGACTTAGAGGAACAACCAGGAGCAACTTCAGGCTCCATGGAACTTTGGTAATTTCGGCAGCAGCCGGTTGGCAGGACTAATGTGAGCAATAATGGTCAGGTAAAATGGTCTACAGTGCTTTTTAAAGAGAGGACAGAGTGTAACGAAAGCGACTTATACAAATCTTAAGAAAACTTACTATAATGGCAGAAAAATTTTAAGATTGTTTTTAAGTATACATTGACCAATGATCTCGGCATTTCAAAAATTCAAATAAAACAGCCTGGTTAGGGTATTTTCACAGATCCTACGCTTGGAGTGTTTGCATCAGCATATACGGGAGAAAAACGAGAAAAACACTTCACTTGTTAAAAACGAATTTACGTTCTATGACCAGGACGGTAAAGAAATTGAGTTTAAAGATGCACTGTTATCAGTGGCATCTCTTAACCGAGAGAACATAATTCGATAGAACTTGCGAAAGATTATACCCTGGACAATTTGTAAAGATTTCAGGATCAACAGTTGGTGAAGATATAACACGCAATATGATTTACGCCACAGAAAGTTTAAACTTTAGAAAAGGAGAAGGTGGCTGTAAACATACGATGTATATGATGAAGAAGGATCGGTTGGGATACATCAGATGCCCAAATTCGTGGTATGGCGCGGGAGCTTTTAAGATTACAAGGACCTCACAATAAAATTACAGTGGGAGCAGCTTCTGCTACGACAATTTTAAAGGCTCCATATGGACCGGAAGTTCGAGGAAAAATAATACTGAAGGTAAAAAGCCGAATATATGGTATTCGCTAAACGGGAAGATTCGTGCAATAGGCATTCCTGAAATCAAAGCAAAGGAGCCTGAGAAAGCCAACACCGCCGGTGCTGCCGGTAGAACCTAAGAAACCGGATGCAAAGGTAACATATCACTACAGCGTGTTTTATGTAAAATCTAAAGTAGAGAAAAAGTATACGATGCTCAAGGACAAGACATAAACGAGAAGGTAGTTAAAAAGGATTCGGTAGTAGACTTTACGCTTAATGCTTCAGATTTTCCAAAAAGGTCATGAAGATATAGACTCTTTGGTGTTTAAAGATACTCTGCCTGAGGACTATGCTTTTTAGACTTAGATAAAACAAAGGCGAACAGCCCGGATTACGATGTAGTTATGACCAAAACACAAGGCTTTTGACGTTTACAGCAAAAAGCAGAGTCTTCTTGATAAAATAAATAAAGATAAGACAAAAGATGCCAGTTCCTTCACCAAAGACTCACAGGAAAAGTGGACGAAAGAGGGAAAAACATACGAAAAATAAGTTTTGAGCTTAAAAATAAATAATACATATAAAGTAGAATCAAATACGGTTAGAGTATATACACCTACAGAACCTATTAAAAAGGTATTTAAGAAAGGTGATACGACTGTAAATATAGACGGCAAAAGAGTGGAACTGGGGCAAGAGCTACTTACGCAATAGACTATAAAAATACCACAGGAAAAGATATTAATGTTACTATAACAGATAAAATACCACAATACACAATGTTTGTATCGGCAGATAACTAACGGACAAGAATCGGAGGAGTCATTACGTGGACTCGCCAAGGTAGAGAAAGGTAAGAGCCTCAGAGTAACTCTTTTAACGTAAGGGTAAATAAGAATGTAAACGGAAATATTTTTAACAAACTCAGCAAAAGTTTTAGACGGAACAAATACGTATCACGACGAATGAAACAAAAACCCGACGCCGACAGAGCCGAAAGAAGGAAGTATTTAAGGAAAATACAAATATAAATATAGATGGCAAGAGGGTAGAGCTGAGCATAGTACTGACTTATGCAATTACCTATAAAAATACAACAGGAGAAAAAGGTAACGGCAACAATTAAAGATAAGATACCGGCACACGCCAAGCTTTTGTATCAGCGGATAACAGCGGTGTTAACAATAACGGAACAGTAACGTGGAATGTGCCTGTAGAAAGAGGATAAGAGCGTTACGGTAAAATTCAATGTAAAAGTAGATGAAAGGTAAATGGCACACACAATATGATGCCAAGGTTTTTGATGGCAAAAATGAGTATACGACAAATGAAGTAACAAATCCAACGCCAACAGGACCGAAAAAGAAGTATTTAAAACAGGACAACTACAAACATAGATGGCAAGAGAGTTGAGGCAGGTCAAGTTTTAGATTATGCGATTACCTACAAAAACACCACAGGAGAAAAGGTAACAGCAACAATCACAGATAAGATTCCTGAGTTTTGATGGAGTTTGTATCGGCAGAAGATGGCGGTACAAACAATAACGGAACAATTACCTGGACAAAGGGAAGTAGAAAAAGATAAGAGCGTTACTGTTAGTTGAGTTTAAAGTAAAAGCAGCTGATGTAAACGGAGATGTTAAAAGAACAAAGCCAAGGTAAATGACGGCAAAAACACTTACGATACTAATGAAGTAAGTAAATCCGACCCCAACTAAGCCTAAGAAAGAAGTATATAAGACGGCGAAACTGGCGGATGACGTTATATTCGATGGATTCGATTTCATTGTCAAATATAAAACATAGACGGCAAGAGAGTTGAACTGGGACAGGAGCCAACCTATGCAATTACCTATAAAAACACAACAGGTGAAAAAGGTAACAGCAACAATAACAGATAAGATTCCTGAGTTTACGGAGTTTGTATCAGCAGATAACGGCGGTGCTGAACAACGGAACTATTACCTGGGACAAAGGAAGTAGAAAAGATAACAGCTTAACTGTTACATTTAAAGGTAAGAGTAAAGAAAGATGTAAACGGGAGAGAGTTCTAAAGAACAAAGCTAAGGTAAATGACGGTAAAAACGAATATGACACTAATGAAGTAACAACCAACTCCAACAAAACCTAAGAAAGGAAGTGTTCAAATCAGGAACTACGACAAACATCGATGGCAAGAGAGTGGAAGCAGGAGAAGTTTTAGACTATACATTACTGCACAAAAACACCACAGATGATGATGTAGAGCGACTATTAAAGATAAGATTCCCTGAACATACGAAAGTTTGTATCAGCAGAAGATGGCGGAATATTTAAAGATGGAACCGTTACATGGACTAAGCGCGTAGCAAAGGGTCAAAGCGTTACTGTGAGATTTAAAGTTAAAGTGGACTCTGATGTAAACGGAGAGATCATAAAGAATAAAGCTAAGGTAAATGACGGTAAAAAACGATTATGACACTAACGAAGTGACAAATCCAACTCCAACAAAACCGAAAAAGAGGTCTTCAAAAGGTACAAGCAAAACAAAACATCGACGGAAGAGTTGGTAAAGCAGGAGAAGAGCTGACTTACAAGATAACCTACAAAAACACCACAGGTGAAAAGGTAACAGCAACAATCAAGATAAGATTCCGCAGTTTACAGAATTTGTATCAGCAGATAACGGCGGAACCTTTAAGGATGGGAACAGTTACCTGGGTTAAGGAAGTTGAAAAAGACAAAGAGCTTAACTGTTACATTAAAGGTAAGAGTTAAAAAGATGTAAATGGAGAGGTTCTAAAGAACAAAGCTAAGGTAAATGACGGTAAAAACGAATATGACACTAACGAGGTGACAAAATCCGACGCCAACAAAGCCCTAAGAAAGAAGTCTTTAAAGAGTGGAACAACTACAAACATCGACGGTAAGAAGGTAAAAAGCGGGAGAAGAACTAACTACAAGATAACCTACAAAAATACCACAGGAAAAAGAAGCTGATGTAACCACAACAGATAAAGTTCCAAAAGTATACGAAGTTCATATCTCGCAGATAACGGCGGAGTATATAAAGGAGGAGTTATAAAGTGAGAAAGACATTAAAAAGAAGGTGAAAGCTGGACAGTGAGCTCAAGGTAAAGGTTGATGAAAAGGTTAGTGGTGAAGTGATTAAAAACGCAGCCAAGGTAAGAGACGGAGAAATGAGTTTACAACAAACGAAGTAACAAAATCCGACACCTGTAAAACCTAAGAAACCGAAGACAGGAGATGATACCAATATGATGATGTTATTTATGCTTCTTTTGGGATCCTTTGAGCTGCAGTGCCTGTAGCAAGACGTAGAAGGAAGAACAAGTAGTGTAGATACAAGATAGTGATATGATAGTATCTTCTAAAAAGGACCCAAGACAGGTTACCTGAAAAAGAACCACTTGTCTTGGGAACTTTTAGATAGAAGTTATGAAAACCTCAATTACCTCAAAAATAATATTTTGAAAACAGATTGAGCATAAAAGTAAAATTGACTACACACAGCTGAAGGGATGAAATAGCAGTAACACAGTTTTGCGTGCACGTGGTGAGCGATGAATATGAAAATAAATCTAAACGAGCTGAAGGCTATGAGTTTGTAGAAGATAAACAATGTGAGAGACAACTTTTGAGAGTCAGAAGAAGTTCGTTTTGACAGGAATGAATATCCGAGAATTGGAAAGTCTGATAGAGACCTTGGGAGAGTTCAGGCAAAACAAAAGTACAACAATGGATTTATAAATGGAAGTGTAGCCAAATGAAAAATTTACCACCTTTCTGAGAAAGTTGGAGAGTGATCCAATTTCAAGTTGTACAATTGAGGCTGTGAGAACGAGCAAAAACCGTGAACAGTTTTTAATAAAAGCTGCAAGATGATAATTATATTGAGTCTGTATTTATGAAATATAAATACGGAAACACGATATGCATATCATCTCAATCTCGCTGTAGGATGGGATGTAGATTTTAGTGCTCCACAATGTCGGGACTGATGAGAAATCTCACGGAGAGATGTTGGAGCAAGTTTTAACCGTGGAAAACTACACAGGTGAAAATAAATCACATCGTAGAGGGAATGAGGCGAGCCGTTTGACAACTACCAAAGAAATCTGGCTAAATTTATTGAAATTGTAAATTTAAAGAAGGGCTTAATATCGGTATGAGAAATATTACCGTCTCAACTTGTGAATAATTCCAAGAATATTGAACTTGCGGAAGATTTTCTCAGGAATTTGGCACTGATTGCACGCCAGGACAAAATGAACGAAGTGCGATAATGCCTATGAACGATAAGTATAAAATAGATGAATTGATAGCAGCTTGTAAGATATATGCTAAAAAGACGAATCGACGAATAACCTTTGAATATGCTCTTGTAAAGGATCAAAATGATACGAACAAAGTGTAGAAAATCTGAAGAAAATGCTAAAAAGTGAATTTTATGTCACGTGAATTTAATACCACTGAATTATGTGGGCGAAATAGACATGAAAGGAAGTACCAGAAAAAGATGCTGAGCGAATATGTCGAGAGTTGAATGACAGTGGCATAAAAGCGACTGTGAGGAGAGAACTGGGAGCGGATATAAGCGAGCGTGCGGTCAACTGAAACTTGCGAAAAAATCTTAAATATGTATGTGCTTAGATTCTAGGTCGATGTATAATAAAAACAAATAGAATATAATGTATGCATAAGGAGGTAAGTGATATGGTTAAACTGCTGTTAGGTGGCAAAGGTGCTGGAAAAACAAAGGAAATGATCGCTTTTGCAAAACGACAGCAAAGTTGAAGTGAAAAAGGTGACATCGTCTTTATCAAAAATGATAGACTTAACTTTGATCTGAAATATGACATTAGATTGATCTCCATGATAGAATATCCATATATTGAGAATATAGATGGATTCGTGGTTTTTATACGGAATACAAAGTGGGAACAGCGATATTGAGCGTTATATAGATGGAATCCTAAAATATGCAGACATCAACACAGAGAATATTCACATGTTCTTGGAAAGGTTGAATATTTTATCAGAAAGACAGTAATATTGAATTCATTGTAAGTCTGAGTGCAGAAAAGGAGAATTGGAAAAGGTGAATTTTCATGCATACGAGATTTTGTAGTGGTAAATTTATAATATAGTTTAATAAATATTAGAAAGTGAGGGCATGCCACTGGGTTTTAACTCAGTGCCTTTTGATTAACGGAGTACACTTATGTGGTATAAGAAATGTAGCAGGAAATTACCTGTTGGGAGTTAGTTTAGCTAACAATCGGAGTAGAAAATTTGATAAAATAGAAAGAGATTTTGGCGATAGTCGCAGGAAAATTGCAGGTATTTTGTAAAAGATAGGCTGCATCAGAGAAAAAGTCGGAAAATAGAAGTTGGTATAAATGGAATCCAACAGATTTTATTCCGGTGTTGGTACTAGTGTGAAGCAGATTTGGAGAAATGCATATTTTATATGAGGTGAGATCTCCTAAGATTTCCACGCAATACGAATCAGAGTTGGTTTTTCCAGGGAGGTAGAATGGAGCCCGGAGGAAACTTCCGAAGAGGCGGCAATCAGAGAAACATGAAGAGATTGGATTTGTGAGTGACAGTTAAATATTAGGTCATGGTACGTCCGAAATGGTTACTTTGGCAAACTACCATAGATGCACTACGAAATCGGATATAGACAAAAGATTTTGATATGTCACAACTGGGTGCTGAGTGAAAGCGGCGGGCGAGAGTCTTTACGGTACCACTGGAGTATGGGCATGATCCCGAGTTTACGAGAGTTTACAATTGAGCAAAAGTAGACAAGTCTTTTCATTTGAAAAGCCAACCATAAGTAAAGACTATAAAATGGTGCTGTGAAACTCGGCGTATTGATATACAGTTATAAAAGTAGAGGCTGATCTGACTAACATGTGGAAGTTCACAAGAAACTTAGTTGAAATACTGGGGAGATATAAGTTAAAACCCTGATATTAGAGGTGTTACAATTGAAAAAGGTCATTTTAGGAATAAGTGGCGGTGGTTGTAGTGATAGTTGCCGTTAGATATATTGGTTTCGACCATGATGATACAAAACAAGATGAAAAAGGCAATATCACGGATAATATCTGACTTAGCGACGTTGCAAAGTCAAAGCAGCTCGTTGCAGAGAAGATAATAAAATGAGTTTTGAAAGAGAAACGGAAAAGATCGATCTATCTAATCTCTTGGTGATAATAAAGGAGAGATATGCAGTTTGGAAGAAGTAGTGAAGGAAACGCTATAAAGTCAGGAGTTAGAGTTCATAGTGGTGTAATCGAGAGAAAAGAATAGAGCGACTGACTGGCTATATCTGGAGAAAATATCCGAGTGTTCAATTTGAAGCAATAGGAGGCAACGTAGAAGGTGTGAGGCGTATCAAGTCCATACCTATAAGGGATGAAGAAGGCAGGATTCCTCGCAGGATATTTAGCAGAAGAAGAGCAAGACGAAGAGAATAGGATTTATCAGCATAGAAGATAAAGAATATGTAAATAAACATAAGTATGGATATAGTTTGCAGGGGCGAACTATGCCAATGATAAGGTAAAGGTTAAACTAAACATTTGAAAAATAACAAAGATAAAAATTCATGCATCTAGAGCAGCTGAGGAGCTTTTTAATGACATACAATAATGCCGGATGTGATTTTCGAGAAAGGCAGGCACTTGAAAGCAAAACGTCATAAAGGCTGCAAAGCGGATTATAAAAAGAGGTAATCACATCGTAGGACCTGGTAGATTTTGTGACAGCATTGAATCACAGTACACAGATGAAGCACTTTTGTCATCTACAACACGAGAAAGCAAATCTATTGCTGGATACATGCCATGGTTCAAAAATACCAAGATAAGGGAAGCGAGATCGAAGGCTGAGTAGATATGGATGGTTAGAAGGTGGAGGAGATTTAGGATATAGATGATAAACTGGATCGTGAATTGAAAGAAGAAATAGAAGATATCAAACGAGAAGATAGAACTGAAAGGAATTGCAGTACTACTGGACAGTTCTACGAGCCTGGAAACTTTTGAATACAAAAGACAAAGAGTGAGATGAGACAAAAGTAGAAACTTTGGATTGCGCAGATTTAATGCAGAGTTGTATGGATAGAAAATGTGGCGAGATTGTGATGGACTATGCGCAAACAGGACGTACAGAAACATGGGAAGCGATAGAAATGATGCACATGTGTTTGAACATAGTAAAACAAAAGAAGGAAGAAAACGAACTTTATGTTTGTCTCAGGGAAAGACGTGAAAAATTAGGATGAAAATCCACATGCATCTCGTGTTGTATATATGAGGATACGGTGTATTTCATCCTTCTTTAATATATATGAAGTTTAGAGATGATTTATTTGATAAATATGATAAGATGAAAGAAGCAAGCTGAAATACAGATAACAGAGTAACAAGAAAGCATAGAGAATGGAGAATATCTCAGTAATATTAGTGAATTGTAATTGGGCATATGGAAGATCTTGTTGTTGACTGGATTGGCAAAAGTTTATGAGATGCAGCGAAAAGAAAGCTCATGTTATGGAAGAGACAGGATATCCTGTAGAAAAGTTAAAAGAGATACAGTTAAATGAAAATTTGAGAGAGCAAAGGATGCTGGCAAAAATCGCAAGATGATAGGGCGATAGACACAACTCTGTATCGAAAGTGATGTTGGAAGATAACAACAATGCGATGAACTTCCTATGCGGAAATGGCTATGAGGAAAGTTTCAGTTCATATATTTAGATCTCCATCACAGAAAGATTATTTTCGAAAATAGAAATAGGAGAGAGGCTTATCAGTTATAAAACGTTTTCAGACAGTAAAATCAAAGAAGATGGAAGATTACTTGGAGTATATTACCACTGTAGCGATATTTGGGGAAAAGTTACTTAAATATTCAGGGAAACAATGAGGGTACATCTGGACTGGCATGCATCTCACTAGTGAAAGTAATTATGGACAAGATATCTGGATACTTGAAAATTTTATAAACGAGATTATTTGGAAGTACAATCCGGAGGTGCAGGACCCAAAGGATTTGCGAGAAAGCACGACAGCATTTTGATATATTCAAAAATCGCAGCCTTTTAAGTTCAATAAAATTAAGAGAAATCGTATAATAGGGATTTCAAACCGTATAAGTTCAAGAGTATAGATGAATATAAGACTGAAAAGGTTGGTATACTGTGCATAACCCAGAGATGTGTGGGAAATTGATGGTGGGTAGAACTTCCAAAGAGAGAACAGGATATACACTCAAAAACCGAGAAAAACTGCTGAAGAAAACTCATAGAAGGCATCGATGAAGGAGACTTGATAGGTGATTTTTCATGGGGTCAGAACTACATTTATAGAAGCAATTGACTCGGACAGAAGTTCATAGGATGGTAGCAGCGGTCTTTCTTTGAAGACAGCTCTGAAGAGACTTGAGAATTCAATCTCGTGATTCGCATAGAGTCGAGTTTTGGTTTACAGAGAGTGAAGCTACATGTGGAGAGCTCGCATATAACCTGACGACGAAAAACAGTCACGTAGTTCAATTGTTCACAGTGGGATATCAGCTACTCTTGAAAGAGCTGTTGAGACTGAGCAAGGATGCAGCTCAGCTACTTTCTAAAGATGACAGAAAAATACAGATAGATTCCAAATAGATAAAATAATCGACAGGATATATGTGTGCCAAAAGCAGAGTATAAATTGGTAGAAAAGTGCATGGTATTAAACAGCGTTAGAGAATTGGAGAATCGACGGAATTTATGAGAACAGAGAATGATACGATGATGAGAAATAAAATTTGGAAGTTATAGCAACAGATATTTTCGGAACTATAATTTAATACGAGTATAGAAATACAAAGAAATTTGAATATGAAACAGCATGACAGTTTATCTTATGTAAATTTAGAGGATTTAGAGATATGTGCAATAAATTTAGATCAGAGAGAGATATAAGAAGTATAAAAATTAAAAGAACGATAGCAGATTGTCTTTTCTGTTGTTGGCATGTTCAGTGCATTTACATGGCTGGCAGTGTTGCTGCCAAAATGGGCTGACGTCAGGAGGTTTGACGGAATAGTATGTCTTATACAAAAGCCTCGACAGGATTTAATTTCTCTTTGATTTATTATGCTTTTCACTGATAATAGCGTTGTGCATTTTGGTTATTTTTGGGTTTTAGGAAGTACATTGTTTGGCAGTTATGTATCCGGCGGTACTGTGGATATTTGAAAAGTTTCAAGTGAGACTTTTGGAAGAAAAGGATGTTCTGCTGTGCGCTGTACGGTGTGTTTTCAGGAATTTGTACGGGTATAGCAACCAGCAGAGGATACTGCTTCAGCGGAACTGACGGTATATCTAAAATAATAGAGAAAAGCTTCTCAGTGGCACAAGGTAAGATTACTGACGGCTATTGACTGGTGCTATAATCGTGAGTTCGGCGTTCATATTCAATGAGAAATATAGCATGTATGCGCTTATCACTCAGTGTGGATAATATCAAAGACCATGATGTAATAACCTTTGGGCTTGAGTACCAAGGTTCGTTGAAATAATAACGAAGGATAAGGCAAAGGATTTATTGGAATACATTTTGATCAAGATGACAGAGCGAGTACGGGAAAATTGTAGGACAGTATACGAAAGACTACAACACACCGTATAAGAGTATTTTGTCTACTCCAGAGAAAGTATGTTATTAAAGAGGAAAATTTCAGAAATAGACAGTTCGGCATCGTATCTGTTATAAAGACGGAGGCCGTATGGGCAAAACGGAAGGGATTTAAAAATATTGAAGAAGAGAATTGATAGGTGAAGTTATGGGACACACAGGACTCCTTTACAAAGTCGTTTCCATAGACGTAGTGATCTTATTGAATCCCGGAATATGATATTGTTCGTTTTAATCAATTAAGGCGGATGTAAAATAGTCCGAATAGTCATTTTTATCATAAATCTATACTATTCTCATACTCTGTGAGGTCTCCAAAAAGAAGGTATGAATATTATAGATAGTAATTAAGCCAACTCTGCCTACAATCATCAAAAATGAGATGAACAGTTGTAGCGAGGATGGAAAACGTTGTAATTACAGCTCATACCACAACTACTGAAACTGATACCGCTGTTGGAAATAGATCCAATCGTGCGCACCTAGAGAAGATTCTATATCCAAGTTTTGTATGCTTATAATCAGAGTGTATAAGTATGGTCATGGCTCAAAACCATAGTAAACATGGTTACGGAGATTACCATGCTGAAAGTGATAGGGCTGTTGCCTATTTTGACGCTGTGGACAGATCTGGGATGAATCTTTGGCAAAAACCTTTCCGATGAGTTTTCAAAACAATTAAAAATCGAATTACCTTTTGAACGAACCTGGTGGTTTGGAAGCAGAGCAACCGCCTCATAAGCATTACAGCAATTAGAACGAAGACGCAGGTGCTCAATACAAGGCATAGTTTTGGCAGAGAAATCCGGATGTTGTAGCAAAAGAGAAACTTGAAAAGAATCCGTCGGCAATAGATCTCATGCCATGACCATGTGTTCTGAAAAGAGATTCCAATATGTAGACGAAATTATGATTATCAGCAGAAAGTGCTCTAAATTCCATATTTTCTCACAGTTCTGAAAAATTTCCTTTTTATATAAAATGAATGTAAAACGACAAAACTTAGTCCGGATTGAAAGCACAGATACCCTAGCTCTACGAGGAAGCTATAGTAGTACGAGATTCTTCGGGGTGAGTAAATACCACGCGGTGCTGCTGGTGGATAGTGCTAAAATCAATGCATCAAAAGACCCGTTTTGACTAAGGCAAAATATATAAAAGAAATCAGAGTTATTCCTAGAATGAACATAAAGTATTTATAATTTGAAACGATCTGGGAGCGATTTTATTCAGCATAGTGCACTGGGCTTCTGCCGTGGCATATTGCTGATCGCCGATGCCAAGCACGACAACTCGACAAGATGAAAACTAAAATGGCACTTACCTACCAATGCTCAATTCCTTCCAGAGAATTAGGCTGGGAGCCATGCTGGGTTCATAAAAACTGTGGCACTTGTCGTTGTAAACTTCTGTCGATTCGAATATAGACTGTATAAAAAGTGGCATTTTTAATGCTCATATAATAGGAAGGCACCCGCCACACAGGCGTGACTATTATGGAAAAACCATGATATAGCAGTCGCATATTTTGAGAGGTTTTTGATTTTTCAAAAAGTCTTTGCAAAGGATACCACCTGTGGATAAACACACGAACATCGGCAATGAAAAACTCTCACTTGCGCTGATTTTTTGTTGATAAATGAACATATTAAAGATGGAATCATAGAAAGTCCTGATGATTATTAAAGTAATTGATAAGACATGAATCAGTTTTCTTTTGTTGATTTCATAAGTTTAATAAATCTCCTGTAATTATAAAGTCTGATCAGATATATACCTATCTAAACTGGTTTCCGAAATTTCTTTCTTAAAAAGCATGAGCAACGTAAATATTTCAAGTCTTCCGGCGATCAGAGAATCGATAATGTAAAGGTGTGAGGTATGTGAAAAATACTGCAATTGGAAGATGACCTATGGCATTCAATCCGGGACCAACATTGCTCAAGCAGGAAAAACGATGCACTCAAGGAGTTATAAAATCATATCCGTCAAAGGAGACGATAAATGCGCCGAACATGCAGACCCAAAAAGGCGGAAGAAGTTTGCGATATTGGATAAAAATTTCTCCTGATAATATCTGATTGTTGACGCGTATTTGAGCTGATTACGGTGGATGAAGTCTGACCATATAGACTTCTTTTATCATCTTCAAGATTACTAATATTCTGATAACGCTTCGAATCCACCACTTGTAGAGACCGAAGACCCTCCTATAAAAACAAGATGAACAACAATACCTGACAGAAGACAGGCCACAGCATGTAGTCAGCCGTCGAAAAACCTGGTAGGTAAGTATTGATACATTCTGAAAAAGCACATATCTATAGATGAAATAATGGAATTATAAGTTCCGCTGACATATAGTATGACTGATATTAAAATAGATGTAAAACTGATTATTAAAATATCAAAAATCTCCATCTCAGCATCTTTGAAAAAGTGGAGAAATTCCATCTCATATGCAATGAAAACATAGTTGAAGTTCATACCTGCGATCATCATAAATAAGGTTATGATGATATCTAGTACAGACTGTTAAAATGAGCTATACTATCATGTAACAAAACCACCAGTCCCTAGGTTGAAAAAGAGTGACATATGGCATCAAAAAGTCATTCCACTGCAAATATGAGAACCCGTTCTAACTAGAGTCAATGCAGGTGCAGAGAAGATACAGATATCTGCTGTATCTGAGAGTTTGAAACACGATTTTCAGATAGGCCAAAGACCGGGCACTCTGCAGCTGCCACCTGCTGTCCGTTCACACTCATTGCAGGAGCTAAAGGCTATAGAATCTAAATGCCCATACCACCCAGCCAATGGGTGAATGAACGCCAAAATAAAATGGTTTAGGAATGATTTATCAGGTATAATTGTGGTCTGGGAATGAATTGTGAACAGGTTTGCAAAGAGAGGCTATGAAGTTGTAATGCGGTGTTATAATAAAAGGGAATAGCCTTGCGAGGCCGCACAATATCCAGTAAACGGATAGTGTTGGGCCAAAAGCAATTATCTCGGTATTTTAGTTTATTGCTTTTTG
>BNJT01002760.1_pt1 | contig 197970 bp, 274 predicted proteins | sample 8540491 | NCBI WGS metagenome assembly BNJT01 (sample SAMD00202455, study PRJDB9452) | human saliva metagenome | host: Homo sapiens | reverse complement strand
AAACGCATAGTATCAAGGTTTCAACACCTGATACTATGCGCTTTTCTAATTTTTAGGACTTTTGCCTCAGCCTCTTTACTTAATCTTCTTGATACTTTGACTAAGAATAAATCCTACAATCATCCCTACCATATTTTGCATGAAATTTGGTAGAATTTCTGGTAGGGCTGCAGCCCAGCCATTCATCAAAGTAGAACCCAAGGCGTAACCCCCTACCATGGCAATCGTTGCTAAGATAAGGCCTAACCACTGAGTTTTTCCTTTAAATCCTGCGAAAAATCCCTGCAATCCATGGTTGACCAAGCTAAAGAACATCCACTGAGGATAGCCTGATAAGAGGTCAATCAAGAAACCTGCTAATCCTCCGACTACAGCCCCTTCACGACTACCAAAGTAAAAGGCCGCAAAGAAGACACCCGCATCTAAAAGAGTTAGAATTCCTGTCGGTGTTGGAATTTTTAAGAAATAACCTAAAACCACAGAAAGGGCGGTTAATAGAGATACAAGGGCGATTTTAGTTGTTTTGGTTTGCTTCATATTGTCTTACTCCATACTGATCTGATTGTGCAATAGCACGATAAACGAAAGCCTTAGAGCTTTCTACTGCTGGTAAAAGTTCATCACCTTTGACCAGGTGACTGGCAATGCTTGAGGCAAAGGTACAACCTGCGCCAGCATTTTGCCCTTGGATAACAGGATTTTCTAGGACTGTAAAGGTTTGTCCATCATAAAAGACATCTACAGCCTTGTCCTGACTAAGGCGATTGCCTCCCTTGATAATGACTGCTGGCGCTCCTAAGTCATGCAATTTCTGCGCTGCAGCCTTCATATCTTCCAAGGTTTTAATTTCCTGACCAGCTAATAATTCTGCTTCAGGAAGATTAGGCGTGATCACACTGACATGAGGGAAAAAGCGAATCAACTCTTGGCAGAGTTCACTGACAGCTACATCATGCGTTTCCTTGCAGACCAAGACAGGATCCAATACTACAGGCACTCCTGGACGTTGTTTGATAAAGTCCAAGGCCTTCTCAGCCACACTGACAGTTGGTAGAAGACCAATCTTAATTCCCCCAAACTCCACATCACGCAAGCTATCTAATTCATGTTGAAAAATGGTATCGTCAGTTGGAAAGACTTCAAATCCTTTTTCTGTCAAGGCTGTCAAACAAGTCACTGCTACAAAGCCATGCAAGCCGTTCAAGGTATAGGTAGCCAAATCAGCTGACAAACCACCACCACTAAAAATATCATTTCCAGAAAGTGCTAAAATACGATTATTCTTCATAACGAATCTCCTTTAAATACAAACCATTTGGTGCTGCAGTGGGACCTGCAAGTTGCCTGTCCTTTTTCTCCAAGATGAGGTCAATCTGCTCCACTGGCATGCGGTTATTGCCGATTTTGAGCAGTGTCCCCACCATATTGCGAATCTGCTTATACAAGAAACCATTTCCTGAAAAGGTAAAGGTCAAAAACTGACCTGTCTCATCAACCCTAAGACTAGCTTCTGTGATGGTGCGAACCTTGTCCTCTACACTGGTCCCAGAAGCTGTAAAGCCGGTAAAGTCATGAGTCCCTTCTAGATTTTTGACAGCCTCCTGCATCCGTTCCACATCAAGCGGATAAGGAAAGTGAGTAGCATAGTGACGGCGCATAGGATTTTTGGGACGTCCTCTATCCACAATAAACTCATAGGTCTTGCTATGTTTGGCATAACGGCAATGAAAATCATCTGCCACAAGCTCAATCGAAATCACATCAATATCTTCAGGGGACTGAGTGTCTAGAGCAAAACGGAGTTTCTCCTCATCCATTTGATAAGGTAGGTCAAAATGAATCACCTGTCCCAAAGCATGAACCCCACTATCTGTCCGACCAGCACCGTGAACAGTAATAGCTTGCCCCTTATTCAATCTAGTCAAGGTTTTTTCAATTTCCTCCTGAACGCTACGCGCATGAGGGCTGGCGCTGAAAACCAGCGAAAGGCGTAACCATCATAGGAAATAGTTGCTTTGTATCTTGTCATAATTTCTATTCTATCAAGAAATTAGTCTGTAGACAAGGTACAAAATTTAAAATTGTATGGGTACAAAAATCTCAAAAGAAAAACTTAGGAAACCAATCCTAAGCTCTCTTTTGAAGTAGGTACATGACAAAGATAGAGGTTGCAATCAACCAAGATCCTAAGATACTAAAGACCATCATCCCATTGTGAGTTAGTAAGCCAATTGCACCTAGAACAAATGGGGTCGTAAAGGCTCCAAAACTACAGCCTAAAACCGCAAATGAAGTTGCTTGATTGAGGAGTTTAGCTGGAATTCGTTCAGAGACAAGTTGAAAGACTGTCGTCAAGGCTACACTGTAGGCAAAACCAGCCAGAATACTTCCTGCCACTACCACCCACAAGGATGGAGACAGGGCAATCACAATTTGCCCTAAGCCAAAGGTAATACCAGACCAGAGGAGCAGTTTCTCTTTAAAGATAGAAATCAAGAAAGAAAAACTCACCCCAGCCACAATCCCGATCAACTGCATGACACTAAGAACAAAACTAGATAACTGGGCATCCCCTAGTCCTCTCTCCACCATCAAACTTGGAATACGGATGGTAATAGCTGTATTGGTACAAACTACAACTGCCGCTTCAATAGCTAGGATAAAAATCAAGCCTTTCATTTCACGAGTTAAAGCGACTTGCTTCCTTCGCTTTTTTCTTGACTTCTTTCTTTTCTTTTCCATAAGGGACAAAGAGCAGATAAAGGGTCAGAACCAAAAATCCAGCACTATAGGCTAGGAAGGTAGCTGTCCAACCAAAGGCCAACAACTGGCCGACTGCCAAGGTAATGAGAGAGGCCCCAACGACCTCAGCAGAACCGCGTAGCCCTAACATCTGAATTCGCGTTTTTCCTTGATAACGTTCACTGATAATAGAAATGGCCTTGGCATTGATCATCCCAACACCCAAACCAAAAAGAATCCGTGTTCCAAAGACAAAGGGATAGGCTTGATACCAGAAGGGAGCCGTTCCACTCAGTGATAAAATCAACAAGCCCAAACTAATCTGTAAGCGCTCAGGAAATATTTTTTCTAAGAAACCATTTAGTAATAACATAATCATGATTCCAAAGGAAGGCAAGCTCGCTAAGAGCTCAATTTGTTCCTTAGGATAACCTTGATAATAGTCAAACATGGCTGGCAGGGCACTCGAGATGGAAAAGGATGTAATCAAAACGAGGGAGAGAGCCAAAATACTGGCCCGTTCTAAAAATTGTTTCATGAAATCTCTTTCTATATTTTCTCTTAATCTTCTACTTTTTGATAGTCATCAAACAAGCAAGAAAAGAAGAAGTCTCATTGGTATATAGACTCCTTCTTAAACTAGAAAATGAATCCCTTGTATCTTAGGATGATTTTCTCTTGATTTTCTTGATAAAGTAGAAGATAAATCCTGCCACCATATAGGCAACAAAGATAATCAGACACCACTTGAACACGACATCCCAACCCTTGTTCACATTCAAAAAGAAGTAAGGGAAAGGGACTGACCTTAGAATTAGGGAATGTCTAGTTTCAGTACCAAGCCATTAAAAAGAGCAAAAATCATATACAGCAAGGGTAAAATCGTCCACACAACTGGATCCCAAATCTTGTATTGACCCTGTTTGTCAAAAAAGAGGGTATCTGCTAAAAACCAGAGGGGAACGATATAGTGGCAAAGGAAATTTTCTAGGGTATAGAAATTAGTCGCAATGGGCGCTAAGAGGAAATGGTAAATCACACAGGTAATCATGATACTCATGGTGACCCCACCTTTTAAGCGCAAGAGGCTTGGCCTTTGCCAGTTTTCACCTAAACGGCTCATAACCTTTAGGAGATAGAGCGTAAAAATCGCCACTAAAAGGTTGGACAGAACCGTATAATAGAGCAGCATCCCAAATCCACCATGCTTGGCGATTTCAAGATAAACTCCCGTAAAAGCCGCTAGAAACAAGAAGATACGGCTATAAAATATAAGTTTATAGTGCTTTTGACATGCTTTAAATTTTTCTTCACAAACTCTGATTTGAGTTTCATGGCACCAAAGCCATCAATTTTACAGTCGATATTGTGGTCGCCTTCTACGATGCGGATATTTTTCACGCGCGTCCCTTGTTTCAAATCTTTTGGCGCACCTTTTACTTTCAAGTCCTTGATGAGGGTTACAGTATCACCGTCAGCCAATTTATTTCCGTTGGCATCGATAGCTACAAGGCCCTCTTCTACATCTGCAACTTCAGCAGGATTCCACTCATAAGCACACTCTGGGCAAACCAGTAGGGCACCGTCTTCGTAGACATACTCTGAGTTACATTTTGGGCAATTTGGTAGGTTGTTCATGGTTTCTCCTTATCATCATTCACTATTCTTTGAAAATCAAAATTTCTCGAACAGCAACTATTATACCTTAAAATCAGCATTTTGACAAATTTAGAAAAAAACCGATATCAATCTATCGGCTTTTCTACATTTACATTCTTTTTTCAGCTTCTGCTTTGATTTTTTCAACTACTTCTTGAATGTTTAAACCAGTTGTATCAAGGTAGACAGCATCCTCTGCTTGTTTGAGAGGCGAAGTCTCACGATGACTATCCTTGTAGTCACGCGCAGCAATTTCCTCTTTTAGGGTTTCAAGGTCTGTCTCAATTCCCTTGGCAATATTTTCCTTGTAACGACGCTCTGCTCTCTCATCGACAGAAGCTACTAGGAAAATTTTCAATTCTGCTTGTGGCAATACAACAGTTCCAATATCGCGACCATCCATGACAATCCCACCTTGCTGGGCAATCTCCTGTTGGAGAGAAACTAGTTTCTCACGTACTTGAGGAATTGCCGCAATAGCAGAAACATGATTGGTCACTTCATTTTCACGGATAGGATGGGTAATATCCACATCTCCTACAAAGACAAGCTGTTCTCCAGTTTCTGAGCGTCCAAAACTGATTGGATGCTGGTCCAACAAGGCTAGAAGTGCTTCAACTTCTTCTACTCCTAACTGGTTCTTGAGAGCCATATAGGTCGCTGCACGATACATAGCACCTGTATCTAGATAGGTGTATCCAAAATCCTTGGCAATAATCTTTGCGACCGTACTCTTACCACTTGAAGCAGGGCCGTCAATAGCAATTTGAATTGTTTTCATATCAACTCCTATTTGATTTTAACAACATCACCTGGATTAGCAAACCAAGATCCTGTAGCCATGTGCCCAGGATTTAAGGCTTCTAACTGTGCAATCGAAATCCCCGCACGAGCTGCAATAGCTGCTTCTCCTTCTCCAGCCAAGACTTTTGTCGTCCCTTCTGGATCTGTTGAATGTTCTCGAGCTCACTAGATGACTCTTCCTTACCCTCTGAACTAGAAGATGCCTGCTCTGAACTACTAGAAGATGAAATCTGTACTACATTTGCATCAGAATCGTGAAAATCTTTTAAGGCTGCCGTACGATTACTCCCACCCGATGACAGATAGATAAGAACAATAATCATCACGACTACAATCACAAAGAAAATACTTGCTAAGATAGTTAAGATACGATTAGCAATGACTCCTCCGCCTTGTTCTCTCTTACGACGTTGTATTCTTGTTTCTTCTTGATTTTCATAAATATCTTCTTGCCACGGTTCTTTTGCCATACCTTACTCCTTGTTTTTTTTTACTTTTCTTATTACAATATAAATATGAAAATCACACTTATACCTGAACGTTGCATTGCCTGTGGGCTTTGCCAAACTTATTCTGAATTATTTGACTATCACGATAATGGAATCGTGCGCTTTTACGATGACCCTGACCAACTAGAAAAAGAAATTTCTCCTAGCCAAGACGTCTTAGAGGCTGTTAGAAACTGTCCGACACGTGCCTTGATTAAAGATCAACACTAATCTTTCATAGTAAATTGACAAGAACGTTTCACTCTTTCTAGTTTAGCATATTTCCATGCAAAATTATAGTCTTTTCACTTTATTTTTTTCTGTAAAATCAGGAAGGTCACTTTTTTCTTTAACGAGATAAAGTGGTCTTTTTTTAGTCTCTAGATAGATCTTACTGATGTACTTGCCGAGAATCCCAATGGTCAAGAGTTGAATGCCTCCAAGAAAGAGAATGACAGCCATCAGAGAAGTCCAACCTGATGTCGGATTACCCAAAATGAGGGTCCGAACCACAACAAAAAAGGTCATAAGCAAAGAAATAAAACAAGATAGGAGACCAGCTACAAAGGCTATAATCAAGGGAAAATCTGAAAAATTCACAATCCCTTCAATGGAGTAGAAAAAGAGTTGCCTAAAACTCCAACTGGTCTTGCCAGCCTGTCTTTCAACGTTTGAATAGTCCAAATAGTGGATTTTAAAGCCCAGCCAGGCAAAAAGTCCCTTAGAAAAACGATTGGACTCAGTCAAGCTTAAAATCGCATCGACTACAGACCTTCTCATCATGCGAAAATCACGGACACCTGACGGCAAGGCTACTGGACTAATTTTTTTCATGAAGCCGTAAAAGAGATTAGCACAGAAACTGCGAAAGAAAGGTTCCCCCTCTCGACTAGTTCTCCGTGTCCCAACACAGTCCAAGTCTGTATTTTGGTCTAGTAATTTTTTCATCTCAAGCAACATACTAGGAGGATCTTGGAGGTCTGCATCCATCACCACCACCAGGTCTCCTGTCGCATATTGCAAGCCTGCATAGAGGGCTGCTTCTTTTCCAAAATTTCGCGAGAAAGAAATATAATGTACTGCCGAATTTTGCTCCCGATAGGCTTTTAACAGTTCTAAGGTCCCATCACTTGATCCATCATCGACAAAGACATACTCGATTTCTGTTTCCAAATCTGGAAGTAAAGCTTCCAAAGCCTGATAAAAAAGAGGAAGTACTTCCTCTTCATTTAAACAGGGGACAATGATTGACATCACCATCTTAGTCTTCAAATCCATTTGGATGCTTGCTTTGCCAACGCCATGCGTCTTCACACATTTGGGTGATGCCGAGTTCTGCTTCCCAGCCGAGTTCTGCTTTGGCTTTTGCAGGTTCTGAATAGCAGGCTGCAATATCACCTGGGCGACGGTCTACGATGCGGTAAGGAATTGGGCGTCCCACTGCTTTTTCCATGTTTTGGATAATTTCAAGAACAGAATAACCTTTACCTGTTCCAAGGTTATAAACGTTTAGACCTGAGCCTTTTTGGATTTTTTTCAGAGCTGCAACGTGACCTTTAGCCAAATCGACAACGTGGATATAGTCACGAACACCAGTTCCATCTTCCGTATCGTAATCGTCTCCAAACACTTGCACTTGCTCTAATTTCCCAACGGCTACTTGAGTCACATATGGCAAGAGATTGTTTGGAATACCGTTTGGATTTTCTCCCAAATCACCACTCTCATGGGCTCCGATTGGGTTAAAGTAACGAAGCAAGACCACATTCCATTCTGAGTCTGCCTTGTAAATATCCGTCAAAATTTCCTCAAGCATAAGCTTAGTGCGGCCGTATGGATTGGTCACTGAAAGTGGGAAATCTTCCAAGATTGGCACTGTATGAGGATCTCCATAAACTGTCGCAGAAGAACTGAAGATGATGTTTTTACAGTTGTTTTCTTCCATGGCTTTCAAAAGACTAACAGTCCCAGCGATATTGTTGTCATAGTAGGCAAGAGGAATACGAGTAGATTCACCGACAGCCTTCAAACCAGCAAAGTGAATAACACCAGTCGGTTCTTCCTGTTTGAAAATGTCTCTGAGGGTATCTGTATCACGAATATCTGCCTCATAGAAAGGCACTTCAACTCCTGTGATTCTTTCAACAACTTCTAAACTTTTACGGTTACTATTAACAAGGTTATCCACCACAACAACCTGATGACCTGCTTGGATTAACTCAATAACTGTGTGGGTTCCGATAAAACCCGCTCCACCCGTTACCAAAATCTTTTCTTGCATCTTCTTTCCTCGATTCTCGGATTATTTTTTCTTATTTTACCATTTTTGATAGGGAATGTCATTTGCAATCCTAGAGGGGAGACTAAAATTTAAGTAAAATTCTTATTCACTTTTTACTCGTTTGACATAGTTTTCAATTGGGTAGTTTAGAGGGTCCAAGGTCAACTCCTTGCCTTGAACCAATTGAGCTAGATGGTAGCCAATGATAGGACCAGTTGTAAGGCCTGATGAACCTAGTCCACTAGCCGCATAGACACCTGCCAATTCTGGCACCTGCCCAAAAAACGGGGAGAAATCATTGGTATAGGCACGGATGCCCACACGCTCAGCTCTGGAAGTCGCTTTAGCCAAAGCTGGATAGTGAGGCAAGGCCTCCTCCTCCATTTGCTGGAGCAAGCCTTCATCTACCGTCAAATCAAATCCCATATCATTTTCATGGGTAGCTCCTAAGGACAATTTCCCACCTGCGAAAGGAATCAAATCCCACTCCCCTTCTGGCATAACAACAGGATAAGCTTCCATGTCTTGGGCAAGTTGATAATCTCGGAGCTGCCCCTTTTGGGGACGAACATCTACTTCATAACCTAAAGGTTCTAACAAATCCCCCAACCAAGCTCCCGTCGCTAAAATAACCTGATCAAACACCTTTTCACCAATCTGGTAACCTGATGATAGAGGCTTCAAACTCACTTTTTCTTTGACCAGCTTGACCTCACTGGCTTCTAGCAAACGAGTCACTAAGAGTTGGCCATCTACTCTCGCTCCACCAGAAGCATAGAGCAGGTGGTCAAATCCCTGCAAGCCAGGGAATAATTCATTAGCTGATGCTTGATCCAGGATGGCTAATTTCCCTATCAAGGGAGATTCTTCTCTGCGCTGGAGGGCCAGTTGATAGAGTTCTTCCAACTTGGACTCATCCTTTTTCAAGAGAAAAACTCCCGAACGCTGGTAAAAGTCGATTTCTTGTCCTGATTTCTCTAAATCAGCCAACAAATCCACATAAAAGTCAGCCCCAAAGCGCGCCATTTTATACCAGGCTTTATTTCGACGTTTGGAAAACCAAGGACTGATAATTCCTGCTGCGGCCTTGGTAGCCTGACCTTGTCCATGGTCAAAGACGGTCACCTCTAGGTCACTTTCTTGCGAGAGGTAGTAGGCAGCTGTTGCTCCTACAATTCCTGCTCCGATAATAGCAACTTTTTTCATTGTCTTCACCTTCTAACTAGATATGGTGGAAAGGATTGGTCGATGCTTGACTAGGTACAAGATCGATTCTCCAGCATTTTTCCTCTTTCCATTGAGTAAGAAGCTCTGCGATCTTTTCCACAAAAAGCACTTCAATATAGTGGCCTGGGTCCAAGGCTAGCAAGCCATCAGACAACATATCCTGGGCAGTGTGGTAGTAAATATCACCAGTGATATAGACATCCGCTCCTTTAGCTAAAGCATCCTTATAGAAAGACTGCCCACTTCCACCGCAGATAGCCACTCTTGAAATAGACTTCTGCAAGTCATTCTCTTGATAATGCACCATTCGAAGGCTATCTAGGCCAAAGACTTGCTTGACCTGTTGGGCCAATTCCCAAAATGTCTGAGGCTGAACATTCCCAATACGACCAATTCCACGTTTAGGGCCTGTTTCCTGCAGATAAGTCGTTTCCTCGATACCTAGCATCTGACAGAGCCAATCATTGAGGCCATTTTCAACGATGTCAATATTGGTATGGCTGACATAAACTGCGATGTCATGCTTGATGAGGTCGATGTAAATCTGATTTTGTGGACGGCTAACTACCAAATCCTTGATGGGACGGAAAATCGGCGCGTGCTTGACAATAATCAAATCCACACCTTTTTCAATAGCTTCAGCCACCGTTTCTTCACGAATATCGAGAGCCACCATGACACTTTGGATATCCTTGTCCAAAGTGCCAATTTGCAGACCACGACTGTCTCCCTCCATGGAAAATTCCTGAGGGCAAAAGGCCTCATACGCATTAATAACTTCACTTGCTAACATGGAGCACCTCCTTGATGGCTTGAATCTTATCTACTAGAACTTGACGTTCTTCCAGATTTTTTTCTGGAATTTGTCCAAGGGCAAACTCTAGCTTAACAGCTTCTTTTTGCCATTTTTGGACAAAGACTGGACTGATCTCTTTGGACAAAAAAGGACCAAAGCGAACATCACTGGCTGATAGCTTCATTTGTCCTGCTTCTACCACCAAAATCTCGTAAAACTTGCCAGCTTCTTCTAAGATGTTTTCAGCTACAATCTGAAATCCGTTCTCTTGTAACCAGATACGCAAATCGTCTTCACGATTATTGGGCTGGAGGATCAAACGCTCTACATTAGCTAGCTTGTCCAAGCCTTCTTCTAAAATCCTAGCAATCAAACGACCACCCATACCAGCAATAGTAATGACAGACACTTGGTCTGCCTCTTCAAAGGCTGCCAAGCCATTGGCTAAACGGACTTGGATTTTCTCCTTTAGGCCGTGAGCCTCAACATTTTTGACCGCAGACTGATAGGGGCCTTCCACCACCTCACCCGCAATGGCACTTTTGATTTGGCCTCTTTCGACCAACTCGATAGGCAGATAAGCATGGTCACTTCCCACATCTAGCAAAATGGCTCCCTGTGGCACAAAGGAAGCCACTAATTCTAATCTCTTTGAAATCATCTTCTCTCACTTTCCAAACTCTATTACCTCTTATTATACCACATTTCGGCTGGCAATCTTGTACCTAAAAAGACCGCAATCCATAGATTGCAGCCTTTCTTTATTTTCTGGCTTGATAGCGACTAGTCAGGATGAAAATCACGGTAAAGACCAACATCATGACACCATAAACAGGTAATGTTTGTCCTGTTAAGGTCGAAATTTCAAGCAATTTGAATTCTTGGGAAGAGAGCTGTAGCTAGGAAACCTCCTACTGACCAAACAATCAAGAGGATACGCCAAAGGGTAAATGGCATGCAGGCTCTAAATACGGATAAGAAACCAATTGACCCCAAGAGATAATAGAGTAGAGTTGAGATTTCTAACTCAGACCAACCTTGGCTACTTCCAAATATTTTCACAAAAAGAACACTGAACACAACCATGAGAGCACTTGGTAGAGCGCGAAGCATGGATCTTCTGAGGAAGTTTGGCTCAACAGGTTTGATATTTCGCTCAAAAGTCAGAACGAATGGTGGGAAACCTTCCACAAACTGGTCAATCATAGTAATTTGAATCGGAATGAAAGGGAAAATCAAGATCCATTCAGAACGTCCTAGAAGAGCGCTGGCGATACAGATGACTGCGAGCAAGAAGGAATAAATGGTCTTTATCAAGAAAATCGGTGCGATGTGGGCAATGTTATTGACCACACGACGACCCTCGAAGAGAATCTCAGGAACATCATTAAAGTCTGAGTTCAAGAGAACCAGATTGGCAATCTGACGAGTCGCAGGATCTCCCTCAGCCATTACGATAGAGCAATCCGCCTCACGAAGGGCCAGGATATCATTGACTCCGTCCCCTGTCATAGCTGTTGTATGCCCTGCTTTTTTCAGCGTTTGAATGATGAGTTTCTTTTGATGAGGGGAAACACGTCCGAAAATGGCAGTATCTTCAGCCAGAGCAATCAATTCCTCATCCTCGATTTTCGAGCAATCTACATAGCTGTGGTATTCCGCAAAACCAGCCTTCTGGGCAATGCTGGATACCGTAACTGGATTGTCACCAGAGATAATCTTGAGCCCCACTTCCTGAGAACGGAGATAGTCCAGCGTCTCTGCTGCTCCCTCTCGAATCGGGTCCAAGATTTCCAGCAAGGCCAGAGCCTGAATATCAGATGGTTTCTGTGGTTTGTGGTGGTCTAATTTCTCCTGACTAAGAGCTAAGACCAAGACACGTGACCCTCTCTCCAAGGCCTCTCTGGCTTCAGGGACTTCAGAGTCCAGCAACATCTCCGGTGCGCCTAGGAAAACAGTTCCTAGATCTTCCAACTCCATGGCTCCCCATTTTCGGTCGCTTGAGAAGGGGAGATTGGCAATCATAGGATAAGTAACTTCTCCCACAAAACGCTTTCGAATAGCTTGGGCTGTTGGATTTTTATCCTCACTATGAGCTATGTAGCTGGTCATGATACTAGCAATAGCCTCGTCACCATAAGTTTCCGTCAACGGAAGAACAGCCTCTACCTGCATCTTTCCTTGGGTGATGGTGCCCGTCTTGTCCAAACAGAGCATATCCACACGCGCCAAGGTTTCAACAGAGTACATCTCCTGCACCAAAACCTTTTTCAAGCCCAACTTAATCACCGCAGTCAAAAGCGAAGTAATGGTCAAAAGGGCAATTCCCTTGGGCAACATTCCCAGTAGGGCTGTAGACGAATTTACAACGGATGACTTGAGAGGCAGGCCTTTTAAAAGCAAGGCTTCTAGCAAAAGAGCTAGACCAAAGGGAATGATAATCTTCCCAGTAAAACCAGCTAGCTTGTCCAGCGATTTCATGATACGGGAGTTGATAGGTTTCACAGTCTTAGCCTCAAGCATAAGTTTGGCAGCATAGTTGTCTGCACCGACATGGTGAACTTGAGCTAAAACTGACCCACTAGCCAAGAAACTTCCAGACAAAAGCAAGGCATCAACTTCCTTTTGCACCAAATCACTTTCCCCCGTTAACATGGCTTCATTGACTTCCGCAAAGCCTTCCAAAACCAAGGCATCACTGGGAATCTGCTCTCCAGCAGACAGACGAATGACATCTCCTAGAACCAATTCTTCAGGATTCAGAGCCACTTCTTGGCCATCACGAATAGTATTGACCTTTTCCTTGGTCATGAGATTGAGCTTGTCCACCATGTGTTTAGCCCGTAGCTCGGTCACAATCCCAGAAAAAGCGTTAAAGCAGATAACGGCAAAGAAGACCAAATTGCTCCAGGCCTGCACAAAGGCTAGTGCCAAAGCAATGGCAAAGTTCAAAGCGTTAAAAAGGGTAAAGACATTTCGTTTGATGATTTGCCAGGTACTGGTACTGGCCGAAGCAGTAAAATCATTGACCAAGCCCTTAGCCTGTCTTTCCTTGACTTCTCTTTGGGTTAATCCCATAATCTTATTTTTATCCATAAATTCTATCATATCATTTTTTCTAAAAAAATTCTAATCTCATCCCAAATATACACCTAGTCAAGGGAAAAGTTTGCCAGCCCTCCTTTGATAAGGTATAATAATAACAAGAAAAACAATCGAAGGAGATCGCATGTTTTATACTTATTTACGTGGATTAGTTGTCTTGCTCCTATGGTCCATCAATGGCAATGCCCACTATCATAATACTGATAAAAATTCCCTAATCAAGATGAAAAATTATATTCTGGTTGCCCCTCACCGTACTTGGTGGGATCCTGTTTACATGGCCTTTGCGACCAAGCCAAAACAATTCATCTTTATGGCTAAAAAAGAACTCTTCACCAACCGTATCTTTGGGTGGTGGATTCGTATGTGTGGTGCCTTTCCTATTGACCGTGAAAATCCTAGCGCCTCAGCCATCAAATACCCTATCAATGTTCTCAAAAAAAGCGACCGCTCTCTCATCATGTTTCCAAGTGGGAGCCGTCACTCAAACGATGTCAAGGGTGGCGTAGCTCTGATTGCCAAAATGGCCAAGGTCCGTATCATGCCGGTTACCTATACAGGTCCCATGACCTTGAAAGGCTTGGTTAGCCGTGAGCGTGTTGATATGAACTTTGGAAATCCAATCGATATCTCAGATATCAAGAAAATGAATGATGAAGGCATTGAAACAGTCGCCAATCGTATCCAAAGCAGAATTCCAACGTCTGGATGAAGAAACCAAACAATGGCACAATGATAAAAAACCAAACCCACTCTGGTGGTTTATCCGCATCCCTGCCCTCATCCTTGCCATTATCCTCGCTATCCTAACCATCATCTTTAGCTTTATCGCAAGCTTCATCTGGAATCCAGATAAGAAGAGAGAGGCTCTTGGTTAAGACAATGAGAACCGTCGCACAAAAACTCGATTTTAAGAGAAAAATCCAGCAAGCCTTTTCCATAGAAATGCATAGCATCAATGTTTTTGGACACTTGTTGCTATGCATTTTTATGATCTTTATCCCTGTATAATCAGAAGAAAACTCTACATTCTATATAGAAATTTTTGACAAATTACTTTGATTTTGATATTATATTATTAAAAAGGGGAGGATTTTTATAATGAATCATAAACATTCTTTATTCGGGGAAGTGCAAGTCTGTTTTATTGACGGTTGCTCTAGCGTCTGCCTTTACAGCAATGGGACAAGTTGATGCTGATGAGGTAAAGAATCCAAGTCAAGTTGCTAATGATCTTGCTCAAGTAGGTTCAAATGAACTTTCCACTAAAACTACTCAAACTAATCAACAAATTTCCGAAACAGTTAAGGAGATTCAAGATAAAGTTAATGTCTCTGTAGTACCACTTGATAAAAGCTCAACCTGGTGATATAGTTAAAGTAACTACTACTCAACGGACGCCAAGGTAGATACTAAAGAAAAACACAGCTGGTACAGAAGCAACTGCCAAAGCAGAGACTTCTGTAAGTGTTGAAACAACTCATTTAGCTGCTAAGGGAACTGCCGTTGGAGAAAAGACACCTGTTACAACAACAAAGACTGTTACAGATCACGTTAATACAGATGACTATGTAGCTAATGTTACTCAAACTATCAAAGAAAAACTACATTTGAAAAAGTTTTGAAAAGAAGCAGATGTAATAATTACTAAACAAGCGGCTGGTTCTGCAGATATCGTCTTTACTATTGATAAGTCAGTTTCAATGGATTCTTCTATTCAAAATGTTGTACAGAATATCGAGAACTTTGTCCGTGATTTGGCTAATAAAAAGTTGATGCTCGTCTTGGCTTAATCGCGTATGAGGTCGCTGACAATGTTCAATATTTCGATTTTAATGGATCTAAATTCACTAAGAATGTAGAGGAGTATATTAAGGCGCTTAGATCTATTCGAACATACGGCGGAACAGAAGAGCCTACAGTCCTCTACATCATATTGCAACCTCAAAAAGATTATGATTGGTCTACAGCTTCTAATAATCGTCGTTTTGCATTCTTAATTACTGATGAAAGTATTGATTTCCGTACTCCAGGCATTCCAACAGTAGAAGAGACTCTGAAAGCTCTTAGCGAAAGAGATATTTCTCTATCAGTTGTAGGGATGAGATACACAGAATCGACCTTCAAACCTTTAGTTGAGGGGACAAAAGGGCTTTATCTTAATATTAATCAAGAATTTTCTAGTCTTTTAAATCGTGATTTTACAAATCATGTTGTTAAGACTGTCCAAGAAGGACGTGTTTACCGCATCGTAACAGAGAAATATGACTTCTTAACAGAGGCGCATGTCGTACTTAAACCAAAACCTATCGGAAGCACAAAGGCAGTTTATCATACTTCTACGCTTTCTAATAAAGTATCTGAATTACCCAAAACTGGTGAAAAGGCATCTTCTAATTTATCCGTACTTGGAGTTGCCTTAATTGCAGTAGCCTCTGGTTTGACTGTTGGTGTTAAGAAAAAAGATTAAGGAGATCCTTTTCATATAGAAGGTAGAGGAAAGGAGTTTTGCACCATTTAGACTCTTTGCCAACTCTAATAAGAGAAAAATAGTTAACAATGAGAGAGGCCTCTTGGTCTTCTCTTTTAATATATTAAGAGCAAATTTCATATTCTACTCTATCATCCCAAAAAGATTTTGTCCCTCTTTCTTTAGAAATAAAGGAATATTTTCTTTTATCGAATAAATTCATGATAAAAAATATCAGTCTTCAAAAATACATATTCCTAGTGTTAGTAATATAAAAAATGACTGAGATTAAAGTGTGTGATTTTCTACAAATATCTATCATTTCATCAATCCTATAATATTCTTAATAAATCTCGTCTGCTTCTTTCCAATGACAATCCAGTCACTTTTCATTATAGAACATGTATTTTTCTGCATTCAAAGAAACTCTAAAAATCATAAAAAAACGCATAATATAAGAAATTCAGAGAGTTCAATATTATGCGTTTTATTATAGAAAGTTTTACTGAATTTTTCCCTCAAATTTAATTTTTGCCTTGTCTCTTCTCTTACTTTATTCAATCTCCCATTTCTTTTGCCAACCAGTTAGAAAAAAAGACTACAAATCGCTCAGCTACTTGCTCATGATGCCCATAGGATCAAAGACAAACTGACCAGTTCGGATAGCGTTTTCTGAAGACTGGTATGAATCTGCTCAGCATAGACTGGTGCTTGAGCCAAGCGATTGGTATGATGGGCTCCTTCTGTTTGACCATTTCTGTAAATACAGCAAACAGTCTAGATTTTTTTTCACCTGTCTCATCCTCTGCAGTAAGTCGCAAAAATCAGGATACCAAAAAGGAACCGCAGATAGAGAAGATACAGGAGACCTTGTCAAAAGCTGAAAAAGACTGTAGACTGCCGCCAAACCACCTAGTGAGTAACCCTCCATAAGCAAGGCGATTTTCGTCCAGGCGATAAAGCGACTGCAACTTGTCTAAAAAGACCTCAAATAAATGATCATGATAGACATTTGGCCTGACCACCAAAAATCTGGAGCCCCCTCTCTCAGAGCCGATGCCTTCCAGGGAGTGTAGTCGTCTCAAAGCGATTTTTTTAGAGGTCAAGCCCACTAAAAATCACAGATTCTGAAAGGGACGATAGGAAAAATCCAAGTTTCCATCATTCAGAGAAATAGCTGGATAGGTTTGATTGGGGATCGTAGGTCGAAGGAAGGCTGATCCCTAACTTGGATTCCTTCCCAATCAAACTCATTATTTATTGATAAAGTCATTGATTTTCTCAAGGGAATCAATCACTGCTGGACCATAATCCATCAACTCATCGTAAGAGATGGTCATGATTTTTTGATTCTTAATTGCAGGAACGCTTTCCAAAACAGCATTTTTCTTCATCAACTCTACTGCTGTTAGCATCCAACTTTTTATTGCGGTCGCTGGTTACATAGATAATCAATTCAGGATCCATTGACACGAGATTTTCCAAGGTCAAGCCTGATGTCCCCGTTGCAACGTTTGTATAACCAAGTTGATTTAGCAGGCTTTCTTGCAAAGCAGACTTGTAGGCACCGAAGGTGTCGTCATTATAAGCAACCATTATCAAAGCCTTTTTCTTTTCACCTTGACTTGCTGGGTTTGCTTTCTTAACAGCGTCAATTTTAGCTTGTAATTGGGCTGCGTATTCATTGGCCTTGTCCTGAACATTAAAAATCATTCCAAGATTTTTGACGTCTTCTACAATATTTCCCAAATCTTGCTGAATCGTTGAGAGAGAAGCTTTTTGTGTATAAACTGGGATTTTGTTTTCATTCCAAGTGCTAACTGTCCCCAAGGATTTTTCAGAAAACATCATGTTTCGACCCATCACAGCATCTGGCTCATAAGAAAGCACTGTCTCTTGTGAGACTGTTTTTTTATCGCCAATTTGAGGAATAGTCGCAATCGCGTCCTTGTATTTGTCTGTTACAGCATTGTCAGGGTTGAGCATGCCAGCAATTTTATCCTTCAAGCCTAACTCTAACAAGATTTCAGTTGTTGAAAGATTGTTGGTGATAACTTTTTCAGGTGCCTTGTCAAAGACTTGTTCGACTTCATTCCCCTTAGCATCATAGGTCTTGACCGTGAGTGGATAAGTCGTCTCTGTGCTAGCCTTTTGACTTGTTTCTGTGCTGGACTGTGTGGTAGCTTTTTCTGTAGTAGTGTTACCACAAGCTGCCATGGTTAGGGTAGCTACTGTTACGAGTAAAATGCTTAGTGTTTTTTTCATCTTGTTTTCCTTTTCATTTTTATAAATAGTGAATCATGGCTTGCTGATCCTCGGTCCAAGTAACCTGACTTTGAACTCCGTATACAGTTTTCAATGACTCAGGGGTGATGATCTCCTTTGGAGTCCCTTGGTAAAGGATTTCTCCCTCTTTCATCAGATAGAGATAATCCGAATAGCGACAAGCAAGTTGAATATCATGCAGGACAGCTAGAACATTGACCTTGAGATTCTTCACAATGGCCAGCAAGTCTAGCTGGTACTTGATATCTAGGTGATTGGTTGGTTCGTCCAAGAGCAAGAGAGTCGGTTCTTGCGCCAAGGCGCGGGCTAATAAAACTCGTTGTTTCTCCCCCCCTGACAAGGACGAATAGAGACGAGTTTTCTTCTCAAGCATATCCACCTTGACGAGAGCATCTTGAACGAGAGCATAATCCCTTTCCCTTTCCTTCTGTAGAAAAGAGAGGTGGGGAGTTCTTCCCAGCAAGACGATTTCCTCAACTGTACAATCAAACTGCAATTGATTGAACTGGGTTACAACTGCCATCTGCTTGGCTGTTTCTTTGAGTGACCAATGCTCCAGCGGCTTTCCATCTAGGCTTATCAAGCCTTTGTCCGCCTTTTCCTGACGATAGAGGAGTTTAAGCAGGCTGGTTTTTCCACTTCCATTTGGTCCCAGTATCGTGTGAAATTGATGCCCCTCAACCTTAAGAGAAACTCCTTTTAAGATTTTTTTCTCTCCTAGTCCAAAGTGAACATCATTACAAATCAAGTCCATATCAGACCCTCACCTCCCTTCGCCTACCTCCAACAATGTAGATAAAGAAGGGAGCACCTACCAAGGCTGTGAAAAATACCAATAGGAAGCTCAGCATTTGGAATGATGACACGAGAAAGTACATCTGCCCAGACAACAAAGAGGGCCCCCAGTAAGGTCGCAATAGGAAAAAGCCTCCTGTAATTCGTTCCCACTAACCCTCGAGCTAAGTGAGGAGTAATTAGACCAACAAATCCAATAATCCCACAAGTAGCCACCAAGACTGCTGTCAGCACAGCCACCATGGTCACATAAAGATACCAATAAAAGCGTAAGGGAATCCCCAAAGTTAAAGCAGCCTCATCTCCCATCATCATCGCATTGAAAACACGATACTGAGTAGAGAAAAATAGAAAGGCCATTCCTACTACTATAGTTGGCAGGACTAAGTCAGACCAGGAAGTCCCAGCAAGCGAGCCCATGGTCCAAAACTTAATGGTCATCACACTGTCAGCATTAGCTCCAACTGAGATAATAAAGTTGGAAAATGCCAGAAAAAGAGCATTGACCACTGTTCCTGATAAAATCAGACTAGAAGTCGTCATCCTTCCCTGCATAGAGGCAATGATGAGGACAGCAATTGTTGCCAAAATAGCTCCAAGAAAAGCTCCAAGGCTAATCATCACTTTTAAACCAAGAATGATGCTCAAGGTTGCCCCTAGAGTTGCACCCGCAGAGATTCCTAAGACATAGGGCTCAGCGATGGGATTGTTCACTGTAGACTGCATTACGCTACCACACATGGAAAGACCAGCCCCTACTATCAGACCCAGCAACACTCGGGGGAATCTCATGTTCCATACAATGGCAAGAGTGGACTTGGAAACCTCTCCCTATCTCAAGAGGAAACCCCAACCTGCTCAAAATAATCCGATAGGTATCGCCTAGATCAATCGCAACGGATCCCATAGAAACAGCTAGAAAGAGCGAAAAACCCTAAAACAGCTAGCAAAAACACCTAAAAAGTAACACGAGATTGCAGGTCCCGTCGGCTTCCAGAAAATTTGGAAAGCATGCAAACCTCCTTTGATAGAATCTTAAAAATTTAGAAAATTCTCATAAAAAGTATACCATATTTTCATTAAAATGAACAAGGATGGAAATATATAGAAAAAGCCCTCTGAGATCAGAGGGCTGATTTGAGCTCAGGGCTAAAAACGTTTATAGACTAGGCGACAAGCCGAAGATTGTACGAAAAATTTTAGCGAAATAAAAATCTCCCCGAAGGAGAAAATCTAGTTTATTTTACCTTGCAGTACTAGGAACCGTAACCAAAGATAATACTTGAGTATATCGAGGTAAGGTGACAATGTAAAAAAGCTACCCAATTTAGAGTAGCTTCATTATCAAGATATGCTCAATTGAACACGGCCTAAGTAAGCGGATAAAACATCAATAAAAAAGCCCTCTGAAGTCAGAGAGCTGATTTGAGCTTAGGCTAAAATCCTAGTGAAAAAGATGAAACTCCTTGTGTTCATCGAACACTGTGTCGTTTCCCTATTTTCATACGGATTTTTAACGCCCTTAGCATCATGATTAGCGACGAAGTCCTAGAGAGTTGATTAACTCACGGTAACGGTTAACGTCGTTTTTACGCAAGTATGCAAGCAAGTTACGACGGCGACCGATTTTCTTCATCAATCCACGGTAAGTAGCGTGGTCTTTTTTGTGTTGTTTGATGTGTTCGTTAAGGTGGTTGATTTCCCAAGTAAGGACAGCAACTTGAACCTCTACTGAACCTGTATCACCTTCGTGACGTGCATATTGTGCGATGATTTCATTTTTTTTCTCTTTTGAGATTGCCATGATGTTTCTCCTTTTTATTTGGCTTCATCCGAGTGACAGGTTGGCATGCCTGCAACCAAGAAGAAGTTATTTGTCTTTACGACAGTTCTTATTCTACCAAGAAGCAGGGACTTTGTCAACTGATTTACTATTTAAAACCGTGAATTACTCTACTGATTTCAGGGCCTCGAGCATATCCACTTTTCTCAAGTGGCGATTGACAAAGAGACCTAGTAGAGTCAAAATCACAGTCACTGCGACGATTGGAAGAGCATAGACTTCCCAGCTGACCTGAGGATAAAAGAGTATGGTGGCTGGTGAAATCATTTGAATCAAAAATTGATGTAAATAGTGGCCAGCTACCAAACCGAGGACAATCCCCACAAAGGACAGCACCATGGTCTCGCGGTAGATATAGAGGGTCACCTCTTTATTGTGGAAACCGAGAACCTTGATAGTGGAAAGTTCACGAATACGTTCTGCGACATTGATGTTAGTGAGATTGTAGAGAATGACAATGGCTGAGTAAAAACCGAAACAAGGACAAGGATTGCCATGGTTTTTATTGAGCGAACTAGCTACTGATTCAAAGAGATGGATAGCCGTTGCATTCTGACGACCCCAGAAACAGTCGCATTTTCCATAAAAGATAGCTGCTTCTTTCTCCGTATTGGAAGGTGTTGGCTCTTTTAATTTTACTAGATAGGTATTGTCTTGCGGACTGGTGCCATAGACTTGTTCGTAAGTTTCTCGGTTGAGATAAACAAAGTGTCCAACATAATTTTCAGAAATAGTCATGCGACCCTGATTTCTTTTCCATCAAGCTCCAGCTTGTCTCCAACCGTAACATCTGCTAGTTGGAGCTAGTTTTTGACTCAATACCGCTCCATCGGTAACCTGCACTTCTTGCCCATTTTCCCTCTAATGTGATAAAGGGCTTGAAGTCTTCTCTGCTTGTGACCATTATGGTGATAGTCTGAAGTCCTGCTTTTCCTTTGAAATCTTTTTCAATGGATTTAGAGTAAATCTTTTGGTAAGCATGGATACGGTCCGCTTGCAAGGCACTTTCTAAATCGGCCTTCTCTTGCTCCGTTGAACTGCTCTTTTCCGCTACAATCATCTGGTATTGCTGGATTTGTTCAAATTGGCGCTCAACAACGCCTCCCACAGAAGACTGAATGCCAAGACCTGCAAATAAGAGAGCAACTGAACCTGCAACTCCAAAAATGGTCATCAACATCCGTTGCTTATAACGAAAGATATTTCGCGCAGTAACCTTATGAGTAAAGCTCATACGACTCCAAATAAAGCTCAGGCGTTCCAGCAAAATCTTTGATCCCTTAACGGGAGGTTTTGGAAGTAAGAGTTGGGCTGCTTCATCGTGCAACTCCCTTCGCGCCACCAGATAAGCTGGCAAGACACTGGATACCCAACTTAAGGCTAGGGCAAGGAGGCTAGTAAGACCAATAGAAATACTCCTGACTTTTCCCAACAACCATTCCAGTTGTTATAACATCCGAAATCACTCCTGCAAGGAGATAATGTCCTAGAAGCGTTCCTAAAATGGTTCCTACAGTTCCTGCAAGAAAACCATAGAGGACAAACTTGGCAACTATATCTCGGTTACGGTAACCTAGGGCCTTGAAAATACCAGCATTGGTACGCTCTTCATCTACAAAAGCGAGTCATCGTTGTAAAAGGTCACCATTAGGCTGACCATATAAAAGCACCACTGGGAAGATATTTCCGACTGATCGAATGCTTGACGATGCATTACTGTACATGAGGTAACCTTGACCACCTGGCATGGTTTGGCGATTGTATACGTGGTATTTCGGCTCTGCCAGTTCATCAAGCTCTTTCTGGCGCTGTTCTAGCTTCTCTTTTTCCTTAGATAGATCACTCTCTGTCTGAGCCAGTTTTTCTTTTTTAGTCGCCAATTCTTCCTTAGCTTTTTGTCAGCTGTCCCTCGATTTGACTCTTTTGCGGTTCTGGTAAAGCAGTCGCTTGTTCTTCTTGCGTTTTCAAGCGACTTTCGGCCTGCTCTAACTGACTCTTGCCATTTTCAAGGTTGCTTTCAGCAGTTTGGAGCTGTTCTTTCCCATCTTCCAAGCTCTTTTGCCCATTTGCTTTGATACTTGCCAATCTTTTTTGACCATTATCTTCCAGCAAGTCTTGCAACTCTTCCTGATGTTGGGATCGTTTGGTCTTATAGTCTGATGAAAAAGCATCCAGATTTTTTAAATCGTCATAGCGCACACGCGCGATACTATAGACATCTGAGTCAAACTGACTGGGTAAAATCACTCCATAGCCAGCCAAGCTTCCATTTCCACTACTAGCTCCACCTAAATCTTCTTTAGAAAGAATTTCACCCGACTGAACAAATCCAGTAATTGTGAAAGTTTGGGATTTTTAGGACGGACTTTTTCTTCTTTCTTGCTAAAGGTAATGGTCTCTCAATCTGATAGCGGTCTTTCCAGAAGTCAGCTAGAGCAATTTCCTCATTAGCTTCTGGCAGTCGCCCTTCTGTCACTTGGAAGGTTGAAATGCTCTCTGGTTTGGAATAAAGTCGAACCGCTTCTTCACTATTTTCAACGGTTAGGTCTGCCATATAGCCAAACTCAACACTTGCTCTTTGAAGTGTCTTTAGTTCGTCTTGGTCTTCTTTGACCAAGCCATAATCAACTATCACGGCCAGATCCAAAGTATTGGCTTTACGGAGATAATCCTCTGCCGTACGTTCCATGTTTGGACTGGCTACTTTAAGACCTACTAGAGCTAGAGAACCCAGCATCATCAAGGTCAAGATAGAAACAAAGCGTCCTTTTGAAGTCGTCACCGACTGAAATAGGTCTTTCCGATATGTTTTTTTCATGCTAATACTCCAAGGTATCGATATCCTGCGGATGCTCATTGATCGTCATACTCTTAACCGTGGCATCGCGCATGAATCACCCGATCTGCAATAGGGGCTAGCGCGCCATTGTGGGTCACGATAATCACCGTCGCTCCTTTTTGACGAGACATGTCTTGGAGAATCTTCAAGACTTGCTTCCCCGTCTGGTAATCCAAGGCACCTGTCGGTTCATCACAGAGGAGAATTTTAGGATTTTTGGCTACAGCGCGTGCAATGGAGACTCGCTGTTGCTCCCCTCCAGAAAGCTGGGCTGGAAAGTTATTGAGGCGATGACCTAGCCCTACGTCTTTGAGCACTTGCTCTGGATCCAAGGCATCTGTCACGATTTCTGAAAGCCAGTTCCACATTTTCCTTGGCTGTCAGATTAGAGACCAGATTGTAAAATTGAAAAACAAAACCTACATCTTCACGACGATAGTTTGTTCGTTGGTACGAACTATAGTTAGCAATATTGGCACCATCAATCCAAATCTCCTCATCATTGGTATCCATACCTCCTAAAAAGATTGAGAACGGTTGATTTTTCCAGCACCAGAAGCACCAAGGATAATAACCAGCTCCCCCTTTTCAATTTCAAAATTCACATCGCGATTAGCCCAATCTCCGTATCCCCAACCTGGTAACGCTTGTAGCTGTGTTTCATTTCAATATAAGCCATCGCCCTTCTCTCTTTCTTACAATTAAGTCACTCTTTACTATCATTATAACGCTTTTTCAACTAGTTGGAAACTGGAAGCAAAAACAAAAAAGCCTAGGAATCCTAGGCTTTCTGTTTATAGACTTACAATTTTTTATTTTCCAAGGTAGTATTCAGAAACTACGTTCAATTTTTCGTCAAATTCGAATACCAATGGTGGGAAGTTAGGGATTTCCACGTCCATGATTTCGTCATCTGACAAGCGTTTGATGTGTTTTACAAGGGCACGGATTGAGTTACCGTGAGCACCTACGAATACGTTTTTACCATCTTTAAGCGCTGGAGCGATTTTATCTTCCCAGAATGGAAGGGCACGTTCCAAAGTCACTTTCAAGTTTTCAGCATCTGGAATAACTGAGTCGTCAAGTGAAGCGTAACGACGGTCAGTGTGAGCTGAGTATTCGTCATCATGAGGCATTGCAGGAGGCAATACATCGTATGAACGACGCCAGATGTGAACTTGCTCATCACCAAATTGTTCAGCAGCTTCAGCTTTGTTTTTACCAGTCAAACCACCGTAGTGACGTTCGTTCAAGCGCCATGATTTTTCAACTGGAACCCAGAGTTGGTCAGCAGCTTCAAGAGCCAAATTTGTTGTTTTGATCGCACGTTTCAATACTGAAGTGTAAGCTTGGTCAAATTCGATACCAGCTTCTTTGATCAATTTACCAGCGTCAATCGCTTGTTGTGTTCCTTTTTCAGACAAATCAACATCAGCCCAACCAGTGAAAAGGTTAGCTTTGTTCCATTCAGACTCACCGTGGCGAGCAAAAACCAATTTTTACCATTAGATGGATTCTCCTTTTTATTTTTTTCGAGGTTTCCCTCGTTTATCTATTCTATTTTTACACAATTTTTTTCACAAAAAGCTAGTTAAAATCAACTAAAAAGAGAAGAGCTTCTCAGCCTTCTCTTTATTATATTATCATAATTGTTCTCAACAGAAAATGAAGCAGTCTCTCCTAAATAATTAAAAAAACTACTACTCTTCAATTACAAATTTTTTTCAATGTTCCAAAGTAAAGTGAACCACCAATAATGGTTAGAATTCCACCTACCCATCCTAAAAATGGAATCAAAGTGACCGCACCACCTACAATGAGCAAGACAGAAGGTGCATTCGTAACACGTTCATCATCTTTATAATAAACAATAGCCTACATTCCCAACACTAAAACAGCAATTTTAACCAATGACAAAAATAATTGAGAGCCCTGTCAATGTCCCAACTGTTACATCTGCGTCTTCAGTTGCTGCATGAGCTCAACAGCCATGATAAACATGATGACTGGCGCTAAAAGCAATACAATTCCTGAAATAAGACCAAAAATAGCGTTGACACGAGCAAGTGTATTTGTTTTTCATAATAACTCCTTAAAAATTTTTATAGGTATTATTCTATCATAATTTATCTAAAAATTAAACAATCTTATAAAATTTTTATAATAAATATTGATTTTCAAAAATAATTTTAAGTTCTATAGTCTCTTTATAATTAGTAGAAATATAAAATTATGAGAAAAACTGAATAGTTGATTATGTTAATTATCTACACGGACAAGCTAAAAAGAACTTCATTTTATTTTTAGGAAATGGACTAGTAAATTTTCCCATGATAAAACGCATAATATCAAAAGCACTTGAACTCTTGATATTATGCGTTTTTCATGATTTTTAGCGACCTTTCTCAGTCTCTTTCTGATTATTTCGCTTCAAATCCTTCTGCGACTGCGTCCGCAAAGTTTTCTTCTACGATGCCTGCACAGTGGTCACAAATGACTGCATGGTAGCTACGTTCAGCAGTAGTTGGATCGATACGACGGCAACGATCACATACCTCACCTGCAGCGCGTTCAACTGTGAAGGCTACATCTTCGAAGCTAACTGCGTTTTCTGGAGCTGGTCCATCTGCAATAGTCAAGTCTGATACGATCAAAAGTTGAGCCACATTGCTGTCTACTGCTCCAAGAAGAGTTTTCACAACTTCGTTTGGATAAACTGTCAAGTGTGCTTCAAGCGATTTACCGATTACTTTGGCATTACGCGCTTCTTCCAAGGCTTTTTGAGCTTGTCCACGGAAGTCCATGAAAGCTGCCCATGTATCCAAGATCTCTTTTTGGTTGGCAAAAGTTTCAGCTTCTGGTAATTCAGACAATTGAACGAATTCTTCAGCTTCAAACTCAAGATATGACCAGATTTCTTCTGCAGTGTGAGGAAGGATTGGCGTCAAGAGTTTGGTGATTTTGACAAGAATGTCATAGAAAAACAGTCTGCATTTGACGGCGTTCGAGTGATTTGGCACCTTCGATGTAGACAACATCTTTGGCAAAAGTCAAGGTAGAAGGCTGACAAGTCAACGTTGATAAAAGTTCACCAAGGCCTTATAGACTGTCAAGAATTCGAAGTTTGCATAAGCATCACGAATCGTTTTCACAAGTTGGTTAAAGCGGATGGTCATGTACTTATCAACTGAACGTAGTTCATCGTAAGCGACTGCGTCCTGAGCTGGATTAAAGTCAGATGTATTGGCAATCAAGAAACGAAGGGTGTTACGGATCTTACGGTAAGTTTCAGAGACTTGGCTCAAGATATCGATAGAGATACGCACATCGTTGCTTGAGTCCACACTTGTTACCCAGAGACGCAAGATTTCCGCACCAAATTGTTTTCAACATCGCTTGGAGCAATGGTATTTCCAAGAGATTTAGACATCTTCTCACCTTTACCGTCAAGGGCAAAAACCTTGTGACAAGATTTGTTTGTAAGGCGCTACGCCATGGTTGGCAACAGATGTGATGAGTGAAGAGTTGAACCAACCACGGTATTGGTCAGAACCTTCTAGGTAAAGGTCTGCTGGGTAAGTCAACTCTGAACGGTTTACCACAACTCCATTCCATGATGAGCCTGAGTCAAACCATACGTCCATGATGTCTGTTTCTTTCTTGAACTCACCATTTGGAGAACCTGGATGTGTAAATCCTTCTGGCAAGAGGTCTTTAGCATCACGTTCCCACCAGATGAGAGAGCCGTGTTCTTCAAAAGAGTTGAGCTACGTGCTCAATCGTTTCAGCTGTCATGATTGGTGTACCGTCTTCAGCGTAGAAGATAGGAAGGAACACCCCAAGCACGTTGACGAGAGATGACCCAGTCGCCACGGTCACGAATCATATTGTAAAGACGGACTTTACCCCATTCTGAGTGGAACTTCACTTTTTCAATTTCGTCCAAGATTTCTTGGCGGAATTTTGAAACTGAGGCAAACCACTGTGGAACAGCTCGCCAGATGATTGGTTTCTTGGTACGCCAGTCAAATGGGTATGAGTGAGAAATTTCTTCTTGAGCAAGGAGCAAATCGCCCAGTTTTCGATAACAGTTGGAACAACCTTGTCGTAGAATTGACCTGCAAATTCAGGGCCAGCATTTTCCATCATAATACCGCGTTCGTTAACTGTTACAGCGACTTCAAGACCGTTGGCAACACCGACATTGTAGTCGTCCTCACCAAAACCAGGGGCTGTATGGACGATACCTGTACCAGAGTCAGTCGTAACGTGGTCACCAAGGATAACCAATTCATCTACAGCTGTATCCCATGGGTGCTTTGTCACGATGTGGTTCAATTCTTGACCACGGTAGGTCGCCAAAACTTGAACATCAGCCCAGCCAAATTTCTCAGACAAACTAGTCAACAATTCTGAAGCAACCACAAACTTACGATCTTCACCAGATGGTTGAACGACCACGTAATCAATATCCGCTCCAACAGTCAAACCACGAGAAGCTGTGATGGTAAATGGAGTAGTTGTCCAAACTACGATATGAAAGTGTCTGTATCTAGGACACCTTTTTCGTCTTTGACGCGGTTAGCATAGTAAAGGGAAGTTGAAAGCAAGTCATGATATTCAATTTCTGCCTCTGCAAGAGCTGATTCAGATGACCATGACCAGTAAACTGGCTTGGCACCACGGTAGATATAGCCTTTTTTAGCCATTTCACCAAAGACACGGATTTGAGTAGCTTCATAGTCTGGAGTCAAGGTAACATAAGGATTTTTCCCAGTCACCAGAAACACCCAAACGTTTAAAGTCTTCTCTTTGTTTATCAACTTGAGAAAGAGCGTACTCGCGGCAAAGTTTCAAGTACTCAACCAAGTCCATTTCTTTGCGTTTGACACCTTGTTTTGCCAAAACTTGCTCGATTGGCAGACCATGTGTATCCCAACCTGGAATATAAGGTGCGTAAAATCCTGACATAGATTTAGAACGAACAATAATATCTTTAGAAATCTTGTTCATGGCGTGCCCAACGTGGATATTTCCGTTGGCATAGGGAGGTCCATCATGCAAGGTGAAATGCGGTTTTCCTTGGTTCAATTCTTGACGACGTTGGTAAAGTTTCGCTTCGTCCCACTCTTTTTGCCATAGTGGTTCTTTAGTAGGAAGTCCAGCACGCATTGGAAATTCAGTTTTTCCAAGATTTAGGGTATCTTTGAGTTTCATTATATCTCCTTTATTATATAGACAAATTAAAAACCACGAATCGCTAAAAAGGACGAAAATCGTGGTACCACCTTTGTTCGGAAAAAGACTTTGTCTTTTTCCCCTCTTGTCCCGTAACGTGGGCAACGTCAATCTTACTCTTTTCAGACTGGATTGCTTGAGAGGATAATCTGACCACTAGGGATTGCAGGACTCACACCATCTCTACTCGCTGAAAATATAGTTAGTCAGATATTGTTCTCACATCTATTTCTTATAATATTGTAACGGATTCTTGTTGTGCTTCATGTCTAGTAGTTGAAGAAGCAGTTCCAGTTGCTGATGGCGATACTAGAAATACTCTGTCATCATTTCTGAATCCTCATGTTGTGGTTCAACTGAATGAGACTGTATCTCTTCTACAACCGTATTGATGTCTAACACATGACTTTCCGCTTGACTGTTAGCCTGCTGAGCTTCAAACTCAGCTAATTCTTTGTTACCTGCTTCGATGCGGGCTTGTAACTCAGCCATTTCTTCAGGTGAAAATTGGCGAGTCACATCAATCGGCTCTTCTTCTGGTTGCAGAAGGAACAGCTTCTCCCAAGACCTCACCACGACTTCCTTGAAGGCTTCATCACTTGTTTGGAGATAAGTCGCAGTCGGACGAAGAATATCTTCCCAATCTGAAGATTCGACAATTGCCAACTGGCTCTCAATCGTAGACTTGAGGCGTTGATGGAATACACGACTCTTGTTCTTCAACTCTTCTGTCTCAACAGCTACTTTCTTAGCATTATCTGTTGCCTGACGTAGGATTTCATTAGCCTTGTATTTTGCCTCTTCAAGGAGGCGCTGGGCATCTTGCTCAGCCTGTTGAATAATATTGTTTGAGCGCTCTTGAGCAGCTTGCTTTACACGTTCAGCCGTATCTTGAGCAATCAAAACAGACTGGCTCAACAGAATCCTTCATCTCATCAAAGTAAGATAAGCGCTCTTCTAAACTTCTAATGTGTCTCCATTTCGTGATTATTGCGAACTAAGTCCTCGTAATCACGAACAACAATATCAAGAAATTCATCTACTTCTTCTGGATCAAACCCTCTGAATTTCGTAGAAAAGGTTTTATCTTTAATTTCTAATGATGTAATTGGCATACTTTTCCTCACTTACTTAATAATAATTGGATAGTCAGTTTTATCTTATCCCTTTTAGTTTGCCCATTTTCTTTGACAATCTTCAGACGACCAAACTTTCTCACACTAATCAAATCCCCTACAGCTACTAGATAATCTAATTTTTCAATGGGGTGGTAGTTTACCTGAACAGATTTTTCTCTATCAGTTGACCAGCCTGCTTTCTGGATAATTTCAAGGCACTTGATAAGAGGGCATCCAAACGAAAAACTGGAAATCAAAATCTCTTGTTCTTGATAATTGATCTCAGATATGATTTTATCGGTGAAAGGACATTCCTCCAGCGACACAGGTAGTCTGGCAATCTTTGTATCCCGTCCTGAAACAGAGGGATAAAAATCACGATTGACAAAAAATCTGTGCTCTCTTTTCATCTACCAAGATATCACCAAAGAGCTTACGATCAATTCCTAGTTGATTGATGATTGTCCCCAAAATCTTTGCATGTGTTAGCTGTTCAAACCTACTTGGATAACGGATCTCTAACAATGCCATTTCAAAATCTGACAGTGTCGGACTGAAAATAGTCCGGATACAGAAGGACACGGACAAATTCCGTATGGATATATTCTCCGCTACTCACACAGCCCAGTCCATAGGTCCCAGCCAAAACCCTCAGTATATGTTCCTGATGCGGGTTGACAAAAGCAGTGAGAACAGGAGCATAAGTATCTTCCACTCGCTTGATCCACTCTAATCCCTTATCAATAAAGGGAGCATCATCAAGGGAAAAGTGCTGGTAAATCGCTTTATTTGTCATCATAGTATCAACAAGAAACGAATCAAGCTGTCACCCAAAAAACGAACGATTAGGATTGCTAGCCAAATGGATAAATCCAAACCTCCAAATTGTAAAGGTAAACGGCGAAGTGGATCAACAATCGGTCTAATCAGTTTTTCCAGTAAACGTTCTAGTGAACTACCATAAGAATTTGGAAACCAAGAGAGGAGTGCATAGATTAACAAAAGCAGGGAATAGATATTCACTGCATTTTGGATTAGACGAATCAGAAAAATCATTATTTTCGCTCTACTTCGTTTAATATCAAAAACCAAATTCCGCACTTTGAGAATCATCAGGCAACTTGATATCTTCAATATTCACAACCACATTGACTGGTGTCAACAAATACATTAGTACTCGCAACTTTTTCAGATTACCTGCCAAAAACATGACGGGCACCGTCCAGATAGTCTAGACAACGACGAGCCTGAACCTCTGTCATGTACTGGAAGTCAATCAAGATACTTTCATTTCCAGCCAATAAATTCACAACTCTGTTGCATCCTCATATTTTCTAGGATAACGAACATCAATCGTTACTTTTTCATCTGTACGATGACTTTGCATAGCCAATTCTTGTTGACGAGCATGTAAGCGAGTGATGTTAGCATCTTTTGAAGTGGTTGATTGAAACTGCGCTGACAGTTCTTTTAGAAGCTGAACTCGATGAAGCAATCATCTGTTCATCCTGAGGTTGATAAGTCGCAGTTGTTTCTTCCCCATCTTCTGTAAAATAATCTATAAATTTATCAAATCCATCTTTTAAAGACATAGATCTCTCCTATTTAAAAATGCTGTGCCGATTCGAACAAAGGTAGAACCAAATTGGATCGCTTCCTTATAGTCACGACTCATGCCCATGCTCAACTCTGTCATCGGCATATTAGGAATTTGTTTTTCTCTAATTTCTGCTTGCAGTTCCTGAGTTTTCTTGAAAATTTGTTTCAATTCATCAGAATCTGCCTCAAAAAAGGAGCCATGGTCATCAAAACCAACATACTCAATCTGATCTAGCTGAGCCAAGTCTGGCAAAAGTTCTAGTAATTCTTCTTTTGAAAAACCGTGCTTGCTTTCTTCTCCTGAAATATTGACCTGTAGGAAACACTTGATAACATGATCTGTTCTTTTTGAATCTCCTGCGCCAATTTTTAAGGAATCTAAAGCATGAAAGTAATCCACAAAAAGGGATTACTTCTTTGACCTTCCGTCTTTGTAGCGTTCCAATCAAATGCCAAGTGACAGGGAATTCTTTTTAACGTCTGATATTTTTCTAAAAATTTATCAACACGATTTTTCACCAATATGATGAACACCCAGGGAAGCAGGGCTTCCGCTGTTTTTACGTCCACATATTTCGTCACTGCAATAATTGAAACAGAAGCTGGATCACGATTAGCTTCTCGGCTAGCTTCAGCGACCCTGCTGAAAAAACGAACTCTGTATTTTTCAAATCCATTGATTAACGATTCTTGAAGAATGGAGGTGTGTCCAACTCATCTTCGTCCTGATAAGTCGGTGCTTCGAAACGTTCTACAGGTGATACGACTGAATCAGTTTGACGAACGATTGATTCACGACGTAAGTCCCAATCACCAAAAGCAGAAGATTGACTTGTTTCAAAAACGTCGTTGGCTTTGTTTTGGTAATTCTGCTGTATCTTCTAGGTCAAAATGACGATCAAAATTTTTGAGGGTGCGGTTGTCTTGAGGCTTCACGACGAGTCGCTTTGTTTTACTGGAGAACCAACAACTTTTTTTCTACACGTTCTTGACGAACACCAGTCGCTACAACTGTTACACGAATTTCATCCTTCATGCTTTCGTCAATAGAGGTTCCAAGCCAGATATTCACTCCTTGACCTGCTGCTTGATTGACGATTTCAGAAGCTTCTTCTGCTTCAATCAAGGTCAAATCAAGACCACCAGTAACGTTGACAATGACATCTTCAGCACCGTCAATGGTTGTTTCAAGAAGTGGTGAGTAAATCGCTTTACGAGCCGCTTCAACGACACGCTCTTCTCCACTGCCAATACCGATACCCATGAGGGCATTCCCTTTGTTTGCCATAACCGTTTTCACGTCAGCAAAGTCAAGGTTAATCAATCCTGGGTTCGTGATCAAGTCAGTGATCCCTTGAACACCTTGGCGAAGGACGTTATCTGCTTCACTAAGAGCTTCAAGAAGCGGTGTCTTCTTATCAACAATTTCAAGCAAGTTGTTGTTTGAAATGATCAATAGAGTATCTACATGTTCACGAAGTTCGTTGATTCCTTCTACAGCGTACTGACCACGTTTGCTTCCTTCAAATCCAAAAGGACGTGTCACAACACCTACTGTAAGGGCACCAAGATCTTTAGCAATACGCGCTATCACTGAGGGCAAAGACCTGTACCAGATCCTCCACCCATACCAGCAGTGATAAAGACCATGTCTCGTCCCGCTAATCGTCGCTGTCAATGCTCTTCGCTTTCTTCAGCACTCTTTACGACCAACCCTCAGGTCGACCTCCAGCACCCAAAACCACGAGTCAACTTTGGTCCGAGTTGGATAACTGTTTCAGCTTTTTGTACTACTTAAGGCTTGTACGTCTGTGTTCGCCGTAATGAATTCTACGCCTGAAACACCTTCGTCGATCATGCGGTTAATAGCATTACCACCGCCTCCACCGACACCAATTACTTTAATAACTGCACCTTGAGCATCGCTGTATCAAATGAAAATGTCATAATTTCTTTTCCTCTTTTATTCATCAAACATGCTTCCGATCAAAATCTGCGAAACGGTCTGTTAATTTCGGTTTATCTTGAGAACTTACTTGAATTCGTCTCTTGGAGCAAGGCCACTGTCAGGTGTGATTTCAGTTCGTCGCAGTAGCTGGTTGCACTGGAGTTGATTGTATAATTGGTGTCACACTCTGATTTGAAACACCAAAATTAATTGGTTTTTGGCGAAGGAATTCATCTCCTCTGACTGCCTTTTTTGAGCCAGAAGATTCACTTCTGTCAATTTACCTGCAAACTCAGACAAGCTGATTACATGGGCAAAAAGCAGGGTTGCGAATTCCACTTGATTTTGGCACATAGAGTTTCACTCGAACACCAAACACTTCTTGCGCCAATTCGACAACTCCTGGTAAAAATCGCATTCCCGCCGATCAGAACGATACCACCTGGTAGATCCAACAAGTGTCTTCTGTCTAACTCCTGTTTAATTTGATCAAAAATATGTTTGATACGTGCTGAAATAATTTCTGCTAAGTAACTTTCTGTCACTTCAACGGGCTCTACTTCACCAATGACTTCAACTTGAAAGTCTCGTTACTTGCTAGTGGAACATAAGCTTCACCATAGTTGAGTTTCAAACTTTCTGCGATTTTTGGGAAGTTTTTAAGACTTTGGAAATGTCTTTAGTGACATATTCTCCACCTTCTTGGTGAGATATTTTGTAAATTGCAATTCTTGATTGCGAATGGTTGCAACTGTAGTCTGTCCACCACCCATATCAATCACTGTCGCGCCAAACTCACGTTCTCCCTCATTGAGAACTGAATTCACAATCGCTAATGGTGAGATGATGACGTTGTCAACATGGATTCCCCACACGCTCCACGGTTTTTACGAAGGTTATGAAGAATAGTACGAGGTCCTGTGTAAAGTAAACCACGCATTTCCAAACGCACCCCCATCATGCCACGAGGGTCACGAATACCTTGGAAGCCATCTACAATAAATTCTTCTGGAATGAAAGTAATCACTTCACGATCAGGCGTCATGCTCTTTGTCAAAGCCGATTTGACAACATTCTCTACGTCTTGATCTGTAATTTCTTTTGTATCTGATGTTACAGGAATCATTCCTTGAGTTGGTTCAACCTGCAAGAGATTTTGCTGGTAAACCAACATTGACGAGACTTGATTGAAATTCCTGCCTTCTCTTCTGCCTGGGAAATTGCGGATTTAATTGCTGAAGTCTGACATCTCAATATCAACGATAATCCCTGTCTTTGACACCTTTTACTCTTGGCATTGCTAACGCCAATTACATTTACTTCACCATCTCTATGTTCGGCAACCAGCACTTTGATGGAGCTAGTTCCGATATCTCAAGCCTGTAAAAACCATCTCTAGTCATTACATTGCGTCCTCTCTGTCTTCCAAGTTTCTCACTTCTATTTTCAATAACTGTGACGAGACACAGCTATTCACAAAAATATTATAACACAAAAAAATCCAATCGTGCTTAGTTTTTCATAAATTTCCTCTAGGTTTTTGTAAAAAGTCTTTTAAACAATTTTTCTCAGGAGCAATCATTATTTTTATATCCTTACAGCTATATTTTGCATATTTAATCAAAAAAAGAGAAGGCCTTCTTAAGCTTTCTCTTGAATCATTTTTCTGCTCTTTGTTGCAAAAAGACCTCTAGTACTTTTGCAGTCAAGCTGATTGTCGCTATCAACACACTGGACACGATGATGTAATTCGCCAATAGTCCGTGATTCCCACTAATGGTGGTTTATTTAAAAACCCATAATCTCCACCTACAACCAAATTGACAACTCCTATCAAGGCATTTAGAGAAAATGTAATCACTGTCACATTTTTTAAATTGAGCAGGGAAGCTTCATAATTCTTAAACAAGTATAGGAGCGCATTCCCCAAAAGTGCCACGTGCCCGATGATAAAGGACAGGATGGTCACGTGCGGAAACGGATAAGGGTCAAAGAGTGGGTATGCCAGAGCGCTGGTTGCTCCAAAGGTTCCTAGAAGTGCAAAGTATTGCTTGTACTTGGAAGTCCCTGGAATCAAGAGCATAACAAACATGGCGATACGGCAATGATAGAAGGGCAAACTTTCTGATAAGGGCATTTGATTCCCCCAATACCAGCTATACAGAACAATCAGTTGAAGAGACTGAAGGATCTGAATAAAGCGCTGGTAAGCCACCTTGTCACGGTAACGATAAGAAAGATGAAAGTAAGAGCCAGTAAACATAACAAACCAATATACCAGTGGAGTTCAAACTGGGGGGTTCTGATATCTGTGTGGTAAATAATTGTTCCCACAAATTCATATTCTATTCCTCGTTCATCTAGCCAGCGTAGTAGAAAGCTCACTATTCTAGCTTTTAAAATTTTTTTGAAAAAGCTTGATTCCATGCCATGCATAGAACACTTGCGTCTTAAATTCGCAACCTATTATATCATTTGTATCGAAGAAATGCATCTTACAAACACCCTTTTTGATTTTGCAGACTTCTCAGCATAACCTAATCAATATATTGCTCTCTTTGTCCATGATGAACCTGCCAAAGAATCTCCATCTGATCCTTGGTAATGCGTTTTTCAGACAAGGCTGGTAGTTGGTCAATGGAAAAATTGAAGGTCAGCAATTTCTTGATTTTCTTGAAATTGTCCGTCAGAAGTTGACATTCAAAGACAAGCTTTGCATATTGTTTGCTCTGTAGTTGAAACGATTGGTGTCCAAAAACTGCAAGTAACCTTTCAGCCTTTGCTGTAAAACCGGTTTCTTCTTTAATTTCTTTGAGAATATTTTTCGGTTGGAGAGTAGCCGACTTCACCAAATCCACCTGGCAAAGCCCAACTTTCCTCTCCTTGTCCTCTGACTAGACATACTTTTTCATCCTCAACAATCCAGGCACGGACGTCCATCAGAGGAGTTGCGTAAGCGGAAGTTGGTCTCAGGAGCTCTGTTACTTCCTCTTGCTTTAGTTCTGTAGTTTCTCTCAAAATATCAGATAAGATCGCACGCAAGTCCTCGTAGCGCTCGCGGTCAAAAAGGATCTTTTGTAAAGGTTAATCCAGTATCCGTAATAGCTAGCATTCTTTTGCAGATACTTGGTAAAATCACTTGCATTCATTCTCTAAACTTTCTACCAACTTAGCTAGATTCATAGAGTTCGAGCCTTTGAGCAGAATTCTGGTCATTGGCACCGAGGCTTTCCTTGACCTGCTTGACTAGATTTTTCAAATTGGTCTTCGTCAGCTGTCTTCTTGAAGTAGTAAACGTGGCCGATTGGGAACATTTGACTAGCCAGTTGGGCTAATTCTGCAATGTCTTCTCCATAGAAAATAACGGTATCCAGCACATCTGGGGAAAGGCTCAAAAATCATCTGGTTATGGAGCTGAACAGATTGGTCACCAAGTTCCTTCATGTCTGCCAAGACCGCAATTTTCTTACCACCTTCATTAGCTGGAATAGCAGAGAAAGTCTCTAAAATTAGCTTCATAGCAGTTGGATTGGCATTGTAAACATCTGACAGGATGTCTGCTCCATTAGCTGCTTTCTTCCACTCAGTACGATTACGGGTCAATTCTAGGTTCTGAAAGGCTTGACGAATTTGCTCCTCTGAAACTCCTTCTTGTAGAGCCACATAAGCAGCAATCATAGCATTGATGGCATTGTACTTGCCAGTCACCGGCAAATCAAGGGCTTGCTCCAAGAAATTCGCCTTTAAAAGTCAGACTGTCCTTGCGCTCAACTAAGTCAGTGATTTCTAACTCCGCTCCTTGCCCAAAAACGGACTACCTTTTTATCAGTTGGCAAGTAGTCCTCTACAATAGGGTCAGTCGGAGCTAAAAAGCAAGGAACCCGAAACCATGCCATCTGCAATTTGCATTTTGCCTTTAGCAATTTCCGAACGGTCTTTGAAAAAGGCCAAATGGGCTTCTCCAACCAAGGTCACGATGGCTGTTTTTGGATGAGCCAATTCAGACAAGAGATGGATATCTCCCAAGTGATCCTGCCCCATCTCCAAAACCAACTTTTCTGTCCCCTCAGGCATATGGAGAACTGTGTAGGGAAGTCCAATCTCGTTATTGTAGTTGCCTTGTGTTTTGTAGGTTTTGTAGGTTGTTGACAGTAAATGCGCCAACATATCCTTGGTCGTTGTCTTACCGTTCGAACCTGTAACCGCAAAGACATCAACAGCCGTTTTTTCAAGATAGTAGGCTGCGAGGGCTTGAAAGGCAGTCAACACGTCGTCTACTAGAATGTAGGGATGATTTGCGACCTCTTTCTCAGACAGGGTTACTGCTGCACCATTTTCAAAGGCTGTTTCGATAAAGTCATGACCATCACGCGCACCTTTGAGAGGCACAAACAAATCTCCAGCAGTAATTAAACGACTGTCAAACTCAGCCTTTTCCAACTGGGTATCCACAAAAAGACTAACATCATTTTTAGCTCCAACAGCTTGAGGCGACTTCATGATTGTTAATTTCATTTCTACTCCTATAAAAAGGGTTGAAGCCCTGATAACTCTAATCACCTTGCAGTGATGGTTCTGACTCCTACCCTCTCTTTCGTTTTTATAGCAAATGCGCTTCGCGCTTGTCAAAGCTTTCCTTGGCAAGGTCAACCAAACGCTCGATTAGTTCTGGGTAGCTGATTCCCATATTGTCCCAAAGCAGTGGATACATAGACCACTGGGTGAAACCTGGCATAGTATTGAGCTCATTTAGGAAAATCTCGCCCTTATCTGTATAGAAGAAATCACAACGAGATAGACCGAGACCACCAATCGCACGGAAGGCAGTTTCGCATTTTCGACGCATGACAGCTACTACATCATCACTAATCTTGGCTGGGATGTCCATGGTAATCTTGTTGTCAATATACTTGGCATCGTAGTCATAGAAGGCAACATCCTTGACCACTTCACCAGGAAGCGTGCTCTTAACATCGTAGTTGCCCAAGAGACCAACCTCGATTTCACGAGCATTTACCCCTTGCTCTACCAAGACTCGGCTGTCATATTGGAAGGCAAGCTCCAAAGCTTGACGGAGTTCCTCTTGGTTTTCAGACTTAGAAATACCGACACTTGAACCCATGTTTGACGGCTTTGTAAAGACTGGATAAGTCAACTTTTCCTCAACTTCAGCGATTTTAGCAGTCCTATCATCCCCTTCGACGATGGCTACATAAGGAACTTGGGCAATCCCGGCAGACTCCAAGACACGCTTAGTCGTGATTTTATCCATGGCAAGGCTGGATGACAAGATATTACAGCCAACATAAGGCATTTTCAAAACTTCAAGGAATCCTTGGACAGAGCCATCTTCACCCATCGGACCATGAAGGACTGGAAAGACCACAGCGCCTTCTTCGTAGATGGCACTTGGTGCGATTTTCTTGTCCCAGTCAATAGTCGCATTGGTCATAAGACGGTCCTCTTGACCTGGAGTCTGGTTAAATTCCTGCGTTTTGATAAAGTCACCTGACTGACTGATGAAGAAAGTCTTGACTGTGAAACGATCGTAATTGACCGCACGCATGACACTCTCAGCTGATAGTACAGAGACTTCACGTTCCGCACTACGTCCACCGTATAAAAGAATAATTGTTTGTTTCATATTACTGTCCTATTTTCTAATAGAATACTCGCACCTTAGTATATCATATTTGCTTCTTTTTTGAAACTTGAACATGGTACTGGTAGTCAAGAAATATAGAGACCGTTAACATCAAATTAGGTCTCCTTGGTTTTTAACTATATGAATTGAAGTTCGTAAATTTGTCTACTCCTACAACTCTGTCCGATTTTCAATGGCTCGTAAGAGTGTGACTTCGTCCGCATACTCGATATCTGCTCCCACGGCTAGACCTCGTGCTAGGCGAGTGACCTTGATACCAGCTGGCTTGAGAAGACGAGAGATATACATAGATGTCGCTTCTCCATCCGCTGTCGCATTGGTTGCCACAATCACCTCTGAAACCTCACTATCCATGAGACGGGTCATAAGACTCTTGAGATTGATATCGTCTGGACTGATGCCATTCATAGGAGAAATGAGGCCATGCAAGACATGATAGAGTCCGTGATATTCTTGGATATTTTCCATGGCAGCCACATCGCGACTATCTTCTAGCACTAAGATGGTTGTCTGGTCACGAGTTGGATCTGTACAGATAGAGCAAGGATCATCGTCAGTCAAGCGACCGCAAATGGAACAATAGGGTCAATTCGCTTAGCAGACAGGAGGTTTTTGGCAAATTCATTGACATCGTCATCAGACATTCCAATAGTATAGAAGGCTAGGCGGGTAGCCGTTTTGATCCCTGATACCCGGAAGCTTTGAATAGCTATCGATCAGCTTGGCAATAGGTGTTGATACAGCATAAAGTTCCTTTCTAATTCATTGGATGGTGTTGGTGATAAAGATTGATAATATCGCGTGCAATCGAAGGTCCGACACCATTTGTAAGATTAGTGTTATGAGGAAAGATAACTGCAACCGCAATCTGTGGATTTTCGGTTGGTGCATAAGCGACTGCATTTGTATTGTTGGCTTTTTGACCGCCATTAACGTAACTTTCGGCTGTACCTGTCTTCCCACTAATGGATACGGCTGCGCCATTTGAAAAGGCACGACCAGTTGTCAGAGCGCTCGTTCCATGAGAAACTTGATAGAAACCTTGTTGCAAGATAGCCATATCTCGCTTCTGAGATATTAACCTTGTTCATTTCCTTGGTGGCTGTTTCTTGAACCAGACTTCCCAACCCACCTTGGTCATTGTTTCCATAAACGCCTTCAACGATGTGAGGAGCCAATCGTACGCCATTGTTTGCAATGGTTGCAACATACTGGGCTAACTGCATCGGAGTATAGTTATCAAACTGACCAAAAGCATTATTTAGATAGTTGGCCAAATCAAATTCTTTTGGTATAAATCCTGTTGATTCATCTGGAAGATCAATTCCCGTTGAAGCCCCGAGTCCGTATTCTCCAAAGGTTGACCGCAATTTGCCCATAGCTGTATCTAATTGACTCGTCGCTACCATCATATTGGGTTTATAGGTCTGTCCCATAATTCCCAGAGCTGTTTGCACCATGTAGGTATTTGAAGAATATTCCAAGGCTTCAACCGCTGTGATAGGGAAAGAGCCATAGGACAAGGTATACCATGAATTGATAGGAGCCGACCCTTGAAAAACAATCGGCTGGTCTGTCAAGGTTTGATTGCCTGACAAAACTCCATTTTCCCAGCCAGAGCTGATGGTTGCCGCCTTGACGACAGATCCTGGTACAAAGACATTGGTAACTGTCCCTAGGGAGTCTGGACTTAATTTCCCTGATTGGACATCATGCTTGACACCTGACATGGCTAGAACTGCACTTGTTTTAGGATTGAGAGCGACTGCGTAGACTCCTTCCGAATATTTAGCGCCACCATTACTCAACTCCGAGTTAAAGTAGCTCTTAAGCAGGTCATCCACTCCATTTTGGAAAGCTAGGTCAATCGTTAGTTTAATATTGTTTCCTTTGCTTCCTTCCTCGATATTTTTCCACACTTTCCATATTTCCATGTTTGTCGAGGTGGATTTCCTTGACGGAGCGTTTGCCTTGAAGAACATCTTCATATTGCTTTTCAAGATAAGAAGTCCCTACTCGGTCATTGAGAGAGTATCCTTTCTTGAGATAAGCGTCAACTTCCTCAACTGGAAGACCTGACTTTTCACTTGAAACGCTGCCGACGATAGACGATAGAGAAGTGTCCAGTACTTTACGATCCCATGAGGTTGAAATGCTGATACCTGGCAATTCCTTGGATGCAGAAGCTACAAGAGCAACTTGGGTATCATCTAAGGCATCCGTAGAAATGGTACCCGTTGCAAAATTTTCAACAGCATTGAGCTGACTAAAGAGATAGATTTCTTTTTTCTGGTCATCTGTATAATTGAGTTGACTCACGTCAATACTTTCAACCGCATTATTGTAGAGAGTTGCTTCTGATAAGCGGTTCCCATCTGAATCAAGGCGTTTATCGCTTGGCAAGGATTCGACTGTTTTTTTGTAAATATCCTGGTCCGCCAGGTAATAGTCTGCAATCTGTCGATCAGTCAGATCAGGGGAGGTTACATTTACATAAGTCAGCAGTTTTTTAGCCGTCTCCTTCAACTCTGCCGCCGTCATCTTATTGTTTCGTGTGAAAGAAACAACTTGCTTGAGTGTGTTTTCTACCAGGGGTTTACCTGTTGCATCATAAATCTGCCCTCGAGCTGAACTGGTTTGTCACCCTAGTCTGGCTGGCTGATGCCAACTTTGCTTCATAGAAATCTTTATTCAGCACCTGCATGTATAAGAGTCGACCGATAATGGTCATAAACAGTAGGATAACAATGGCAAACAGTAAATTAAGCCGAATCGGAATCGAATGGCTATTGAATTTTTCTCATACAACTAAGACTCTTTTTCTAGAAAAATTCCCGATTTTCACCTTCATTTTCAGCTAAAATAATAGAGCAAACGGGTGAAGCTCGGTACTTTTCATTGTACCATATTTTTACGGAGAAACTCTTGGAAAAGTCGAAGCATTTTTTTGACTTTTTAATCGAAAAATGCCTTTTTATTTGGTTATCCTAACTTCTATGATATAATGATGTTAATAAGCTGGCAATCGTCAACTTTTAAGAGTTTGACTCATGAAAAGGAGCTCCATGAAAAAGCAGGATATCGCAACTATTATTGATCTTCATTTTGAAGAATTAACAGAGTTAGAACAGGAAATCGCTCGTTATTTCTTGCAGGTAGATACGATTGTGGATGATCTATCATCGCAACAGGTTACTCAAAAACTGCATGTTTCCCAAGCTGCTCTTACCCGTTTTGCAAAAAAATGTGGCTTTACTGGCTATCGAGAATTTGTCTTTCAATACCAGCACCAGGCTAGTAAACCGGACACTCATTCGCACAAACACAGTCCTTTGACCAAACGTGTTTTACGAAGCTACAGTACCATGCGAGAACAAACACAGGATTTAATTGACGAAGAACAACTGGAACGAGTTGCCCAATTAATCGATGACGCAGAACGAGTTTACTTTTTGGAACGGGAAGTTCTGGTCTGATTGCTCGTGAGATGAAACTCCGTTTTATGCGTCTAGGTGTTGTCTGTGAAGCTTTGACCGATCAGGATGGCTTTGCATGGACGACCAGTATCATGGATGAAAATTGTTTGGTGCTTGGCTTTTCCCTATCTGGCACTACCCAATCCGTCCTAGATAGTTTGTTGGATGCCAAGGAAATGGGGGCTAAGACCATTCTCTTTACCAGCGCTCCAAACAAAAATAGTCAGGCCTACACCGAAACGGTCCTTGTGGCAAGCCATAGTCAATCTTCTTACATCCAGCGTATTTCCGCTCAACTCCCTATGCTCATTTTAATAGATTTGATTTATGCCTACTTTTTAGAAATCAATCGAGATAGCAAGGAAAAAATCTTTAACAGCTATTGGGAAAATAAAAAACTCAACGGCTATCGTAGACAAAAACGCGTTAGAAAATCCTAGTTTGGTTTAACCAAACTAGGATTCTTTTGTTTTGAAATGATAATAAGCTCCCAACATACCAGCTGTATTTTGGTGATGGGCAAATTCTAATCGTGTTTTTTCAGCTAGACTTGGTACTAAGGCTGCCTTCAAGGCTGTGCGGATCTTCGGTTTGAGGATCGCCTCTTGCCCCATAATACCGCCACCGAGAATGACCACTTCTGGATTGGCAACGTAGCAAATATTTGCCAGACCTTTCCCAAGGTAATCTACCATGCGATCAATGCCAGCCATACAGATCTTGTTTCCTTCAGTAGCTTCCTTGAAAATGCGTCGGCCATTCCACTGATCAACTGAGTCACCATGAGCTTCTGCTACATACTCCACCAAGGCTGTCGTAGAAGCCAAGTCTTGGAAAGCTCCATCCTGCATATGCATATAACCGACTTCGCAAGCTGAATTGCTAAATCCATGGAAGACTTTCCCATCCATAATCAAGCAACCACCGATACCTGTTCCAATGGTCAAGCAAAGTGTCACACTCGCTCCCTTGCCTGAACCAGATACTGCCTCAGCAAGACCTGCACAGTTGACATCATTTTCAATCTCACAAGGAATATTAAAGCTAGTCTCGATTTCCTTTTTGAACTGAGTTCCTGCGTAGTTAGGAATCTGAGGACCAGCATAGAAAATTTCCCCCTTATCAGGATCCACCATCCCAGCAGAAGAAATGGCAACACCTGCTACTGGGCCTTTTTCTAAATAGCTGGCTACGATATCTTTGTTTTTGTAAGATATGAGGTCCACCCTTTTGCGCCTCTGTTGGCATTTCATGCGATTCAACAAGTTGGCCTTCTTGGTCAATCAAACCATATTTGATGTTGGTTCCGCCAATATCAATTGCAACGTAGTGTGTCATAAATACCTCCTTATGGATTAGAGGAAGCGCTCCTTGGTTTCACGAATCAATTGTGCTGCTGCTTCTACAACTGGGCGATCTTCTTCAGTTACTGGTGTCAATGGCGAACGAACTGAACCAATGTTCAAGCCTTCATTGATCTTCAAGACTTCTTTGATTACACCGTACATATTTCCATGAGCAGCAGTCAATTTACCGATGATTGCATTGATAGCGTATTGCAATTCACGAGCTGTTTCCAAGTCTTTTTCAGCAATCAACTCATTGAGTTTCAAGAAGAGTTCTGGCATAGCACCATAAAGTACCACCAATACCAGCTTTGGCACCCATGAGACGGCCACCTAGGAACTGTTCATCTGGACCATTAAAGACGATATGGTCTTCTCCACCAAGGCTGACAAAGGTTTGGATATCTTGAACTGGCATTGAAGAGTTCTTCACACCGATAACGCGAGGATTTTTCAACATTTCAGTGTAAAGACTTGGAGTCAAAGCAACACCTGCTAATTGAGGAATGTTGTAGATCACATAGTCTGTATTTGGTGCTGCAGCACTAATGTCATTCCAGTACTTAGCAACTGAGTACTCAGGCAAGCGGAAGTAAATAGGTGGAATCGTTGCGATAGCATCCACTCCCAAACTTTCCGCATGGCGAGCAAGTTCCATACTGTCTTTCGTATTGTTGCATGCTACGTGAGCGATAATGGTCAATTTCCCTTTGGCAACTGCCATAACTTCTTCCAAGATCAACTTGCGGTCTGCCACACTTTGGTAGATACATTCACCAGAAGAACCATTGACATAGAGACCTTGAACACCCTTTATCAATGAAGTATTGAACCAAGGCACGCGTACGCTCTGGACTTCACTTTCTCCTTGATCATCATAACATGCGTAGAAGGCTGGAAATGACACCTTTCATATTTTCAAATCTGACATAGATTTTCTCCTAAGATTTCTTTTTCTGCTGAGAGCAGTTCTATTTTTTTACAAGTTTAGTATACACCTTTGTGAAAATCGCTTTCAATATCTTGTATACACTTAGATTTTTAGTTTCTACTTGTATTTTTAGAAACTGTATCGATTGAAAGTAGTTTCAGAAACAAATCATTCTACTGGTATTTTGGCGAAAATTTTTCTCCATCAATCCTGCTTGGAGAAAGACTATGCAAACCAAAACCAAAGAGGATAAAAGGCTGACCCACCCAAAAGGAGAGTGAAGGCGGATAGATAAAGAACCATCACAATAAGAAAGAGAATGGCTAACATGAGGAAGAACCATGGAAAGTTAAAAACTTGCTAAGATAAGCCCTTTTTGCAAAGACTTCTTTCCAAGACAAATCATAGCGAGCGACGATGGGATAACTAGCCAGCATCACCAGAGTAAGGAAGATGAGAATCCCTCAAAACAAATAACTTTCACAAGCTGGAAGGGTAAAGCTGTCTGTCCCCAGAAGAGATAGAGATCTAGAAGGCTTAATGACACAATGCCCAACTCCAGCAAACCTAACTGGAAACCCAGTTTCAGATTTTGCTTGAAAGCTCTTAGATAAGTTCGAAAGACTGGTACCCGTCTGCTTCTCTTAATCTCAAACATGGTCTCGTAAAGGCTGATTTTCGCCACTCCAATCGTCACGATGGGCAAACAAGAGACGACAAAAAGAAGATTGACTGTCACGATATCCAAGACCTTCTCACTGAAACGCATGAGAAAATTATCTGTATCAAATGCTGCCTTGATAAGGCTTACTCCTTTTGTGCCATGTTTGCTCCTCCTGATTCTTTTAATCAATCAAAATTTTAAAGAGATACTTGCGAACCTTTTCTTCCATCCCTGCGTAGCCATTTGGCTGGTGAGGTTCTCCTGGGAAGAAAATCGCAAAATTGTGATAGCCCAACAAGAGTGGGTATTTTTCATGACAATGGACAAAGCCAATGTCGCTCGCTTCGTCGAATGCTACCGCTTCGTCTTTGATACGTGAACCGTAGCTCGAATATTCATGACCTTCTACCAGCAAATGCAAGTCTGCATAGTTCTTATGATGCTCAAATTGATCATTTTCAGCTTGATTGAGGACATTTTCCTGAACAACTAGAAAGACCTTGTCCCCGTTGATCTCATACTTACCTAATTCGAAAGAATCCTTACGGTACTGATAGAGATAGTCGATAGCCTTGTCCAGATTGGGATGGATTCCCTTGTAAAAGGCGATGTTTTTCAAATCGTCAAAAATCATACTGTTTCCTTCGTTTCTGATAGTTAACTAAAATCATAAATTAAGTTTATAAGTGTCTGACAAAACTTCACGAAGTAACTGCATACTCTCCATTTTGTAGACACTTATAACTCTATATTCTTTTATACTCAATGAAAATCGAAGAACAAACTAGGAAGCTAACCGCAGGCAATACTTAAGTATGGCAAGGTGATGCTGACGCAGTTTGAATTGAATTTTCGCAGAGTATTATCCTTTAACAGCTCCCATAGTAATCCCTTGAGTGAAGGATTTTTGGAAGACTAAGGAAGACGGTTACGATTGGTACTGCTGCAAGAGTCTGCACTCCGCCATTATCAAACCGTAGTTGGTTGCCATTTCAGCCTGCATGGTTGCAACCCCGAGTGAGATAGTCAAGTTTTGACGTGAAGTCAACACTACCAACTGCATGAAGTAGTCGTTCCAAGTATTGATGAATGTAAAGATCTGCAAGAGTCGCAAATCCTGGTTTCACAATTGGGAAGGCTACGCTCCAGAAAGTACGAATCTCACCACAACCGTCGATTTTAGCTGATTCAAGCAATTCTGTTGGGATATTTTCACTGAACTGTTTCATGAGGAAGACCCCAAATGGCCATCCAATCAAAGGCAGGATAACTGCCCAAAGAGTATCGTGAATTCCATGAAGTTGACGATACGTACCAATGGTACAAGGACAACTTGTTTTGGAAAGAGCCATGGCGATGATAAAGACTGCAAAGAGAATGCGCTGACCATAGAAACGTTTTTAGCCAATACATATCCTGCTAGAGAAGAGGTTGCACAAACTAGGAACATGGTTACTAGCGAGATAAATACAGAGTTCCACATCCACTGCATAGCAGGGTTTTGCACCATGAGTTGTTGGAAGTTTTCCATGGTTGGCATTTTAGGGAACCACTGTGGTGGAATCATAATGGTATCCGGTTGTGATTTGAAGGCACCTGTCAAGATCCAGTAGAATGGAAAGATGAACAGTACGGTCAACAAGAGCAAGATAATGGTTGAAATAACAGTGAAAGCTGTTAAAGGTTTCTTTTGTGTAGGTTGCATAACTGTCTCCTTTCTTTAGTATTCTACATCGTTTCCGAGGATCTTGAATTGAGCAAAGCTGACAATGGCAATCATCACTGCCAAGAAGACACCGATGGTATTTGCATAGCCGTACTCTGTCAATTGGAAGGCTTTTTCGTAAAGGTAGTACATCAAGGTACTTGTTGAGTAGTTTGGACCACCAGATGTCAAGAGCTGAATCAAGGCGAAACATTGGAATGAGTTGATGGTCGTAATAATCGCGATGTAAAGAGTTGTTGGAAGAAGGCTTGGCCATTTGATTTTCCAGAAGACTTGGAACTCAGTCGCACCATCAACACGTGCTGCTTCAACAAGTGAGTTGTCAATATTCCCCATGGCAGACGATATAAAAGGATAATCGGTTGACCAACAGATGTTGTCAAAAGGATGATCATAATCGCTAGCAAAGCCCAGTTTTTATCACCCAACCAAGAAATGTTTTGGCTGATGATATGGCTTGACTTAAGGACAAAGTTTAGAATCCCTGATAGGGGATCATAGATCCATTTCCATACAACCGTTACGGCAACACTACCTGTAACTACAGGAAGGAAGAATACTGAAACGATAGAAAGATCTCAGTAATCGCATTTTGATGATAGGGTTTGAGATGCCACAAAGAGCGAGAAGAGTACAACAATCGGTACTGATCCACTAACTAGGATAACGGTATTGATCAAAGACTTGGTAAAGACAGGGTCTTTAAACATACGAATGTAGTTGTCCAAGCCCACAAACTCAAATTTAGTCATGGAGTAGTTAAAGAAACTTGTAATGAATCCCATAATCATAGGAGCCAAGACAAAGATGACAAAGAAGAATAACACTGGTGCTAGGAAAGCATAGGAAATCACTGTTTCCCGCATACGAATTTTATTGACTTTCACAGTCGGCACCTCTCTTTCAAATAGAATATTTTTTTGACTTTCTTGAACTGTTTTAAAATCAAAATGAAATTTTTTAAGATTCGCTTATGTAAGAACTTCATTTTAATTTCGTGACAGTTCCTTACATTTCAAACAAAAGTCCCCCTTTTCTTACACCTTAGTGCACAGGGAAAAGGGGGAATCAATCTGACTTAGTGCTTATTGTTTTGTAGCTTTTTTGATTGTTTCGTTAGCTTTTTCAGTGAAGGCTTTCAAAGCATCTGCTGGTTTTTCGTCACCATTTGATACAGATTGCAACATTGGGAACCAAAGTGTTCTCATTTCAGCAAATCCATTGATTGTGTTGTAGTATGGTGAGTAATATTTAGTCCAGTTGCTGATTGTTTCCATACGTTTGTCATCATAAAGTTTTCCAAATGAAGTACGAACTGGGAAGGCACCTGTACGAACAACGTCTTTAGGGACCCCATTCTTTGTCATCTGCGATGAATTGAACGAATTTCTTAGTCATGCGACTTTTTCTTGTCGTCTTTGTTGTTAAATACTGCAAATCCATTTACAAGGGTATTCAAGAGATGGTTTACCAGAGTCTGATGGGAATGGTACTTCTACCACGTCTACCTTACTTGCTTCCAAGAGTTTCTGCTTGGATACCGTTTTGAGCTGGTGCCCAAAGATTGTGTATGAAGTTTGACCGTTCGCAAAGTTTTTGGATATCTGCCCCACCGTCAAATTGTAGAACCATTGTTCAATAAAACTGTCTTTGATCCAGCTAGCGACTTTTTCAAGACCTTTGACGAATTTAGGATCGTCTGTTGTATATTTTGTTACATCTTTATCTGTTACAGAACCGCCATAAAGGTTTGAGATGAAGGCACGTGTTCCTTGGTCTCCCCCTTGACCAGAACTGAACAATGAACCTGGTGTATAGCCTTTGTCTTTAAGCGCTTTCAAAACTTTTTCAAAGTCATCAGTTGTCCAACCTTCTTTTACAAGGTTTGCAACTCCAGCATCTTCCAACATTTTCTTGTTCATAGCCATGTAGAATGGAGCTGAACTGATTGGATACATGTAAGCTTTGTCTCCAGCCTTACTTGCTTGTACGATGTTTTCGTTGTTGACATCTTTGACGAATTCGTCTGTGAAGAGGTCGTTCAACTCAGCCAATTTACCATTTTTACCGTATTGGATGATACGTCCTGGTGCGTCAAAGAGTACGTCTGGCGCTGTTCCTGCTTCGATGGCTGTTGTGATTTTTTCAGGACCTGACTTGAAGTCGATGGTTTCCAATTTCACTTTTACATCTGGATTTGCTTTTTCGAAAGCTTCGATGATTGATTTTTCATAAGTTCCAACACCGTCACCCGTTTTTTCTTGTGTGAATACTGGGAATGCCCACCAAGTGATTTCTGTTTTTCCGCTATCGCTACCTGATTTTCCAGCATCTTTACTTCCACCAGAGTTACCACAAGCAGCAAGGCCAAGAATCGCAGCACCTGCAAGTACTGTACAAGCTAGTTTTCTAAATTTCATTTGTATTCTCCTAATTAATAAGCGTGTCCATATTGGATAATGAGTAAGATTGTATTTGTATACGTTTTCATTTTATCCGACGCATCGACCACTCTCCTCTGTTTTGAGATTATGTTATTTAAGACCGGCAACAAAGCGTTCCGTAATCTCTTTTGGTCTAGTAATCGCTCCACCGACAACAATACCTCGTACCCCATATTCAAGAATTTGTTTGGCTTGTTCTGGTGTATGAATTTTTCCTTCAGCGATGACATCCACACCGGCATCGCAGAGTTTTTTTGATCAGTTCAAAGTCTGGACCATCTACCTTAGGACTATAAGAGGTATAACCTGATAGGGTTGTTCCAACAAAATCAATCCCTGCTTCAACTGCTGCTATTCCTCTTCAAAAGTACTGGTATCAGCCATTAAGAGTTGATGCGGATATTTTCTTTGACTTGTCGGATAAAGTCCTGAATTTCCAAACCATCATAACGTTCACGTTTGGTACAATCCAGAGCAATGACCTCAATGTCTAGTTCAGCCAGCTCATCAACTTCTTTCATAGTAGCTGTAATGAATGGCTCCTCGGCATGGATAGTCACGTTTGATAATCCCGATAATCGGGAGTTTCGTAACCTCCTTGATCTCCTTGATATCGCGAACACTGTTTGCTCGGATACCGACTGCTCCACCTTGCTCAGCCGCTTTGACTAGCAAGGGGATAACCCCTCCCGCTTCTGTATAAAGCGGTTCATGAGGAAGTGCCTGGCAAGAGACAATGATTCCATCTTTGATTTGTTCAATCAAGGCTTCTTTTGCTAATCTAGGCATCCTCTTTTCCTCCCTTTCTTGTTCTTATGGGCTTATTATATATCATTTGTTAAGCGCTTTCAATAGTTTGTAGTGGAATAGATTTCAGTTTCAAAACTATTTTATAGAACAGACTATCCTGAAAGTAGTTTCAGACATCTTAGAATTTCTTATTAGCACTACCTTGAAACGAAAGAAAAAGATAACAGGCTGAAAAACCTGCTATCTCCTTCTATTTTACAAAGTAAAAATGATTAGAATTATTCTCTTACTTTTCTCTCTTTTTCCCCATTGCAAACAAGCCAAGGAAGAAAGCTGTTAATCCTAGTGAGGCAAGGAGGCTACTCTCCTTGTTCCCTGTATCAGGAAGTGTCTGCCGAGCAAGAGGGGCTTTGTAAGTATAATCTTCTGCAGCAAGAGTTACAAGCGAAATCAGCCCCTTTATATTCTGCAATTTCATGTACAGTTGCATCGGCTGCATTCACGCCACCTGTGTACTCTGGAAGTTCATGGACAGTGCCTCAACAGCATTAACCCCGCCTGTAAATTCTGGTTTTTCAACTGTCGGAGCGACCCCTTCACCCGCTGTGCCTAATGGGTCTGTATACTCAGGGAGTTCATGAACTGCGGCCTCAACAGCATTAACTCCGCCTGTGTATTCTGGCTTTTCGACTGTTGGGGCTGGCTCTTCGCCGGATGTCCCTAGTGAGCCTGTGTACTCTGGGACTTCATGAACTGCGGCCTCAACAGCATTAACTCCGCCTGTAAATTCTGGTTTTTCAACTGTTGGTGCTGGTTCCTCACCCGCTGTGCCTAATGGACCCGTGTACTCTGGGACTTCATGAACTGCGGCCTCTTCACCATTCACACCGCCTGTAAATTCTGGTTTTTCAACTGTTGGTGCTGGTTCCTCACCCGCTGTCCCTAGTGGGCCTGTATATTCTGGCTTCTCGACTGTCGGAGCTGCCTCTTCACCCGCTGTGCCTAATGGACCTGTATATTCTGGCACTTCATGAACTGCGACCTCTTCACCATTCACACCGCCTGTAAATTCTGGTTTTTCAACTGTTGGTGCGCTTCCTCACCCGCTGTCCCTAGTGGGCCTGTATATTCTGGCACTTCATGAACAGCAGCTTCACTTCCGTTCATTCCATTCGAAAGCTTAGTGCCCGCTACAGAGACTGGTAAATTATGCATACTTTCAATAGCACCTTCTGCCAGACCTGTAACTTTTTGACCCATATCCTCTGAATCCACCGTAAATAGGAGGGTTTTTGTGTCATACTGGGTCATGAAGCGTGCTGTTTTACCGTTTGCCAATTGAAGGGTTGGTGCCTTGTTGACCAATACTTCCGAATCAAACTCCATAGCAAGGATGCCTGGCCATTTTTTTCAATCGCGTATTTCACTTTTTGCTTCTTTAGGGAGAAATCCAATCCTTGGTCAAGAAATCCCAGTTGAATTTTTTATAGGATAAAGTATAATCGTTTTGATTGCCATCCGCATGCTCATAAAGCAAACCATATTCGCCATTTCCGAGTTCTTGGAGTGAGTTGTAAGCAAACTTACCACTTTGTATAGGGATTGTGTTTCAGCCATGTCAACTCACCATTCTCCTCAACACGAGCCAGGTGAACCAAACCATTGTTGCGTCCAGGACCACCAGCATTGCTGAGTAGAATGTATTCCTTTCCTTCATGCATGGTGTGAATAGCGGACATTTGAACATAAACGTCTTTTACTTGAGGATAACGTTTGATTTCCTTATCCCACGTTGCTCCCCCATCATGACTGGTCGCAACCTGAAGATCACCAGTCAACCCACGCATAAAGAGCTTGAGATCCCCATTATTCAACTGAACAACAGTTGACTCCGTATTTTGGGCGCCTGGATTATTCATGGTTGAAGAGTGAATGGTTTGGTTGCCTACTGGACGGTTATCATTAACTGCTTCCCCTGCTTGCCATGTTTCTCCATGATCATCTGAATAAATTACACGAGATGATTGAGAACCACTTAGGTAGGAAACGTTGTTTGTTGTATAAACTGGAATCACCAGTCTTCCCTTATGAGGTCCTGTACGCAAGGCAATCCCGGTACCAGGTCCAGTTCCTAGGAAGTGCATCCAATCTTTCCGAATCCCATGAGTAATATCTTTTGGTGCAGACCAAGTCTTCCCATCGTCATCACTGTAGGACATCCATAGGTAGTTGGTATTGGAAACTCTAAAAATATTCTTTTCGCTATATTCAAAATAAATATTCCCGATTAGCTCATTCCCTTTATACAAATCCCCCTTATCGCTGTAAGCTGGTTTTTTAGGGTCAACGACAACACGATAATCTGTCTTTTCTATTTTGAGGGTCGAAAACCTCTCCGTTTTTCTCGAATCGTATAGCGACCTGATTCTCCTTGCTTATATAAAACTTGATAAACTTTATCTCCCACTTGTTCATAAGCTTTCGGAGCTTGCCCCGGCAATGAAAATACTGCCTTACTCTCAAGGAACATGTCATAAATTGCAAAAATTTCTCTTTGTTTCAGGGTCTTGCACCAAGGCCATATCAATATTGACTGGAGATGGCCAATCTGCATGTTTAGCGTGCTCATTGTCACGAGGATTTGAGATTACGATTCGGTCTCCCCATGTTTTTCCATTATCTGAGCTGCGACGAACAACCATCCCAATATCTCCCCAGTCAGAATGGTGCAAACGTCTTTCATCCGTTCCAGCAATTAGCGTTCCTTTATCAGTCTTGAGAAGAGCTGGGATACGATAACTCTTGATACCATCTTTATTTGGTTGATTGTTCCTACCACCTTCAAAGACGTCTTCTTTCTCAGTGACTTTTGCTCCCTCAGGAAGTTTCTGTTCCAATTCACCTCTTTCAAATAATTGACTCCGTGTTTGAACTTCATCTGGGCTTAAAGCACGATTATAAACAGTTAGGTTTCGAACTTGTAGGTTTGATGCCCAAACTGTTTTATTGCCCCGTTTGGTTGCTCCAAGTTGAGCTTGATTAACATCTGGCATATCTTTAATGAAGTTACCAGATTTGAGACTTGTTCGAGATAAGACACCGTTCACATAGAGACGAACTCGACCATGAGGTAACTCCGCTGTCGGTTGTTCGACAGTAAAGGTCACGGAATTCCATTGTCCTGGGCGAACTTTCAAAGGAGCATCTGTATACTTATCATAGAACTGCTCTCCGTTAGCGCCACGCCCTTCAATAAGAGCTGTATTATCAAGGACCGACATAGTAAAGTACTCATTTTTCCTTGGTGTCACTGGATACAGAGAAGAGATTGTAAAAAGCGTGGAGCTGATGCATCTGGTTTGAACTCCATGTGAACTGTAGCATTTTTTTAGTTGCTTTAGTTTATCTAGTTCACTTGATAAATCAACTCTCTGACCATTTTGCCGCATTGGTTTCAACATCTTCTTTTTTTCAAGGACAGGATTGGCATTTTTAAATCTCTTGAGTAATAGTCACGAGGAATAGCATTCTCATCTGCTGATTCTTCCTCTTCTTTTTAAAGTTGTTTCCGTTGCATTTTTCTGTCTTTTTCTTCTACCTGCTTCTTGAGCTTATCTTGGTCAAGTTCAGTCCCAGCTACATTCTGATCAGCATCAGATGCATTTGCTACTAGAGCTTCTTTTAGGCGCCTCTTTTTGATGATTGGTCTTTGCCTTTTTCCACATTTTCAGTACTTGGCGCTACTACATTTCCCTGTTCTTGGGCTAAAAACTGGAGAAACTCCAAATACAACTGTACCAATTAGTACAGAAGCTGTTCCAACTGCAAATTTTCTAATGCCATATCGTCGTTTTCGATCAAAAATCCCTATACTTCATATTTTTACCTTTCATATTCTCCGTAAATAAAAGCGCTTTCTTTTTCTTAAAATTTTTAGTTCCTCCAACTAAACAAGTAAAAAGAAAGTAACCGACTGAATGAGACCTCCCATTCTTCAAACGTCCACTGCTCTTACTCTTTGACCAAACAGCGGAAAGTTCCTCCTTTCGCATAATGTCTTTCCCTTATTATACAATAAACTCTGAACTTTATAGCTAAATGATATAGAATAGATTCTACTTTTAAAACTATTTTAATATTTCAAATTTCCTGAAAGTACTTTTTCGATTTTTGGAAAAATAAAAAGGGAGCTCAAGGCTCTCTTAAACTTATTTTTACATAGGAGAAAGGAATCTCACTACCACAGAGCCAGTTGTAGACTTGGTCATTGATAAAGACATTCATGGCTTCGTGGGCATACTCAGGCATGATTCGATAAGCCTTATCACAGGTCAGACGGTTGTAAATTGCAAACTGGGTAATGGGATAGCAAACATCGTCATCCAAGCCCGTAATCATCTTGACCTCACCTTTGATACGATGGGCAAGATTTTTCACATCGATATAGGCAAGAGTCGCCATGATTTCCTCCTCTGTTTCATGGAAGGGATCGTGAAACTTGAAATATCGGAAGAGTTCATCATAGGCTTCACTGGTATTACCAATCTCAAGCACCCGTCTAAAGTCTGACAAGAAAGGATAGATGGCAACTGTTTTCTGAATTCGAGGATTGAGCGCTGCCGCAACCAGAGCTAAAGCCCCTCCTTGCGAAGCACCATAGCTAGAAAGTCTCTTCTCATCTACCTGAGGCAGACTGGCAACAATTTCAACCAACTGGTAAATATCCAGATAGACATCCATATAAAAGAGGTGGTCCCGACCTTCCACAGCACCACGGATGATATGCCCCTTCACAGTATTTCCTAGTGGAGAACGCAAGCCGTCTTGCGAATAGCCCGACTGGCCCCGCACATCCATGGAAACAACACCGTAACCAGCCACAGTATAGGCCAGCATGTCAGCCCAATCCCAGCCACGTCCCATATAGCCATGGAAATGGAAAATTAGGGGAACTTTCCCCTCAGTCTTTGGAAGGACGACGCGTGCATAGACCTTGCCTTCATTAGTTCCCTCAAAAGTGAGCTCAAAGCACTTGACTCGGGGAATGTGGAAATCTCTTTCCTCCAACTGGTAGGCTGGAAGAGTGGAAACTTTTTTCAATTCCTCATCCCAGAAAGCATCAAAGTCTTCTGGAACCTCATCCCGTCCTTTATAAGTCTTAATTTCTTCTAACAAAGCTGGATTTTTCATAGCATGCTCCTTTAGTTTTGTAATCGTTATCACAACTGTAGCATATCTAGAAAAGCAATGCAAGAAAGAAGGGTAAATAGAAAGTGATTTTAGATTCTCTTTCCTCAAACCTATCGTCTGAAAGTAGTTTTAAAAAATAAAAAGAGCGTTTCCGCTCTTTGTGTATCAATAGGTGCTAGCTCCTTTCTCTTGTTTGACAGTTTGGAATTTCTTTTGGTAGGTTACTTTAATAGTCATGAGAAAGTCCTCGTTTCTTTTTGATGACTCTAGTATAAGACCCAAACCTAAAAGCTAGCTTATAGATTTCTTAGAAAAGGCTTAATCCAGATGTTCTCTCTTCTCTAGGTGAAGAGCGATCATACGCCATTCTGGGTCCTCTCGCCAACCTTCTATAGAACTAATGTAGCTGGCAACCTTTCTGGCTTCTTCTAAAATCGGAAAATCTTCGATAATATCAGCCACTTGAAACTCTGGGAGTCCTGACTGTCTGGTTCCAAAAATTTCACCAGAACCACGCATTTTCAAATCTTCTTCGGCCAAGACAAATCCATTGGTGGTTTCTGTCATGATGCGCATGCGGTCTTTCCCAGAATCCGTCTTGGGATTGGCAACGAGAACAGCATAGGACTGCTTGTCTCCCCGACCAACACGACCTCTGAGCTGGTGAAGCTGACTGAGACCGAAGCGATCGGCATCCATGATAATCATGACGGTCGCATTGGGAACATTAACCCCAACCTCGATAACCGTCGTCGAAACCAGAATATCCGTTTTTCTCTCTTTAAAATCCTGCATGATCTGGTCTTTTTCGTCACTCTTCATCTTACCATGTAAAAGAGCTACTTCAGCCTTGCCGGCAAAATGAGCTGCCAACTCCTCAGATAAGGCAATGGCATTTTTCAGATCCAGAGCTTCAGATTCTTCAATCAAGGGAGAGATGACATAGGCTTGAGAACCTTTTTGAACTTCTCCCTCTAACCAAGTCAAGACCTGAGGCGACTGTTCATGCTTAATCCAGCGAGTCACAATAGGCTTCCGCCCTGCTGTATCTGGTCAATAATGGAAACATCCATATCACCAAAGGCTGTGATAGCAAGCGTCCGTGGAATTGGTGTCGCCGTCATCATGAGGACATCTGGATTGTCGCCTTTTTCCCGTAAAATACGCCTTTGCCCCACACCAAAACGGTGCTGCTCATCGATGATAATCAAACCAAGGCGAGCATAATCCACCCCATCTTGAATCAGAGCATGGGTTCCGATAATCAAATCAGCCTCACCCTTGGCAATAGTCTCCAAGACTTCTCTCTTCTCTGCGACTTTTCAAGGAACCTGTCAAGAGAGCGAGTTTTAAGTCTGGAAAAAGGTTCTGTAGACTCTCAAAGTGTTGCTCTGCTAGAATCTCTGTTGGCACCATGAGGGCTGTCTGATAGCCAGCTGTCACCGTCACAAACATGGTCAAACCAGCAACCACTGTCTTTCCGCTCCCTACATCTCCCTTGCAGGAGACGATTCATGTGGTGGTCCGACTTCATGTCGGCCAATATTTCCCTGCAAACTCTTTTCCTGAGCTGGGGTCAGAGAAAAAGGCAGATTTTTCTTTAGCAGTATCAACTTTTTCTGAGACCAATCCAGAACCAAACCGCTTCCCTGAACTCTATTTTCAAACTTAAGCGTCTGCAATTGCATTTGGAAATAAAAGAGTTCCTCAAACTTGATACGGCGAAGGGCCTGCTTGTATTCTGCCAAATCCTTAGGAAAATGCATAGCTCGGACTGCCTGACAACGGGACATGAGTTTGTATTTGTCCAGCAAAGACTGGGGCAGATTTTCCTCAATCAAGAGGTCCAGACCCTGATCAAAGGCCGTCTTGATAACCTTGACCAGACTGGCCTGACTGATTCCCTGAGCCAAACGATAGACAGGCTGGAGGTCATCTTCCACCTGAGCCAAAACTTCATCCCTGTAAGACTAGCCTTGGCACGGTCCCATTTTCCAAAAACAGCAAGGGTTGCTCCCAACTCTATCTTATCAGCCAGATAGGGCTGGTTAAAGAAGTTCACCGCAAAAACGACTTCTCCCTGCTTGAGGCTAAAGCGCAGGCGATTGCGCTTGAAACCATAATACTGGACACTGGCAGGAGTCACGACTTGACCAGAAAGAACAGCCTTTTCACCATCTTCCAGTTCCAGCACCTGCTTGGTTTTGAAATCTTCATAACGGAAAGGAAAGTAGAGCAAGAGGTCTTGCAAGTTTTCAATTCCTAGTTTAGCGTATTTCTCTGCTGACTTTGGCCCCACACCAGGCAAGACATGCAAGGGTTGATGTAGATTCATGCTCCACTCCTTTCTTTAGTTTAATGATATTCTCTCGGAATGCGGTCACTGAGGAGGCAAAACCACCTCATAATTAATGGTTCCACGGTAGGTCGCTACCTGAGTTGCTGTGATTTCCCTGTCACCGTTTGTGCCGATCAGGGTTACTTTTGTTCCTAGCGGGTAAACCTTAGGCAGACGAATAGTGATTTGGTCCATAGATACTCGTCCGACGATTGGGCAAGCTTGACCATCTACCAAGACAGAGAAATTCTGCATATCACGTGTCCAACCATCCGCATAGCCGATTGGCACCGTCGCAATGACTTGCTCACTATTCGCTTGATAAATTGCTCCATAGCCCATGCAAGCTCCAGCTGAAACTGTCTTGACATGAACAAGGGCAGACTCAAACGTCAAGGCTGGGGTCAAATCATAGGGCAAGTCCAAGACCTCTCCGCTAGGATTCAGGCCATACATGGCGTCTCCCATACGAACCGCATTGAAAATAGTCTCTGCATGCCAGAGGGTCGTTGCCGAGTTGCTGGCATGAATCAGCTCTGGGACTTCCTTCATACTTGCCAAAATAGCTTTAAATCGTTCTAACTGGGTATTAAAATAGGCATCTGATTCTTCATCTGCAGTCGCAAAGTGGGTAAAAATCCCCTCAACGCGAGCACCGTGTTGTTGAAGCAAGGCTTGAGCCTGCTCAGCTTCACTGGCCTCTCTAAAACCAATCCGTCCCATTCCTGAATCAATCTTGAGGTGAACCGATAAGCCTGCTAGGCCTGTCTCCCTAGCTAAGAGTGCTTGAATCCACTCCAATCCAGCCACAGTCAAGGTGATGTCGTATTCTTTAGCAAGAGAAACAGCTTCTAGCTCAGAAACTCCTAAAATGAGGATTTTCTTACTAAGTCCAGCCTGACGAAGTTCGATGGCTTCATCAATATTGGAAACGCAAAATCCATCAACATCATCCTGAATAGCCTTGGAAACGGCAACAGCCCCATGACCATAGGCATTGGCCTTGACCACTGCCCACTTGAGCGTTCCTTGTGGGATATGAGCCCCCATTTGCTGAATATTTTGTCGAATAGCTCCCAGATGAATCAGAGCCTTGGTTGGTCTATGTGGACTAGCTTTCATGATTTTCCTCCAAAATGACACTGGCTGTCACAAACTGATCTGTATGGCTGATCGACAGCCAAATCTTTCCTAAAAAAATGGTGACTGACTAAAAATAGGGGAGCCCCTCTTTCATTGTTCAAAACTTCCAAATCCTGAAAGGTCAGTTTGCCAATTCCTGTCCCCATAGCCTTGGAAAAAGCCTCCTTAGCCGACCAGCGACTGCCAAGTATTCAATCTGTCTGCGCCCTTTGAGACTTGTAAAACGCTCCATTTCTTTAGGGGTCAGCACGCGCTTAGCAAAAGCCCTCACGTCGTGTAACTGCGTTTTTCTATCGAAGCCAATTCTTCGATGTCAATTCCGTGTCCAACTATCATACTCATAAAAGGAGCTGAGATTCCCCCAACTCTATCCTTTTCACTTATTTTTGTTAAGGTAGTATAAATTTCTTCTACCAAGGCTACTGTATTTTCCCAACCTAGACAAGGGTCAGTTATAGAGCAACCAAAGACCTCTGGTTGATTTTGGCTACCATCTGCTAGGTATGATTCGATCATAAAGCCTCGAATCGTCTTTTTTTAATCTTTTTCATTCCAGTCACGATTCAGCAGGGGCTTGACGAATAATGCGAATTTGTTCCATATACTGCTTGCCCGAATTGTCATGGTTGGTATCGATGATAATGAAGGGATTTTCAAGTCCCATAGTCTCATAGCGATTGATGGCATTTAAGAGTGTTTCATAGTAGAAATTGGGTTCATTTTTACCATATTCGTTCATGGCACCACGAAGGATAACGTGGGCCAAAGGATTTCCTGAAGTTTCCACTTCTTGCCCATGGTAAAGGAAGGTTTGCTTGTTTTGAGCCGCATAGATGGCATTAAACATGACCCCGAGATTTCCAGATGTTGGATTTTTCATCCCAACTGGAGCATCAATCCCAGACGCTACAAAGCGGTGTTCCTGGTCTTCCACCGAACGAGCCCCAACAGCATGGTAGCTGACCAGGTCATCAACCAAAACGAGATTTGACGGATAAAGCATCTCATCAGCTGTTGTCAATCCAGTTTCGGTAATCACACGGTAGTGCAGCTGACGAACAGCCTGCAAGCCGTTAATCAGGCTTGGAGCTTTTGAAGTATCCGGCTGATGAACCAAACCCTTATAGCCATCTCCATTGGTACGAGGTTTAGCCGTATAGACACGCATCACGATAAAGATTTTATCCGCAACTTTTTTCTGCAAGTCTGCTAAGCGACGAGCATATTCGAGCACAGCTTCTTCATTGTCAGAAGAGCAAGGGCCCAATCACCAAAAAGGATTCGGTCATCCTCACCCGAGATGATGGTCGCCAACTCTCGATCTCGTGCTTCCTTATAACGCAAGACTTCAGGTGACAGCTGAGTTGCGACCTTTGATTGCTTCAATATCTATTTCTTGACCTTTTTCGATAAAATGCCATCTTACTCTCCTAGCGTTTGGTAAATTTCACGAACAAGTGCTTCTGTGTTGTCCCATCCTAGACACGGATCTGTAATGGACTTACCAAAAACTTCGGGTTCATTTTGACGTCCATCTTCTAGATAGGACTCAATCATAAAACCACGAACGTATTTCTTGATTTTCTCATTCCAGTCACGGTTAATCAAGGTCTGACGAACGATACGGATTTGATCCATGTATTGCTTGCCTGAATTGTCATGATTGGTATCGATGATGATAAAGGGATTTTTCCAAGCCCATCTTTTCATACTGGGCAATGGTATCCATCAAATTGTCATAGTAGTAGTTGGGAATATTTTTCCCATATTCATTCAAGGCACCGCGAAGAATGGCGTGGGACAAGGGATTCCCTGTTGTTTCCACCTCTTTACCGAGGAAAAGGAAACTCTGTTTATTTTGCGCTGCGTAAATCCCATTAAACATGACATTGAGATTTCCAGATGTGGGATTTTTAAATCCTGTTGAAAAGTCTGCTCCACTCGCTACAAAACGGTGCTGTTGATCCTCTACAGAACGAGCTCCAACAGCCATATAAGAAATCAAATCATCCACCAGCGGAAGATTTTCAGGATAGAGCATCTCATCCGCTGTTGTCATACCAGTCTCGGTAATCACACGGTAGTGGAGCTGACGAACAGCCTTAATCCCATTGATCAAGCTAGGAGCTTCTGTCGCATTTGGTTGATGAATCAAGCCCTTATAGCCATCTCCATTGGTACGAGGTTTAGCCGTATAAACACGCATGACCATAAAAATACGGTCTTTGACCTCTTCTTTGCAAAGCAGACAAGCGCTTGGCATACTCGAGGACTGCCTCTTCATTATCAGATGAACACGGTCCAATCACCAAGAGAATACGCTGGTCTTCCCCACGAATGATGGCTTCTAATTCCTGATCACGTCGGTTTTTTCTCGCACGAGCTGCTCCTTCTAATTTAGACAAGGCGCGAACTTCTTCAATGTTAATTTTAGGACTTTTAGCTGTAAATACCATGATTCATCTCCTTATAAAGCAAACGGACACCAAGCAAAAATGTATTTTCACCAGGTATCCGCCTGTATCTTATCACATATTATTGTCTCTTACCATGACAGTTCTTGAATTTCTTACCAGATCCACATGGACATTGGTCATTTCGTCCGATTTGGCTCAAGTCCACATCTGCTGGAAGATGAGTCTGCTGTGCTGCAATATTACGAGTCGCAGTTGTACTGATATTGTGTTCCGTTTGCGGACGTTCTTGTTCGTGGATTTGTGCTTTCATCATCAAGCGGGTCACATCAAACTCAATCGATCCAATCATGTCGTTAAACATGCGGAAACCTTCTGCTTGATATTCTACAACAGGGTTGTTTTGGGCATATCCACGAAGACCAACAGCATTTCGCAACTGGTCAAGAGCATCAATATGATCTGTCCACTTGTTATCTACAACACGTAGAATCAAGACCTTTTGGAATTCTTTCACTGCATCTTCATCACGAAGTTTAGCAACTTGGCTATCATAAACCTTCAATGCACGTTGATACAGCTCATCTTTGATGGCCTGATCTGACAGATCGGTAAGATCTGAACGGCTGATTGAATCTTCTGGAAGTAAGTTGTACTTAGCAAAGTTCAAGATTGCTTCCAATTTTTTTCATCTTCTTTCGAACGAGCATGTGCATCCACGATACGGCCAATGGTACGACGGATCATAGCATGGATTTCTGGGGCCAAGTCACGATCTGCAGTAATGACATCATAACGTTGTGCATAGATGATTTCACGTTGTTCACGCATAACGTCGTCGTATTGAAGGACCTGTTTACGAGTGTCGTAGTTGTTTCCTTCGACACGTTTTTGAGCTGCTTCAACTTGACGCGTTAACATGCGAGATTCGATGGCTTCGTCAGACATATTGAGACGTTCAAAAACACCTTTCAAAACGTTCTGAACCGAAACGTTTCATCAAATCATCTTCAAGAGACAAGTAGAATTGTGACTCACCTGGGTCTCCTTGACGTCCTGAACGTCCACGAAGCTGATTATCGATCCGGCGACTTTCAGGCGTTCTGTACCAATGACGCAAAGTCCACCCAATTCGCGAACCCCTTCACCAAGCTTTAATGTCGGTACCACGACCGGCCATATTGGTAGCGATGGTAACTGCACCACGTTGACCAGCATTCATGATGATTTGCGCTTCTCTGTAGTGGTTTTTCGCATTCAAGACTTCGTGAGGAACACCTGCTTCGACCAATTTCTTAGAAAGAAAATCACTGGTTTCAACGGCAACAGTACCTACCAAGACTGGCTGACCTTTTTGGTAACGCGCCTTAACATCTTCTACTACAGCCTTGAATTTTGCATCAAGGCTAGCATAAAGAAGGTCAGAGTGGTCGATACGTTGGATTGGACGGTTAGTTGGGATTGGGATAACACGAATGTTGTAGATTTCGCGGAATTCTTCTTCTTCTGTTTTACCAGTACCTGTCATACCTGCCAATTTCTTATACATACGGAAGAGGTTTTGGTAGGTAATAGAAGCTGAAGTCTTCGTCTCATCTTGGATTGGCACACCTTCCTTGGCTTCAATCGCTTGGTGCAAGCCGTCAGAGTAACGACGACCTTCCATGGTACGACCTGTAAATTGGTCGACGATCAGGATTTCCTGCTCTTCGCTAACCACATAGTCGATATCGAGAATCATGATATAGTTGGCACGGAGGGCATTGTCGATAAAGTGAGTAAGAGCTACATTTTCGATGTCGTAGAGATTTTCCAGTTTGAAGTAGTCTTCAGCCTTGTCAATCCCTGAATCGGACAAACCAATAGTCTTAGACTGAATGTCGATGATATAGTCATCTTTGTCCAAAGATTTGACAAAGTGATCCGCCATATGATACAGCTGACTAGTTTCCACAGCATTGGCCCCTGAAACGATTAAAGGAGTACGAGCTTCATCAATCAAGATCGAGTCAACCTCATCGACCAAAAGCATAGTTGAGCGGACGCTGTACCATGTTTTCTGCCCGAACAACCATGTTGTCACGAAGGTAGTCGAAACCAATCTCTGAGTTGGTTGAGTAGGTAATATCACAGAGATAGGCTTCTTTCTTCTCCATTGGTGACTTAGCAGCCAAATTAATCCCTACTGACAAACCAAGCCATGAGTACACTCACCCATCTCAGTCGCATCACGTTCGGTTAGATACTCGTTGACCGTTACTACGTGAACCCCTTCACCTGCTAGAGCGTTGAGGTATACAGGCATCGTCGCTGTCAAGGTTTTCCCTTCACCTGTACGCATTTCTGGCACATCTCCATGGTGGAGGACAATCCCACCCATGACCTGAACTTTATATGGGAAAAGTCCAAGAACACGCTTTGCGACTCACGTACTACCGCAAAAGCCTCATAGAGCAATGAATCCAGTGATTCACCCTTATTGTAACGTTCCTTAAATTCATCTGTTTTTGCTTTTTAGCTGGTCATCCGTCAAGGCCGCCATCTGATCTTCATATTTGAGAACCTTGTCTGCCATCTTTTCCAGACGACGAAGTTCTCCTTTATCATTTTCGATAATCGTTTTTTTAAAAATATTAGCCATTATTTTTCCTTACTTTTAGATTCTGAATATTTTAGAATGTTCTTTTTAATTCTAGCACATTTACTCTTAATTTTTCAAGAAAGAATCCGCGTTTAAACAGGGAAAAGAGGCTGACTTCTGGGTCAGCCTCTTAGCTTTTTATGGACTACATTTCACACAAAAATTTAATTGCCAAGCAGAGCTGGCAAAATTCCAAAAATCAGGAAAAAGATTGATCCAGAAGGCCATGCAAAAATAGCACTCCAAAGAGGAAGAGACTCATCCTTTTAGTCAGTACTGAGAAAAGGATTGCCAATACACCAAAGACGACAAAGAGTTTTTTTCATGATGAAGAAATAAATTGAAACTCCTCCTATTTGCAAATCCCATGGAAGACAAAAAGACCAGCGACCATAGCAAGCAAATCGTAAGAATGTAGGTCTTGTAGTGTAGATCAATGAACTGCTTTATTTTGAACATCGGAACCTCCTCTAAACTTTAGCTATTGATGGATGTCCTCGTTTTTGTTCTCTTGTTTCAGCTTGAACATTCTCTTTAGACAGGCATATATTTTTCCAGTCATTCACAAGAGATAAAAAAACTAAAAAGGAACCATGTCCCCCAAATTGTTAAATCAGCAGGATTTTTCAAGACAATATTGAAAAATTAAGAATGAAAAAAATTGTAAAAAGCGATACTGAACAAAGCCCACAAGGGAAGATAAATCCAGTAAAAAGTAATAGAAAAAAACGCGAAATATTTACTATTTTTTTGTCCGTCTTCTCAATCCAATGAAAAATAAAAAGTAAGGTGATAATAGCAATAATATAAAAAAATTTCTCCATCACACACCTCTTTTTAATAACGTTTTCTTTTGATTTCATTCTATCAAAAAGATCTGGAAATGTCTTCCCAAATCTTGCTTGTTTATTCGGCTCTATAATATTTGTAGTGGGTAACCCCTATAGATATTATGGAGCCTATTTTGTTGTAGAAAAAAAGTCCCATAAGATTTATAATGAAAAAGCGACCAAACCATCATTAGAAAGATTCATATGGAACCATTACATTTTATCACAAAACTACTCGATATCAAAGACCCTAATTTCCAGATTCTAGATATCATCAATATGGATACACACAAGGAAATCATCGCTAAACTGGATTACGAGGCCCCATCTTGCACCGATTGCGGATATCAAATGAAGAAATATGACTTCCAGAAACCGTCTAAGATCCCTTACCTTGAAACGACTGGTATGCCTACCAGAATTCTTCTGAAAAAGCGTCGTTTTCAAGTGCTATCATTGTTCGAAAAATGGCGGTGGCTGAGACTTCTCTCGTCAAGAAAAAAATCACTAAATTCCTCGTATTATCAATCAAAAGATTGCTCAAAAAGTTGATTGAAAAAGACTTCTATGACCGATATTGCCCATCAGCTTTCCATTTCAACTTCAACTGTTCTCCGAAAGTTCAATGACTTCCGTTTTAAACATGATTTTTTTCTCGTCTTCCAGAGATTATGTCTTGGGATGTTGAAACAGTCAGGGGAGTGACTGTTTCAATCGGGAGATGAAGATGAGCTTTATTGCTCAGGACTTTTGAAAAACTCAATATCATCGCTGTCCTTGAGGGAAGAACACAAGCTGTCATCCGAAATCACTTTTCTTCGATACGATAGAGCTATTCGCTGTCAGGTAAAAAAATTATTACTATGGATATGTTTAGTCCTTACTATGACTTGACTAAACGACTTCGCTTTCGAATTTCTAGGTTTCAGGCTGAAACAGTCTACCAGACTGTTTCACTCCCAAATGCAAAAATTGTACTAGATCGCTTTCACATCGTTCAACATCTAAGCCGTGCCATGAGTCGTGTGCGTATCCAAATCATGAATCAATTTGAACGAAAAATCCCATGAATACAAGGCTATCAAACGTTACGAGAAGCTCATTCAACAGGATAAAAGAGATTCTAGATAAGCTTTTTAGCTATTCAGAAGACCTGAAACACCACTATAATCTTTATCAACTCTTGCTTTTTCACTTTCAGAATAAGGAAGCTGAAAAATTCTTCGGACTCATTGAGGACAATCTAAAAGCAGGTCCATCCTCTTTTTCAGACTGTCTTTAAAAACCTTCCTCAAGGATAAAGAAAAAGATCGTCAACACTCTCCAATTACCCTATTCCAACGCCAAATTGGAAGCAACGAATAATCTTATTAAACTCATTAAACGAAATGCCTTTGGTTTTTCGGAATTTTTGAAAACTTCAATAAAAAGAATTTTTCATCGCTCTCAACATCAAAAAAAGAAAGGACGAAATTCGTCCTTTCTCGATCTTAGCTGACTTCAACCCACTACAGTTGACAAAGAGCCAGAAAACTTCTCTTTTAAAAATTGTATTATTTTTCTGATTTGGTCTGCAAGTTGCATTTATATCCAACTAGATCTTCAAGAATCGACGCATTGAAATACCTGATCCGATTGCCCCAATGAAAAATACCAATCACAAACAATAGGACTGTCATCAAAGGAATAAACACATCTGGTGTAATCATTGACAAGTTTTGCCCCACCAAGGATTTATTGACAGATTGATAAACCATATTGTAGATAAAGAATACAAGGACTGAAGGAATCGCTGCACCTAGTAAGCCAATAAAGGCACCCTCTAGCAAGAATGGTCCTCTAATATAGCCGTTTTTTTAGCTCCTACTAGACGCATGATTTGAATTTCACGGCTCCGAGAAATAATGGTAATACGGATAGTATTGGAAATCAAGAAAACCGCAATGAAAATCAAAAGCCCTGCAATAACTAAGCCCCAAACACGGATGAAGGAAGCCAGTTCGAAAAAGTCGTTGAGTGTTGGCACCACCGTCTTGAACCTCAGATACCCCTTCAATTTTCTTGGCCTCTTCTGCTACTTTAGGAACATCACTCGGAGTATTGGTATCAACGATATAGGCATCATAGAGAGGATTAGCGTCTCCTTCAAAGACCTTCCAATCGTCTCCCATCGTTTCAGTCAATTTTTGATACTGCTCTTCCTTGCTTGAAAAAGTGACACTCTTAACACCTTGCATGGCTTTTTAAGGCATCATAAACCTTGTGATAGTCATTATTGGTAACTGTCTGACCTTCTTTTTTTCAATCGTTTCACTATTATCTGCTACATCCTTACGAATGTAAACCATGACACGAACATTGTTTTTCAATATCGGTAGCCAGTTTTCGCTGTATTAAAAATTACAGATGCAAACAGGGCAACGAGTGTCAAGGTAATCATAACCGAACTCACTCGTCGCCACTGTCATCCAGCCATTTCGTTTTAAACTTTTTGAGTGATTCAAATAAATGGCGAAAAAAATCTACTAATCATCGTATCCATATTCTCCTTTAGCTTCGTCACGAACGACACGGCCATTTTCAATGGCAATGACACGGTGGCGCAAGGTATTTACAATCTGGCTATTGTGAGTCGCCATCAAGACAGTCGTACCTTGGAGATTGATGCGTTCCAACAGATTCATAATTTCCCATGAATTATCTGGGTCCAAGTTTCCTGTCGGCTCATCGGCAATCAATACCTTAGGATTGTTGACAATCGCACGGGCAATGGCAATCCGTTGCTCGCTCTCCACCTGAGAGTTCGTTAGGGAAAGAGCGAACCTTATGTTTCAAACCAACCAGGTCCAAGACTTCCATAACACGTTTTTTTGATGTTGCGACGGTTCTCTCCGATAACTTCCATTGCGTAAGCAATATTTTCATAAACGGTTTTCTTGGGCAAGAGTTTGTAATCTTGGAAGACTACCCCAACACTGCGACGGAGCAGAGGGATATCTTTCTTCTTGATTTTAACCAAATTAAAGCCTGCAACTGTTAGGCTCCCTTTTTCAATCTTTACTTCTCGATATAAAGCTCGAATAAAGGTTGACTTCCCTGCTCCAGAAGGCCCAACGATATAGGCAAATTCTCCTGGTTCAATACTAAGAGAGACTCCACGAAGAGCAGTCGTTCCGTTATCGTATTTTTTTGACAACATCTCGCATTTCAATGATTGACATGTGAGTTCCTTTTCTATTTTTAGCTGATTCGCCACTTGAGATAGGCGTCGATGAAAACCATCAAGATCTCCATCCATGACCTTATCTACCTGGGCAACTTCAAAGCTCGTACGGTGATCTTTTACCATGGTATAAGGTGTGAAGACATAAGAACGAATCTGACTTCCCCATGTGATTTCTTTTTCTCACCTTTGAGGGAGTCGACTTCGCATCTTTCTTTTTCTTGCTCCATCTGATAGAGCTTGGCTTGCAACATCTTCATAGCACGATCTCTATTTCCATACTGGGTACGATCGACCGTTGATTGGACGACAGTTCCCGTAGGAATGTGTGTCAAACGCACACCTGTTGAAACTTTATTGACGTTTTGTCCACCAGCACCACCTGAACGGAAGGTATCCATTTTGATATCATCTTCACGGATTTCCACTTCGATGGTATCGTCCAACTCAGGCATAACCTCAACGGATGTAAATGAAGTATGGCGGCGTTTGGCAGAGTCAAATGGTGAAATACGTACCAGACGGTGAACACCCATTTCCGACTTGAGAAGACCGTAAGCATTAGGACCTTCAAAAGGACAAGGTCACAGACTTGATGCCCTGCTTCATCACCAGCTTGGTAATCCAAGACTTCTACTTTAAAGCCTTTTGCATTCCCATAACGAGTGTACATACGAAGCAACATATCACCCCAGTCCTGAGCCTCTGTACCTCCAGAACCTGGATGGATTTCCAAGATGGCATTATTATGGTCATAAGGTTCTGACAAGAGAAGGGTCATCTCGTAGCTGGTCATCATCTTATCCAGTTCTGTCAACTGTTCGACCAGTTCATCATGGACTGACTCATCTTCTGCTAAAAAGTCCAATAAAATCTCAACTTCATCCTGCAACTCTTCCATTTTATGGAAGGTGTTGTAGGTGTTTTTTAATTCATTTAATTCTTGCGACGTTTTTTGGGCCGCGATATTATCGTTCCAAAAATCAGGTTCTGTCATCTTGTTTTCCAAGATGGCAATTTCTTCCTCTAAGCCTTCGAGGTCAAAGAGACCCCCTAAAAGAAGCTAATTTTTCACGATTTGCGTCAATTTTTTGACGAATTTCTGAAATGTCCATAGATACTCCTTTATTCACATCGTTTTCATTATACCATAATCTCTCATTTCTTTCCATATTTTTGCTTGTTTTCACCGCTTTTCAAATTGTATACAGAAAAAGAGGGCTCTCAACCCTCCATAGTTTATAGGGACTTTTAGCAGAGGTATCGAGCAATCTCCTCTACTTGAATTCCTTTGCGCTTTCAAACTTTCTCCTTTCAATGAAAGGTTAAATCAATCATCCCATCAATTTGAACTTCAATAACGACCTTACCATCCTTGCGTGGAATATTGACAGTATGTGAAATATTTCAGATTTCTCTTCTACAATCAGAGGTCACAATCTTTTCCCAGAAACCCCGACTTCATTTTCCGTAATGAAACCGAACACGAATTCCTTCCTCGCCGTAGCCAGCAATTTCTAGAAAGGCTTGAAAAACATCACGATCTGTAATCACACCGTAAACCTGCTGGTTGTCCACAACTGGAAGAATACCGATCTTATTCTTCAACATGAGATAGGTCGCATCTTCTAGACTTGCATAACCTGACACTGTGATGACATCCCTGAATCATGACGTCTTTGACTTTGGTCTTATTGAGAAGATAATTCATCTCATAGATAGAGAGACTGGTTGCTTTTAGACGGACTGGCCTCAGCAATGGTTCCTTCTGTTACAAGACCAACCAATTGATCATTTTCGATAACAGGCAAACGGTGCAAGCCTTGCTCGCGCATCAAATCTGCTGCATGTGCTACAGTCGTATCTGGACTGATATAAACTACCTTGCGGGTCATAAAATCTTTAACTGCCATGAGACTTCTCCTTCTTTATTGCTACTATAATTATACACTTTCTTACAAAAACTATCAAACGCTTTCATCTCTTTTTCAAGATTTTGTAACATTCAATCACAAAAAAGAGAGAACCAAAGTTCCCTCTATCCTTAAATAGTAACTGAATCTCTATCCTTAATCATATAGCATTTTAAAGGAGTTAAGCTAGCTAGCCAGTACAATAGACCACCAAAGATCGCAGTAAAGCCACTACCAGTTGTGAGCAAGAACATAGGACTCTGGATATGCTTTGTTACAGGGTTGTAAACAAATAGTACTGCAACTAACAAGGAAATGATTACACAAGATAATCCTACCAGATTAAATCCTTTGGTAAACTCATAGGCGTCATGTCCTTCAAGGAAATAGGCTGAACGCAAATCGAGTTTTCGTTTTCTTAAGATAAAGTAGTCGACAACGATCATACCAATAATGGGGCCTTGAATATAGGCAGCCAGCGAGATGAAGGAACCGAAGTATTCATCCACTCCTCCCCAGATGGTGAGTAGGCTCACGTAAACCATGGCAATCCAAACCATTAGTTTATAGCTTACTTTGGGCATCCCGCTTTTTACAATCATACAGTTCACATAAGATCCTGTACCTTGGGTTCCAATATTGGCAAAGGCTACTAGTAGTAAACTTAAAAGGCGCAAAGGCTGGGTGTGCTTAGAGTTGATAGCATGGTTGTTGGGATCACTTTCATAAACACCTGTTTTGACAAACATGGCTAGAGCCATGACTCCACCTGTCGCAGCAAAGAATGGCGCAACAACCCCATATGACAAAGCTGTAGCCCAATAGCCACTGCGTTCTGATTTTGCCAAACGTGGTAAAACCAATGCCTGTGTAGACCAAGAAAAGGCTACGGCCACATTTCCTTCCCCTGACATCATAAAACGTTCAATCGGTGTCAAATTTTCTTGGATGGCAGGTTGGACATTCATAATATCCCTAATCGGAACCGCAACAAAACAGATTCCAACGATGATTAGCCCAACCAAATAACAAGGCAACCACCAGAAAGCGATTAGTGCCTTTAATCACCTCTGGGACCTCCAAGAGCAATCAGCGTTCCAAGGAGAACACAGAGGGTGCCTAGAATCGGTGCCCATACTCCCTTTGTCTCAAACCAAGCCCAAAAATTATTTGCCAAATGAATCATGGAGCTGGCAAAAAGATTGGCGGTAACGGCGTACCAACCAAAATTTGCCAGACTAATCACGGTTGATAAAACGGCCACCCCTTTTTTACCTAGAACGGCTCTCAACCAAATCCATAAATCAATTCCATATTTAACTGCAAACAAGATTGGGAGACATTCAATAAAGACCCAGATAATGTTAAAACTAAAAATATTAATCAACATTTGATTAAAGGTCAAATATTGAGCTACATAGGCTCCTTGGGTATAACACCAAGTTGCGATGGCAAAACCACTTGTTGATAGGAAGAGATCCCAGAAAGAATACTGACGATCCTTGTTGGTCATAGGAACGATTCCCGTTATCGTCTCCTGTTGAATAAAGTCATTCATCTTGGACATTTTATTGAATATCTCCTGTCATAGCTAAAATAATCAGAACATGACTGACTAGAATCATACCAATTATTAATGTAAAATTAACTTTCAAAAAAGAGGAAGCGAATAGATATAGATTAAGGTTTTCATTTATCCTTAAATTGTAACAGAGTCCCGATCCTTAATCATATAGCGTTTTAAACGAGTTAAGCTAGCTAACCAGTACAATAGACCTCCAAAGATCGCAGTAAAGCCACTACCCGTTGTGATTAAAAAGATTGGGCTTTGAATCTGTGCTGTTACAGGGTTATAAATAAATAGTACTGCAACCAATAAAGAGATAAATACGCAAGACAAGCCAACCAAGTTAAATCCTTTGGTAAACTCATAGGCGTCATGTCCTTCTAGGAAATAGGCTGAGCGCAAATCAAGTTTTCGTTTTCTTAAGATAAAGTAGTCGACAACAATCATACCAATAATTGGCCCCTGAATATAGGCGGCTAGGGAGATGAAGGAACCGAAGTACTCTTCTACCCCTCCCCAGATGGTGAGTAGACTCACGTAAACCATCGCAATCCAAACCATTAGTTTATAGCTTACTTTGGGCATCCCGCTTTTGACAATCATACAGTTCACGTACGATCCTGTCCCCTGAGTTCCAATATTGGCAAAGGCTACTAGTAGTAGACTTAAGAGAGCAAAGGCTGGGGTACTTAGAGTTGATAGCATGGTTGTTGGATCACTTTCATAAACACCTGTTTTGACAAACATGGCTAGAGCCATGACTCCACCTGTCGCAACGAAGAATGGAGCCACAACTCCGTATGATAAGGCTGTAGCCCAATAACCACTGCGTTCTGATTTTGCTAAACGCGGTAAAACCAATGCCTGTGTAGACCAAGAGAAGGCAAAGGCTACATTTCCTTCTCCAGAAAGCATGAAGCGTTCTAATGGCGTCAAATCTCCTTGGGTAGCCGGTTGAATATTCATAATGTCAGTGATAGGAACGGCGACAAAGCAGATTCCAACGATAATGAGACCGACAATCAATAAGGCGATAACCAAGAAGCGATTGGTCCATTTAATCACTTCTGGGCCTCCAAGAGCAATGAGAGTCCCAAGCAGTACACAGAGGGTACCAAGAATAGGCGCCCATATTCCCTTGTCCAAACCAAGACCAAAGTTATTTGCCAAATGGATCATGGAACTGGCAAAAAGATTGGCCGCAACAGCATACCAGCCAAAGTTAGCTAAGCTAATAATAGTTGATAGCAAGGCTACGCCTTTTTTTCCGAGGACAGCTCTCAACCAAATCCATAAATCAATTCCATACTTAACGGCAAACAAAATTGGGAGACATTCAATAAAGACCCAGATAATGTTAAAACTAAAAATATTAATCAACATTTGATTAAAGGTCAAATATTGAGCCACATAGGCTCCTTGGGTATAACACCAAGTTGCGATGGCAAAACCACTTGTCGACAGAAAGAGATCCCAGAAAGAATACTGACGATCCTTGTTGGTCATGGGAACAATTCCCGTTATCGTCTCCTGTTGAATAAAGTCATTCATCTTAGACATTTTATTGAATACCTCCTGTCATGGCTAAAGATAATCAGAATAAGGTTAATTAGAACTAAGCCAGATGACTATAAATGAAAATCACTTTTTTTAGAAATGGCTGAGCAAACACATAGTTTGGCGATTCCATTTCTTCTAGCCTTCTTTTCGTTTCATTTGCTACTAATTCTTCAATTTCAGATGTCGGTTTTCATCTCAATTCTCCTCCAAATACAAATCTAGTGCAAGTTTGTCCATACTGCTTTGGTATAACGATACCAGATATAAAGAAATTCACCTACTGGTTTTCCAACGCTTTCCTGGAACAAGGCCCACAAAGAAACCAATAATATGAAGTCACTGATACATAGGCAAAATAGTGACGTTTGGTTTTCTTATCTGGTACTTCCTGTAGATAGATTTCAAGTACCTTTTTTTCAGCTTCTTCCACTGTATAATTTGAACACGCGATAAAGGTTCCTAAATCTCCTGCTGGATCTCCCATACCAGAATATTCCCAATCAATCAGGCTCATTTCGCCAGCTTCATTTCAACAAGAAAATTTAGGACTATAAGAATCTCCATGGCAGGAGAACCTGTTTTCGTTTGATCATTCTTGTAAAAACTTCTTTGAGAACTGAGACATTCTTATCCAACTCTTCAAGTCCATCAAATTCAAAACGATTTGCTAGCCTTTCAATTTTTTTGTCTAAAAATCATCAATTCCCTTCAAATTGGTCAAAGGAATGTCCTGTTTTTTTCTCCAGATTGGTGCAAGCGTCTCAAGAGCTCCATTGCTTTTGCTACATCATCCCAATTATCATAATCCAGTTGCTTTAGCATTAGGGAATAAATTCTGAAATTTTCCAGCCCTCATCCTTTGTTCATAGCGACAAAAGGTACGGTCAATCTTTCAATTTTGCAGCAATTTCCATGGAAGCCGCTTCACTAGCATCGATCGATATAATTTCTCCGTTCCCCTACCCGGATGACGGTAAACATATCTTTTTCCCTAGGCAGTCAAATGAAAATGAAGTGTTGGTTAGATCCATCTTTTAGTGGTTTGATATTGACAATATCTGAAGCCACACATCCTAATGTCTTACAGATATTATCAATGATTTCCGAATCTAGTATTTCACCAAATAGTGTTCATCAAACTGACGCAACTCATCTAGTGAATCAAACTCCTTTAACAATGTCTGCTGAATAATGCCGAGCTTCCAAAGGAAGTTCCTTTGACATGACGACTATAGTAATCTTCCCAGAGCTGTTCGCGATATGGTTCGTGTTTAAACTCAGTTTCTAAAAATATCTACGAACTTTTTCACTAAATGCACGATCAAAATAAACGTGCCCCACCATAGCCCAAGTATTCGTCTCCACCAATCTGAATATCGATAATGGTGTGATTGGAGTCTTCCTTAGCAGCAGTATTCGTCCGTGTCACCCTTCTGCAAATATCGTAGAATAGTAACCTCTGTAAATGTATTGCTCAAAACGGATTTTTCCACAAAAATAATTATCCGAAGAGCAAATATAAGTGTTGGAAAGTTGATCTCTGACCAGCATGAGAGAAGAACAGTTATTGTACTTTGTAGTAATCATTATTTCACAACGATTTTTAACGCCAAACTTCTCTGCAAGATAGAACATTTTTTTTCTTGCAGATAGCCTACAATAACTGTTATATCTTCTATTCCCAGCTTCTTGCAATTGTCTTGATTTCCTCTCAATCAAAGCGCTCACCTTTGACTTGAAGCAATCCTTTAGGTAGCTCATAAGACAAAGGTGCAAAACGACTACTCATGCCAGCGACCATGATAATGGCATTTCTTCACCTGATACGGAGTTCTAAAAGCCTTTCTGACCCTAGTTCTGTTAAGTGATGTTTCCTCATCGATCCACTTCTCTTCTTTACAGTTTCCTTTCAGATAGATGTGTTGATTGTCCCCTAAAGAGAGGTCTAGCTCTTCAGCCAATTGTCTCTGCGTAAATGTCTTTTCGTCTTTGTGAGTCAACATAAAAACGTAAAAGTTTAAATTGTTTTTTTCTGATAGCATATCTCAGTCCTCTTTTGTTCAATATTTTTTTCTTACTCATATTAATTATATGATGAACACAAAAGGACTTTTGTCAAGTTAGATTCAATATTAAGAAAACGGATGCTCAAAATCAGGTCCATCAAAAATAGTAAGAAGCGATAAAAAGAACTCCCCAAATTTTGGAGCTCTTCACAATTCTTATCCTACGACTAAAACAATCCACTGGATTGGAGGATTACTTACGTAATCCTTATCTACCGACTAAAAAGGTCACCCGGACTATAGAGGGATTACGTGCGCAATCTCCATCCACAACCTAAACTAGTCCCCCGGACCTTTTTAGCCACCTAGATATGCTTTTCTGACTTCGTCTGATGCTGCGAGTTCTTTTCCTGTTCCTGATAGGACAATCTTTCCTGTTTCAAGTACATAGCCACGGTCAGAGATAGCAAGGGCCTTATTAGCGTTCTGTTCAATTAGGAGAACCGTTGTTCCTTGCTTCTGAATATCTTGAATGATATCGAAAATTTCTTGGATAAAGATCGGGGCAAGTCCCATTGACGGCTCATCTAGGAGAAGGAGCTTAGGTGTAGACATGAGAGCGCGTCCCATAGCCAGCATCTGCTGTTCACCACCTGAAAGAGTTGCCGCATCTTGGTTTTTACGCTCTTCAAGACGTGGGAAGCGTGAGAAAACTTTTTTCAAGTTAGCTTGATTTTCTTCACGATTTTTCTTTAAAAAGGCTCCCATTTCTAGAGTTTTTCCATAACAGTCAAGCCTGGAAAAACATGGCGTCCCTCAGGAACTTGTGAAAGACCACCTGCCACGATTTTTTGCGCAGGCAACTTTTGAATTTCTTTTCCTAAAAACTGAATTTTACCAGCACTTGGACGAACCAAACCTGAAAGGGTACGAAGAATGGTTGTTTTACCAGCACCGTTGGCACCAATCAAAGAAACAACTTCACCTTCATTAACCTCAAAACTTACATCACGAACTGCTTGGATCATACCGTAATGCACAGAGAGGTTTTCAACTTTTAACATAGACATTAGGCTTCACCTCCTAGATAAGCTTCGATAACGCGTTTGTTGTTCTTGATCTCATCCGGAGTCCCATGAGCAATCAACCGACCATATTCAAGAACATAGATACGCTCAGTGACTTCCATAACCAAATTCATGTCATGTTCGATAAGCATGATGGTAATTTTAAATTCATCTTTGATACGACGGATCAATTCTGTCAATTCAGCTGTTTCTTGTGGATTCATACCAGCTGCAGGTTCATCCAAAAAGAGGATCTTAGGTTCAGTTGCCAGAGCACGAACAATTTCTAATCGACGTTGTTGACCATAGGCCAGATTCTTCGCAAGAGTATCTGCGTCGCCATCCAAATCAAAAATCTTCAGTAAGTCCAAAGCTTTGCTTTTTAATTCTTCCTCGTTCTTATAAAAAGCTGGTAGGCGTAGGAAGCTCGCAAGGACATGTTGTTTATGATGATTGCTAAATGCAATCAAAACATTTTCCAAAACTGTCAAGTCCTTGAACAAGCGAATATTTTGGAAAGTACGACTGAGACCAAGTGAAGCAATCTTATAGGGAGTTTTCCCATTTAGGAGGTGACCATCTAGTGTCACAGTACCTTCGCTTGGTTCATAAACGCCGGTCAAGAGATTGAAAAGGGTTGTTTTACCAGCCCCGTTTGGTCCAATCAGACCAACCAATTCTCCCTCGTTCAATTCAAGAGTGACATCTCCAACAGCTGTTAGACCGCCAAAATGTTTGGTTAACTGTTTAACTTCAAGTAATGCCATTAGTTTTGTCCCTCCTTCTTCGATGTTTTAAAGAAACGTGATAGACTCAATTCCCATGTCCCAAGAAGTCCACCTGGTCTGAAAATCATCACCAATACAAGAGCCAAAGCGTAGATAATCATACGTACGCTTGCTACATCCTGAAGGAGCATATTTAAAATTCCTAAAACAATCGCTGAAACGATGGTACCAGTAATCGATCCAAGTCCACCAAATACAACGATAATCAACACGTTGATGGAATTAATAAAGGTGTAGTCTTTTGGTACAACAGATCCGATAAAACCAGCCTGAAGTGAACCAGCAATACTTGCTGTAATGGCTCCAAAGACAAAAGCGATAATCTTGATCTTTGTAGTGTTTACCCCAACAGACTCTGCAGCAATCTCATCCTCACGAACAGATAGAGTAGAGCGTCCAATTGGACTACGTAAGAAATTGAGAGTTGCAATAGTTGTGATCACCACAAATAGATAAACCATTTGCCAGTTGGTAAAGTTTGGAATACCCAAGATACCAGCAGCACCGTTGGTCAAACTTCCACCATTAATGATAAAGATACGAATGATTTCTGAAACACCTAGTGTCGCAACAGCCAGGTAGTCACCCTTCAAACGGAGTGTTGGAATCCCAACGAGCAAAGCGACTGCACCAGAAATCAAAGCGCCCAAGACCATTGCTCCAAAGAAGGCACCATAGGTTGGTGATTTTGAACCAATAATCGCTGCTGCATAAGCCCCAATCGCCATAAAACCTGCATGACCAAGTGAGAATTGTCCTGAAAAACCAACGATTAAGTTCAAGCCTACTGCAAGGATGATATTAATCCCAATTTGTTCTAAAATTTGGACATGGAATAGATTGAGAACACCAGCAGAAACCAGTACACTAATCAATCCATAACCCGCCAACAGAAGGAATAACCAGAGAATATTTACTTTAAGATTTGTCTTCATTGTTTACACCTTCTCTTTCACATTCTTACCAAGGATACCTGCAGGTCGAACAATCAGAATCAAAAGCAAGATTCCATATACGATAGCATCACGGAAATCAGACATACCGAAGGCAGTAGCAAATGTTTCCAACAAGCCAATCACAAATCCCCCTAGAGCTGCACCAGGAATAATCCCGATACCACCCAGTACGGCCGCAACGAATGATTTCAGACCTGGAGTCACACCCATCAAAGGTTCAAGAGAGTTGTAGTAAAGGGCAATAAGGACACCTGCTGCACCAGCAAGGGCTGAACCCAAAGCAAAGGTAAAACTGATTGTACGATTTACATTAATTCCCATCAATTGAGCCGCGTCACTATCAACTGATACCGCACGCATGGCTTTCCCCATTTTTGTTTTTTGGACGATCAATTGTAATAAAACCATCAAGAGTACAGAAACTGCTAAAATCATCAATTGAACATTTGTCAAGCTAATTGGTCCCAAGTCAAAGCGGACTGTTTCAATTGCTTGAGGGAAGGCACGAGTATTGGCGCCTACTAGATAAACCATTCCGTATTCCAGTAGGAAAGACACCCCGATGGCAGTAATCAATACAGCAATACGTGTAGAGTTTCGCAGAGGACGGTAGGCAAGAAATTCGATCGCAACACCAAGTAGTGCAGTTCCCGCCATTGAAATAATTAAAGCTAAAAAGAAATTCATTTGGAAAGAATTAATCAAAGTAACCAATAAAGGCACCCATCATATAAATATCACCGTGGGCGAAGTTAATGAGTTTGATAATTCCATAAACCATGGTATAACCTAGGGCCAAAAGTGCATAAACACTACCCAGAATTAGACCATTCACAAGTTGTTGGAGCATAGCATTCACTCTTTTCTATCCTTATTTTTTAGAAAATTTCATTATTTTCACAAGTTCATAAACACCGAAACAGGGAGTGAGTCAAAGGCTCATTCCCCATTTCAAGTACTATTCTAATGTTATGGTTTTACAACTTCTGCTTCTTCAACTTTACCATTGTTCATGGTCATCATGTAAGCAGTTTTCACTGTATTGTGGTCAGCATCGAAGCTTGTTTGACCAGTTACACCATCAAAATCTTTGGTTTTAGCAAGGTTGTCCTTGATTTCACCTGAGTTTTTAGCACCTTTTGCAGCATTTGCTACTAGGTAAACTGAGTCATAGGCTAAAGCTGAGAATGTTGAAGGCTCTTCGTTGTATTTAGCACGGTATGCTTCAAGGAAAGCTTTAGCTTTTGCAGAAACATCAACGGTAGTTGAGAATCCAGAGATGAAGTAAATGTTTGATGCTCTTTCAGCAGTTGCTTGTTGAACAAATTCTTCACCGTTAAATCCATCACCACCAACGATTGGTTTATCAATTCCCATACCACGAGCTTGGTTTACAATTTTACCAGCTTCTGTGTAGTAACCTGGAACAACGATAGCGTCAAACTCTTTTCCCTTTCATTTTAGTAAGGGCTGCTTGAAGTCAGTATCACCTGCTACAAACGTTTTCATCTGCTACAATCTCACCCTTTATAGGATTCGCGGAATGATTTAGCAATACCTTTAGCATAGTCACTAGCATTATCAGTATAAAGAACAACCTTCTTAGCATTCAATTTGTTTGTTACATAGTTAGAAATAATCTTCCCTTGGAAGCTATCTTGGAATGTTCCAATAAATAAGTAATCTTGACCTTTAGTCAAACCGTCTTGAGTAGCACTTGGTGAAATCAATGGCACTCCAGCTTTAGTAGCGTTAGCTACAGCTGCAGCAGTTGCACCAGATGTCGCAGGTCCTACAATAGCTGCTACTTTTGATTGGGTAACAAGGTTTGTTGTAACAGAAGCTGCTTCAGCAGTTTCTGACTTGTTGTCTTTGTCTACAACTTCGATTTGTTTTCCATCAATTCCACCTGCAGCGTTGATTTCGTCTACAGCAAGTTGGGCACCTTTTTGTTCAGCTGTACCGTAAGCTGCCACAGCACCTGTCTCTTCAAAGTTAAAACCGATTTTAATTGTTTTTTCGTCTACTGGATTTCCAGTTGTGTTTGACGCTCCTGACTTGACCTCTCCACAGGCAGCAAGAAGAGCCACACTAGCAAGAGCCACAAAAGATAGGGCAAATTTTTTCTTCATTTTTAATCTCCTTATAGTTGTTTCAAAAATTGTATGTTAAGAATATACCGAATTATCAGAAAATTGTCAATGTATTTGTTCAACTTTTTTAAATGATAACGTTTTCTTCAGTCCGATAGAGATTCCCAACGAAGGGAGTTTCTAGCTCTTGAATATGGCAACGTCTAATTTTCTTGATATATCTTTCCTTACCTAATCTCTCAACTAAGTCATCTAGCTCCTCAGTTGGAACATAGAGCTGCAAGTAACGATGTTTTTTGGAATGGTAACAGATATCACCGTATTCCTGAAGTTTTTTTGCATCTCGATTATAGTAGAGATAGATGATTAATCCTGATCGATTTGTTTTTTCAAACATGAGGAATCCTCTTTCTAAGAAATCTTCTCCTATTATATCAAAAAAAGCAAACTCCGTCGAGTTTGCTTTCTAGGTTGCTTAGCTTAAAGAATTATTGGCCATGATTTCATCGATAAAGCCATATTCAAGTGTTTCTTGGGCACTCATCCAGTAATCACGTTCTGCATCTGCATGAATTTGCTCGACTGATTTACCAGAGTTATCTGCAAGGATTTGCTCCAAAGTCTTACGAGTTTTGAGCAAGTGCTCTGCAGCGATTGCCATATCGGTTTGTTGGGTACCACCACCTGTACCACCCATTGGTTGGTGAATCATGTACTCTGCATTTGGAAGCATGAAACGTTTACCTTTTGCTCCACTTGATGCGATTACAGTCCCCATGGATGCAGCCATCCCCATAACGATAGTTTGGGACATCAGCCTTGATAAAGTTCATAGTATCAACGATTGCCAAACCAGCTGAAACAGATCCTCCAGGTGTGTTGACATAAAGGTAAATATCTTTTGTGCTGTCTTGGGCATCCAAGAAGAGCAACTGAGCAATAACGGAGTTGGCCATGTTGTCTTCAACTGGACCTGTTAGCATGATGATGCGGTCTTTCAGAAGACGAGAGTAAATATCATAGGAACGTTCTCCACGGCTTGTTTGTTCAATAACTACAGGAATCATTCATTTCTCCTTTTAATGTTGAATTTTCTTAGTCTTACGACTCAATACAGAACTATTATATCTCCTTGGTCAAAAAAGGTCAAATTTTTGCTCTATTCTCTAAACAGAAACAAAAACTCAACCTCCTTTCAAGTTAAAAACGAACTTCTAGTTTCACTATTTACTTTGGGATTTTATTTAGTACCGAACAAGCGGTCTCCAGCATCTCCAAGACCTGGAACGATATAACCGTGTTCGTTCAAGCGTTCATCCAAGGCTGCTGTAAAGATTTCTACATCTGGGTGTGCTTCTTGAAGAGCTTTCACACCTTCTGGAGCAGATACTAGGCAGACAAACTTGATATTTGAAGCGCCACGTTTTTTAAGGGAGTCAACAGCCAAGATTGCTGAGCCACCTGTTGCCAACATTGGATCAACGACAAAGATTTGACGTTGGTCAATATCCTCAGGCAATTTCACCAAGTATTCAACTGGTTGAAGGGTTTCTTCATCACGGTACATACCGATATGACCAACTTTGGCTGCTGGAACCAAGCTCAAGAGGCCATCTACCATCCCGATACCTGCACGCAAGATTGGGACAATAGCCAATTTTTTCCCAGCCAATTGTTTTTGAACTGTCTTTGTGATAGGTGTTTCGATTTCCACGTCTTCAAGTGGAAGATCACGAAGTACTTCATATCCCATCAACATCGCAATCTCATCTACTAGCTCACGAAAAGCTTTTGTAGAAGTATCTGTACGTCGCAAGATTGACAATTTGTGTTGAATGAGTGGATGATTAATGACTTCAATTTTTCCCATTTTCTGAGTTCCTTCTTTCAATTTATTCTTCTTATTATATCAAAAAACGGTTTAAAAAGCTTTCTAAACCATTTATTTTTATTAATTTTTAAATCAAATCTGCCTCTTGGAGAGCTGTCTGAACAGTCTCTAATGGTAAATGGGTTAACTCGGTGCCTTTTTCTTGATAAAGGTACTGGGCATAGTCATCCATTCGGTACTGGTTGATATAAACCACGCGCTTGCAACCAACTTGAAGCAGTTGTTTGGTGCAGTTCAGACAAGGGAAATGGGTCACATAGGCTGTAAATCCTCTGGGAACCCCTCGCTCAGCCCCTTGGAGAATAGCATTAACCTCGGCGTGAAGGGTTCGAACACAGTGACCTTCAATGACCAGACATTCGTGGTCAATACAGTGCTCCGTTCCTGATACGGAACCATTGTAGCCAGTTGAAATCACCTTATTGTCCTTGACGAGGACTGCTCCCACCTTGGCACGTTTGCAGGTCGAACGATTGGCAATCAGTAAAGCCTGGGCTGCAAAGTACTCATCCCAAGCCAGTCTTTTTTCTGTCATAAGTCTTCTCCTTATCCCCTATTTTTTGAAAAATGGCAAGCGTAAATCTGCAATCTTTTCAGCTGGAACCTTCATGCCATCCTTGATCCATTTGAGCAGAACCGATACGATGGCAGAACTCCAAAAGGAATGAAGGTAGCTACTAACGCCTTTTTGACTTTTCCGTGGTATTTTTTTCTAGAAATTCCTGCATGGCTTGGACAAAAAAATCTTTTTCCAAATGGTAGTCCAGAGCAAGTTGGATAACCTTGGCTTCTTTCTTGGCTGCTCGAAAAAGGTGAACCCATACTAGATAAAGGTCGGTTTTAACATCATAGTGGCTCAACTGTTCCATAATGTTATGGACACTGCGTTTAAAAACACTTTCCAAAATCTCTTCTTTAGAGTCATAGTTACGATAGAAGGCAGCACGAGAGACTCCCGCCCGTTTGACCAGCTCCGAAATACTGATCTTGGCCAAGTCTTTTTTCTCTAGAAGTTGCAAAAGAGCCGTCTCGATTGCTTCTCTGGTTAAAAAATTGGATTCTTGATTTGATTTTCTGAGATTTTCAAGAGATTTTTCAGATATTTTACGTTCAGACATAACAATTTCTTTCTACTTGTGACAACAGAGAGGTGGTACTTTTGTTTCAAGGGCTTTCATGATATAATTGTAAAAAAAGACAGAACCTTTGTCAATGTATAAGTGACAAAGATGGAGAATTTCTATGACTTGGAAGATTGTAGCTGACTCTGGTTGTGATTATCGTCAACTGGCAACTCCTGCTATTGATACGGAATTTGTTAGTGTTCCTTTAACCATTCAAGTAGCTGATCAGGTCTTTATCGATGATGCCAATCTTGACATTGACCACATGATGGAAACCATGTATGCGACTTCTGAGGCTTCAAAATCAGCTTGTCCTAGCCCTGATGATTACTTGCGAGCATTTGAAGGTGCTAAGCATATCTTTGTCGTTACTATCACTGGTACTCTTTCAGGTAGCCATAATAGTGCACAGCTCGCTAAGAATATCTATCTGGAAGAACACCCTGACACTCAGATTCATGTGATCGATACATTGTCTGCAGGTGGTGAGGTTGACTTGATTGTCGAGAAAATCAATAGCTTGATTGATCAAGGACTTTCTTATGAGGAAATTGTTGAAGCTATTACAGCCTACCAAGAAAAAACGAAGTTGCTTTTTGTACTCGCTAAGGTTGATAACTTGGTAAAAAATGGTCGTTTAAGCAAGCTGATCGGTACAGTTGTCGGTCTTCTCAACATCCGTATGGTTGGGGAAGCAAGTGAAACTGGAACCCTAGAACTACTCCAAAAAGCGCGTGGACCAAAAAAATCCCTTCAAGCAGCCTATGAAGAACTCATCAAGGCTGGCTACGCTGGTGGCCGTATCGTCATGGCTCATCGCAGCAATGAAAAATTCTGTCAGCAATTGTCAGAACGCTTGCTGGAAACCTTCCCACAAGCGGATATCAAAATCATCCCTACGTCTGGTCTCTGCAGTTCTATGCAGAAGATGGCGGTTTGTTGATGGGATATGAAATTAACTAAGATTATGAGCAACAAGAGATGCCAAGCATCTCTTGTTTTTTGTGGTACAATAGAGCTATGAAACATTTTGATACTATTGTCATCGGTGGAGGGCCTGCTGGTATGATGGCTACGATTTCTAGTAGCTTTTATGGTCAGAAAACTCTTCTCATCGAAAAAAATCGAAAACTTGGCAAAAAATTAGCTGGAACAGGCGGTGGTCGTTGTAATGTAACCAACAATGGAACTTTAGATGACCTAATGGCTGGCATCCCGGGAAATGGGCGTTTTCTTTACAGTGTCTTCTCCCAGTTTGATAACCATGATATCATCAACTTTTTTACGGAAAATGGTGTTAAACTCAAGGTCGAAGACCATGGACGCGTCTTTCCTGCTAGTGACAAGTCTCGGACTATTATCGAGGCGCTAGAAAAGAAAATCACTGAACTCGGTGGTCAAGTTGCTACTCAAACAGAAATTATTTCGGTTAAAAAGATAGACGACCAGTTTGTCCTTAAGTCCGCAGACCAAAGCTTCACTTGCGATAAACTCATTGTCACAACAGGTGGTAAATCCTATCCTTCCACTGGTTCGACTGGTTTCGGTCACGAGATTGCCCGCCATTTCAAACATACCATTACTGAGCTTGAAGCTGCTGAAAGCCCATTGTTGACTGATTTTCCACACAAAGCGCTTCAGGGGATTTCACTAGACGATGTGACCTTAAGCTATGGCAAGCATGTCATCACCCACGATCTGCTCTTTACTCACTTGGTCTATCCGGTCCTGCTGCTCTGCGTATGTCTAGTTTTGTCAAGGGTGGAGAAGTTCTTTCACTGGATGTTTTGCCTCAACTTTCTGAGAGAGACTTGGCTGCATTTCTAGAAGATAATCGGGAAAAATCCTTGAAAAATGCTTTGAAAACTTTGCTTCCAGAACGCTTGGCAGAATTTTTTGTTCAAGAATATCCTGACAAAGTTAAACAGCTAACTGAAAAAGAACGCGAGCAACTACTCCAGTCTATCAAGGCTCTCAAAATCCCTGTGACTGGCAAAATGTCTCTTGCCAAGTCATTTGTCACCAAAGGCGGTGTCAGTCTCAAGGAAATCAATCCCAAAACTCTGGAAAGTAAGCTCGTTCCTGGTCTCCACTTTGCTGGCGAAGTCATAGATATCAATGCCCACACGGGTGGCTTCAACATCACTTCTGCCCTCTGCACCGGCTGGGTGGCAGGATCAACTTAATCTATAAATGATTTAGTATCTAAGGATGTTAGATAAGAAAGGAGCTATTTTGGAACATATTATTTTACTAAGAGGTGTTACTCCTAATGGAAAAAATGCTATCCCTAGAATGTCTTACCTAGCAGATATCTTGACAGAAGCTGGTTTTCAACAAGTTCGAACTTATATTCAAAGTGGAAATATCATTCTTGAAAGTGACTTAACCCTAGAAGAAATACGAGAACAGGTCCATGCTCTAATAAAGGAAAAAATTGGTGCTGACTTAAAAATGGTAATCAAGAATAAAAGTGATTTTACAAAAATTGTCCAAGAAAACCCATTTAGAGAACATTATCTTTATGACCGTATACACATGATTCTTTATCAAGAATCTATTCAAAGTCTCCCTTTAGAAAAACTAAAAATTGATTACGGTGAAGAAGAAATTTGTATCGGTAACCATTGTCTTTACCTCTATCTCCCTAGAACTGCAAAACAAAAGAAACTTAATACCAACTATCTTGAAAAGCTTTTTAATGTAGATTTGACCATGCGAAAGTTAAACGTGGTAGAAAAATTACTAACAAAATAAGTGAAAGAAAATGAACAAAAGAGAATCAGTCGAATTTGTCAATATGTGTATGATTAAAAAAACGGGGATAAGGTCTTGGTCCAAGATCGAGTTAATCCTGACTGGCCTGGCATTACTTTTTCCTGGTGGTCATGTTGAACGTGGCGAATCCTTTTGTCGATGCTGTCATTCGTGAAGTGAAAGAAGAAACTGGTCTGACCATTTCCAAACCCCAACTCTGTGGTATCAAAAACTGGTACGATGACAAGGATTATCGTTATGTCGTCCTTTTTTACAAGACAGAACACTTTACTGGTGAACTCCAGTCTTCAGACGAAGGGAAGGTTTGGTGGGAGGATTTTGACAATCTGTCTCATCTAAAACTTGCTACTAATGATATGTCTGATATGCTTCATGTGTTTCTAGAAGAAGATCTCAGTGAATTCTTTTTACTACAAAGACGGTGACGACTGGCTTTTATGAGTTAAAAATAAAGAACAGAGGGAAAAATGACTCTAAGCTTCAAAAGTTAACTTTTGAAGCTCAGGTCATTTTCAGTCCTTTTTAATCTGATAATAAATAAGATCCGCAACGTAGTCTTTTTCTCTCCACACCATTGGTAATGGTTTTTAGATAAGACATTCCCGCTTTTTCCATGACACGGCCTGAAGCTGGGTTGAGACTGGCGTAACGAGCTCTGACTTTTTGAAAGCCTGCTTGAGTAAAACAAAAGTCTAACACAGCTTTCAAGGCCTCCGTCATCGTACCACGACCCCAATAATTTTTTTCCTAAAATATACCCACTTTCACAACTTAAATCTTCCTCGTGCGTTGCAACGATGCTGATATCTCCTATCACTTGCTCTGGGTTTTCTTTTGAGACAAATGGCCCATTTGTAATAGTTGGGATTGGTATAGGATGCAACCCAATTTCGAATCGAGTTTCGAGTCACCTCAAGATTCGGATGGGGATCCCAGGTGACATAGGTCAAATTCTCAGCAGATGAAGCCCAATTTTTGAAACATGGCTTCTGCATCACTCTCCACAAATCTTCTCAAAATCAAACGTTCTGTCTGTAACATTTGCGTACCGATTGCTTTCATGGCGCCATCTCGCTTTCTGATATATGGTTCTCTGTCAAATCTCCATTGAAACTTGTTTTTGCTTTCGAATCTCAATGCTCAAGCTAAAAAAATATCCACTGGGCCTCCTCGTTTTCCTGTTTTCTAGACTGGGGTAAAAACCTCCACTGGAGGTTTTTACTCCCAAAAAGTCATCAAATACAGTGATTGGTAGAGGCGTTTGTGTTGGCCTTTATGCCACCAGTTTTCGATAGTCGCTTGGGCTTCTGGACTGATTGTTTTGCCTTCAAGGTAGTCATCAATTTCATTGTAAGTGACTCCCAAGGCTACTTCGTCTGCAATACCTGGTTTGTCTTCTTCCAAATCTGCTGTTGGGATTTTTTCATAAAGGGCTGGGTCTGCACCAAGTTCCTTCAAGAGTTGTTTCCCTTGACGTTTATTGAGGCGATAAAGAGGGAGAATATCTGCACCACCGTCACCAAACTTGGTAAAGAAACCTGTGATATTTTCCGCAGCATGGTCTGTTCCAATGACCGCTCCGCTATGGGCACCCGCAAGGGCATATTGGGCAATCATACGACTACGAGCTTTAATATTCCCCTTGTTGAAGTCTGAAACAGGACTTCCTGTCGCTTCGACTGCAGCTGTCATAGCATCAGCTGATTCCTTGATATTCACAACCAAGCTGACATCCGGCTGGATGAAAGCGAGGGCTTTTTGAGCATCTGCTTCATCAGCCTGCACTCCATATGGCAGGCGAACAGCGATAAATTGGTAGCTGTCATCTCCTGTCTCTGCTCGCATTTCTTCCATCGCTAATTGCGCCAAGCGCCCTGCCAAGGTTGAGTCTTGTCCTCCAGAAATCCCTAGTACAAAGGTTTTAAGGAAGGGGTTTTTTTTCAAGTATCTTTTTAAGAAATCAATCGAAAGACGAATTTCTTCCTGGGCATCAATCACTGGTTTGACGCCCAATTGCTGGATACTGGTCTCTTGCAAACTCATTCTTCTTCTCCTTCACCAAGGGCTTCTTTGCGCATCTTGTCAATCAAGTCCATTTTGTCCCTGCCAAATATCACGCGCCAAATCTACTGGGTAATGTTGCGGATTGAGAACACGTTTGTACTCGTCCCAAAGCTTGTCAAATTCCTTACGGGCATAATCCTGAATGTCAGTCAAACTAGGCAAGTTGTAAACTAATGTTCCTTCTTTGAAAATATCCACCAAGAGAGGAACGGCATCAAAATTACGAACGGTCTTTTTGATGTAGGTATAAGTTGGATGGAACATCTTGATTTCTGTCATGCCACTCACATCCACACCATCATAAGTGATGTAGTCGCCTTCTGACTTGCCTTTTTCACGACTGGTAATGCGCCATACCTGCTTCTTACCTGGCGTTGACACTTTTTCCGCATTATTAGACAGTTTGATGGTATTGCGCATCTGACCATTCTCATCTTCGATAGCTACAATCTTATAAACTGCACCAAGAGCAGGCTGGTCATAGGCAGTAATCAGCTTGGTTCCCACACCCCAGACATCAATCTTAGCCTTTTGCATCTTGAGGTTGAGGATAGTATTTTCATCTAGGTCATTAGAAGCATAAATCTTAGCCTCTGTAAATCCAGCCTCGTCCAGTTGCTGACGGACTATCTTGGAAATGTAGGCAATATCCCCAGAGTCAATCCGCACACCCATAAAGTTAATCTGATCACCCAACTCACGCGCTACCTGAATGGCAGCTGGCACACCGATACGAAGTGTATCGTAAGTATCTACTAAAAAGACACAGTCACGATGGGTTGACGCATAAGCCTTGAAGGCTTCATAATCGTTTCCATAAACCTGTACCAAGGCATGGGCGTGGGTTCCCTAGACGGGAATTCCAAAGAGTTTCCCTGCTCGCACGTTGCTGGTTCCATTGGCGCCACCAATCACGGCTGCGCGTGTTCCCCAGATAGCTGCATCCATTTCTTGCGCACGACGTGTCCCAAACTCCATCAAGGGTTCATCCTCAATGACCGAACGAATACGTGCTGCCTTGGTCGCTATCAAGGTTTGAAAGTTAACGATGTTCAAAAGGGCCGTTTCAACCAGCTGACACTGAGCCAGTGGACCTTCTACCTGCACAATTGGTTCATTGGCAAAAACCAAATCCCTTCCTGAGCAGAACGAACCGTCAACTCCAACTTGAAATTGCGGAGGTAATCTAAGAACGCCCCATGATAGCCAAGCGACTCTAAGTAGTCGATATCACTATCTGAAAAGCGCAAGTCTTTAAGATAATGTACAATTCTTTCCAAACCAGCGAAAACTGCATAACCGTTCTGAAAAGGTTGCTGGCGGAAATAAACTTCAAAGACCGCCTTTTTATTGTGAATCCCTTGGTCAAAGTAAACTTGCATCATATTGATCTGGTACAAGTCCGTGTGCAATGTCAAACTATCATCTGGATACATCTGTTTTCCTTCTTCCTACTTTTTACAAAGGTATGAACGTATTCTACCACTTTCACACCATCCGATAAATTAGTACTATTATAACACATTTTACCGAGATTGATAAAAAGATAACAAGCTATTCTCCGTTCTCCAGTTCATCCATATCTTGCTCAAACTTTTTTTGAGCCCATTCGCCATAACTTTTAAGGCCGAGATTGCCGATAAAAACCCAAGGAAGGTAAATCAGATAAGTAATGACCCAAGCAGACAAATATTTAACGTTCAAAGGATTGTGCTGATAAATTTCGATATTGAATTGATAATTCTGCAACATCAAAAGAGTCGTAATAGCGAGAGTTATCAGCAAACACCCTATAATTGTAAAATGAAAACGACTATAGTAGTTCACACCCAAATCTCGAGCACGGCCGAAAAAGTAAGAAGTTCCAATAATGATAATAATGAGAATCATTCTCGGATTAAAAAGACTTGGTGCTAATACTGTAATCATATAAGATAAAAGCAAGAAAGCTATAGAGATATAGAAACTTTCAGCTCCCGCTTTATTCATCAGTTGTTCTTCTCTTTCGTCTAGTAATTGATAATAAAAAAATCTATTTTTCATCTTCTTCCTCCCAAACTTGCTGATTTCTGCGATTCAAGTATAGGATAACTCTATCCATAGAATAACTCCCAACGAGATAGATGATAACTGCTAGAACCACTTTTAGGGAGTACTTCCAAGTCAATAGATTGACCAGTTCCTCGCGATTGCCTACGATATCAATCAATAAAATCACTATAGAAAATCCCAAAGCAGATAAAATTCTTTCTTTTCCAGTATTCTCAACAATATCTCGAATGTCAATTCCAACATACATGCGTCGAATAATGGCATACAAGCCAACTCCGAACAATAAAAGTAATTCTGGCAAATAGGACAGAAGTGTTAAATTGAAAATATAAACTTTGGTAAAATTTTCCAGTGCCAAAAAATAGGCACATTCCCAAGAGAATTTCTCCTGAAATCTTTCCGTCCAATTTTTCCGTACGTTCATCTTTGATCACAAGTTTTTTTCTATTTTTCATCTTCTTCCTCCCAAAATAATTGATCTAAAGTTTTGCCTAAGCATCTGCAAATGGACTGACAGAGCGAAAGACTGGGATTGTATTTCCCAGCTTCAATCAGGCCAATAGTCTGTCGCGTAACCCCGACAGCCTCTGCCAAATCGCCTTGTGTTAAATCAAGCTCCACCCGAGCTAATTTTAATTTTAAATTTTTAGCCACTAGCGTCCTCCTTCAAATTTTTAAAAAGTTACACTTCTTTTAAAAACATTATACCATATATCTAACTTAATGCAATATATAAATGTCATTTTGTAATGTTTTATTAACAAAAAACTCTCTATCGTAAAAAAATAGAGAGTTTTGTCTTTAAATATAGGATTTCAAAAATATCAACGACATCGCTTCTTTTCTTAACCTGATAGGCCTTGATGCCCAATTTTTCAGTCAGGCTTGTATTGTCCTCAATATCGTCTAGAAAGACACAGTGTGTAGGATCTAACTGATATTTATCGAGAATCTCCTTAAACATTGCCAAATCAGGCTTTTATAGCTTTTATATCACAGGATAGGACAAAACCATCCAAAACCTCCTTTAAGGGAGATAATTGCTCATCCAGCAAGTCATAAAATACCTTTGAGGTATTGGACAAGACAAAGATCCGATGACCCTTTTTCTTTAGTTCTGACAAGACAGGAAAGACTTCCGTATAGATATCAATGTAGCTAGGCCAATTCCAGATAACCTCTTCAACCTTCTTTTGATAGGTATTTCCAATCATCGACACAACTTCTAGCACTAATTCTTCTCTCGTCATAGTACCAAAGTCTAATTTTTCCCAAAGTCCCGACTGAAATATAGTCTTATCTAAAATCAGATAATCCTTCTTCGTATCCGAAACGCCTTGCAAAAATCTTATCCTTGTTCCATTCTAACAAGACGTTGCCCATATCTAGTATTATGTCCATTAGCCCACCTCCATAGTGATGTGAAAAATCCTCTTTGCTTTATACCTTCATATTTATCTTACAAATCCTTTTGGTAATAGTATCTTTGCCCTGTGTAGGGATAGTCTTGCAAGGTAAAGACTTCCTTGTAGCCATGCCTTTTATAAAAAAATCTGGCGCTTGAAACTGGTAAGTATTCACGAAAGCAAAACGACAGTTTCGATGCTTAGCTTCATTTTCAGCTTGTCAGCAATAGTTTCGAACCGATTCCTTTGTCCACGCAATTCCTCTTTCACAAACAAATATTCGATTTCCAGCCAATTTCCGAAAGTCTCTGCTACTAAACCTGCCATAAGATTGCCCTTTTCGTCTTCGACATAAAGATTCAGTGGCTCGCTTTCAGCCTCTTCTCTTTTGGAACGATTATAAGCACGAATCAGATTTCCTATTTCTTGCGCTTTCTGGGACGCTTTATTTTCCAATCTAAAGTGCATCCAAACCTCCTTCGAACTATTACAGCTTGATTATAATCTTATTTCAATAGACTGTCAATCTAAAAAGAACTCACCAAGCAAAGTTGATGAGTTCATGATTTATTTCCTAAATTTCCACTGGCTATAAATTCCGAAACCGATAATCCAGATAGCAGAACCAACTGCCCCCATGAAGGTAGACTCTTGTAAAAAGAGGGTTACAAAGACAAAGATAAAGAAGAGCATGGTTAAAGGATTTAAGAAACGATACTGAGGCATGAGGTAGCCATCCGCCATGAAGTCTTGTGACTTGCGGTATTTGAGATGAGCCACCATGATCAAGATATAAATCGCGATGTAAACACCTGATGAAGACGCCGTAATCAAAGCAAAGGCATCGGAAACACCTGGCAAAACATTGATAAAGGCGCCTAGAGCAATCAAGATTGCTGAGGCAATAATGGCATTTTGCGGAACATTGTGACGAGAAAGAGTATCTGCCTTGATTGCTTTTAAGAAGCGATTGGGTGAATCATGGGCAATCTGGTAAAGGTGTCGCCCTGTTGAATAGAGGGTTGAATTAAGAGCAGATGCTGCCGACGTCAAAACAACGAAGTTAATCAGAGCTGCCGCCCACTTGATACCTGCTAGCTCAAAAACCGTTACAAATGGTGAATCTGAAGAAGCAAGTTCTCTCCAGGGAATGATAGACATAATGGCTAATAGGGCTCCACCATAGAAGAAGACAATTCGGAGGGGAATTTCTTTAACTGCTTTTGGCAAAACCTGACGAGGATTCTTGGTTTCAGAAGTTGTCACTCCGATAAACTCAATCATCAGATAGGCAAAAAATACCATTTGAAAGGCCATGACAAAGTTCATAACACCGTTTGGAAAAAGAGAGAACTGATCGCTGATATTTGCCAAACTTGCAGTACCATGCGGTGTCTCAAATCCAGTTAAAACCATAAAGGCTCCTGTTGCAATCATAGCTAAAATAGCCACAATTTTAACCATTGCAAACCAAAACTCGACTTCTCCAAAGAGCTTAACCGCAATCAGATTGACCAAGGCCAAAATCGTTAAAAAGACAATCTGAATCAGCCAACTAGGCCAGCTAGGAAACCAAAACTGAACATAATGCGAGATCGCAGTAATTTCTGCCATACCGATAAAGACGACAGACAACCAATAAGACCAAACCGAGAAATAACCCCAGCCTTTCCCCAAATGACGGGTGATAAAGTTGATAAAAGTATGTTGTTCTGGATCCTGATAGAGCATCTCTCCAACAGCCCTCATCATCAAAAACATAAAGGCTCCTGTAATCATGTAAATCAGGATGATAGAAGGTCCTGTCAGGCTGATGGAGCGACCGGCACCTAGGAAAAGACCTGTTCCGATTGTTCCCGCAATAGCCATCACCTGAACATGACGATTGGTTAGACCACGTTCCATCTTGTTTTTTTTCTTATTTTCACTCATATAGTCTCCTATTTTATTCAAAAAACCAAAAAGGAGTTGAGCAAGGCAAAGCCTCTACTACTCCTTTTTCATTCTATTTAGGCTGTTTTTTCAACCTTTAAGATTTTGACATCATAGCTACCAACTGGTGTCTCGATGGTCGCTGTATCACCAGTCTTCTTGCCGATCAAGGCTTGTCCAATTGGGCTCTCATTCGAAACCTTACCAGCAAAAGCATCTGCACCTGCAGAACCGACGATGATATAGACTTCTTCGTCATCTTCCCCGATTTCTTGGATCGTTACAGTCTTACCGATAGCTACCTCATCTTGGGCAACTGCATCGCTATTAACGATTTCAGCATAGCGGATTTTTGTTTCTAAACTTGAAATTTGTCCTTCAACAAAAGCTTGCTCATCCTTAGCTGCTTCGTACTCGCTGTTCTCCGAAAGGTCTCCGTAGGAACGAGCAATTTTGATACGTTCTACCACTTCAGGACGACGAACGAGTTTCAACTCCTCTAATTCTTTTTCTAGTTTTTCCTTTTCTTCAAGGGTCATTGGGTAAGTTTTTTCTGCCATTTTTCTCAACTTTCTTTTCTTAATTTGTTTTTAAAACAAAATTATGTGGAAAACCACATAATTTTAGTTTGAACTACTTGATTGTGTCAGTTTGCTATTGATGTGTTCTGCAACGTTTTGATCATGTTCTTCTTTGGTCGTTGCGAAGTACACTTTACCATCTTCGACATTGGCTACAAAGTATAAGTAGTCACTCTTTGTCTGATTTACACTTGCTTCGATGGCATCCAGACTTGGACTGTCTACCGGTCCAGGCATGAGGCCAAGGTGTGTGTAAACATTGTATGGTGAATCAATCGTTGTATCAATTCCAGCATCATCCGCTAGACTAATCTTTTGACCAAGCTTGCCTTGGGCATACAGGATAGCGATATTACTTTGAAGTGGCATACCGAGATTTAGGCGGTTATAGAAGACACCAGCAATCTTCTTGCGGTCTTCCGTCTTGGCACCTTCTTTTTCGACTAGAGAGGCGATGCTGAGCAATTCATTGACAGTCAGATTCTTTTCTTTGATCGTAGCGTAATATGGTGACAAGGCCTTATCCATAGCAGCTAACATCTCATCAATCAAACTTTCAACTGTAGTGCTTTCTTTGATGGTATAAGTTGCTGGGAAAAAGGTAACCTTCTAGGCGATAACGAACGCCACTGTCTTTTGTTGGGAGACTTCCAAGAAGGTTTGGATACTTGGCTACTACTTGAGAGATAAAGGTCTCATCTTGAGCTTTTGCCAAGAAAGCATCCGCAGTAAGAGGTTCTTTAAATTCACCTTGAAGTTGTCCTACTGTTTGAGCGATTTGCTCTAATGTATAGCCTTCTGGAATTGTCAGACTTGCAAGAGCTGGTTCTTGAGGTTCAGGAGTTCCACCTTTTTGCAATTCTTGGATCAATTCATCTGTACTCATGCTCTTCTTCAAGTTGTAATAACCTGATTTTTAAGTCTGCACTCTTATATTTAGCATACAAACTAAAGATAAGTCCATGTTTTACCAAACCAGATTTTTCCAAAGTGCTCCCAATTTCTTGAACATTTGAACCTTCTGGGATTTGAACCGTTACGTAGTCCTTAGAGCTCGCATCAACTGGTTTTTAAGGATTCTTGAACATAACCATAACCAAAGAAGCCACCAATACCTACGAGCACTAGGAGAACTAGGAAAGTAAGCAAGCAACCTTTCGCTTTTTTGATTTCTTATTTTTTTCTTAGCTGGCTTTTGTTCCTTCACGACGACTGCGTCGTGGAGCATCCGCTAAATCATCAACTTTCTCAACTGGAGCAGGCACTACATTCTCCACAACAGAAGGGACTGATTCTTCTTTGTTGTCATCCATTTTATAGGAAACAGCCACTTTAGTTGGAGTAGTATTAAACTCTTTCTCTTCCTTTTTTAGGCTCTACAGCATCAATCTTGGCTGGTGCAGGATCTTCTAGTTTTGACTCTTCTGGTTCTGGTGCTGTCACTTCGCTTGATTCAAAACTTGGGCGTGGTGGCACACTTGGGGCATTTTTTAGGACTTCATCCACAGTTGACAGAGAATCTGCCATTAAATCTTCTGTGGCAAGATTGGATTCTTGTTCAGAAGGAGCGGGTGGAGTTACTTGAGAAGATGGAGTTGGGGTGGTCGGACTTTCCTCTTCTTTCCTCTTCTTTCTCTCTCTCTGACTCTCTCTAAATCGCGTAAAAATCTGTTCTTTAAAAGCTTAACGTTTCTTCTCTTGATTTCTCGCTCAAAAAGCTTTACCTCCTTGTTGGCAATCCATAACATTATATCTTAAAAGTCTCAGAAAAAGCAACAAAATATACCTTTCTACAACTATATTTCTTGTTTTCAAGGTTTCCAAACCATGTTATACCAGGTTTCACCTGCATAGGTAGATTGGGATAGTCCTTCATTGACAAAAACCATGTTTCTCATAATATGAGATAAGATAATCATGACAAGTCAGGTTAATGCCTTCTCGTTCATGTTCTAAAGCGACTTCCTTCAGAGCACTTAACAGTTTTTTCCCCACTCCCAAAGCTTGCGCTTCCTTAGCTATGGAGAGACAGGTCACAGAAATATAACCTCCAGGTTTATGGCTATAGTCTTTTATTTCTTCTGTAAAGGACTGATCTTGTAGATGACGATGTGGGACGACCGGACCTTCAATGTAGCCAAGGATACGTCCCTCTTTTTCAGCGACGAGAAAGCTGGTCTGAATTTCCCGCAAATGCGCCTCAAAGACCGAACGAGGAATGGCTTCTTCAAGGGAGAAATTCTCTAACTCTATCTCTATAATCCGATCTAAATCCGAAAATCTTGCTTGTCTGATTTTCATACTTCCTCCTGATAAAAGGGATTTTCCCAAATCAGCTGCCAACCAGAACCACTACCATGATGATTTTCTGGCACTTCTTCTTCAACAAAGCCATTCATTTCAAAATACGATAGTAGTTCATCAGGACTCTGCAAAAGAATACCTTGATAATCTAGCTCGACAGTCACCTGTTTCAAGGCTGCAAGAAGAAGAGTTCCCAGCCCCTGTCCCCAATGGTCAGGATGAATGGTCAATAATTTTATTTCTATCCATTTGGGATGAATAGACTGAGCTTCTCCTAAAACATAGCCTAGGAGCTGATTTTTCATCCCCAGCTACAAGAAAGGTACCCGCAGTCTTGCGGATACTCTTCTAAGGATTGGCGGCTAAGTGCCTCTTCTAACGAAAGAGTGGCTTCTTCAATCGCCAACACTTCTTCTAAATCTGATAGGGTAGCTTGCCTTATAGTGATTGGAATTTCCATTGGTTTTCCTTATTGGAAGTTACTTGTCAAGTTAGACAAAAAGACGTTCAAATGAATATTCATAGGTTTGGATGTCTCCCGCCCCCATAAAGACATAGACAGCATTGTCATGGTCTAGGAGTGGAGATACATTCTCAACAGTGATAACCTGGTGTTTCTTGTTGATTTTATTGGCTAAGTCTTCTACTTTGACATCACCATGGTCCACTTCACGAGCTGATCCATAGATTTGCGCTAGGTAGACGGCGTCTGCTTGATTCAAGGCTTGTGCAAATTCGTCCAACAAGGCGATGGTTCTAGTAAAGGTATGCGGTTGGAAGATTGCTACGATTTCCTTGCTTGGGTATTTCTGACGAGCTGCATCCAAGGTCGCAATGATCTCTGTTGGATGGTGTGCAAAGTCATCAATAATCACTGTATCATTGACAATTTTTTCAGTGAAACGACGCTTAACACCTGCAAAAGTTTTCAAGTGTTCACGGACCAAGTTCAAATCAAATCCAGCTGTGTAAAGAAGACCAATAACAGCTGTCGCATTCATGATATTGTGACGACCAAAGGTTGGAATGTGGAATTGTCCCAATTCTTGACCACGGAAGTGAACTGTAAAGGTCGAACCCGTTGTTGAGCGAAGGAGATCACTAGCTACGAAGTCATTGCCCTCAGCTTCAAAACCATAGTAATAGATTGGAGCATTGGCTGTAATCTTACGCAACTCAGCATCCTCACCGTATACAAACAAACCTTTGGTAATTTGTTTGGCATAGTCGTTAAAGGCATTGAAAACATCCTCTAGACTTGTAAAGTAATCTGGATGGTCAAAGTCAATGTTGGTGATGATAGAGTATTCTGGGTGGTAAGGCATGAAATGGCGCTCATATTCGTCAGATTCAAAGACAAAATATTTGGCATTAGCTGAACCACGACCTGTCCCATCACCAATCAAGAAGCTGGTGTCTGTGATGTGAGACAAGACATGTGACAACATACCTGTTGTTGAAGTTTTTCCATGAGCTCCTGCCACTCCCATGCAGACAAAGTCGCGCATAAAGCTACCTAGAAATTCATGGTAACGTTTATAGCTGATGCCATTTTGGTCTGCATAGGCGATTTCAACGTTGTTATCTGGACGGAAGGCATTTCCAGCGATAATCTCAACATCACCTTGTAGGTTCTTTTCATCAAAAGGAAGAATCGCAATCCCTGCCTGCTCTAGTCCACGTTGAGTAAAGTAGTATTTTTCAACGTCTGAACCTTGAACCTTGTGTCCCATTTGGTGCAACATCAAGGCCAAGGCACTCATCCCTGATCCCTTGATTCCAATAAAATGATATGTTTTTGACATGCTTTTTCTCCCTATTCAGTTATTCTTGTCAGATTCAACTCTTGGGCAACCTGACGTTCCTGTTCCGTTTGCTTATTCTTTTTATTATAGATTTGACTCTTCTTTAGAAAAATCATAGTTGTTCTTTTTAGCTTTTCCCGTTTGGGTTTTTCGGAGTTGGAGTCGCCACTGGCCAACCTCTTCAGCTAGAATATAGTGAGACTGGATCAAGTTTTTTTGCTAAACTTGGCAAGCTCACCCTGGATTTTCCTTTTGAAATGGTGCTGTTGGTTGGTTTCCTTGACGAACAAGTGTTGAACCATTGTGTCGTCTGGTATGACTAACATCCTGAGTCAAATACTTGGCTGAACGTTTCTTCTTCAAGTCCGCACGCGCCTCTTCTCGAGCCAATTCAGCATACGTTTTTTTCAACTTTTTAGGTTCTGGAGCTGATTCTGGCTTTTTGCTAACCACTGGAGAAACTACGGTTTCTTCCTCATTGATAGGAGACCATTCTAAATGGTTCTTATCGCGGTAATCACCTTTGATATTGCTAATAAAGTCTGACTCATCGTACAAGTCCATGACTGGCATTTTGGTCAGCATGATCTCATCATCTGACACCAATGGAAATCGATCTTGTTTCATTTTGTATTTCCTTTCAACACTTCATTATAGCGTATTGTCTTGATTTTTCAAGTGCTGGCTTCAGAAATTCCCAAAAATTTCACGAATTTCTGCCAGACTGAGACTCGCACGCGACTCTGTACCATCTAAAACTTGGGAAACCAAATGTTTCTTTTGTTCTTGAAGTTCTTGGATTTTTTCTTCAATGGTCCCCTTGGTAATCAAACGATAGACCTCGACCATCTGCTCCTGCCCCATGCGGTGGGCGCGTCCGATAGCCTGGGCTTCGACAGCGGGATTCCACCAAAGGTCAACCAAAATAACCGTATCAGCTCCCGTTAGATTGAGACCGACACCACCTGCCTTCAAAGAGATGAGAAAGGCATCTCTTTCTCCTTGGTTAAAGGCCTTAGTCATCTCTTTGTCTGTCTTGAGCAGGAGTTGAGCCCGTGATTTTGAAGGAGGTCAAGCCCAAGTCTGGGAGTTCTTGCTCGATTTTTTCCAACATTCCTTTGAACTGGGAGAAAATCAAGACCCGATGCCCACCATCAGCCACTTGTAGCAATAAATCTCGGAGACTATCCAATTTACCACTGGCTCCTTGGTAATCGTCCATGAAGAGGGCTGGCGTATCGCAGATCTGGCGCAAACGCATGAGACCAGATAAAGATTTCTACCCGACTTCTCTGGAATTCTTGATCTGTCACTTGAGCTAGGCGGTCTCGCATCTGTTGCAACTGGGCCAGATAGATGGCCTTCTGCTGGTCTTCCAGTTCGTTTTTATAGACGACTTCAATCAAATCAGGCAGTTCTGTTAGAACTTCTTCTTTCTTACGCCTCATGACGAAGGGCTTGATAAACTGCAGCGACTCGGTCAGCCGGTAATTTCATAAACTCCTTTTTTTACTTGGCAAGAGCCCTGGAAGCACAATTTGAAAGATAGACCACAACTCTCCTAAATGGTTTTCGATAGGCGTACCTGATAAAGCAAAAGACTGCTGGTACCACAAACTGGCGCAAACTCTGGGCAATCTTGGTTTGAGCATTTTTTTCATGACTTGGGCTTCATCTAAGAAGAGAAAAATCAAAGTCCATCTCTTGATAAAAGCTCGCTGTCTTGACGAAAGGTGGCATAGCTAGTCACATAGATTTGGTGATTTTCAGAAAGAATCGCTTCTCGATTCGCTTTCAAACCATGAACAACAGCCAAATCCAACTGTGGAGCAAATTTCCTGAATTCATCTGCCCAATTGTAGACCAAACCTGACGGCGCTAAAAATCAAGACCCGACTGTCTTCGGTCACCTGACTGGTCAAAAAAGCAATAGTTTGCAGTGTTTTGCCCAACCCCATATCATCGGCTAGGATGCCACCAAAGCCATAGTGATAAAGCATCTGAAGCCAACGGACTCCCTTTTCTTGATAGTCTCTCAAACTAGTCTGAACTCGTATATCTCCCAAAGGAAAATCCTCTGGATGGATCAAATCATGAGCTAAATGCTGAAATTCCTCTGAGAAGGAGATCCTGTCTCGACCTTCAAAAAGCTGAGAAAGGCTATAAGCCAGAGATTTTCGAGCTTGAAAAGAACCATCTTTTAGCTCAACCCCCAGTTCATGTAAATTTTGACGAATCTGCTTGGTTTCCTCATCAAAAAAGAATACTTGGTCAGAAGAACTGATATAGAAATCCTGATTGCTGGTCAGGGCTTTAAGAGCTTGATCAATCTCTTCTTGGGCAATCCCTTGGAAATCAAACTGGATTTCCAACAGTCCTCCCTTGGACTCAATCTGAACCCGAGGAGCTTGGACACTGTAGAGCTGATTTATCTCATCAGATAAGAAAACCTGACCCAATTTCTCAAAAGCTGGAATCGTATGGTGAAAGAAAGAATAAACTGCCTCTGGCTTCAAAGCCTGTCTCCAAGACTGAAAATCAGCCTCAAAACCAGCCCCTAAACTAACTTGAAATATCTGGCTTTCAACGGCAACATCGCTAGCGAAAGGTAATTGTTCCAACTGTTGACGACTAGTCACCTTAACATCTCCATAGTCAAACTGGATATCCAAGCGGATGCGACCGTCATCCTCCCTATCAAAAGTAAAAGGTTGGTGAAAAAGGGTCTGATTTGCAGGCGCTCAGGAGCAGAAACTGTTCCTAGCTGTCCAAACAAAGGCAGACAGGCGGCTAGGCGATCACGATCACTGTTGTCAAACTGGAGGCATTTTCTCCCTCTTTCTTCCTGAGGAAGCTCCTTGATTTCCTTTAGTAAGCTGATTTGTTTAGGGTTTAAGAGATAAAGATTCCCCTTACGAAAGAGAACCGCTCCTCCATAGAATACGTTAACTCGCTCACTTTCAGAGATCTTCATCTCAAAATAATCGGGATACTCCTGCACGGAAAAAGAGAAAAAGTTCCGCATCAGGGATTTAAATCATGAAAAAGAAGATTTTTCATAACTAGTAATCTGGTGCTCAAAATGAAAAATCCTCCAAGTTCATCAGCAACTCCACTCCCTGCTCAAAAAAAGGTCAGAGGGAAAAAGAGGTGACGACCTTGATTGGGGAAAAAGAGCTCTTGACTCAGTCCCTCCTCAATCAAGCCACATAAAAAAGTAAGAACTTCTTGACTAGCTGTATCAAAAGCATCCCAAGACAAGTCATTTTCATAGTGCTTCCCAATCATATATGGCTTTCGATGGACTAGGACCTTCAAAAAGAGTGGGATGTCACGGATGACATAATATTTTTGACTATCAACTAAACCGATTCGGAGTGTCCAAAGGAGGCGATTGGTCCCAGCTTCCACCTGACCTTGAGCCGACAAAGTGTAGATTTTTCTCGCTTCTGAGGTTGGATCCGCTCCAAAAAAACTACCACCAAAAACTAACCTTGGTTTCGACCTCTTCTTGCTCTTCATGTCCTTTTTCTAAGGCTTGTAAAATCACCTGACCTTCTTCATCATTTTTCAGATAATGCTCGAGCGCTGCGAGGTGAACACAGTAACCTCTTTTTTGGAAAAAATCGCAAGCACAAAAAACCAGATCATCCTCTAAACTGTAGCGCAAGTCTTCTCCCGCCACACGAGTATAGAGGCGATTCCCTTTTTCCTTGATAATCTCAATGTTGCCTGTTTCATAGAGTGTAACCCCTCCATGCGCAACTTTCCCGGAATCAATTTAGCCATAGTTACCCCCTTTATCTTATCTTTTCATTATACCACATTTTTCCCCTACGAAAAATAGCCTTCTAGGAAGACTTTTTATCCTAGAAGGCTCGATTTTTAAAAGGGTAGCAAAAAGCGGTCACGATGCGTTGACAAACCTCTTCTAGCACTGACTTCGGCATGGCTACATTGAGGCGAGCATGAAGGGTTCCTTCCTCCCCAAAGTCCAAACCTCGGTTCAAGATAACCTTGGCTTCATTCCTCAAAAGCTCTTGCAAGCGGTCATCCGTTAGGTCATAGGCTGAAAAATCAAGCCAGATCAAGTAAGTTCCTTGCGGTTTCATGGCCTTAATCTTGCTTTCGTTGCCCAAAACATCCACTACATAGTTAATGTGGTCCTCGATGACTTCTTTTAGTTCTCCTAACCAGTCCTTACCATAACGGTAGGCAGCTTCTGTCGCCAAATAACCCAAGCCTGAGATTTCATGCTGATTATTGGCCAACTGACGTTTCTGAAAGGCAACACGAAGCTTTGGATTTTCAATAACTGCATAGGAATTCTTGGTCCCAGCAATATTAAAGGTCTTAGTGGCACTACTCAAGATAAGTGCAAAGTCTTTAAAAGCTGGATCAATGGTATTAAATGACTGGTGTTTGTGACCAAAGAGAGCCAAATCTTGGTGAATCTCATCTGAAACCAACAAAACACCATGTTTTTGGCAGAGATGCCCAATCTTTTCTAACACTTCCTTTTCCCAAACACGTCCACCAGGATTGTGGGGATTGCAAAGGATATAAAGCTTCACATCCTCTTCCACCAATTCCTTCTCCAACTGGTCAAAGTCAATCTCAAACAGCCCATCCTTTTCCACCAAAGAATTGGTAATCAATCTGCGATTGTTCAGTTTGACACTGCGGGCAAAAGGTGGATAGACCGGTGTATTAATCAGAACAGCCTCTCCTTCTTTTGTAAAGGCTTGAATGGCTGTTGAAATAGCTGGTACCACTCCCTCGATAAAGACGAGGGCATCCTTGTCAAAGTGATACCCATGTTGACTGGCTTCCCAGTCCTGAACCGACTTTATCAAAGCATCGCTAGCATAGGTATAGCCATAGACCAACTGATCTGCGTAGGCTTGTACAGCTTGTTGAACTTCAGGCAAAACCACAAAGTCCATATCCGCTATCCAAGCTGGTAGAACTTCTCGATCAGCTTCCGCTTCTTTCCATTTATAAGTATGGTGTCCAAAACGATTGGGCAGGCTTGTAAAATCATATTTTCCCATATCTGTTTTATCCTTCCAAAGCTTGGCGCAAGTCCGCAATCAAATCTCTGGCATCTTCAATCCCAATAGACAAGCGCAAAAGATCATCTGTCAAACCGTAGGAATGGCGTACTTCTGCTGGAATATCCGCATGGGTCTGCGTCGTCGGATAGGTAATGAGACTCTCTACCCCACCCAAACTTTCTGCAAAAGAGAAGACCTTGAGGCTGTTCAAAATATGAGGAATACGTTTCTCATCCACTACTTTAAAGGAAATCATTCCCCCACGACCAGTGTAGAGCACTTCCTTGACTGCTGGAGAATTCTTCAAAAAGGCAACCACTTCTTGGGCATTAGCTGTAGAACGCTCCATGCGCAGAGACAAGGTCTTAAGACCACGAATCAACTGATAACTATCAAACGGAGACAAGACCGCACCTGTCGTATTGAGATTGTAGAACAGTTGTTCATATAGTTCTAAACTATTAGTCACAACTACCCCAGCCAAAACATCATTGTGCCCTGCTAGGTATTTGGTAGCCGAATGAAGAACAATATCTGCACCATCTTCGATTGGTCGTTGGTAAATCGGACTATAGAAGGTATTGTCTACGACTACTTTGGCACCCTTAGCGTGAGCTATTTGGGCTAGTTTTGCAATATCAAATTCTAACATCAAAGGATTGGTTGGCGTTTCGATGTAGAGAACATCCACATCATTTTCCAGCTCAGCAATCAACTCTGCTTCAGTATTAGCATAGGTAAAATGGAAACGGCCTTCTTGCTCCACTTGGTTGAACCAACGGAAAGAACCACCATAAAGGTCACGCACTGCCAAGACTTTACTTCCCACTGGAAAAACACTAAAAGCCAGTACAATCGCAGCCATACCTGAGCTCGTCGCTAGGGCATAGTCTGCTGATTCAATTGCAGCCAAGACTTCCTCCGCCTTACTGCGAGTTGGGTTTTTAGTACGCGTATAGTCAAAACCAGTAGACTGACCGAATTCTGGATGCTGATAAGTTGTTGAAAAATGAAGTGGCGTTACCAAGGCACCTGTCGCCTTATCTGACTTGATACCCGCCTGGGCTAAAATTGTGTTGATGTGTCGTTCTTTGCTCATACAATACCTCCAAATCTATAGTAACTATTGTACCACTTATTTTCACTAACTCATTTTCTTGTTTTCAAGAGCTAGTTATAGTTTCAAACTATATAAAAACGATAGTTCCTTGAGAAACTATCGTTTTTCCTGTTGAATAGACTGGTTATTTAACGTGTTTTGCCAGTTCTTCTTGGGATTTTTTATTTGATTCTTCTTTTTCTTTTAGCCATTTTTCTTTAGCTTTTTCATACTCATCAGTCGTTACAGTCTTATCTTGCAACTTGAGATACTTGTATGATTCGACACCCTTATTTCCAGCTTGTGAGAATGGTGCTGAGAATGGAACTGTCTTTCTCAAGCTAGGTGTTCCACCAAGGGAAACGTTTGGAATTGCAAGGGCGCTATCAACGAGCCAAGCTTGAATTTCTGCATATTTTTCATAACGTTTCGCTGGATCTTGCTCCTTGTTAGCTTCTTCTAACATTTGAGTGTAAGTATCCAGACCAACTGCCTTAGCCTTGTCATTGACCTCACCTGGTTCTAGACCAAGGTTTTGCAACATACCGCCGTTATTGACATTTAGGATATCTAGATAGCTTGATGGATCCAAGTAGTCAGCACTCCAACCGCCATTATAGATATCAAAGTCTTTTTGAGCTGCCGTTTGAGCGAGGTAGCTAGAATTATCGAAGTCATCTGTTGATAATTGTTGGATATCAATAACCACATTCTCAGCTCCTAGAACAGATTCGATGGATTGTTTTAAAGAACTTGCTTCAAGTACACCTTTTTTAGCTGATTGGTCAACTGATACATCCAAGTGAATTGGGAATTGCACACCCTTAGCTTCCAATTCTTTCTTAGCTTCTGCAAATTTAGCTTTAGCCTTGTCAGGATTGTAGTATGGATCTTGCGCGTCTGCAAAGTTGATTCCTTGCCATTCTTGACCATAGTTGACCATCTTTTCTGAAACAACATCGCCAAAGTCTTTTCCGTTGATACTTACAAATGTAGGAGGTACCACTAGGTTACGAATAATCTTCGTTGCTCCATCTTCCCCTTGAGATTGAGCTCCCATAGGCTGTACGGTTATAAGCATAGTTGAAGGCTTGACGGAAGTTTTTATTCAGAACTGCTTCTTGTGTTGATTTCTTTTTCGATATCTGAGGACTTTAGAAGTGAAGTTATAAGATTTTTCTGTCCAAGTTGAAAGTTCAAGTAATAAGAAGTTGCGGTTTGCATACTATAGATGATGTTATCCTTGTTCTTCTCTTTAATTCCTTCAAAACTTGAGCTATTTGGATAGAGACGCGCGTAGCTGTAGACTCCTTCTACAAAGTTACGAGCTAGGGCATCTTGGTCACTACCATCATAGTAAGTCAATTTCACATCGTCCACAAAGACATTTTTAGCATCCCAGTAGTTCGGATTTTTCTTGTATTCGATAACAGATTTTGAAACAAATGATTTCATCAAGAAAGGTCCATTGTACAAAATGCTAGAAGGGTCTACCTTACCAAAATCATCCCCTTTTGATTTCAAGAAATCCGCATTGACAGGGAAGAGAATGGTTGAAGTTGTTTTAGAGTTCCAATAAGATTCTGGACGTGTCAAAGTGTACTGAACTGTTTGGTCATCAATCGCCTTCACACCGACAGTTGAAAAGTCTGTTGTTTTACCGTTGATATAGTCATCCAAACCTGCTACAGAGTCTTGAACCAAGTACAAGGCTTCAGATTTTTTATCTGCAGCATACTTCAAACCTGTCACAAAGTCTTGAGCAGTTACAGGTGCGTATTCTTCACCCTTCGTATGTATACCACTTGGCATCTTTACGAAGTTTGTAGGTATAAGTCAAACCGTCCTTGGAAACGGTCCAATCCTCTGCCAAAGATGGAACATAGTTACCATATTGGTCATTTTCCATCAAACCATCTACCAGATTGGTAACGATATCATTGGTTGTTGCACGGTTTCTCTGCTAGATAGTTCAAACTAGATGGATCACTAGAATAGACATAGTTATATGTTTTTAGATGAACTTGCTGAGTTCCCACATGCGCTCAATAGGATACCTGCGCTTAACACGACACCTGCCAGTGTCAGATACTTGGCCTTAGACTTTTTCATTTCCAGAACCTCCTGTTTTAGATATTTGCCTTATTATACAGCTTTAGTTTTATTTAGTCAAGCAATTCCTGTCACAAAAAGGTCGAAATTATATTATTTTCTCTACAAATTTTAGATTTTTTTATCTATTTCGTTAGGGTATATGCAATGAGTAGTGTAATATTTTTTTACCTCTTATTCCTAAGCGCTTTAAAAGCTGTCTTGTAATTTGGATACTATCTTTGGCGGTGATTAATAACCAGTAAGACATCATTAAGTTCTTTAGAACATTTAGAGTGATAATTCTCGTTACTTTGAACGTTAGAAAAGAGAGAACCAATCTGGTCTCTCTCTCATGCTTAATTAGATGTCACTCCCACAGTTGACAAAAAGCCAAGAACCCCAGATAGCCTTGAGCCATCCGGGGTTCTTGTTTTCATCGCTAAAATGATATCAACAATTTCATTTTTAGTCGATTTCTGGGACTTAGTCTTCTAAATCCATTTCAGAAGTCGCTGATTTCTTCTTCTTGCCAAGAAGAGGCAGTTGCCAAAAGCGACTACTCTAATCCAAGACCAGCAAATTGGTTACTTGCAGTTCCTGTATTTGGAAGTTTTCTACCGTTTGAACGTCCTGGTCCAGCAGGTTGTTGTGCAGGAGCTTGTGAGTGGTTCAATGCACTTGAGATTGAAGCACTGTCAGACAAGCTAGCTGAGGTACTTGCGCTATCGCTCAAGCTTGTGCTTGTTGAAACTGATTCACTTGTGCTGATTGAAGCACTTACGCTGTTGCTTAAGCTTGCTGAAGTACTTGCTGAAGTTGAGGCATTGCCCTGAACCATTGCTTGTACTTGTTGAACCTGAACCACTACCTGAGTTGTTGCTTGCGCTGATTGAAGCTGAAGCTGATTGGCTTGCTGATACAGATGCTGAAGTGCTTTGACTTGCAGATACTGATGCGCTAGCTGATTGACTAGCTGAGCCATTGCTTGTGCTTGTTGAACCTGAACCGCTACCTGAGTTGTTGCTTGCACTGATTGAAGCTGAAGCTGATTGGCTAGCTGATACAGACGCTGAAGTGCTTTGACTTGCAGATACTGATGCGCTAGCTGATTGACTAGCTGAGCCATTGCTTGTGCTTGTTGAACCTGAACCGCTACCTGAGTTGTTGCTTGCACTGATTGATGCAGAAATGCTGTCACTCAAGCTTGTGCTTGTTGAGACTGACTCACTTGCGCTGATTGATGCTGAAGTACTATCGCTCAATGACACACTTACTGATTTGCTGAGTGAAACTGATTCACTTGCACTTACAGATTCAAGGTAGCTAGGAAGGTTAAACTCTGGCTTAGATTCGCTTGTTGGATCACCCTTACTATAGCTGAATGAGTTAGATTGTTGTGACGCACTTGTACTCAAACTACTTGAAACGCTATTGCTAAGTGATGTAGATGTGCTTACGCTGTTACTCAAGCTTACTGAAGTACTTGTTGAAACTGAAGTACTACTTGAGTTGTTGCTTGCTGATTCAGATGCACTGATTGAAGCAGACACGCTGTTGCTCAAGCTTGTGCTTGCTGATTCAGATGCACTGATTGAAGCAGATACACTGTTGCTCAAGCTTGTGCTTGCTGATTGGCTAGCACTGATTGAAGCAGATACGCTGTTGCTCAAGCTTGTGCTTGCTGATTGGCTAGCACTGATTGAAGCAGATACGCTGTTGCTCAAGCTTGTGCTTGCTGATTGGCTAGCACTGATTGAAGCAGACACGCTGTTGCTCATGCTTGTGCTTGCTGATTCAGATGCACTGATTGAGGCAGATACGCTGTTGCTCAAGCTTGCGCTTTCGCTGATTGGCTAGCACTGATTGAAGCAGATACGCTGTTGCTCAAGCTTGTGCTTGCTGATTGGCTAGCACTGATTGAAGCGACACGCTGTTGCTCATGCTTGTGCTTTGCTGATTCAGATGCACTGATTGAGGCAGATACGCTGTTGCTCAAGCTTGTGCTTGCTGATTAGCTAGCACTGATTGAAGCAGATACGCTGTTGCTCAAGCTTGTGCTTGCTGATTGGCTAGCACTGATTGAAGCAGATACGCTGTTGCTCAAGCTTGTGCTTGCTGATTGGCTAGCACTGATTGAAGCAGATACGCTGTTGCTCAAGCTTGTGCTTGCTGATTCAGATGCACTGATTGAAAGCAGATACGCTGTTGCTCATGCTTGTGCTTGCTGATACTGAAGCACTGATTGAAGCAGATACACTGTTGCTCAAGCTTGTGCTTGCTGATTGGCTAGCACTGATTGAAAGCAGACACGCTGTTGCTCAAGCTTGTGCTTGCTGATTCAGATGCACTGATTGAAGCAGATACGCTGTTGCTCATGCTTGTGCTTGCTGATTGGCTAGCACTAATTGAAGCAGATACGCTGTTGCTCAAGCTTAGCTTGCTGATTCAGATGCACCAATTGAAGCAGATACGCTGTTGCTCAGCTTGTGCTTGCTGATTCAGATGCACTGATTGAGGCAGATACGCTGTTGCTCAAGCTTGTGCTTGCTGATTCAGATGCACTGATTGAGGCAGATACGCTGTTGCTCAAAGCTTGTGCTTGCTGATTGGCTAGCACTGATTGAAGCAGATACGCTGTTGCTCAAGCTTGTGCTTGCTGATTGGCTAGCACTAATTGAAGCAGATACGCTGTTGCTCAAGCTTGTGCTTGCTGATTCAGATGCACTGATTGAGGCAGATACGCTGTTGCTCAAGCTTGTGCTTGCTGATTGGCTAGCACTGATTGAAGCAGATACGCTGTTGCTCAAGCTTGTGCTTGCTGATTCAGATGCACTGATTGAGGGCAGATACGCTGTTGCTCATGCTTGTGCTTGCTGATTCAGATGCACTGATTGAAGCAGATACGCTGTTGCTCAAGCTTGTGCTTGCTGATTAGCTAGCACTGATTGAAGCAGACACGCTGTTGCTCATGCTTGTGCTTGCTGATTCAGATGCACTGATTGAAGCAGATACGCTGTTGCTCAAGCTTGTGCTTGCTGATTGGCTAGCACTAATTGAAGCAGATACGCTGTTGCTCAAGCTTGTGCTTGCTGATTCAGATGCACTAATTGAAGCAGATACGCTGTTGCTCAAGCTTGTGCTTGCTGATTCAGATGCACTGATTGAGGCAGATACGCTGTTGCTCAAGCTTGTGCTTGCTGATGCGCTAGTTGATTGGCTAGCTGATACTGATGCGCTAGTTGATTGACTTGCAGATACAGACGCTGAAGCTGATTGGCTAGCTGATACTGATGCTGAAGCTGATTGGCTTGAGCTTACTGATGCGCTAGTTGATTCACTTGCTGATACAGATGCTGAAGCTGAAGCGCTTTGGCTAGCTGATACTGATGCTGAAGCTGATTGGCTTGCAGATACTGATGCGCTAGTTGATACAGATGCTGAAGTTGATTCACTTGCAGATACTGATGTGCTTGCTGATTGGCTTGAGCTTACTGATGCGCTAGTTGATTCACTTGCTGATACAGATGCTGAAGCTGAAGCGCTTTGGCTAGCTGATACTGATGCTGAAGCTGATTGGCTTGCAGATACTGATGCGCTAGTTGATACAGATGCTGAAGTTGATTGACTTGAGCTTACTGATGCGCTTGCTGATTGGCTAGCTGATACAGATGCTGAAGTTGATTGACTTGAGCTTACTGATGCGCTTGCTGATTGGCTAGCTGATACAGATGCTGAAGTTGATTCACTTGAGCTTACTGATGCGCTTGCTGATTGGCTTGCACTTACAGACGCTGAAGCGCTTTGGCTAGCTGATACTGATGCTGAAGCTGATTGGCTTGCAGATACTGATGCGCTAGTTGATTGACTTGCAGATACTGATGCTGAAGTTGATTGGCTTGCACTTACAGACGCTGAAGTTGATTGACTTGCAGATACTGATGCTGAAGCTGATTGGCTAGCTGATACAGATGCTGAAGTTGATTGACTTGAGCTTACTGATGCGCTTGCTGATTGGCTAGCTGATACAGATGCTGAAGTTGATTCACTTGCAGATACTGATGTGCTTGCTGATTGGCTAGCACTAATTGAAGCAGATACGCTGTTGCTCAAGCTTGTGCTTGCTGATGCGCTAGTTGATTGGCTAGCTGATACTGATGCGCTAGTTGATTGACTTGCAGATACAGACGCTGAAGCTGATTGGCTGGCTGATACTGATGCTGAAGCTGATTGGCTTGAGCTTACTGATGCGCTAGTTGATTCACTTGCTGATACAGATGCTGAAGCTGAAGCGCTTTGGCTAGCTGATACTGATGCTGAAGCTGATTGGCTTGCAGATACTGATGCGCTAGTTGATACAGATGCTGAAGTTGATTCACTTGCAGATACTGATGTGCTTGCTGATTGGCTTGAGCTTACTGATGCGCTAGTTGATTCACTTTGCTGATACAGATGCTGAAGCTGAAGCGCTTTGGCTAGCTGATACTGATGCTGAAGCTGATTGGCTTGCAGATACTGATGCGCTAGTTGATACAGATGCTGAAGTTGATTGACTTGAGCTTACTGATGCGCTTTGCTGATTGGCTAGCTGATACAGATGCTGAAGTTGATTGACTTGAGCTTACTGATGCGCTTGCTGATTGGCTAGCTGATACAGATGCTGAAGTTGATTCACTTGAGCTTACTGATGCGCTTGCTGATTGGCTTTGCACTTACAGACGCTGAAGCGCTTTGGCTAGCTGATACTGATGCTGAAGCTGATTGGCTTGCAGATACTGATGCGCTAGTTGATTGACTTGCAGATACTGATGCTGAAGTTGATTGGCTTTGCACTTACAGACGCTGAAGTTGATTGACTTGCAGATACTGATGCTGAAGCTGATTGGCTAGCTGATACAGATGCTGAAGTTGATTGACTTGAGCTTACTGATGCGCTTGCTGATTGGCTAGCTGATACAGATGCTGAAGTTGATTCACTTGCAGATACTGATGTGCTTGCTGATTGGCTAGCACTAATTGAAGCAGATACGCTGTTGCTCAAGCTTGTGCTTGCTGATTCAGATGCACTAATTGAAGCAGATACGCTGTTGCTCAAGCTTGTGCTTGCTGATTCAGATGCACTGATTGAGGCAGATACGCTGTTGCTCAAGCTTGTGCTTGCTGATGCGCTAGTTGATTCACTTGCTGATACAGATGCTGAAGCTGAAGCTGATTGACTTGAGCTTACTGATGCGCTAGTTGATTGGCTTGCAGATACTGACGCTGAAGTTGATTCACTTGAGCTTACTGATGCGCTAGCTGATTGGCTTGCAGATACTGACGCTGAAGCACTTTGGCTAGCTGATACAGATGCTGAAGCTGATTGGCTTGCACTTACAGACGCTGAAGCACTTTGGCTAGCTGATACAGATGCTGAAGTTGATTCACTTGCAGATACTGATGTGCTTGCTGATTGGCTTGAGCTTACTGATGCGCTAGTTGATTCACTTGCTGATACAGATGCTGAAGCTGAAGCGCTTTGGCTAGCTGATACTGATGCTGAAGCTGATTGGCTTGCGAGATACTGATGCGCTAGTTGATACAGATGCTGAAGTTGATTGACTTGAGCTTACTGATGCGCTTGCTGATTGGCTAGCTGATACAGATGCTGAAGTTGATTGACTTGAGCTTACTGATGCGCTTGCTGATTGGCTAGCTGATACAGATGCTGAAGTTGATTCACTTGAGCTTACTGATGCGCTTGCTGATTGGCTTGCACTTACAGACGCTGAAGCGCTTTGGCTAGCTGATACTGATGCTGAAGCTGATTGGCTTGCAGATACTGATGCGCTAGTTGATTGACTTGCAGATACTGATGCTGAAGTTGATTGGCTTTGCACTTACAGACGCTGAAGTTGATTGACTTGCAGATACTGATGCTGAAGCTGATTGGCTAGCTGATACAGATGCTGAAGTTGATTGACTTGAGCTTACTGATGCGCTTGCTGATTGGCTAGCTGATACAGATGCTGAAGTTGATTCACTTGCAGATACTGATGTGCTTGCTGATTGGCTAGCACTAATTGAAGCAGATACGCTGTTGCTCAAGCTTGTGCTTGCTGATTCAGATGCACTAATTGAAGCAGATACGCTGTTGCTCAAGCTTGTGCTTGCTGATTCAGATGCACTGATTGAGGCAGATACGCTGTTGCTCAAGCTTGTGCTTGCTGATGCGCTAGTTGATTCACTTGCTGATACAGATGCTGAAGCTGAAGCTGATTGACTTGAGCTTACTGATGCGCTAGTTGATTGGCTTGCAGATACTGACGCTGAAGTTGATTCACTTGAGCTTACTGATGCGCTAGCTGATTGGCTTGCAGATACTGACGCTGAAGCACTTTGGCTAGCTGATACAGATGCTGAAGCTGATTGGCTTGCACTTACAGACGCTGAAGCACTTTGGCTAGCTGATACAGATGCTGAAGTTGATTGACTTGAGCTTACTGATGCGCTTGCTGATTGGCTGGCTGATACAGATGCTGAAGTTGATTCACTTGAGCTTACTGATGCGCTTGCTGATTGGCTTGCACTTACAGACGCTGAAGCGCTTTTGGCTAGCTGATACAGATGCTGAAGCTGATTGGCTAGCTGATACAGATGCTGAAGTTGATTGACTTGAGCTTACTGATGCGCTTGCTGATTGGCTAGCTGATACAGATGCTGAAGTTGATTCACTTGAGCTTACTGATGCGCTTGCTGATTGGCTTTGCACCTTACAGACGCTGAAGCGCTTTGGCTAGCTGATACAGATGCTGAAGCTGATTGGCTAGCTGATACAGATGCTGAAGTTGATTGACTTGAGCTTACTGATGCGCTTGCTGATTGGCTAGCTGATACAGATGCTGAAGTTGATTCACTTGCAGATACTGATGTGCTTGCTGATTGGCTAGCACTAATTGAAGCAGATACGCTGTTGCTCAAGCTTGTGCTTGCTGATTCAGATGCACTAATTGAAGCAGATACGCTGTTGCTCAAGCTTGTGCTTGCTGATTCAGATGCACTGATTGAGGCAGATACGCTGTTGCTCAAGCTTGTGCTTGCTGATGCGCTAGTTGATTCACTTGCTGATACAGATGCTGAAGCTGAAGCGCTTTGGCTAGCTGATACTGATGCTGAAGCTGATTCGCTTGCAGATACAGACGCTGAAGCACTTTGGCTAGCTGATACAGATGCTGAAGCTGAAGCGCTTTGGCTAGCTGATACTGATGCTGAAGCTGATTGACTTGAGCTTACTGATGCGCTAGTTGATTGGCTTGCAGATACTGACGCTGAAGTTGATTCACTTGAGCTTACTGATGCGCTAGCTGATTGGCTTGCAGATACCGACGCTGAAGCACTTTTGGCTAGCTGATACAGATGCTGAAGCTGATTGGCTAGCTGATACAGATGCTGAAGTTGAAGCTGATTGACTTGAGCTTACTGATGCGCTGGTTGATTGGCTTGCAGATACTGACGCTGAAGTTGATTCACTTGAGCTTACTGATGCGCTAGCTGATTGGCTTGCAGATACCGACGCTGAAGCACTTTTGGCTAGCTGATACAGATGCTGAAGCTGATTGGCTTGCACTTACAGACGCTGAAGCACTTTGGCTAGCTGATACAGATGCTGAAGTTGATTGACTTGAGCTTACTGATGCGCTTGCTGATTGGCTAGCTGATACAGATGCTGAAGCTGATTGACTAGCTGATACAGACGCTGAAGCTGATTGACTTGAGCTTACTGATGCGCTAGTTGATTGACTTGAGCTTACTGATGCGCTAGTTGATTGACTTGCACTTACAGATGCTGAAGCTGATTGGCTTGAGCTTACTGATGCGCTTGCTGATTGACTAGCTGATACAGACGCTGAAGCTGATTGACTAGCTGATACAGACGCTGAAGCTGATTGACTAGCTGATACAGACGCTGAAGCTGATTGACTTGAGCTTACTGATGCGCTAGTTGATTCGCTTGCAGATACTGATGCTGAAGCTGATTGACTTGCAGATACTGATGCGCTAGTTGATTGACTTGCACTTACAGATGCTGAAGCTGATTGGCTAGCTGATACAGACGCTGAAGCTGATTGGCTTGAGCTTACTGATGCGCTAGTTGATTCGCTTGCAGATACTGATGCTGAAGCTGATTGGCTAGCTAATACAGATGCTGAAGCTGATTGACTAGCTGATACAGACGCTGAAGCTGATTGACTTGAGCTTACTGATGCGCTAGTTGATTCGCTTGCAGATACTGATGCTGAAGCTGATTGACTTGCACTTACAGATGCTGAAGCTGATTGGCTAGCTGATACAGACGCTGAAGCTGATTGGCTTGAGCTTACTGATGCGCTAGTTGATTCGCTTGCAGATACTGATGCTGAAGCTGATTGGCTAGCTGATACAGACGCTGAAGCTGATTGGCTTGAGCTTACTGATGCGCTAGTTGATTCGCTTGCAGATACTGATGCGCTAGTTGATTGACTTGCACTTACAGATGCTGAAGCTGATTGGCTAGCTGATACAGATGCTGAAGCTGATTGACTAGCTGATACAGACGCTGAAGCTGATTGACTTGAGCTTACTGATGCGCTAGTTGATTCGCTTGCAGATACTGATGCTGAAGCTGATTGACTTGCAGATACTGATGCGCTAGTTGATTGACTTGCACTTACAGATGCTGAAGTTGATTGGCTAGCTGATACAGATGCTGAAGCTGATTGACTAGCTGATACAGACGCTGAAGCTGATTGACTTGAGCTTACTGATGCGCTGGTTGATTCGCTTGCAGATACTGATGCTGAAGCTGATTGACTTGCAGATACTGATGCGCTAGTTGATTGACTTGCACTCACAGATGCTGATGCGCTTTGGCTAGCGGATACAGACGCTGAAGCTGATTGGCTTGAGCTTACTGATGCGCTAGTTGATTCGCTTGCAGATACTGATGCTGAAGCTGATTGGCTAGCTGATACAGATGCTGAAGCTGATTGACTTGCAGATACTGATGCGCTAGTTGATTGACTTGCACTTACAGATGCTGAAGCTGATTGGCTAGCTGATACAGACGCTGAAGCTGATTGGCTTGAGCTTACTGATGCGCTGGTTGATTCGCTTGCAGATACTGATGCTGAAGCTGATTGACTTGAGCTTACTGATGCGCTAGTTGATTCGCTTGCAGATACTGATGCGCTGAGTTGATTGGCTAGCTGATACAGATGCTGAAGCTGATTCGCTTGCAGATACTGATGCTGAAGCTGATTGACTTGAGCTTACTGATGCGCTGGTTGATTGGCTTGAGCTTACTGATGCTGAAGCTGATTGGCTAGCTGATACTGATGCTGATGCGCTTTGGCTAGCGGATACAGATGCTGATTGGCTGGCTGATACTGATGCTGATGCGCTTTGGCTAGCGGATACAGATGCTGATTGGCTAGCTGATACAGATGCTGATTGGCTAGCTGATACAGACGCTGATGCGCTTTGGCTCGCACTAATTGACGCAGACTGGCTCGCGCTTGCTGAGATAGAAGCTGAGTTCTGGTCGTTAGATGCTGATGCTGAAGCACTTTTGGCTTGCGCTTACTGATGCGCTAGCTGATTGACTTGCACCCTACAGACGCTGATGCGCTTTGGCTCGCACTAATTGACGCAGACTGGCTCGCGCTTGCTGAGATAGAAGCTGAGTTCTGGTCGTTAGATGCTGATGCTGAAGCACTTTGGCTTGCGCTTACTGATGCGCTAGCTGATTGACTTGCACTTACAGACGCTGATGCGCTTTGGCTCGCACTAATTGACGCAGACTGGCTCGCGCTTGCTGAGATAGAAGCTGAGTTCTGGTCGTTAGATGCTGATGCTGAAGCACTTTGGCTTGCGCTTACTGATGTTGAAGCACTTTGACTTGCACTTACAGAAGCTGAAGCACTTTTGGCTAGCGGATACAGATGCTGATTGGCTAGCTGATACAGACGCTGATGCGCTTTGGCTTGCACTAATTGACGCAGACTGGCTCGCGCTTGCTGAGATAGAAGCTGAGTTCTGGTTGTTAGATGCTGATGCTGAAGCACTTTGACTTGCGCTTACTGATGCGCTAGTTGATTGACTTGCACTTACAGATGCTGAAGCACTTTGGCTAGCAGATACAGATGCTGATTGGCTAGCTGATACAGACGCTGATGCGCTTTGGCTCGCACTAATTGACGCAGACTGGCTCGCGCTTGCTGAGATAGAAGCTGAGTTCTGGTTGTTAGATGCTGATGCTGAAGCACTTTGGCTTGCGCTTACTGATGCGCTAGCTGATTGACTTGCACTCACAGAAGCTGATGCGCTTTGGCTAGCTGATACAGATGCTGATTGGCTAGCTGATACAGACGCTGATGCGCTTTTGGCTTGCACTAATTGACGCAGACTGGCTCGCGCTTGCTGGAGATAGAAGCTGAGTTCTGGTTGTTAGATGCTGATGCTGAAGCGCTTTGACTTGCGCTTACTGATGCGCTAGTTGATTGACTTGCACCCTACAGAAGCTGATGCGCTTTGGCTAGCGGATACAGATGCTGATTGGCTAGCTGATACAGACGCCGATGCGCTTTGGCTTGCACTAATTGACGCAGACTGGCTCGCGCTTGCTGAGATAGAAGCTGAGTTCTGGTTGTTAGATGCTGATGCTGAAGCACTTTGGCTTTGCGCTTACTGATGCGCTAGCTGATTGACTTGCACCCTACAGAAGCTGATGCGCTTTGGCTGGCTGATACAGATGCTGATTGGCTAGCTGATACAGACGCTGATGCGCTTTGGCTTGCACTAATTGACGCAGACTGGCTCGCGCTTGCTGGAGATAGAAGCTGAGTTCTGGTTGTTAGATGCTGATGCTGAAGCACTTTGACTTGCGCTTACTGATGCGCTAGTTGATTGACTTTGCACCCTACAGATGCTGAAGCACTTTGGCTAGCGGATACAGATGCTGATTGGCTAGCTGATACAGACGCTGATGCGCTTTGGCTTGCACTAATTGACGCAGACTGGCTCGCGCTTGCTGAGATAGAAGCTGAGTTCTGGTTGTTAGATGCTGATGCTGAAGCACTTTGACTTGCGCTTACTGATGCGCTAGTTGATTGACTTGCACTTACAGATGCTGATGCGCTTTGGCTAGCGGATACAGATGCTGATTGGCTAGCTGATACAGACGCTGATGCGCTTTGGCTCGCACTAATTGACGCAGACTGGCTCGCGCTTGCTGAGATAGAAGCTGAGTTCTGGTTGTTAGATGCTGATGCTGAAGCACTTTGGCTTGCGCTTACTGATGCGCTAGCTGATTGACTTGCACTTACAGAAGCTGATGCGCTTTGGCTAGCGGATACAGATGCTGATTGGCTAGCTGATACAGACGCTGATGCGCTTTGGCTTGCACTAATTGACGCAGACTGGCTCGCGCTTGCTGAGATAGAAGCTGAGTTCTGGTTGTTAGATGCTGATGCTGAAGCGCTTTTGGCTTGCGCTTACTGATGCGCTAGCTGATTGACTTTGCACTTACAGAAGCTGATGCGCTTTGGCTAGCGGATACAGATGCTGATTGGCTAGCTGATACAGACGCTGATGCGCTTTGGCTTTGCACTAATTGACGCAGACTGGCTCGCGCTTGCTGAGATAGAAGCTGAGTTCTGGTTGTTAGATGCTGATGCTGAAGCACTTTGACTTGCGCTTACTGATGCGCTAGTTGATTGACTTGCACTACAGATGCTGATGCGCTTTGGCTAGCGGATACAGATGCTGATTGGCTAGCTGATACAGACGCTGATGCGCTTTGGCTCGCACTAATTGACGCAGACTGGCTCGCGCTTGCTGGAGATAGAAGCTGAGTTCTGGTTGTTAGATGCTGATGCTGAAGCACTTTGGCTTGCGCTTACTGATGCGCTAGCTGATTGACTTGCACTTACAGAAGCTGATGCGCTTTGGCTAGCTGATACAGATGCTGATTGGCTAGCTGATACAGACGCTGATGCGCTTTGGCTTGCACTAATTGACGCAGACTGGCTCGCGCTTGCTGAGATAGAAGCTGAGTTCTGGTTGTTAGATGCTGATGCTGAAGCACTTTGACTTGCGCTTACTGATGCGCTAGTTGATTGACTTGCACTCACAGATGCTGAAGCACTTTGGCTAGCGGATACAGATGCTGATTGGCTAGCTGATACAGACGCTGATGCGCTTTGGCTTGCACTAATTGACGCAGACTGGCTCGCGCTTGCTGAGATAGAAGCTGAGTTCTGGTTGTTAGATGCTGATGCTGAAGCACTTTGACTTGCGCTTACTGATGCGCTGGTTGATTGACTTGCACCCTACAGATGCTGATGCGCTTTGGCTAGCGGATACAGATGCTGATTGGCTAGCTGATACAGACGCTGAAGCACTTTGGCTTGCGCTTACTGATGCGCTGAGTTGATTGACTTGCACTTACAGAAGCTGATGCACTTTGGCTAGCTGATACAGACGCTGATGCACTTTGGCTTGCAGATACTGATGCTGAAGCTGATTGGCTTGCTGATACAGACGCTGAAGCGCTTTGGCTAGCATTTGCTGAGTTTGAAGCTGATTGACTTGCACTAAGTGAGGCACTCGCTGAACGGCTTGAGCTTACGCTCGCTGAGACTGAACGACTTGCACTAAGCGATGCACTTGCCGAACGGCTTGAGCTTACACTTGCTGAAGCTGATTGGCTTGAGCTTACTGAAGCACTTGCTGAACGGCTTGAGCTTACGCTTGCTGAGGCTGAACGACTTGCGCTAAGCGATGCACTCGCTGAGGCACTTGCCGAACGGCTTGAGCTTACGCTCGCTGATGCTGAGCGACTTGCACTAAGTGATGCACTCGCTGAACGGCTTGAGCTTGTACTTGCTGAAGCTGAACGACTTGCGCTGAGTGATACGCTTTGGCTAGCTGATACTGATGCTGAGGCACTTTGACTCGCAATTGCTGACGTTGATGCCGACTGGCTCGCACTAATACTTGCTGATACAGATGCTGAAGCACTTTGGCTCGCAATTGCTGACGTTGATGCTGACTGGCTTGCTGATGTCGACTTAGAGATGCTACCGTTACCATCAATAGTCATTGAGAAGCCTCTTATCGGGAATCTCCTTTGATTTGTTCCCTCATTTTGCAGTCTCTGCAAAATATGTAAGTGATTGAGGATTCTCTGGAACAGTACCATAAACTCTCATCTTAACATCAGGGCCACTAGAAGTAAATTTATATGTTATCCAGTCACCATTTGGTTTAATCCGTCTGTAGTTATCTATCAGAGTTAGTTTAGCTGGGTGTACAAATTGGTTTGTAGAGTTTCTGTGATGGATAGTTACAGTGAAATTGAACTTTTGACCAGGTTGGAGAACAACATTCCCAGGTCCATCTATGACCTGAAGTCTCGGAGCCCAATCAAATCCTTCATCACCTGGTTGTGGCAACCTACGGAAACCTGAATAACCAGCACTACGGAAACCTGACTGACCGGCTTCTTTTGGTGAAGTGTTTACAGTCTTATCTGCTTTTTTTGATCTTCTTCAGCTTGCTTGGTTGTATCCTTACCTTGAGCTTGGTTCTTGTCTGTTACAACTCCAGCTGCGATATTGTTGCTGGTCGTTGCTGCTTGACTTGTGCTAAGAGCTGCACTTGTCAAACTTTGGTTAGCACTGCCTGATACAAGACTTGCTGCAGGGTTGACCTTAAGGTTGAGCGATGCAGAAGCTGAGGTAGACACAGAAGCCTGCGCTGATGGTTCGCTAACAGCTGATGTACTCTCAACTACAGAGGCAGGTGCTGGAGCGCTTGCTGACTCTGATGGTGTAGAGCTTACTGATGCAGATGCTTTTGCACTTGCTGAGACTGACGTAGGAGCTGATGTTGATTGACTCGCTGACTCAGATGCTGGAGCAGTTGACTGACCTGCTGATGTTGAAGCACTTGCAGATGCTGACTGACTCGCTACGACTGACTGACTTGCTGAGGCAGATTGACTGACTGAAGCTGACTGACTCGCACTCGCTTGAGCCTCAACAGATTGACTGACTGATGCAGAGGCTGCTGTTGCAGATGCTTGTTCTGCTTGAGCTTTCTGTACTTCTGCTTGCGCTTGAGCGATGATTGAGTTAGTACTTGTTTCAGTTGTTTCAGCTGCTTTCGGTTCAGCAGCGATGACTGTTTTATCCTTTTCTGTATACTCAGATGTTTCATCCGCATATACAGTTTGCTCTTGAGTCATCACAAATCCTGCAGCCCCCGCGGCCAGGATTCCCCCTATACCCGCTAGCGTGTTAAAACTAAGGTGTGCGTGATCAAGTTCTTCAGTGTCTGATAGGGTACTGGAGACAACTTCACCCATCCCACCGATACGGAAGAGATCCAATTGAGAGTTCGAGGCTTTTACCCAGTTTTTACCCGACTTGTAAAAGCTTATAACGCTTTTTTTCTCATCTACGATCTCGAAATCTTTGTTAAATTTTTACTTCGAAACATTTGATTCCTTTCTTTTTATCCAATTGCGACCCTTTGTTAACCTCATGATCATTAACAAAGCGTAGTTGCCTGCCCTCTCAAAACCAAAACCAATAAAAAGTCGCAGTCAGTCTCAGTTTTTTATTCCTTTGACTCAGAAAAAAAGCAGATCCCATCTGGGATATACCAGTTACTTTTTATCTAGTATATACCATTTATCATTTTACCAAAACGGCTCCTCCTTTTCAAGCATTTATACTCGAAATGACCAATGAAAAACGCCTAATTTTTACCTAAAATTCGCTTTTAAGGTTCAAATTATTGAAAAACGTTTTATTATCTTTCGAGATCCCTCCCCCTTTCACACTAGTTCAATTAGATAGAAACACCTTGACGAGCAAATCGTCAAAGGTTCATCTGTTCTAGAGAACTCCTCCATCCAGAAAAAAATTCTAGAAAAAGTGTCCCAACTGAATGAGTAGCGTGACCAAAAGGGTGACGAGAAAGAGAACTCCGCCCAACACAGCAATCATGCTAAAAATCTTGCTTCTCCCTTTTTAGGGGTTTCTTTCGATTATCTAGCTGTTCTCGTATATGTTCTTGTAAAATTCCATTGTCCTTGTTAGACATGTGCTCCTCCTTTTTCTGTTGATAGAAAGGAACTTGCTTTCATCGAAAGCAAGCCCTTGTCTTATTAGCTTATAAAATTGCCTTGTAAGCTTCCAGATCAGCCTGATTCATGCCTGTTTTTGCTTAGTAAGAGCGACCTCCATCTCAGACGGAAGAGAGAGAACTCCTGAATCTTGCCTACCATGGCTGATACATTTTCCACCGAATAAATGTGGCTTTCTGCAACGAAACGACGATTGTGACAAGTCGTCTCAAAACTGAGAATCAGCATATTGTTCTCAAAAGCCGTTCGACTACCATTGAGAATTTCATCACTTATATTGATATCCAGATACAAGTCACAGCGAGCAAAAAGTTCATTCACCTTAGCTGGACGAATATTAGGGTAGAGGGAAATATTCGGATAGCGATTTAATTCCATCAAACGACTTGACATCTCAGTAATAGCTCCAATATGGAAATGAACATTTGGTAATTGAGTCAAAAAGCGACTCAATTTGCTCGATTTGGTCACTATTCGTCAGAATCAAGGCTTCTGGATTCATATTATTGAGGCGATGGTATTGATAGAGATAACCGACATTGCGGAAGTACGTTTTCTCTTTTTGGTGTCGCAAGCTTGAGGATTTTATCATAAACTTGCTTATCCTGTACTGCAATACGGATGTTGCGATGAGGCAGTGCATCAGTCGCTTTCATGTTACCCGGTAACTCCTCTCCAATTGGCTCCTGCCAGAAGAGAATATCCTCTGCTCGTCCTTCTTTTGGAGTCAGACCAACGGCTACTAAAAATGGTGTTGCTAGAGAATTGTAGATAATGCGATCTGTATCATATCCACGATATCGCAAGTAAAAGATTACAAACTCCTGCTTAGAATTGAAAAATATGGCGTTTTCCATCAAGAGTTAAGACAATATCCTCTGTTAGATGATTTTTCCATAATCACCGTTACGTTATCTTGATTAAAGTAACGTGTATGAGTTGGACGTTGAGCATCATCATAGGTAATCTGTGCAAAGAGACGTCCCTTGCGATTGTAAATGTCCGCAAGCACGTACACGACCTTGATCATCCAACCACTCGACTGCACGCACACGACGTTCGTGTGTTGGTTGACGGTAAAAAGATATTGGCACGTTTCTTACCCATATCTAAGATTTCACCATTAACATTACTCGAGCGGATTTCCCATAAATGAGGGCTTTGGAACAAGGTTAAAAATAAAGTGGTAGATCGTCCTCTGAAGCCACATCTCCAGTAAAGTAACTGTAAGGCGACTCAACATCAGGTGCGAGGTAGCCATCGTCTCGGATCACGACAACAGGGCAGTCTAGCCCAGCCGCCTTTAAGTGAACGTAACAAATCAAAACTCGCTTGATCATAGCGTTCAAATAAACAAATCATAGTGTTTATGCCTTTCTTTTCGAATCTCTACTGATGCTGTGCAGATTGAACAAGATCATACCAACGCTGGGCGATATGTTCATCAAGATATGGTTCTGCCACCTCGTAGGATACACGGGATAAATCTTCTTGGGAATGTTGAGTAAATAGCTGGACAATCTTTTCTGCATATTCCGTTGCCATTGCATCCAAATCATCTGGACGCGCCTCAGGAATCAAGTAGCCATTTTCCCCATCACGGATAAAGGTTGGATTTCCATAACGTACATCAAAACCAATAATTGGCAGACCAGAGCCAACCGCTTCTAACAAGGTCAAACCAAATCCTTCACTTGTGGAGGCAGACAGATAAGCAGAGTAATTTCGATAAACATCTGCCATGTGGTGATGCCCCATCAGACGGATATACTCTTCTGCATTTAACTCATGAATCAACTGCTCCAACATGGCTCTTTCACCACCCGTACCATAGATATCAAAAAGTGATTTCAGGTAATTGCTCATGTGCCTTCACTACAGAGTGGATCAACTAGTCAATATGCTTCTCACTTGCCAAGCGCGAAGCTGTAATCAATCCAAACGGCTTGCGCTCTCCTTCTGGATGACGCAATTGATCCAAACTTCCCACCGGAATAGTCAAGATTTCCTTTGGTTTGATGTTTGTATATTGAGCAAATTGTTCTTTGAGTAGGTTCGTTTGCGCATCGGTCGAGTTAATGATATAGTCCACTTCGTCAGCATATTCGAACTGATACTCATAATAGTTATTCCATAAAATATAGTCTTTCTCAGCAGGATTTTTCACTAAAAGTGGTCTGCATGAACGATGACGACTAGCTTTGCGACGCCCTTATTAGCAAAGATAGCTTGACCAATATCTGTCTCTCGGTCTAAGATCAACAAATCTTTGTCCGTCAGAGACAGACTTCTCATAAAATGCGCAACAAACTCTTGCTTAGAATAGAAAACATGATTTGGGAAACGATAGACTTGCGTCTCCTGTCTACCATCGACTTCATTGATGATTTCTTCATAAGCCACACTGCCATCTTCATTGAGCCAGGTACGTTGATATAATTGCGCATGACCATTCATCGGACTAAAATACTCGATAAAATTCTTCGTATAAGTATAGTACTCTTTTTGAATCAAACAACCACGCGAAACAATTTCAGCGCGCTCAATCAACTCTTTGTCCATATCACAGGCATAACAAGTCACAAAAATCACCATCACCAAATACTAGTCGGATCGTCTTCATATCGGTGTCGCGGATAATTTTCGAGGGGCTCTTTATCGAAACTCGCTAAGACCTGTGCTAGCGTATAGGTCGTCGGTGCAATTTTGACATCTGTAAAATGCTGATAAAGCCAGATAACCTCAGAATCTTCAAAGCCAATATTCTTTGTCAAATGTTCAATGTTATCAGCAGATATAAAATCCATAAAGATGAACTTCGCTTCTAAGCCAACACTACGAAGCAATTTTGCTACGGTAGATCTGTGCATATTCTACACCGCTACTCGCCTCAGCCAATCCCCAAATTGATGTTATAAATTGTCATATTTGATTATCCTCTTACAAAAAGTTATCTCGTTTAATTCTCGAAAGACGTTTGATTCTCTTGCCCTTATCATCGTCGAACTTATCTTCGTCTTTCTTTTTGGGTTTTGCGCGACGTGAAGTGATGTGGGCTGACAGAGATGGCACTATCTGTTCCTGTTTTTTTGCAAGGGGTTGTTCGAGATGGATTTTCTCACCTCAGGCACCACCTCTTCTTTTCTCCTTAGCAACTTCCTCTGGTCTATCAAGTTCTTTACGTAATTCTTGAATTTTTGATATCTTTTGGTTTACCATCGATATCGTCCAGTTCTAGAAAAATCATCAATTCGACTAATAATATTTTTTTAATTTTTCTTTTTGTAAATTATACAATCTCTCAGCCTCTGCCCGTTTTTGTCAGAGTATCGATTTCTTCGAGAATAGATTCTCTCGTATCCAAGTAGTCTTTTTGTGCTTTTTCTAAAAACTTCTTTAGCTTCTTTTTCAGCTCCCTATCATGAGCCCTCAATAACAAGAGATTTGGCATAAATGACTGCTTCACCGATCTCTTTTTTTCTTGATTCTTCATAGAGTCGATTTTTACGTAGGGACTCGATTTTTCATTCTTCTTTTGAATTTCACGATCGAACCCTTCCTCTAATGCTTCGATACAATCTTCGACTTCCTTAGCACGGTAGTTACCGAACAATGTTTTCTTAAGTCTCATTTTGCTCCCTCTATTCCTTACTTATTCTGATTTACACCACTACTCCTCATTGTAGCATAAAAATAGCGTAAATTGCCATTCTTTTCTAAGCTCCAAATAAGGAAAAATATTCTGAAGCACTATCAAGCAAAATCCGAACTTAGCTTAAAGTTCATCTATTTCTAAAAAAATGTCTGATTGATAGATCAGACATTTTCGAAAGTAAAAACATGAACGCTACTTTTAAACCAGAAAGGATTCGAGTTATTACTTCCTATTTTAAAAATTTAGTTCCGTAAAAAGTAAGTGGTGTATAGCCAAGTAATTCCACACCATCATACTCGACTGTTTTTCACGATTTCTTGGATGTTCGTTTTCAGCTCTTCAGTTGCTACGCCATTTGAATCATCCAAGACCACATCATCTTCCACGACGAAGAGCGGTTTTTGGTAACGATCGTAAAGATTGTTCATCACGAGACGAAGTCCTACAGAATCAATGCGATTTTGATTTTGATCATTACTTGCATATTTGTTGATAAAAACTTCTTGGGAATTGCTTGATGCATAATAACTGAAGCTGACAAAGTCAATTTTCCCATCTCTTAGGACAAAGAGGTCGTCATTTTCAATATCCAAGGCGATTTGATCACGTTCCAAACGACGCAAAAAGTGATTTGGGTAGTATCCACGAACTTGCACGTCTGTAAACAAATAATTTTCCCTATCTTTGACTTCTGCTTCCATTACATCAATAGCACTTTCAGTTTGCTGACTGTAATTTTTACTAACAACCATCATCCCACCAAACTGAAACTCTGGGTTGATTGTTTTTCCGAGCTTGATTGCACGTGCAGAAGCAACCAATTGATAATGAGTCGCTTGCCAAATCACCTGTTCTTGATTGTCATCTGCTCCAAAAAGACAATCCCCCACCAAGAAACGGCAAATGGTGCAAAACGTTGAATTCATTGAAGGTAATCCAATACTTCACTTTGTCCTTAAAGTGCTGAAAGACAGCTTCTGCGTAACGCTCAAAGAGTTCGATCATCTTGCGGCTTTTCCAAGCTCCATATTTTTCATATAGATTCAGCGGAAGGTCAAAGTGACTCAAGGTCACAATCGGTTCGATATCTTTTTCTAATACGTCATCGATGATTGCTTCATAATATTTCAACCCCTCTTCACTCGGCTCGCAACTCTTCACCACTTGGAAAGATGCGTGCCCAAGAGATCGAGATTCTATAGGCATTAAAAACCCATTGATTGAATCAAATTCAGTTCTTCCGTATAATCTCTCTGACCTGCTGAAGCAAATCTCCCTAGGATATCATAAGATCCTAAAGGTACATTTTTGTAGTCAACTGTTCCATTCAAAACTTCTATCCGAGATTGGTCAACTGGTAGCACATCTGTAGTACCCAAACCTTTGTTACTATTTGACATCATATTTCTAATCATAGCGACTCCTTTTGATTTTTTTATTATTTCTATTTAATGATTGCAAGTTCTATTTAGGATAATTTCTCATCTTCCCTTTTTGAGTAATAGCGACCAAACCAGACAATTCACTTGCAACATTTCTTAAGTCACGTGCTAGAGGTCAGTGAACCTGGTTTGAGTAGGGTGGTAGAGTTGGCGTTCTGTCATCCTTAAATTTGTTCCATTTGATTCTGAATAGTGAGACAGATGTTTCAGAGAGTCTTGCAAATCTACATTCTTTATCAATTCTTCTTTATTTTTAGACTCCTGTTGCTCCTCAACAATATGTGCTTGAGACGATCCTTCTTCAGAAATTTCAGGTGTCATCACTTCTTGCACTTTTTGATGGTGAGTTAGAGGACTCATATCCAGTTCAGAGAGGCTCTTATACAGGCGCTCCGAAGTATGCAGGTCATGCGCGAATACTTCTGTCTCCGCCACACTCTGTCTATAGGAACCAAATTCTGATTCTAACATACTATAGGATTGAGATAGGGATGCTTTCCTTAAGCTCACCGAATCAGCTACACTCTGACTTTGACTTAAGGATTCAGATATTTGTTGGCTTTGACTTACGGATTCAGACTCACTGAGATAGAGGTTTTCGCTCAAACTTAACGACTCGGACTCTGAAAGTAGATGAGAAATCATCTCACTCAAGGAAAGAGACTCAGAAAGGGATTCCCACTCACTCTGGCTCAGGCTATAGAACTCGGACTCGGAGACACTCTGACTCGCTTGTTCTGATTCGGAATAACTCCACCACTCTGCTTCTGAAATGCTTTGGGATTCTGAAATCGATTCCCATTCACTCTGGCTCAGACTATAGAACTCGGACTCGGAGATACTCTGACTTGCTTGTTCTGATTCGGAATAACTCCACCACTCTTGCTCTGAGTAGCTTTGAGATTCTGAAATCGACTCCCACTCACTCTGGCTCAGGCTATAGAACTCAGACTCGGAAACACTCTGGCTCGCTTGTTCTGATTCGGAATAACTCCACCACTCTGATTCTGAAAATGCTTTGGGATTCTGAATCAGATTCCCATTCGCTCTGGCTCAGGCTATAGAATTCGGACTCGGAGACACTCTGACTCGCTTGTTCTGATTCGGAATAACTCCACCACTCTGATTCTGAAATGCTTTGGGATTCTGAAACGGATTCCCACTCACTCTGGCTCAGGCTATAGAACTCGGACTCGGAGACGCTCTGACTTGCTTGCTCTGATTCAGAATAATTCCACCACTCTGATTCTGAAAGGCTTTGGGATTCGGATTCCCACTCGCTCTGGCTCAGACTATAGAACTCTGACTCGGAGACACTCTGACTCGCTTGCTCTGATTCGGAATAACTCCACCACTCCTGCTCTGAGTAGCTTTGGGATTCTGAAACGGATTCCCACTCACTCTGGCTCAAACTATAGAACTCAGACTCGGAAACACTCTGACTCGCTTGTTCTGATTCGGAATAATTCCACCACTCTGATTCTGAGTGACTTTGGGATTCGGATATGGATTCCCATTCACTCTGGCTCAGGCTATAGAACTCGGACTCGGAAACACTCTGGCTCGCTTGCTCTGATTCGGAGTAGCTCCACCACTCTGATTCTGAGTGACTTTGAGATTCGGATATGGATTCCCATTCACTCTGGCTCAGGCTATAGAACTCGGACTCGGAAACACTCTGGCTCGCTTGCTCTGATTCGGAGTAGCTCCACCACTCTGATTCTGAGTGACTTTGAGATTCGGATATGGATTCCCATTCACTCTGGCTCCAGCTATAAAACTCGGACTCGGAGACACTCTGACTCGCTTGCTCTGATTCGGAGTAGCTCCACCACTCTGATTCTGAAGAGATTTTGGGATTCGGATATGGATTCCCATTCACTCTGGCTCAGGCTATAGAACTCGGACTCAGAAATACTCTGACTGGCTTGTTCTGATTCGGAGTAGCTCCACCACTCTTCTTCTGAGTGACTTTGGGATTCTGATATGGATTCCCACTCACTCTGACTCAGGCTATAGAACTCAGACTCGGAGACACTCTGACTCGCTTGTTCCGATTCACTCAAGGAAAGGGACTCGGAGACACTAGGATTTTGATCATAAGAAAGGGACTCGGAGTATGCAATACTTTCACTCAAAGAGAATGCATCCGTATCCTGACAAAGGGACTCCCCTGTCAAATGCTCAGAAACAGAGAGGCTATCAACCAAGGAAAGGGACTCAAATTCAGATTCTGAAGAAGAGACCACTAATGAGTAGTTCTCAGACATGGACTCTCGAAGCGAGAATCCTTTTGCTGATATACTCTGGCTAAACGACTCACTGTACGAATCTGCGACAGAAAGGCTGAGGGAAGCTAAAGCGCTAGTTGACAAACTCTGACTAACATCCCTTATCAAGTCAGCTACACCCAGACTGTTCCTTTCCTGAAAAGTCTTCTAAGGCTTCCATGACAGAAACTGATTCTGTTGGTAACTCAAGATCTTCACTAGCACTCAGAATAATTTCCTTTTGCTCTTTGAGTTTTTCGACTAACGGGCTTTTGATCTAGTTGCATCCAGGCTACGGTAATCACTATCTTCCCTACCCTTTTTGCTTAAACTTTGATATCAAACGTTTAAATCCCTTTTAGCTCTTCGTTATTATTTTTTTGCTCATAATATGATTTTCTCCAAAAATACAGTTATATCATCATTATAAAGTCTACAACAGAATCTGTCAAAGCATTAGCCAAAGAAAAACTTCTAACTTCCCAGAAGGCTTAATATTAATGTAACTCAATGCCATATTTTTTTATAATGTTTAGATTTATATCTGCATTCATTCTTTTGTATGATTTAAAAGCTTCTTTATGAAACTCAAAGACAGGATTTTTGGGCATACCCTTGACTAGACACCAAACCTTGAAATTGCTGTAAATAGTCAACCTGCTCAACCCAACAGTCATCTATCGCTCTCAAAACAACAGTTCGTTGAAATTGATTGAACAACTCTGAATCCTTGATTTTATCTTTTTTTCTGCTGGTATTCTGAAACAAGGAGGGTCAGATAAAAACTTTTTAACTTGCCGTAAATCCGTGACATCTAGATCATCTGGAATATCCTCGCAGTAATAACTAATGTTATCCAAAACAAAGCGAAATAAATCCGCCCGCTCTTTAAACGGTGTTTTACTTGTATAAATGTCCACTGCATCCGATAGGATAGACAAGAAATAAGTCAAATCAAAGTCTGGATGAGAGATAAGCTTATTACGCTTATTGTAGATAATCTGTCGCTGAATACGGATACTTTCATCATATCGTTCTGTTGAACGTCTGGAAAGCCGCCGACGCGTTATCACTATTCTTCTGAGCTTCTTCAACCGCATATCTAATACGACGAGAGGTCAAATGAATCTTTTGTTTTTCCTCTGGTTTTGCAATTTCTTTGTGATAGTACTCACTAATCCATTTGCTACCAGACTTGGAAATAAGATCATCCTCAAGAGAAATAAAGAATTTGCTCAACCCTGGAGCGCCTTGTCGTCCGGCACGACCGCGAAGCTGCAAATCCACTCGCTCACTGGACATTCTCTGTTCCAACAACAGCAAGTCCACCCAACTCAGCAACCCCTTCTTCCAAGATAATATCTGTTCCACGACCTGCCATTGATGTTGCTACCGTCACTGCAGAACGTCTACCAGCCAGGGCGATCATCTCAGCCTCTTTTCGTCGCATTATGGGCGTTCAACACATTATGGGCGATTCCCTCTTGGAGTAAGAGCATAGAATAAATCTCAGACATTCCAACTGATCCTGTCGCAATTAAAACTGGCTGACCTTTTTATGTAATTTTTTTGATATACTCCAATGAAGCATATAATTTTTGAGGAATCGTGAGATAGATTTCATCTGGATAATCAATTCGTAAATTGGGTTTTCGTGTAGGAACAACTACGACTCCCAAGTCGTAAACGTCTCTGAACTCATCCTCACAAACTTTACCAGTACCCGTCATTCCTGCTAATTTGGGAAACATTCTAAATAAATTTTGATAGGTAATAGAGGCCATCGAACGTGTTTCCAATGTGATTTTCACACGTTCTCTGGCTTCTAGTGCTTGGTGTAGCCCTGATTGGAGTTTATTTCCTTCCAAGAGACGTCCTGTCGCCTCATCCATCAGTTTAACTTCGCCATTATCCACTGTGTACTGACGATCTTTTTCAAATAAGTGGTTAGCTCTCAAAGCTAGGTTAATTTGGCGAATGAGCTGGTAATTATCTGGATCATAGGCATTCTGAACGCGGAAATAAACCTCTGCTTCCTTTACTCCTTTTCTCGTCAACCATACAGACGTCCGAGTAGAGTCTAAATTAAAATCTTCCCTTCTTTTTAGAGTTTTTACAAACTCATCACACGAGAGAAAGAGGTTGGATTGAACCCTGAGGAGAACCTGAAATGATTAGAGGCATCTGCGCACTATCTAGCAAGGCTGCATCTACTTCATCGACCAAACAAAAATAAAATTTTGGCAAAAACTTCTTTGATTGAGATGTCGCCAAGTTTTCTTCTAGGTAATCAAACCCTAACGCACTATGTGTTGTATAGACAATATCATTCTTATAGATTTGTTGTTTTTGAGGAATTTTAAGTTTTTTTGTCGGATCGTCCGAGACACCAACCCCAACTGTCATTCCTAAAAATCGAAAAAAACGGGTGCCATTTGTTTAGCATCACGCGCCGCCAAATATTCATTGGCCGTGACTAGGATTGTACTTTTTTTCCGTCAAAGCATTTAGGGTATAAAGGAAGGATAGCTGTCAAGGTTTTTCCTTCCCCTGTTCTCATTTCTGCAATCTGATTGTCTTGCATAACCAAGGCCCCTAAAACCTGAACATCATAAGGATATAATCCTAATACACGCTTGATCGCTTCACGAATGGTTGCATACGCTTCTGGCAAAATGGACTGCAAGCTTTCTCCTCCAGAAAGGCGTTCTTTAAACCATTTTGTCTGAGCTTGCAGTTTCTCATTTGACATAGTCGCATAACTATCAGATAGTTTATTAACCTTTCTCCAAAAATCTTTTTGTAACGCATTAGTTTATAGGAGTTGGTCAAATTGAATCGTTTAGTTTTCATTCTCTCTCATCCACTCTTCAATCTTTTTCCAAGTCAATTGCTTGAAGTAAAAATGACTTATCTAATAAATATTCAATGTTTGCTAGTTCACGTGGTCTAGTCTTCAAGTCTGCATATTCCTTAACTTTTTGTCGGATTAAATTGCTGTAGCAATAATTCTTTAAAAAATAGGCGGATTTACTCGACTACGGTAACGTTCCAGCAAGCGTTGATAGTCTAGTTCGCTTAAAAACTCATCCGTCACAAGAGCGTATGAATTTCCAAATTGTTTGGAGTAATGCAAGGCCGCAATATTAGAAATCGCTCCATAACCAACAAAAGCCACTTTTTCAAAAAGATGCTCTTGCGCTAATTCTTCAATCGTTTCAAGCAAAGTTTCGTAAAAACATTCCTCCATGTATAGGAGCGCTTCCCTATAAGACGAATTAACAATCAATACATTTGAGAAAATGTTCACGAACACGTTCTGGAATAAAAGCCTGTTCGATTGAGTTCGGGTTCAGTAAAGCAAACATACATCGTTTCTTTCTCGGAATCCTGATGAAGCAAATCAGATATCCAGTAGCGATCCACTGTATAATCCGCCAACTGCTCCTCAGCAACATAAATCCCTTCAAACAGGAAGCGATGACAACCCGAGCTGACTAACTGCACCTTATAATATTGTGTATTATCTGGAACGCATACGCTGACTCTCTCTCCCTGTTTAATGATTTGATTCGAAATTTCTTCATCTCGAGCATCCATAAATTCAACTTTTAAGTATGTTGAATTTTCTGGGATGGTTTCTATATGACTGCCAAAAAATATAGTTTTTGCCCACGTTTCAATTCAGGAAGCTGACTCGTATTGCGTAAGGCCTGATAGTTTGCCCGTGAATGCCATTCATGAATAACTGTCCCCGAGGGCATGAACTGGTTTTCATACAAAACATGACCACCATCTAACAGTTTGACAGATGAACCGTATAGATACTGAGATATGCTTTGGATATCCCAATAAGCAAAATAGACTTCTTCCTTGTATCTCACGATTTAAACTCCCTTTCAAAAACTATTCATTAATAGCGTTTTTATATTGATTAAAGAACCATTCGACAATACCTTGTGTATCGTCGTTGTGTCGTCCAGTCAATCCCTTACTGATAACGCTGACGCGGTAATCTCGCTGTCCTAACTCATCCAGCATATCAGGATAGGCAGACATGTCATAGTCATCTTGATACATAAAGGAGATAATGAATTTTGTTCTTGAGAAATCAGCTGACTCAAAAGCCGTCCAGAAACGTTCGTTAAGCTGAGCTGTAGCTTCACTTGATAATTCTCCTATTGTGCGATACACCAAATCCAGTGACGTTGGAAATCCTCCCGGACGAATAGTTGACTCATTTTCTGCCATATCTCCTAAGTTGACAAGAGGTTTTCCGACAATGACGGCATGAGGTTCCAACTTAGAACTATAGTAAAGGGCGCCAAAAGTACCCATTGATAAACCTGATAAGGTCAGTTGTTCCTTCGTAAAACCGAGTTCATCTAAGCAGTTATGAACCACTTGGAGAAGTTTTTGTTCTAGCTCCTCCGATCCAAGATAGAATGCGCCCCCTTCTGAACGCGGATCCCCTACTAGTAAGAATGGCGATCCCAAATTATTCATCATCCAGTATCCCTCGAATCCCTCTGCAGGACGGTACCCTGAAAAAAATAGATGTTCAACGGTGGTTTCAAATCTCCTGGATGGAAGAAATAAATCAGTTCTTCTCTATTTTTATCTCTAATTCGTTTTCCTCCGACTAACAAGTCTCCATAGCCTAGATGGGAGTCTCGATAGTGGCAGGGACCAAGTTTTACAATTCCTTGTCCTTTTGCTTGAATACTGATACTCAAATAATACGAATCATTTACATCTAACGTCAGAGGCCGATCAAAGCTCGTTTCATCATAAATCCATTCTTGCATGGGAGAATTTCCAGCTGGAAAACCTTTAACAACGTAGCGGATCGAACAACCTTCTGAAACCCTGAACTCAGGCCACAGATCTAAGGGCATCTCCCCACTCAGAAAAACATTATGTTGATAGGTCGCAATAGTTTGATAATCCTCGCCGTATCGGCCACACAAACGAAGGTAATTTGTTCCTTCATAACTGACTTGCCCCTCAAAAGATGGTGCAGCGACTAGATGATTAACACTTAGTTTCGTTCCATTTTGCTTAGAGAAAAAACCACGTGAAAATATATGTAGCATCTGCTCTGGATTTTCAAAATTTGTTTTCACAGCTTTTTTGCGCAAAAGAAATCGTTCCAACGTTTTTGTAGTGATTTGACAACGCTCATGATAGAACAGACGGTAAACCTGAATTTTCTGATCCAAGATAGTGACATACTCTAAATATTCAGCAGTATCTACTAACACGACATCAAACGGTTTGTCTACTTTTTTTCTTCTTTTTCCTGTTTTCCGCCTCAACTTCTATTTAAGATCCCTGATATCTTCTGGCAATAAAGAGACGATGTCTTCTGGTTTGACAAATGTCCATTTTATATTACTAGGAATTTCATATTGCTCCTGCCAATTTTCATCAGCAATTTGCAAAACACTAATTTTTTTCATTTCCCTTTAATTCCTTTATGGTATTTTTCCACATATCGACAATCTCACCCCTTTGTATACTGTTCAATCTTCTTGACTGAGTGAACTAGAGATTGATTCCAATGTTCTAAGTTTGTGAGGTAGTATAAGAGTGCCTCTTCGAAATCTGAAATATCATCTAGAATCCAACCGTTTTCTCCATGCTTCACATAAGAGGAACTATACAAGTTAACCTGAGGGATCCCTCCACTGATGCCAGCGATTTGAGTCAACACATCAGCTGGAGTTCCCAAATCTAGTATAATACGAACGTACTTCAGAACTTTAATCAAATCGCTGTCGCTATGAATGGTCTCAATATCAATCCGTTCGCGAACAATCTCCTCTTCATCATCAAGAACTCGGTTTTCACCTCTCGCTCTCTTCTCTTTATCAACAAAAAAATCAATTCTTGTTCATATTCTGGCTTAAGAGATCGATAGCTTTCTAGTACCTGTTTTATATAGGCCTCTCGGCCAAAATCCTGACTTTGTGTTCCAACCAGCAAGTCAATCCATTCATTTTTCAACATCATTTCAAACAAAGTCGTAAACACATATTGAATTTGATCTGCTGGTAGATTGTCGTAATTGACGTAAACAATTAACTCTTTTTTCTTTGACTATGTCCTAGGTTTAGATGAGTATCATAAGGCGGAATCTCATAAAAATCCCGGCAACTGTTCTAGATCCACATTAGTCGCTATCGTTTCAATTTTATTTAAACTATCAACAACGAAGAACGGCGTGTCTGTCAAATCCGTTAGCAGCTGCTCCTGGTTTGTAATTGGATAGCGATCTCCAAAAAAAGACAAGATAACATGATGGTTTTCCTTAATCTTTTGGAAAAAGTGATTGTGCTGCACATCTGACGAAATCACAATCGTATCATCCTTGGTTAGCGAAGAAGTTAAATACTGATCTAGTTTTTCATTGATCAATTCTTCGATATCTCGGTAAACTTCTTTTGCAAATGTAGCCTGCGCCTCAGGGTTGATAAGCACTTGATGATTTTCTGTACCCAAAAATTCCCTAAACTGCCATGTACCTTGTAAATTTAAATAATCTTGGTAGTAAGGCTGATCATTTTCAAAATAGATGATACTTGAAACAAATCCACGATCATCAAAAAATTAGCTGATGATTTGTCTGTCCACCCTCAAAATAAGTAATATCAAAGAAATTACCTGTTTGTGAAAAAGTTAATTTTAGCATAGTGTTCTTGATTTAAATATACCTCAATCATAAAAAGGAGTATAGAAGAATTCTACTCCCTTGAGGCCATTTAATATCTTCCAGACGAATTTTACGTACAGATACATCCGTCAGACCTTGTATGGTATCAAATAGATTCCATACAGTTTCTGGCAATATTCTTTGCTGATAAAGAAAGGTTCGAATATGTGGTGAATAGTTCAAAAATCAGAGTGGTATTTTGCCTCTCCTGATTGCTGAAACATTCACAGAAATTCACCGCATCATCAAACATCATATTTTTTTAGACACGTAATAGAAAGGCAGGGTGGTAGAATACCATTTCCGATCTTGTCTATACCAAGATGGTACAAAGTAAAACATATCCCTCTATTCTCCTTTAAATTCTAATTCTTTGTGGTAGTAAGTCCCAATTCTCAAAATACGTATTTCTTCATGCAAAGGCAAGAGCATACTGACTAAAATGATTAATGTACTTGGTATAGTCAAAAGCAAATTTGGAAGAGGTAGGAAGAAATTAATGAAATAGGGTAAACCAATAAAAACGATCAGGTAGAGTGCTCCTACGTTAGACTGTAAGGAAATGTAATGTTTCAAAACTTTTAAAGTTGCTTTCCCAGGCTGGATATAATCTAGGTATTCTCCTTGACGTTGTAAACGTTTCGCTGTTTCTTCTGGTTCTAAGTTGATATAGGCAAATAAAATTGCAAGAAGATAGATAGCAAGCAGGTAAAAGGCTAAACTTAGGGGTTTTGTAAAGTCAAATAAACTACCAAAATTTTTTGTAAAACCATGTCCAAACCAGTCTAATACCAACTGAAGCAACATAATAACACTCGAGGCATACATAATAGGCATTCCCCCAGAGGGAAGAAATTTGATAGGGAGGTAAGATTTGCCATAGTAACGACTACTTAACATGACTCGATTTAGAGGCAAACGAATTTCAGCTCTCTCGCAGACCACGGCAATATAGCCCAAGAGCAAAAATGAGATCGCCGCACCTACTAGAAAGGCTAATCCTTCTTTAGAAAAAAACAGATTGTCCTATCAATACCACTAATTGGTTAGCAAATTGTAGCAGAATTCCTGAAATAATAATAATTGTCTGCCCGCCTACTCCCTTGCTAACATTCAAACTAGCCAACCAGATAATAACAAAGCTTCCTGCTACAACAGTTGCTAGTACAGCCATATTATAAATCCAATCATCTACAAGAAGCAAAAAGCGTCCATTTTCCGAACGAGCTGTGTACATAATAGCTATCCCCTGTAACACGGAAAAAATCAAAGTGAGAATCTTTTGCACAAAATCCGCTTTTTTCAATGACCAGGACTGGATATTCCAACTTTTATTCAAGTTGATGACCTGCCAGACAATCATCGTCGTAATCCATGGACCTAGTCCCAGAGAAAACATGGAAATCTGAGAGACATCTACTCCTGCTAGGGAATACAAATAGGCCAAGGATTTTGCTCAGTTATTTGCGAAAAACCTGTATTGCCATTGTATCCTGAAGTAAAATATGGCGACCAAGTAAATAGATCGCAATGATCAAAAATTGTAAAAATTGCTCTTCGGAAAAATACTTGTTCGTTTCTGTTTCTTAAGACCGAAATGTTTCATCTGTCATCCTTTATTCTTTATATTTAGCAAGTCTTGCGATCATTTTTTAGCAATGTTCATGCACCATCGTAACAGCAAGACAACCCAAGAAAACAGGCTCATCCCACTGATAATCAAGATAGGATTAACTGGCTTACCATGATATTTCACCTACGAAATACAGGAGCACCTCATGAGTGTAAATCTACTTGGAGCTTCTCTTCTATCCTTGAATATTTTCATGTGAGAACACCTGTTCTTCCATTTTTCTATTTGAACATTATCAAATGCATAAACGGATTTACTTTAATCCTTAAAAATTTTTATAAGTATATCAACTCTGTCACCATGATTAACATCTAAAAACCATTCCCATACCAAATCTCTGAAAGGTAAGGAATTTTACGCTTTCTCATCTGATCATGATTTTTCGAAAGTTGAATGGATTTTATCCGATTTTTCTTATTAAAAAAATCATTTATGAAAATTACCAGTGCCTACTATTGTAGCATATTTATCAATTATTTTCAAACACGACCTCTTTTTATAAGTGTGAAGGGCACTTTATGAATTTTGAACAAAATCCATTTGGAATAGGATTGACTATTCTAAACATTTGTTTACTATTATAACTCAGACGAAAAAGACCGGAGCATCACTCTGGCCTTTTTCCTGTTCAGTTTAGCTTGTAACTAAACTTAGTCTTCTTTTTGCGGGTAGTAGTCGCAAGTCCTGCACCTAAGCTCCAAAAGAGCCAATCCTGCTCGCTAAAAGCTGACACCTGAGACTCACTTCCTGTATTTGGAAGGTGACCTTTTTCAGTTTGTGTCGCTTTTTTTCTTCTTGAGATTGTGCTCCTGTTTGAGCCAGTTGGTGCGCATCTGGATTTACAGGAACTTGTGGATTTGGTCCTTCTTGTGCTACAGCAGTTCCCACTTCCACAATGCGATCTTGCGATGCTACCTTATCAAAGGTTTCCTTTTAGAATGCGCTTCCCATTGTCCACTTCGATGAGATGAACACGTATACCTTTTTGGCCTTCTTGAATCACACGAGTTTGCCCCACTGGAAGTTTATCGTTCTTACGTTCTTGAACTTGGAAATCAACTTCCTCTTCTTCCACTAGGAGCTCTGGCTTGTGATGAACCAAATCTTTGACACCATCAAGCGGTTGAGCTGTACCACGTTTTAGTTCCTACTTCCACGATACGATCTTTGCGCAACTATCTTATCAAAGGTTTCTTTCGATGTACGCTTACCGTTTTCGACTTCTACTAGGTGGACACGAACACCTTTTTGACCTTCTTGAAGAACACGACTTTCACCCACATAAAGTTTGTCAGTCTTACGTTCTTGAACTTTGAAATCAATTGCCTCTTCTTCAACCAGAAGTTCTGGTTTTTCATGAACCAAATCTTTGACACCATCAAGCGGTTGAGCCGTACCACGTTTAGTTCCAACGAGAAGAACCCGGTTAACAGGAGCCTGAAGCACTTCACGGAGTTTCTTCACGAGTTCCGTCTGGACTAACAGATGTAAGAATGCGTTCCTTACCAACTTGTCCTTCTTGTTCTACATGACTTTCACCTACATATAGACTTGGATCTTCTTTTCAACAGTCTGGAAGGCAAGTTCCTTTTCGACAACCTCAAGACTTGGATTCTCTTCTTGAATAGCAGGGGCTGTTTTCTCAGAAACTGGTTTTTCCTTGGTTAACTGGATACGGTATTCCTTGACTTGTTTTCCACTTTCTGAAACGAGGCGAACAAGTACTGGAAGGCTATCGTCTCCGCTATCTACAACTGTTGAAGCTACTTGATTGTTTTCTTCGACTGAGACTTTTGGACGTTGACCTTTATAGGTAATCTGATAGTCTTGACGATCTTCAGCGAAGTCAGGAAGATCTTTTCCATCTACAAGAATCTTCGATGCAGTGCTTTCTTGAGGCAATTCGCTTGACGCAAGGAAGGTCATCTCAATCATCGCAACACCACTCTTATCAGCCTTGCGCTCCATACGCCATCTCATGGCTTTGGATTTGACAGCTTTAAATGTTACGTTAATTTCATCACCAGCTTCAATGTCTTTATCCGCACGATAAGGAACAGCTTCCCAGTTATCTGGATTGTTGAATGGATGGCCTGCATCGTAGGCTTGGTAGTTAGAATAGTAGGTAGGAACTTCAAAATCTGGGCCAATATAGCGTTCCAAAACGAGTTTAGATGGTGCATCCGTACCACTATCTGCAAAAGAAGTGGAGTTTGGCTTGCGCAACAGTCCGTTCGACAATCTTGCCATTTTCACGGAAGATAACACCTGCTGATACTTCTGGATTAGAAGATGGTGTTGGAGACCAGTTTGTCCAACGACGATTTTCTGAATGATCTCCGTCATTGAGGTAGTCCACACGGTCATGAGAACTGTCGTCAATATCATTAGTGGCTGGAAGCAAAAGGCTTGGTTACTGTTTTTCATCATAGTTAGGGTTGTTTGAGAGAGCTTCACCAAGTTTGTCTGTCACTCGTACAGTGAACTCAGCAACAAGGTCACTACCAAGGACATGGCCTCGAACGGTAAATTGACCTGCTTTTGTCAGATTTTCTGCTGGAACTTCTTCCCATTCAACTGCCAAGTCTTTTGTTTCGTAACCGTCTTTACCTGTGAAGTAAACAGGCACCTTCGTTGGCAATTCAAGTGGTTGCCCTACTTGTACCAAGCGAGCTTGTTTGACCGCATGAACTGGTTTACGAGAAAGTAAGTCCTTATCCTTAGTGAAGTGCAGACGGTATTCTCCTAAGATGTCGCCATTTTCAGCTTTCGCGATGACACGGACAGGCTCACCTTCACGAACGCTTGGAACAACAGTCGCGAGACCATTGTTGCTAACACTTGCCGTTACTGCAGGAACTTTTCCATCTGCAGACTCAAGGTAGTAGTCTGTCAATTCAGGGTTGAAGTTTGCTAAGTCTTTACCGTCAACTTGGATTCTTGTTTGTCCTTGTCTGGCTGCTGCAACTTGTTTCGCAAAAGATTTGTACTTCTGTGATAGAAGTTCCACGCTTATTATCCGCTTTCACCATGCGAATACGAACAGCATAGGTTTCAACCTTATCAAAGCTAAAGTGATTCATTTCTCCAGCCTTGAGTTGAGCTGGGGCTTTTAGATTGGTAACTGGTTTCCAGTTAGCTGGATCGTTAAATACATGGTTTTCCTCACCTACAAAGCTAGGGTTTTTAGGAGCTGTCGGAACGGTCTTACCGACATAATACTCAATCACATAAGACTTCGGTGCACCGACGCCATGGTCTTCGTGGAATCCGACACTTAGATTATCAACGGAACGTTTGCTCAAGATACCTGAATCTCCAAATAGAACACCGACTGAAGCTTCTGGATTACTACGGTTCCAGTTTGTCCAACGGTTAGCTGGGCGGTCATTAAAAGGAAATCAATTTATCGTTGACGTTTGAAACAGGGTCGCTCGGATTTGAGTCTGAAGCAAAGGCAAGTGGCAATTCTGAGCCGGTCCATTGGTCAGAAATGTTTGCACCTTGCTCAGTTTGAGCAGACACACGAACATGAAGTTTAGTTGTTAATTGCGTACCTTCTAGGCGACCAGTGACTGTAAAGACACCTTCCTTGGCGTATTGGTCTGGATCAATCGCGTCCCAAGTAACCTTAGCTGATGAAACGTGGCCATTTGAATCATAGGTACGAACACTTTCTGGTAATTGTGGTGCTTCTGCGATTGGTGTCGTCACACTGACTTCTTCAACTGAAACGATGCCTTCTACAGAGACTTTAGCACGCGCTTCAAGATCAAGACCTTCAACTTTACCTAGAACTTCAAAGGTTTGATAGTGGGCGAGTTTTTCTTTTGGAATGGCTTGCCAAGTGACTTTGTGGGCTTTAGGGAAACCTTTGTCATACTCAACCGTTACTGTTGCTGGAAGACTTGGTTCCTGATGCAAGTCTGTTACTACGTTTACTGGACGGATAGATTGCGCAACCTTCTTCTCAGTGTTGGCTTGGATAGTGAGTTCAACTTGACCTTTAGCCCCTCATATTCCGCTTTGAGAGTGACTGATCCTGGCTTATGCAACTCAAGCATTCCTTTACGAACTGCGACTTCCCTTCACCACTTGCAGAGAAGGTTACTTTATCAGCTGGTAAAACTGCTTGCGTTCCGTCCTGATAGTGAGCCCGAACAGACAATTTGACTGTTTGGTCTTCTTTAAGACCGTCAGCTTGCTCTACTTGTAAGCTCAAGTGGTCAATTTTCGGTGCTTCTTCAAGGAACTGAATTGCGTATGTTTGAAGAGGACCACCATCTTTTGGTTGAACATAGATGCTTGCACGCATACCGTTTGCTGCACTTGCTTGAAGGACTGTAACATCAGCATTTTCAGCACTTGCTGCGACTTCTGGCAATTGGCCACCATAAGCAAGAGTGCGGTATTGCATTGGATGTTGACTAGTGAGGCCTGTAACGGCTTCACCACCAACACTTACATTTGGCACTACAGGTGCTGCAGGATTGCCTTCTTCTACCACAAGGGTAGCATGAACGGTTTCGCCTCCCAGTTGACCAGTCATTGGAATACGTGATCCAGCAACTGACAGTTTGGCTTTATCTGCTTCCGCAATCTCCCACTTATCCACTTCGTATTCTTGAACGCTTCCATCTGTTACAGCGATAGAAACGTATTTATCAACAGCACTCAAGTCTGTTCCTGGAGCAACACGTTTAACAGTTGGTAGTTCTTTGGCAATTGCTAGAACCTCGACACGAGCCTCTACCTCACGTCCATCTGCCATACCTTTAACAGTCACAACTCCAGCTTGGCTTACATCTACAGGAGACCATGTTACTGGACGTTTTTCACGACTGCCATCACTGTAGACAAAAGCGACGGTCTTCGGCATTTTTGGTTCTTTCTCGATAACAGTACGTACTTTTGGTACCTCTGTTCCTAGAACTGTCTTTTCTTGTCCTTCCTTCTTACCAGTAAAGACAGTTACTTGACCAGATTTCAAGAGATCCGAATGAGCTGTTAGTGTGAATTTACCTGCTTGTTCAGTTGATTTAACAATGGCAACCCCTTTACCGTTAAAGGCTCTGCGAATCCAAGAACCATCTGGCTGCGCCTTATAGCGTTCACGGCTGGCTTGTTCCCCATTATCAACACCGACCAGTTGACCTTGTCCATGCAATTGGAAACGAACCAAATTATTGGCAGTTGGCACTACATTTCCTTGACTGTCAACGATTTCGTAGTAGATGTAGGTCAAGTCTTTTCCATCTGCAGCGATTGCGTGTTCTTCCTTGATAAGACGAACACCTGCTGGTTGGCCTGCAGTGGTAATCTTGTCACGTGCAATTTCTTTTCCAGCTTCATCGCGAGCTACAGCTTCCAAAGTACCTGGTTGGTAAGCAACCTTCCACTCAAGATAGAGTTCCTTAGCATTCGCACCTTCTTGGTAGGTACGGCCATCACTAGTTTGTTTCTTGTTGAAGGTCTTAACTCCAAGAGATTGACCGTTCAAGAACAATTCTACGCTTGCAGCGTTTGAATAGGCGCGAACTGGGATTTTTCCGTCTGCATCTTCGACTTTCGATGCCAATTCTCTATTTTCCCAGTTCCAGTGAGGAAGGAGGTGAACCATTGGTTTCTTCTTAGCAGAAACCCATTGGCTTTGGTAGAGATAGAAGTCATGTTTTGGAATACCCGCTGTATCTACGATACCAAAGTAAGAGCTCTTAACGGGAGTTTGGTTTTGATTGTGCCATGGCGTAGGCTCACCAATATAGTCCGTACCTGTCCAGATAAACTGTCCAGCATAGCCAGCATTGTCACGGTCAAAAGTCCATGAATCTGTTGCCGTTTTACCCCAGCCAACTCGGTCATTACCATAGTCAGACTGTTCGTAATGACGTTCAGGTCCGTTGCTATGTTTCAATTCACGTTCAGGACGATAGTAGCTACCTCGTGTACGGGTTGCTGAAGATGTTTCTGAACCATAAATCAACCATTTGGGATGTTTCGCACGAAGTTTCTTGTAGTTATCTTCTGAGTAGTTGAAACCAACCGCATCAAGTTCTTCGGCAATCTTCTCATGGCCACCACTACCATCTCCAAAGCGGAACTTATCTGCTCCCATGGTAACATAACGAGTCTTATCAACATCTTTAATCACTTTTACTAAGCGTTTAACTGTTGCAAGAGAGTGAGCCTTTCCGTCTGCTTCACCAATTTCATTCCCGATAGACCACATGAAGACAGCTGGGTTATTTTTATCTCTTTCGACCATGGTACGAAGATCGTAGTCAGACCATTTTTTTCACCTTTTCTGGCTTCTGGGTGAGTGGCATCTTTTTCAAAAGAAACGCCCGTAGTCATAAGGTTTCTTGCCACTCATACCAAGTATCAAAAGCTCTCTTCCTGAACCAGCAAACCAAGTTCTGCTGCGATTTGCAAGGTCTGTGGACTTGCAGGGTTATGAGTTGTACGGATGGCATTAACGCCCATCTCCTTCATTTGTTTGAGACGACGGTATTCTGCCTTATAGTTTTCTTCTGCTCCAAGCGCTCCGTGGTCATGGTGCAAGGAAACACCATGGAATTTAATGCGTTCACCATTCAAAGAGAAACCTTCATTTGGAGTCCAGTGATAGTAACGGTAACCAAACAAATCCTTCTTAGCATCAACCAATTGACCGTCACGGTAAACACGCGTAACCAGTTCATACAAGGCAGGTTTGTCATTTAAAACTGTCCAGAGTTTTGGTTGTTCAACTTCTAAAATCGCATCAAGGCTTGTTGATTCATGTGCTTTCAAGGTACGACTTGCCGTACGAACCACGCCTGTTACAGCCTGACCACCACGTTCAACGATTTGATATTCTGCCACAAGTTCATGGTCTTTATCATCTGTATTGACGATTTTGCTGGCTACATGAGTTTCAACCTTGCCGTGTTGCTGTTGTTCAAGTTTTGGCGTTAGGATGGTTGTCCCATTTTTCTCAACATGAACCTTATCTGTCACTTGCAAAGGTCACATCACGGTAGATACCACTACCTGAGTACCAACGGCTACTTGGTTGTTTGTTGACTGCATGGACAGCAATCACATTCTCACGACCATCTTTGTGAAGGTATTTGGTGATATCGTATGAGAACTGGTTATAACCATTTGGATAATGCCCCACTAACTGACCATTGACATAGACTTGAGAGTCCATGTAGACACCATCAAAGGTCACTCGAACATTTTTCTTGAGATCTTTTTCATCAAGTTTAAAGGTCTTGCGATACCAAGCTTCACCACCATTGAGCTGTCCACCCTCGTTTTGGGCAGGTGACTGATGATCAAAATCGTTAAAAGATACTCCAGTCGTGTGGGAGATCCAATTTTTTTGCCATGTTGATACATCTGCATCTGGTTTCACAGCTTCTTTAGGATTCGCATTGAGTTTAAAGTGCCAATTTTGATTAAAATTCACTTTTCTGTCTTCAATCATTTGATTTACTTCTTCATTTGTCGCAGCTTTCAAATCTTCCTTGACAGGCTTTTCTTGACTTGAAGCTTGAGATTCTACCTTTGGAGCTGTTTCTTCAGGTTTTTAGAGACGCTTTCTCCTCTTTTGGAGCTACAGGTTCATCTTCTTTCTTCTCTGGTTTGCTTGCTTTCAATTGGAGCTGACTTGACTTTTGAGTCGACACTTGCAACATCCTTGTGTTCTGCTACAGTTTGATCTTCTTTTTCCTCCACTGCCGGACTTTTCCTCTTTTGCTTGTTCCACAGTGTGGGTGATAGGAGTTTCATCCGCGAAAAACTGGTGATTCTCCAATAACACTTCCTCCAAATAGAACCGCACAGGTTCCAATCATGACAGAGCAAGCTCCTACAGCAAACTTACGAATGCTGTAGACTCTTTTTACGATTCCAATGGCCCTTTTCCATAAAATCCTCCTTTAGTAACCGCTTCCATTTTCTTGTAAGCGTATTACTTTTTCCATAGCCTTTTTACTCTTATTTTATAAAATAATATAGGGAAATTTCAATACCCTAAACATTAAAAAAATCATAATTTTTGATTGTTTTTTTCTAAAATTTGTAGAGGATTTTAAAAAAATATGAATGTAGTTTTAAAACAAAAATCAAACAATTTTTGACGCTCAGTTAAATATTATAAAAAAGTTCCTTTGTAAGGAACTTTTTTTACTTATAATTAAAGATTCCCCCTAGCCAACTTATCAGCTAGTTTAGGAAAGAGGGTATAAAACTTATGGGCTAGATTCAACAAAATTGGGAGATTGAGTTCCCGTTTATTTTTCCTATAGTCTTGACGATTTTTTTAGCAACCGCATCTGGTTCTAAGAGAAAGCGGTCAACAGACTTGAGGTAGTCGCCATCTGGGTCAGCCTGGTCAAAAAGGCAGTACGAATCGGTCCTGGATTGACCGTCGTTAGATAGACACCATAGGGCATGAGTTCAAGGCGCAGAGCGTTTGAAAATCCAATAGCCGCAAACTTTGTCGCTGAGTAGAGACTGGACTTGTTAGTCGCTATCAAACCTGCCATACTGATGATATTGATGATATGCCCTTTTTCCTCTCTCCTTCATACGAGCTCCAAAACGACGAGACAGATTCATCAGAGCAAAGGTATTGACCTCAAACATCTGGTGAATATCTTGATCAGAAATCTGGTCAAATTCCTCAAAAATCCCGTAACCAGCGTTGTTAATCAAGACATCAATCTCACCATAACGGAGATAGAGGTCAGCTACCATATCTTCTAGGACCGAGTCATCAGTAATATCGATTTCAATCAATTCTACATGGGGATGATTTCCATATAGCTCCGACAGTTTTTCCTTGTTTCTACCTAGTAAGATGAGTTGGTCATCTGGCAAGAGTTTGACCATTTCTTGGGCCAATCCACCGCTAGCTCCTGTAATCAAGATAGTAGACATGCTTTCTTCCTTTTCAATAACTGCTAGATTTCCACTTCTTCCAAGTCTTTAACCACATGGACATTTTCAAAAATAGTTGCCGCATCCTTCTTGAGCTGGCTAATATCTTTTGAGAGGAAACGAGCACTGATATGATTGAGCAAGAGGCGCTTAGCACCGGCTTCTGCTGCCACTTGTGATGCCTGCATATTGGTTGAGTGACCGTGATTGCGGGCAATTTTTTCATCTCCCTTACCATAAGTCGACTCATGGACAAGAACATCTGCATTGATAGCGAGACGCACGCTGGCATTGGTTTTTCGGGTGTCGCCAAGAATAGTAACTACCTTGCCAGGTCTCGGTTCTGAGATATAGTCTGTTGCCTTGATTTCAGTTCCATCATCCAGAACAACATCCTGACCATTTTTGATTTTTCCAAAAAGCGGGCCGAACGGAACACCAGCAGCCTTGAGTTTCTCAGCATCTAGGGTTCCTTCCAAGTCTTTTTGCATGACACGATAGCCAACACAGAAAAATAGTGTGGTCCAACTCCTCTGCATACACAGTGAATTTATCGGTCTCAAGGATTTTTGCCTAGAGAATCTTGGTCAAACTCATGGAAAATGAATTTTATAAGGCAGGCGAGAACCTGATACACGAAGACTAGTCAAGACAAAAGACTTGATTCCTTGGGGACCATAGATTTCCAAATCTGTCTGCTCTTCATTGGCCTGAAAAGGCACGGCTAGAGAGAAATCCTGGCAAAGCCAAAGATGTGGTCTCCATGCAGGTGGGTGATAAAGATTTTGCTGACCTTCCGTGGTCGAATCGTGGTTTCCAGAATGCGATTTTGCGTTCCTTCTCCACAGTCAAAGAGCCAGACTTCGTTAATCTCGTCCAAGAGTTTCAGGGCGAGACTTGAGACGTTGCGAGCTTTTAGAGGGCTGACCAGCCCCTGTTCCTAAAAATTGAATATCCATTTCGATACTTTCTAATTAATCAATATATAACATGGCTGTGCGGTTTTTCCGATCGGAAATAGCGCTTACCAGAAAAAAAGCAACAGCTTCTTGTAATAAATCCTCTTGGCTGTAGCCCTTTGAGACGCTTTGCGACCATCTGCTAAAACTTTCTAAATCAGTCAAAGCTGTGAGGCTCTCCACACTGACAACTTCCTCGTCCTCGACAGGCTTCATGTAAATATTACCAGACTCTTCAAAGACGAGTTGATGGGGGAAAAATTTGCGCAATTTCAAAAGAGCAAATCAGCTGTGATTTGCTTCCTCAGTTTTCTGAGAAAAATCCGTCCAAGACCTTCTTCCTCATAGCAAAAAGCCAAAAGGATTTGCCAGATAGATTGAGGCGGATAAAAGGCTTGTTTTCAAAGGTGAAACTTGGCTCAGCATTGTAGAGATTCAGTTCATGACTGAGTTCTGCAAAAATAATCCGTCGCAGACTTTGAGGGACTCTTTTTCTGGTAGAGCTCTGCAAAGTAGGCATTGACTACACTCGGAGGAGGTGTGATGAGAGCCAACTGCTCTTGTTCTGTTTTGCCAGCTAGAAGCTGATCCAGATAGACCTTGTCCAGACTTGTATAACCTCCATACTTTTAGAGCCAACGTTTTAATATCAGTCATAAAATTCCTCTAACCTCCATTTATTTTTCTCAGAAATGTAGCCTGTAATCACTTCCCCGTCATCTTGATAGTCACGATCTTCCAGAATCGCTACACTTTCTAAATCATGAATCTTGTAGGACTTTTGAAAAAGGCACGCGCAGGGTAAAGACTTCAAAAACATCCTTGATCTTCTCCAAAAACAATGCTTGCAAGTTCTCACGACTATCCTCAGACTTGGCAGAAATGAGAGCATAAGGCGTTTGAGTAGGCGTGAAATCCTCCACCAAATCCGCTTTATTGTAAAGAGTCAGGCGAGGAATATCTTCCATATCCAAGTCTTTCATGATAGACAGAACCGTTTTTTCGTGCTCCTCATGATAAGGATTGCTGGCATCGATGACATGAACCAGAAGATCCACATGCTTGCTTTCTTCCAAGGTTGACTTGAAAACTGGACACCAATTCTGTTGGCAAATCTTGGATAAATCCCAACGGTATCTGTCAAAGGTGACTTGAAGATTCCCCCAGATGGATACTCTTGGTTGTCGCGTCCAGAGTCGCAAACAACTCATCTGCCTCATACTGGGTCTTACTGGTCAAGGTGTTCATGATAGTTGACTTCCCGGCATTGGTGTAACCAATCAAACCAATCTTAAAGGTGCTTGACTCCAAGCGTTTTTCTCTGACTGTCGCTCGATTTTTCTCCACCACCTTGAGCTGGCGCTCGATATCTGTTATTTGATTGCGAACGCTACGACGGTTCAGTTCCAGCTGGCTTTCACCAGGTCCACGGGAACCAATTCCACCTGCCTGACGGCTGAGCATAATCCCTGACCAACCAAGCGGGGCAAGAGATACTTGAGCTGAGCTAGGTGGACTTGGAGTTTCCCTTCATGGCTTCGAGCCCGCATGGCAAAGATATCCAAAATCAACTGCATACGGTCAATGACCTTGACACCCAGAACTTCTTCTAGATTGACATTTTGCCGTGGTGTCAAGCGGTTATTGACGACGACAGTAGTAATTTCTTCTGCATCCACCATCCGCGCAATCTCTTCCAACTTACCAGAACCGACGAAGGTCTTGGAGTCATACTTTTCACGTTTTTGTCTGTAGCTATCGACAACGACTGCCCCAGCTGTCTTAGCTAGACTGGCCAATTCTTCCATGGAGAGGTCAAAATTGTCCATGCCCTGCAATTCCACACCAATAAGCAGGACTCGCTCCTCTTTTTTCTCCGTTTCAATCATCTAAAAACTCCTCTATCTGGCTTAAAATACGGTCTTGCACACCAGACTCTCCAATCTGATAAAAAGGTGACCTGCATGCGATTTCGGAACCAGGTCAACTGGCGCTTGGCAAATCGACGAGTCGCCTGTTTGAGACTCTCGCTCGCTTCCTCAAGAGTTTGCTCCCCACGGAAATATGGAAAGAGTTCCTTGTAGCCAATGCCTTTGGCTGCCTGCACATCAGGGTAGTGGTCAAAAGAGCCACTTTGGCCTCATCCAAAAGCCCAGCCTCAAACATCAAATCTACTCGACGATTGATACGTTCATAAAGCTGACTGCGTTCATCATCCAAGCAGATAATCAATGGTTCATAAGGACTTTCCTGATTTTCCAAATCCTGACCAAAATGGACGATTTCCAAGGCACGCATAGCACGACGACGGTTAAACTGAGGGAATTTCAAGACCTGCTTGCTCCACCAAGATGGGCTAATTCTTCATCTGAATAATGCTCCAAACTAGCCCGATAGGCCAAAATCTCCTCATGAGGGATCTCCCCACCTAGATGGTATCCTTCAAGCAAGCTCTGGATATAAAGCCCAGTCCCACCAGCAATAATGGCTAGCTTGCCACGTCTCTGAATATCCTCAATAGCCTTCTTAGCTTCTGAAACAAAATCAAAAGCCGAGTAAGACTCGGTCACCTCTCTGACATCAATCAAATGATGAGGAACAGAAGCTTGCTCCTCTGGGCTAGCCTTGGCCGTCCCAATATCCAATCCTCTGTATACTTGCTGACTGTCACCACTGACCACCTCTCCACCAAAGCGCTTGGCCACTTCAATAGCAAGGGCTGTCTTTTCCCAACAGCAGTCGGTCCAACAATCACAATTATTTTTTTGTTTTCATCTTTTTTTCCTTGAAAAAAATTTCCCATTTTTTTCGTTACTATTATTATAACACAAAAAGGTCAGTCAGAAAAATGTGACCTCTTGAGGAGCCTGGCTGATCGGGAAGATAAAGGAGGAAGACTCATGGCTAAAGGATTCGCTAAAGGTCTTGTAACAGGTGTCGCAGGAACTGTCGCTGCCGTTGCAGGTGCAGTATATGCAATTAAAAAGAAAGTGATTGAGCCAGAAGAGCAAAAAGCAGCTTTCATCGAAGAAAACCGCAAAAAGCGACTCGCCGTCGCGTATCACATTAATAAAAAAGAAGTTGAGAAATCTCAACTTCTTTTTTATTTCTTAAATAGCCAAATCAAACTTCAGCTGTGGCTTGACTGGATCATAGTCAACCAACTCAAAGTCCTCCGCTTTGATATCAAAGAAATTGGTCCCATCAGGCACATTCAAGACCAAACGTGGTTGGCAGTTTGACGGCTCACGACGGAGCAATTCCTGAGCTTGTTCAAATTGATTATCATAGATATGAAGGTTGTTGATAAAGTAGAAGAACTTCCCAACCTTCCATCCAAAATGCTTGGCAATCATCATCTGAAGAGCCACATACTGCATAGCGTTGATGTGGTGGGCCACCAGCATATCATTCGAACGCTGGGTCAAGGTCGCATCCAGATAGATGTCCCCATCAACCCGACGGACATCAAACATGGTCTGAAAGGCGCATGGAAGAAGACCATCTGTCTCCTCAAAAGCTTGGTAATCCCAGAGCGAGATGATATTGCGGCGGTTCCAAGGGTTGGCTTCCAACTGTTTGAGAATCTTGTTGATGATGTCGTGTTTCTTAACGACCGCCCCATAGCGTTCACCGATGGTTCCCGTATCTCCCACTTCCCAGTCATTCCAGTAGTGAACATTGTACTTGTCATTGAGCACATCTAGGCTATTAGACTGATCTTGGTAAATCCAGAGTACTTCCTTGATGGCAGATTTGATCGCAATGGGACGCAAGGTTGTGATGGGAAATTCCCCCTTAGACAAATCATACTCCGCAAAGGCACCCGTTACGTACTTGGAGTTGGCAACAGTCCCATCCTTATACTTGGGACGTGCTCTGCTCAGAAAAGACACCGTCTTTGAGGATTCGTTCAATATTTTCTTTAAAAATCGTATCTGCTTTTGTCATTTACTCTCACCTCAACTTTTATTGTTAACTAGTATAGCATAAAAAGAGCTTTTCTACATACTCAGATAATCGATGGCCCTTTTTATATTTTTCTAATCGTTCCAAATCATTGTCAGTGACAGACCTCAGTCTCGATAAATCTGAATTATGCTTCAAATCTGCTAATTTGACAACGCGTGCTAGAGAATTAGATTTCACATTTTCTAGATATGTTTGATAGTCTTGCCCCTTTTTCTTTGACAAAATTTGAACGGCTGTAACTACTGTTTCTGGTAAACCAGCTAGTAATAGTTCTTCAGCTGTAAAAAGGACTGTCCTCAATGACATCATGTAGCAGAGCCACTGCTTTTTTTCTTCTTCGGTATCAACTTGACTTGCTACATAGATTGGATGTTCTATATAATCTATCCCTGCCTTATCAAATTGCCCCACTATGAGCTTCCGTAGCGATAGGCAATGCTAGTTCAAGCATGGGTTGTTTTGATGTATCCATCTAGCGGCTCCTTCCCAAAATTTAAACCTATTTCGTTTTATTCGATTTTTAAAAAAGAGCTTGATAGATAACCAAGCTCTATTATCAATCTATCTTATTGCAATACAAGCGATGCTGCTCCGATTACTCCAGCGTCATTTCCTAGAGTTGCAAGAGCCAATTTAGTGGATGTGCGTACTTGTGGGAAGGTATTTTCATCATAGACCTTTTGAACACCTTGTAGAAGGAATTCTCCCGCAGACTGACACTCCCACCACCGATAACAATCGTTGATGGGTTGAGGATTGAGCCGATATTAGCACAAGCGATTCCCAAGTAACGTGAGAAGTTTCGGTAAACGATCAAGGCAAGGTCGTCCCCTTCTTTTGCAAGGTCAAAGACAGTTTTAGCTGTTACTTCTTCACCATCATCAATCAAGCGTTTCAAGGCTGCATCGCCTTCGTATTCATCGGCATAACGACGAGTCAAGTTGACAATCCCTGTTGCTGAAGCAACTGTCTCAAGACAGCCTTTTTTACCACAGGTACATGCGATTGGTTGGTCAAAGTCAACAGTGATGTGACCAAGCTCACCAGCTGCACCAGCAACACCGTGAAGCAATTTGCCTTCTGCCACGATACCGCCACCAACACCTGTACCAAGTGTCATAAAGACAACGTCCGGTTGGTTGTCACCAGCACCCATCCAGCGCTCACCAAGAGCAGCTACGTTGGCATCATTATCGATGAAGAATGGAATACCCAAGGCTTTTTCAATCTTTTCTTTAATTGGTTGAAGGGTTTTCCAGTTTAGGTTGTAGGCACCGATAACAGTTCCTTTTTCACGGTCAACCACACCAGGTGAACCCATCCCAATCCCTCGGAAATCCGTAGCTGACAATCCAAGCAAGTCCAAACGATGTTGAATAGACTCAATCATATCATCTACAATATGGCTACCTTCATCCAAAATATTGGTCTTAATAGACCATTTTTCTTGGATTTCTCCCTCTTGAGTTAAAATTGCAAACTTGATAGATGTTCCACCAAGGTCAATCCCAATAATCTTTTGACTCATCGTCTTCTCCTTTTTAATTGAAAATGCTTACAGATATAGTATAACAAAATCATTAGATTTGTGCAAAGGTTTGCAGGCTACAAGCCAAAATTAAAATATCTTATTTGCTTCACTATTTGTAAAAATTAGTCACCTAAATGTTGAATGGCATAGTTTGCTTCTTCTTTTGTAAATTTTCCAACATAAGAAGAAGTTAGCCACTCATAAATCTCTGTCTTTGATAAATGGTTATTCTTTCGGTATTCTCTTGCTGTAATTAAGGCATTTGCTTTGTAATCTGCATTTAAGTGATCGATGGCATACTGCGCTGCTGAACTTGAAAAACCATTCCACGTTAATTGGTTATAGAGATCTTTTTTTGACATATGTAAAACCGAATTATAGCTTTTCGCTTTATTTAAAGCAGCATTGTACTGCTTCCCATCTAGTTTTGGTTGCCGCACACCATCGTATCCTACATAGTGACGGCCACCATCTACCCATTTATCCCTAGCCATTTTACCATCTGATTCAACATAATAACGGCCACCATCTACCCATTTGCCCCTAGCCATTTTACCGTCTGATTCAACATAATAACGGCCACCATCTACCCATTCATTCTTGGCCATCTTTCCATCTGATTTGAAATAATAATTTCCTACCCATTTATTGCGAGCTTGGCTGCCTTCTGATGGTAGATTAAGTTTTTGAATTGCATAGTTTGCTTCTTCTTTTGTAAATTTTCCAACATAAGAAGAAGTTAGCCACTCATAAATCTCTGTCTTTGATAAATGGTTATTCTTTCGGTATTCTCTTGCTGTAATTAAGGCATTTGCTTTTGTAATCTGCATTCAAGTGATCGATGGCATACTGCGCTACTGAACTTGAAAAACCATTCCACGTTAATTGGTTATAGAGATCTTTTTGACATATGTAAAAACCGAATTATAGCTTTTACTTTATTTAAAGCGACATTGTACTGCTTCCCATCTAGTTTTGGTTGCTGTACACCATCGTAGTCTACATAGTGACGGCCTACCATCTACCCATTTATCCCTAGCCATTTTACCATCTGATTCAACATAATAACGGCCACTCATCTACCCATTCATTCTTGGCCATCTTTCCATCTGATTTTGAGGTAATAATTTCCTACCCATTTATTGCGAGCAGAGCTTCCTTCTGCGGTTAAATAATAATAGGATCCATAGTTTTTATCATAAATCCAGTCACTTTTAACCTTTTTCCATCAGAATCAACATAATAACGACCACCATCTACCCATTCATTTTTAGCTCTCTTTCCATCTGATTTGAGGTAGTAATTTCCTACCCAGCCAGACTGAACTTTAGATTGTGATTTATCCTGTTTAGGAGTTGTTTCTTTAGCTTTTTCAGTCGGTTTTGGTGCCGGCTTCAGCGCGGGTTTTGGTGCCGGCTTCGGCGCGGGTTTTGGTGCCGGCTTCAGCGCGGGTTTTGGTGCCGGCTTCGGTACGGGTTTTGGTGCTGGCTTCGGCGTAGGTTTTGGTGCCGGCTTCGGCGCGGGTTTTGGTGCTGGCTTCGACGCGGGTTTTTGGCGCGGGTTTCGGCGCGGGTTTTGGTTCTGGTTTCGGCGCGGGTTTCGGCGCGGGTTTTTGGTGCCGGCTTCGGTGCGGGTTTTGGTGCCGGCTTCGGCGCGGGTTTTTGGTGCCGGCTTCGGTACGGGTTTTGGTGCTGGCTTCGGCGTAGGTTTTGGTGCCGGCTTCGGCGCGGGTTTTGGTGCTGGCTTCGACGCGGGTTTTTGGCGCGGGTTTCGGCGCGGGTTTTGGTTCTGGTTTCGGCGCTGGTTTCGGCGCTGGTTTTGGTTCTGGTTTCGGCGCTGGTTTTGGTTCTGGTTTCGGCGCTGGTGTTTTCGATTTCTCAGCTTGATTTGGCGCCGAAGTTGTATTCTCTTTTACAATCTTACCGTTTTTAGATACATCCTTTTCTTGAGCAGAAACATGCTGAGCCGAAAAAGGAAAGGCTTCAGTTGTATCTGCAAATGAAATAAGTCCCAGTGTTGCAGTTGCTAAGCTGGTTACTAAAAATTTTTGATTTTTCATAAAAATCTCCATTATTTTAATGATTTATACCTATAGTATACCATATACTTTATTTTTGCTTTCAAATCAAATATTAAATATTCAGAAATAAATCTAAAACTTAATTGAAAAATCCATAGTTATATCACTTCCAACTCATACAAGCCTCTGACCGCATTACAACCATAGATAGCCTCCGCGTGGTTCAAGTCTGTCAAAGTCAGAACTTTTTCCTCTACCTGCCCTGTTTCCAGCAAATACTGACGATAGATTCCTGGCAAGATGCCAAGATTGATAGGCGGTGTGTAGAGCTTCCCAGCGATTTTCAGAACCAGATTTCCAATAGAGGTTTCAGCAATTCTCCTGACTTATTGTGGTAAATCTTCTCTTGTTCCCCTAGACTTAAGTGTGGTCTATGAGTTGTTTTAAAGTAGGTAAACGCTTGATTCAAAATCTGCTTCTTGCAGACAAAGTTTGGCTTTGCAGAAACTTGGACTGAGGGGTGTTAAGATTTGGCGACTGAGTTCTAGCTCTCCAGACTTGTTGAGGGTAATTCGCAAGCGGTAGTCTTGATTAACATCACAAGCTTGACACTCTTCCTCTATCTTTTTGTCTCAGTTTTTTTGGATCAAAAGGATAGGCAAAATATCGACTCGCCTTTGTCATTCTTTCTAAATGTTGTTCTTCAAACAACAAGCTCTTCTAGCTGATTCTCCCAGTTGTAATCAATTGGAAACGAGCTTGTTTTACGATAGAGTACATGCCTTTTTGATGAACCTCACGGTATTCAGATTCCCAGGTGCTATCCCAAGTAATCCCTCCGCCAACCCCATAGATAGCTTTCCCTTGATGCAGTTGGATAGTCCGAATGGCGACATTAAAAAATTCGTCGCCCATTTGGAAGCAAGAGACCAATCGTTCCGCAGTAGACTCCACGCGGGTGTGACTCCAAGTCCTTGATGATTTCCATGGTCGCAATTTTGGGTGCACCCGTTATGGAACCACAAGGAAAGAGAGACCGAAAAACGGCAACCAAGTCCACATCCTCTCGCAACTGACTCTTGATGGTTGAGGTCATCTGCCAAACAGTCGAATACTGCTCCCACTTGACACAGACGTTCTACATGTTCACTGCCCACTTCAGAAATACGGTTCATGTCATTGCGCAAGAGATCCACAATCATCATATTTTCAGAGCGATTTTTAGGATCTTGCTCCAACCAAGTCGCCTCTTTCAAATCTTCATCGTCAGTCCCCCACGCTGGGTTGTTCCCTTCATTGGGCGAGTCGTTAATTCTCGGTCATTTTGCTCAAAAAAGAGCTCTGGACTCATGGAAATCACTGCCATCTCATCGTGTTCAACATAGGCATTGTAGCCCGCCTCCTGTTCTACCACCATGCGATTGTAGATGGCAAAAGGATTGGCACTTAAGTCCTGCTTGAGTTGGACAGTGTAGTTGACCTGATAGGTATCACCCTGCCGCAAATGATGGTGAATCTGGGCAATCGCCTTTTCATAGTCCTCTGCTGACGTTACTTCCTGCCACTTTGAAGGCAGATCTACTTCCTCATAAGTCAGAGGAATAGGCGATGTTTCTACCCTATCATGAACTGTAAAAATATAGCAGATACTCTGCAAGTAAAGGAGCTTTATGAACTGCTAATTTCTCCTCAAAAGCAGGTGCAGTCTCATAGCTGATATAGCCCACCACATAATAGCCCTGTTCTTGGTAGCTTTCTACTTGTGCCAGCAAGTCCGCCACTTCTGATAAATCTCTCGTTTTTAACTCTTTAATCGGTTGGGTAAAGGTATATCTCTCGCCCAAAGCCCTAAAATCAATCACTGTTTTTCTATGCATATCTTAAGTATAGCACAAAAAGGCAGATACAGACAAAGCTGATCTACCTTTTTAGTCATTTCGACTTTATAACGATGCTTTGGCAAATAAATTTCCAGAGAATCCATCTGATTTTTGAAGGAGCTGTTTGTAAACCTTCCATTTAAGGTCTTCAGTATTTTTATAATGATTCTTTATATTTGGATTTTCCATGCTATCTAGGTCTTTTTGAACAGCTTCATCAAATAAGGACTTCAACTCAGCATAAGTAGAGATAGATCTGCCATTGATTTCGATTGTAGTGAAGCCGCTTTGAGCTTTGTCATAGACTTCTTTATACCAATGTTTCTTCCATGCTTCAAGAGTATCAAATTGGCCATTAGAGATTTTCTTGATAATGAAGTCATCACCCAACAACCCTTTGTTTTCATTGTTAGCTTCCGCCTTATATTTGTTTGAAGCGTAACCAATAAATCCGTTAAGATAACCATAGTATCCCCACATACGGAAAGCATTATGTTTGAATGAAATCGAACCAACTGTACTCTTGCTAGTATTACCACCAAAGATACCCGACATCATATTTACGGTTTGGTAAGCACTGTCAAAACCTTCCGAACGATAACGTCCATTCCTGGCATACCATGTTTTTGTAACGAAGTTATGATCAACCAATTGATCAATGCTCGTAATCGTCAATTTCTTCTCATTATCCGTTAAATCACGTAATTTATCCCATTGATGTGGCTCGCCTTTCAGATTGTTTCGCTCAGCGTTCGTACGCCATTCTCGGTCCATCTTCTTGAACCACTTACTGTTGTCGTCCAAGTGTTTTCCAATAACTGCATCTGCTTCTAGATGGTCCAGCATCATCAGAGCCTCGTTATAGTTCTTCATATAGTGATCAATTTCTTCACGGTTCTTTAACTTATTTGGATCATAATTGTAGATTTGAGTGCCATCATTCTGACGTTCATAAGCCATGTTCAAACCTAAGGCACCGTATTCACCATTTGGATTTGTCAACGATGGTGACTGGAGCATACCTTGCGCAAAGGACTCTAAGTCCGTTCCTTCACGATGATACCAACCGCCATAGTAAGCCATACGATCATTCACGTGAGTCGTTTCATGCGTAAAGGCCGATGTACCAAAATCACTTATCAACTCTGTCATAACAAAGTAGACAGCATCTTGCTGATTTGGAGCGGCAAAGATATATGCGTAAGCACCATATCCATACTGATAGCCATGATATTTATGGATCCGTCCAAAAAACTCTCGAATCGGAGCATAATCTGGTTTCCCATCCTTGTGACCATATCGGTTTGCCCAACCGATACCCGGCGCATCATGATTGTCCCAAACAGGTGTTGGAACACTATTTTCACTCTTGAGGAGCTTATTACGTACATTATCAGCAGCTAATTTTGACCAAAAGTCTAAGTAGTTCACCTGCTCTTTTGCTCTCTTATTGATTTCACTCTTGAAGGCTTCACGAGCCTCCTCAGTATTTTTACCATATTTTTCAAAAGCACTAAAAGAAATGGTATTATAGGTCGAAATCATGAAGAGATGCGAGTTCTTCAAGTTTAATAGAGGCAAAATCATCCGACCATGCACGCCATTATTAATCCCTTCATATAGACGATACTTCTTATGAGCAAAATCGGGGTTCAATGATGGCTGTTCTACCACATAAGCATTCTTTTCAATTGCCTTTTTAAACCAAACATTCATATCGGTTTCATTTGTAAACAATTTCATGTTATATGTTAGAAACTCATGAAGGCTTCCTTTACCTGTAGCACCTGCAATCACTCGACTATACGCATCTTGGGATTGGTCGCCCTTAAGATTGTTCTCTTTTGAGCCGATAGTGATCAAGCGATCTAAGACATTCACGTTCTTACCATAAAAATCTGGTTTAAACATCATAATATCTTTGATCGACAATCCATCATATTTAATACCATAGTATTGATTCAAATAAGCAAGCCCCATCATAATGTTGGCCTTATTGTCTTCAACTTTCTTAATGAAAGCACGTTGAGCTGACTTCATCATCATTTAGTTGATGATCTTCATTTTCAACAATTTGTTTTACCAAATTTCCAAGATTTTGTTTTTACTTCAGCAAAACTTTCTTCTAAGAATAAATCGCGAATGTAGCCATTTTCGTTCATCCGTGTTTTCTTGCGGTTTGTTCCGCTTATCCATAAGAGCGCGCACTTCAGGAGAAATCAACTCCACACTGGATAATGTTTCTTTTGCCTTTGCAATCAAACCAGCACGATCTTTCACCAGCATATTTGGCGTATAAACGATATTCTGGTTGGTCACTTCGTACTCTTTGACTTGTTTTACATCAGAGTCAGCTTTGGCAGTAACGGCCAATTCTTCTTTGGTACCATCAGCATAGTGAATCATGATCTGCTCAATAGCTGACAAGTCTGTTACAAACTGCCCATTTTTCAAACCAGTAACAGAAAGGACTTCTTTGGTCACCAAGTTTGAGCTAGCATCTAGTTTATTAGCTTGATTGACAATCCACTCTTTATTATAGAATGGTTGTAATTTTTCAATATTGCAATAGGCAAGTTCGCGGTCAGCTCTGTAGTCTTGAATGGCCTTGTACTCGTCTTCACGGTGTGTCAAACGGTTTAATTTATCTACAACAGGCTCATTGATTTCATACTCATGCGCTGTGATTCCCAGAGCAGCAATTTTCTTGTCAGCTTCTTCTTGCGAAATAGGCTTAATACGATGCTGTTGTTTAGAATACCTATATGAAGATTTTCCTTCACTCACACCAGTAACAACAAAGTTTCTATTTAAGCGGTCACCTGTCCAATAAGGATCATCATCAATATCAGATGAGCCATAGAAAATCTCACCGTTCTTAACTTTCATCATTGAAACAGTATCTTCAACGGAGCCCAAGGCATTTGTACTGCCTACAACACCGCCCGCGCTAATCGGTTCTCTCACATCGATAGTACCTTTAGCTACAGATTTTTTAATGGCTCCGTCCCGATAAACTGCATGGTTGTCCCCACCATTTTGTGACCAATAGGCGATGCCTGCAACTTTCGCTTTATTACCCGTTATTTGTGCATCAACATAGGCCTTCTCAACAGAACCTTTCCAGTTTTCTCCAACAATTCCAGCAAGAAAGGCGCCTTGGTTCCCACCAGCATGAAGCTTACCAATGAATGCCACATTTGTTAATCTACCGTTATTATCAATTTTATTGATCAAACCTGATACGTCATTATTTCCAACAACTATACCCGTTACTTTCACATTATTGATCGTTGTGTTTTTTATAACAGCAGCCAAGGGAGCAACTCTATTGGCCCATGGCATATGAATGTTTACCTTACCAAGGTTAAGGTCATGGATGTGTGCGCCTTCAGTATCGCCTAATAGTGGACGTTCAAGTTATGAATCGTGTATCGTTGACCGTCTACACTTGATAGCTTGCCTCGGAACTTCGTCGTTACATATGATTTACCAGCTACAGAAACATTAACCGCATTCAAGTCCGCACCAATCTTAAATTCACCAGATGGATTGGCCTGCATAGCTTTTACAAGTTCATTGAAATCGTAGTAGACATTCTCTTCATGAGTTTTTGGTTTGGCAAAAATAATGGACGTATTCTTCACTGAGCTGGTTACCATCTGTATGCTGAACGAGGTCAGGCGCTTTGGCAGTGACCTTATAAAGCGTTTTTCCATCGACTATCACTTCTTCAATTTTGTCAATCGCAAGGCGCGTCACCTTATTATCACGTGTAACAATTTTTAGATAGTAAGGCCTTACATCACTTGGAACAGAAGTTAAGAAACTACTATCCGTTTCCACGCCATTGTCGTCAACACTTATGAGGCTTGTTTCTTTTTATATTTTTAACTTCAATCTTTTTTTAAATCAATTCTCAGTGGTTCTTCTTTGAGAATTTCTTCCTCGTTTCCTTCACCACGATCATAAACCATTTTTTTGTTTCGAGTTTATAATCCTTGTAATACTGCAAATCTGTTAGAGTTGCAGTCAAGTTATCCAGTGAAACCGTCATGGTTTTGATAACTTCGTCGCCTTTTTCCAGGGTTAAAGTGATCGATTTAATAGTCGCCTTACTTGGATTTTTCCAGATTATAGTGAATCTGAGATGAGCGTTTCAAATCCTGAATATCAACCCTTGAAAAAGTCAACACTGGCTTTTCGAAGTTTTTGGTACCTAGTTTAACAATACGGTCTTGGGCTAACTCGATGACCTGTTCAAGAATTTCAGGCGCTTCCTGCGTCTTGATTCCTTTGATGGTCTTGTAGGTTCTGATAACCTTTTTCTGACCGTCTTTTCCTTCTTGGACCGTAACTTTATCGCCCTTTTTCAGTTGCGTGTCTTCTTCGACTATCTCCTTAAACGTAATTTTTTCAAGACTTTCTTCTACAAGAGTTCCTTCTATTGGTTTCGTACCACGACTTATTTTTTTAGTGACTGGTTTTTTGATGACAGTGGTTGCTGTATTTAAAACTTGGTCAGTCTCAACACCTTCGACAGTTTTATAAGTCGTTTTGGTAACTGGATCCCTTTTTCACCGTTTTGAACCACTATTTCTTCGTCAGTGTATTTTTGTAGGATCATCAATGATTTCCGTCTGGTAGTCAATCTCTGCGATTATGTCTTTAGTAATTATTCCTTCAGTTACTGTATATTCTGGAAGGTCCTCTTGAACAATGGAGTCACCTTCCTTACCAGTTTCCTGAGTGCCTTTACTTTCAAGCTTTTCAGTATACGCTGGTAAACTATCTTGAACAAGGGAGTCACCTTCCGTACCAGTTTCCTGAGTGCCCTTGCTTGCAAGTTTTTCAGTATACGTTGGCAAACTATCTTGGACAAAGGGACTCGCCTTCCTTGCCGGGTTCTTGGCTACCTTTACTTTCAAGCTTTTTCAGTATAGGCTGGCAAACTATCTTGAACAAGGGAGTCACCTTCCTTGCCGGGTTCCTGAGTGCCCTTGCTTTCAAGCTTGCCAGTATACGCTGGGGAATTGTCTTGAACGAGGGATTCGCCTTCTTTACCTACTTCTTGAGTGCCTTTGCTTTCAAGTTTTCCAGTATAGGCTGGCAAACTATCTTGGACAAAGGGATTCGCCTTCTTTACCTACTTCTTGAGTGCCCTTGCTTTTCAAGCTTGCCAGTATACGCTGGCAAACTATCTTGAACAAGGGAATCACCCTCTTGACCAGACTCCTGAGTGCCTTTGCTTTCAAGCTTTTCAGTATACGCTGACAAACTATCTTGAACAAGGGAATCACCCTCTTGACCAGACTCCTGAGTGCCTTTACTTTCAAGTTTCCCAGTATATGCTGGCAAACTATCTTGGACAAAGGGAATCGCCTTCTTTACCTACTTCTTGAGTGCCTTTGCTTGCAAGCTTTTCAGTATAGGCTGGCAAACTATCTTGAACGAGGGATTCGCCTTCTTTACCTACTTCTTGAGTGCCCTTGCTCTCAAGCTTTTCAGTATACGCTGGCAAACTATCTTGAACGAGGGATTGGCCTTCCTTACCAGATTCCTGAGTACCCTTGCTCTCAAGTTTTTCCAGTATAGGCTGGTAAACTGTTTTTGAACGAGGGATTGGCCTTCCTTACCAGACTCCTGAGTACCTTTGCTTTCAAGTTTTTCCAGTATAGGCTGGCAAACTATCTTGAATTAGAGATTCGCCTTCCTTGCCAGCTTCCTGAGTATCCTTGCTTTCAAGTTTTTCCAGTATAATCTAGGGCATTGTCTTGGACTAGAGATTTCCCTTTTTAGAAAAACTAGCTACTTTTGTGTCAGTTCCTTTAAAATAACCAATATACTCATATCCTTCAATATCGATCACACCTTTCGTTAGTTCTTCATTTGAGGAGGCCGAGAGTGTTTGATTGTAAGAAAGTAATTCTTTATTCTCAAAGGCAAAAGTAGCAAAAGGAATGAAGTTGCTGACACCAAGAGAACCAATCAAAAGCACTCCAAGAACTTTCTGACGCTGTTTTTTAGACACCAAAAAAACAGCTAAAGATGCTGTTGCAAGACCAAAACCTGCTAAAGCAAATTCTTTACTTCCTGTATAGGGAAGTTGTTGACTGTTAGTTGCCTTCTTGCGATAAACGACATAAATAATATCTTCATCATGAAATTCTGTAGGAACTTCATGATGAATCAAGGCTTTTTCAGACTCGGTTAATTCTTGCTCCGTCAAATATCGATAATGGACTGAATTCACTTCAGCTAATTCATCTGCTTGGACTCTACCAGCTGATAACAAACTAGCACCAACAAGAAAGGCCCCGATTGCTACAGGACCAACTCCAACAGTCAATTTACGAATAGAATACTTTTAGGTTTTTTTGAAACTGTTCTTTTCTCTTTTTCATTCTCATATCTTTCTAATAGAATCTTCTGGATACTGCGCACGCGCACCCCCGATGAGTTTTGGACGACTAGCTAGAGCTGTTACATGGGCATGACCAATCTCACGCAAAACTGGTCGAATCGGAACCTGCACATGCTTGACATGCATACCAATTGCGGTATCTCCGATATCTAATCCAGCATGAGCCTTGATAAATTCGACCTCAACTGGATCCTGCATAAACTTGAAGGCTGCCAACTGACCCGAACCTCCCGCATGAAGAGTCGGAAGGACACTGACGATTTCCAGACCAAACTGCTCTGCCAGCTGACGTTCAACAACGAGGGCTCGATTGACGTGTTCACAACCTTGAACGGCTAGATGAATTCCTTTTTCCTCTAGGATATCTAGGATGGTCTTCACAATGATTTCCCCAATTTCTTGACTGGATTCCTTGCCTATATGGCCGCCTAAAACTTCACTAGAGGATAAACCTAGGACAAAGAGGCTTCCTTCACGCAATCCAGCCTTTTCCAAAACATCTTCAATTACCTGCTGTGTTTCTGTTTTAATTCTACTTTTGTCCATCACTCTTAACCTCGTTTTTCTCCTACTATCATATCTTTTTTTACTGATTTTATCAAGGCGAACTAATCACTCAGAGTTGTCACTACAAAAACTTTAAAGAAGAATTTTCTTTTAGTAACAAAGTAAAGAGTCTGGGACCAGAATGCTTTCCAAAAAGATAACAACTAAAATGACCTGCTCCCTAAAAAGTTAAACAGAAGATTTAGCTTTTTAGCGAGCAGGACAAATCTCCAGCGATGCTTATTTTATCTGAGTTTGAACATAGTGGGTAATGACATCTGATGTGTACTGAGCTGTTCCAGGTCCAAATTTGTCAATGTTTTCCTTAAACTCTGGGTTGTAGACGTAGCCTTTGCCGATATGACCGAATACCTCAATAGAGCAGTCAAATCCATAAGTACGAATAGCTTGCAAGAGTTTGGCTGCTTCTTCTTGGTTTTCGACCGCTGTTGCAGTTAGTCCATTTTGAAGGTTTTGTGCCAAGGCTTGAAAAACTTGGTTGAAGGCGGCTGTGGCCTCTTCTTCGCGACCTTTTTGGCGTTCGAGAGCTTGATCCATGACTTCTTGGCCATATTTTTCTACCGCTTCTTGGTGGTATTTTTGATTGTCTTGATAGCTAAATCCAGTGAATTTTTCTTCAATAGTCATTTTTCTTTCTCCTTTTTGTTCTTGAATGGTTTTTTGCAAGGTGGAAATCAAGGTATCCAGATGTTGCCTTTCTCGAGTCAAACACTCCAACTGCTTAGTCAAATGGGGCAACAAGTCTGTCCTTTCTTCCTTTAATAGCTCTGCTATTTTTTCTAAAGAAAAGCCTAGATATTTGTAGTATAGAATGACCTGAAGGCGTTCCAAATCCTCTTTACTGTAAGTTCGATAGCCGTTTCTCCGACTTTAAAGGGACCAAGAGTCCTATCTTATCGTAGTGGTGCAGGGTCTTGACAGAGACACCTGAAAGCTGCGCAGCTTCTTTTGATATGGTACATGATTTCCTCCTTACAAGCATAGTATAACCCCTCCCCCTAGGTCAGAGTCAAGTGTTTTTGCGAAAAATTTTTAACTTTTTGAGAAAGGTGTGAAAACTTGAAAATGGTTTTCTTGACAGACCTTAGAAAACATGATAGGATAGTCAAGTCTATCAATCAAACAGAAGGCTCATAGAGAGCCATTGAGAGAGGGCTATTTGACAACTGCAAGTAGCCTTTTCTTATTTTAAAAAACAAGATTGGAGTTTCAACTATGTCAGAAAAATCACAATGGGGTTCAAAACTAGGCTTTATCCTAGCATCTGCTGGTTCAGCCATCGGACTTGGAGCCGTTTGGAAATTTCCCTACATGACTGCCGCTAATGGCGGGGGAGGATTTTTACTGGTCTTTCTCATTTCCACCATTTTAATCGGTTTCCCGCTCCTGCTGGCTGAGTTTGCCCTTGGCCGTAGTGCTGGCGTTTCTGCTATCAAAACCTTTGGAAAACTTGGCAACAATAACAAGTACAACTTTATCGGTTGGATTGGTGCCTTTGCCCTCTTTATCCTTCTCTCCTTTTACAGTGTCATTGGAGGTTGGATTCTGGTTTATCTGGGTATTGAGTTTGGGAAATTGTTCCAACTTGGTGGAACGGGTGATTATGCTCAGTTATTTACTTCAATCATTTCAAATCCAACCATTGCCCTTGGCGCTCAAGCTGCCTTTATCTTGTTGAATATCTTTATTGTATCACGTGGGGTTCAAAAAGGGATTGAAAGAGCTTCGAAAGTCATGATGCCCCTGCTCTTTATCATCTTTGTCGTCATCATTGGGCGCTCTCTCAGTTTGCCAAATGCCATGGAAGGCGTTCTTTACTTCCTCAAACCAGACTTTTCAAAACTGACCAGCGCTGGTCTCCTCTATGCTCTGGGACAATCTTTCTTTGCCCTCTCATTAGGGGTTACAGCCATGCTGACCTATGCTTCCTACTTGGACAAGAAAACCAATCTGGTCCAGTCAGGGATTTCCATCGTAGCCATGAATATCTCGGTATCCATCATGGCAGGTCTAGCCATTTTCCCAGCCATGTCAGCCTTCAATATCCAGTCTGAAGGGGGACCGAGCTTGCTCTTTATCGTCTTGCCTCAACTCTTTGACAAGATGCCTTTTGGAACCATTTTCTACATCCTCTTCCTCTTGCTCTTCCTCTTTGCGACGGTCACTTCTTCTGTCGTTATGCTGGAAATCAATGTGGGTAATATCACCAATCAGGACAACAGCAAGCGTGCTAAAGTGGAGTGCCATTTTAGGAATCTTGACCTTTGTCTTTGGAATTCCTTCAGCCCTTTCTTACGGTGTCATGGCGGATGTTCACATCTTTTGGGAAGACCTTCTTTGATGCTATGGACTTCTTGGTTTCCAATCTCCTCATGCCATTTGGGGCTCTCTGTCTGTCTCTTTTTACTGGCTATATCTTTAAAAAGGCCCTTGCCATGGAGGAACTGCATCTTGATGAAAGAGCATGGAAACAAGGACTTTTCCAAGTCTGGCTTTTCCTCCTTCGTTTCATCATTCCAATCATCATCATCGTGGTCTTTATCGCCCAATTTATGTAATCAAAAAGGACTTGAGTATCAATCTCAAGCCCTTTATTTTATGTTTTATGGATGGCTAACAATCAATTCCAAACCTTGTCCCTCTATCGTCCAAGCTTCAACATCACTTGGCAAGATAAAGTGGCTACCTTTTTGGATTGGATAGTTTTTCCCGTCAACTGTTAGCTGACCTTCCCCATCCAAGACACTCAACAAGCTATAGTCAGCTGTCTTTTCAAAGTCAACTTTTCCAGTGATTTCCCACTTGTAAACGGCGAAGAAGTCATTCGACACTAGAAGTGTTGAACGCAAGTCATCGGCCTTGATAGTCACTGGACGGCTATTTGCTGGCTCACCAATGTTTAAAACATCAATAGATTTTTCAAGGTGAAGTTCACGCAAGTTGCCCTTGTCATCCTTGCGGTCAAAGTCATAGACACGGTAGGTGGTATCGCTAGACTGCTGGGTTTCAAGAATCAAGATACCTGCACCGATAGCGTGCATGGTACCGCTTGGTACATAGAAGAAATCTCCAGCCTTGACAGGTACTTTTGTTAATAGACCATCCCAGTCTTTAGCTTCGATTTGCTGACGAAGTTCTTCTTTTGATTTGGCATTGTGACCATAGATAATCTCTGATCCTTCATCTGCAGCGATGATATACCAGCATTCTGTTTTTCCAAGTTCACCTTCATGCTCTAGTCCATAGGCATCGTCTGGGTGAACTTGAACACTGAGCCAGTCGTTGGCATCGAGAATTTTAGTCAAAGAGAGGAAATACAGGTTCTGGACGATTGCCAAACAATTCACGGTGTTCCGCATACAAAGTTGCTAGATCTATCCCCTCGTAGCGCCCATTAGCAACCTTTGAAACCCCATTGGGGTGGGCTGAAATAGCCCAGTATTCTCCGATTTTTTCACTTGGGATATCGTAGCCAAACTCATCACGTAGCTTGGTACCACCCCAGATTTTTTCTTGCATAACTGATTGTAAAAATAATGGTTCTGACATCTTATTCTCCTGTCTGATTTTTCTCCCCTCATTATAGCAAAAAGCTCCATCTAATTGAACTCTTTTTCACATATTATAAAGTAGGGAGAAGATTTTATAAAAATAGTGAACAAATGTGCTCTACTCAATGCTTGCACCATTGCTGGCAATGACATCCTTGTACCAGTAGAAGGATTTCTTCTTGCTACGTTTGAGGCTTCCATGACCAGCATTATCTCGATCTACATAGATAAAGCCATAGCGCTTGTTCATTTCGCCCGTTCCAGCTGAAACCAGATCGATACAGCCCCAAGTCGTATAACCAAGCAAGTCAACGCCATCTTGGTAAATGGCATCTCGCATGGCCTTGATATGAGCCTCTAAGTAAGCAATCCGATAGTCATCTGCTACATGACCATTCTCATCCGGTGTATCCATAGCACCTAGACCGTTTTCCACGATGAACATTGGCTTTTGGTAACGATCCCAGATAGCATTGAGGGTGATACGAAGACCAAGTGGGTCAATCTGCCATCCCCATTCTGAGGATTCAAGATAAGGATTTTTGAGAGAGGCAAAGATATTTCCAGCAGTTAATTCTTTAACTTCTGGATCACCTGAGGCTACTAGACTTGCATAGTAAGAGAAGGAAACAAAGTCAACAGTATTGTCCTTCAACAACTCTAAATCTTCTGCAGTCATTTGAATCTCGATTCGCTCACGCTCCCACTGCTTCTTGGCGTAGTTTGGGTATTCCCCACGCGCTTGAACATCAATGAAGAAGTAACTCTTGCGGTCTTCCTCCATGGCTGCCCAGTAGTCTCTTGGATGGGCTGTGTTAGGATAGTATTGCCCTGCAGCCAACATACATCCCACCTTATTTTCTGGGTCAATTTCGTGGGCAATCTTTGTCGCAAGAGCTGAAGCTACCAACTCATAGTGTGCAGCCTGATATTTAACCAGTTCTTGATTTTCTCCTTCTTCAAAACAGAGCCCAGCTCCCATAAAGGGGGCATGGAGAATCATGTTGATTTCGTTGAAGGTAAGCCAATATTTGACCAAACCCTTATAGCGGGTAAAGAGTGTGCGACAAAGTTTTTCATAGAAGTCTAACATCCGACGATTGCGCCAACCACCGTACTCTGTAATCAAGTGCATAGGACAGTCGAAATGAGTGATAGTCACCAGAGGTTGGATACCATACTTGTGGCACTCCTTAAATAAATCCTCATAAAAGGCTAGACCAGCTTCATTTGGCACTGTTTCGTCGCCCTTAGGAAAAATCCGAGTCCAAGCAATGGATAGACGATAAGTCTTAAAGCCCATTTCCGCAAAAAGGGCAATATCTTCCTTGTAATGATGGTACATATCAATAGCTTGCTTGGCTGGGTAAAAATAGCCCTCCTCAAACGAAAACATCTTTTTCTGACCTGTGATAATGGCTTCACGCTCCTTACCGATTGGAACAACATCCACGTTGGCCAACCCACGACCGTCTAAATTATAAGCACCTTCACATTGATTAGCAGCCGTAGCACCACCCCAAAGGAAGCCCTCTGGAAATTGTAGTCTTTCTGTCATCACTTTACCTCACTTAATTCATTATTTCTATTATACTAAAAAGAGGACAAAATGTTTGAAACTATATGGGTAATGATGTCCTGAGCTGGCTTTTACGTTTGATTAAAAACAAGCAAGAGTTTGAGAATTTTGTTATAAAAATGTAAACTATCACAGTCTTGTGATAAGAAAAAGACCGGATTGCTCCGATTTTTTTGATTCATAGAATGTAAAAATGAGTAGCTCTTATCAATTAATAGATTGATTAATCGTCAGCAAGCCATGGTTAATTATTGCAGCAATATCTTCAAGACCGTGAAGAATAAAACTTCCTATAATCAATCCTAGAATAATTGAACAAATAATCATGGTAATACAGATTAGATAAATATCCTTTTTTTGCATATCGACTCTCCTCGTAATATCTATTCATGGAGATACTTTCAATCTCAAGGTTCATTGATCATTATGTGACAATTGTAAGGTTTACAAGAACCATAAAGTAGAGCAGTAAACTGAACGCCATCTTCACTCTCTCTTCCTAATAAAATAAAGAAGCCCTCTTACTATATCTATTTAAAAAATATTTCTCCTTTCCATATCAGTCACATTTTCTATCATTACATTTTTATTATAAGATTTCAGGATAGCGCTGTCAACCATTTATATGCAAGTTCTTTATATAAAAAAGACCGGATGGCCCGATCTTTCAATAGTTCATATTCTCACATTCTTTTTTAAGAATCATTATGGTTAACTTCAAATGACTAAGCGTCCTATTTCATACGATAAAAATCAATCACTAGACCAGCAGGGCCACTCACTAGCAAGGATTCTGTTCCCCAATCGGTTACAGTTGGACCGTTTAAAACCTGGATACCAAGTTCTTTCAACCGTTGGTAGTTCTGGTCTACATTCTCAACCTCAATGTGAAGAATGATTCCTGACTGAAAGTTTTCCAAAGGAACCAAATGATTTTGGGACAACATCAGACAGTGACTGCCAATCGTAAACTGAGCAAAACTGTCATCAACATAATCTGACTTTTTATCCAAAATACACTCCAAGTCAGCACAGACTTGGGGAACATCTGAAACGATAATATCTAATTGATTTAAATTCATTTACTATCCTCCATAAAAAGACCGGATTGCTCCGATCTTTTTAAGTTCCACGAAGGAATTATTTAATTGCGCGTGATTGCAATCCTTCTTCTTCCAAGAAGAGACGGAATGGTACGAGTTCTTCTGCTTCGTATTTTTCCTTAAAGGCTTTGATAGCTTCTTCTGAGTGAAGTTTTGGATCCAACTCAAGTACTTCTACTGGAAGTGGACGGTGTGGAGTGATGTGAGCATCGATAACAACAGTTTACCTTCTTTGTTCAATTTAACAGCTTCTGCAACAACTGCATCGATATCTTCGATACGGTTTACAGTGAACCCTACAGCACCTTGCGCTTCAGCGATTTTCGCATAGTCAGCATTAGGGAAGTCACAACCAAACAAGTGTTTGTTTGTGTCTTCGTATTTGTCCTTGATGAAGGCATATTTACCATTTGAGAAGACAACGTTGATAACTGGAAGGTCGTATTGAACGTTTGTGATAACGTCTGGGTAGCACATGTTGAATGCACCGTCACCCATGATATTCCATACTTGGCGATCTGGATTGTCTTTCTTAGCAGCGATACCACCAGGAAGGGCAATTCCCATTGTCGCAAAGAGTGGAGATGTACGCCACATGTTCTTAGGTGTCATGTGAAGGTGACGAGTAGATGTTTGAGTAGTGTCACCTACGTCGATTGAGTAGATAGCGTCTTGATCAGCATGTTTGTTGATTGCATTGTAAACTTGATACAATTGCAATTCACCCTCAGTTTTACCTTCGAGTTTGTTCATGTAATCACGCCAGTTTTGGTTGTTCTTAACGTTTGCACGCCACCATGGAGTTGATTCAACTGGGTTTACTTTATCAAGGATAGCTTGTGCTGCTTGACCTGCATCACCAAGGATTGAAGCGTCAAGGGCATGACGTTTACCAAGTTTGTAAGGGTCGATATCCACTTGGATGAATTTTTCAGTGTTCTTGAATGCTTCGTAAACTTCAGCAAATGGGAAGTTTGAACCAAGGAAAAGAACTGTGTCTGCTTCAAAGACAACTTCGTTGGCTGGTTTCCAACCAACACGGTAAGCAGAACCTGTCAAACCTTCATAGTTCCATTCGAAAGCTTCAAAGTTTTTACCAGTTGTAATGATTGGTGCTTTAATTTTACGTGACAATTCAGTAATCACTTCACCAGCTTTAACACCACCGTAACCAGCATAGATAACTGGACGTTCAGCATTGTTCAAGATTTCAACAGCTTTGTCGATTTCAACTTCGTTCAAAGCAGGAGCGATGAATGAACGTTCGTATGAACCTGATCCATAGTATGAGTTTTCGTCGATTTCTTGGAAACCAAAGTTTACAGGGATTTCAACGACAGCTGGACCTTTTTTAGAAACTGCAGCACGGCAAGCTTCGTCGATTACTTTCGGCAATTGCTCAGCGTAAGCTACACGTTTGTTGTATACAGCGATACCGTTGTACATTGGGTTTGGTTCAATTCTTGGAAGGCATCCATGTTCAATTCGTTAACTGGACGTGATCCAAGGATCGCTAGGAATGGAGTGTTATCCATAGCTGCATCGTAAACACCGTTAATCAAGTGAGTCGCACCTGGACCACCTGAACCAACTGCAACCCCGATTGAGCCGCCGAATTTAGCTTGCATAACCGCTGCAAGAGCACCTGTTTCTTCGTGGCGAACTTGCAAGAAGCGGATATCTTTGTCTTCAGCCAAAGCGTCCATCAATGAGCTGAGTGTTCCTGATGGGATACCGTAGATTGTGTCTACGCCCCATGTTTTCAATACGTTGAGCATTGCTGCAGATGCAGTAATTTTCCCTTGAGTCATAATGATAACTCTCCTTCAAATATTTTTAAATCTACTAAAAAAGTTTCGTATACTTTTTTGAAAACGTTTCAGCAAATTTTTACTCTACTAATTTACCACATTTAGTTCGACTTTACTAAGAATCTGCTCACAAGTTCTTATTATCTATTACAGTACAGTTTGAAAACGTTTTTAATATCTGTTTTATAATAAAAAGCGAGCAAGCTCGCTTTTAGTCTATTTTACTAAAGTTTAACAGAAGGGAACTGGTCAGAACAGATACTGAACTAAAGGCCATGGCTAGACCTGCCAGTTCTGGGTTGAGGCTCAGTCCAACACCTGAAAAGACTCCTGCTGCTATCGGAATTCCGACGACATTGTAGATAAAGGCCCAGAAAAGATTGAGCAGAATTCGATTAAAGGTTTTCTTGCTCATGTCAAAGGCACGAACCACTCCTAAGAGGTTATTAGTTGTCAACACCAAATCTGCTGACTCGATGGCGATATCTGTTCCAGCTCCCATAGCAATTCCCACATCTGCTACACTAAGGGCAGGAGCGTCATTGATGCCATCACCAACAAAGGCTACTTTGCCAGCCGCTTGTAGTTTATGGATTTCGTGGGCTTTTTCTTCTGGTAAGACACCTGCAATGACCTCTTCGATTCCGATTTGATCCGCAATCGCACGCGCCACACCTGCATTGTCTCCTGTCAGCATGACTGTTTTAAGACCACGTTTTTTCAACTGACCGATGGCAAGCTTGGCATTTTCCTTAGGAATATCTTGCAAAGCAAGCAAGCCTTTGATTTCATTGTCCACAGCCAAGAACACAACTGTCTTAGCTTCTTTTTCCAATTGTTCTAGTTTTTCTTGATAAATGCTAGAAATATCCATGCCATCCAGCATTTTAGCATTTCCAAGCAAAACTTGTTTTCCATTGATTTGCCCTGAAACACCTTTTCCGTGCAAGGCTTGGAAATTTTCCACAGTTTGTAACTCAAGTCCAGCTTCACTCGCTCGTTTCACAACGGCTTCAGCCAGTGGGTGTTGAGAAGCTTCTTCCAAGGAGGCTGCCAATCCAAGCACTTCTACTTCGTCGCCGATGATATCTGTTACCACAGGCTTCCCTTCCGTCAAAGTTCCAGTCTTATCAAAGACAAGAGTTTGGACTTTCTGGATTTCCTGTAGAACCATTCCATTTTTGAGGAGAACTCCCATCTTGGCACTGCGTCCTGTCCCTACCATAAGGGCTGTCGGTGTTGCAAGACCCAAGGCACAAGGGCAGGCAATAATCAAAACCGCCACTCCGTAGAGAAGAGAGGACACAAAGCTAGCTCCAAGCACGACTACACTATCTCTCAACAAGACAAACCAAACCCAAAAGGTCACAATCCCTAAAATGACAACTGCTGGAACAAAAATCCCTGAAACTTTATCAGTCAAGTCCTGAATCGGAGCACGACTTGTCTGAGCTTTCTTCACAAAATCCACAATCTGAGCCAAAACAGTCTCTGAACCAACTTTTTCTGCTCTAAAAACAAGTGTTCCACTATTATTGATAGTTGAACCAATGACGGTATCTCCAACTGTCTTGTCCACAGGCAGACTCTCACCTGTCACCATAGACTCATCAATACTGGAGACACCTTCCACTACGACACCATCAACCGCAATCTTTTCACCGGGACGCACTCGAATCAGGTCACCTACCTTGACTTGCTCCAAGGGGACTTGAACATAGTTATCCTCACGCAAGACTTCTGCAGTTTTAGCCTGCAAGTCAAGTAATTTCTCCACAGCTTGGGAAGTATTTTTCCGCATTTTCTCCTCAAAAACGGCTCCCATAAGAACGAAGAAGAAGATAAATGCAGCACTTTCAAAGTAAACGGGGAGACCAGCGAAGAGGGCAACTAAGCTATAGAAATAGGCCACTAGGGTGCCCAGAGCAACCAAGGTATCCATGTTGGCATTGTGCTTTTTAAAACTAGCCCAAGCACTTTGGATATAAGGACCACCTGCTACTAGCATAATCGGTGTTGTGGCTAAAAAGGTGCCCCAACGCATGACTTGGTGACTAATTCCTCCTGTCGACATCCCAATCATGAGAATCACAAGAGGCACAGTAAAGATACTAGTAATCCAAAAACGCTGTAAAAGTGATAGAGATTTTCGAGTCTTCTCAACGACTGTATAGCTTCCTTTCTGCATCTTCATGCCACAAGAAAATTCATGTTGACCTAATTCTTGAGGGGTAAAACGAATTGTTTTCTCTTCGTCTACGCCGATTGGTTCCAAGATGCCTTCTTCTTCAAAAAGAATCTCCTTATAACAGTTTGAAGGTGTCACACGGTGAAAGGTGATCTCAGCAGGAACTCCTTTTTGCAGTTGAATGTGGGCTGGATGGTAGCCTTTGTCTGCCGTGATACGGATTTTTTGAACACCATTTTCAAGACTTGCTTTTACAATTTCAGTCATATCATTCTCCTATTCTACAATCATCTTGCCGTGCATCATATTCATGCCACAAGAGAAACCATACTCTCCAACCTGCTCAGGTGTGATTTCCACTACATACTCTTCCCCCATAGGCAGGTCCGCATGTACACCAAAGTCTGGAAAAACAATTTGGTCCAGACAGGGTGAAGGGTCCTTGCGGTCAAAGACAATGCGGGCTGGCACTGATTTCTTGAGGACAATCAACTCAGGCGTATAGCCTCCCATGACTTCCACTCGAATCTCTTGGTAGCCCTTTTTTTGCTGGGCATTTTGTCCAGATTTTTCAGGCTTTTTGAAAAACCAAAACAAGATAAACGCGATAAGGGCAATACAAATAATGGTTACAATGCTATTTAACATGACGTCTCCTTTACATACAATTACATTTTACTTCTGTTACAGCGCTTGATTTCTTCTCAGAAATCACAGCTTCCAAGTCTTCCAAGTCAGCCTGAGTAAAATCACATTCAGCAATCAAATCAGCCAACAAGTTCTTAATCCTACGAGAACAAACCTTGTCCTTGATATCTTGGACAAGTAAATCCCGACTTTGGTCCAAAGTTAAAAGGGCTGAATAGACAAAGAACTTGCCTTCTTTTTTCCTTGTCAGACACTCTTTCTCAACCAAACGAGCCAAAAGAGTTTGAATGGTTGACTTGGACCAGTCGAACCGCTCCGCCAGAACCCTGATCAAATCCGTACTAGTCTGCTCTCCTTGCATCCAAATAATCTTCATGACCTGCCATTCTGCATCTGAAATCTGCATCATCACACCTCCAAAATCTACATTTGTCAATTACAATCATCAGTATACTATTAAAATCTACATTTGTCAACTATAAAATTAATCTTTTCTTTGAAAAATTGAATTTTAACCATATAATACAGGATTTTCAGTCAAATCTTACTATATAAACTATAAAAATATGCTATACTAAAGAAAAAAGAAAACAACCACTAGGGGTGCGTAAAGCTGAGATTAACAACTGTTAGACCCTTTGACTCAATCTAGGTAATGCTAGCTGATGGAAGTGGAAATGATAATGTGGACTAGCAGTCTTCTATTACCTTTCTAAAACAGACCAGCTTATTCTTAAGAATACAAACTTCAGTTGGTTGGGAGGTTTTAGATGACTTATTTACCCGTTGCTTTAACCATTGCAGGGACTGACCCTAGTGGTGGGGCTGGCATTATGGCAGATTTAAAGTCATTCCAAGCTAGAGATGTCTATGGAATGGCTGTTGTGACAAGTCTTGTTGCTCAAAATACCAGAGGTGTTCAGCTAATCGAACACGTTTCTCCTCAAATGTTGAAAGCCCAATTGGACAGTGTCTTTTCGGATATCAAGCCTCAGGCTGTAAAAACTGGGATGTTGGCAACTACTGAAATTATGGAAATCATCCAGCCCTATCTTAAAAACCTGGATTGTCCCTATGTCCTTGACCCTGTTATGGTCGCTACGAGTGGTGACACTCTGATTGATACCAGTGCCAGAACCTACCTAAAAACAAATCTGCTTCCCCTTGCAAGTATTATCACACCCAATCTTCCTGAGGCAGAAGAGATTGTTGGTTTTTCAATCCATAATCCCGAAGACATGCAGCGTGCTGGTCGCCTGATTTTAAAAGAATTTGGTCCTCAGTCTGTAGTCATCAAAGGCGGCCATCTCGAAGGCGGTGCTAAAGATTTCCTCTTTACTAAGGATGAGCAATTTGTCTGGGAAAGCCCAAGAATTCAAACCTGTCACACCCATGGTACTGGATGTACCTTTGCTGCAGTGATTACGGCTGAACTAGCCAAGGGGAAAACCCTCTATCAAGCAGTCGATAAAGCCAAGGCCTTTATCACGAAAGCCATCCAAGACGCCCCTCAACTCGGTCATGGTTCTGGCCCAGTCAACCATACAAGCTTTAAAGATTAAAAAAACTCTCTAGTTCCCACTTTAAGGGAATTAGAGAGTTTTTATACTTTTCGAAAATCTCTTCAAACGACGTCAGCTTTATCTGCAACCTCAAAGCTGTGCTTTGAGCAACCTGCGACTAGCTTCCTAGTTTGCTCTTTGATTCTCAGTGAGTATTAATTAGAAAATAATATCATCCAACTTTGTTAAAAAGGCTTGCGTTTTTGCCTCAATATCTTCTGCCTGCATCAAATCACGCACTACAGCTACTCCAGCTATTCCAGTATCAATAAGTTGGTCAATATTCTCTGAAGTCAAGCCTCCAATAGCAACTACTGGAATGGCGACCTTTTGGCAAATTGTTTTCAAGGTTGAAATCAGGGTGATGGGTGCATTTTCCTTGGTGGTTGTCGGAAAAATGGCTCCTGTCCCCAAGTAATCTGCTCCCCCTTCTTCTGCCTCGAGGGCTCTTTTTACCGTTTTAGCTGTGACACCGAGTATTTTTTCAGGTCCCAAGACTTGTCGGGCAACCGAAACGGGTAATTCATCGTCTCCGATATGCAGACCTGCAGCATCAACTGCAAGACAGACATCCAAACGATCATCGATGATCAAGGGTACCTGGTAGGCATCTGTTATTTTCTTGACTTGTTTTGCCAGTTGATAATATTGATTGGTTGTGAGATTTTTTTCTCGTAATTGGACTATGGTAACACCTGAACGGCAAGCCGTCTCAACCTTTTCAAGAAAGCTTTCCAAGGAATCTTGGTAGCGATTGGTTACCAGATACAGTCTAAGCACCTCTCTATTCATAAACCTCTCCTTTGATAGCATCTAGCCAGTTTTCATCTCTTTTGAGGAGTGAAAGCTGATTGAGTACTTGGTAGCGAAATGCTTCCAATCCCATTCCTTGAACAACTATTCTCTCAGCAGAGATATTGAGATAAGAGACCGCTAAGCAAGAAGCTTCAAAGGCAGTCTTTCCTTGGCTGAGAAACAGCTGTCAAGGCTCCAACCAAGTCTCCTGTCCCTGTTATCCAGTCTAATTCTGCACAGCCATTTCCCAGTACAGCGACCTGATTCTTCGAAACGATGAGGTCCTTGGGGCCTGTGACTAAGAATGACATACCTGGATAGGTCTGACACCAGTCTTTCAAGACTTGAAGTAAATCCTCAGTTTCTTGATCTTTAGCACTGGCATCGACCCCAACGCCATGGTGTTTTAAGCCAACAAGACTTCGAATTTCCGACATATTTCCTTTAAGGACCGTAGGTCTATAGTCTAAAAGGTCTTTAACTAAGCTCTTACGAATGGATGAAGCTGTTACGCCAACCGCATCTACTACCATTGGGAGACCAGCTTGAGCTGCATAAGAAGCTGCCATACGGATTGCTTTTTCCTTCTCAGCTGACAAATGCCCCAAATTGATGAAGAGTGCCTGGCTTTGCTTAGTAAAATCAAGAACCTCACGAGGGTCATCTGCCATGACAGGTTTGCATCCCAGAGCCAAAATCCCATTTGCTAGCATTTCACAAGAAATCTCATTGGTAATACAGTGAATGAGGGAAGTCGTTTCCAGAGGAAAAGGATTTGTCAATTCCAGCATCAGTCTATCCTTTCAGCAAAGAAATATCCCTGCACTTTTTTAAAGAATTCCTGCTTGATTAAAAATCGAAAGGCAATAAAGGAAATCGCTGTCCCAATCAAGGTTGCTCCGAAAAATCGAGGCGTGTAGATAAACCAGCTAAGCTTAGCAGCTGATCCTGTAAAAAGTACCATAACAGGATAGGAAACAATAGAACCAATAATACCTGTTCCCAAAATTTCTCCCAAAGCAGAAAAATAAAATTTTCGACCATACTTATAAAAGAGACCTGCTAGAAGGGCTCCAAAAGTCGCTCCTGTGAGAGCTAAAGGCGGAATCCCTTGAGTCGTCATACGGATAAAGGCTGTCACTGTAGCCATAACCAAGGCATAAACAGGTCCCATCATGATTCCTGCTAGAATATTGACTACACTGGACATCGGTGCCATTCCCTCAATCCGAAAGATAGGCGTAAGGACTACATCAAGGGCAATCATCATGGATAAAATGGTTAATTTGTGAACTTGTAATTGGTGCTTTCTCATATTTCTATTCTTCTCCTGTTTCTAAAGACTGTAAATCACTCTTCCATGTCTGGTGTTGGTAGGCCATTTCCCAAAACTTAGCTTCCATATGAACACTAATGTGGAAGGCATCTAGCATTTTTTGCTTGTCTGTCTCGTCACTTTCTCGATAGAGTTGATTGACCAGAGCCCCTTCCTCTCTGATTTGCTGCTCCAACTCATCCGTAATATAAGTTTCAATCCATTGTTGGTAGAGAGGATTTGGTGATGGTTTAAGATTAAGTGATTTGCCTATATCATGGTATAACCAAGGACAAGGCAGCAAACTTGCAAAAGCAATGGCTAGATTTGCTTCTTCAAATTGCCGATAAATATGCGAAACATAATGATAACAGGTTGGAGCAATTGGTTGTCGCTCCATTTCCTCATCATTAATTTTCAATTCCTTGAAAAACTGTTGGCGGATAAATAATTCCCCTTCTACTAAACTCTGAGCATTTTGTTTCAAGAGTCTTTTCATCTCTTGGTTTGAAGTCTTATCAGCCAGAAGGTGATAGATTTCTGAGAAGGCCTTCAGATAGTAGGCATCCTGAATCAGGTAATAGCGGAAAATGGCAGGTTCTAAATTCCCCTCTTGCAACTGTAAAATAAAGGGATGATGAAAGGAAGCCTGCCAAGCTTCCTTGGATAATTCCATCGCAATATCTGTAAATTCCATAATAACTCCTTTATAAAAATAGACTGGTTTGCAGCAATAAAAAGAAAAGCAGGTAGATAAATTTTGTTTTTTTGGCAATATAAAGTCCGATAGCGATTCTCCACCTGTGCATGTTCGTCATATCCATGCGCCGATAGGGCTCTCAGGTAAAGATGGCGCCATCTAAAAACCGTCATCAGAACCTTGCTGTAAATCAAGGGAGACCAAATATGCAGTTCTTGACCGCGTAATAAGCAGGCTTCCTTGAGAGACTTAATTTCTTGCTGAATGAGAGGAAAGGAATTAAATACCACAATCAAGGCATAAGCCCATGACCGTGATAGCCCCTTTTGAATCAAGTACAAGAGAAGCTCTTTTAAGGAAATAGAGGAAACAAAGACAAGGCCTATACAAACTGTAACGAAAGCCCTCGTTCCGAGCATGACTGCCTGCGAAGCATCTCCATGTAACTGAACTGCCCAGTAGTTAGCCAAAGATGGCAAAATGGCGAGTAGAATCATCCAAGCCAACATCTTAAATCTACGGTAATAGAGCATAAAGAGAATACAAAATGCTACTACCGAAAGATTAAGAGCAATCGAAGGAATGAAAGATGTTTCCAAGGATAAAATCAGCAAGAAGAGACCGATAATCGGTGTCTGGGTTGCTACTTTGACCATACTATCTCACCTCCCTTTGAGCATTTCTACGCCATTCAGAGTATTGATTGGTTTGATAATTGTCACTTCTTTCACATGACTGAGTCCCTGACTAGTCATCTCAATCCAATAATCAACCACAGAGATCAAGGAATCTAAACGATGGCTAATGATCATAAAACTTCTTCCTTGATTTCTCTCCTCCACAATCCACTGACAAATAACAGCAAGCTCTATCATCCAAACCTGCAAAAGGTTCATCTAGCAAGATCACAGAAGCCTTGCTGGTCAAGATGGTCAAGAGCTGAAGAATCTTTTGCTGACCACCACTTAATTGATAGGGACTCTTATCGAGTGCCTGCTCCAGATCAAAATACCGTAAAGCTTGAAGAATACGCTGATTTCTTTCAGAGTCTGGACCATCTAATTGCAGTTCCTCTCGCAGACTGGCTCGGATAAACTGCTTCTCAGCCTCCTGAACAACACCCGTCAGGTCACGGTACAAACTCTTTTTCTTTTTCAGGACCGAATCCTTCCAGAAAATGCGCCCCTTATACTTTTGAAATTGAAGAATGGAGCGAAAGAGGGTTGATTTCCCGACACCATTGTCACCCAAAATACAGGAAATCCCTTGGTAGAATGTAAAATCCGCAATTGAAAAGAGGGGACGCTTGTCCAACTCACAAGTCGTTCTATCCATATGGAATAGTTCTGGGCCAGAAGCAACTTCCTGTGAAGCAACCTGTGTCATCTCAGAGGTAGGGATTTGAAACACTTCCCTTAGTTGTCCATCTCTTAGCTCCACCATATGGTCAATATAGGCTTCATAGTCTGTTAAATCATGGTCGCACAAAATAACTGTCTTCCCATTAGAGGCCAACTCTTTTAAAATCTCCAAGATCTCTATCCTACTCTTACGGTCAATGGAAGCGAAGGGCTCATCCAAGAGATAGACCCTAGGATTCATAGCAAAGAGAACTGCCAGTGCAGCCTTTTGCTTTTCCCCACCTGATAAGTGATGGATGGGACGGTGCAAGATTGCCTTGCAGCGACATTGCTGGACCACCTCTGCTATTTTAGAATCAATTTCCTGAACGGGATGCCCAATATTTTCCAAGGTAAAAATCAGCTCCTCAAACAAGTTCTCCATGGTAAATTGATGCTTGGGATTTTGAAAGAGAATACCAACCGTCTGGACACGTTCGATGATAGAAAGCTGACTGACCTCGCTCCCATTTATCAGGACTTGACCGCTATAGGGAAGAGAACTGACTTGGGCAATCATTTGAAAGAGACTCGATTTTCCTGAACCACTGCTTCCAACTAACAATATAAAGGCTTGCGCATGAAAAGTAAAATCAATCGGTTCCGAAAAAATTGGGGACTGAATCTCCCGTAATTCCAGACCCATCTATGCCTTGCCCCCAGCTGCAAACTGATGATAGAGTTTGACAATGGCACGAACCAAGATGGTACAGAAGAAAAAGACAGAAATAAAACGTACTACAAGTAAGGAAAGAACAAAAGGAAGTGAAAAGGCGTAGTAACCTAACTTAATGTACTCATAGACAAAGCTAACAAGCGTAATCCCAATACTATTGGCAGTTAGAGAGAGCCAACTTTCATAGCGATTCTTGGTTACGATAAAACCAAGTTCACTTCCCAAACCTTGAACCAAGCCAGACAAAAGGGCACCTAGACCGAATTGGCTACCATAAAGGACTTCAGCAAGCGCAGCTAGCACTTCACCAATCGTTGCACTTCCGACTCTTGGAACAAAGATGGCCGCAATGGGCGCAGCCATACACCAGAGACCAAAGAGGATTTCATTGGCAAAGGCCTGTAAACCAAGAGGGGCTAAAATCAGAGTGAGGATATCAAAGAGATAGCCAGATCCCACAAAAACGCCACCAAAAAAGATAGACAAGAAAGCAAGTAAGATAACATCTTTTAATTGCCATTTTTTCAACATAAAAAACTCCTTTTTTAAAGAAAAGTGGGGCATTCAAGGAGACCTACCTAAATGCTTTGTATCATCTTCATCCAGTTTCGTAAAAGAAAAAACTCTAATTACAGATAGGAATTAGAGTTCAGCTTACAAGATTAGACAGTTCTTTTCGACATACGAAAAAAACATTTCACATTTCCCTTCGTCAGTCTTAACTGTATCAGGTTCAATGGGTATCATCTCAGCCTAAAGCACCCCAAATGTCTTTATTATTTAATTACTGGACTAGTATAACAGAATTTGAAAGCCCTAGCAAGATATTTGACCGGAAAATATATTTATATAGCTTATGAAAACGATTTAATCTTTCTATACACGAAGAAAAAAACCTCCACATCAGGTGGAGGCCGTCTCTTTATCAATACAACTTTTAAGTCACGAGGGTCGACTGGGAAGGTTGGGTTGTATGGGTTGTGACGGAGTTTGAAGTGTTTGACATCCTCAATAGTCTGAGTTCCAGATAACTGCATGACTGTCTTCAATTCATGCATTCAAAGTGCTCAAAGACTTGACGTACACCAACACTACCACCAAGAGCCAAAACCATAGATCACAGGGCGTCCAATGGCTACTAAGTCAGCTCCTGAAGCCAAAGGCTTTAAAGACGTGCTGACCACGACGAACACCAGAGTCAAAAGACAATTGGCACACGTTTATCAACTGCTTCAGCGACTTCTTGAAGCGAGTCAAAAGCAGCTGGTCCCACCGTCGATTTGTCGACCACCGTGGTTGGTTACCCAGATACCAGAAGCACCCTGCATCAGTGAACGTTCAACGTCTTCACGGCATTGTGGACCTTGACATAAACAGGAAGACCTGAGTATTCAGCGATAAACTCTGACATCGCGTGGAGATAAGCGTTGTTTGGCTGATTTGTAAACAAAGTCCATTGATTTTCCAGCACCTTCTGGCAGGTATTCCTCAACAATCGGCATACCAACTGGGAAGACAAAACCATTGCGTTTATCGACCTCACGATTGCCCTCCCTACAGTCGCATCTGCCGTCAAGACAATCGCTTTTGTAGCCTTCAGCCTTCACACGCGATCCATGATATGACGGTTAATGCCATCATCTTTACTAAAGTAGAATTGGAACCAATGAGGTGTCCCTTGAAGGGCTTGAGAAATTTCTGGCAGGTCAACTGTTGAGTAGGAGCTAGTTGTATAGAGTGAACCAAACTCGTGTACTCCACGCGCAGTCGCAACTTCTCCTTGCTCATTAGCTAGTTTATGGGCTGCAACAGGTGCCATAATGATTGGTGAAGATAGTTTTTCACCATCAAATTCAACCTCTGTGCTTGGATTTTCAACATCACATAAGGTCCGAGGAACAATGAGTTTGTGGTTAAAGGCACGGATGTTCTCGCGTAAAGTGAAAGTATCCTCTGCTCCACTAGCGATATAACCAAAGGCAGCTTTAGGAATAACTTGTTGAGCCATTGGCTCCAAATCATAAGTGTTAATAAAATCTACAGGTCCTTCTGCATTGCTTGTTTTAAATGACATAAAAGTGTCCTCCTATTAAGTAAGCGTTTTACTTTTTTTCTTTTACATAAACTATCTTACCTCTTTTCAGAATCCTTTTCAAAAAAATTTTGTCTGAAATTTCAAATCACAGACATGATAAATATTTTCTATCATTGTGATAAAAATTCATATTATCCAAACATGCCCTTTTAGTGCTACAATAGCTATATCATTCCTAGACGGAGGTTCTATTTTGGATTGGTCCATTGTTGAACAATATCTACCACTATATCAAAAGGCTTTTTTTCTGACCCTGCATATCGCAGTTTGGGGAATTTTGGGTTCTTTTCTTGTTGGTCTAATCGTTAGTGTCATTCGGCATTATCGCGTTCCTATCTTTTCACAGTTAGCAACAGCCTACATCGAATTGTCACGAAACACGCCCCTTTGATTCAGCTCTTCTTTCTCTATTTCAGGCTTCCCGAATCAGGAATTGTTCTTTCTTCAGAAGTCTGTGCAACTCTTGGCCTCATCTTTTTAGGAGGCTCCTATATGGCGGAATCCTTCCGAAGCGGACTAGAAGCAGTTAGTCAAACCCAGCATGAGATTGGCTTAGCTATCGGTCTGACACCCGTTCAGGTTTTTCGCTACGTAGTCTTGCCACAAGCTACCGCAGTGGCTCTGCCGTCCTTCAGTGCCAACGTGATTTTCTTGATTAAGGAAACCTCAGTTTTCTCTGCAGTAGCCTTAGCCGATCTCATGTACGTCGCCAAGGACTTGATTGGACTCTATTATGAGACAGACATTGCACTGGCCATGTTGGTAGTTGCTTATCTCATCATGCTGCTACCCATCTCGCTAGTCTTTAGCTGGATAGAAAGGAGGCTCCGCCATGCAGGATTCGGGAATACAAGTACTCTTTCAGGGAAATAATCTCCTGCGTATTTTACAGGGATTGGGTGTCACGATTGGGATTTCCATCCTCTCTGTCCTCTTATCCATGATTTTCGGTACGGTTATGGGAATCATCATGACCTCCCATTCTAGAGTCGTTCGTTTTTTAACACGTTTTTATCTAGAATTTATCCGTATCATGCCTCAACTGGTTCTGCTCTTCATTGTTTACTTTGGTTTGGCTCGAAATTTTAATATCAACATTTCTGGAGAGACTTCTGCCGTTATCGTTTTTACACTCTGGGGAACAGCTGAGATGGGGGACTTGGTACGTGGAGCCATCACTTCTCTCCCTAAACATCAGTTTGAAAGTGGACAGGCACTGGGCTTAACTAACTTGCAACTTTACTATCACATTATCATTCCACAGGTCTTGAGAAGACTGTCGCCATAAGCTATCAACCTCGTCACTCGGATGATCAAAACGACTTCCTTAGTTGTCTTGATTGGGGTTGTGGAAGTTACCAAGGTTGGACAACAAATCATCGATAGCAATCGCTTGACCATCCCAACCTCTTCCTTTTGGATTTATGGGACCATCCTGGTCTTGTATTTCGCAGTTTGCTTTCCTATTTCCAAACTATCTACTCACTTAGAAAAACACTGGAGGAACTAAATGTCTGATACTATATTAGAAATCAAGGATCTAAAAAAATCCTTCGGAGATAATCCCATCCTCCAAGGACTTTCCATGGATATCAAAAAGGGGGAAGTTGTCGTCATTCTAGGACCATCTGGTTGCGGGAAAAAGTACCTACTTCGCTGTCTCAATGGCTTAGAAACCATTCAGGGTGGAGATATTCTTCTGGATGGCCAATCCATTATTGGAAACCAGAAAAACTTTCACTTGGTTCGTCAAAAGATTGGCATGGTCTTTCAAAGTTATGAACTCTTTCCCCATCTGGACGTCCTGCAAAACCTCATCCTAGGTCCTATCAAAGGCACAAGGGACGGGACAAGAAAGAGGTGACTGAAGAAGCCCTGCAATTACTCGAACGTGTCGGACTGCTTGATAAAAAACACAGTTTTCGCTCGCCAATTATCTGGTGGACAGAAAAGCAACGGGTTGCCATTGTCCGTGCCCTGCTCATGCATCCAGAAATTATCCTCTTTGACGAAGTGACGGCTTCGCTGGATCCAGAAATGGTGCGTGAAGTTCTGGAACTCATCAATGACTTGGCTCAAGAAGGGCGCACCATGATACTGGTAACCCATGAGATGCAGTTTGCCCAAGCCATTGCGGACCGCATTATCTTTCTCGACCAAGGGAAAGATTGCTGAAGAAGGAACGGCTCAAGACTTCTTCACCAATCCACAAACCAAACGAGCACAGGAATTTTTAAACGTCTTTTGACTTTTAGCCAGTTCGGCTCATATCTATAAAAGGAGATTTTTATGAAAACTACTCAAACCAATTCTAACTGTTTTTTGCTCTAGCATTTGCGCTTATCTTTGTCACAGCTTGTAGCTCAGGTGGAAGCTCTGATGCTTCATCAGGAAAAAGCAACCGCCAAAGGCTCGCACTATTGACGAAATCAAAAAAAGCGGTGAGTTACGAATCGCGGTATTTGGAGACAAAAAACCATTTGGTTATGTTGACAACGACGGTTCCTACCAAGGCTACGATATTGAATTGGGTAACCAATTAGCTCAAGACTTAGGTGTTAAAGTCAAATACGTTTCCGTTGATGCTCGCCAACCGTGCTGAATATTTGATTTCAAACAAGGTGGATATCACGCTTGCTAACTTCACAGTTACCGACGAACGTAAGAAAACAAGTTGACTTTGCGCTTCCATACATGAAAGGTTTCACTGGTGTTGTTTCACCTAAAAGATAAGATCATTAAAGATGTTAAAGAGCTGGAAGGTAAGACCTTGATTGTCACAAAAGGAACCACTGCTGAAACCTACTTTGAGAAAAATCACCCAGAAGTCAAACTTCAAAAATACGACCAATACAGTGATGCTTATCAGGCTCTTCTTGACGGACGTGGAGATGCCTTCTCTACTGACAATACTGAAGTCCTAGCTTGGGCTCTTGAAAAATAAAGGGTACGAAGTAGGAATTACTTCCCTCGGTGATCCAGACACCATTGCGCCAGCAGTTCAAAAAGGAAACCAAGAATTGCTTGACTTCATCAATAAAGATATTGAAAAATTAGGCAAAGAAAACTTCTTCCACAAGGCCTATGAAAAACACTTCACCCAACTTACGGTGATCTGCTAAGGCAGATGATCTAGTGGTTGAAGGTGGAAAAGTTGACTAATACTTTCCGAAAATAAAAAGAAATCAGGTAATCCTAGTGACTACCTGATTTTCAATATTTTAGGCATTTTGCCAATTTTCTTGGTCTTCTTTGAATCGTTTTAAGAGATCCAATCCTCTGGTGTGATGTAGCCTTCTTCCTGAGCTAGGTGGATGAGCTCGCTGTAGTTTGAGAGAGTCACCAGTTTCACGCCTGCGTTTGCAAAAGTTCTTATCTGCTTTTTGCTAGTTGATAGCTAAAAATGGCTACTACACCGAGAACATCTGCTCCTTCACGCTTGGCGTACCGCTACCGCTTCGAGAACAGAACCACCAGTTGAGATCAGGTCTTCTACAATTACCATTTTTTTGCCCCTGGGCTACACGGCCTTCGATTTGGTTTCCGGCTCCATGGTCTTTTGGTTTACTACGGATATAGGCAAATGGTAGATTCATCTTATCCGCGATGATAGCTCCGTGAGGAATCCCTGCTGTCGCTGTACCAGCGATGACTTCAACCTCTGGAAAAGGGTCTGCTTTGATAGCATCCACAAAAACCATTTTTCAATCAAAGTTCTAGTTTCCGGGTAGCTAGGGTCACACGATTATCCGTATAGATAGGTGACTTGATACCAGATGCCCAAGTGAAAGGCTCTTCTGGTTTGAGATAAACCGCTTGAATTTTCAATAGATGGCTAGCAATGTCTCTAGCAAGTGTCATGGTATACTCCTTCTTATCCTTAAATCTATAATCAAATACGCTTTAGACCCAATCGCGTGTCCATTCTTCCTTGATAGCATGGTAGGCTGCTACAGGGTCTGCCGCCTGTGTGATAGGACGGCCTATTACAATGTAGTCACTACCGATTTGATAGGCTTGACCAGGGGTTACCACTCGTTTTTGATCCCCTGCTTCAGCACCTGCTGGTCGAATACCTGGTGTCAAGCAGATAAAATCTTCGTTTGTAGCTTCCTTGATGAGTTGGGCTTCTTGGGCTGAGCAAACCACACCATCTAATCCAGCTTCTGCTGTTTTCTTAGCATAGTGAATCACTGATTCCTGCAGACTAGTTTTGGATATTTTTGACAGTCTTGCATCTGCTCTTCGGATGTTGAGGTCAATTGGGTCACCGCGATAAGAATCTCTTGATCACCAAGGCCTTCACGCTTGACCTGCATCATTTCAAGCCCACCTGCGACTCTGAACATTGGTCATATCGACACCCAGACTTGACAAGATTTTTCATGGTTGACTTGACCGTATTTGGAATATCATGCAACTTGAGATCCAAAAACACTCATGTCCCAATGATTTTAAATAACGCACAACTTCGGGACCTACTGCATAGTAGATTTCCATTCCTACCTTGACATAGAGTTTTTCCTCCGCTGGAAAAAGGGCTAAAAAATTCTTTGGCTTCCTCGAAACTTGGAAAATCCAGAGCAATGACTCAGGCGACTCTCACGCATTCTTTTCTCCTATTCTTTGCTAACAGTCCATTGCTCAAAAAGGAACCTGCTAGCGACTAGGTTCCACGAAAAACGGGTAGTCTCCACCCTTTTCACTGTCTAACCTTAGCCTCTCTGACTGCTTTAAAAGTTTTCTACTATTCTATTATTTATAACGACACTTGTCAAGTAAAAACTGAAGATTCTTATTCTTGTTTCTTTTCTTCAGCTTTTTTTTCTTCCTGTTTTTTCTTCTCTGCTTCTTTAGCTTCTTGTTTAGCCTTTTCCTCAGCTTCTTCCAAACGTTTATCAGCCAGGCTAGTGCTATAAATTCCTGCCTCCATATCGATGAAGCTCGGTTCTGACAATTAGTGGCTTTAATTTTGCTGTAATAAGGCAATTTCTTACTCAATTCTGATAGGGGAACCAATATTTCATCTGTATCCTGCATAGTAATTTTTAGAAGATCGGCTGTTGCCTTGCTTGGCGCTAATTCGATTTTCTGGACTTGACTCTTGATATCCTCACTGATGGTAGACAATCCTGTTATCAGCTCTTTCACCTGCCGCTCATCGTTAAAAGGTGACTGTTAGGTAGGTCTCAGGCAGATTCAAAAGGTTGACAGGGCTTGAGTCAATTGTTCCACTAGATAGGATTGGATAGTGGTCTTCACCTGTCACATAGTAGCCAACAATCTCAAATTCTTTGACTTCAATCGTAAAGTTTGTCGGAAATTTGTAGTCAATCTTTGCTGACTCTATCCAGTGATTAGACTTGATCTGCTCAGCGTATGTTTCCTTATCCAACAATAGGGCTAAGGTATAGTCGCTGTCCTGAATCCCAGAAACTTGTTTAATGTCATCCGCTTGGGTCTGGACATTTCCCTTAACCTCGATATGCTTGATAGTCGAAAGAGGAGGTCAAGAGATAGATAGAAAGGAGGAGAACCAGAACACTCGGTACCAAGATACTCACAGCTCGCCAAATATGAATAGGCGCAATTTTAGGCTTGGCAGGTTTTTCTGGTTTTTCTTTTTCTTCTTCTCTTTTTCCTCTTTGACTTTATGATCATCCTTTTTGAGATTTTTTTCTTCTTTTTCGGATGGTTCCTTGCTCGGACTTGAGTACTTCCTCGTCTGACTCGCTCGATGATTTCTTGGCTTCCTCAACATCTTAGAGTTTTCCTCCATTCGAGCTTGTTTTTCCTTTTCTTCTCTTCAGCTAGGCGCCTTCTTCCTCAGCCTTCTTTTTCAGGTATTCCTGGTTTCGTTTCTGCCATTCAGACAATTCTTGCTTCTGATTTGATTCTTTGTTCTTATCCTTTGACATTGATATTCCTTATGATAGGTCTTTTCTTAATAGATCGTAAAAATCTGCAAGAGATTTCAATTCAGTCGAAGCTTTCATGCTAGCTTGGTATTGGTCCTTGTGACTAAGCAGGTGGCTGAGTTTCTCCTCAAACTTTCCAAGGTCAAGTCACTTTCTTGAAGTTCTTCTGCATAGCCTTTCTTAACAAAGTAGGCTGCATTTTCAATCTGATCTCCACGACTTGCTTCACGACCCAATGGTACGATGAGATGGAGTTTCGCCATGGCCAAGAGTTCGAAAATCGTATTGGCACCACCACGCGTTACCACCACATCTGCCATCTCCATCAAGGGTTGATAGAGATCCGTCACATAATCAACACGAAAGAGATTTTGACTCAACACATTGAGGCTTGAATCTCCAGTGAGATTGATAATATTGTAGCGTTCGGTCAGTTCTTGCTTATGATCTGTCACCAATTGGTTAAATACACGAGCTCCTGCAGAACCACCGACAAACAATACCGTTGGTAATTTAGGATTAAAGTGGGTTTGGATATCCACCAATTCATCTGGTTCAGGAGTTTTTGGTCTGAAACCTTGGTCACAGCTCCCACATGCTCAACTTTTGCGAGACCAGCAGCTTGCTCAAATGTTGAATACATCTTGGTCGCAAATTTATAGGCAATTTTATTGGCCAAGCCCATAGATAGGTCCGATTCGTGAATAAAGACTGGTACTCCTGACACACGCGCTGCGATAACCGGCGGTACTGAGACAAATCCTCCCTTAGAAAAAAGAGCCTGTGGACGCAGTCGTAACATGATAAAGAGGGATTGGACAATTCCCCAAGCAACTTTGAAGACATCCAGCATATTTTGCCAAGAGAAATAGCGACGCAACTTCCCAGTCGCAATGGAGTGGAAGGTCACATTCAAGCCTGACTTGAGGATTTCTTGGTGTTCGATTCCGTGTTTATCACCAATGTAGTGAACTTCCCAGCCGTCTTCGATGAACTTGGGCATTAACAAAAGATTGAGGGTGACATGTCCAACCGTCCCCCCACCTGTAAAGACAATTTTTTTCATATTATTCCTTTAACTCCGCTACTGTGTCGATAAAGAGGTCGCCACGTACTTCAAAGTTAGCATACATATCCCAGCTAGCATTGGCAGGGCTGAGAAGAACCACGTCTCCTTGAGTCGCAAGCTCATAGGCCTTACGGGTCGCATCAGCAATATCTGTCGCATCCACATAAGCGACACCAGCCTTCTCTGCTGCCCGTTTGACACGTTCTGCAGACTGACCGAGGATGACCATCTTCTTGAGCCCTGTGATATCTGGCACCAATTCGTCAAACTCATTGCCATGGGTCCAAAACCACCTGCAATTAAGATGACCTTACTATTGTCAAATCCTGACAAGGCTTTTTGAGTAGCCAAGATATTGGTTGACTTGCTATCATTATAGAATTTGACCTCTTAATTTCATCCACAAATTGGAGACGGTGTTTGACACCACCAAAAGGCTGAAAGAGTTTCCTTGATGGTTTGGTTATCTACACCACGTAGCTTGGCTACTGCAATGGTCGCAAGGGCATTTTCCACATTGTGGCTACCTGGAACACCAATCTCATCAGCTGCCATGACCTCTTCACCACGGAAGTAGAGCAGACCGTTTTCTAGATAAGCTCCATCAACCTTTTCAAGTGTTGAAAAATGGAACAACAGTAGCTTGTGTTTTGGTAGCCAATTCTTTTTGCTAAGTCTTGGTTAAAGTTCAAGACAAGGAAATCATCTGCTGTCATCTTGTTCTGGATATTCCACTTGGGTCGCCACGTATTCCTCAAAAGAGCCATGGTAGTCGATATGAGTGGGCATGAGGTTGGTAATGACCGTAATCTCAGGATGGAATTCTTGAACACCCATCAGCTGGAAAGAAGAAAGTTCCATGACAAGCGTGTCCTTGGCTGTCGCAGTTTGAGCCACTTGACTAGCAGGATAGCCGATATTTCCTGACAAAAGACCATGTTGACCTCGGCAAAGAGTCAAAACCTCCCCAATCATAGTCGTTGTAGTCGTTTTTCCATTTGAACCTGTGACACCGATAATCGGCGCTTCTGAGATCAAGTAAGCCAACTCCACCTCAGTCAAGACTGGAATCCCCTTTGCCAAAGCCTTTTCAATCATGGGATTGCTATACGGGATACCTGGATTTTTCACCATCAGAGCGAAATCTTCATCCAAGAGCTCCAAAGGATGCCCACCAGTGACAACCTTGATTCCCTCTTCTAGCAAGCTTTTGAGCAGAGAGGATTTTTCCTCAAAAGGCTTGCCGTCATTTACTGTCACAATAGCCCCCAGCTTGTCCAACAAACGAGCCGCAGACTCACCAGACTTTGCCAAACCTAAAACAAGGACTTTCTTATTTTTAAATTGATCTATTACTTTCATGTCTCAAACTCCATTTCTACTCCTACTATTTTACCATTTTTACGGAAATAAAAAAGCCACAAAGTGTATTTGTGACTCTTTCTTCTAACTTAATGTTCTCTTATCATTGATAAGATAAATCGGTAACTCGAATGACTTGATCCACTTGCTCCCAGATAAGAGGATTGTGGGTCGCACTAATAATCGTTCGATTCTGATTTTTTAGAGATTCTAATACAGAAAGTAATCCCTCAGAGTTTTTGGGGTCTAGTGAAGCGGTTGGTTCATCTGCGAGGATCAAAACTAACCTACACTCCAAAAGTTCGACAAAAAATATCTAACTCTTAGAGTGCAGGTCAGCTCTCAGTACTTTATATCCTTACCTGTCTTTCTTCTGACCGCTGACCTGTGACAAACATGGTAAAGGTTGCCTTGCAGACATTTCTGCCTTCTTGATTGGTGATATCCACATCCACGACACAGGTTGTGCGACCATGATGGACACATTCTCCTTTAATGGTCAGCACATCGTCGAGTTTTCCTGCTTTGAGGTAGTTGATAGAGGATTGGAGTGTCACTCCATCAAGCCCCAGCGAGATAACCACCAAACCACTAATCTGGTCACAAAGGGTAAAGAGATAGCCACCATGGGCATTGCCATAATAGTTGAGCGACGAGTCCACTACTTTTGTCGTCACCACAACGTGACCGTCTCTCATTTTTTCTATTTCGTAATTTTCAAAGGCAGATATAGCGTCAAAATGAAAATCTTTCATCGTTTCCTCCTGATAGTTCAAACGACACTATGATACTACTTTTTATAGGACTGTGCAAGGAGAAAGCTCCTAGTTTGGCAAAATTCCGACCTGTTCTACAAAGCGCATAAAAGCTGCCTGTCCTTGTTTCGTCTGCTTGTAAACCCCTGCGTCCTCCAAAACACGCGCAAAAATAGCACCCACAGAGTCCTTGACGATTTCAAGGGCTTTTTCTTTATCTGCTAGGTCCGGATGTTGGGCTTTGAGCTGGTCTGCCCATTTCTGATGATAGTCGGCAACTATATCATCATCTCCCACGAGGTAGCTAGCGACTTGCTCCACTTCTGCTTTCAAACGAGGTGGTAAGATAGCCAAGCCCATGACCTCAATCAAGCCGATATTTTCCTTCTTGATATGTTGAACATCCTTGTGGGGATGATAGATACCATCAGGATGCTCTGGGGATGTCTGATTGTCTCGCAAGACCAAGTCCAACTCAAACTGTCCATCGCGTTTACGGGCAATGGGTGTAATGGTGTGATGCGGTGCCCCGTCTGTCTCTGCCAAAATTTGCACTGCAGGGTCTGAATATTTCCGCCATTCCTGCAAAATCTTATCAGCCAAGTTGATCAAATCTTCTTTTGAATCCGAGGTCAAACGAAGCACTGACATAGGCCACTTGACAATCCCAGCCTTGACCTGCTCAAAACCAGCAAATCGGAAAGTCTTTTGCAGAGGAGCCAATTCCATAGGAAATACGTGACGCCCTCCCTGATAGTGGTCATGGGTGAGAATAGAGCCCCCCACGATTGGCAAGTCGGCATTAGAGCCCGCAAAATAGCCTGGAAATTGTCTCTACGATCGCCAGCAGGCGCTCAAAACTCTGACGACTAATGGCCATGGGACGATGCTGGCCGTCTAAGAAGATACAGTGCTCATTAAAATAAGCATAGGGCGAATACTGGAAGCCCCACTCCTGACCCGCCATTTCAAAACGGATAATGCGGTGATTGCTACGAGCTGGATGGTTAACCCGACCATGGTAGCCTTCATTCTCTAGACAAAGCTGACACTGGGGATAATTGCTAGCTTGCACCAACTTGGCTGCCGCAATCTCCTTTGGATCCTTTTCAGGCTTAGAGAGATTGATGGTAATCTCAAGTTCTCCGTAGTATGATGGTACACGATAAGCAATATTTTTAGCAATGGCCTTGAGTTTGATGTAGTCATTTTTCTGACTGAGCTGGTAAAAATCCCCTATCGCCTGCTCAGGAGAGTGAGCATAGGTTGTCCAAAAGTCACGATTAACCTGACTTGGACAAGGGGTTACCAAATCCATTAGTTCAGCACCAAGGATTTCACGCGCAGTCTGACTATCCTCAATCGTCTCTAATCGAACGGCTTCCTCAACAAGCTGGTCCTTGAGGTCAATCAATTTATCCAGATCAGTCTCAACTTCCAAAACACCATCTCCCACTCGTGCCAAAGACACGATTGGTTAGGTAGATTCGATCCATTTCCTCAAATGAACTTTCAGCAATGACTTCCGTGATAAATGCATCTAGAACTCCTTGACTCATTGATTCTCCTTCTTACTTTCTAAATAGTCTCTGACAGCATCTAAATCCTGAAAAACTTGTTCTGTTTTATTTAAGAAAAGACTGTGCTGGCATTTTTAAGTCTGGAATACAAATAACTGGTATCCCAGCTCTATACGCTGCTTCAATCCCTGCTTCACTATCCTCTAATACTAAGCAATTCTCTGGTAAAACATTCAAATCACTACAGGCCTTTAAAAATATATCAGGGTAAGGTTTGCTTCGCTTTACATCTTTTGCAAAAACTAGATGGTCAAATAGGGACAGTATACCATTACTATCCAAAATCATTCTAGCTCTAGATTCAACACTTGAAGTTGCTAGAGCGATTGGAATACCTTCTCTTTGCAAAAAAGCAAGCAAATTTTTAGCACCTTTTTTTAAATTTACACCTTTGGCTAATATTCGAGCTTCCAGTTCATAAACTTTTTCCAAGGTTTGGTCAAAGTTCCAAGGTAAATCATAGGTATCTAAAAATCGTTGAACATTCTCCTCTTCCCTATGTCCACTGTATTCTCTAGAATATGTTTCTTCTGTGAAAGGAATTTCAAAATCTTTAAGCAATTCTTGATAAACTTTTAGAGAAATGATCTCAGTATCAGCTAATAAGCCATCTAAATCAAATATTACAGCGTCCATTTACTTCTCTCCTAGTCTAAAACGCGAGTGCCACCTGCAACTTCAGCGATATAGAAGCTTGGAGCGTATCCAACGACTTCCTCGTAGTGCTTGCCAACAGCTTCCTTAAAGGCCTCAACAACATCTTTTTGCACCAAGGCAATGGCACATCCGCCAAATCCTGCCCCTGTCATACGAGCACCAAGAACACCTTCCTGAGCCCAAGCTGTGTGAACAAGGGTATCCAATTCCAAGCCAGTTACTTCATAGTCATGCTCTAAAGAAACGTGAGACGCATTCATCAAAGCGACCAAAATGTTTCCAAATCACCTGCTTGAAGAGCTGCTTGAGCTTTGAGGGTACGTTGATTTTTCAAGAACAGCATGGCGAGCACGTTTTCAAAGCGATTTTCGTCTTTAATCAGATAGCTGTATTGGTCAAAGATCCACTCGTCCAATTCACCCAAGGTCTGAATATCCAAGGCAGCTTGCAATTCTTCCACTGCTTTTTCACACTCAGCACGGCGTTCATTATATTTAGAATCCGCCAATTCACGGCGTTTGTTAGTGTTCATGATAACAACAACATTGTCCTTCAAATCAAGTGGCACCAAATCATACTCTAAGGTGTTGGTATCTAGGTAAATAGCACGTTGGTCTGCCCCCATACCGATAGCAAACTGGTCCATGATACCAGAGTTGACTCCGATAAAGTTGTTTTCTGTTTGTTTTCCAATTTTAACCAAATCCAAACGGTCTAGTTTTAAATCAAAGAGATGCTCTGCCACAACACCTGTCAAGAGTTCCAAAGATGCTGATGATGACAAGCCAGCACCATTTGGGATATTCCCATAAACATAAAAATCAAACCCTTTGTCAATCACGTGCCCAGCTTCTTGCAAGAAATGAAGAACCCCTTTTGGATAGTTGGTCCAGCTGTGCTCTTTTTCAAACTTGAGGTCAGCAAGAGGCACTTCGATGATACCCTTGTCCTCAAAAGTTGGCTGAGTAGAAACGCAAAGACTTGGTCGTCACGCTTGCGAGCCGCTCCATAGGTTCCCAAAGAAATAGCAGCTGGAAAAACGTGCCCACCGTTGTAGTCTGTGTGTTCACCAATCAGATTAATACGACCTGGTGAAAAGAAAGTTTGGTCTGCTTCTTGACCAAAAACGGCAAGAAAGTCTTTGCGAAGGGCTTCAGTAGTAAGATGTTGTGTCATATGAATTCTCCTTTGACTGTTCGTTAAGTCACCTTAACGTGTAATCGTTTTCTTCTATTGTATCCAAGGCATTTTGCCAAGGTCAATCCTTTTTTTACTAAACTTTTTACTAAACTATCAGTAAAAAAAGCAGAAAAAAATATGATATACTAACCTAAAAAGGAGGAGGATTTATGGCTACCTTAAAAGACATTGCACAGCTAGCCTCTGTCTCTATCGCGACCGTATCTCGTGTCCTCAACCGCGACCAGAGCCTATCTGTCACAGAAGAAACCAGACATCGTATTTTAACTGTCGCTGAAGAGCTGGGCTATACTAAGCACCTCAAGACAGGCGAATCCCACAAACTCAAGCAAAAGATTGCCATTATCCAATGGGTCAGCGAACAAGGGGAGTTGGACGACCTCTACTACTATCAGATTCGTCTCGGTATTGAAAAAAGGGCCCAAGAGTTGGACTATGACATCTTGCGCTATTTTAATGACCATCCTTTTACACTAAGCGAGGAAGTGATTGGCATTCTCTGCATCGGAAAATTTAGCCAAGCTCAGATTGCTGCCTTTGAAGAATACCAAAAACCTTTAGTCTTTATAGACAGTGACACCCTCTCACTAGGTCATACCTGTATTATCACTGATTTTTACACTGCTGTGAAACAAGTTGTAGACCATTTCCTCAGTCAGGGGGTGGATCGGATTGGCATTCTCACAGGCCTTGAGGAAACAACCGACCAGGAAGAAATTATCCAGGATAAGCGACTAGAAAACTTCAAAGACATTACCCAATCAAATGGTATCTACCATGAAGAACTGGTTTTTCAAGGGAGCTTTACTGCCCAGTCTGGCTATGACTTGATGAAGGAGGCCATTCACAAGCTAGGAGAACAACTCCCACCAGCCTTTTTCGCTGCCAGCGATAGTTTAGCCATCGGTGCCCTCCGTGCCCTTCAAGAAGCTGGAATTAGCCTACCAGACCGCGTCAGCCTTATTTCCTTTAACGACACTAGTCTGACCAAGCAGGTCTATCCTCCTCTTTCTAGCATTACCGTCTATACCGAAGAAATGGGCCGAGCAGGTATGGATATTCTTAATAAGGAAGTTCTCCACGGTCGCAAAATCCCCTAGCTTGACTATGCTGGGCACCAGACTGACTTTTGAGAGAGAGTACGAGGAACGAATAGAAAAAGGGCTCTATAATATTTGTGGTGGGTAAATCCCTATAGATATTATGGAGCCTATTTTGTTGTAGAAAAAAATCCCATAAGATCTATAATGAAAAGCACCAAAACCATCATTTAGAAAGAATCATATGGAACAATTACACTTTTATCACAAAACTACTAGATACTTACAGAACCTAATTTCTAAATTATGGATATCATAATAGGGGTACACATAAGGAAATCATCGCTAAACTGGACTACGACGCCCCATCTTGCCCTGATTGCAGAAGTTAAATGAAGAAATATGATTTTCAAAAACCGTCGAAAATTCCTTACCTTGAAACAACTGGTATGCCTACCAGAATTCTACTTAGAAAGCATCGTTTTAAGTACTATCAGTGTCCGAAAATGATGGTGTCTGAAACTTCTATCGTCAAGAAAAATCATCAAATTCCTCGTATTATCAACCAAAAGATTGCTCAAAAGTTGATTGAAAAGACTTCTATGACCGACATTACTCATCAGCTTTCCATTTCCACTTCAACTGTCATTCGCAAGCTTAATGACTTCCACTTTAAATATGATTTTTCTCGTCTTCCTGAGATTATTTCTTAGGACATTGAAACAGTCAGGGGAGTGACTGTTTCAATCGAGAGATGAAGATGAGCTCTATTACGCAAGATTTTGAAAACCTCAATATCATAACTGTTCTTGAGAGTAGAACACAAGCTATCATCCGAAATCACTTTCTTCGCTACGATAGAACCGTTCGCTGTCAGGTGAAAATCATTACGATGGATATGTTTAGCCCTTACTATGGCTTAGCTAAACAGCTTTTTCCCAGTGCTAAAATCGTTCTAGATCGTTTTCACATTGTACAACATCTCAGCCGTGCTATGAGTCGTTTGCGGGGTCCAAATTATGAATCAGTTTGAGCGAAAATCTCATGAATATAAGGCTATCAAACGTTACTAGAAGCTCATTCAACAAGATAGTCGTAAACTCAGCGATAAGCGATTTTATCGCCCTACTTTTCGTATACACTTGACGAATAAAGAAATTCTAGACAAGCTTTTGAGCTATTCAGAAGACTTGAAACACCACTATAAGCTCTATCAGCCTCTTGCTTTTTCACTTTCAGAATAAGGAACCTGACAAATTCTTCGGACTTATTGAGAACAATCTAAAAGCTGGTTCATCCTCTTTTTCAGACTGTCTTTAAAAACCTCTCTCAAGGACAAAGAGAAAATCGTCAACGTCCTTCAGTTACCTTATTCTAACGCAAAATTGGAAGCGACTAATAATCTCATTAAACTTATCAAACGAAATGCCTTTGGTTTTCGGAATTTTGAAAACTTCAATAAAAGAATTTTTCATCGCTCTCAACATCAGACAGGACGAAATTCGTCCTTTCTCGATCTTAGCTGACTTCAACCCACTACTCTTCACCCCCACTACAGATTGACAAGAGCCAGAAAAAGGTGGATAAAGAAGTAGGCCTTTATCCACCTTTTTGTGAGTTTAGTTGTTATTCGCTACGAAGC